>Ga0207864_1000044_pt1 | contig 211124 bp, 173 predicted proteins | sample HigsolmetaAR202D_FD_184834 | JGI IMG/M metagenome (GOLD analysis project Ga0207864, IMG submission 184834) | Ionic liquid and high solid enriched microbial communities from the Joint BioEnergy Institute, USA - AR20-2-D (SPAdes) (version 2) ...
GTCGCCGTTGGCGTAGCTGTATCGGTTACCGTCGGGCTGGGCGTATCGGTCGCCGTTGGCGTAGCCGTATCGGTTACCGTCGGGCTGGGCGTATCAGTCGCTGTTGGCGTTGGGCTGGCTGTCTGGGTCGGCGTGGGCGATACGATCTCGGCCGGACAGCCAGAGCCTATGCTCCCATCAGTAACGCATAGATCATCAAAGCTTACCTGTACTGGCTGAGCTAAGAGGTACTTCGAGTTATCGCTTACATAAGCTCGAAAACCAATATTACCGCTTGCCTGCAAAATAGGCGTGCTATCGCTCGCTGTGTAGTGCCATACTGCGGGTTCAGGCTGTCCATCAAGCCATACTCGCATACGAATAGTTGTTGGGTCTGTACCCATAGCTTGCATGCGAACCCACATAAAGGTGTTGTGGGTATAGGTGATTGTTGCTGCAGGCAGACTAACCTCACTGCTGAGCACCGTCTCAGAATTCTGAACAATGCGGCTCGCGCGCAAACCGACCCTACCGAGCGACGAAACCGTCACGCGACCACGATATTCCGTATTGCCATTCACATGGCGCGCTACAAACATGGTCTGGGTATTCAGACCATCGGTAGGATGATCGATCCGCATTCGAGCCAGAATATCGACATCGGTCGCCCACACATCAGTCATATACGAGCCGATAGTGGTATTGGTTCGAGTCAAAATTAAAGTGCCAGCACCATCCGTCGAGAGATAATCGAATGTATCGTTGTTAAGATAGCCTGTACTGTTATAAGCAGCATACTCACCGCCCTTGTCTGCACGCCCCCAACCGGGATGAGTACGATTAAACCTATCATAGGCATACGACTGCGGCAGACTTACAGTAGGTGTTGCTGTCGGCTCAGGAAGGCTGACAGAGCTAACCGCAATTTGAGCAGAAAACTCGGATGTATTACCCCAAGCATCAGTGGCAGTGGCGGTCACATACTCGCCCAAAGCGACACCGCTCACAGGGATAATGAAGCTTCCATCAGCCAAGCTCATGCCAGAACCGATAAAAGTCTTACCTTGGGGAATTGCTGCCCCGCCATCGCTAGAGATAAAGACCTCGATCGTACACAAACTACAGGCGGTGCCGCTCACCGCTTGAGGGCTAGCCTGCAGCAAAACAGGCGTGTTTAAACCCTCGTTTGCACCTGTATCAAGATCGCCGGGGTCGTTCGGGGAAGGCCCTTCAGTATCAATATCTATTCCGATGTAGGTATTATCATAGATAGAATTACGAGTGAGAGTATTATAATCGGTAACTGAATTGTTATCAATTACTCCACTCGGTAGTAAGTTACTTACGATAACACCAGAGCGGTTATACGCGATCCTATTATTGGGACCGATCACATTATATTGCGCGGCATCGATAATACGAATGCCAAAATTCTCGTTTGGTATCGGCACTCCACCACGCGTAACACCGATCCAGTTGTCCCGCACCTCATTACCGTTGGTAAAATAGCCTTCGATCGTAATACCACCCTTGCGTAAGAAGGTGCTCCCCGTTGTATTGCCGTTATTACCAATCACATTGTTGGCTACAAGATTATTTGTTACCCGATCCTCTAGGTGAACGCCATTGTAGGCATTTGAGGTCTCGCTGGTCGCCACTTCGCCAGTAACATCGGTACCGATCAAGTTATTGATGACTTGATTACCAGTCGTTAAGGTTGCGTGCGAAATCTCAATTCCCTCGCCCTGAGAGTTACCCGAAACAACATTCCCTTCAATAATGTTGTAAGACGAGTGCGAATTGATATCGATACCATGGCTAGCATTGCGTCGCCGTTGTGTACCATTCGGGCGCAACCCAATGATGTTATTGACAATCTGGTTATGATCGGTGCCCTCATCGAAAAAGGTTATACCGTTATGCGAATTGCCCGAGATCACATTACGGTCGGCGGGATTAGGGCCACCAATACGGTTATAGCTCGCACCCTCGGCCAAATTAAGGCCAGCAGAGTTACTTAAATAAGATTGTTGTATGCTTCCAGTCGGGTTGGTGCCAATAAAGTTGCCAGCGAACACATTATGTTGGGCGCCTTTGCCATACACAAAGAACTTGCGCCGCCCATTGTAAAGCGATAATCCGCGTATCTCATTGTTGGCAGAAATAATTTGGAAAACATCCTCGGCCGTTGGATATGAGCCATTTGGCAACTGGGTACAGCCGGTCGACATACAACCAAGCACCTCAACTTTGATCTGAGCGTTGCTCGCTAGAGGGTCGGTATTCTCTACTGCCCCGGTCTGGGTATAACCATCGATAAAGGTACCACCTGTTATATCACTTAAAGCGGGCAGAGTTTTAGTAAGTTGAATCGTCTTAAGGCCCGTGCCTGGAATAGCAAAGGTAATCAGATTCGGGCCAACATTGGCATTGGCTTGATCGATCGCAGCACGCAAGGTACATACGCCGGCAGTTGTCTTACAGACACCATCGGTCACATTGGAATCACCGGCATCGCCAGTCGAATTCACAACGAACGTAATGTCCCCACCGCTTATCCGCGCCATTGGTTGCATTGTGCTAAAGCCTTGCGTCACCAATTGCGCATCGCTCACATCAATACAGCCATCGCCATTGATATCGGCACGATTATGATAGGCATTAGCACACACTACGCCTTGTTCATAAGCACGCACCCACTCTAAGGCAAATAAAGCCGCATCAGCATAATCCACTCGTGAATCACCGTTTAGATCCAAACTAGCACTCGCGCCAGCAGGAAGTGAGCGGACTCGTGCAGAGCCAGAAGGTGCAGGTATACGCTCATCCGACGTACCAACATTGATAGTTATTTTGGATACAGAAAAAGAAGCGTTTAGGCTTTGCCCGACCGGATCAACCAAAAGCACATCGGCCAGATCGATCTCGAGCCGACCAGCCTTCCGAGGCAAGAGGCTGAAAGATGCTAGGAGCAGATCACCATTTGCTCCCGAAACAGTGCGTCGACTGGGCAGAATAGTACCTGCCTCCAAACAGTTAGCCATGGGGCAACTAAACGCTCCAAGTGTGATACCGTTGGCGCCAAGCGCCTTCACCGGCAGAACATCTCGTATCTCGCTACGTAGATCGCCTCCAAGCGACTCGCTAGCAGCAAACTCTGCCGCTTGGGTGTCATAATTGAAGGTTGCTTGGTAGCCAGCCAGATTTTGAGCATCGAACAAGCTCAAACTGATAATGATCGGTTGATTAACGACAGCCGCGCTTGGTCCAGAGAGAACCAAGCGTGGCTGCCCAGATTGTGCAGAGGCGCTAGAAACAAAGCCTTCACACAACAAAGCCAACAATACGATAAAACTGATCCACCAAAGGGCTTTAGAATTGATTGATGCAGAATCTACTTGACGAGATGTCATAGCACGAAATCCTTACGAATGGACGGATACGAAGCTTCAATGCTATTAAGGCGTAATTCGCAACTTACTTACCGATGGAGGGTATATATCTCTGGTTTTACAGCGCGAACCACATCGTTCACTGCATCTCATCATGGCGTATTCAACTATACTGGATAGATTCCAAAAACAGCGTTAAGACCATACTTTTCGAGATCGATCTCCATTAGGCATTTGCGGGCTTGGAGATCGTAACAAGCAATATGGGTGGGCAATACACGTCGCATGCCATGCGCTAGCCAACCGATATTCTCACGAAACTTTGTGGGGCGAATACGCGAGAAACCTACCCATACATTCGACCCTTCAAAATAGAGACTGCGGCACCAGCCCAACAATACATCGGATGGGTGCATGCTTGTAAGATCTATCGTCTCTTCAACTTGAAGCGTTTCGGGATTAGCAACAATAATCTTTCCATTCACCATGGTGAAATAGAGCCGATCATTGTAAAGCACACCGTCGTGAATACGCTCGCCGCCAATCTCAATACGTTTGGAAGGATCGGTGACACATAAAGCATCTTTTTGATGGAAGCGTGTCGCCCAGACATCATCGCCTAACTGAAAAACATAATTAGGATGTGAGCGATGAGGTTTGGTATTCACCCCATGACGATAATCAATATTCTTAGAGAAGTTCGACCAAGTATCTTCACCCAAAACATTCCATTCATTAATGACATCGCCACTGTAACTCAATTCAAGCACGGTTTCTAAGCCTGAATTTGCAACAAGCAATGTGTCTCGTGATGAAGGCGCAACATGATGCACATCATTAAAGCACGAAATCGAGACATAGCCTTTTTGAGTAAAACTTGGCACATCATACAGAATGACTTCAGTTTGAGTACAAATATAGAGGGTATTTCCCTTTAAACTTCCCGATTTAAACAAAATCGGATCATTCGGAGCACATGCTTCGGGTGGTGAAACATACTCAAGCTTTGTGGCAACAGATTGCGTTGAAGGGTCAACCTCTAAAATAATACCCTTCTGGTAGCTGTACCACGTGTCCGTATCGGCCATAAGTGGCCGCAAACCTGCTTGTTGACCGCCTGCAACATACAATCGCTTCAATGAAACCCCCTTGTTTACTTGGTTTGGCACATATCTACATTGGAGTTTGTTCTACAAGGACCTTTACTTCAATTGCAACAACGATGCCAAATACAATAAGTAACGGAATAACGAGTATATTCAAAATCCAAATTAAATACGGTGCTGGTTTCTTGGGAGCTGTGCGTAACAGCTCCCGATGCACTAAAACTAAAAGTAACAATAATGTCGCTGCAATACCTGCAAACCGCGAATTAATTAGGGTATCTACAATGATACTGTTCATGATCACAAATATATCATTAAAGTACGCGATCATAGTTACCCCCTAGCTTTCATAAAGGTTGGTAAGTAAGCAGCGATGATAGCACCCGCTAAAATTGTCTGGCTTACAAGCCAGGATATTCCAAAGGCAATAACCCCCACCCTTGGAAGAAGAAAGTATCCTATTCCGAGGATCGAGACACACAAAAAGGCCTGCATCGAAACGAGCAACTTCATCCGCCGTTGAATACGTAACAAGCTGATAAACATCGTTGTTACGATTGTAGGCAATGTTGCAAGCGCCAATAAGCGCAATAACATTGTACCCTCTTCAACATAGCTTTTTCCAAACAAATGAAGCACAATTGGTGCTAACACCACAACGCCAATCACTGCAGGAAGTATTAGTTGCAAGGTCCGAACGAGCATCCGCTTGGTATAGGTGATCAATTTTGATTGATCAAAAGCCGCTTCAACCATCAAGGAAGTGCTCATATTGGTCGCCACCAGCTGCAACGATGAGGCGATCATCCAAGCCATATTGAAGTCGGCCGAATGCGAATTGCCCAACACTTGATTAATGATCGGCAATGGCAGCATAGTATAGGCCATCGAAAGCAGCGACCCTGTGTAATCGCCGATCAAATAGTCTCTAATATGGTTTTTATCGAACGGCTCCTCACGGTCTTTGGTAGCCTCGATATGGGTAGGTAGTAGGCGCTTAAAGATCAACCAGTTGATCGGAATGATCAAAAAGATCAAGGGTATCGTCCACGAGAGATACACTCCATAGGCTGGGATCAACGCTGCCAACGCCACCAACAACAACAACTTCACGACAGCGTAGGTTGTGTTCTCGATCGGCACCCATTTACTTTGACGCATACCAGAGAGCGCGCCATCCTGTAACGTAAAGATACCCCATAATGTGGTAGATACAATGAACCACAGACCTATTTTGAGATCGGATCGTAGCTCGGCAAACATGTCCAGCCAAGCGCTGCCCACAAAACAGAGCAAGAGTCCCACAAGCGCCGATACAATCATATTGACTGTATAGGCCCGCAAGATCAAACTACGTGCAGTTGTTCCTGCTCGTGGTAAGAAACGGATCAACACGCCGTTGAGATTAAAGCGTGTCACCGTCGAGACAAAGGTCATCGTCGAGATCATCGTAGCATTGAAGCCGACGATATCTTTGTCGTACCAGCGCGACGCTAAAACCCAATACAAAAAGCCCAAAACCGACGTTGTTAAAGAGCTAATGACCAGTGCATAGCCATTGCCGTACAGTGGAGAGCGGAGGTGTTCGATTAGGCTCGCTCTGGAAATGTGTGATAGTGCGATAATGCGCTTGCCCATAACCAGCTTTTACCCATTCTGTTGCATCAGCGAACTAGCTACTGAAACCGCCTGCCCTACGCCGATCGCCTTCCATAACTGGCTGGTCGCTTCGGCAGCGGCGGCGAAGCTATAGTGCTGAAGCATATCCTGACGGGCTTGATATGCCATGCGAACACGCTCTTGACGGCTCAATTGAGCTACGCTAACCAATCGCTCGGCCAATTGATCAGGGGTTTCATACGTTGTACCATTGATGTTGTTCTTAACAATTGCAGAACGATTCGCAAAGGGAGCTGCTGCTACAATAGCTTGGCAAGCCATCGCCTCCAGCAAAGTGAGCGGCGGCTCGACTGCAACCGGCGCGCTAAAAGGTAACAAGACAACATCGGCGGCATTGTAAACAACAACCTTCTCTGTCTCAGAAAGATCGTGCAGATGAGTTGTTAAAGGTATCGACGTTTCTTCGGCGTGGCGAACGTGCTCTTTAGCCCATTCGATGTTATAAGCATGGGTCGCAACGGGCGCAAAGATCTCCATTCGTAAATTGGGAATCTGCGGAGCGGCTTTTTGCAGAGCTTGAACGATCTCTCCGGCTGGGAAACGTAGCGGCGAGATCGTACCGATATAGGCAACAATAAAGGCATCTTCTGGTAAACCCAGTTTTCGTCGCGCTGCCACCCGATCCATCGCTTTAAACAGATTGGTATCGGTTGGCGGGGGTACCAAGTGCAACTTCTCTTTCGGATAGCCTTGGGCCGCTAAGCTCTCACGGATCTGTTCACAGTTACAAGCATAGGCCGTGACCCATTGATCGAAGACGCGCCAACCCAAGATCGCACGCGCTCGCTCTACCTTACCTTGGTACATCTGGCGAGTAAGCACCACGTGGCTTACCACCTTCACCCCATGGTTTTGCAAAATAGGTGCCAGAGCTAGTGGCACATTGAGCAAGTGAGCTACCTCGACCCGATACTGCTGCACCAGCTTTTTCACATAGTTAGCGACGTGTGGAATGGATAAATAGTCGCTCTTCGCACCGTATTCTAAGTGGTTAAAGAGATGCGAGACATATGAGACTTGCAGAGCCTGTTCGCGAAAGCGGTCTTGGGTCAGCGACAAGGCATGCACCGGTCGCATCTGGCCGATCACCTGAATCAGGTTACGGGTGATCACACGTCCGCCCTCGTTCCATGGCCCATGGATGCCTCGTCCAAGTACCAAAACGCTCGATCTATCTGAATAGGCTTGGGCGCTCGTTGAGTCACCCAAAGCCGAGAGATTTGTTAGCATCGCGCTACCTCTTGGTATAAATGCTCGAAGGTTGAACGGATGGCAACACCAGTAAAACGGTTGATGCCTTCTTGGGCAGTACGTCCAAGTTGAGCAGCCAAAGCTGGATCATTGATTAAGCGCTGCATAGCCCGAGCCAGATCGTCGACATCTCCGGGCTTAACCAACAATCCATTCACACCATCCTCAACCATATCCGTGTTTCCGCCAACTCGAGTCGCAATCACAGCTTTCCCTTGGCTCATCGCTTCGCGAACCACACCGGGAAGCGGATCAGGCCAAACCGAAGGAACGAGACCGAACAGGCTGCGCCGCCAACACTCCATCACGACTGCATGAGGCTGCGTGCCCAACATCACCACACCGGGAGGGAACTCAGTCGGAGTATCGTGCCAGACCGTGCCGATCAGCACCAGCGGAGGAGCATCACGCAACTGTTGATAGGCGCTTAGCAAGTGCTTCAAGCCTTTGTGTGGCTGAAGCGCGCCTACAAACAGCATAAAAGGCTCTTTCGGCAGAGCTTCCGGCAGCTCCGCCGGGTCGATCTGGGTTGACAACGTTTCAGAGCCGCTGGGCAACACAATATCGGGAATGCGCTCTAGCAGCACCGGCGAGCGCGGATTGCTAATCAGATCGCGCTTGATGATCGTCTGCACAAAAGAGCTGACGCTATGTACCGCCGACACCTTACGCTTTAGCAGCGCCCGACTGCCAAAAATTCCTCCTACAGCGACCGCCGCTTTCGGAACACCGTACGATTTCGCCGCGCAGCGCATACATTTCGGCAGTTCAGCTCCACTACAAATCCTTCCCTCATAGAGCAGCGTCCTTGTGGCACAGCTATAGCCATAATCGCGCGCCGATACCACGAGCGGAACCGAAAGCCCAACCAAAGCGCCCGCACACGAGTAGGTGATCCAACCGTTAGAGTGAATCACATCGGGCTTGATACGTTTGATCAGGCGTCGCAATGCCCAAGCCAGAGCAGGGTCAGGAAAGGGCGGATGATAGCGCCGCCCGGGATTTTTAGAAAACCAAGGCACAAGCGTTGTCAAGGCCTTTAGACGATGTATCTGCACACCGTCATCGTCCTCTTCTAAAGCTAAGCCCTCATGCCATACCGTGGCGATATGCACCGAATGGCCCTGAAGAACTAATTCTTTTGCAAGTAGCTGTACCTGCCGTTCTGCTCCGCCAATAAAGGGGGCATAAAAATCGCTCGCTATGAGGATTTGTTGTGTCACGTTCTACCTCTTATCTCATAGACAGCACACGTTGGGTACTTACACCAAATCCGCTTGTTGAGTTCAGCGCTCTGGCGGTCTAGTCCTTCCCTCAAAGAGAGTCTTTAGCGCGTCCGCCTACGGCTACTAACATCCCGCCCGCCACAAAGAGCTTGTATCGCTGTGTGGAAAGGCTACCCCAAAAAACGATACAAACGGATTTCAGTATGAGAGTTGCCATGTAAGCTGTATCAAGGCGTCGGAGACGGCTCTGGCGTAGGAGTGGGCAGGTTCTGCCACCAAAAAACCTGGCGATAAGGTCTTGAGGTATTTGGCTGAAGATACAGCTCTATCACAAGCATGTTCGCTTGTGTGCTTGGTTCCAATTCGATCCGTTCTTCCCACGTCTGTTCATAGTCCAAAGCAATATCGCTCCATTCGCGAATGATCGTGCCATCATAGATCGCTCGAACTGTATAGACCTCTGTTCTTCGTTCATAGTTCGCAAAACCAACTCGCACTACATCACGCGAGCTCTGATCAACTGGCAAAATCCACAACTGAGTAAAACCCGATGTATGAGGTTGTTGTGCATAATGGCGCGCCAACCAAATCGCGCCGATCGTGATCAGCACCGCGATCCCTAGCATCAAGATCTGAGGCCAAATAAATTGTAAACGTACACCCTGCTGCACCAAGCGCCGTTCAATATAAGCTTGGGCACGATGACGTCGAACAATCGCTAAACCACTACAGATCCAAATGACCAGCGCAACAAACCAGATCCAAGCGACCTTAGTAATCGGCCACGGGCTTATGTTGATCAGCAAAATACCTAAAATGATAATGCACAGTCCGCTACCGATAACATATAGCAAACGTTCTGCACCCCCCAGATTCTTTCCTGGGAAGGTCGCTGCAACAAACACATAGCCCGGAAGCACGAATAGATAGAGGAGCGTCGCAATCGTCCGCACCAACGATGCTTCCCCATCCTGAAGCAAGAAGCCCATGAGCACAATCGAAACGAGCGGTACCGCGATCAGATCGATTGATTTATGGCCCAGCAAGAACAGCCTCCATATCGTGGATACGGATATCGCCGCTGTCGAAGATTCGACTTACTCCCGCAACATCATTGAACTTCATCCATGTGATCGGATCGAGCGGCTTATTTGGATCGCGGCCTGCCTTCTCGCCTCGTTCAAAATAGCCCGAAGCATAGGGCAAACCATCGCTTACACGCCGATCGGCGATCACATAACGAACCTGCCCTTTACGCAAAAAGTCTTGCTCCTTAGGCCGTAAGGTTTTAGCGAAATAGATATACGCCACCGGAACGCCATCACCATAGCTGGTGATCGAACGTTGTAGACCATACGACCCCATAAGGAGACGATTGGTACGATCGCTGATGATTCGATTATTTGGCCCAAGGTTCTCCGCAACCCAATAAGCATCGGCGATGCCTTGCGGCTCGATCGAACGGGTATCGGCCGCAACCACATACGGCCCCGGCACGCGTGCCCAAGGCGCCCAGCCAACAATGATACCGCCCATCAGCACAACACACATCCAAACAGGGAAGCCCCAAAAGCGCACTCGTTCAAACCAGTCGAACTTCTTCCACAGTTTAAATTCGACAATGCCGATCGCTAATACGAGCGCCAAGGGCATAAAGATGAATTCGGAAGAGCGATTGGAGATCTCAGCACCGCGCGACGAAAGGCGTAGGGCTAAGCTGGCTGGATAAGCGATACCACCGCAAGCGCAGACCATCACCATAATATTGGTGCGATAACGCATCCAGATCTGCCACAGGCCAAAGGGCAATATACCTAGCAGAAAAAGCACCGATCCGAAGCCAGTTACACGCTCAAGTAACGGAGCTACTGTGCCGTTCGAAGCTTTAAAAAGCTCGCGTGATGATGACTCACCCATCATCATATTAAACATCTCAACAGCTGCGTTACTGAAGGGAGGCACCAAATAGCTTACAGTCTGGCTCGCCACCCATACCAACCAACCCATCGCTGCCACAATCATTAAGAGAGTGATACCACCAGGGCCGATCGGATAGGGGCGCTTCGTCAGTATCGGCATAACCCAAGAAACTAACGTCCAAAAAGACAAAAACCCTAACAAGGCATAGGTCGTTAGGTGGTGGGTGATAATGACGCTGCCAAAGGCCATAAAGAGCAAAATGGTATGGGTTCTCGTGCTTCCATCGCCTACATGCTCGCGTCGCAAAGCCACAAAGAAGCCCAATGCCATCAATGGTAGCGAGAGCGTCTCATAGGCAAATTGCGATCCAAAGAAGACATAGTTGGCATTGGTCATATAGATCAGCGTCGCAAGACCAGCGATCCGCGTCGATTTCGTTGCCAACTCATAAAAGAGGAAGAGCGATAAGGTGAAGACGATACGTGCGATGGCCAACGAGATCACACCTGAGGCATAAATGCTCAAGCCGCTCACGCTCGATAAAGCTGCTGCAAGTGCTTCGAGGCCAGGATAATAGGGACTGACTAATAGGAGCGAATTGTACTGAAACAGCTCTCCAGTACGCATAATATCGCTCGCAGTTCGCCAGTGCATAAACTCATCTGGAAAGGTGAAGTAAATAGGGCTGTGCAGTATCTTCACCAGATAGAGCGCAAGGCTCATAGTGATGGCTAAACAGATCCGTTCAGAACGAGAGACCTGTTCTTGGATCATGCGTACGCCGAAGGGGAGGACAACAATACCAACCGATGTCCAAAATAAACTTGTCGACCAAGGGTTAGCGATGCGCCCTAGGCTACCAGCCACAGCCGAAAGCAGCAAGCCTAAAGAGCAAATAATGGAAATTGTCGGAAACCAACCCAGGTCAACAACTGTTGTTGTATCTCTCGCTCGCCACCATTGACGATACACTGTAAACAGGGCTACATCGCCAAATGAAAAAGGGGCAAGCGAACGTCTCATGTCATAACCTCGTTGTAAGTAGAACGAACAAGCGGTTGCTGACTGACCTTACGATAGATAGCGATCGCACCCTCTACCGCAGCCTCCCACGTGGGAATAGGCCATCCTTCAATCCCATCTGTCCGTCCTAATTGAGCCGCCTCCATAATAGCACGAGCCATTGTAGCAGGAGAGGCCTGTAGGTCAATAAGTTTGATCCGTCCTGCAGGAGCATATCCGCATACTTCTTGATGAGCTGGAATAGCGCTGGCGATCACCGGGGTTCCAGCAACTGCCGCCTCTAACACGGTAATGCCAAACGCTTCGTGCTGCGACATAGACACATAGGCATGTGCGCTGCGATACCACGACAAGAGCTCAGCCTGAGGCACACGTCCTAAAAAGCGCACGCGCTCAAAGACATTCAAGTCTCGGGCAAGGCTCTTAAGCTGTTCTCCCTCAGGGCCTGCCCCAATAATCACCACTTGGACATGCTCGGGCAGCTCGGGTAAGGCCTGAATTATGCGATCGACCTGTTTGTATTTCTCCAGTCGACCGACCGAGAGAATGTACAGCTTACCATCGCTCAATGCGAAGGGTTCGGCCTTCAAAATTGCTGTCGTTTCAACCCCATTCGGCAATACCACCGTCGGAATATGCTGCCCGAAGTGTTCCCGAATGAGATCCGCTTCCACACTTGAAACGCAAATGACTCGCTCTGCACGCCGTATCATCCAAGTGCCAAAGACACGATACGGTATATGCAAGAATTGACGCAGTGGCGAATGACCCGTCCCGTGATAATGGGGCGTCACGATAAAGGGCACTCCATGCTGCTTAGCAGCCCAAGCAGCTTGCAGAGCGAGCGGAGTATGATAAGAATGGGCGTGAATCAAACTGTATTCGCCCGCATGCTCCATCAGCCAGCGACCCAATTGAGGCGCAACAAAAAAGACAGCATCGTTGGCAATCGTTGGAAAGCGGCGTACCAAAACCCCATCGCGTTCTTGAAGCTTGGGAAGTTCTCCTGTTGGATCAGTCGTAATCACCTCAACAGAAATATTGCGCTCTACTAATCCGCGAGCTAGCGCTTCGACATGTTTCTCGACCCCACCTGCTGCAGGCGGGTAACGAGGCGAAATAATCGCAATCTTTCCTGCTTGAGTGCTCATACGTGCACATCACCCTTTATACGCTCAGTCTCAGCCGACTTATCCAACGAATCAAACAGCTTGGTAAAGCGTTCAACGATGCGCTCCTCAGAGTGCGGGTCCTCATAACGGCGACCGCGCATATCAAGCACTCGCAACAAAGCGTCTCGTAACTGCTCGGGCGATTTAGGCGGCACCATAATGGCCCCCTCATAGCCAGCAACTGCTTCAGTTAAGCCGCCAACGCTCGTCACAACCAAGGGCAGACCTTGGCTCATCGTGACATGCACGGGACCGCTAGCTGAAGATCGGTGATAAGGTAGCACTACCGCATCGGCACCAGCGAAATAGGCTGCAACCTCTTCATCAGGCACATAACGAGTGATAACAGTAATACGATCGCGATAACGGCTCTTCTCGATCATCTCTAACGGAAGTGTCCAATCTTCCCACGGTTCGCCAACCACCGTCAACCAGAAGTTGTCGATCTTGTCTTCGGGGATCGCTTCGAAAGCAGCGACCAGATCTTCAAGCCCTTTATATGGCCGAATCACGCCAAAAAAGAGCAAGTTACAGCACTCAGCCGGAGCACTCCGCTGTGGCTGTTGCCCTTCGGCCAGCTGATAATGATCGAAGAGGGCACAAGGGATTATTGCAACCGAACGGTCACCTAAAGGATAGCGTTCTCGCAAAGCTGGTAAGTCGAAGCTCGAATGGATCACAAAGGCATGTGAGAGACGCACCAAGAGCGGGCCAATGACACCCACGTAGGCACGTACCAGTGGGATGCGAGCTTCGGCTGTATCGAGAACTTCGTGAAACTCAATCACGACTTTGGCGCCTAATAAACGGGCCAAAAGCACTAACGGAAGATAGGAATGAAAAACCGTCCCCGTCCACCACTGCAAAACAAGCACGTCGGGCTTGTTCTTCCAAATCATCAATAGGGCGGGCACAATGCTAGGCAGCCAATACCAGTCTACCCCATCAAACACATCTGCATCTGGATGGTAGGCAAGCCTCGTTAGGCTCTTCCCGACGCGCTCTCTACCAGGATAGAGGCGCGTCGGAAGCAATTGGCGCATAAGAATCGCAGATGTACGATGAGATTTAGCAAAAGCATTTATCAGGCGTAGCGTGTAGTAACTAATGCCGCTTAGAAAACGAGTTCCCGGCCCTACCACACAAACGCGTAACTGATGCTGTTTCATGAGCATTAACCCAGTTCCGTATCAGTTGTATGAGTACGTGTAACAGGCGAGATCGCCAACTTCGGCGGCTGGAAGCGCTCGCGAAGAATCGTCTTAAGCACACGCCATCCATCTGGGAAGGTACGCAGACGGCCTATCCCATGCACACGATCTGACTCGAAGCTGGGAACTTCAACTATCTTCATATTTGCTCGCAAGACACGAATGTTCATCATGGTCTCGATTTCGAAACCGTCACCGTCAAGGCGAAGCTGAGGAAGAATACGGCGCCAGAAAGCGTTATAGCCATAACAGAGATCGGTATACTGACCGCCAAACAACAGGCGAACCAGCATAGTTAGGCCCCAGTTCCCCCAACGACGCAATAGCGACATATCTGAGGTGCCACCACCTTGTAAGAAGCGCGAACCTTTCGCAAAATCAGCTCCTGCTCGAAGCGCACCAATAAAAGCAGGAATTTCGCGTGGGTCTGTCGAACCATCGGCGTCGATCATCACAATAATGTCGCCAGTAGCAGCTGCAAAACCTGCGCGTAACGCCGCACCTTTTCCATGGCGAGTTTCATATACAATGCGGATATCAGGACGCAAATTACGAGCTACCTCTACGGTATTATCAGTTGAACGACCATCGACCAAAATAACCTCATGAACATCCTTAGGAATAAGAGGAAGTACATGCGGCAGGTTTTCTGCTTCATTCAGGGTTGGAACGATGACACTGATCGAAACGTCGTACATTGCGGTGTCTCCTTATAAGTAGGGTATAGCGCTTCGTTATACGTAGTTATGAATAGATCTTCAACGAATTAGTCGTTACGATAAGCTCGTAAACATATGCTCATAGAGTAATAAGCATCCAACGTGCTACAGGAATGGTATAAAGACGCCTTCGTCTCATGAATACGTTGAATGTGCTACGAATCCTAAAACGTTGAAAATAGGGACGTAGTTGGTGAGCTTTTACTGGGATAGATGGCACACCCTTGTGGAGCGTCAGGATCAGAGGGTAGGTGGTTACGACTAAGCTTGAAAAGCGTCGTTGTAGCCGTAAACGTAGTGAGATGTAGATAACCTGACTTTTGTGGAATTGTATAAGTGCACCACTGCACTTAATAAAAATTTAACTTTCTCGCCCCTTATTGTAACGTTTTTATTTTAATCCTCAATAGGAATTGTGTACCAGATTCCGTAGTACGATTCATGTAGATATCCGGTGATTGCTCCACCTCCACCCTGTTAATTAGGAAATAAAAATTTTATAACAAGGACAAAATCAAATAATACAACTTTTTTTTCGATCATCGTGCTCAAAGTACATATTTCTTTGTAACACATAAAGTTACAGATTCTATATAAGTTGCTATACTTATTGCACAAATTTATTAGTTTTACCCAAATATTTACTCATTTATTTCCAAAATATATTTAAAAACGGTTTATAAATCCTTTCTTTGTGTTCATCAAGTTTTTTACATTATAGCGCATATTCTGTAATATTCCATAGAATAACATTACAGAATTACAACTGTTATACCAAAAAACCATTTTCATCAATTTCTCCATCGCAATAAATAGATCATTTCTTCGGAATAGTTTAAATTCGGTTTAACCAACATCTCGAAAAACCGACAATCTGCATCCCATTATGTAAGAATGATAGAAATGTTCATAGAGCATTGTTAAACAAATGTTTAGCAACGTCCTGCTACGATACAAAATAGTTCACACGAGAACTATTGTTTATACGTTAGAAATTTGGAATATCTTTGTCAGAGGTTGAGCTACTGAGGTCAAGAAGTTCTCCTTAGATGTTTGGTCCAACGTAATACAAAATCTCTAAGCTTCTCTACTTTGGGGTAAAAGCAACTAGTGTGCCAAAAGATCCGCTCACCTAAAGGCATGCTTTGTTTGTCATGCGTACTATGCTTAGCAGCTAGCCCCACATCACTACATACAATCTGTGCTATACTCCTCTCCCAAATAACCCATCTCGTAAGCTTTATAGAGCATCCCTCTAAATGATTTTTCTTGTGCATAGTGGCTGGAGTAACAACAATGAGTGTTGAACCCGAACTGATCGCTGACTATGCGTGTGAGGTTGGCGAGGGTCCGCTGTGGCACCCGACTGAACAGCGCCTGTATTGGACAGATATTCCGAATGGCAAACTATTTCGCTATTCTCCTGCAACTGGGGTACACGAACAGTGTTACTCTGGTGAACCTGTGGGAGGTTTCACGCTACAGGCCGATGGTTCACTACTACTCTTTATGGCGCGAGGAGCGGTCAAAATATGGCGCGATGGTGAGCTTAAGACCGTCATCGAAGAGCTGCCCGATGAGCGCAACAGCCGTTTTAACGATGTGATCGCCGACCCAGCCGGGCGCGTTTTCTGCGGCACAATGCCCACTCCCGAGCGCAAGGGTCGCCTCTACCGTCTCGACACCGATGGCACAATTACCTGTATCTTGGAGGGTATCGGTGTTTCAAACGGCATGGGCTTTACGCTCGATCGCCGCCAGATGTACTACACCGATACTGGCGCTCAGAATATCTATCTTTTCGACTACGACCAGGCAACGGGCGAGCTTTCCAATCAACGGATCTTCGCTCAAAAAGGCGATATCGCTGGCTATCCCGATGGCATGACTGTCGACGCCCGTGGGCATGTCTGGTCAGCCCGTTGGGATGGTAGCGTCTTGGTCGAATATGCGCCGGACGGAAGCGTAGTTCAAACGATCACCTTCCCCGCGCGCAAGGTTTCAAGCGTTACTTTCGGCGGTCCAGACTACAGCGATATGTACATCACAACAGCTGGAGGCCACCAGAAAGAACAAGACGGGCCGTTGGCTGGAGCACTCTTTCGGGTACGGCTACCCAATGTGCACGGTCAAGCAGAGTTTGTCTCACGTATCCTGCTCGACTAAACTTTTTATGGTAGTCAGTTAGGCTACCAGATCTACGACAAAGGAGTCAGTTCGCTATGTCTATCGGCCTTTCACCTTACAGCTTCCCATGGCGTAGCGGCCATGTCGGTCGCGGCAGTTCACGGGTTTGTAGCCAACCCCTCACGGCCTACGATCTGCTTGATCTCGCAGTTACATATGGTCTCAAGAGCGTCGAATTGCCGCTCCCAATGTTGCCAGACCTCGAACCAGCCACTCTTGCTGCCTATAAAGCACGAGCTGATGAGTTAGGCATTTCGCTGATCTGTGATAGCGGCGTTATCGATGTTCCCACTCTCGAAAAACAGATTCCGGCAGCAGCAGCGTTAGGCGCTCCGATCCTGCGCGTCCTGGTAAGTGGTATTCTCGAAGGCGCGCGCGCTAGCGTACCCGGAGGCTGGGAAGCCCATCTCTCGATGATGATCGAGCGGCTCAAACAACTGCGCCCCTTGGCAGAAGAGTACAACGTCATTATCGCCCCGGAAAACCATCAAGATCTGACAAGCGCCGATCTGATTCGCATCTGCGACAGCGTGGGCGGCAAGCACATCGGAGTCACCCTCGATGCCGTTAACCCACTGGCCGTTGGCGAAGAACCGCTGGCTTTCGCCAAAGCATTAGGCCACCGTATCGTCAATGTTCACCTCAAAGACTACTGGATCTATCCTTCCGAGGAAGGCTACCGTTTGGTGCGCTGTGCCCTTGGCGAAGGTGTCTTAGATGTGCCCGGGCTATTCGCGCTGCTAGCCGAAACCGCGCCGCATGCAACCTATCATATCGAGCTGGCCGCGCTCTTTGCGCGCCATATCCGCATTTATAGCGAGGCCTGGTGGGAAGGCTTTCCGCCCACTGATATTCGCAGCTTGTTGGGCCTCTTCCGCTTTATGGCACAGCAGGCAGCGCCAAGCGATCCCGATTGGCGCACGCCCTGGGAACGCGACGCCGAACCTGACGAACTTGCTGCCTATGAAAATAGTCAATTCGAACGCAGTGTAGCCTATCTCAAGCAATTGAATAAGCTATAAGCGTACTTTAGGAGTTAGGCCCTTACGTGTCTCGCTCCTTGGAACCTTTTCACTCTTATCTAAAGGATGAGCTATGAACAATCCACTCGATTTATTCCGCCTCGATGGGCGTGTGGCACTTATCACTGGTGGTGGCGGCGGCTTCGGTGAAGTCTTTGCCGAAACCTTGGCGAGCGCAGGAGCTGACCTTGTGCTACTTGGCCGCCGCAAAGAGGTCGTAGATGCTGCGGCCGAAAAAGTAGCCGCCAAAACCGGTCGCCGCGCGATCGGCATTTCGGCAGACGTTACCAACGCCGAACAAGTCGCCCAAGCGCAAGAAGAAGCCCTGAAAGCCTTCGACAAAGTCGACATCATCATCAACAATGCCGGCGTCAACCTGCGCCGCCCGACCGTCGACTGGACGCCCGAAGAATGGCAGCAAGTGCTGCAAGTCAACCTGACCGGCCCATTCTTGGTCTCGAAAACCTTCGCACCTAAGATGCTCGAGAATGGTTGGGGACGCGTGATCAATATCAGCTCGATGTTCGGTTTGGTCGGCTTTGGCGAGCGTCCGGCCTACACCGCCGCCAAAGGTGGTCTGATCCAGCTCACCCGCACCATGGCACTCGAATGGGCGCCCAAAGGCGTAACGGTCAATGCGATCGCGCCCGGCCCCTTCGAAACCGAGATGAATCGCCCGCTGATCGAGAACCCTGTTCTCTATCGCTCATTCGCCGACAAAATCCCGCTCGGACGCTGGGGCCGCCTGCCCGAGATCGCAGGCCCGATCCTCTTCTTAGCTTCCGAGGCTTCCAGCTTTATGACCGGCGCCGTACTTACCCTTGACGGTGGTTGGACAGCCCAATAATCGTTCGGCGAACAACCCTATTCGTCTATAACTGCTGCGAACAATCAAAGGAGATTCAACAATGAAGGGCAAACGCGGTATTATCACCGAACCGTACAAAACCGAGATCGAAGAGTACGAGATCGCCGATCCAAAAGAAGGTGAGGTCTTGGTCGAGACCGAAGCCAGCGGCATCAGCCCAGGCACCGAGCTCGCCATCTACACTGGCATTCACCAGTGGCTCAACGATCCGACCAACAAGTGGGCCAAGTTCCCCTTCCGAGGTGGCTATAGCGCTGTCGGCCGTGTGCTCAAAGTCGGCCCAGGGGTCACCCGCTTCAAAGAGGGCGATCGCGTGATTTGGCCTGGCCGCCACGAAAGCCACGCTGTTGTATTGGCCGAAGGCGACACCGCCGACATTTGGCCGATCGCCGATCACGTTCCAGCCGCTTCGGCTGCCCTCCTCTCGCTGGGCCGCTTCCCCTTCACCGCTTTGGTGCGCTGCTCAACCATTTTAGGCCAGTCGGTCGCAGTGCTCGGCCTCGGTTTGATCGGCCAAATCGCTACGCGCCTCTTCAATGCCGCCGGAGCCTACCCGATTATCGGCATCGACTCGGTCGAACAGCGCCGCATCTGGGCCCAAGCCACCTACGGTGTGCGCACGCTCAACCCAGCCGAAGGCGACGCGCTCGAAAATCTCAAAGCGATGCTCGGTGGCAAACGCGCCGATATCGTCGTTGATGCAACCGGTGTGCCCGCTGCGCTCCAAGATGCGCTACGCTTAGTCACCGATGGCGGTCAAGTCATCCTGGTGGGCAGCCCGCGCGGCATCATCCAAAACTTTGACAGCTACTGGGACCTGCACGGTCGCTCGGTCTCAATCATCGGTGCCCACGGCTCGGCTGTCGGCATCCACCCGCGCGATAAGTTCCCCTTCACCCGCAGCCGCCAACTGCCGCTCTTGGTTCACTTCCTCGAAAGCGGCAAACTCAAGCTCGACGATCTGGTCACCCATCACGTACCCGGCGATCAGATCGGCGAGATGTACGAAGGTCTGCTCAACAAGCGCAACGACTACCTAGGCGTCGCTCTCCACTGGGACGTCTAAACACACATAAAAGGGATCAAGTCGGAAGCATATGTTTCCGACTTGATCTATCCCAAAACAGGTATTCCAGCGGCCTCACGCCATCTAACCCCCACCCATACCTGAAACAGGTGTAAAAGGTTACTACGCTATCCCGTGCTCATTTGGTAACACAAGTCTGTATAAATAAGGTAGAACACTCTACTAGAGAGATAGAGTGGTGCATATCAAATCCGGTTGATGATTTCAAGGCTCTGGCGGTATGGTCTCTCCCTTCCATTCGGTCCTCAGCGCGTCCGCCTACGGCTACCAACGGCCCGCCCACCAACGAAGTCGTATCGGTGCGTACGCAGCGACCGCCCAACTAGGCGATCATACAAGCAGACGTTGTACAAACTACGTATGAGCCTCAAAGAGCGCATATCTTTCAACCGAACGTTGTGTAATCTTATTCATCGCAACAATCGATCTGTTGTACTATCGTAAACATAGACTTGGAATGAAACAAGGTTTGCCAATCTTGCAGCTACCTGAAGCACATTCCAAATAAGAGAACTATTCAGCCGATAATCGATCGGTTCTTTAACAACACAACCTGTTACAGTCAATAATATGAAATCCGCTTGAATCGTCGTATTTTGGGGCGATCTCTCGGCACACAGCTACAACAGCGAGGTTACGGGAGAGCTGTTGGTAGCCGTAGGCGGACGCGCTAACAGCCCTTTTTGGGAAAGCGACCAGACCGCCAGAGTGCTCAACTCAGTAAGCGGATTTGATATTACTGTCAATAAGCACCTAGAAAAGCCTTATATAAGGTCCTGATAGCTACCACAACGTGTAACGCAGAATGTAGCAAACGAGATGTAATTTGTAGAAATGCGAAGGCAACAAATTATTAAAAATGACAATATCTCGTACTATGCACTTCTGTCCTACACGTGGTACTAGATAGGCTTCACCCCCAAGTCCCGTCTGGATTAATTGACGCAGCCTATCTGGATCGTGTACAATGAATTTTGGAATGGGGAATCCTATGTTCAAAGCACTCATAGGAGTGTTACAGGTAACCAGCCGCCTTCAAATGAGGAAAACACATTCCTACTTGCAAGAACCTCCAAAATCTGCGCCCCATACAAAATAGTGTACATTGCGTCATCGACACTTTGATAAGTATGTAATTCGACCGTAATCTCGAATTCTTGAATGGGGTAGCAAGTGTAGGTAGAGTGAAGGTATGACCCCGACCTGGGAAGTTGGAACGATTGTGTGGAACAATCGTCGTGGGGGAATGGCATTCACATGAAACGTATCATCTTAGTAGAACGCACGATCATTCCTCCTTTTGGAGAACCAGCGCGCGAACTACGTATCCTAAATAAGCCGCTCTGGCTGCTCCAACGTGACTTGCTCAAGAGTCACTGCAAGGGAGCGTTGGAGGTAGACTCTCTCGATGCGATTCCTGCCAGTGAGCGTGGGCCCCTGCTTGTTCATAAAGACAATCTCTATTTTAATCAAGAGCTTGTCGATACCTTCATATCTAAAGCAGTAGCATCTGGTAAACCCTGCCAAATCGCATTCCAGGCACCGGTCCCAGAACGACGGATCAAAGGGGACCTCTCCATCGCCGAACACGCTATTCGCCTTCAGAGCGGCATTCGTCGCCAAGGTGACGTGTTCGTTGCTGACATGTACTACTTTCCAGATGGTGTTGTCAAAGACCCCATGCCACTGGTGATCGATACCGAGGCGACCAATATGGGGTATTACCATATTCCGCGTTATATGGGAGGTGACCAAAACAATCTCAGCTTCCATGTACCGCTACGGGCCTTTCTCTCGATCGAAAACTGGGTTCACGTCTTTATGGCAAACTCGCCGTTTGGCGTCTTCGCCCTCGGGCGTGCGCACGAAGCCATCATGAATCGTGGACGTTTGGCCAATTTCTTTCACTGGACCCGTGACGACTGGTCGGCATTCTGGCAAAAGCTTGGGTTTGTTGTAACAACCATCAAAGATAAGTATAATCCTCTTGGTGCCCAGTGGCGGAATTCATTCCTTGCCAATTCGAAATTGGTCAAAATCGGCAAAAACTGTTCGATTGACCCAACAGCCATTATTCACGGCCCAACGATCATCGGTGATAATGTATACATCGGTGCTGGAGCTGTCATCACAAATAGCTTAATCGGCAGCAATGTCAACATCATGCAAGGCTGCCAAGTGATGTTAAGTGTCGTCAGCGATCGATGTTATCTTCCATTTAACGCCGCGTTGTTTATGACAACCCTAATGGAAAACTCGATGGTGGCTCAAAACTCCACGCTACAACTCTGCGTTGTAGGACGTAATACCTTTATCGGTGCAAACAATGTTTTCACCGACTTTGACCTGCTTGGCAAACCACTGCAAACGTTCCACAATGGCAAACTGCAAGAAGTTGGTTTACCCATCTTGGGATCAGCCGTCGGTCACAATGTCAAAATCGGAAGTGGCTTTGTTATTTACCCAGCTCGTATGATTGGTTCTAATTCAACCCTACTGTATACACAAGAGAATACAGTTGTTGGTAAAAATGTATCTGGTCTTGATCCAAATGATGTGGATGAGGAGACAGGCGAGCCTCGTCGTCTCGTGTATCGCTGGCCGCATATCTATCAATTGGATCAAGGCGGTTCGCTTACCGTGCCACCGCAGCCAACGCCGCAGCCTGTTGAGGATCGCCCGTCGTCACGACCAGTTACTGCGCGCCATGCGTCGGCGCGTCTGTTGCGCTAGGAGGATTTCGCTGTGAGCAAAGAAAAAATACTGGTCGTTGATGATGCACCCGATATCTCAAGCCTTCTCAAGATCTACTTCACGTCGCAAGGTTATGAGGTTATGACGGCTATGCGTGGTCAGACCGCGCTGGAGATCTGCCAAAAAACGCCGCCGAACCTAGCGTTGCTAGACGTAAACCTGCCCGACATGGAAGGCTACGATATCGGCAAAGCTCTGCGTGCCAGTGCCCGCACTCGACACATTCCGATCATTTTCATTACGGCACGCGGTGAACGCCAAGACAAGCTCAAGGGTCTCGGCGAGGTTCAAGCCCAATACTATATCGTCAAGCCCTTTGACCTTGAAGAGGTGCATACCATCGTCAAGAATCAACTTGACGAAGCCCGCCGTAAAAATCAACTTAACCCGGTTACCAATCTGCCGACTGCCGAGCTACTCAACGAGCAGTTGCGTAATCTGCTCGTGACCGATGGTTGGGCCATGGCGACTATTCATATCAACGGCTTTGAAACCTTTATTCAGGCCTATGGAGCCGTTGTTGGTGAAGATGTGCTGGCCTTCGCCGCTCTGCTGATTCGCGAAGTGGTTAACGAACTCGGAACCCCTGACGACTTTGTTGGTCAGATGGTGGTTGGCCCCGATTTTGTGATCACCTCGACGCCCGATCGTATCAAAGCGATCTGTGACAAGCTCATGGAGCGTTTCGATAACGATGTTGGCTTGCACTACAACTATATGGATCGCAAACGCGGCGGTATCCAGATCCAAGATGAGCTCGGACAGCAGCGCCTGGTACCTTTGATGTCGCTCTCAATCGGCGTGCTCGCCAGCCCAGACGGGCCGTTCTACGACATTCGAGAACTGAGCGAGACCGCCGCCGAAACTCGCCAACGTGCAATGACCGAAGCCCGTGAACTGGGCAAGAAGAGCCATGTGCGCTACGGACGAGTTCGTTAAAACGCAAATCGAAGCGAACCAATACGACAGACATTGCGATGCTTCTAAGAAGACCTGCTGAAGAGGAAATCTCTTCAGCAGGGATCCTTACATTCGAACGGACTTTATTAGGGATCAAGTGCCGAGATTCGTCTCGTACAACTTGTGAAGATCTACGATCTATACGTTTATTCCTATAAAGCGAATTTCATACGCACGATTCGATTGTTGTAAAGCGAGATCGCTACTATAAATGCCTCTGTTTGAGGTTTCGTTCTAGCCAGCATGCGTCGTAACGACCGCCATGCAACCCTGAGGAGCACTTCTTGCGGTATGGACGCCACCATTGCATCACTTCAAAGTTGGGAATTATTCGCACAGCTAGCCGTTTATCGACAGCGAGAGACTAGTGCGTCTGATCTCCCTACACTACTTGAGCATATCGCCGAAATGCTTCAACGGGCGCTTCCGCACCCGTGGGGCGTATTGGTCGTTACTGAGCGAGATATTGTACGAGCCTCGACCGCTTGGGGGCTTGATTCCGAACTCGCCCAAAGCTATATCGACCAAGAAGTAGAACTTCCTAAGGGAGCGCTCAACTTCCCTTTCCAAACAAACCAAACCGAGAGCGGTTATCTATTGCTGGCTCCGCTACCAGAATCACTTCCTAACCTCGATCAAGGCTTTGGAAACGCTGTTGCCGCTCAAATCGGTCTTCTGATCGACGTGCACTTGCGCGATCGCACCGAACGTTTGAACGCAGCGCTCCAAAAACTAACTCATACAACTGGCGCCCAACCGCTGCTTGAAGAATTATTACAAACCACATTAAAAGAGTTCGCAAGCGTTGTTCCCTTCGACCAAGCGCTTGTGTTATTGCCAGATGAAGATCCAAACCGCACTCAAGCGGTCAAAACCAATGCGATCAATCTGCGCCCGGTCTATAGCATCGCACCCAAAAGCGGCTTGACTCTCCCTCCTGCTACAGACAGCATCTATCAATCGGTGCTGAATGAACAAGAGGCCCAAATCGTCACGCTTTCGCAGGGCAGTATCCAGCCAAGTCAAAGCAACAAAGCGACATTGGCCTTTGTCGATCTGACCGGCAATGGCATGATCATCCCCATACCGATCGGTAATGAGGGCTTTGGCCTTTTGGTGATCGCCAGCGATACGATCGATCGTTATAGCGCTGTGGAACGCGATGCTGCTGTTGCGCTCGCAAAGCAAGCCGGACAACTGATCGCCGTCAATCGCCGCTACACTCAACAGCTTCAGCGAGCTCGTGAGCTGTTTGTGCTCTATGAAAATAGCCAAGTTATCAGCTCGACCGCTCAGCTCGATCAGATGCTCGATCGTCTGCTCGAAAATATAGCTCTGGCGATGAATGCTGAGGCTTGTGTGATCGGTCTAGTTGACCTTGAAAAACAATCGCTGCTGCGCGTGGCCGCCACCACAGGTATCGACATCGAGAACGATCCAACAGGCCAGGTCTTCTCACTGCGTGAGATACCCGAGCTGCAGAGTCTGCTCAACAGCGACTCGCCGCACTTCGTTAACCATATCAGCGACCAGTCAACAGAGGGTGAGAGCGTCGATACGCCCGCTAAGGTTGTTCTATCAGCGCTGGGTTTTGCAAGCGGCGTCGTGTTGAGCATGCGCACTCAAGAGCGACCCATCGGCCTACTAGGTATCGGTTATGTCGACCCAACCCGCGTGCTCAATCGTGGCGACTTCAACTTGATTACGACTCTTACCAATCAAGTAACAACCGCAATTGTCAATGCGCAGCTCACCAGTAGTGAACAACGCCATAGCTCAGAGCTTACGCAACTGGAAGAGATCAGCCAACTGCTGAGCAAGAGTAGCTCGTTCGAAGAGACGATCTTCACCTTGGTCACTGGGGTGAACAAGCTTCTTCCAGAGTGCACTATCGATATTTATACCTTTGATCGCGATAAAAACCACTTCAAGCAGGTCGTGGCGGTAGGACCGGACCGCGCCATCGTGAATGAAGAGGTATTTGAAGAAGAAGGGTTGCTCGGCTGGTTGAGCCGCCATCGCCGTTCTCTGCTATTGAACGATTTAGAGCACTACTCGCCAGTACCCATCAATCTGCAACCCCGCAGCGAAGAGCCGATCTACCGTTCTTACCTCGGCATACCTTTGTGTGTCGGCGACGACCTGATCGGCGCGCTGGAGCTACGTAGCCCACAGATCGCGCATTTTAACGAGCATCACGAACACCTTGTCAACATTATCGCTGGACACGCAGCTCATGCGCTTCAGAACTCACTCTACTTCAGCCAGACCGATGAGCATCTCCGCTGGCGTATCGAGCAACTGAGCGCGCTGCAACGCATCAACAGCCAGCTCACAATGGGGCACTTCCTAAGCGATATCTTGACGTTCGTGCTCGAACAAGCGCTGCGAGCTACCACTGCCAACCAAGCCTACATTGCGCTCTACAATACCAAGGCGACCGATGCATCACTGTTAACAGAGAGTGCTTACCATATCGTTGCGCTCGAGGGCTATCCCAGCGATATCACTCAGAGCTTGACAGGTCAACCTCTGCCCAAAGATGCCTATACAGCACAGAAGGTGCTCGCACAAGGCCAGCCCGAGCTGATCGATCAGATTCAAGAGCCAGAGAGCCTGAGCATCACCTGTAAAGGCGCACGATCGCTCTTGGCCGTTCCCATCTTCTACGAAGCTCAAGTTGTAGGCGTGATCGCCCTACATTCAAACTTGATGCAGGGCTTCGACCACGACGCGGTGGAGTTTGTGCGCGCCCTGGCCAGTCAAGCGGCGATCGCGATCGGCAATGCCCAACGCTATGAAGACCAAGTGCATCTCAATGCGATGCTCCAGCACCGCGCTACCATGCTCAATAGCGTGCTGCAGATCGGCCAAGCACTGCGCGCCGACCATCCGCTCGAAGAGGTGCTGGCCCACGTGGGCGAGAGCGTGATCGATGCTACCGGCTTCCGACGGGTGATCTTCTACCTGATCGATCAGGATAGTCCTGAAGTGATGACCGCGATCGCCGCAGCCGGTGTGCCGCTCGATGATCTGGCTCGCTATCGCGAACTGCAACTCCCTGTTGATATGGTGCTGCGTTCGCTTGATCCAAGCTTCCGCATCGGGCGAAGCATCTTCCTGCCGTCAGCTGAAATCGAGAAGATCAGCAACGAATATAACTTGCCCTTCTTCGAAGGAACCTTCCGTACCCAAACGCCAAGTGACGTGCTGCTTGCGCCGCTTTATACACCCTACAATCGCCAACTGATCGGCTTAATGCTGATCGACGATCTGCACGAGCAGCGAAGCCCGACCGAACGAGCAGTCGAGCCGCTAGCGATTTTTGCAGACCAAGCGGCGATTGCGATCGAAAATATTCAACTGGTGCGCTCGGCTCAAGATCAAGCCAACCAGATGCGTGCGCTCTTCCAAGCCGGAACGATCGCTGCATCAACCCTCGACTTAGATGCGCTCTTGAGCCAAGTTTATACCCAGATCGAGACCTACATCGGCGCTTCAAGCCGCTGCACCTTGGTCTATTACGATGCCGACCGCGAGAGTCTTCAGGTTCGCCATCTGGCCTCGCAGGTTGGCAAGATCAATCGCAAACAGAATCAGATCGATCAAGCGCTCGGAAAGGCGATTATCGAGCTTGGCGAGTCGCTGTTGGTACACGATCTTGCAGCCGAAGCCGACGAACTGATCGCCAAGAACTTCCCGCTCAAAGGTGATAAAGAGTTCCGCTCGCTGGTGGCTGTGCCGCTCTATAGCCAGAAACGGGTGATCGGTACCATCATTCTGCGCCATCAGGAGCCCAATTACTATCACGAACGTGATATCACCTTCTTAGGTGCGCTCAGCCATATTCTGGCGATCGCCATCGAGAATATCGGTCTCTTCCAAGAACGCGAAGAGCGCTTGCAGGCATTGGCGGTCATCAACCAGATCAGCACAATCGCCAGTTCAACGCTCGATCTCGAACAGATCTTGCCGCAGGTCTATCAATGTTTGCACGAATTCCTGCACATGGATGCCTGCTCTATCGTGATTAAGCATACCGGAAAAGATAACAGCGCGCTTTATTTCACGGTAGATGGAGGGGTTCAAGATCTGCGCTATGTAGCAGATGAACTGGAACCCAACAGCCTAAGCAACTACATTATGCAAACAGGCCAGCCTTTGCTCTTTGATAATCTCAAAAAAGCAAAGTTGCCAGCCAATTATGAGCCAGTCGAGCTTGATAAGCAAAAGCGCTCGGCTTCTTGGCTTGGTGTTCCGCTCATTGTTGCTGATGCAACTTCAACAAGCAACCAACGCGAAGTGCTGGGCCTGATCTCGATCCAGAGCAACAAACCGAACGCCTTTACCAAACGAGAGCTCTCGTTTATGGCGACGGTCGCTAGCCAGATCGCCCTCAGCGCGCAAAATGCGCTTCTGTACGCACAAGCCGAAGAACGCGTTAAGCAAATCGGCTCAATTAACCATATCTCTTCGGTTGCGGCTTCGACCCTCGCAACCGAGGATATCTACCAGGCGGCGGTAACGGCTGTCGCTCGCGCCAACGAAGTTGACCGGGTCGAACTGGTACTCTACGATCGACCAACGGGTACGGCTACGATTGTGGCTGAATATGCGCCAGGTGTCGAAAACAAGCGTCTCACTTTCTCGCTGCTTCAAAATCCCCTGGTCGCTTGGATGGATGAACATCAACGTCCGTTCATCTCAAACAACCCCTTGGAAGAGCCGCTGTTGGCTTATATTCATGGCCTTGTGCGCCAGATGAATATCACAGCGATCGCGTTCATTCCGCTGATTGTGGGCGGTGAAGTCATCGGTACATTCAGCCTAGACTTCGTTGGCCGACAGGGCAAATTCAGCGAGACCTCGATCGAACTCACTCGTACTATTGCAAATCAGACGGCTACCGCCATCAAGAACGCCCGCCTTTTTGGCGAAGCTCAGAACAATGCAACAGCATTTCAACGCAAAGTGGACGAACTTTCTACACTCCTCGACGCAGCACGACTCTTAAGCTCGTCATTGCGACCAGACAAAGTGCTCGATAACCTGATGGAATTGGTCAGTCGCCAGTTGAATGTTCACACTGTTGCCCTTTGGACAATCAACAGCAATGGTATGCTGACCCCATCGGCTATGGTTGGAATTCCACCTGAAGCTGCCAGCACCATGCGCGTGCCAATCGGCAAGGGTATGACCGGCCAAGTTGCCGCAACCGGCCAGCCGCTGATTGTGACCGATGTGGAAGCCGATGGTCAATCGCTCTACCCCGACTTCCAGCGGCGCAATGGGCTGACCTCATACATGGGCGTCCCGGTTATCTTCCACGAGCGTACAATCGGTGTTTTGAGCGTAATGACGATGGATCGGCGCGATTTCGAAGCCGATGAAATGTTGCTCTTGGCAGGCTTGGCCGACCAAGCTGCGATCGCGCTCGAAAACGCCCGATTGTTCGAACAACGTGAACGCCGTATCAATGAGCTGACCACCTTCAATGCGATCGCGACCAGCATCAACGCAGCCAACGAGCTAGATGAGCTGATCCAAGTGCTTCACGCTGGTATCAGCGACATTCTCGATACAAGCACCTCGTTCGTTGGTCTGTATGAAGCGATGTCTCAGGAAGTCTCGTTTAAAGTCGCCCGCATTAACGGCGTCGATGTAGACCTTCCGCCGCTTCAATTCGACGATCCAAATGCGTTGACAGCGCGCGTAGTGCTCGATATGCGCCCGCTCTTACTGCGCACACCCGATGAGATCGCCGCCTTAGCGCCGACCGGTGCAGAGATCGGTCTCGAATCGATCGGCACCTACCTGGGTGTGCCGATTACGACCGGTGGCGATGTATTGGGTATTATCGTCCTCCAGAGCTCAGAACCCTATGCCTTCGACACCGAAGACGAGCGCTTCTTAACGACCGTGGCAGGTCAAGCGGCCACCGCTATCAACCGCGCTCACCTCTTCAGCGATCGCGAACGCCGCCTGCGCGAAGTGACCGCATTGAAAGATATCGGTAGCGCCCTGGTAGGAACGCTCGACCCGAACCAAATGGCCGAGCAACTGCACCACGAGCTGTCGCAGGTGCTCAACACCAGTACATCGTACATTGGCCTGTACAACGCCGAAACACAGCAAATCACCTATCCCGTGGCCTACAAGAATGGTACACGGCTTAGCTTGGCGCCCAAACAGCTTCAAGATGGCCCAGATGCGTGGGTTATTCGCAACCAAGCCCCGATTTTGAGCGAATCGCTCGAATTGGGCGAGCAGATGATGCTTGAACTGTGGGGCGCACCGCCCGACCAGAAGGCGAGCGACTTCCTGAGCGAGTCGTTTATGCTCGTTCCGATCAGTTCGGGCGACTCGGTCTTGGGCATCATTAGCATTCAGAGCGATCAGCCGCGCGCCTTCAACGCTGACGACCTGCGCTTTGTGACAACGGCAGCTAACCAAGCCGCTGTCTCGATCGCGAACGCGCGCCTCTTCAGCGAACGCGGCCGCCGTATCGCAGAGCTGGCGACCTTCAACGAGATCGGCCAAGCCCTAAGCTCAACGATCTCGATCGAAGAGCTGCCCATGCTGATCTATCGCCAGACCAGCCGTCTGCTCAAGATCACCAACTTCTATATGGCGCTGTTCGATGAGCGAACCAACCAAGTCACCTTCCCGCTCTATATCGAACACGGTCAACATCTGACCATTCCGCCGCTGCAAGAAGGCAATAGCCTGACCGAGTACGTTATTCGCAAACGAGAGCCGCTGTTGCTGCAAGGCGACAATGTCCTTGAACAGATCAGGGCGCTGGGTATCGAGCCGTTAGGCCAGATCTCCGCCTCGTGGTTGGGCGTGCCGATGGTCAGCGCAGACAAGGTCGTCGGTGTAATCAGCGTTCAAGACTTCGATGACAGCGCTGCCTACGGACCAGACGACGTCCGCCTGCTCTCAACGATCGCATCGTGGGCAGCGACGGCACTCGACAATGCGCGCCTCTTCCAGAGCGAGCTTAACCGCCGTACTCTGGCAGACACCTTACGCGACGTCTCGCAGTCGTTTACATCAACCTTGGCTCTGGACGAAATCCAAAGCCTCACAATTCGCCAAATGGCGCGCCTGGTTCCGTTCGATGTCGCCTTAATCTTCTTGCGCGACGAGAACCAACTCCAGCTCACAACTGGCGAAGGCATTCCGGACGAGCTACTGCAAGCGCAGCCTTTCTACGATATCGACGAGCACCAGCTGTTCAAACAGCTAACCGAACAGCATGCTTCGCTCTTCATTCCAGACCTAGAGAAAGAATCGCAGTATCATTCGCTACCGCTCTCTACGTCAAACGGTCAAAAGGTGCGCAGCCTGATCGGTGTGCCGCTTTTGGTCGACGAAGAAACGGTCGGTATCTTGTTGATAGGTAATGTCCAAGCCAATGCCTACAACACCGATGAAGCACAGATCGCTTTCGTACTAGCGAGCCAAGCTTCCCAAGCGATCCAAAACGCGCGCTTCTTCGACCGCATCACCAATATCGCGGCTGAACTTGAGCAGGCCAATACCGAGCTCGAACGACGTGTTGCTGAGCGCACAGCCGATCTCGAAGCCGAAAAGCAGCGTCTCGAAGCGATCCACTCCATTACACTTGAGCTGACCAGCTCGTTGCATATGGACGAGATCCTAAGCAAAGCGCTCAAGATGGTCTGTAACACGGTTGGGGCTGCACGTGGCAGCATTATGTTGCGCGACCCCCAAACCGGAGAACTGGTCTGTCGCGCTGTACTCTACGACGACGGCGAGGTCCGAGCCGAACACAGGCCGATCAGCTTCTCGTCGGGTGGCGACGGACTGGCAGGCTGGGTCATGGAACATCAAGATGCGGTTCGCATCGACAATGTGCTCCAAGACCAGCGCTGGGTCATCGAACAAGGTCGGGCCGACGCAGTTCGCTCTGTAGTTGCTGTTCCTCTGATGTCGAACGATGCGCCTTTAGGGGTTTTGGTGCTCAACAGCCCCCACGAGGGCTTCTTCACCGACCCGCAGGTCAAACTGCTCGGCACCATCGCCAACGAGGTTGCGATCGCCGTTCACAACGCAGAGCTGTACGGCGTTATCAACGACTTCGCATCCCGTATGGGCGAATCGCTGATGCTCCAGCGCGAAGAATTCAGTAAGACCCGAGCGATCCTGCAAAGTATTACTGAAGGCGTTATCGTGCTGGACGAAGAGGGCAAGATCACGCTCTTCAACCCAGCTGCCGAGCTCATCTTGGGCATCTCAGCCAGCAGCGTGCGCGAGAAGCCTTTCGAGAATCTTGCCCAGCAAGGTGAAACCGAAGGCGCACGCAACCGTGCCCAGATGATCTATGAAGGCATTAGCCGTGGCTTCCAGAGCGCTAAAGAGCGCAATGGCATCTATAGTATCGCCTTGGAGCTTCACGAGCCAACCCAAACCATCGCAGTCAACCTTGCACCAGTGGTTGGCAACGACGGACGGCACTATGGTGAAGTGGCGGTGCTTCGCGATGTAACTCGCGAGATCGAAGCCGAACGCGCGAAACGCTCATTCATCTCTGGTGTATCACACGAGCTGCGCACACCGCTTACTTCGATCAAGGGCTTCGTCGATCTATTGTTGAGCGGCCTACAAGGGCCACTCACCGAGGCTCAAAGCTACTCCTTGAGCGTCGTGAAGACCAACTCGAACCGCTTGATGGACCTGATCAACGACATCTTGACCATTTCGAGCATCGAGTCTGGTAAGATCGAGCTGCAAATGACCCAAGTGCAGATCCGTGATATCATTAACGATGTCCTTCAATCTCTCACCTTAGAGGCAGAGCGCAAACGGCTCCAGGTTAGCGTGCAGATCGAAGACGATCTACCCGATATCACTGCCGATAAGCGTCGCTTGACGCAAGTGGTATTCAATTTGTTCTCAAATGCAGTAAAATATACATTCGAAGGCGGACATATCTCTGTACGGGCATTCCGCAATCCCGCTGGTTTACTACAGGTAGAAGTGGAAGATACAGGCGTGGGTATGTCGCCTGATCAAATGGAGAAGCTCTTCCGACCCTTCTACCGCGCTGACAACCCCCTTCGCGAAGAAGCTGGCGGAACCGGCCTCGGTTTATCGATTGCAAAATCACTCATTGAAGAGCACGGTGGAGAACTTTGGCCAACCAGCGAGTTGGGCAAGGGCAGTATCTTCCACTTCGTTATTCCCGTGCAGCAGGCTAAAGCAACAAGTGCTGATAGGGATACCGCGTGAGCGCAATTTTATTAGACAGTCGGCTACTCCACTATGAGGTCTTTGGCCGTGGACAGCCGATCATCTTCTTACATAGTTGGGTTGGCTCGTGGCGCTACTGGGTGACCACCATGGAACACGCTGCCGAGCGCTATCGCTCCTATGCCCTCGACTTTTGGGGTTTCGGCGAAAGCGAGCGTGACCGAGGCGGGTTTACGATCGAGGCATACGTAGACCTCCTCTTCAATTTCATGGATAACATGGGCATCTCGCGCGCCAACTTGGTAGGCCATGGTCTTGGTGGCATGGTTGCGGTTCGTGCTGCACGCCAGCAGCCCAACCGTTTCCTCAAAATTATGATCGTTTCGACTCCGCTTCAGGGTACGATCGTAAGCCAGACGGCTAAACCGGGCACTTTGTCGCGCCTCTTCGGTCGCACCAGCCCTTCAGCGACTTGGTCGAAACTGATCAAACAGATGGATTTTGTTGATCCTGAGATCGGAAAAGAGATCCAGGAAGATACAGAAAACCTGACCGAAGAAGTGATATCGCAAGTTCAGGAATCGATGAATGCAACCGATTTGCGACCTGACTTGGCATCGTTAGACTTGCCGCTTTTGGCAGCCTATGGTGAAAAAGACAGCATTATTCCAATTGAACATGCGAAGTTTATCGAAACAAGCAATCAACCGACTCATCAATTAATTACTCTGCCACGTTCAAATCACTTCCCATTTCTTGATGAGCCTCCGATCTTTCAGCGTTTATTGCTAGACTTCTTGGCTAGTCAAGGAACGCCCGTCGAGATCAAAGAGCTCTGGCGACGCAAAGTCTCGCAACGCGAGTACCTCTAACCATCTCTTTAGCGATACTTATACAAAGCCACCCTTTTCAGCAGGGTGGCTTTTATTATGACGTTGTATAGTATCTGTCCCATGAGTTCAAGGCTCAGGCGGCGAAGTTCCTAGCTTCCATTCAGCCCTGACCGCGTCCGCCTACGGCTATCAGCAGGGCTAGTCTGCCCTCATCCCCAGCTCTTCTCCCGCAATCTCTACATTACCCACAAATCGACATACGGTCAGAGTTATCTGCCCTCACCCTCCGGCCCCCTCTCCCGCACTGCGGGCGAGGGGCGAATGTTGATGTTGTATGCGAACGATCGCCTTTTGCTGCCGACACGACTTTTGGGTAATGCATAGCACTGCGGGCGAGTGGTGAATGTTGATGTTGTATGCGAACGATCGCCTTTTGCTGCCGACACGACTTTTAAGTAATGCATAGCTCCCGCAATAGCGGGAGAAGGGAGCAGAGCTGTCCATTCTCAAAACGCTCTATTACCCCATAGCTCCAACAAGCTCAACCGATGTAAGCATTGTTGGCTCCGATAGCTTCTGCAAGGTTTCTTGGCTGCCTTGGGCAGTGAAAGGCATCGTTTGAACCTGCAAGCTGCTTGCAGCTGGCAGGTCGCAGCGAAGGCAACGAAGGCAGCGAAAGTAGCTGCCTCTTGTGTGGGAGGAATGTTGGTAGCCGTAGGCGGACGCGCCAGAGGCCTTTTTGTGGGGAGAGACGACACCGCTAGAGCGCTAAACACTTTAAGCGGATTGGAGAGAAGACCGAGCGATGTCGCAGCAATAGCACATAGAAACGGCCCTCCACATACGTCGTATGCAGAGGGCCGTTATTTGTATGATGAGGACTAGAAGTCCATACCACCCATACCGCCAGCACCGCCGGTAGCAGCGGGCTTCTCTTCGGGTACGTCGGTGATCAGGGCCTCGGTGGTCAGGATCATACCAGCGATCGATGCAGCATTCTGCACGGCGCTGCGGGTCACCTTAACCGGGTCCATAATACCATTCTCGATCAGGTTGACGAACTCGCCGGTCAACACGTTGAAGCCGTAGTTCTTGTTGTTCTGCTCCTTCTGGCCACGGCGAACAGCGTCGATGATGACGGAGCCATCAGCGCCAGCGTTGCGGGCCAAGATGCGGAGCGGCTCCTCGAGAGCGCGGCGCAGGATCTGGATACCAACCTTCTCGTCCTCGTGAGCAACGGTTACGTTGTCGAGAGCCGGGATAGCGTTGATCAGAGCAACACCGCCACCGGGAACCATACCTTCCTCGACACCTGCGCGAGCAGCGCTCAGAGCGTCCTCAACGCGGTGCTTCTTCTCCTTCAGCTCGGGCTCGGTAGCAGCACCGACCTTGATGACAGCGACGCCACCAGCCAGCTTAGCCAAGCGCTCCTGCAGCTTCTCGCGATCGAAGTCACTTGTGGTGGTCTCGATCTGAGCGCGGATCTGCTCGATGCGGCCCTGGATAGCAGCCTCGTCACCGCGGCCTTCAACGAAGGTGGTGCTGTCTTTGTCGGCGATAACCTTGCGAGCGCGGCCCAGGTCCTCGATGGTAGCGCTGTCGAGCTTGCGGCCGATCTCTTCGGAGATCAGGGTACCACCGGTCAAGGTAGCGATGTCTTGCAGCATAGCCTTGCGGCGATCGCCGAAGCCAGGAGCCTTGACGGCCAGAGCGTTGATGGTACCGCGCAGCTTGTTGACAACCAGGGTTGCCAGAGCTTCGCCATCGACATCCTCAGCAACGATCACCAGGTTCTTGCTGACCTGGAGAACCTTCTCGAGCACCGGCAGAATGTCGCTGATAGCGCTGATCTTCTTGTCGGTGATCAGAATGTAGGGGTCATCCAGCTCGGCGACCATGCGCTCGGAATTGGTGGTGAAGTAGGGCGAGATGTAACCGCGATCGATCTGCATACCTTCGGTGTATTCCTTCTCGAAGGCGATGCCCTTGCTCTCTTCAACGGTGATCACGCCATCCTTGCCAACCTTCTCCATCACTTCAGCGATCAGCTCACCGATCTCGGTGTCGCCAGCGCTGATGGTAGCGATGTGAGCGATGTCGGCGCGGTCGCGCACAGGGTTGGCCGAAGCGACGATCGAGTTGATCACGGCCTCGGTGCCCTTGTCCAAACCACGCTTGAGCAGCATGGGGTTAGCACCAGCAGCAACGACCTTCAGACCTTCGTTTACGAGAGCCTGAGCCAGAACGGTAGCGGTGGTGGTACCGTCACCAGCAACGTCGTTGGTCTTGGAAGCAGCCTCTTTGAGCAGCTGCACGCCCATGTTCTCGAATGGATCCTTCAGCTCGATTTCCTTAGCAACGGTTACACCGTCGTGGGTTACGGTCGGGGATCCAAACTTCTTGTCAATAGCAACGTTGCGACCACGGGGGCCAAGGGTGGTTTTAACAGCCTCGGCGATCGTGTCAACACCACGCTTAAGCGCGCGGCGAGCCTCTTCATTGAAATATAACTGCTTCGGCATAGCCGTAGAGTCCTCCTCGAAAAGAAATTTTTACACCAGATTATGATGCAGACAAACTATCGGGCAAGCATAGGATTGTATCACAGAGCAAACCTACGAGCCACACAATAGGTGATCTGGATCAAAAATTATTCTTGGATGATACCCAGAATGTCCTTCTCGGACAGAATGAGGTACTCCACATCATCGATCTTGAACTCGGTGCCGCTGTACTTAGCGAACAGAACCTTGTTGCCAACAGCAACACTCACAGGGATGAGCTTGCCCGAATCATCGCGGCGACCCTCGCCAACGGCCAGAACGGTGCCCTCTTGGGGGCGCTCCTTGCTGGCGGTATCAGGCAGGTAAATACCACCCTTAGTCTTCTCTTCGCGATCAACGGGTTTAACAACAACCCGGTCACCTAATGGTCGAATTCGGAAGTCCGCAGCCATAGCAGACCGCCCTCCTTATATGAAATACAATACAACACCTTGCTTTTTAGCACTCTTCGATGTTGAGTGCTAACTCGAATGTAATGATAATGGAGGAGAAAGGGTTTGTCAAGTACTTTTTGGCACTCTCGACCGAAGAGTGCTAAATGTACAGAGAGGGTTGAACAGGGAAGGGAAGGAATGAGGACAGTAAGTCGTATTATACCAGAGATTAGCAAATGGGTTAAGCTTGGAGCCCTGTATGGGCTCCAAGCTCGCTTGAGTGTAAAGCTATCGACATTGCATCCAAAAGAATATTAACGGACAGAGCCTCGTCGGAACAGGTTAACGATGCCAAGCAGCACAATGGCACCAATGAACGACACGATCAACGATGGAAGGTTGAAGCTGCCATCGTTAATATTGACACCGTTGAAGCCGAGCATACTGAAAATGAAGCCGCCCAAGAAGGCTCCAACGATACCAACTACGATGTTCAGCAATGCGCCTTGTTGTGCATCAGTGCGCATAACGATACTTGCCAACCAACCTATCAATGCACCGAACACAAGCCAGATGATAAAGTTGATCACCGTTGACCTCCTTCAGATAGATACGATGAGGATAAGAACCAGCATCTCAGCCTCAGGGTAGTAGTGAATGAATATGCAACATTGGTACCACGATTGTTGATATTGGCTGGCATTTACAAGCGAATTACTCGCAGGGAACGTGTCAGCAAGCTAGGTGCTCAGAACAAAAGGCTTGAAAGAGCAGAATAATGACAGTTGAAGAGGCAAATCGAAGCGACTGAGAAGCACGTTGAGCAAATCTGTACCAAACAAGCTAGATAGTGGTTGTGGTTTTCGTTTGAGGCGAGAGGAAGATCGATGAACGAAGCGCAGACGTCGCACGCGCCAGAGAGCGAGTTTCAGACAGCGCTGCAGCAAGCGGGTAAAGAACGCAAAACAGTATTGGCCTTCTTCAGCAAGCAGAATTGCATCGGCTGTCGCGACCTAGAGACGCTGAGTATGAGCGATCAAGCGGTGCAAGCGTTTCTTGAAGAGCACTGTGTGGTGATCCATCTCATTCTGAATCGCCCGAGCGATAGCATGCTCTTTCGGCAGTATCAAGTGATCTGGACGCCGAGTCTGCTCTGGCTCGACCGACGTGGAGTAGCACATTACCGTAGTGAAGGCTTCTTAGGCCCACAAGAGCTCTTGGCGGCCTTGCGGATCGGGGTGGCGCGCAGCAAGCTGGCTTGGGCACGCTACCACGAGGCCCAAAGCCTGCTCGACGCAGTAGCGGACGAGCGAAACAATCCCTATGCGGCTGAGGCACTGTTCTACCTGGGCATGGTGCATTATCTTCAGACGCAGAGTCACGAGGCGCTTATGCAGGCATGGCGCCGTCTGCGCGCCGAGCACCCCAACAGCCCGTGGTGTGCGCGCATCCCCCCGCACCAAGGCGAGTAGCAATCATAAGCAAGTAGCATTCGCGCAGCTTAGGATAGTTTATTTTAACGATCATATTACGCATAAAATATAGAGCGCCCAACCGAGCATTTTCAAGTATCTCTCCCTGTATAACTCCCCTTTTCGAGACTTTATAAGAAATAACGGACCGATCTCGTCCCTTTTTGCTGCACAATTCAGCAGAAAAACTCACTAAAAGTTAATTTACACGAGCATATTTATCAAGAAATATCTTGACAATGGTAATTTATTATATTAAGATAAGCACGGCCCTAAAAATTACATTCTTCCAATCAATAAGCGCCAAGTATGGTCTGCTGTATGAAGGAGTAGAGGTGTGTCTGAGGTTATCACAATCGCGGGGAGCCCATCACTCCAATCGCGTTCCGGGGCCGTGCTCGAATACGCTCGTCAGCGGATCGAACAGACGGGCTTGAGCACACGCGCACTACGAGTGCGCGATCTGCCAGCAGAAGATCTCTTGTATGCACGTTTCGATAGCCCTGCGATCAAAGAGTGGACGGCGGCGCTTCGCCAAGCACGCGGCTTGGTGATCGCGGCTCCGATCTATAAAGCCTCCTTCAGCGGCATCTTGAAAGCGTGGTTCGATCTGTTGCCCCAGGGGATCTTCGCCGACAAAGTCATTCTGCCGATCGCCACCGGAGGATCGCCCGCGCATTTGCTGGCGATCGACTACGCCCTACGCCCTGTGCTGGCGGCGCTCGGCGGGCACCAAACACTTCAGGGCGTCTATATCGTCGATTCTCAGATCGAAGTTACGCCCTCAAGCATCGAGCTTGAAGAGACGATCGAGCTGCGTCTGCAGAGCGCAATCCACGCATTCACGCAACAACTTGCCCCCCAGATGGTGCATAACAAGCCGGTCTTTGCATCGTCCCATGCTGCCTAATTTGCCTCGCTAGAACAAGCTTATCTGCTCTGAGAAGTTTTATGGGAGGAGCATATGTCTGCGATTGGAACGATTAGCGTCCAAGCTGAAGATATTCGTAGCGAAGATGCTACTGCCCTATTAGATGAGCTCACCGAGGAGCTTAAGGCGCTTTACGAGTCGACCGATGGCAAGGCCGGCTTTGAACTGAGCGATGTAGAGCAGCCGCGCACGGCCTTTATCGTAGCGCGCATCGACGGCTATGCAGTGGGCTGCGGCGCGCTGCGCAAGATGGACGACAAGACTGCCGAAGTCAAACGCATGTACACCCGGCCCGAATACCGTCGATCGGGTGTAGCGTGGGCCATTCTGAGCGAGGCCGATCGGCTGGCGCTTGAGTTTGGCTACGATGTGATCAAACTGCAAACCGGTTACAAGCAACTGGGCGCAGCCAAGCTCTACGAACGCTTCGGCTACTTCCGCATCCCTCACTATAGCGGTAAGGCAGACTTTGTTTTGGCATTTCAGAAGAATGTCCGCGAGCTGTACGAAAAAGGGCAGCTCAACTCGCTCGAAAAGGCGGCGCTCTAGATCTAGACTGCGCGCTTGGAGGCGGCGCAGCTTGAGGCTTACCCTATGAAATTCGCCCTGTTCAGCTTGGTGATGAATGTGCCCAACGCCATCAATGGCGAGCGCTTCACGACCCAAGAGAAGTTCCAAAACATTCTCAAGCAGGCCCAACTGGCCGAAGAGCTCGGTTTCGAAGCCTACGGCGTCGGAGAGCGCCACGGGCCGCCCTTCCTCTCTTCATCGCCGCCCGTGATCTTGACGGCGATCGCCGCCCGAACCGAAAGGATCCGCCTGCTGACGACCGTGACGGTTCTGAGCGTGCTCGATCCGGTGCGCGTGGCAGAAGACTACGCCACGCTCGACCATCTCTCGGGCGGGCGTCTCGAGATCATCATCGGCAAGGGTAACGATCCGCGCCACTATCCGCTGTTTGGCATCACCGAGGCCGAACAGTGGGAATCGCTGGCCGAACGCTACCTGCTTTTGCAGCGCTTGTGGAGTGAGGAAAACGTCACGTGGGAGGGCAAGTACCGCCCGCCGCTCAAAGATGTGACGATCGAGCCGCGCCCGTACCAAGAGCAGATTCGCATCTGGCATGGCAGCGCATCGAGCACGATCTCGACCGAACTGGCGGCCAAATTCGGCGAACCGCTCTTCTCGGCCAATGCCTTTCACCACCAATCGAAGTACAAAGCCCTGATCGACCACTACCGCGAACGCCTGGCCTTCTACGGCCACGATCCGAGCAAAGCCTTGATCGGCTCGGGAGCGGGCAGCCTCTATCTGGCCAATACAACCGAAGAGGCGATTCAGCGCTTCAAGCCCTACTACAACGCTTTTATGTCAACTGCGGCGGCGCAGCACAACAAACCGCCCTTCAAAGATCTGGAAGACAACGTGGCGAACGGGCCGGTCTTGGTAGGCAGCCCAGAGCGGGTGATCGAAAAGATTTTGGATTACCACAAAGCCTACGGGCATCAGGTCTTGGCGCTGAGTGTCGACGGCCTGAGCGAAGCCGAACAGCGCGAGCAGGTGCAGCGTTTCGCCGAAGAGGTCGCGCCCGTGGTACGCCGCGAAGCGCCGGATACGCTCTGGAACGAAGCGCCTCGCCTGCGCGACGAACGAGCCGCCGCCCACAACAAACATGGTCCCACGCCCGGGCTACAGCTGTAACAGCGCTTCGTCCCCTCAACAGGTAGCGAAACTTGGTACATTCACCGAGCATATAAAAGGAGAAGGCTTGTGAGCAGTCTCGATAGACCGCTGATTCTCAGCGCTGCGATCACAGGTTTCGGCTATTACACCGGCGACACCCATCGCGCCCAGCGCTTGATCGAGCTCGATCATTACCGCGCGCTGCTGCGAGATGCGGAAGCTGGGTTGCTGAACTTCGTGCTGTTTGACGACGCACGCTCTCTAGCGCCCGATCGTTCGTTCGGACGGATCGACGCGCTCTCGTTAGCTTCGCGTTTGGCGCCCGAAAGCAAGCATGTCGGCCTTGCGATCAGCGTTCCGACCACCTACAGCGAGCCCTTCCACGTTTCGCGCGAGCTGGCCACGCTCGATTTCGTCAGCCATGGGCGGGCCGCTTGGCATGTGACCACCACCTACAGCAGCGACGAACAGGCCAACTATGGCCACGCGCCAGCGCCCTCCGAGCAAGATCGGCGCTCGATCACCAGCGAATTTGTGGAAGTGAGCCGCAAATTGTGGGACAGTTGGGAAGACGACGCCGTCATCACCGACGCCGAACGTGGCCTCTACCTCGACCCACACAAGCTGCACCACATCAACCACGTCGGACGCCACTTCAAAGTGCGCGGCCCTCAGATCACCTATCGCCCACCCCAAGGCCATGTGGTGGTAATCGCCAGCGACCATGGCGATCCGGGCGTGCCGCTCGATGTGCAAGTGGCCGATGTGCTGATTCTGCGCAGTCGATCGCTCGCCGAAGCCAAACAGGCGGCCGCCAGCTATCGCAGTGCGGCCAGCGCAGCCGGGCGCGAGATCCGCATCTTGCAGAGCGTGATCCCGATTTTGGGTGCCAGCGAGGAAGCAGCCCAGCGCCACGCCCAAGAGCTCGAACGCTCTTACAGCGCGCGCTACAGCGGCCCAGCCCCAGCCCTGCCTCTGATCGGCTCGCCCGCTCAGGTGGCAGGCGAGCTGGCAGCTTGGCAGCGGGCACAGGCCGTCGATGGCTTCCACTTTCTGCCGGCGATCTTACCCGACGATCTGGGCCAGATCGCACACGAGCTCGTGCCAGAGCTGCAACGCCTCGGTCTCGTGCTGACAGCTTACCGCGGCACCACACTACGCGATCAGCTCGGCCTGTCGCGCCCGATCAGCCAGTACCAAGGTGCGCCTTCCGAAGCCTTCACGGCCTATCAGCGCTAAGCGAGAAAGCGAAACGAGATGAGTAGCAAAAAACAGCTCCATATCGGGATCTTCCTGCAAGGCGTCGGACATTCGATCGCTTGGCGCGATCCCGAGCACGCCAAGTTCACCGAATTCGAGACCTACGTGCGCTTCGCCCAAACAGCCGAGCGCGGCCTGATCGACTTCATCTTCTTTGGCGAAGGATTGGTGGTGCGCGAACATCGCGAGAAGTTCTTCGGGCCGATCGTGAACGGCCGCCCCGATACGCTCGCCCTGTTGCCCGCGCTGGCGGCCTACACCAAGCATGTCGGCCTCGCCGCCACGATCTCTTCGACCTACAACGAACCCTACGAGCTGGCGCGCAAATTCGCCTCGATCGACCATGTCAGCAACGGACGGGCGGCTTGGAACGTTGTGACCAGCTTCAGCAACTCGGTCGCCAAAGACTCGGGCGGCGACCAGATCGCCTTCAACTTCAGCAAAGAGAAGCATCTCGAGCACGCCACCCGCTACGACCGCGCTCGCGAAGTGGTGGCGCTGATCAAAGAGCTGTGGGATAGCTGGGAGGACGACGCCTTTATCGATGGCGAGATCCAGCCCGAGCGCATCCACCCCATCAACCACGAGGGCAAGTGGTTCAAAGTGCGCGGCCCGCTCGACGTTCCGCGCTCGCCCCAAGGCCATCCGGTCATTATCCAAGCTGGCCAATCGCCCGACGGGCGCGACCTCGCGGCCCGCATCGCCGACGTGGTCTTCTCGCCCCACCGCAACATCGACGAGGCCAAAGCCTACTACGACGATCTGCGCCAGCGTTTGATCGGCCACGGCCGCTCGCCCGACGAACTGCGCGTGCTGCCGGGCCTGGCGGTGATCGCCGCGCCGACCGAGGTCGAAGCCAAAGAGCGGGCCGAGTACTACAACCAACTGCTCTACAACGACGAGATCGTTCGCTACCTTTTGGGCGAGCAGAGCGGGCTCGACTTCAGTGAGGTCGACCTCGATGCGCCCTTGCCCGAACTCGACCCCAACCATCCCAACGCCAACAAGCCGCTGGTCGAAAGCTGGCTGACCCAGGCGCGCGCTCACAAGCTGACCACCCGCCAGATCGCCGAGCAGATTCGTCCGCGTCAGCCGCTGGCCGGCACGCCCGTTCAGATCGCCGACCACTTCCAGCACTGGCTTGAAGCGGGCGCTAGCGACGGCTTCCTCTTGACGCCGATCCACTTCCCGCACGATGTCGAGGCATTCGTCGATCTGGTCGTTCCCGAGCTGCAAAATCGCGGGCTCTTCCGCACCGAGTACAGCGGCTCGACCCTGCGCGAAAACTTGGGCCTTGCGCGCCCGGTCAGCGCTTGGCAACGCAGCACCGTCAATGGCGATTAAGAGATGACACATCTGCTCGCTCGCTTTAGCGCTTTGGCGGAGAGGCCCTTACCACCCATTCGGCTTCTAGCGCGTCCGCCTTCGGCTATCAACAGCTAGCTCCACCACCTAAGGCGGCTATCTGCTGCGAAGCGCGAGCGCCCGAACCTAAGCGAAGTGGATCTCAAACAACAAAAATGGTCAAGTTCCACTCCGCCGAAAGCCAAAAAGAAGCGACCAAGAGCTTGCTGCTCAACGCGAAAGCGAGAAGCGGATCTTATGTAAAAAGGAGCGTATAGCGTGGCATTTCCTCTTTCTGTGCTTGATCTGACGCCGATTCCCTACGATGGCGACGGCGCTCAAGCCGTGCACAATACGCTTGAGTTAGCGAAACTGGCCGATCGGCTCGGCTACCATCGCTATTGGCTGGCCGAACACCATAACTTCCCGGGTCTGGCGGCGGTCGCGCCCGAAGTCTTGATCGGGGTCATCGCTCGCGAAACCTCGCGCATTCGGGTCGGATCGGGAGGGATTCTCTTGCCGAACTATGCCCCGCTCAAGGTCGCCGAAGTCTTCCGCACCCTTGAGGCCGTCGCTCCGGGCCGGATCGACTTGGGCATCGGACGGGCGCCCAATCAAGACAAACGCACCGCTCTGGCCCTGCGCGGCAGCGAGAGCCGCCTCGAAGCCGCCGACGATATCGCGCGCTTGGTGAGCGAGCTGGAAGGCTTCGCCCAGGCCGCGCCTTCGGCCTTCCCCGAGGATCATCCGCTCCACGAGCTGATCGCCTCGCCCGAAGGCGTGCCCCTCCCGCCGATCTGGCTGCTCGGTTCGGGCCAGAAGAGCGGCCTGCTCGCGGCGGAACGTGGGCGCGGTTTCGCAGCGGCCTACCACTTCAGCCCGGGCGAATCGCAAAAGGCCATTCGCACCTACAAAGACAACTTCCGGCCCTCGGCCCACTTGGCCGAGCCGCGCGCGCTGGTCAGCGTCAGCGTGATCTGCGCCGAAAGCGCTGAGCTAGCCGAAGGGCTCAAACTGGCCCATGACTTGGCTAGCGTCCGCCGTCAAAAGGGCGAGCGCGGCGCACCTCCAAGCGTGGAAGAGGCGCGAGCCTACCAGTTCAACGCCGAAGAGCAAGAGACGCTGCAGAAATTCGCACCGATCTACGGTACACCCGACAAAGTGCATGCCGAACTGAGCGAACTGATCACCCGTCTCGACGCCGACGAAGCGATCATCGTGACCAACATCGCCGACGAAGCGCTGCGCCGCCGCTCCTATGAGCTGCTCGCCGAGGCCTTCGCACTCTAAAATTTCCGCGCTGCAACCCCCGAGGCTGGCTCTGATAGTGGGGCGGAGTCAGCCTCAGTTTGAGTCTGCAAGCCGCTCTGTAATTTCGTGTCCGAACGAGAACAAGCGCAGCAGATTTCATATCAATGAGCATGCTTGCTGCTTGCTACAGGCAGGTCGCAGCGATTACAGCGCTTGCAAGGCAAAAAAACCACTCTACCGCAAGCCAAAAAACGATCGGAAAAAGAGTTGTGAGAGATTTCGCGCTATAGCGCGAAATCTCTCACAACAATAATCGAAGGCCAAAAAGCGCATCGGCTTTGGTATAACTCAGGGTCGAGAACGCCTGTTGAGGCTAGTAAAGGCTGGCACCCTTCTCCCGCATTGCGGGAGAAGGGCCGGGGATGAGGGCAGGAGCACCGATCTGGTAGCCGAAGGCGGACGCGCTAGAGGCCGAATGGAAGAGTGAGAACTCATCGCCAAAGTTCAAATAATTGTGCAGATTCTGCATCACAACAAGGGCAAGATCGTGTATCATACAAGCACCGATTCGCTCCACTTAAGGATCAGTGCTATGCCCAATCTTGACACGCTCTTTCAGTATGTCGATGCCAATCGACAAGCCTTTCTCGACCGCCTTTTCGACTATCTGCGCCGCCCCAGCATCAGCGCCCATGGCATTGGGATCGCTGAGACCGCCGACTACCTCGCCAATATCTTGAACGGTTTGGGGATGAAGACCCAGATCTTGCCGACCGAAGGCTGGCCTTTGGTCTTCGCCGAACGGCTCGATGTGCCGGGCGCGCCCACCGTGCTGCTCTACGGCCACTACGACGTTCAGCCGCCCGAACCGCTCGAAGCTTGGATCTCGCCGCCCTTCGAGCCGACCATTCGCGACGGCCGCATCTATGCGCGCGGCGTGGGCGACAACAAAGGCCAACACTTCGCCCAGATTCTGGCCGTCGAAAGCCTGCTGGCCTGCAACCAGAGCTTGCCCTGTAACATCAAAATCCTGCTAGAGGGCGAAGAGGAGATCGGTAGCCCGCGTATGCGCGAAGTGGTGACCAAGTATCGCGATCTGCTCAAGGCCGACTTGGTGATCACCGCCGACGGCCCGGTGCACGAGAGCGGCCGCCCGACGCTCAGCTTGGGCGTGCGCGGCATCATTAGCTTCGAGCTGCGCGCCCGCGGTGCCAACCAAGATCTGCACTCCGGCAACTGGGGCGGCGTGGTGCCCAACCCGATCTGGACGCTGGTGCATCTGCTGGGCACGATGAAGAACGAGCGCGGCGAGATCACGATTGAAGGCGTGTACGACAAAGTGCTGCCGCCCAGCGAACAAGAGCTCGAGATCTTGAAGCAGCTACCCGTGCAAGTCGAGCAGGTGATGCAGGATCTCGAACTCAAGCAGTTGGATCAGCCGCTCGAGCGCGGCTTCGCCGAACGGCTCTCATTCTGGCCGACCCTGACCATCAACGGCTTTCACGGCGGCTACGGCGGCCCCGGCTCGAAGACCGTGCTGCCCCACGAGGCAATGGTTAAGTGCGATATGCGCCTTGTCGAAGCTCAAAGCGCCGCCGAGATCTTCGATCTGGTTGAGGCCCACGTCAAGCGCCACGCTCCCGATGTCGAGTTCATCCGGCTCGGCTCTATGGATCCCTCCAAAACGCCCTACGACTCGCCCTATACCCAGCCGATTCTGCAGGGCATCCGCCAAGGTCAGGGCGGGGAACCGATCGTTATTCCGGCGGTCGGCGGCAGCTTGCCCGACTACGTCTTCACCAAGATCTTGGGCATTCCGGCCTTCGGCGTGCCCTACGCCAACCCCGACGAGTCCAACCACGCGCCGAACGAGAACCTCGAAGTCGAACGCTTCTTCGCAGGCATTAAAACTGGCATCGCTATGCTGGTGAATTTGGCCGAGCTAAAGAGCTAAAACGCACTGAAAAGCGCACCTTCTTGCGAACAGAAGGTGCGCTTTTCTTTCAGGAGATCGCTATGTACCTCAAAGATAGCCACTGCTCGTTTTGTGGCAGCCCGTTCGAGCCAGAGCAGAGCTGGCCGCGCCACTGTGGCCACTGCGGAAATACCAGCTATCGCAACCCGCTTCCGGTCGCCGTCACGCTGCTGCCCGTCGACGATGGCCTGTTAGTGATCCGACGCGCCATTCCGCCCCATCAAGGCCGACTCGCGCTGCCGGGCGGCTTCATCGACTACGGCGAGAGCTGGCAAGCTGCCTGCGCGCGCGAGCTTTACGAAGAGAGCGGCGTGCGTGTCGCGCCCGAGAGCATCGAGCTGGTCACAGTGCGCAGCGCACCCGATGGAACAGTGCTGATCTTCGGCAAAGCACCGAAGCTGAGCGAAGCGGACCTGGCTCGCTTCGAGAGCAATAGCGAAGTGCTCGAACGGCTGATCATTCGCAGCCCACAGCCGCTCGCCTTCCCACTGCACAGCGAAGTGGTCGAGCTATTCTTTGCGCTTGCGTGATGAACTACCCAACGGCATGCGAAAAAAGATCATACCGGTCACCGTCACCATAATCATGGTCACCAAGGCCGCGCCGCCAGCCCAGCCGAGCGCCACCAACATGCTGCTGCGGCCCACAAGCATAATCACCAGAAAGAGAATCGCAAACATCATCGAAGAAGCAAGCAAGCTCGTACCCCAAATCAGCATGCTATAGTTGCCCTTCGGCTTGCCTGGGTCATTATGGTCCAACATCCTCACCGACTCCTTAGCTTAGTTAATCCGATAGTTATGATAGCGCGCTTTTGCTTTAAGCCAAAGCTCCCAAGCAAGCGGTCTAGACACTCTATTTGCTCTCTAAGCGGCGCTAGCAAGCCAGATTCAGCTGCGAGCGAAGCAATTTTCAAGCAATTTTGAGGAATTTTTCGGCAATTTTATTTTCGACTATACCGCATTGCAATGCTTCAAAACCGATTTCGGACCTGCAAAATGAAGGTCCTTTTGGCAAAAAAGCTGCACACACATTCAGAAAATCGTGTATAATAACGCTCGTCAGCGCTACTGCTGTGGTGAACCAAATCTATGATACCACGAAACGGTACATAGTCAGTCGCAGACGGTGGACGCATTAATGACCTGATTGATACCAATCATACCTTGAATGGAATACACTCCTTCAAGGTGGTCTCGAAAAAACAAACAAATCCCTTGAAAAAGCGATTTGCAATTTTTCGAGAGATATGATATAATCTTCAGCGTCGTGAGCGATGGCCCCATCGTCTAGCGGTCCAGGACGACACCCTCTCAAGGTGTAGATCGCGGGTTCGAATCCCGCTGGGGTCACCAATAAAATTTGGGTGCGTGGTGTAGTGGTTAACATGCAGCCCTGTCAAGGCTGAGATCGCGGGTTCGAACCCCGTCGCGCCCGCCACGAGAGAGCGATATGCTAAGCGTATCGCTCTTTTATTTTGTCTCTTTCAAACAGCTCTATGCCACCCTGCTTGATCGCCTCAGCCCTCTAGCGGCTTGGTCTCTTCCTTCCATTCGTTCCTCAGCGCGTCCGCCTACGGCTACCAAATCGCCGCCCACCAATACGGGCTTCTAGCTGTGCCAAGCGCCCCCCCGAAAACAAACAGATAGGTATTTCGGAGCATACACATGCAAAAGCGCACTCGTTTAGGAATGCGCCGCCCGATTGCTTTCAGTTACCGATTACTTTTTGAACGCGATCGTTCCAGCGAGCTTTATAGACCACGAATACGTCGCATAATCGCCTTGAGCAAACCGCGTTCCGCCACCGTCGTCGCAATACGCTGAGATTCGCCGTGCTGCAGACTGGGTAACGAAGAGGCGCGTGTCGAATGGCCCGCCAGCGAGAGTGGGCGCGGTCGAGGAGAGATCACATCGATCAGACCGATCGCAACTAGTTCGCTGGTCAGTCGGAATACCTCTTCCGGCTCCATTGCGGTCTTTTCGCACAGTTCGCGAACATTGCGACTCACCGAAACCTGACTCAGCAAGCGCCATTGGTCAAGGTCGAGGCTCAGGCCACCAGCGATACTGCTGGGAATGGGGGCCAGCTCTAGCTGGGTATCGAGGGTGATGTTTTGCTCGGGTAAGAGCGAGGATTCTAACTCGTCTTGGGTGCGCAGAAACTCTAAAACCAAGGTCTCGCTATCGCGATTGATGCGCACAGGTCGCTGCACCACTTGCGAGTCAGCGCGAAACACAAAGGTAGCCTCTTGCCAACGCAACAAAATGAAAACCGCCTGCTCGCCTGTAGCAAGCACTTGGCGATTCTGGCTCGACACAACTACTGCGTCGATCAATTGACCTTCGAGCACATAAACAACCCCACCCTTGCCGCTTCCATTAATAATAAGCACACCAGATTTGGTGCTCATTCGAAAAATCTTAAATAGGTCGATCAGCGACATATCTTGGAAGCTACCTTCGAGCGCCATGGTGGGTTCTCTCCTTCACATGCCATACGGGGTTAGAAGCAGCAAGTAGGTATAGCACGTTGGCACCTTGACAAGATGCCATCTGTCACAACAGCAAGGCGGTGAGCTGAGAGCTAACACAAGTCTCTACCACTCGTGTGCTTGCTCACCACCTTATACGCAACCAACAATAGGTATGTTCTAAACAGGTGTACAAACAGACAAGCTGAGACTGACTAGAGTGCACGCGCGATCGCTTGAGCGGCGTCACGAGCCTCAAGGCGTACCATACCAAGATTGGCACCTTGGCGCAGGTTAACGGCCAACAAACTCTGTTCGCCTGCGGGCAACACCATAAAGAGACCATTGTCGGCTTTAATAATCGTCTCTTCCGGTACACCGATCCGCAATTCACCAGAGACACGGCGGGTTACACCGATCATGGTAGCGGCTACAGCGCCAACACGATCTGCATTTACGTCGCTCCCCATGCGCGATACAAGGACAATGCCATCCATACCAACCGCAACAGCACCGCTCACATCATTCCCAGCGCTTTCTCTCAATTGGTCTAAAATCGCAGCAATTTGTTCTTGTCGAGAAGCCATACAGCAACATCTCCTTAGTATAGGTGGCCCTTTAAGCAATAAATCTCCGTGTTTATTGGCTAGTATAAAGTCTCACAGCAGAGCATTGCATAGCAGAATAACAACAATTACGCAACAGTTGAATTGCCACCCCCCACACAAAGAAGATTTGTACGACCCGCTGCAGATCTACAAGGAACATATCGAAGCAGATATCTTCGCTTCTATAAGAGGTATTCTTAAATGTTTTGTGTTATAGATACACAAACCGACATCATAAAATACGCTATCATCGTTTGGTTATGCTTTACATGCTTAAGTAGCATTGTTTATAATGTACGAAGTCTTTTTATATTCGCCAGCTCTTCATAGCAAGAAGTTATAGATATATGGACATGGAGCATAATCAAATCCCATCGATTTCATCACTCCTTTTTAGGTTAAAAAGGAATTTTAAAAACTTATTTCCAAACAGTATTCATCTAAGTTTTTGGATTATAGCTGGTTATTGTTTTATTATTCTGCTTCACACCATTCATACTTCCAAACTTTTACACCAAATTTATACATTACAAAACACACTTCTCTCCGATCCACCAACGTTCGATTTCGTCAGCATCAGACAAGTTATTGGCCCTATTCTTGCTCAATTTCAATTACAGCTAATCCTTTTTGGATTCCTTATCATCGCTGTATGTCTGATCTGCATGGCCCTATCGCTCAGTCTATTGCAAGCGCGAATCATTAGACCACTCAAGCAACTGCGCCTCGCTCCGCAAGATCAGCCTCATCAGACAAGCTTTCAAGAAGATAGAATTGCAAAAGAATTGCGGCCTTTTGTGAAAAACTATTTCAAGGCGCTCCAGGCAAACCGCGAACGCCAAGCAGAGCTTCAAGATCAATTGCAGCATACCGCGCTTTTAACCCGCCTCTCGATCGAGTTACGCGAAACCTTCGAACCAGAGGTGATTATCCAGCAGATCCTTTCGACGATCGTGCTCAACCTCAACGGGGTAACAGCCAGCATCATCACGATCGACAGCAATTCCGAAGTCGCCTACGCTGCTTCGATGCGCGGCCAACATCTGCGGGTTATTCCGCCCGAAAGCGCCAATAAGCTGCTCGAAGAGGGCCTAGCTGGCTGGGTGCTGCGCCACGGCTATCACGTGATTTTGTCCGATGTCAGCCAAGACGAGCGCTGGTTGCAACTGCATGCCAACGCCAAAACGGGCAGCGCCATGTCGCTTCTGCTAACCCAAGCCCGTATCACACTGGGCGTCTTAACGATCACTCACCCCGAACCTGAACACTTCACCAGCCGCGATCTGATTATGCTCGAAGGAGTAGCTTCGCAGGCAGCGGTCGCGCTCAACTCGGCCCGCCGCCATATCGAAAGCGAGCGTCGTCGCCAACAAGCGCTCCATCTCTTTGCCATGAGCCAATCGCTCACGGTCACAAGGTCGGGCGAAGAGCTGGCAGAGGAGTTATTGCGCGAGGGACTAGAGACCTTCGAGGCCAGTTACGCGGCGATCTTTCTGAACGAGCATCACGAGCAAAAGCCACAGTTGTTCGCTGGCTATGCAGGCAAACAGCTCTTGCTGGCTGCCCAACAAGAGCCATGGCCTGAAGCTCTGGCCGATCTGCATACCAGCTTTCATAAGGTGGCGCTCCAAGCCTGGCAGAGTCTGCAGGCTACAAGCGGCAATCTAAGCCCAGAGCATGCGGCACAGTTACAGCTGCTCACCGGGCAAGTCTGCCCTATGCCCGGCTATGTCGTTATGCCCCTATTGCACAATGGCACTTGTTTTGGGGTCTTTCTGTTAGTGCGCGCCACCAATGGAACACTAACTTTTTCGGCCGATATGTGGTCGCTGCTCACAACCTTCACAAATGTGGCAGCCTCGGCCTTCGCCAACGTGCAATTGATGCAACAACTCCAAAAGCGAGCCGAAGAGTTAGAAGAGCTGGTCGATAACCGAACCATTCAGTTACAAGAAAGTCGCAATTTATTACGTGTAGTATTTGATAATTTGCCCGACGGTCTCGTTTTATTAGATCATAATGCACATATTCTGACGATTAATACAACTCTTTCAAATACAATACTTGGCTTATCGCCAAAACAGATCGTATCGCATCACTATCCAACGGTATTAAAACATTTACAAACAAAACAACAAGTTGTCATCGAATCTCCTATTGCCGACACAGGCACCCAACGTATTCGCTGTCGTACGAGCAACAACGATGAGCGTTGGTACGAAGTAAATCGCTATCCTATTCAGACAGGCGAACGCTTTCAAGCGATCGAGCGCTGGCGAGACATCACCCGCCAAGAAGAGCTACATCGCCAGCTCTTATTGCACGAGCAGCTTACTTCGATGGGGCGCTTAGCATTGAGTGTGGTTCACGAAGTGGGGAATCCGCTACAGAGCGTTTTGGCCTGTCTCGACCTATGTCAAGAAGACTCAAGCATGCAGGCGAGTTCCAAGGAATACCTTGGACTTGCCTATCAAGAGCTCGACCGGATGCAGCACATCTTGCAACGCTTGCGCAATCTGTACCGACCGCCGCAACTAACTTGGAGCATGTGCCAACTCAATGAGTTAGTCAACAAAGTTCGACGCATTACTGAACGCCAATTGCAACGGTATAAGATTCAAGTCATAACTGATCTCGACCCGAACTTACCGATGATTTATGCCCAAGAAGATGCGTTACAACAGGTCTTCCTCAATCTTATTCTAAATGCCCAAGAGGCAATGCCTGATGGTGGACAATTAATGCTCATGAGCCGTTTCGATGCTGAACAACAGATCTGTCACTTCCAAATCCGTGACACAGGCGTTGGCATAGATCCTAAACGTATCCCTCATCTTTTCGAGCCGTTCCAAAGTAATAAAACGCAAGGGCTTGGTCTCGGACTTTATCTCTGTAAACAGATTATTGATCAGCATGCAGGACAAATTGTGGTTGAAAGTGCCGTCGATGTTGGCACCACAGTTTCACTAAGGCTACCACAAGCGAGAGAACGAAATGAGGAAAGCTACTATCCTAATAGTTGATGATGAACTCCTTGTACGCCGGGTGCTTGGCGATGCACTGACGCGTGTTGGCTATAAGGTTGAACAAGCCGCAAACGGACAGGCAGCGCTCGAACGTTTAAGTCGCGATGGAATTGATCTCTTACTGCTCGATCTCTTCTTGGGCGATCTCGATGGTGTACAGGTTTTGCAAGAAGCTCGCAGACTTTGGCCGCTGCTTCCTATTGTTATGCTGACAGCCCATGGCTCAATGTCGAGCGCGATCGAAGCAGTACGCCACGGTGCTTCCGACTATCTCTTAAAGCCCGTCAGCATCGAAACCTTGCGATCGTGTGTTGAACGCGTGCTAGAACAGTCTGCCAACCATATAAAACGCAGCGAATGGCTGCGCTCGATGTATCAACAGATGCGAGTCTTCTTAGAGCAAGAGGGCATTCTCTCTTCGGATAGTGATCTCAATGATCTAGCTTCTAAATCGACCCCGTCGCGCACGCCATCGCACATCTTTCAAGCCGGGCCGCTGCGAATCGACACCCAGCAGCACACCGTGATGATGCACGGCCGCCCGATCGAAGTGACACCGAGCGAGTTCTTGATTTTGCAGGAATTGTTGAGTCAAAAAGGAGCGGTGGTTCCCTGTTCGCAGCTTGTGAAAGTGCTGCACAGCTCAATCGACGACGAAGAAGAGGCCCGCCAGATTATTCGGCCTCACATTGTGCGTCTGCGCCGCAAACTAGAACCAGATACACCCCGCCCCTGCTATCTTCTAAGCATTCGTGGGGTCGGCTATCGCTGGGCCTTTGAAGAGCGCTAACAGACAACAATGACATACACAAAGAGAGATTCCGCATCGAGGTGCGGAATCTTTTTATTTCGGCCTAAACTGATCGGTTAACAACCTCGCTCACTCTCTTCAACACTCTAGCGGCTTGGTCGCTACCTCAACATAGGTCCCAAGCGCGTCCGCCTACGGCTACCAACAGCCCGCCCATCAAATCAGGGGTATAGTTGCTTTCGCGCTAACGCGCGAAAGCGCTCATAACAGCTCCCCCGTTCTTCATTCCCCAAAAAAAGCGATCTACTCGTCCTCGCTCTGCTTCGGTTGAATGGCGAAGATCAGCATTGCAAGAGGCGGAATGGTAATGCGCAGCGAGTTAGGCTGACCTTGGTAGGGCTGCCGCTCACTGGCTAAGCCGCCTTGATTGCCGAGATTAGTTCCGCCATAATGGTGCGAATCGCTATTCAAGATCTCACGATAATAGGCATCGAGCGGCACACCAATGCGATAGTCGTGATGAGCGCTGTTCGCGAAGTTGCAAACAATCAACAAGCTAGCAGCCTGAACGCTCGGCCCTGTTGGCCGATCGGCCTCGTCGCTCGGTTCGAGCTGGGCTTTCGGCAAGCGCATAAAAGCGATTATGCTATGCTCGCTGTCTTGAAAATCGATCCAACTGAAACCGCGCCAATCGGCATCGACCTCATAAAGGGCCGGCTGTTCGCGATAGATACGGTTGAGATCGCGCACATAGTACTGGAAGGCTGCGTGTTCGGGCCGCTCAAGCAGATGCCAATCGAGGCTGCTTTGGGGCTGCCATGGCGAGATCTGAGCGAACTCTCCGCCCATAAAAAGCAGTTTTTTGCCGGGATGGGCGTACATAAAACCGATCAGCAGGCGCAGATTGGCGAATTGCTCCCAAGCTGGGCCGGGCATACGCTGCAACAACGACTGCTGCAAGGGTGTGACCGCCTCATGCGAGAGAGGCAAAATAAACTGTTCATTGAAGGCATAGACCAAAGAGAAGGTCATAATGCCGTGATGGTAAGGACGTTTGGCCACCGGATGGCTGAAGTAGACCAGCATATCGTGCACCCAACCGACGTTGGTCGCAAAGGTCATATTCAGGCCGTGTTCGGCAAAGGGATGCGTGATCTGCGGGCAGGTATCCCCTTCGACGATGGTGATCGTTCCGGGGAAACTGCGCGACATCAAACGACTTATCTCGCGCAACAGCGTAATAACGGCGCTATGGTCGGCCCGTTTAGCCTGATGAACAAGGCGCTTACCCGAGACATGCAGCGAGTTCGTCTTCAGCATCGCCGCGACAGAGTCGATTCGAACTCCATCGATATGGTAGACCTGCAGCCAAAAGTGAATGTTGGAGAGCAGGAAACTACAAACCTGATTGCGGGTATAGTCGAAACGAACTGTGCCCCATTGATCGAGCTCACTAAAGGGCACACTATCCTCATAGAGCTTACTGCCATCAAAACAAGCCAAACCGTAAGCATCGGTCGGAAAAGTCGAGGGGATCCAGTCGATTAAAACGCCGATTCCGTGCTGATGACAACGATCGACGAAATACATAAAGTCGTGCGGCAAGCCATAACGGCTGGTAGGCGCGAAATAGCCAAGCGCTTGATAACCCCACGATTCATCCAGCGGATATTCGGTGATCGGCATCAGCGCCACGTGGGTATAGCCCATATCAAGCAGATAGGGCACCAGTTGATCGGCCAATTCACGGTAGCTCAGCCAGCGGTTGCCTTCTTCGGGCACCCGCCGCCACGATCCAAGATGCACCTCATAAATGCTGATCGGGGCTTGGCGCGCATTAAACTCGGCCCGCTTAGCGAGCCATTCGGCGTCACCCCACTCGTAGCCCTCAAGCGCATAGACACGCGAGGCGGTATCGGGGCGCAGATCGGCATAAAAAGCGTAGGGATCAGCTTTCAAAAGCCACGACTTCGAATCGGCGGGCAAAACGGCGTACTGATAGCGCTGGCCTAGCTCTATGCCGGGCAGAAAAAGCTCCCACAGACCAGCAGTCGTCGCGCGCATAGGATGCGTACGCGTATCCCACTGGTTGAAATCGCCCACCAAATGGACCGCCGCAGCGTGAGGCGCCCAAACCACAAAATGTACCCCGCGTTGGCCTTCAAACTCGCGCAAATGGGCTCCAAGGAAACGATAGGCTTGAACATGCAGATCTTGATCGAAGCGTTTGCAATCTTCGGGGTCTAACAGCGATGGAAAAGCGTAGGGATCAGCGTGCTCGCGGTAGGGCTGATCAGACTGAGCGGCATAATAAGCGAGCGAATAGTTCCAAGCAGCCTGCTGTTCTGGTAAGATCGCTTCAAACCAACCTTGATGGGGCAGCGATCGCATAACAATACGTTGAGAAGCCAGCTGAAGTTCGACTCGTTCCGCGCGAGGATCAAAGGCGCGCACAAGCAGAGAGCCATCGGCTTGGAGGTGGGGGCCAAGCAGGTCAGGATTCACGGGAGAGCGACCAGAGACAAATGCTTCGACCTGTAAGGGTTCCAGGTATGTTGGCATCGTGCCCTCCTCTGGGTATTCAGGTTCCCGTTTTCCTATTCGAGAACCACATGCAACACCGTCGTCACATGATTCAGGAAGAAATAGTCAAGAATTTCTTTCTCAAAGTATAGACCTGCTTAGAAATTTACGCAATAGAAAAGAGAGGCAGAGCATAAAGCTCTACCTCTCTTTTGGTTTGCCTCAGACGTATCGATCTTACAAACGAGAGCGCGGGTCGAGCGCATCGCGCAATCCGTCACCAATATAGTTGATGCAGAGCACGGTCAAGAAGATCATCAGACCGGGCCAGAGCACCATGTGAGGTGCAATTTCAAGGAAGTCTTTGCCGTCGTAGAGCAAGCGACCCCAAGTCGGAGTATCCGGTGGGAAGCCGAGACCCAAGAACGACAGCACCGATTCTTGAATGATGGCCGAACCAACGTCGAGGGTCGCCGCAACAATAATCGGCCCAAAGGCATTGGGCAAAATATGGCGTGCCATAATGGCAATTTGCGAAACACCCAACGAGGTAGCAGCTTCGACAAATTCTTTCTGCTTGATCGACATAAACGATGCACGAACCAAGCGAGCCACAGTCATCCAGTTAAAGACACCGATAATAAAGACGATCAGCAAGAAGATACCGGTCTCTGGGCCGAAAGCGCGGCTCAGGCGATCGCGGAACAGATAGATCGTCAACATCAGCATCGGAAGCTGCGGCAAAGCCAAGAACATGTCTGTGATACCCATCAAGAATTGGTCGACCATACCGCCAAAGAAGCCAGCGATCGAACCGATCAAGGTACCCAAACAAACCGATAGAAGCATAGCTACCAGACCGACCGCCAACGAGATTCGACCACCTTGCAGAATACGCGCCAGCAGGTCGCGACCGAGGTCGTCAACGCCCAGCGGTGCTTCCGCCGACGGACCTTGCATGCTCGGGATCATCAGGTTGATGGCCTTGGGATCGGTTCGATAGATATATGGACCGACTAAAACGCTCAAAATAATGATGGTCAAAAGACAAGCGCCAGCCATTGCCATATGGTGCTTGCGGAAACGCCGCAGAGCATCACCCCATAACGAGCGTTGCTTTCGCATACTTGGCCCTTGCAGGGCTGCTTCGGCTGAATTAGCACCAGCCGTCGTCTGAAGTGACGGATTAGCTTCGGACATACGCAAACTCCATATGTATGATTAAAGCGCTTATGTTCACTGGCAAAACGTTCATCATAACCATCTTAGCTGTAACGAATGCGCGGATCCAAAATACCGTAGATGATATCTGCTACCAAGTTGAAGGTCACTACCAAAATGGCAGAGATAAAGGCAACAGACATAATCACTGGTGTATCAGAGCGGCCAATCGAAGAGATCAGCAATTCGCCGATACCCTGGATACGGAAGATCTGCTCGGTAACGATAGCACCAGCAAACACGGTTGGCAGACCCAAAGCGATCAATGTTACAACCGGGATAAGGCTGTTTCGCAATACGTGACGCAAAATGACCACTCGCTCGGAGAGACCCTTGGCACGAGCCGTTCGGGTATAGTCAAGCGGCAGATTATCGAGCATCGACGCGCGCATGAAACGTGTTAAAGTTCCGGCTTGGAACAGCGCCAGCACCGTCACCGGCATGGCCGACTGCTTCACCATCTTCACAAAGGATTCCCAGTCTCTCACTTGCAAAGTGGAGTCATAAATGAACGGGAACCACTTCAAGTTTACACTGAAAATCAAAATCAGCACAAGACCGGTGAAGAAGGTGGGAACAGAAAAGCCAATGAAAGCGAAGGTAGTCGCAAGGTTGTCGAAGATCGAGTATGGCTTTACCGAAGAGATAATACCGACCGGGATTGCGATCATGATCGAGACCAGATAAGCGATACCGATAACGGTGATCGTTTGGGGCAAACGCTGCTTAATGAGCTCGATCACAGGAACACGGCTGGCAAAGGAGAAGCCCCACTCGCCTCGCAACATCGAGACGAACCACTTGCCATAACGGACGAGGAATGGGTCGTTGAGACCCAACGATTCACGAATACGTTCACGGACCTCAGCAGGCACATTGGGGTTCGCTGCGAACTGCGACATTGGGTCGCCGGGAGCCAAGGCCAAGATACTGAAGATCACGAAGCTAATGACGAGCAAAGTCGGTATAGCGATCAGTATGCGACGAATAATATAAGCCGTCATAGTTTCTTCCTAATGGTTCGAAAGCACCATTTTGCCGATTGATTCACATCGCCCCCAAGAGGCAAACCATAGCAGCAAGCAACGCCCGCCATAAACACAAATACGTCGACATGGGGAATACATGTCAGACCGGGTCGGGCCGGAACCGATAACTATTTGGAATGAGGAATATCAGGTGATGCGCGTGGATTATAACAGAAAGGATACATTAAGTCAACCTAAAAACACGCACCTAGATTTGATGCCTGATACCATTTGTATAAATAATACAAACGGCATTTTATTCCATCTACAAGCGATAATCAACGTCTTTTATTGGCTATCAAATCTCACCCGCAACCTCTTAACCTTATAACTGCAGAGTTCGAGTTGATCGAATAAGCGATTATATCAGGCAGAAAAGCTTGAGTTAGCCATATAGCACATTTCATACCACATCAGTTCCCTAGCGGCAGCGCGAAAGTAGACTTTTACAAAACCTTCTAGACAGGCGCTAACTCCTCCTTCGCCCGCTACCTTCAGAGCTATGGCGGCCTAGTCTCGCCCTTCCATGCGCTCCTCAGCGCGTCCGCCTACGGCTACTAGCATCCCACTCACCCATACGAGCTGGTATGGGCTGCTGCACCGACAGCGCCCCCACAACCGACTATCAGACTTCCCTTCTTATACCAAATCCGTTTAAAGACGTGCATTCTCTTCGCTCAGAAAAACGAACGTTCCGCTCTGCCGAAGGCCAAAAAGAACCTAATCAACCGGATTTGGTATTACACAACCAACAGGGTCACACTCCGTTCTGCCAAAAGTCAAAAAGAAAGAAGCATGGCTCACAAACCATGCTTCCTCTACAAACAACTCTTTGTTAACCGCCTCTGTGAGGCGAAATGCTTAAACAGTTCGTGTATGCAGCGAAAAAACCTCACTAACGCCCCGCAACGGCATATTGAGCAGGGCACGTGCGCGGCTGCTATCGAGCACACAGTTACGAGGTCGATTGAGGCCGCTATCTGCGCTACGGGCATAGCTGAGTCGATCGGGATCGCGCCCATACATAGCTGCCAACAAACGACCGAACTCGTAGCGGCTGAGCGCCTCTGCGCCCGCAACGTTTAAGACTCCGCTGTAGTCGGTTTGGGCCAAGGCCAGGACGGCGCCGGCCAGGTCTTCAACAAAGATCGGACAGCGCATCTCGTCGATGAAGAGCGCGGCATCAGACAGGCCGTCGGCGATCTTCAAGACAAACTGTGTATGCACATCGATCGGCGAAAAACCATAGATCAGCGAGGTACGCACAATGGCTGCATCAGGGGTATGTTCTTTGACGAAGCTTTCGGCAGCGGCTTTGGCACGGCCATAGTCGGTCACTGGCGAAGGAGGATCGTCGTCCTGGTAAGCGCCCTCGCGCGTTCCATCAAAAATAGCGTCGCTTGAGATATGAACGAGTCGCGCACCCACAAGGCGTGCAGCTTGAGCGATATTACGCGTGCCCTCGGCACTGATGGCCCAGAGACCGGGATCGCGCTGACGGTAGGCAGTATGCACAATTATTTCAGGTCGCAAGCGTTCAATAGTATCCTCAACGTGCCAAGCATCACATACATCGAGGGCGATCCAGCAGACCTCATCATCAATAGGCGGCTGTTGACTGAAGTAGGTGGCTGCAACTGGCATTCCTAAGGCTTGCGCTTGCCTAACAAGCACACTCCCCAGATAGCCCGTACCGCCCGTAATGAGTATGCCACCAGATTGGGTTGTGTCCATGGGGTTCTTGCAACTCCATCACTAGTCTGAATAGTTCAGAGGAATAACGATTAGTCGTTTCTAGATCTTGAAGAGACCAAGACTACTCAATATGAGCATAGAACACGAACTTAGTCATGGCAATAGGTGGATACTACTAATTGTAGAATATTGCCGGATCTGATTTCTCAATAATCAGGCCTATTCTATACAAGAGTATTGTACTATCAAGCGGAAGAGGCGACAATGCATTCTTTTCATATCTATGGCCCAGATAAGCGCCATTAAACGAGCAAATAAATGGCTATTACGCGATAGAATGGCTAAAAGTCGTATTCTCAAGATGTATAAATTCTTTTCAGAACTCATTTAATGCAATAAATTTGTAATCTTAATCATAAACAATGGTTCTGTCTAATACTCGATCCGCTCGATCACTTCAGAGCAAGCATCTTTTATCTTCGGCAGCAACACAAGCTCCGCTCATTTTCGACACTAAGCTTGGATCTATTTAAAGAGGCTGCCTAAAAGCCCTAGTGAAAATAGATTGTGCACAAGAACGAATCAGTGCAAGCGGAATTTCTCTCAGCATCGAAAGCAGCGCTTGAAGGCAGCGAAGACAGCGAAGACAGCGCAACGGATGCGTTGGATGGGTGGAAGGCGAGTTTGTAGCCGTAGGCGGACGCGGTTAAGCTCTCTTTGCGGGGAGAGATGCTTCCGCCACGGTAATGAAAGAAACGTTCTAACTGCAGCAGTTTATTGAAGGATCGACAATCGAAAGGGAGTGCTCTGCCGCAAGCGATGCGGAAGAACACTCCCTTGAGGTTAGATATCAGCTAGATCAGGCGCTCGCCCTAGAGCAGGCTATCTGCGCACTGAGGGCAGATAGATTGTGCTGGCGTTTTGGCGGCGCAGCTTGACCGACATCGACCAAACGGTGCGAGGGTGAGCCGGGTCTTGAACTACCGTGAAGGTGTGCTGGCCCTTGCTCAGCTCGACACGCACGCTGACCACGTTGGCCGCGACCGAGGCTTCGCTGAGGCTGGCCGTTCCTGTCGCGCCGCCCACCTTGAGATTACCTTCGCCCTCTTCCAAGGTAAGCACCACATCATAGACGCCAGCAACAGGCGCATCGAGCAGAGCGGTCGGATTGATGCCGTCTTTCATGGCGACGCCGCTCCAAGTGTTAGGTGCGCTGGCCACCGGCAACACACTGACCTCGTAGCTCATCTTCTGACCAGTTGCAATCAAACGAATGCGGTTGGTGCCGCTGATGATGCTCGAAGGCGCCCAGAAGGTTTCGCCGCCATAGACCTTTTCGGCTGTGTAGACCGCTTTATCGCCGTTGTAGAAGTCGACGCGCATCGACTCGTTACTGGCACCAAAGACCTTAATCTGAAGGTTGACCGGCACGCCGGTATTGCTTTGGAGCGGCAGCCACTCTTGATTGAAGGCGCTACCATCGGCTGTGCCTAAACTGCTGCCTTTGCGGCTAAAGGGCAAGACATCGCTCTTGGCAGAGCCGGGCTTAATATCGAGCCGCCAATCGGTCATAGCTTGCTGAGGATCTTGAACCACTTGGAGGGTATAGGTTCCAGCCGCAACATAGGCGCTTAGAGCGGTCGAATTGGTATCGGTGATGGTCTTTTGAATGTAGTTTGAGCCGAGCAGGAATTGATAGCGCCCACTGTTGGCCGCCATAGTAAAGGTGTAGAGGCCGCTCTCGGGGAAGGTCATGCGAATGCTAGAGCTGCCCTTACCGTCGCGATTGGTATCGCCACGAGTCTTACCCGCCCATACAAAAGGTGCATTAGGCACAACGCGCAGCTCAACGGTATAGCTCACCGCTGCGGCATTGCCGGGCTTGGCGACGATCTGCAACGCGTTCGCACCCTGTTTGAGGGTGGTGCTGGCCCACGCGACCTCACCGCCTAAAACACTGGTGCTGGTGAAAACGCGCGTTCCACCATTCAACACACTAAGGGTCAGGCTATCGGTCGCGCCACCAGTGACGGCGATGCGCACATCAACGACTGCATCTTGGCTCAAGAAGAGCGGGATCCGCTCGGTATTGAAGAAGCTGCCGCCACCCAACACCGCGCTGCTCTCGCTGATCGGGAGGGTATCGGTGCCACCCTGCTGAGCGATCTTGACGCTCCAAGCAGTGGTTACGTTGGCAGCCGGATCTTGTACGATGCGCAGGCTGTGAGCGCCCGCTGTGAGATAGTAAACCGTATCGTTGGCGTTGGGGAGGCTGCCAGCCTTGACGGTTTTGCGAATATACTCGGAATCTACAACCAATTGATAGGCACCAGTGCTAGCAGCCAAGGTGAATTTATACAGGCCATCGCTCGGCACACTGAGCGTGATCACCGACTGCTCACCGTTGTGCTTGCTGGTTCCCGACCAAGTATCTGTGCCTTGAGCAAACGCAGGAGCAACCGCAACAGCGTAAACAGCGAGTTTGTAGTTTAGATTACTAGCACTGTTGTTTTTGAGCGAAATACGGGCGTTCTCGGGCAAGGTAACTGTATTCCAAAGCACTTCACCTCGACGCACCGTAATCGTCTTGATCGCCGTGCCACTGGCGTTTTTGACCGTCGCCGTAACGGTTTCATCACCGCTTCCACCCGTAAGCTCCAGGCGGATATTGGCTTGCCCGCTGAAGCTATAGATCTGCTGATCGGTAAGCGTTTGAGAAGCGTTGATCGGGCCTTGGCGATCAAGCAGCAACTCGCCCGGTTCAGCTGCATAGACTGTGGTCCCAACGGGAAGCAAAACAAGGACGAGCGTGATGATTGCCAGTAAGCACCAGACTCGCGACATACGAGGGGACATAATGCGGACTCCTTACATACAATCTACCTTGGTAACACGTAGCCAACAATGTATATAGATACTCGTAAGAACGCATTGTTAAAGTAGTCCAAAGCAAGCATAAACGTTAAAACTGAGTTGGCACAATGGGAAGAAAGTCCTAGCGTGGTGCGCTAATGAGGGGATAGAAAGCGGCTGAGATAGTGCTTATGATACCACCATCTCAGCCGCATGCAAGCAGCAGAATAAACTGAATTATCGCCCGTTAAGCCAATAACTGCTTAGCGTTGGGGCGATACTTGCGTATCCAAGCATTGATCAGTTGGCGCGAAAGGCTCGATGGACCGGGCAGTTCGGGCAATTCATCGACGTGGAACCAACGAGCATCGTCCAGTTCGTGGGCGTCGATCGTGATCTCGCCGCCAGCATAGTTGGCCATATAGCCGATCATCAACTGATGGGGGAAGGGCCAAGACTGGCTGCCGAAGTAGGTGATCTGATCGATCTCGACACCAACCTCTTCATAAGCCTCGCGGCTCACACACTCTTCGATCGACTCGCCGGGTTCGATAAAACCAGCGATGATACTATAGCGCGGCCCCCAACCAGCCTTATGGGTCAGCAGAATCTTGTCGCCATCGTGGATCAACACCAAGATCGCGGGGCTGACGGGCGGATAAGCGGTCTTGCCACAATTGGTACAACGCTTGCCCCAATCGCCACCAAACCATTCGGTCTTGTGACCGCAGGCGTCGCAGAAGTTGTAGGCATGTTGCCAGTTGAGCAGGCGAATGGCATAACCTGCCAAGTCGTGGGTCTGATCGTCGACCTGGCCAAAGAGCGAGCGCAAGCTGATCAGACGCCAACCCTCGGGCGCAGGGCCATTCCAGCCCAGTTCGCAGGCGACACAAGCTTCGCCGTGCAAAGTGCCCAAATAGACAAGTGGGCCGGGTTCAAATGCGGCAAGACCCTCGACCTCACCACGGTAAACGCTCAGGCCGTCCTCCCGTTCTAAAAGCAACAAATCGTTATCGCGGAAAGCGAACCACAAGGCCGAACGTGTTTCTGGTTGTGCTGGCGGATAGGCACGAATAAATGCGGGAGGCATAGTTTGCTCCAGACCTCAGTGACTGTAAAAGCGTATCGAAACAACACGTTTCACATCGGGCAGACGATACCCAATGCAACAACAACTCAAGACATTCACTACAAAAAGAGCGGGAAGGCTGAACCTCCCCACTCTAAATGAGCGGAAGGTCACCAAACATGTGCATGTTCGCTTGACCTTCCTATTATAACGATTTTTACTTGTCCTTATTCCTGAGGAATATCGAGATCGCTCAGGCGTACGGTCTTGCGCGTGCCGAACTTCATGGTCTTCTGGCCTTCGCTCGAGATCTGGCCGCTCTGTTCGAGATTGCTGATCTCTTGTTCCATCTTCTGGGCCAGCTCAAGCTCGCCTTGGTTGAGCAAACGGGTGACTGCGCTGCGGAGCTTTTGGGTCGCACCAGTCACATTACCGCCTTGCAGGTCTTGCAAGGCGCGGGTCTGCAGCTTAAAGGCGCTGACCTTCTCGACGATATTCATAATCGGCGCGTTGACTTGAGCGATCTGCGACTGATCGCCCGTAAAGGTCAACAAGACATCGGCGCGGCTCTTCTCGGCAACTAGATTGAGGGCGGGGACGTCGTAGGAGACTTCGATCTGACCGACGCGGTATTGACCGACCGGGCGCGGCTCGACCAAGAGTTCGACCAGCAAGGTCTGACCTTGGCCGGTTTCCATCTCGCCCAAGTGTACATTCACATCGCGATCGGAGATGGGTCGATAGCCGAGGTTGTTGATCAGCGGAATAACCTGCCAAACAGCGCGGGGCGTTACACCTTGAACCAAACGCAGAACCATATTGGCGTTTTGCACCACGCTGGCTTGGGCGCGCTGAACGGTGTTCTGGAAGAAGCTAGCGATCTCGCTGGGCTGGCTGATATATTCTGCAACGCCGCCGCTGCGGTTCGCCATCTCGATCAATAGGTCTTCGTTCCAGTCTTGGCCGAGGCCCAGCGCGGTGATCGGCACTTGGCGGCGTCCGGCTTCGTCGGCCTGACGCAAACAGTGATCTTCGTTTTCGGTCTGGCCGTCGGTCAGCAGCACAAGGCGCCGAATGGCACTGGCAGGGGCCGGGCCGCGCTCGATCTCGCGTAGCCCCATCTCGACGGCAGGTGCGATCTTGGTGCCGCCCGCATCGCGAATACGGCTCACTTTATCTTGCAGTTCGCGCTTATTGGTGACATTGGTGGCAGGAATCAGCAACTCGGTGCGGTGATCGAAGATCACAACCGAGGCGACATCCTGCGCATCGAGCAGATCGAGGGCGATCGAAGTAGCGCGTCGAGCGCTCTCCATCTTCTGGCCCTTCATCGAGCCGCTATGATCAAGCACAAAGCTTACGTTGACGGGCATGCGCACATTGGAAACGACTTGGGTGGGATGCATTTCGACCAACAGATAGGCTACTTGAGCCGTATTGGTCGCGGCAAGGTAAGGGCGAGCAAGCGTAGCTCGAAGCGAAACCTCTCCTGCCATCTGGTGCTCCTTTCAATATCTGAACCACCACAGCCACAGCTGCGTGTCTAAGCTACTAATAGGTACGTTGGCACGGGCTCAGAAGTTGCGAAATAGCAATAACATGCTCCGAATCAAGCCTAACACGAACACGATCTGTACGCAATCCGCCCAACGAGGCTTCTGCCAGATTCTTCGGGCAAAACGAGCTGCAAGCGCGCCTAGGGTGCTGGTGTTGGTGTTAACCCCATAGCAGGGCCGCGCTGCAAGAGGGTCTGCAATTCGAGCTTAGAGGCCACCACAATCGTGGCGTTATCGGTCTCTTCGGCGATGCGGGCCGCCTCTTCAAAGGCTTCGATCGCCTCTTGATACTTGTTCTGTGCCGAAAGAGCCTGACCGAGCAGATAGTAGCCGTTGGCAGCGAATTCGCTCTGTTCGATCAGGAAGCGAGCATCGGACTCAGCAGCGACATAATCGCCGGTCTGAATACGAACAATGCCGCGCGTATTGTGGAAGTCAACCTCGTTGATCAGCTCATTGGCCTTGACCCAAGCGGCTTCGGCATCTTGCGTGCGCCCTAGACGCTCGTACAAAGCTCCCAGCCAGATCCAAATATCGGGGTCTTCGGGCACCTGCTGTGCCTGATCCTCGGCGAAAGCTAGGGCTTCATCGAACTTCTGCTCCATGGCATATTGGCTCACCGTAGTGGTGTTGGCACGCGGAGGCGCAGGGAAGAGCCAAGGCAAAACCACAAACACAAGAATAAAGATCGCGCCTAGCACCCCGCCCGTAATGACCATGCGTTTGATCTGGGCTTTGGTCTGAGCATCGGCGATCTCGCGTAATTCGCGCCAACCACTGCTGTTTGCAAGGCTGTCGACTTCGCCACTGGCGCGCACACGGCGAGCGATATAACGCGCCTCGCGCTGCATACGAGCGTCGATGCTCTCAAGGCGGCTCTCTTCGGGGCGCAGATCGTAATCTTGGCTTTTGAAAGCTTCGAGCTGGGAAACAATCGTATCGTAAAGGCGAATCAGTTGAGCGGCCTGTTTAGGATCGCTGCGCAGCGCCACCAAGGCCCGTTCTGCATCAGAGAGGGCGTTGCGCAGATCGTCGATCGCCGATGGATCAACTTGAATAGGAGAAATCAGTGCAGGCATAGAATCACACTTCTAGAAACAACAACTCTCTTTAAAACCACAATTCCGACAGCGATAAAAGCCAGCCCAGAGCCGCATCTCTAGGCCACAATTTGGGCACTCGCGCTCTTCGGGCAGCTCGATTTGACAGCTCTGAGGCTGCTCTGTAGGCGTCTGGGTCGGCGATGTTTCGTTGGTGCTGGTTCCGTTTGCCATAGTGGTGTTCCTTACATTTTTCTGCTATGTATCATATCATAGAACAATAGCGGACTCTGGCCCCAAGCAAACGAGCACTTACATAATCTTCGCTAAAACTGGTCATACTACGTCTGTTTGATCGCTTCAACACTCTGGCGGCTTGGTCTCGTCCCCCAAGAAGGGCTACGAGCGCGTCCGCCTACGGCTACCAACAGCTCGCCCGTAAGCAGGGTGTGGTAGCTGTGTGCCGAGAGGCCGCCCCCAACATACAACAAGGCGCATTTCGCATCAATCGGCTCGAAAAGAATAGAAATAGCCTTATCTTCAATTCGTAGACGATCGTTTTGTAATCAAGGTCGCCACTGTTTATCAAACACCCTCCGCTGTTTAATAAACACAGCCCGCTGTGAATGAAACAGTGCCCTCTGTTTCTTAAACATAGCTCGCTGTCTAGCAAACAGCGCCCTCTATTTATTAAACACAGCTCGCTGTCTAGCAAACAGTAACCGCTGCGAACGAAACAGCATCCTCTGTTTATCAACCATAGCCCGCTGTTTAATAAACACAGCCTGCTATAAATGAAACAGTGTCCTCTGTTTATCAAACACACTCCACTGTCTAGCAGACAGCATCCTCTATTTATCAAATACTGGCGGCTGTCTACCAATCACAGGGCGCTGTCTGAGATTGCATCAGCTTAAAAGAGCGTTTCAGCTTCCGAAATAAATCGTTGAGCGGCGCGCATGTAAACAACGAGAAGCACAGAAACGTGGTTCCGCTCTGCTCAAGGCAAAACGAAGCAGCAGCGATCATAGAGATTCGGTGTGATGCGGATGCGTGCGATCTTTCGCATTGAGGGGGCGGTCTGTATGCACAGCCACTAGACGCCGAATGGAAGGTGGGGCTGTTGGTAGCCGTAGGCGGACGCGCTGAGGAAGGAATGGCAGGAGAAGAAACTTAACGCCACAGTATTGAAACAAATAAGCAGAAATAGCTTCAGCAAAGAGGCAAGCTATTGAGCAGAGAGCGCTCGGCCCAATAGCTCGCTAGGAGAACTGGCCTACACAAAACGCATGCTATCGGCCAGCACCTCGGGATCGATATTGCCGCCGCTGATGATTAAGCCGACCTTGCGCGACTCTTTGGGCAGACGCCCAGCCAAAACCGCAGCCAGCGTGACCGCTCCGGTTGGCTCGAAGACCAGCTTCATGCGCAGCAGAGCGAAGGCCACCGCCCGCATAATCTCGTCGTCGTTTACGATCAGCACATCGCGCAGATGCTCTTGCATAATTGGGAAGGTGAGCTCGCCGGGCTGCTGCGGGCGCACACCGTCGGCGATCGTTTTAGGTGGCGCGATCTTGATGCGCTTGCCCGCCCGCAAAGACTGCAAGGTATCGTCGGCGTCCTCCGGCTCAACGCCATAAACAGCGATAGCGGGATTGTGGGCGTGGGCCGCCAACGAGGTGCCGCTGATCAGGCCGCCGCCGCCGATCGGCGTCAGAACGGTGTCGAGATCGGGCACTTCCTGCAAAAGTTCGAGTGTGGCTGTGCCCTGGCCCGCGATAATGTCGGGGTGATCGAAGGGCGGGATCAGATGCAGGCCGCGCTCTTGGGCGATAGCCTTGGCGAAGGCTTCGCGATCTGTGGTGAGCCGATCGTAGATCACAACTTCGGCGCCATAACCGCGCGTGGCCTCTAGCTTGACCTTGGGCGCGTCGTTGGGCATACAGATCACGGCCGGAACGCCCAGCAGCTTAGCCGCCAAGGCGACCCCTTGGGCGTGGTTGCCGCTCGAAAAGGCGATCACACCCAGCCCATCGCGGCCGCGCTGTTCGACCAAACGCGAGATCGCGTTGTAGGCACCGCGAAACTTGAACGATCCGCCGCGTTGAAAACTCTCGCATTTGAGAAAGACTTCGAGACCCGTCACTTCATTTAAGGTGCGTGAACTGACCACAGGCGTGCGATGGGCCACTCCTGCGATCCGCTCCGCAGCCGCCTGCACATCGGCAAAGCTTATCTGTGTCATCTCCTATCCTTTTCTTTTTGAACTAGCAACCCTTCTACGATAGTGTACAGCTATTAGACGCTTCAAGGTACAATAGGTGACCCAATTGTCCTCAGCTCAGCGTGGAAGGAGACCTATGAGCAGCTACGATGTACTTGTATTGGGCGAAGTTAATGTAGATTTGATTCTGCAGGGCAATGTCGAGCCCGAATGGAACCAAGTCGAGAAGCTGATCGGCGATGCAGCGTTGACTCTCGGCGGTTCGTCGACCATCTTCGCTTGTGGAGCCGCCCGTTTGGGGTTGAAAGTTGGCATGGTCAGCGTCTTGGGCGACGATATGTTCGGGCGCTTCTGTATCGAACAGTTGCAGCAGCACGGCGTCGATACCAGCGGCATCATCATCGACCCCAACATGCGTACAGGCATTACGGTGCACCTGCAAAAGCCCGATGATCGCGCTATGTTGACCTATCTGGGCACTATCTCTGAGTTGCAAGTCGATCGGATCGATCCCGCCCTGCTAACCGATACGCGCCATATTCACGTCGGCAGCTACTTTATGCAGACCAAGCTCCAGGCCGGTCTGATCGAGCTGTTCGACAAGGTGCGCGCAGCAGGCGTGACCACTTCGGTCGATCCAGGCTGGGATCCCGCCGCTCAATGGGAGCCGCTGATCAAGCTTTTGCCCCATATGGATATCTTCATTCCCAACGAGGGCGAGGCGTGCGAGCTGCAGCAGACCAAAGACTGGCGCCAAGCCTTGACCCAGTTGGCGGCAAAGGTGCCGACCGTGGCGCTGAAGCGCGGCGCCGAGGGTGCAGCCGCCGCCCAAGGCGATACGATCGTTGAGGCGACTCCGCCCAAAGCGCCGTATGTCGATGCGGTCGGCGCCGGCGATAGCTTTAGCGCTGGTTTCGTCTATGCGATGTTGGCGGGTTGGCCGCTCGAGCGCTGTGTGCGCATGGGTGTGGTGTGCGGCACCTGCTCGACCCGCGCCGCCGGTGGCACCGCCGCCCAAGCCACCCTTGAAGAGGCGCTGTCGATGCTCTAAGCGCCGCCGCGAGCGAGACCTAGCAGCTGGGCTGGCCCTCTCCCCCCAACCCCCTCTCCCGCACTGCGGGCGAGGGGGTGAAATGGGTGCAGGTAAAGGAAACACAGCCCATCTATCGAAAAGCCGTACCCTTACAGGCGGTTCCTGAGCTTGCCGAAGGGCAGGGTACGGCAAGATCGCAACTTCAGCCTTCTACAGCGCTACACTAACCTCACAAACATCTCCAGACAAATCCCTCAAAAGCCTCAGCGTCTCAGTGCCTCGCGTAGTGAATAGATAGGCCCTATCCCGCAAGCGGGAGAGAGGTGAAATGGGTGCAGGTAAAGGAAACACAGCCCATCTATCGAAAAGCCGTACCCTTCGACAAGCTCACCAACCAAGCTTGCCGAAGGGCTGGGTACAGCTAGATCGCAACTTCAGCCTTCTACAGCGCTACACCAACCTCACAGACATCTCCAGACACTCCCTCAAAAGTCTCAGTGTCTCAGTGCCTCGCGTGGTGAATAGATAGGCCCTATCCCGCAAGCGGGAGAGAGGTGAAATGGGTGCAGGTAAAGGGAACACAGCCCATCTATCGAAAAGCCGTACCCTTACAGGCGGTTCCTGAGCTTGCCGAAGGGCAGGGTACGGCAAGATCGCAACTTTAGCCTTCTACAGCGCTACGCCAACCTCACAAACATCTCCAGACAACTCCCTCAAAAGTCTCAGTGTCTCAGTGCCTCGCGTGGTGAATAGATAGGCCCTATCCCGCAAGCAGGAGAGAGGTGAAATGGGTGCAGATGAAGAAACACAGCCCATCTATCGAAAAGCCGTACCCTTACAGGCGGTTCCTGAGCTTGCCGAAGGGCAGGATACAGCTAGATCGCAACTTCAGCCTTCTACAGCGCTACACCAACCTCACAGACATCTCCAGACAACTCCCTCAAAAGTCTCAGTGTCTCAGTGCCTCGTGTGGTGAATAGCTAGGCCCTATCCCGCAAGCGGGAGAGAGGTGAAATGGGTGCAGATGAAGGGAACACAGCCCATCTATCGAAAAGTCGTACCCTTACAGGCGGTTCCTGAGCTTGCCGAAGGGCAGGGTACGGCAAGATCGCAACTTCAGCTTTCTACAGCGCTACACTAACCTCACAAACATCTCCAGACAACTCCCTCAAAAGTCTCAGTGTCTCAGTGCCTCGCGTGGTGAATAAAAAACCGTGCCTCGCGTGGTGAATAAACAGCAGAGGAGAAAGAGCACGTAAAGCTCGAACACGGCTCCGCGCGAAATAGCTAAGCGACGGGCTTGTTCTACCGATCAGAACGAAACGCTATGACATTTTGTATATCTTAAAAAGATATTTAGAACGAACAAGCGAGGTCCAGCCTACAGAGCAGATTTCCTAGAAGTGCTCTGGATCATCAAAGTGACGAAAAACCCATAGATAGCGGGCCGATTGTATGAAAATAGTCTTACTTGTTTTTGGCTTTGCGCACACGTATACTACATATGTTAATGAGTCCTTTAAAGCTCTCGCTGCTAAACTTTAACCTAGTAAAGTCCAGTTTCTGTGTCGAGCAAAATGGGAATAGGTTCTCGTTAGGTTAGTTACAAGCCGATCAACCTCTCTAGGGGAAGATGCCATGTTCACAATGGCTGAATTAAATACCTTGTGTGAGACCTATGGTATCGGCCGTCCGATGTTGACAAATTCCTTATTGAAGAGTGATGCCCATGCAGGCTATACCTTACTAACAACCGAAGGGCAATTTGTACTGGTTCCGGTCGATCCGCAACGTTCTCTGGTGGCGGTTGGATACGAACACCAACTGATTCGATATTTAGCTCAACACGCCTTTCCGGTATCAGAACCATTCGTCACACGCTATGGCACAACGGTCTCCCTGTTGTCGGGGCAGCTGTATGCGCTGTTTGCAACGGCAGATTATACCCCCTACAACCCCGAAAACCCCTACCACTTACATCAGGCGGCCCAAGCTCTCGCCCTGTTGCACCAACTGCTAGACTCCTACCCGCAGACCATTCTGACCTGCAATCAGGTGCATATGCTCGACAGCTTCGGCGAGTCGGCGCGCTCGATCGTGACTCAGCTCGAACGCTCAAGCAGCAATATCTTCCGGCGTTCTAGCTCGTTGCAGCGCAGTTTCGATCTGTTACGCCAACAAATCTGTCAGCTCGAGGGCGAGTTGCACTGTCGAACGAGCTGCCAACTTCCCCAAGGCTTGATACACGCCTGTTATACACCGGCGCAGTTGCTGTTCGATCACGAGCGTTTGATGGCGGTCACCTCGTTCGCCAAGCTCACATATGCGCCCCGCTTGTACGATCTGGCCTACGCCATGGTTCACTTCGCGCAAGTTCACGCCCGCACCCAACCGCACTGCGAGAACGACCCCGAGGTGTTGCGCCAATTCTTAAGCCACTATTGCGCCCTTCAAGCGCTCACCAACCAGGAGCTGGCGGAGCTACCGCTCTTGCTGCGACCGATCTGGTTGCTGGTTGGCTTAGAGCAACTATTACGTGAATCGATCTACCTCAATATGCAGCAGTTGTTGACCAACCTGAAGCAGCTATCGGCTGCGCTCGATCGCTTGGAGCTATATAATGGTTCCTTGTACGAAGGCTTTGCTTTAGAAGTCAGCGTCTAGACGAAAGAATTTGACGCGGCTTGCAAGCCTTGGTACACTCGCATATAGGAATCGTTTGTGTGTGCTCTCCTCCCGCGCTCTCTCGACGCATACGCCCTAGCCCAACGAGAATCTGGTATGGCCTACATTGATAAACTTTTGACTGCTGATGAAGATGTGCTGGTTTATGGTCGTCAACACGGTATTGTAGTTTGCTTCGATGTCTTGAAGCGGGTAATTGCGCTGTTGTTGTTGGCGATCATTATGTTCGGGGTGCAATCGGACGCCCTCACAAGTTTTTTACGTAGTCAAAGTTGGTTAGAACCGCTGCTCGTGGGCGATCTGTGGGTGAACTTTGTAAGCTATGTCCAGATCGGCTGCCTGTTGTTGATGGGCTTGGTGCTGGTTCTGATTGTGCTCGACTACTTACGTTGGACCGTCACCTCGTATATAATCACCGAGCGCCGTCTGCTGTCGATCTCAGGCTTAATCAACAAGCGCTCCTACGATTCATCGCTGCATCGCATCAACGATATCCAGCTCGAACAGTCGTGGCTGGGCCAAATGCTCAACTTCGGCGATCTGGTTATTTTGACCTCGGGCGATCAATCCGGGCATGCTCTGCGGTATGTGCTCGATCCGCTCGACTTTAAGCGCGCCCTGCAAGAGGCCAAGTTTGAGGCCAACGACCGCATGCGCGAGCGTCAACGACCAGCCGAGCCTGCCCCGATCTTCAGCCGCGACGACCAAGGTGTGAGCGAGGCGCTGCATACTTTGTTGCAATTGCGCGCTCAGAACCTGATCACTCCCGAAGAATTTAACGCCAAAAAGCGCGAGCTGTTGAGCCGGCTCTAAAGCGACCACATCCACACGCTATTCTCTGTCATTAACGAACTCGTAGGTTATATCGCACTGGCGTCGAAAGCTCTAGCTTCCATTCGTTCCCTAGCGCGTCCGCCTACGGCTACCAAATCGGCTAGACAGCCCTCATCCCCGGCCCTTCTCCCGCAATGCTGTACATTAGCCACAAATCGACATACGGTCAGCGTTATCTGCCCTCACCCCCGGCCCCCTCTCCCCCACTGCGGGCGAGGGGGGTGAATGGTGATGTTGTATGCGATTTCGCTACGCGAAATCGTACAAGCTCTCTGAGTTCTGTGCTCTCAAGGATACTCCCGCGATGGTATGCGAAATATCACCTTTTGCTGCCGACACGACTTTTGGCTAATGCATAGCTCTCGCATTGCGGGAGAAGGGTGCAAGGCGTGGAATACGACAAGGCTCCCCTTTTCTCTCGTTACAATCGCTGCGACCTTATGTGAGAGGGCCGCTCTCCTAAACCAACACCTTACCAGCCTTCAAGTCAGCACAACCCTCTAAAACCAAACCTTCGCTCGTGTACTTAACAAGCTGTTGAGGCACACTAAACACACAAAGTGCCCTAATCCAAAACATCCTAAGCTCTAACCTTGTGCAATCGCTGCAAGGCGTTGCAATCGCTGCAACCTGCCTGCTGCAAGCAGCAAGCAGGTTTAATCGCTGCTTTCCGTTGCCATGCGCATTGAATTAGGTTCATACCAAATCTGGTTGGTTGCTTTCTATTTGGCCTTCGGCAGAGTGGAACTTGACTATTTTTCTGCATTACAAGAGCGCAAGTCGGTAGAGCAGATTTGGTATGGTGCGTTTTTGCCCTTGACGCGCAGGCTTATTAGGTTAAGCATGAGTCTATCGACCAACAGATTTTTTGATCGATAGGAATAGGCTATGCGAGCAGTTTCTCTTGTTTTGGCAGTGTTTCTGTTGATCGCTTGTAGCAGCACAGCCACAAGCCCAACAACACCGGAGACCGTTGCAGAGCAAGCTCCCCCAACCCAAACCCAAGCGCCTGCAAGCGCCACCTCCGTTCCGCCGACCGAAACGCCCCTTCCAGCAACAGCCACTCCCATTCCCGCCACTCCGACCCCGCTTCCAGCGACGCCCACACCCGACCCCTTCGCCGAATACGAGCAGTACACCATCGAAGGTATGCGGGCGCGCAGCTATGGCGAGGGTACGATCGAGATCTTTCAAGATCTTGGCTCGTCGGGCAGTTATACCAGCCATCTTTTCGCCTACCAAAGCGATGGATTGCGCATCACAGGCTATATGAATCGCCCGATCGGCGACGGCCCGTTCCCAGTGGTGGTGCTAGCTCACGGCTACTATCCGCTCGATCAGTACCAACCGAGCAACGGCACCAAACGGGCGGCCGACTATTTAGCCGAGCGCGGCTTTCTGACTCTTGCGCCCGATTTTCGCTCGCACGCTGGCTCAGACGATGCCGTCAATGTCTTTCGGGCCGGGCATGTGATCGATACGCTCAACTTGATCGCACTGGTGCCGCAGCTGCCCTATGCGCGCGAAGGCAAGATCGCGCTGTGGGGCCATAGCAACGGCGGCGCAGTCGCTGCCAAAGTGATGGCGATCAGCGATCAGATCGGTGCGGCCGTGATCTACGCTCCGGCCTCGCTGACAATCGAAGAAGACTATGAGTTCCGCGCCAGCCGAGCGCGCAGGCCCAACCCCAACGGCTGGCGCACTGGCGTGATCGATCTGCTCGAACTGGAGTTTCCGGTTAGGCCCGAGCAAGCACCCGATCTGTATGCGCGGCTCTCGCCTCTGAACTACCTCGAATACGTCGAAGCACCGGTGCAGATCCATTGGGGCAGCGCCGATGAGGTAGTGCCCTATAAATGGCCGGGCGATCTGTTGGCTGGCTTACAAGCGGCGGGCAAGCAGGTCGAATATTTTGAGTATGAAGGCCAGCCGCACTCCTTCCAAGGGGCGGCCAACCAACTGTATCTCGAGCGTATCACGGCTTTTTATCGCGAGCACTTAGGGCTAAACAGTGAAGAATAGCTTGTGATAGCAAATCCGATTGATTAGGTTCTATTTGGCCTTCGGCAAAGTGGAGCTTTACTATTTTGTTGTGTGAAATTTCGCGCTGTCGCGCGAAATTTCACACAACTCTTTCCTCGCTTCTGTTTTCTGCATTTCAAGAGCGCAAGTTTTTGATTGTTTGAGATTGGGCATAGCAGTGAGCTACAAAGCTATTCGCTGCAAGCAGCGAAGAGATTCTGCCGTGTGGGAGGGCGGGAACTTGGTAGCCGTAGGCGGACGCGCTAAGCAACGAATGGAAGGAAGAGACCTTTCCGCCCGGGTATGAACTATGAGGCTGATAGTGTGGTGAAATAACAAACGTGGCTTGTTGCTTCGTTAGCAGACAAGCCACGTTTCGTGATGATGATAACTCACTAGACTTTTACTTCCTCCCTTGAACTAGAGGTTGTTGGAGATGACGATGTCGATGCTTCACTACCGACCGGAAGAGCGAACCAACAAGCCAACAGAGCGATAAAGAGGATGATACCGATAACGATCATTGTTTTTCCTCCAGGTATGCACCGCCTAGGGCCGATTTGTTTGGGTTGAAAGCTCTAACGATCAAAAGCACGAGAAGCGAAGTTGTTGTTTAGGCTTTGACCTCTTCTTTTTGGCTTGCGCTCGATGTCTCAGCACCAACCGGCAAAGCGAACCAGCAAGCGACTAAAGCGATGAAGAGTACAGCTCCGAGGATCAACATTGTTCTTGCTCCTGATATGTATTACAAAGATTGAATGCTAATGCGAAACGGCTTACTATGCTTTGACCTTTTCGGTGCTCGTGCTTGTGCTAGGGCTTTCGCTACCAACAGGCAAAGCGAACCAGCAAGCGACTAAAGCGATGAAGAGTACAGCTCCGAGGATCAACATTGTTCTTGCTCCTAATATGTTTCAGTTATGGCGAATGTCTATAAGTGTTTGTTTCGGCTTGGAGGTGAGAGGCGCTCTCACCTCCAAGTGGATTAGGTACTACGTGCTTAGGGTTGGTAAGCGACCTCGCCGTGCTGCGTAGCGTCCAGACCTTTCTCCTCCTCGTCAACCGAGACGCGCAGACCGATGGTGGCGTCGATAGCTTTCAGGATGACGAAGGTGACGATTGCGGCGTAGCCAGCGGCGACCACAACGGCGATGGCTTGGATACCCAGCAGAGCGGGGTTGCCATAGAGCAGGCCATCGGCACCATCCGGGTTGACCGACGTGGTAGCGAAGACACCGGTAGCCAGAGCGCCGATCATACCGCCGACGCCGTGGACGCCGAACACATCCAGCGAGTCGTCGACGCGGCCGCGAACCACATACTCAACTGCGAAGAAACAGCCCAGACCAGCCAAGAAGCCGATGATGATCGAAGCCATCGGGGTGACGAAGCCAGCGGCGGGGGTGATACCGACCAGACCGGCGACGGCACCACAAGCGGCGCCCATTACGCTGGGCTGCTTGTGTCGCATCCAGCTCGCGGTCAGCCAGGTCAGGGCGGCCATTGCAGCGGCGACGTTGGTGGTTACGAAAGCGTTAGCGGCCAGACCGTTGGCGCCCAAAGCGCTACCAGCGTTGAAGCCGAACCAACCGAACCAAAGCAGAGCGGTACCGATCACGGTCAAAGTAGCGTTGTGGGGCTGCATTGGCTCGCGGCCATAACCGATACGCTTGCCCAGAACCAACGCACAAACCAGAGCCGAGACACCCGAGGTGATGTGGATAACCGTACCACCTGCGAAGTCGAGTGCGCCCAGGTTGAAGATCCAGCCATTGGCGCTCCAGACCCAGTGGGCGACTGGCGAGTAGACCAAGATCGACCACAGCAAGGAGAAGATCACGAATGCTTTGAAGCGTTTGCGCTCAGCAAAAGCACCCGAAATAAGTGCAGGAGTAATAACGGCAAACATCATCTGGAAGGCGACGAATGCCAAGTGCGGAACGGTGGTAGCGTAGTCGCTGCTCGGCTCTTGACCGACGCCGTTCAGGCCGACCCAGTCAAGCGTACCGATAATACCCAAGCCACCAGCGTCGGGGCCGAAAGCCAGCGTATAGCCGATCAACACCCACTCGACGCTGATCAACGCCAAGATAAAGAAGCTGTGCATAATGGTCGAGAGCACATTCTTCCCACGAACCATACCACCGTAGAAGATTGCCAGACCCGGCGTCATCAACATAACCAAGGCGGCTGAAGTGAGTACCCAAGCGGTATCTGCGGCGCTAATTTCCATCTGAAGACCCTTCCCTCTTTGCGACCCCAAAATTGTAAACACTAAGATCGTTCCAGGTTGCGACCGAGATTTCTAACTTATTAGCGAGGTGCTGCGCTTGATCGATCGGTTTTGAGCAATAGTGAGTAATAGTCGATGCCACTAGCGTCTCACTTGGCACCCCTTACGACAAGAAAGCCGACACGCTTGGTGTCAGCTTTTGAGCATCCGGGCTCATTCTATAAGTTTAGAATTGGTCGAAACTTGGAAAAGTATCTAGCTCGTATGATACAGATTTGTAGAGCAAGATACTATGGTTAGTTGGCATATATTGTATTTATCTCTGTTTGGATAAAATGTACAAGCTACTGTAAACAATACACAGCAAGCTCTTGAATCGGCGAATTAGGCCTCTAGAATGCAGTAAATGCGGCTAACCCTAAAGAGCCAAGGGCAAAAAGAGGCCATAAGGAACGAACAGCCTTGGCGTTCTTATAGCGAATCCGTCTTCTAGACTTACGTTTCCACAACGAGAAAGAACAACAAGCCGAGAAAGATGTCACTCTGCCGAAGGCCAAAAAGAAGTAATCGGGTTTGGTGTTAGCACAAAGAGGGCAGGCAGCAAGCTAGCCCCTGGCTTGATGGACGGCCGATCTGATAGCCGTAGGCGGACGCGCCAGAGCACTCTTTGGGGGAGAAAGACTGCTCCGCAACAGAATGAAGAGAAAAGCAAGGCCAAGCCAAGCCCAAACGCACATAAAGTCGAGCCAAGCAGCACACGATAGCGAAGGAGCGGCACGTTTTTAAAGAGATCTCTAACACAAAACTATTGCTCTTACTATCAGCTTTTGTTATATCATAGAAGAGTTCTTCTGAGTATCTACAATACAAAGAGAGGCGTACACAGCTCCACTCTTTCTCGCTGCACAATGCCACAATCTGAGCACTGCTTGTGCCGTTGCGAGCAAGAGCGCTGATGCATCTACAAAGGCTGATGAGCTATGTGTAGCACAGAGTAAGACCTCTCGCAGGAATGGAGAAATATCTATGACAACTGAGCATGCTTCTGAAACAGCAACCATGCAGTTTAAAGCAGAAGTTCAGCAGGTTCTGCGTATCTTAGCTCACTCGCTCTACACCGATCGTGAGATCTTCTTGCGCGAATTGATCTCGAATGCTTCCGATGCGCTGCATCGTGTGCAATTCGAAATGCTGACCAACCAGAATGTGCTCGATCCGAATGCGGAATTGTCGGTGCGCATCAGCACCAACGAAGAGGCCAAGACGATCACCATCAGCGATACGGGTATCGGTATGACCCGCGAAGAGATGATCGAGAACCTTGGTACAATTGCACAATCGGGTGCACGCGCTCTGTTGCAGAAGCTTGAAGCGGGCCAGCGTGGCAATATCATCGGCCAGTTCGGTGTCGGTTTCTATGCCGCCTTTATGGTAGCCGACCGTGTGACGGTGGTCAGCCGTTCGTATCGCCCCGATGCCGAAGCCGCCATGTGGGAGTCGACAGGTGGCAACGACTTTGTGGTCGGCCCAGCCGAAAAAGCCGATCGCGGCACAACCATTACGCTGCACCTCAAAGACGATGCGCTTGAGTTTGCCAAGCCTTGGCGCCTAGAGCAGATCATTCGCAAGCATAGCGAATTCGTCTCCTTCCCGGTCTATGTCGGCGAAAACGTTGTTAGCAAAGATAGCGCGCTCTGGCGCAAAGCTCCCCGCGATGTCAAGCCTGAAGAGTACGAAGCATTCTATAAACAACTAACCTTTGATTTTGAAGCACCGATTCATACCTTACACCTTTCAACTGATGCCCCCATCGATCTGCATGCGATTTTGTTCATTCCTTCCAAGCGCGAACGCGGCTTGATGCAGCAGCACATCGAGGGCAAGATCAAACTCTACAGCCGCAAGATTCTGATTCAAGAAGAAACCAAAGATCTTTTACCGAACTACTTCCGCTTTATTGAAGGCGTCGTCGATAGCGAAGACCTGCCGCTCAGCGTCTCGCGCGAGACGGTGCAGGGCAGCGCCGTATTGCAGCGCATCAAGAAGACCTTGACGGGCCGTCTGCACAAAGAGCTGCGCGACTTGGCCGAGAAAGATGCCGAGAAGTACGCCACCTTCTGGAAGGAGTTTGGCCCCTTCATCAAGGAAGGCATCGCGACCGAATTCAGCGACCGCGAAGAGCTGACCAAACTGCTCCGCTTCCACAGCACCAAAGCCGAAGACGACAAGCTGGTTTCGCTCAGCGAATACTGCGAGCGCATGGTCGAGGGCCAAAACGAGATCTACTACCTGATCAGCAACGACCTTGCGACCGCTCGACGCAGCCCGCACCTCGAGGCGCTAACCTCGCGCGGCCTAGAGGTTCTGTTGTTCGTCGATCTGATGGACAACTTTATGCTGAACGGCCTGAACGAGTTCAACGGCAAGAAGTTCAAGAACATCGACGATGCCGACCTGCAACTGCCCGGCGAGGCCGACGAGCTGCCCGAAGACGCCTTGAGCGACGAAGCCTTAGAGGGCCTGATTAGCAAGGTGCGCGAACAGCTCGGCGAGCGTGTCACCGATGTGCGCGGCAGCAAGATTCTGCGCGGCAATCCGGTTCGTCTGGCTGCTCCCGACGATACCCCGGGCCGCGAGATGGAGCGTATCCAGCGCATGTTGGGCCGCGAGACCGGCACACCCAAGCGCTTGCTCGAACTCAGCCGCGTCAATCCGCTGATTGTGTCGCTGGCTCAGATGGCCAAAGAGCAGCCCGATAGCCCCTTGTTGCCGCTGATGATCGAGCAGTTGTACGATAGCGCCCTGCTCTTGGAGGGCCTGCACCCCAATCCTTCCGAGATGGTGCCGCGCATTCAGCAACTTATGGAAGCCGCCGCGAAGGCGAACAAGTAGTTTTGGCTAAACTGGCAACAGGCTGGATCATGTACAGGTCCAGCCTGTTTGTTTATTTGTGACAGCGCTACCCACTCATACCAATCACACAACCCTTTTCCCGACTTTTCGTTTTTCTGAGCGAAGAGAGTGCGCGTCTTTAAACCGATTTGGTATCACTCCAAATCGCTCTAGCGGCTTGGTCCCCCGCCCCAAAGAGAGTCTTTTACCGCGTCCGCCTACGGCTACCAACATCCCGCCCACCCAAAGGAGCTTCTAGCTGCGCCCCAGCCGCCCCCACGCATACAAGCGCTGCCGAGTTGGCCGCTTTATTGTTTGATACCAAATTTGGCAGTTTACTTTCTATTTGGCCTTCGGCAGAGTAGAACTTGACTATTTTTTTCTCGCGTTGAGAGAATGCACATCTTTAAAACGGACTTAGTGAAAGATCTATACCTAGGTAGCGCTTTGTTTCGCATAAAAAAGCCCAAGAGCGTGGTACAATGAGCGCTACTTAAGTCTTTAGAAAGCCATATGCTCTTATTGAGTGCGTGGATGATAGCGAAGTATGCGAACAATCAAGATCATGGTGACTGGCGGCGGCTCGAGCGGTCATGTAAGCCCGGCTCTCGCGGCGATTCGTGCCATCAACGAGCTGAGTGAGCAGTCGGGCGGCGCTTGGCAAGCGCGCTTTCAGTATATCGGCAGCAAACACGGAATCGAACGAAAACAAATCGAAGAGGCGGGCATTCCGTTTGTCGCGGTCGCAACCGGCAAGCTGCGCCGCTACTTCAGCCTCGAAAACGCGATCGATACCTTGCGCGTGCCGCTCGGGATTCTGCAAGCCTTGCGCCATGTGGCGCGTTTTCGCCCCGATGTGCTGCTCAGTACAGGAGGGTTCGTGTGTGTGCCACCTGTAATCGCCGCTTGGCTGTTGCGCGTGCCGATCATCACCCACGAACAGACCGTGCAAGTCGGGCTTGCCAATCGAATCGCGGCCCGTTTCGCGCGTCGCATCGCGCTCTCATTTCCGGGTGCGCTGCAAGAACTAGCGCCTGCTCAGCGAGCGCGCGCCTTTGTAACGGGCAACCCGGTGCGCCCGATCATCTTCGGCGGCGATAAGCAGCGCGCCTTCCAACGCGCCAACTTCGCACCCCAAGACAACGATCTGCCCATGCTCTACGTCACTGGAGGCAGCCAAGGCGCACGCATTATCAACCGCGCAGTTGAGGCAGCCCTGCCCGAGCTGCTCAAACACTGCCGCATCTACCACCAGTGTGGCCAGCAGCCCGCAGGCGAAGAGCAAGACTACGATCGCTTGAGCGCTGCGGCCTTGAAGCTGCGGCCCGAACTGCAGGCCCGCTACTATGTGACCCGTTTTGTTGGTAGCGAGATCGGCGATGTGTTCGCCGCCAGCGATCTGCTTCTGAGCCGCGCTGGCGCAGGCACGATCACCGAGGTTTGTGCCTTGGGCAAACCGGCCGTCTATGTGCCGCTGGTGCCCACAGGCGGCGACGAACAGACCCGCAACGCGCGCATGTGCGTTGAGGCTGGCGCTGCCGTCATCATTCCCCAAAGCGAGCTCAGCGCCGAGCGACTGCTTCAAGAATTGCCTCCGCTCCTCAAGGATCGTGCCCGACTTGAAGCAATGGGAAAGGCAGCCACGAGTTTAGCTCGACCGCAAGCCGCTCAAGATCTGGCGCGCGCTGTTATCGAACTTGCTGGTGTTCAGAACGCAACAAGCTAACAGCCCTGAATATGGTAGTATAAACCTGCGGATTCGACTTTTCATAGCAAAGAGGCTTCCATGAAACTCGGATTTTTAACCGGCTGTCTCAACATGTTGTCGCTGGAAGAGATCGTTAAATGGTCTGGCGAGAACAAGTTTGGTGCGCTTGAGATCAGCTCGTGGCCGCCCGTCAACACCCGTGATTATTCCGGCACTCACCTGAATGTGGATGGTTTCGACGCTGCCAAGGCCGAGGAGGTAAAGGCACTGTTTGCGCAAAATGGGCTTGAGATCGCCTGTTTGACCTACTGCGAAAACAACCTGCACCACGACCTCTCTAAGCGCGAGTTTTATCACGCACACCTGCGTAAAGTGATCGATGCCGCCAACCTGTTGGGGGTTCAAAACGTCAGCACCTTCATCGGACGCGACCATACCCTGACTCTCGACGAGAACGTCGCCGAGGCTGCGCGCGTCTTCCCCGCCATCTTAGACTATGCCAAAGAGCGCAATGTACGCTTGGCGATCGAAAACTGCCCCATGCCCGGCTGGGATATGGAAGGTCTGGTGGGCAATATCGCCTTCTCGCCCGCTATGTGGGACAAGCTCTTCAACGCCATTCCGCACGACAACCTCGGCCTGAACCTTGACCCCTCACACCTCTACTTTATGGAGATCGACTATCTGGCGGCTGTGCGAGACTACGGATCGCGCATCTTCCACGCTCACGCCAAAGACACCGAGATCTTCGACTACAAGCGCGCTCGCGAAGGCAACTTCACCTTCTCGTTCCACTCGTGGTGGCGCTACCGCATGCCCGGCCTTGGCGAGATCAACTGGAGCCGCTTTATCGACGCGCTCTTGCAGGTCGGCTTCGACGGCACCCTCTCGACCGAGCACGAAGACCCGATCTACGAAGGCAGCGAAGAGAAGGTCAAGCAGGGCCTCATTCTGGGCCGCCGTCATCTCGAGCAGTTCCTTCCCTAAGCTCAAACATTGCCTACACTATGAGCCGAAAGAGATCACTCTTTTGGCTCATAGTTATCAGCTCTAAGCTGTTCTACACAAAGTTACAACTTATTTCATTCGCAGAATGTTTTATAATAGGTTGGTACGAACGTAGTTTTTGTCAGCGTAATACGCTTCAAAAGCCTCAAAGATGTTCTATTGCTAGCTTGAAAATGCCAGCCGGATAGCATCTGAAAGCACAATAAACCTACGTTGACTCAACCAACATCCCTATGTTAAGGAGAGACTCGTCATGTCCGACCGTATTCGAACAGCCGTGATCGGTGCTGGTGTCGGTACCGCCCACATCGAAGGCTATCTGGCTTGCAGCAACGCAGAGCTGGTTGCTGTCTGCGATGCAAACCCTGTGCGTTTGAATGAGATTCTGGCCCACTACAACATTAAAGAGGGCTTTACCGACTATAAAGAGCTGCTGAAGCGTGATGATATCGATGCTGTTAGCGTGGCGCTGCCCAACGACTTGCATGCTCCGGTCGCGATCGATGCGCTCAACGCTGGCAAGCATGTGCTCTGCGAGAAGCCGTTGGCGATCAACGCAGCTGCTGCGCAAAGCATTGTTGACGCAGCCAAAGCCAGCGGCAAGAAGCTGATGGTCAGCTTCAACTACCGCTATCGCCCCGATGCTCGCTGGCTCAAAGCCCTGATCGACGAAGGCAAAATGGGCAATCTCTACTTCACCAAGGCTGGCTGGATCCGCAACAGCGGTATTCCGGGCTTGGGTGGCTGGTTCACCACCAAGAGCCGCAGCGGCGGCGGCCCGCTGATCGACCTGGGTGTGCACGTGCTCGACCTCTCGATGTGGCTACTGGGCTACCCCAAAGTCAAGAGCGTCAGCGGTGTCACCTTCGCCGAGTTCGGCCCGCGCGGTATCAAGACCTTTGCAGGCCGCATCAACCCGGTCGGCGCGAATTTCGACGTCGAAGACTTGGCTGCAGCTTTGGTTCGTTTTGAAGACGGTCGCGCTCTGCAACTCGAAGTCAGCTGGGCAAGCCACACCAAGGCAGGCCGCGACGACTACTTTGTCACCCTCTACGGCAGCGAGGCGGGTTCCGATCTGTATGTCGCCAACTACACCAACAAAGACACCGTTGTGCTGCACAACGACGTTGGCGGCGTGATGACCGACAGCCGCCCCGAGATCATCTTCCACAAGGCTTCGGGTCACGCCCTCGCCATCGACCACTTCGTCGACTGCATCATCAACGATAAACAACCCGATGCGACCGGCGAGCAAGGCGTGGCGTTGATGCAGCTGATCGACGCCATTTACGAATCGGCTAAGCAGGGACGCGAAGTTAGCTTCTAATACCATATCCCGTTTTAAAAACCTGCATTCACGCAGCGCGGGAAGCGAAAAACGGGCTAAAGTGTCAAGAAGAGATCTTGCAGCATTGTGCAAGATCTCTTCTTTTTTCTGGAACATAGCTTGCTGGATAGCTTGATTAAGTCTGATCGCCTCAGAGCTTCTAGGAAATCAATTAGTATCGTTTTGTGTTTGGGGGCGGTTTCATAGCACAGATAGCAGTCTGGGTTACGCAGCGCCCCGTTTGTAGCCGTAGGCGGACGCACTAGCAGCCTCTTTGGGCTAGAGGCCTTGACGCCAAGATTTTAAGATGGCGCTAGGTTCAAGATCGAGCTGCTTGTGGCTAGGCTGAAGTGTGAGGATAGCCGATCAGATAGGTGACAGGAATGCTGCCCTTTTCGGCGGCGCTTAAGCCGATCTGCCAAGTGTAGTTTTGGGAGCCAGGGATGCTGTCAACAAAAGCGCGCAGCTCGGCGGGAGGATAGGTGCGCAAACACGAGACCACTCCATCGCATGAATACGCCTCCTAGAGAGTTCCTTCAGTGCTATTTGTACATTTCCCGTATGATAATGTCTTCTTTCACAGATGATATCCAGCAAATGGATGAGATAGCTACGGACGCAGCCCAAATCTCAGAAGATCTAAAAACGATATGATGTACGATCAGCTCAACTCTGGTATAGCTTGATAAGTCCCATCAGACTTATCCCATTTGGAAAGGTAACGTAACTGGTGTTTTATTATCTGATCGAACCATCACTCGAGATTCGTCTGTTTGAACTGCGCCACATCGATCTGCTCTATAACTTCTTTGGCGACAACGCGGCTCATCTCACCAACGAGCTAACATGGCTGGCAGAATCCTTTACACCTGAAGACGTGCAGGTCTATATCCAAGTAGGCTTAACGCGCTTTGCGAAAAACGATGGCTTTCGGGCGGGCATCTGGTCTGAGGGCGAGCTGGCTGGCTGTATCAGCCTGCACAACATCGACTGGAGCGATGGCAAAGGCTGCCTCGGCTATTGGCTCGGTGCCTCGTTTCAAGGCAGAGGGATCATTACAAAAGTCTGTCGCGCCGTAATCACCTATGCCTTCAACGAGCTGAATCTCGAGCGCATCGAGATCAGTTGCGCGGCCGACAATCAGCGCAGCGCCAATGTAGCGCGGCGTTTGGGTTTTCAACAAGAAGGCGTGCTGCGCCGTTCGTGGAAGCGTCGAAACGAGTGGGTCGATCAAGAGGTCTATGGCATGTTGCGCAGCGAATGGCCCGAGGCCAAATTTGCGCTAAATGCCCAGTAGATTGTAAAGCATTATTTCGCTTAAGCAAGAGGCTCAGCAGGCGCTTAATCCTACCAAGACCGTGCTTGCTGTTCTCGTGCAACACCAACAAACATGCCTGCATTCAAGGCCTCGCTATGCAGTAAACTGGCAAGATAATTGACGATCACGGCTCTGCAACGTATAATGAACTGAACTAGAGCATCGAAATCTGTGGAGGTACCTATGAAGCTGCTTATCTTTGTCACCGAAAGCGACCTCGCCGATCCGACCGTTGATTCTTTGGTAGAGCAAGGGTTTCGCGTGACGCGGCTCGCCTCTACTGGCGGCTTCTTACGCAAAGGGAATACCACACTCTTAGTTGGTATTGAAGAGAGCCAGATCGAACGGGCTACCGATATTGTGCGACGTACCGCTCCTGGCGCATTGGCTATTACACTCGATTTGGATCGCTACGAGCGCGTATAAGCCTGTCGGTTCCAACACGTGATGAACGCCTCGAAGATGAGTGCGCTGTCTTTGTACAGGTGCTCTGCTTCTTGTTGAACGGAAATTGTGCGCATTCTCTACATCGCAAGTGGTATTCCGGTACCAGGTGTTTTAGGTGGATCAACCCATGTCTTCGAGGTCGCTCGCGGTCTAGCTCAGCGCGGCCATGAAGTTCATGTTGTTGCATCTCGTCATGAACGATGGGGCGGTTTCGCCCCCTTCACTCGTCCAGTTTCCAGCAAACTCGACAATTTCTTCCTTCACCACATCGATATCCCTAAAATCGCTTCTCTAGCAGGGGCTTGGCCCGTTATGCGCCTCGTCAAGATGCTGCGCCCCGATGCGATTATCGAGCGTTACTACAACTTCGCTGGTTTGGGTGTGATCGCCGCCCAGCGCTACGGCATACCTTGCCTGCTAGAAGTCAACGCCTTGATGGTTGATCCGCCCGCAGTGCGCAAGCGCCGCATCGACGACAAGCTTGGACGTGTTTTAGGCCTGGGGCGCGCAAGCCATGGCCCCATGCGGCGCTGGGCGGCTTTGCAATGCAACTGGTCGCAACGCATCGTCACCCCGCTGCATACCACGGTACCTCCCGAAGTCGAACGTAGCAAGATCGTCGAATTGCCTTGGGGCGCCGATATCGAGCGCTTTGGAGAGCCGCAGCTCGATCGACGCGATCCGCTGCCGACCGCAATTTTTATTGGCTCGTTTCGGGCCTGGCACGGCGTAGTCGACGTGGTGCGGGCGGGCGCCCTGCTGCTGGCGGCTGGCAAAAAGTATCGCTTCCTTTTGGTGGGGGACGGCCCCGAGCGCGCGCAAGCCGAGCGCTTGGCCGCCGCTTGGCCGGGCAGCTTTGAATTTACGGGCAGTCTGCCCTACGATCAAGTGCCAAACATGCTTGCGCGCGCCCATATCGGCGTCGCGCCCTTTAACACCGCCGCTCACCCGGCCCTCCAAGCGGCAGGCTTCTTCTGGTCGCCGCTCAAGGTCTACGAGTATATGGCCGCCAGCCTGCCAGTGGTCACGCCCGACCTGCCGCCCCTCAACGTGGCGGTGCGCCACGAGCAAGAGGGCCTGCTCTACCCCGAGGGCGATGTGGGCCAACTGGCTAGCGCGATCGCGCGCCTGCTCGATGACCCGGCGCTGGCCCAAAAGCTAGGCGCTGCGGCCCGCAAGCGGGTGGTCGAGCACTATAGCTGGCAGCGCCACTGCGCCGAGCTCGAGCGCATTTTGCAGGAAATGCTAGCAGAAAAAGCGACCTAAGACGCCCTTTAAGCGATTGATAAACAAGAAGCGTACCCTTCAACAAGCTCAGGGTACGCTTCTTTTTGTGTTATAGCTCATTCGCTCGATTGCTGTAATGCTCTGGCGGCTTAGTCTCTCCCTTCCATTCGGTCCTTGGCGCGTCCGCCTCCGGCTATCAGAGTCCTTTTCTTCCATTCAGCTTGTTAAGCCTGCTGCGCTGCCTTCGCCGCCTAAAACCATCGTTGGCTTCGACAAGCTCAGCCAACGATGGGCAGCCACCGAACCGTGCCCTTCGACAGGTTCAGGGTACGGTTCGGTGCTTTCAGCAGGCTCAAGCTCTAAAGCAATCGCACAAACATCTCCAGACAAATCCCTCAAAAGACTCAGTGCCTCAGTGCCTCGTGTGGTGAATGTATGGCCCCCTCTCCCGCAAAGCAGCAGGAGATGGGGTGTAATGGCTTGTTGATGATAGGTGCTTGCCGAAGGGCAGGGTACGGTTTTGTCTCAGTGCCTCGGTGCCTCGTGTGGTGAATAAAATCCGTGCCTTGTGTGGTGAATAAACTCTGCGGTGAATTACCTAGGAGCCGAAGTTCAGCAGCACGCCCTCCAGCACATCGATGGCTTTGAAGTACTCTTCGACTTCGACGTGCTCGTTGGGGGTGTGATCGAGGCTCGAGTCGCCCGGGCCATAGGCCACGATCGGGCATTGCCAGACCGGGCCGACCACGTTCATATCGGCGGTGCCGGTTTTGTGCAAGAAGCCGGGCTGGCCACCAGCGTTGCGGATCGAGCGCACAAAGGCGCCCGCCAGTGGTGTGGTGCGCGGGCTGCGGAAGGCAGGGCATCCGCCTTCAAAGCGGATCGTTGCCTCGCCATCGAAGCTGCGCAGCGTCTCGGCGAGCTCAGCGGGATCGATGCCCTCGGGCAGGCGCAGACCGATGGTGGCTTCGGCCCAGTTGTAGAGGCCATCGCCTCCGCTGGCGACGCGCCGCAACGAGGGGATGAGCTGCTCGAACAGACGGGTGCGGCCCTCGTTGAAGCTGCGGCAATAACCCGAGACAGCCTGCCAGTAATCGACCAAGTACTCCGACACGGCGCGCTCTTCTCCGGCGGTATGGGCGCTGGCCTGCTCGCGACGGTAGTGCACCAGAAGCGCGCCTTTGTAGCCCAGCGTAATGCGATTCCAGCCGCTCGGCTCGCCGATCACACAGAAGTCGGGCGCGTACTTATCGACCACAAAGTGTGCGCCTTTGGAAGAGGGTGCCTCTTCTTCGACCGCGCCGACCAGTACGATGCGGCACTTGCAGCGATCGGCCACGCGAGCCGCCGCCGAAACAAAGGTCGCGAAGGGGCCTTTGGCATCGACCGAGCCGCGCCCGTAGAGCTTGCCATCTTCGATCCGAACCGGAATATCGCCCGGCACCGTGTCGATATGGCCCAAAAGCACGATCTGCGGGCCTTCGCTGCCGACTTCGCCCACCGCGTTACCAGCGCCATCGACGTAGGCTTTGATGCCAACGCTGTTCATGTATTCGACCAAAAAGCTTGCCGCTGCGCTCTCTTGGCCGGAAAGCGAAGGAATGCGCAGAAAATCAACCAAAAAATCAAGTTCTTTTTGCATTATTCTGACTCGTTTCTGATCAAAAGTGCAGTGTTTGTATGATACATAGAAATGGCACAGAAACAAATCGTACAAAATCTGTTTGTATGGTTGTGTCTTGGGGCGGCCTCAGGACACAGATAGAAGCTCGTTTTGGTGGGTGGGATGTTTATAGCCGTAGGCGGACGCGGTTAGGAACTTTTTGAGGCTGAAGACGTTTCCGCCTTATTGTTGAGCCTGAAGTGGCTTGAAAGTAAGCAGAGTGGAGCTTTTAAGAGGATTTGTTTATCAGTTGGATTCGCAAGAAGGCCAATCGATCAAGTAAATTCGCTTTGTAATGTAAAGTTTGTTTTGAGTGTAGGCGATCAAACCAGAGCGGTCTTGGTCTGCAAGTTGCCTATGAGGTAAAGCACGGGGGCGCGAGGAAGTAAAGAGGAGATCAAGCTACAGGGGATGGAGCGTCGATCCATCCCCTGCTCGGCATGTGAAATAGCTAAACGCTCTGGGCTTACTTGCCGCGCACGATCTCCATAGCCTTGCCGATCTTGGCAATGCCATCGGTGATCTGCTCGGGGCTGAGGAAGCTGAATGAGAGACGCACTTCGTGGTCGCCTTGACCATTGGCATAACAGCGTGTACCAGCCAAGAAGGTGACGCCGTGGTTGGCTTCGCACTCGGCCAAAAGCTTGGTCGCGCTGATGTCGCTAGGCAGCTTGCACCAGATGAAGAAGCCACCTTCGGGCTTGTTGACCTTCACATCGGCGGGGAAGTACTGCTTGATGGCCTCGTACATCAGGTTGGCCTTGTAGCTGTAGCGCTCGTTCAAAGCGGCGATGTGCTGGTCGAGACGACCGTTCTCACTGAACTTCGAGACGATGCGAGTCACGAAGGGGTTGTGGTTGCCCTCGGAACGCATCTGAAGCAGGCGCTTGATGATTTCGGGGTGGCCGTAAGCCCAGCCTACACGAATACCAGGCGCTAAGATCTTCGAGAAGGTGCAGAGGCGCAGCACTAAGCTGCCGGTCGGGTCGAGCGAGGCCAAGGTCGGGAGCGGCTCGCCGCTAAAGCGCAGGTCGTAGTAGGCGTCGTCCTCTACGATCAGCACGCCATAGGCTGAAGCCAGCTCGATCAGACGCTTGCGTCGCTCTAAAGTCATGGTGACGCCGCTCGGGTTGTGGAAGGTCGGGATGGTGTAGATGAACTTGGGTCGAATGCCCTGAGCCTTCAGATCGACCAACATGCTTTCGAGCGCGTTGACGTCCATACCCTCGTCGTCGACCGGCACGGTGTAGAGGGTTGCGCCGCCCTCTTGGAAGTGGCGAACCGAACCCATAAAGGTTGGGCCTTCGATGATTACAACGTCGCCGGGATTGACAAAGACACGCGGCAGCAAACCCAAGAGCTGGCCCGAGCCGTAGGTGACCAAGATCTGCTCGGGGCTGGCTTGAACGCCTTGGTGCGCCAGTCGCTCGATAATCTGCTCGACTAGAACCTTGTGGGTCACGCCGTAGTTGAGCGCGGCAGGACCTTCGCTGGCCATTACTTGAGCGAAGACATCAACCAGCTCTTCGCGCGGGAACATGGTCGGGTCGGCCAAGCCGAACGAGAAGCTGGTGAGCGGAACGCTAGCCTGCTGAGCCGCGCCGGACAGAGGTGCTCGGTCGGTTTTGGCGGCGTCGGAGAAGAGTTCCATCACATTGAGTGAAGAGAGTGTGGTCATAGTTAGTAGCCTGCTTCCTTATCAACGATATTAAAGAGTGGCTGGTTCGACGCATACAGCCGGAGATTATCGTAAAAGAGTTCATAAATGCGTTTGTGAACATCGGGCGATTGCCACGAGGCGTGAGGCGTTACAAACACATTCGGTAGAGTCCAGAATGGGCTATCGCTAGGAAGCGGCTCGGTGCTGAAGACATCGAGCGCGGCCCCAGCCATAGGGCCATTTTTGAGTGCTTCTAACAGGGCGGCCTCGTCGGCGATCTCGCCGCGAGCGATATTGATAAAGTAGCTGCCCGGTTTCATAGCGGCGAATTCGGCGGCACCAAACATGTGGCGCGTCTCTTTGGTCAGCGGGGCAGCGATCACAACGTAATCGGCTTCGGGCAGAATGGAGCGCCACTCGCCGTTGCCCACCACCTTGCTGGCTCCCGGAATCGGTCGGCCGCTGCGGCTGCTGCCGATCACGTTCATGCCGAAGGCGGCGCAGCGGGTAATGATCGCTTGGCCGATTTTGCCCGTGCCGATCACCAACACGGTCTTGCCATCTAGCTCGTTGATCGGCAGATGCTTGCTGCCCCACTCTTTTTTGGCTTGCAGATCGATCAGGCCGTGAACGCACTTGGCATGCGAGAGCATATAGAGCAGCACAAATTCCGAGATCGGCGCGGCATGTACACCTACCGAGTTCGTGATCAGCAGATCACGCTCCATCACTTCGGGGATAAGGGTGTTGTCGACGCCTGCGCGGGGAATGTGTAGCCAATGCAGATCGGGCAGCTGTTTGACCAAACGGGCCAGAGCTGGCGGCTTGATAAACCAGCGGAAGAGGACTTTTACGTCCTTTCCATCGCCATAGAGCGCACCATCTTCGCCGTAGGTCACGAATGTGGCATCTGGCACGATCGAGAGGATATTGGGGACGAGTGTATCTTTCAGATTTTCTGGAATGGCAAATTTCATAGTTTCCTCAAGTGATGTATCTTTCTCAACTCGGTGTGGCAGAGGCGCAACGTGCTAACCCATGAAAACACCCTGTCTCATGGCCACTTTGCGCATGCGAGATCAAGAACACAGGCAGGCTGCCGCCTACTCGCAGGCGAGGCAGCATACCTACGAACCGATCGTTCGGTGAACCGAAAGCTATTCCGAAGAGAAGTTACATCTCGCGGTGCTCGTCTTGCAGAAGAACAACGTCGCTGTCGTCTTTGAGGTCGACGCCGCTCAGTTTGAGGCGGCGCGCTTCGCGTAGCAAATATAGCAGTTTATGAGCTGCTCGTTTATAGCTTAGACCCTCTGGTCGCACGTTTGAGATGCAGTTTCGCTCTGCGTCATTGCGGCCTACGCGCGGCGCATAGGTCAAGTAGAGACCTAAGCTATCTGCGGCGGTAAGCCCGGGTCGCTCGCCAATGAGCATTACAACTTGTTCTGCGTTCAGCAGTTCGCCGATCTGATCGCCCAAGGCGACGCGCGCCTGCGACGCGATCACAATCGGTGCGAGCTTCCATGTTGGCAGCGCTGGGATCACGCAGCGCAACAGCGGGAGCGCATGTTGGTGAACAGCTAAGGCCGAAAGGCCATCGCCGATCACAAAAACCAGATCATAGGGGCCTTCCTCAGCGTGAGCGGCTCGGTAAGCCTGTAAGCGCTCGACCGAATGCTGGGCCAAACGTCGCCCGAGATCAGGGCGGCGCAGGTAGGTTGAGCGATCGCTCGCGGCGCTCTCGACTTCGAGCCAAGGCCAAGCCTCGGCTTCGATCTGAGCCACGATCGAAGGGGTATCGAAAGCCAGGTGAACGGCGTCGCGCGCTTGGGCATGGGCGAGCTGAAAGGCCAGCACCTCGTGGGTCGGCAGACTGCCTCCGGCGCGCCCAAGGGCGATGCGAGCTGGTGTAAAGCGGCGCAAAGCTTGCCAAGGGTTTTCGCTCAGCAGATCGTCTGGCATCTCAGGCCTCCGTACTGACAGCGCCGACCAAACTATGCTGAGGCGAGATCGTCTCAAGCTGTCGGCCTTGGCGCATAATCTGCATCTGTTCCAGCCAAGCTTCAAACTCTGGGGCGGGCCGCAGTCTAAGCGCACTGCGCAGATACAAAATATCGTGAAACGATGTGCTCTGGTAGCTCAACATGATATCGTCGGCGCCGGGCACACCCATCACATAGGTACAGCCAGCCACTCCGAGCAGGGTCAAGAGCGTATCCATATCGTCTTGATCGGCTTCGGCGTGATTGGTATAGCAAACATCACAGCCCATAGGCAGGCCCAAGAGCTTGCCGCAGAAGTGATCTTCTAGGCCGGCACGAATGATCTGTTGTCCGTTGTACAAGTACTCGGGGCCGATAAAACCGACCACCGTATTGACCAAAAGCGGCTTAAAGGCCCGCGCCACCGCATAGGCTCGCGCCTCACAGGTCTGCTGGTCGACCCCGTGATGGGCGTTGGCCGAGAGCGCGCTGCCTTGGCCCGTCTCGAAATACATCACATTTTGCCCGACCGTGCCGCGCTTGAGGCTTAAAGCCGCCGCTTGAGCTTCGGCCAAGAGCTTCAGATCGATGCCGAAACTGCGGTTAGCCGCCTCGGTGCCCGCGATCGACTGAAACATCAGATCGAGCGGCGCGCCCTCTTCGATCGCGCGGATCTGGCTGGTCGCGTGTGCCAGCACACAGCTCTGGGTCGGAATGGCGTAACGTTGGATCAACTCATCGAGCATCTCCAAGAGCGCCCGGGTCGCCTGCGGGCTGTCGCTGGCAGGATTGATGCCGATCACAGCGTCGCCGCAGCCATAGAGCAGCCCATCGACGATCGAGGCCGCGATGCCGTTCAGATCATCGGTCGGATGGTTCGGCTGCAAGCGCGACGAGAGCCGTCCGGGCAGGCCGATCGTATTGCGGAAGGCGGTCACTACCCGGCACTTCTGGGCTACCAAGATCAGATCTTGGTTGCGCATCAGCTTCGAAACCGCCGCCACCATCTCGGGCGTCAGGCCGGGCGCGATCGCCGCCAAGCCCTCGCTATCGGTTTCGTAGGCCAGCAACCAGTTACGGAAGCCGCCCACCGTCAGATGTTTGATCGGCTCGAAAGCGCTCTTGTCGTGCGTATCAAAAATTAAGCGTGTGACTTCGTCATCTTCATAGGGGATCAAGGGCTCTTCCAGAAAGCGACTTAAGGGCAGATCAGCCAAAACCATACGAGCAGCGATACGCTCCTCAGCGCTGCTTGCGGCGATGCCAGCTAGTTGATCACCAGACTTCTCAGGGCTGGCCTTAGCCATGAGAGTCTTTAAGTCGGGGAAAGTGTAGGTGTGGTTCGCAATCGTTTGTTGATAACGCGCCATTCCCTGCCCACCTTTTTGATATGTCCACCTGAGATTCTCAAATTCCTCGGTGAATTTTTAACAACGGAGTCGTTTGCTGATAATATGGAGTATACGCGAAAGAGCGCAAATGAACAAGCAAAAGAATAGCACTTTCAAGCAGGACAATCGTCAAAGATATTGTCTTAGCTCGTAAGCTCTCATGGCGTCAGAATGCCGTCATTAGCTACTTTTTATCCGCTTTCGGGTCAAATTGTGTGAGACTAGCAGTTTTATCCAAATTTACCGCTTTCCTTCTTGGATATTTTGGTAATAGATTTGTTTTTGTAACAAACAGCCTTGACTCGCCCCAAGGAGTCATGGTACGCTCAGATTACCCAACGATAAGCCCAAAACTGTGTGAAACGCGGCGCACCAATCTAACAGCCATACCACTCCCACTCGCTTTACCTGTTGTTTTGGGTGTCGCGTCGGTTCTTTATCAAACAAGGGGGATGTATGCCGTGCACTATACGCACGATGCAGGCCGACGACATTGGGGCGATGATTGAGGTGTTTGATGCGGTGGTTTCGGCGGATCCTGGCTATCTAGCGGCCAGCGAGCTTCAGGAAGGTGTCGCGCTCGACTTGCACACGCTCTCTCCCGAGCGAGCTGCACGTTGGCGCGAAGCGCTTACCGAATACTATGCTCGCTACCCAGACGGCCAGTTTGTAGCTGTCGATGATGAAACAGGGGAGGTGATAGGTTTTCAAGTCGTAGAGCGCTTTATCGGCGCTCACACACGCTATGGCATCCTGCAAGACTTCTGTGTGTTACCTGCCTACCGCAACGGCGGCGTAGGCCGTAAGCTGTTTGAAGCGGCGCTCCAGAAGCTGCAGGCCGATGGCATTACCCGTGTGTTCTTCGAATCTGGCTATGAAAACCATGCGTTCCATGGATGGGCCAGCCGTTGGGGTTTCCAGCCCGTCTCGATAACCTTTATGGCAGAGAATCCCGCATTATTGAGCCGAACAGTCCCATAATGTCGAGAGATCGACGAAGCCGCTCAGCTTGAGCGCTCGCTCGAGATCTCTGCGCTACGCTTTGTGTCGCAAGGCACCGGGGGCGTAGCGCTCAGCTTGTCTCTCAACCCCTAACGCTCTAACGTTGGCGGAGAGATCCCTTGCCTCCATTCGGCTTCTAGCGCGTCCGCCTTCGGCTATCAACAGCTTTTCCAACAAAAGAGGCGTCTATCTGCGCCCTGCGGGCGCCCAAGAGCGCTCGCAGACAGCACAGCGCAAACGCCGAAAGATCGCTGCGCTACATTGTGTGCCGCCTTCCTCGCTATTTGCCCGCCAGCCGGGCCACAATCGGCGCAAAGGCTTCGAACTGCGCGTCGCGCACCACGTAGTACGAGATCCCAAAGCGCTCGCGCCGCTCGATCAGCGTATCGCAGATCTGATCGATGCTGCCGATCAGCACCGATGGCATCTCCCAGAGCGCTTCGTAGCTGACGCCGCTCCAGCCTTGCTGGGCCAAGAAGCGCTCGCTGGCCACACGGCGTTGATCGCTGATGATCAGCGACGGCATGATGTTGAGCTCGATCTGCTCGAAACGCTCGCCCGCGCCCTCTTTGATCCAGCTCAGCTTCTCCTCAAGCGCTTGGGCCGAGCGCTCGTTCGGCTCAGAGACCAGCACGCCGCTGCCAACCGAGGTGGTTAACAGGCTGATCGTGTCGGCTTCACGCCCGGCCAGTTGCAACATGCGTCGCCGCCCGCCGCCCAACAGCAAGCGCGGTCGGGTGCGCTCAGCACTCTGGAAAGGCTGCGGGAAGCTCTCAAGGCCGTCGATGCGGTAGTGTTTACCCTCAAAACGAAAAGCTCGGCCGCTCCACAAACCTTTGACGACCTGAATCGCCTCGGCCAAGCGCTCGATCCGCACCCCAGCGCTGTCGTAGGCCAAACCTGCTTGATCGTACTCGTTGCGCAGCCAGCCAGCCCCCAACCCGAGCTCGAGCCGCCCGTTCGAAAAGAGATCGAGCGTAGCCATCTCTTTGGCCAACATGGGCGGATGCCGAAAGTCGTTATCGATTACCAAGGTGCCGATCGCGAGGCGCTCGCTGACGCTGGCCGCCATACTGAGGGCCGCGATCGGGGCGTACTGATGCCCAAAATAGTCGCTCACAAGGTGGTCGCGTATTAAAAAGCTCGCATAGCCGAGCGCCTCGATGCGCCGAACCTGTTCGAGCCAGCGTTTTGGTGGATGGCAGATCTCGTTAATAACGCCAAAGCGAAATGGATGCATAGCTTCCTCCTACTGCTTATATGAAATCCGCTTGAATCGGCGTATATTGGAGCGATCTCTCGGCACACAACTAGCACACCCTGCTTACGGGCGGGATGTTGGTAGCCGTAGGCGGACGCGCTAGCAGGCCCTTTTGGGAAAGAGAGCAAGCCGCCAGAGTGCTGAAGTGATCAAACGGATTTGCTATTATCTGCAGCATAGCCAAGGAGGAGTTCTGAAACTATCACCTTCTTGCGCTCTTATTTTCTGAAGCCACTGTGGTAGACTAGAGAGTGAGCATCATGGCAGCTGCTCACCGATCGTTGCGGCGCCGCAGCACCCAGTTGTGTTACGGCGTTTGGCTGTATCAGCCGAAAGAGAACCCTGTATGTTACAAGACAAGCTGGTTATTCGATCGTTAGCGACATATGAGCCGCCCCTGCTCGAGCCGATTGTCAATTTGGGGCGGATTTTTACACCTGCCGGAGAGATCGCCCAAATCGCCAATGGATCAGCGATCCGTTTCATCGCTTACATCGAGTTTGCCCAAGCGGGTGTTATTCGCGCCAACCACTACCATCTGCGTCGCAACGAATGGCTGTATCTGCTCAATGGCAGCTTGCTGGGCCGTTTCGTCGATAGCGATAGCGGCGAAATGGTCGAGCGGATCTTGAAGGCGGGCGATCTGGTCTTGATGTTGCCCGGTTGCGCCCACGCTTATCGCGCGCTTGAGCCAACCCAAACGATCGAACTAGCCGATCAGCCTTACGATGATAGCGATCGAGTAGCCTACTCGATCTTGGAACCAGAACGATAGATTGCGAGAGACCTGTTTTATGACTAGCCATTCCATTCCTGAAGTTGCGATTGTTGGAGCCGGACCGATCGGCATTGAGTTGGCGGCCTGCCTCAAAATGGCCAATGTCCCCTACATTCATTTCGACGCCAAGCAGATCGCCTATACTATGAGCTGGTGGCCGCGCCAAACGCCCTTTTTCAGCACCAGTGAGCGCATCGCAATTGCAGGCGTCCCGATCCAAAGCACCCATCAACAGCGCACCACCGGCGAAGAATACATCGCTTATCTGCGCAGCATCGTCGAACAGTTCGATCTGCAGGTTCACAACTACGAACCGGTGAGCGAGATCGTGCGCCTCGACGATGGTAGCTTCGAACTGACCACCTCGCCCTTAGCTGGCCAACGCCGTTACCGCGTGCGGCGCGTGGTGCTTGCCATCGGCGATATGCACTACCCCAACCGGCTCAACATTCCAGGCGAAGATCTGCCCCATGTGTCGCACTACTTCCGCGATCCTCATGACTACTTCCGCACCCGTCTGTTGATCGTAGGCGGACGCAACTCGGCGGCCGAAAACGCCCTGCGCTGCTGGCGTGCGGGCGCCCAAGTAACGATCAGCTATCGCCGCCCCGATCTCGACCGCCAGCGCATCAAGCACTGGCTCTTGCCCGACCTCGAGGCCCAGATCCGCGAGGGCGTGATCAAGTTCTTGCCCGAAACTGTTCCGGTTGAGATCACACCCAGCCACGTGGTGCTGATGCCGACCCGCGATGGCAAGCCGATCGAGGGCGCTGAGCCGATTCTGCATAAGACCGACTTTGTGCTCTTAAACACCGGCTTCCACGGCGATCAAAGCCTGCTCGAAAAGGCGGGCGTTATCCTCGAGGGCGAAAACCGTGTGCCGCGCTTCGACCCCGAGACCATGGAGACCAATGTGCCGGGGATCTATCTGGCTGGCACGGTTGCGGCTGGCATTCAGCAGCGCTACACCATCTTTATCGAAAACAGCCACGATCACGTCGGCAAGATCACCAAAGCCATCACGGGCCGATGGCCCCAGCGCTTGGGCAATGTAGCTCACCGCAACTACGAGCTGACCTTCGCCGAAATCGAGGCCAACTAAGTTATGGAGCTTGCGATCTTCGAGCGCCTTCTGCAAGCCGAGGGACAAGCGCTCTTGGCGGAACTGGCCGAGCGCGATCTGCGCGACGCAACCCTGCTGAGCGAGATCGAGCGCTTGCGCAGCCGCTACGATCCAGCTTTTGTGCGCGCTGCGATCGAAACGAGCCAATTGCGGCGGCGGGCGGCTGCCAAGTTCCCCCAGGCCGAGCGCATGTACTTTGTGCGCGAAGCTCTGGAGCAGGCCACCGCCGCGCCTGTGGCCCACTATCGGGCCAACCGTCTGCTCGCAGCGCTCGGCCCTGAATCGCATGTGCTCGATGTTTGCTGTGGAATCGGCGGCGATGCCCTTGCGCTCGCCGCCGCCGGCGCACGAGTCACCGCCATCGACTACGACCCGCTGCGAGCCGCCATGGCGCGCGCCAACGCCGAGGCCCTCGGTCTCGGCGAGCGTGTCACGGTGCTCTGCGCCGATGCCACCCAGATCGCGCTGCCCCCCGCCGATGCGCTCTTCTGCGACCCGGCCCGCCGCGCCGACGGCAAGCGCCTCTTCGAGGCCGAGCAGTATCAGCCGCCGCTCTCGTGGGTGCTGGGCCTGAGCGCTCGCTACAAAGTGCTGGGCATCAAGCTCGCCCCCGGCATCGACTACGATGCGCTGCTCCAAGCCGAACAACGCCAGATCGAGTGTATCTCGCTTGGGGGCGACCTGAAGGAAGCGCTGCTCTGGTGCGGTCCGCTGGCCGATAGCAGCCGCCGCGCCACACTCTTACCCGAGAATGTCAGCTTGACGGCTGCGGTCACAGCGCCCCAGATCGCCCAAGCTGAGCCGGGCGCTTACCTCTACGAACCCGATCCAGCCGTGATTCGCGCCCATTTGGTGGCCGAGCTAGCTCAGCAGATCGGCGCTTGGCAGCTCGACCCGACCATCGCCTATCTGTCGAACGATCAAGCTATTGCTACGCCTTTTGCGCGGGTCTGGCCCGTGCTCGAATGGCAGCCCTTTAATTTGAAAAAGCTTCGCGCACGGCTGCGCGCCCTCGACGCGGGCAGCGTCACGGTCAAAAAGCGCGGTTCGCCGCTCGACACCGACCAACTGGCTCGCCAACTCTCGAGCAACGGATCGCGCGAGTTGGTCGTGGTCTTGACGCTCTTACAAAACAAACCGTTCGCATTGATCTGCGACCCTCCGCTTCAGCCAAGCGCAATCTAGGATCTCTTTGTTCACCACTCTTTTTATTCACCACACGAGGCAGCGAGACACAGAGGATTGATAATAGTTTTTACATTTTTCTTTCAAACTGAACGCACTAAAAACCAAGATCTTCCTCCAAAGATATAAACAACTATTTACATCCTCATTGGTAATAGGTTGCCAAGCTCCCTTCTCCTGCTTGCGGGAGAAAGGTTGGGGATGAGGGCCTATGTATTTCACCACACGAGGTACTCTTTTTATTCACCACACGAGGCAGCGAAACACAGAGGATTGATAATAGTTTTTACATTTTTCCTTCAAACTGAACGCACTAAACAGCAAGATATTCCTCCAAAGATATAAACAACTATTTACATCCTCATTGGAAATAGGCTGCCAAGCTCCCTTCTCCTGCTTGCGGGAGAAGGGTTGGGGATGAGGGCCCTCGAAGAAAAGTAGGCAGCGAAACGCAACGTGTCAACCTTCTTGGTGCTTGCACCAGGAAGGTCGCAGGGAAAGCCGCGAAGGCAATGAAGGCAGCGCAGTGCGCTTGAGAAGCCGAATGGTTGGGCGGGATGTTGATAGCCGTAGGCGGACGCGGTAAGGGCCGCATGGGAGCTAGAGAGCTCTCCGCCAGAGCGAGCTGACAGGCTGTTGCGCAAGGATTGACCTGACTGCAGTAAGCGAGCACCCAGCAGTCAGGTTCTTGTTGCTTAGCCGAGCTGGCTAGCCCTCTAGTTGGCGCGGAGCGAGCGGCAGGCTGAAGAAGAAGCGCGAGCCTTTGCCCACTTGGCTGCGCACCCACATATGCCCGCCGTGGGCCTCTACGATCATTTTGGAGAGATACAGCCCTAGGCCAGCACCTTGGGTGGTACGGCGTAGCGAGTTATCGACGCGATAGAAGCGTTGGAAGAGCTTCGACTGCTCTTCGGGCGGAATGCCGATACCTTGGTCGCTGACGTACACGATGGCGTGATTGCCCTCGGCGCGCGCCCCGATGCGTATCACACCGCCGTCGGGGCTATATTTCACCGCGTTCGAGACCAGATTGCTCAGCACCATGCGGATGCGCTCATAGTCGGCGCGCACCGGCGAAAGATCGTCTTCGAAGCGCAACTGAAACTCAAAGCGATCGCCGGTTTGGGCCGCGAAGCCGCGCACAACCTCTTCGGCAAGCGACTTGAGTGGCCAGTCGCTGAGATCGAGCCGCATACCGCCCGCCGCCATACGGCTGACATCGAGCAGGTCTTGGATCTGGTGGGCCAAGCGATCGGCCTCTTCTTCGATCACCTGCAGACCGTCGCGCATGGTCTCTTCGCTCCACTTGGCATCGGGGCGGTTGAGCGTGCTGGCATAGCCTTTGATAATGCTGACGGGCGTCTTTAGCTCGTGCGAGATCACTGAGATAAAGGTGTTTTGCAGCTCTTCTTCCTGCTTCTGCTTGGTGATATCGCGCACATTGGCGATCGCGCCCAAAAACTCGCCGTTCGCGCTCCATTGAGGCGAATAGATGCTCTGCACGTAGAATTCGCGCCCGTCGCGATGGGTGATCTTGCCTTCTACAATCGGATTGCGCTCGCGCGGGCGGCGCTGCAAGGGGCAATCGACCAGACAGATATTGGTGCCTTGCGCATTAGTGATCGCCAGAACCTCTGCGCATGGGCGTCCAAGCGCTTCTTCGGCGCTCCAACCTGTCAACAGTTCCATGGCCCGATTAAAGGTCACAATCCTCCAGCGGCTATCGATAATCATGACACCATCGGCGCTCTGCGAGATGATGGCATCGAGGCGCTGCTTTTCGCGCAGCACGCCTTGGTAGAGCCGCGCGTTGGTCACTGCGATCGCAGCTTGGTCGGCGAAGGCGCGCAGCAGCTGTTCGTCTTCGGCGCTAAAGGCGACGTTAACCGCCGCTCGAAAGACATAGATCGTGCCGATATTGTTGCCATAAAAGGTCAGAGCCAGCGCGATGGCTTGGCGCAAAGGCAGATGAGTCTCCATTGCGATATCGCGTAGGGCGATGCCTCGCTGCTGGATGTGGGCTTGGTCGTGATCGAGCGGTATATCGAGCAAACGGCGAAAGGCGGGCCAGATCTCGCGTGGCAAGCCCCAAGCCGCTCGCACCTGCAAAGGGCCATCGGGCAGGTCGCTATCATACAGCGCGATTAAGCCCGAGGTGCCAGCAAGAATCTGTACGGCGCTCTCGATCACAACGCTCAAAACGCTGGTGAGATCTAATCGGGCTGTCATGGCACGAACAACCCGCAAGAGGTGTTCATGTTGACGGAGGTAGCGGTTCTCTTCAACCATATGCGGCCTAACTCTGCCTACAGATCGATTCGGAAAGAGAGCTGCTTCTCAGCGCTCGCTTAAACTACCTTTATCATACCAGAATCGAGCAAAAAGAGACCGCACTCTAAAGCCTACTAACAATCTGCTAACAGTTCGCAGACCGCTTTCTAACACTCCGTGAATGCTGATCTAATATTCGCCTCCTATACTTAAAGACGTAACGAGCGGGAGTGTAGAGAACCGCTCCTAAAGAAAATAACTGAAATCTGTGGAGGTACAAACTATGGGTGCTATCAATCGTTGGGATCCGTTCCAAGAGGCTATCAGCCTGCGGGAAGCGATGAATCAGCTCTTCGAAGGTAGTTTTGTACGTGACCTCCCGACCAACCGACTCGCTAGCTTCACGCCCGCTATCGACCTGAGCGAGACCTCCGATGCCTTCATCGTCGAGGCCAGCTTACCGGGCCTGAAAGCTGAAGATATTAACGTCTCGATCGAGGACAACGTATTAACCATCAGCGGTGAGCTCCAGCAGAAGGAAGAGCACAAGGAGCGCAACTACCATCGCGTCGAACGGCGCTACGGTAGCTTCCGTCGTAGCATCGCTCTCCCGAACAGCGTCCAAGCTGAAAAAGTCGAGGCTAAGCTTGAAAACGGCGTCTTGCATCTCAACATTCCCAAGGCTGAGGAAGCCAAACCGCGCCGTATCACCGTAAACGTCGCAGCCTAAACATCCTTCCACATAGGCGAGCGAGGCGGGCAGATCGGATCTGCCCGCCTCGTTTGATTCGTGCCGAATTTGAAGAGACAGTTAGTCGCTAAAAATATCGAAGATATCGAAAACACTCCAATCGCCGCCGTCGCTCGCGCTCTCTGCAAACGAGCCAAGCGCCTCGAACACACCGTTGCTAGCACCTTCGGCCACGCTCTCGCTGGCGCTGCTGGCCGCTTCAGCTGCTGCTTCGGCCGCGCTGCTGGCGGCTTCCCCTGCTTGTTCGTCGCCCACAAAGAGCTTGCTAGCATCGTTCAGCATCGTAAAGAAGTTGTTGCTAGCCGTATTGAGCTGAGTCATAATCGCGTCGCTGAGGCTATCGAAGCTCGGTAACGATGGCGCTTGCTCGGGCGGGCCATATGCAAGCTCGCCGCCCATACTGGCACCATCTTGGTTCACCGTCTCAAGCCTGCCCACATGCATGTGCGGCAGGTTGAAGAGATCGAACGACGTAGATTCGTGGCTTAGATCGCCGAAGGGATCGAACAGCGAACCTGTCATAGCCCGATAATTTTTGAGCCATTCCTGCTCGATTCCAAAGGCGACCGCGTAGGGCAGCAAGCGATTGAATTGGGCTTTAGCCTCTTGGATATTGGTGTAACGTTTGAGGTTGCGCAGATAGCGCTGGAAGGCTTCGATTTGGCCGCGCACTTCTGTGCCTTTAGGCAGCCGATAACGTAGACGCGGACTAATGATGATCACAGCGATAGTGCTCGCGAAGGCCGCCAGCAGCAGCACGAGCATCATCGAAGGATATTGCGGCCACAGCAACATAACCATCGCGCCCAGAACAAGCTCGATCCCGATCGCATAGGCTCCCCACATTCTCGTGAAGAAGCGCAGATCCCGTAAGCTATCGCGCCAGTAGCCGCTCGTTACAACGACCTTTTCCTGATCTTCGAGGAGTTGTCGATACACCGCCTTCAGGCCGCCCCGCAGCGAAACGACTCGTTCGCTTTGCCCAGCGAAGAGCGCCGTTAAGAGGTTGTGCTCGAACAGGTCGAGCGGGCGCGAGTGACGATTGAGATAGCGCAGACTGATCTGCTCGCCGTGTCGCTCCATGCTGATCACCCGTCGTCGAGCCAGATCGAACAAGGTCGCCATCACATGGCGCACCTCAAGTTGCTCGTCGATCAGAAAGGCGGCGATCGCTGGCGGCAGCTTTTCGGGCGGCTCTTTGAGAAATTCGCTCTGCAGAGCGCGCTGGCGGGCGTGGCGCTGTTGATACCACAACAAGAGCAGATACAGCGCTGTGCCGAGCACCATCAGCCCGGCCAGCACCAAGAGCATCAGTTTGATAAAAGCTTCAAGGGGCGCATTTTGCTGTTGGAAGAGGGCGAACAAGGGAGGCGTTTGGAAGGCCCACAAGACCGAAACACACCGGAAGAGCTGATATTCCATGGCTGGTTCTTCTTTTCTGATTTTGTTAATTCGCCGCGTCTCGCACTCGACAGGTCACACTCCAAACTTAGCAACAACATATACGCAAGCGAGTTGCAAAAAGTTCCACTCTTCCACAGGCGAAATACTACGCAAAGCTATCTAGCGGCAACGTCTCTAGCGCCAGAAGATCCCAACCGCGTCCGCCTACGGCTATCAACATCCTGCCCGCCACTATGGATAAGAAATTCGTTTGTGGGAAGGATAACAGCAGTTCCAACGCCTCAAACAGCTTTCGGATCGCACCGCAAACAGCCATGTACCATGCTAGCGAGGGCCAAACCAAATAAAAACCCGATGCTTGAACGGCATCGGGTTTTTGTATGCTTTGAGCCTAAGCCTTAGTCGAAGCGCTTCGATCCAGCATCGCCGCTACTAGGCGAGCTGCTCCAGCCCGCTGAGCGCGACGAGCTTGCTGCTGACGAACTTGATGATCTGGTAGAGCTGAAGAGCCAGTTCCAGAAGCGCTTGTTCGAGCCATAGAGCAGCTCAGACTGCTGTGCCGAAGCTTGTTCGGCCGGAGAAAAGGCCCGCGAGGCATCGTTCAGCAGCATAAAGAAGTCTGTACTGAGTGTGTTTAGGCCATTGATGGTCGCCGAGCCGAGCGAAGAGAAGCTTGGCAACGAAGCCGTCGAGCGCGCTTTGCTCTCGGCGGCTCGCCCAAACAGAGCGGCTTGCTGCCCGCCCGAAGCAGATGCGCTGGCTACGCTCGGGCGAAGACTCGCTGTCGTGCCCTGGGGCAACCCAGCGTTATAGCGCGTCACATTGGCGAACCAGCTCGGGGTCGGTATTTGCACCTCCGAGAAGGTCTTGATCCACTGCTCTTCTAAACCGAAAGCCACCGCATAAGGCAGATAGCGCTCGAACTGCTCGTTCGCTTTGTCGAGCTCGGTATAGCGTTTGATATTGATCAGATAGCGTTTAAAGGCTTGCAAGCGCACGAGCGCATCGTCGCCCTTGGTACTGCGTTGTACACTCCAAGGCGAAAAGATGCCGAACAACAGCCCAACCGCTGTGGCGGCGATCACCACCCAAAAGGCCTGCGGCGCATATTGCGCCAAGAAGAGGTAGTAGGCCGCCATACCCAGCACACACAGCAACATGCTGGCGAGGCGGGCGCGCCGCTTCCAACTGCGCTTGAACTCTTCGGGGTCATGCCTCCAATATCCAGCCTTGATCGCTTCGTCGATCAGGTAGCCGCGCCAGCGCGTGAAACGCCAGACCAGGCCGCCATACACGCTCGCACTGGCTTTGAGGCTGCTGCCAAACAAGTGCTCGAAGATCTGGCGCTCGAAGGTATGCAGGCCGTTTTGCGCCATCGATGGCCGCTGAAACTCGATGGTGTGCCCAGAACGGTTGATCCAGAGTTGGTTGCGGCGCGTCAGATCGACCAAGGTGGCGATTAAGTGGCGCGGCAGCACCTTGCCGTCGAGCAGCAGACCCGCGAGCGCTGGCGCTATACCATCGGGCGGCTGAGACAGATACTCGGCCACCACGGCTGTGGGCTGAATGCGGCGCGAACGCAGCCAGAGCGTTAACCAGGCCAGCAGCCCACCCAAGCCGATCAGACCCGCCAGTGTCAGAGCGATCAAGTTGAAGCCAGATTGCATACGCTCAAGGTATTGCCAACGCGCCTCGCTGATCGGGAAGAGACCGTGGGGAACCTGCACTCGTATCTTCCAGGTTTGACCTGGCTCGAATGGGCCATGCCTATAGACCAAGCTACGCTCATCGATCCGTTCGGGCGCCGAAGCTTCCACGTTATCGAGATAGCTCGTGGTTAAGATGTTGTATTGCGGAAGATCGCTCGGAAAGATCACGGTAACTTGAGCCGCTTCGATCGGATAGGCGCGCTCGGCTTCGATGAAGGCCCACAAGAGCTGATCGCCGCCTTCATAGACTTGTAGCGCACCTTCGAGCTGATAGAACAGGTCGAAGCTTAGCGTGGTGTCTGAAACTGGTGGAAAGAACCAGGTGATGCTTCGTTCGTTTTTAGCCTTTGTGACTGTAAAGGTGTATTCCGTTTGAGATGTGCTCTCGCTAAACTCTCGATCGCCGAGCCGGAGCGACCAAGCTCCGATGGTATCGACCCGATTGAGCGGGATAGTGTACGTGGCGGAATCGAACGGGCCGCCTATGAAGCGCATGTCCCACGTTTCGTGTACATCGATACGGTTATCTGTTTGAATGGTGAAGATGGCATTGCGCCGTGTAAGCACCATAGATGTAGCTTGTGCGCTGCTGTTCGGAACAAAGCCGAACAGCAGGACAAAGGTTGCTATCAACAGAACAATGCGCCCTCTATATGCTTTCATGTTTTCTCAATTCCCCAATTAGACGTGTGTCGTCTCAACAAGCTAAGGGTCGTTGCTCTACCAACGCTCTCTGTTTATCAGAAAGCGATAGATAATACCACTAATCGAAGCTGCTCGATCCACCGCCACCGCTACGCCGCGAACTGCTCCAACTCGACGAGCGCGAAGACGACCGTGATGACGATGAGCTCGATGAGCGTGACGATGAAGAGCTCGCTGAATCCGATGACGAACTTGGCGAATGAAGAAACCAGTCCCAGAAGCCGTTGTTCGAATCGGCAGCAGCTTGCGATTGGTGACCGGATGCATCCGAGCGAAAGATACGGCTCGATTGTCGAGAAGAGACATAACTCGACGGTGTAAAGGCTTGCGCTGCGTCGTTTAACATCGAGAAGAAGTCTGAGCTAAGCGAGTTCAGGCTGTTGAAGGTTGCTGCGCTGAGGGAGTCGAAGTCTGGGATGGAAGGCGCTAGCGACGAGAGCGCCTCGCTATCTCCTAGTTTGCCAAAAAGCTTGCTCTGGCCCTCACTCGAAGCGCTTGCAGCGTTTGAAGATGTTGATGATGGACGCGCCTCGTGCTCTGTGCTCCTGCCGAAAAGCCGATTCTCGCCAAGTTTTGGCAACTCTTCGCGCTCTGCGATCCTTTGAAAGAGCCGCGTTTCGCCTCTGCCTGCAGCAGAGGAGATTGCACTGCTTTGGCTTGCGCTCGTTGTTTGTGGCGCACCTTCCCTATAGCGCGTGATATTACTGAACCAACTAGGCGCTGGCGTACGCACCTCGGCAAAAGCCTTGGTCCACTGCTCCTCTAAGCCAAAAGCCACCGCATAGGGCAGGTAACGCTCGAACTGCTCCTTGGCTGTATCGAGCTCGCTATAGCGCTTGATATTGCCCAAATAACGTTTAAAAGCTTGCAGGCGCATAAGCATTGCATCGCCCTTGAGGCCGCGTTGCACAACCCAGGGCCGAAAGAAGCCGAATATCAAGGCGACCGTACTGGCTGCGATAACGACTACAAAAGCGAGTGGCGCATAGTAAGAGAAGTACCAAAAATAGGCTACCAGCCCAAACACTAGCAAGACCCAAGCCATTATTCGAGCCTGCTTCTTACGCTTCTGGTTATACTCCTCTGGATCGCTTTGCCAATAGCCTTCTTCGATCGCTTCCTCGATCACATATTTGCGCCAGCGTTCAAAGCGCCAATACATTCCTCCATAGATATTTGCGCTGCTCTGGAGTGTGCTGCCAAACAGTTGATCGTAGATCTTGCGCTCGAAGGGGTGCAGCGCGTTTGTATCTGTTGTGGGCCGTTCGAACTCGATCATGCGCCACGAGCGCTTGATGCGCAGTTGGTTGCGGCGTGTCAGATCGACTAAGGTGGCGATCAGGTGGCGCGGCAGCAGCCTATCGTCGAGCAGCATACCTGCCAACGCTGGCGGAATATCGTCGGGCGGCTGAGCCAAATATTCCGCAACCGTTCTAGCCTGAGTGCGATGCGCACGCAGCCACAGCATCAGCCACGCTAATATGCCAAGCAATATGATCAAGCCCGCAAGGGTTAGGGAGATCAGATTAAAAGTCGCTCGCATACGCTCGAGCTGCTGCCAATTGGATTCGTTGACGGGGAAGAGCTGATGCGGGAACTGAACTCGCAAGCTCCAAGTGTGGCCCGGCTCGAAGGGGCCGTTGCGAAACACCAATGTGCGCGCATCTACGCGCTCTACGCCCGAGAGCAACTCTTTGTCATCGAGATAGCTCGCCATCAAGGTCGTCTCTTCGGGCAGGTCTGTCGGGAAGATCACGGTCACTTGGGACGACTCGATCGGATAGGTCCGATCGGCTTCGATAAAGGTCCACGAGAATTGATCGCCGCCTTCGTAGAGTTGTAGCGCGCCAACGAGTTGATATGAAAGCTCGAAGGTGAGCGTTTCATTGGATACAGAAGGGAAGAGCCATTTGATCGAGCGCTCATCTTTGCTGTTGCTCAAGGTGTAGCTATAGGCTAAGCCGCCATTGCTTTCCTTAAATTCTGTGTCGCCGAGCCGTACCGACCAAGCGCGAATATCGTCGACCAGATGAAGCGGAATGGTGCGCGTCGCAGAGTGAAAGGGGCCGCCGATAAAACGTACTTGCCAGATCTCTTCTACGTCGATGATGTTTTGCTCTCGAATGGTAAAAACCGCGTCGCGCCGTTCGAGCACGACCGATTTGGTTTGGGCGCTGCTGGGCGGAACGAGCCCGAACAACAAGCCAAAAAGAGCGATCAGCAGAGCAATGCGCCCACAATATGCTTTCATAAATCCCCCTATACCCTTGCTTCAACGTCTTGGGGCCTCATACCAAATTCGGTTGATTACTTTCTATTTGGCCTTCGGCAGAGTGGAAGGTAGCTCTTTTTGTTGTGTGCTCTTTCGCGCTGTCGCGCGAAAGAGCACACAACGTCTTTCCCTCGTTTTGTTTTCTCGCGTTAAGCAAATGCACGTCTTTCAAACGAATTTGGTATCAGCTAGCGAAGAGTTGAATAATTCAGCGGTTTCTCAAAAGAGTGATTCATCGCCACTTGTTGATCTCATCGCTTATCGTATGGAGATAGACAGACGCTCTGTTCGATGCACAGTCGAAATCGAGAATCGAGCCTAAGCTGGCTAAGAAGCCGTGTAGACTTAGAGGCTTGTAGTGGCGAGAATGTTTCGATTATCTGTGAGAGGATGTCCAGATCGTTTCACGTTGTAGAGGCGAGAAGATCCTTAAACAATCTGGATACCAGCAAATCGTTTGTTGGCCATTGAGGTAGCTCTTTAATTAGAACCGTTTTGAGAAGGCAGATCGTTATTGCGCTCTACCCGAAGCGAGCAGAAGACTGTTAAGCGCTTTGGTATCGCTCTTACGAAAGTTTTGGTGTGCCATTGCAACCGATAAACGTGAGCTATCGTCTACTTGCTTGAGCAGATGCATCAAGATGCGCTTATAGCGATGTGATGTTTGGTGTTGTGGGCTTCCTTTTCAACTAGACAGCTCAAGAGCCGCGCAATCTATAATTACATTACGCCATATGTCTCAATTGGTTGCATCGTGCTTATGGTGCATTCTTGCCAAGTTTAGATCCAGTCTTTTCAAGTTTGTTCAAACGTCTGAGAAACACATGTCTATGAACACCACAAAGAACTCAACTTTCCAAACCGAGCGGCTTATTCTGCGCCCACCCCGTGAAAGCGACCTTGCAGCTATCTTTGCAATCCACAGCGATCCCGAAACGAATGTCTATAATCCCAGCGGCCCCATGCGCCATATGCACGAGGCTGAAGAGTATTTTCAACGATGGAGCGAGGCTTGGCGCGAGCATGGCTTTGGTTATTGGGCTATCGCTACTTTGGCTGCGCCCGAAACGATTATCGGCTTTGGCGGTATCACTCCAAAAATTCACGATAATCGACCTTTCAACAATTTTTATTTTCGCTTTACCCCTTCGGCCTGGGGCAAAGGTTATGCCCAAGAAATGGGCCGCCAAGCCCTAAAATGTGCTTTCGAGGTATGGGATCTCCCTCAAGTTGAAGCTCTAGTTCGCAGCATCAATACTCCTTCAATTAAGGCCTTAGAGCGCTTAGGAATGCGTCGAATCGGCCTGATCGATGAAGTTCCACCGCTCGCGCCGAGCCTGCACTATTTGATCGATCGTCAATCGTGGAAATAGATAGAACCCGTCTCATGAGAGCGGTCAATATGCTACAATAGAGATCATCAAAGACGATTATTATTTTGAAGATATAGGTGGAATACTAGTGGACGCTATTCTCGCTCTCGAAGACGGGCGCGTCTTTTATGGACGTTCGTTTGGTGCGCCCGGCGAGCGCATCGGAGAAGTCGTGTTTAACACGGGCATGACCGGCTATCAGGAGGTTATTTTTGATCCCTCCTACAGCGGTCAACTCGTGACCATGACGGCACCCCATATTGGCAATACAGGCATCAATGAGATTGATCCCGAGTCGCTGAAGCCCCAAGTTGCGGGCTTTATCGTGCGTGCATATAGCGAAGATTACAGCTCGTGGCGTGCTCGCGGCAGCGTAAGCCAAATCTTGCGCGACTATGGCATCGTTGCAATCAGCGATGTCGATACCCGTGCCCTGACTCGCCATATTCGAACGGTTGGTGCCCTGCGCGGCATCATTTCGACCGAAACGACTGATATCGCTACGCTGGTCGCCAAGGCCAAGGCAGCCCCCGAAATGGAAGGTCTCGACCTCACCGGTGTTGTGACCTGTAGCGAGCCTTACGAATGGACTTCCGGAACGCCAAGGGATTTCTCGATCGGCTCCTATCCTCCGCTGCCCGAAGGCCAGGAACCGTACCATGTGGTTGCCTTCGACTTCGGCCTGAAACGCAATATTTTGCGCCGCTTGGTCGATCATGGCTGCCGCGTTACCGTTGTGCCCTCGAAGACCAGCGCCAGCGATGTTTTGGCGCTCAATCCCGACGGTATTTTCTATTCCAACGGCCCGGGCGACCCCGCCGCTGCGACCTATGCCGTTGAAACCCTGCGCCAACTGCTCGGCAAAAAACCAGTCTTTGGCATCTGTTTGGGCCACCAGTTGATGGGCCTCGCTCTGGGCGGAAAGACCTTCAAGCTGCCCTTCGGCCACCACGGCTCCAACCATCCGGTGCGCCATCTCAAGACGGGCAAGGTCGAGATCACAACCCAGAACCATGGTTTTGCAGTTGATCCCGCCTCCCTTCCCGACGATGTTGAGGTGACCCATATCAACCTTAACGATAAGACAATCGAAGGGCTGCGCCATCGCTCGATACCGGCCTTTAGTGTGCAATACCACCCCGAGGCTGGCCCCGGCCCGCACGATGCGAGCTACCTCTTCCAAGAGTTTGTCGAGTTGATGCGCAAATAGCTTCTTGCAGATACGACCCGGCTACAACGACGGCTCATTACGGGTCGTCGTTGTAGTATCTTATCGGCGGCTTGCATGGCCTAAGACCAAATCCGCTTTAACGATGTGCCTTCTCGCAACGCGGAAAACACGAGGCAGAGGAACGAAAAGAAACAGGTTCCACTCTGCCGAAGGCCAAAACAGAAAGCGATCGTCCTGATTTGGCATGAAACTCGCTTTCGCAACAACAAATTATAGCTGTAGCGCATCCCCAACAATAAGCTATAATGGACACAACACCTACTACAAACCTACTACAACACGTACACTATCTGTAGTATGTGACACGAAATCCGTTTGTGTAATGGGGGCGGTTTCGCTAGCGAGGTAGATACACCCCGGGTGGCGGGCGGGCCGTTGGTAGCCGTAGGCGGACGCGCTAGCTGCCTTGTTTGGTGTAAAGACCTCACCGCCAAAGCGCTGAAGTATGCAAGCGGATTTGCTATGACACGATGCTACGGTTGGTCTCTGGGTGGCGTTTGATTTTGGAATATTGCTCACCAGTTTCCTGCGAGGTCTGTTATGTTACAGTTCGCCTCCACTCATCGTCAAGCGATCGATGCGTATCTTACAACCCTCCAAACCGATACCAGCTGTGAGGCGGTGCTTCTGCTCGACCAAAATGGGGATCTAATTGCTTCGCAGGGAAACATCAACAAACAAGATGTCGTCCATCTTGGCACGCTGATCGCTGGCACCTTTGCCTCATCGCGCGAGATCGCACGCATGATGAGCCATCGCGACGAGGTACAGGTCTTGTTTCAGCAAGGCGAGCGCGCCAATACGCTCTTCATGCTGATCAAGGAACGCTGGATCTTGGTCTTGATTTTACAAACCGCTCAACCGCTCGGCGCTGTCAAACTTCGCACGCGCCAAACCGTGCTCGAACTCGGCAAAGTGCTCGACGACATGGCCCACTCTGCGCGCACTCAATCCATGCGTGCAGCCTCCAAAAAAGATATTCCTTGGCCACGTGCAAGCGGTTATGCCCAACGTCTGGCTCAACTACGTGTCTTGCTCGCCACCGACTTCGCCAGCGCCGGAAGCCAAGCTCTCAGCCTGCTCGAAAAATACCTTGAAGAATTGGCGCGCAGCTTTGGTTATGGTGATGGGCCGAACAGTATGGGGCGTTATGTGGCCTTTTTGCGTGCCCACAACGTGCTCAGCAGCGACATGCTCAAACGCGCCGAGCTCTATACCCAAGCCTACAACTATCTCACCCACAGCTATGGCCTGCAAACCAGCCCTGCCCTTGCCGAAGAAGTGATCGGTTATATCGCTCAGCTGCTGCGCCAAGCGGCCACCACAGCCGCGCGCATTATGACGAGCAATATTTACTGCATCGCTCACGATAGACCGCTCAGCGAGGCGCGCGATCTTATGCTGCGCGAAGGCGTGGGTCGCCTGCCCGTTTTGCAAGATGGCCGCCGTCTGGTTGGTCTGCTGACCGAGCGTGATATCGTAATCGCCGAAGCCGAAGCGCTTCAGCTCAATAAATCGCTTGAGGAGCGTACCGTCCAAGAGGCTCTGCCGATCGATAGCCGTTTGCGCGTCGTCACAATCGGAGCCGACGCACGCTACGAAACCGTCGTCGAAGTCTTGCGCAAGCCGCATGTCCAAGCCCTCATCGTTACGCACGACGGCGAAGAAGGGCGACCTCTCGGCATCATTACGCATGCCGATCTCCTATATCGCTCCTAGCTCGATCATGAGACTGGTGCCAGATCGCTTTGTTTCCTTTAGCGTGCTAGCGGCGAGGTCGCTTGCCTCAAGAAGGTCCTAACCGCGTCCGCCTACGGCTATAAACAGTCCATCCACCAAAACGAGCTTCTATCTGCGCCCCGCGACTCTCGCAAACGGGCGATACGAATCGATTGCCTTAAGATCCTTCTTCTTGCGAGCTATTATGCTCATCACCTCTCCACCTGAAAGGTAGCTATGACACCCTCCACTCGAACCCTCAAAATCGATCTTTCTTCTGAACTCCAAGCCCTCTCATACCAAATCCGTTTAAAGACCTACATGCTCTTCGCTCAGAAAAACGAAAAGCTGGGAAAAGGAAAGAGTCACGTTCCGCTCTGCCGAAGGCCAAAGAAAACCTAATCAACCGGATTTGGTATCACTTCAGTGGCGCACACTTGAAGCATCTGACCTTTCAGCTCTTTTAAAACGAGCTCAAACCCTTTTGCAGCTTGCAACATGCCGGAGAATAGGAAGTCTGGCTCGATGTCAATCTCAATAATCCTCACGCCGCCCAGCTCTATCGCTGGATCGGTTCCAAGCTTGCGGGCCGACGAGCACGCTTCACCCGCCCTAGCACAGATTAATTGAGGCGCTGACCAACAAGCTGTTTCATCAAAAAGAGTACGCCGAACGAGATCGCAAGCAGAATCACCGCCAGCGTAATGGCAACGTTGAGATCTTGTTCAAAGCCTTGATAGATCGCCAAAGGCATGGTTTGGGTGCGACCGATAAAGTTGCCTGCGAAGATGATCGTCGCCCCAAACTCGCCCAAGGCTCGCGCCCAAGTTGTAACAATGCCGCTAAACAACGAAATCCACGCTAGCGGCAGTGTAATAAGACGGAACACTTGCCAAGCGCTTGCCCCATCGAGCGCAGCAGCATCTTCAAGCTCGCGCTCAACCCCCATAAAGCCTGTGCTTGCCGCTTTGATATAGAGCGGCGCGGCCACAAACACTTGCGCTAGCACAACTGCACTCTGCGTAAAAGCCAGTTCGATACCCCACATGCTAAGCTGTTGGCCCAAGAGGCCGCGCCGCCCAAACGCCACCAATAGTGCGATACCAGCCACCGAAGGCGGCAGCACCATAGGCAGATCGATCAGTGTATCGAGCAGGGTGCGCCCACGAAACGAGCGGCGAGCCAACAAATAGGCGATCGGAGTGCCGAACAGAATCGTCACCAGCACCGTGAGCGCGGTGGTCTTCATGCTCAGTGCCAGCGCTTGGCGCACATTCTCGCGCAGCAGATAGCTTAGCAGGTCCACCAAGGGGATGCGAAGCAGCAGTGCTAGCAATGGCAAGGTCAAAAAGACCAGCATGGGTAGGCTCAGTAACGATAGCCAAAGCCACGACAAAGGCCCGCTCGCTAATGATTTCCGAGCGGGCAGCACATTCAACCAACGTGTTAGTGGGCTTTCAGTCATTGGCAGGCACAAACCCATACTTAGCGAGAATCGTCTGACCCTCAGGCGAGAGGATATATGCTACAAAGGCCGCTGCCAATTCGGGCTGTGCGGCGCGTTTTGTTACCGCAATCGGATAGCTTGCAACCGTGTTAAGCTCGTTGGGGATCTCTAGCGTTTTGACCTTGTCGGCCGACTCAGGCGAGACATCGGTTGTATAGACGATGCCTGCGTCGGCTTCACCCAAAGCTACCTTGCTAAAGACCGATTTTACATTATCTTCATACGAAACAACATTCGCCAACACCGTTGGGCTGTAGCTTTCTGTATATTCGGGCAGCGCTGAAGCTTTCTCTAAAAACGTTAGAGCATAGGCTCCCACTGGAACACTCGGACTCGCCAACACCAATTTCAGATCGGGTTTAGCTAAATCGGCCAAGCTATTAAGATTTCCAGGGTTGTCACTAGGATACACTACAACGAGGCGGTTGTGTGCGAAGATCTCGGCTGCATCGTGAGCAATTTCGCCACCTTCGACCACCTTGTCCATCTGTTTAGTGTTTGCAGAAGCGAAAACATCGGCGGGTGCACCTTGCAAAATCTGCTCGGCCATTTGGTCGGAGCCTGCGAATTGGAAGATCACCTTCGTACCAGGATTTTGGGCTTCAAATTGGGCGGCCGCTTCCGTAAAGGCTGCTGTTAACGATGCCGCTGCAAATACTGTTAGCTCTCCGCTTGCTTGAACCTGTGCCCCACTAGAAGCCTCTGTTGGAACAGATTCGCTTATTGCTGGGCTTGATCCCACACAAGCGCTCAGGAACAGTAGGCTAAACACCGACCATACATAGCCTAGACGTTGGACCATAGCCAGCTTCCCTCCATCCTCAATTTTTGGATACTTATTTAATGAGTATCTAGCTCGATTATGGCATAGAACAAATGGCATGTCAATGATCATTGAAGTGGGCAAATCTCCACTTTCAAAGCTTGTAATGTTAATCTATATGCGGCTACAATGCAGAAGAACATGTTGTTCCTTCTGATCTGGCACGATTTTCAAGTATATGCAAAGCGTTCATTTTTATATTATGTCTCGCTTTGCATAGCCTAAATCCTGCTCTAAAACGAAATATTTCCTATTTACTCCCCGATTTCTACCACACTAAATCGCTAAAAGTGCGAAGATTCTTTCGTCTTACATTTAAAGAAATTTGATTTTGTGAAAAATAGGTATTACATTCGCCACAACAGTGTGTTATTATTTTGAATAAATTAAATAATGTGTTGTTCTAATATTACACGTGGAGAATGTACATGGCTGGGCAAACAAATGGCACGCACCAAACGCTTCAACAAAAGCTTAAAGAGATCGAGAAGTTCCATCAGAAAATTCTTGATGCGCTTCCCCTTCACCTCTCCGTACATCGGGTTGAGCCTGATGAGGAATACCGACTAACCCATGCCAACAAGGCATCACTCACTGCAGACCACGCCGTTAAAGGCGATGTGATGAATAAGACCTTGCGCGAAACCATTGGGCGTGAACACGCCAAACCGATCGAGGAATTCTTTGGAACCGCTATTCAAACCCACAAGCCGATCTTCTTCGAAAACGCCATTGAGCAAAATGGCAAAATGTATTGGAACTATTGCTGCTTCTCGCCTATCTTCAATGCAGAAGGCGAAGCAACCCATATCGTCGGCTGTTGGAAAGATATTACCGCCCGAAAAGACCGCGAGCTAGCGGCTCAAAAAACCAATCTCGACATTATCGCCGAACAAGCCTCACAGCTTGCCGAGCTTTCCACACCGATCCTCACAATCAGTGATACAACCCTCGTCATGCCGCTTATTGGTGCTATCGACTCGAATCGGGTTCAGCAAATTTTAGAGAATCTGCTAGCTGGTGTCGCAAATACCCACGCCACCTCGATCATTATCGATATCACAGGTGTGCCTGTCGTCGATAGTCAGGTCGCAGACAGTCTCATTCGTGCTTCCCAAGCAGTACGTCTGCTTGGCGCACAAGTCTTGCTTACAGGAATCCGCCCTGAAGTCGCCCAAACCCTGATCGGACTAGGCGTCGATCTTTCGTCGATCATTACGCTTGGCTCTCTCCACGACGGAATAAACTACACCCTTCGGAACTAATAAAGTGCCGCTTTGGATCTGACACTGTAGTGGGCATATCGTTCGGTTCGCTATCTCTGAATCAAGTTTAGTGTAAAGAAAGCGAATAGTTATGGCTCAAACTCTTGACCATTTCTCGAAAGAGGATATCGCTCAGATTCAAGCGCTCACCGACTTTTACCAAAGTGTTTTTGATGGATTCCCCCTGAGACTCTGTCTGTTCGAGGTGCATCCCGGTGGGGTTTTCAAACTAGCACTCATCTCGAACCATATCCATAAATTTAATTATGTTGACCCTGCCGAGGTTCTAGGTAAAACGCCCCAGGAACTGTATGGCCTGCTCGATCCGAAAGCTACTCTCAAAGGCCTCAACATAGTTCTTGAGAGCCGCCAAACCTTTCACGAAGAGAATCTTTCGCTGATCAATGGCGAAGAATATTGGATCGATACGCTCTATGCTCCTATCTTCGACGATGATGAGCAGACCATGACACATATCGTCGTTATGTATGACGACATTACGGAGGCCAAGAAGATTGAGGCAGCCGAACGTCAACAAGAGCTCGACTTGATTCGACATCAAGCCACACAGCTTGCGGAGCTTTCTACTCCTATTCTATCGATTAGTAGTGACACCTTGGTTATGCCACTCGTTGGAGCGATCGATTCGCGGCGTATCCAACAAATCATGGAAGAACTTCTGAATAGTGTTTCCAATACGCGGGCTAGCACCATCATTATCGATATTACGGGTGTCTCAGTTGTAGATACACAGGTTGCAGATAGTATCATTCGAGCCTCTCAAGCGGTTCGATTACTAGGTGCACAAGTACTCCTGACCGGGATACGTCCCGAGGTTGCCCAAACACTGGTCGGCCTTGGAGTCAACCTCACTAATATCGTAACTCGTGGGACGCTACGTGATGGAATAACTTATGCCCTTAGGAACAACCGTCGGGCCTGAGCCCTGTTTCTGTTACCGAGGATCTCGCTATGATACCAAAGGGTGAACCAACCTACGATCCACTCCCCAAGGACGTTCTAGGCTTGCAAGCGTTTTACCAGAGCATCTACGATAACCTGCCAGTTCATCTCTTTGTGTTTGAGGCCAGCACAACAGATGATTTTCGGCTTATTATCCAAAATAGTCCTGTTGAAACGCCCGAAAAATCGAGTGTAGCTAATCCATACACCCTGCTACAAGCTGAAGATCGCTACACTGTCGAGAAGCTCTTGGCTGACTGCTTTACAAGCCAGAAAGAGATCCATATCGAACAGACCTTTGAGATCTCTGGGAAGACGCGCTGGTATGAAAATATCTATCTACCAATCTTCAATGATGAACAAGTGGTGTCATACCTTGTGGCGCTTTGGGATGATATCACCACCCAAAAAGAGGCTGAAATCGCCGAACAGGAACAACAGGTCTCTTTGATTGAACAACAGGCGATCCAGCTTAAAGAGCTCTCAAGCCCGATACTCTCGATCAGCGAAGACATTATGGTCATGCCCTTAGTTGGGGCAATTGATTCAGGTCGTATCCAACACATTATGGAACACCTGTTGATGAGTGTATCGAAGTATCAGGCCAGCATTATCATTATCGACATCACGGGGGTGCCGATTGTCGATGAGCGTGTCGCTGACGATTTATTGCGAGTATCGCAAGCTGTTAGGTTGTTGGGGGCAGAGGTTGTCTTGACGGGAATCCGTCCAGAAGTGGCTCAGATCTTGGTCACCCTCAGTGTTGACCTCTCTCAGCTTACAAGCCGAGGCACCTTGCGCGACGGTATTAGGTATGCTTTAAGCTGTCTCAATACTATCCCTAATAGCTATTCCATATCGTAAAACAACCTTGTATGACCCATCTGCTCGCTATAGCCTCATAATGTGTATGCTTTGTGTCCAATTCCACATGCCAAAAATATAAGGATGTGTCACGTTCTACGGCAACACATCCTTATAAAAACGCTTTAATCTAGAGAGACAGCAGTATTTAAAACTCGCCCACAGCATATTTCGTATGCGTAAGACGTTCAACTTTGCCAGTTTTCCCCACAACAATAGCGATTACATCGATTCGCCAGTTGCGATCTGGCTCGATCTGCTCGCTTTCTAAGTATGTCTGTGCTAACGCAATCAACTTATGTTGTTTGCTAGGTGTTACCGATTCCTCTGGCGAGAGCAGGGCTTCGCCCTTTTTTGTACGCACCTCAATAAACACCAAGCCTTCAGCATCCTGTGCGACGATATCGAGCTCGCCGATTGCGCAACGCCAACCTGTGGCTAAAACGGTGTAACCTTGACGAAGAAGATAGGCATGCGCAACAGATTCTCCAAACGCCCCCAAGCGACGACGTGAAGCTGGCATACATGCTCCAGATGCTAGGGCGCCTGTTCTGTCGTTGTTCTACAGCTGCCTAGTTATGATAGGCATATTTGCGCCATACTTCGTGACGTTCTAACTCTCCCAGCAAGGCAAATGCAACATATTGCGGTTGACGCGGTTTGCTCAACAGCGTCATACGGGCCTCTTCAGGAGTGCGGCCACCTTTGCGATGGTTACAATCACGGCAAGCGGTCACCACATTTTCCCAGACCGTCTGTCCTCCTTGAGAACGCGGTACAACATGGTCAACCGTAAGGTGAAGTCGCCCGGGTTGGGTTCCACAATACTGGCAGGTTTCGCGATCGCGAGCGAGTACGCCGCGACGAGAACATGGAAGGCGCAAACGACGAGGGATTTTGATGTACCGTACCAATCGAATCACGATCGGCATGTCGAAAGCGATATTACGAGCGCGAAGTTGTTGCTCAGCCGCCTCGATCAGCTCCGCTTTCTCCTGCAAAATCAGGATGACAGCCCGTCGTACAGAGACAAGCTGTAACGGCTCGTAACTAGCATTGAGGACTAGAACTCGTTGTCCCAAGGTGCCACCCCCTCAAAACGCAACCGCCAAAGACATACTTTGGCGATACTCGCGCGAGGGTAGTAAGCCCTCAGCGCAAGAGGAAACCGCCCATCGGACAAGCCGTGCTAACTGCGCGGATTGCACGCAGCAACCAAGTAACGCTGGCATGACAAAAAACAGCACCCACACGAGTACCGCTTTGTACACCGGCTGGTATTGGGTTAAGCACAGACTGATGAGCGAACATGTGATCCTTTGTTATATACGACAAGTCAATCGAGAACAGGCAATGATGAAAATACGGTAGTTCTTATTACTCAAACAGCTTCATGCTACATGTTTTTAGGCCATATGTCAATCTATTTTCTCAGCATAATAACAATTTACTATTTAATTTGTTGTTAGGCACTATAAAGACAAAAAGCGCTATAAGTATGTAGCCTATGCTATAATTACTACGTCGAAAGGCACACTTTTCTTTCGATAAGCCGTCGTTTCTTTTTTAATACTATGCCAAATCTTACAACGAGCCTCTTACAGCATTTTCCCCACGATCAGATTTACGATTCACGTTTACATTATCTGCGTTTTTATAGCCTAGCCCTCCAAACGGTTAAAGGCTGTTACCTCTACCTGCCTCCTGAGGCCAAACAATACCCACAGATGCGTTTTCCGAGCGTTTACTTCTTGCGCGGCCACGAGCGCGAATGGATCAATTCGGCCGAAGATGCTTCGCGTGGGAAGCGTAATCTGATCGACGTCTACCTCGACTTGCGGGCGCGCGCCTTGGTCGGCCCTATGATCTTGGTTTTTCCCGGAATTTCGAGCGACGATAACCACTGGCCTGGTCTGCTCTGTAATTGGCGCGCGCCCGCTCTCGCGCAGGGTGCTTCAGGCGTAGGAACGGGCCGTTTCGAAAGCTATTTTATTGACGACCTCATCCCGCTGATCGATCGGCGCTTTCCAACGATCGCCAAAGGACAGCATCGTGCGCTGGCAGGCTTCTCGCTAGGTGGTTTTATGGCTTTTAAAATCGCTATGCAATACCCAGCGCTCTTTGCGAGCGTCAGTGCCTACGACGGCACCTTCCTCTATAGCCACGAAGATGGCGAGAGCCTCGACCGCGACGATAGTGTGATCAAAAATCCGATCTTCGCGCCTGCCTGGGGCGAGCCGCGCGATTTCGCATTTATTCAAGCCAACAACCCGAGTACACTGCTTAGTCGAGCCAATTTACAACACTTGAAGCAGATCAAATGGATGATCCAATATGGGCCCGAGAGTGGCGAGCCTTGGTCATCGAATTACTACCGTGGCGCTGCCATGTTGAAGCTCATGGAGCGGCACGGCCTAGAGAATCAGCTTGATTCTGCGGTTTTGGCTGACGGAGAACACAGTTGGCGCACTGCAGATCGCCATATTGCAGAAGCTCTGCCGATCCATTATTGTGCTATAAGATGTAGTAAAAACTCATTTTTTGGTAATAATCTGGTAATACCTAAAATTTAAGATGAAGGCGTATTAGGAAATCGTATTCGTAGACCTCCCAACAAACAACCCACTCCGTCTACGAATGACACACACACAGTACGTTGCTCGAAAAAGCCTAATACATTGCTCGTCATACTAACTGAACGATAAGTATTGCTAGCCTTGACGAGCACGAAAGACAGGTACACTTGTACCTTGACAAATGACACTGTAAGGGCGTCCCAGCACACAACCAAGCTTTCAACCAACTCTCATTCCAGCCAACCCTTACAGTGTCATTGTCTTTCAGTTCTCACCCCTCGTAACCTTTGGCGTTTGTCTCTCCTTTTCGGCAAGTTCCCTTATGTAGCAATGCTAACTTTCTGCTCTGTATGCGGCAATTTTCTATCGATAAAAGCCGTCTCTTTTTGGTGTGTGTAGCATTTCGATGGCACTTGTTTAAAGAAAAATGCTTGACAAACGCAGTATGGAATCGTAAAATAAGGCTAACGAGCGGGAATGGCGCAATGGTAGCGCATCTGCTTCCCAAGCAGAGGGCTGCGGGTTCGAGTCCCGTTTCCCGCTCCATTTTTAACAATTGGGTTTGGGTAATGGGGGTTTGAGTCCCTCCTAGGCCGCCACTTCAAAAACGGAATGGGCAAGGTGTCGCAGAGATTCTTGCTTGTTCGGTTTCCTCTCATACAATACCAACCCAATACCTATAGATCTTTTTCTTTGCAAATCATGGGCTCTCTTTGTTTCGACCTTGCAAAGAAAGTCAAAGGCTGCGATGCTGTCACTAACTACATCACAGCTCTAACAACGAACACAATTGATCACTGCGGGCTGCGGGACCATACGCAGCAGGCATCTCTTCCCGCCGCAGGACTTCGGGGTCGGTCGCCAACCGACTGTAAGAGATGCAAAACGTGCCTTTGGGCACGAATGTCTATGATCCGCCTCCATTCGACAGTGAATGGTCAATATAGAAATATATACGGCGGTGTTAAGGTGCAATGGTTCGTTCGCTGATACGATGAGAAGGTGGGACTCTTCGCATCTCCTCAGTTACGGAGCCAATGTATCGAAGGGTATATGAAGCGGCTGTGTGCTCTGGTAAAGCTCACAGACGTGGAAATATATCTTTGTCGGGTTACTCGTTCCTTTGCAGAGGATTGAGTAAGGAAAAATTAGTCAAATGCGCGATAAAGCGCCGTGAGGTGGCTCTCTGTTAAATGGCCACCATCTCACGGCGCTTTATATCTTCTATTATATCATCCTCAGTAGTCTGCACCAATACATCACCAGGACCTACTTCTAAAACCTTACATATGGCATCTAAGATTGGTAGATCCACTCTTGTAGGAACGCCAAAGTAATATGAACGCGCTGTATTCAAGGAAATATTAGCGCGTTCTGCGAGCTGTTGAACATCTAAGCCATGTTTTTTCATAAATGGTCTGATGTTGATGATGATCATCACCTGCTCCTTTCTGATCTGGTCATGAGTATACAAATAGCTTTCAACTTTGTCAACTAGTCGAATACGTTAAGAAGGTGCAATTTCGGTAGCCGAGTCTTGATCAAGACTCGGCTATTTTTCATGGCAACTATATATACTTATTCAATTTATTCATTTATATCAACTAGTTAACAAAGTTGAAAAAGCTTGCTATTATAAAAACATATTAAATATTTCATCCTTGCAATTACTGTATCAGGGAGCGACACAATGACCGCAGCACAGCGCCGACGAGCACGACAAATCATCGATAACCTCGAAGAGCGAACCCGCGACTCGTGGCAGATCGCGCTGGCTACTCCCGTGATGGTGCCTGCCGAGCTATCGGCACTGTGTCGCACGGATCGCGCTGCTGCTGCGGCCCTCCTTGCCAGCTTGGATCAGCGCCAGCTCACCGTACAAGCGATGGCCTGCACCGCTTGGATCAATGAAACCAAGGGCTTCGATCCCAAAGAGGGCGTGCAAACCGAAGAGATGCTCGCGAAGTTTCAGGCGATCATCGCCAACCATATTGAGCGTCAGCCCGCCCGCCGTCGCTGCAAGGCCGCCCATCTTTACACTTGGACTGTTCAAGGAGCCTAAACAATGACTAACGATATTTCTTTCAGCCGTGGCCCCGCTCGACGCCCGCAGCCTATGGTGAGCGATGCCCTGATCCAGTGGGCCAGCGGCCTTGCCACGACCACCCGTTCGATCTACGCCGGTTGGCTGGTTGAAAGCGGTCGCAACGATGCGCTCGACATCGCCATGCAGGGCGCAGGCTTTGAGCAGGTGAGCATCAAGCATAGCGGCGGGAACGTCGTGACACACTGGAAGGTCGAGCAGGCGACGATGTTCATTTTGGCCGATGAGGTGCAGACCATCGCAGAGATGGCCCATACCATCGAGCGCTACGGGATCGCGTTCGGCTGGCGCACCACTCAGGATGGCCGTCGCCAGTCGGTTCTGAAGTGCCGTGTACTTTTACGGGAGCTGCTTGAGGCGGGCTATACCGCTCCCTTGACGCTCTCGATCAAAGGCACCATTACCAGCGACCTCATCACTGGCTTGATCCGCCACTACGATGTGCTTGATGCCATCGACGCGCTGCGCATCGAGCAGGGCAAGGCTCCCTTGAACCCGCCCTTCTACGCCTGTTCGCTCGCAATCGCGCCTGGTGAGGAAGTGATGCGCGGCGGCGCGCAGCAGAAGGCGATTGTCCCGCCGGTGGTCGCGATCCCTGAGCAGATCCGGCGTGACTACTTGGTGCAGCACTACATCCGCAAGAACTGGGTGCCGGTGATCGAAGGGTTGATGGAAAGCACACTGGCTTGGTCGGTTACGACTTCGGCCCAGATCGCCGAGGGCCAAGCCCAAGAACATTACGAAGAATAAGATCCGCAACCGTTGCGGATTTGGAGAGGAGCCACTGATGAGCAAAGCAACCCACAAACACATCACAAGCAAAGCCATCATTGGCACCCTTGAGCAGATCACCGCCTATGGCTTTCGGATGCGCCGGATCTTTGAGGATTGGGTGCGGATGTGCGAGGCGACCTTGATGGATCTGCCTGCCCATATGGCGATGGTGCAGGCCGAGGGTCGGTTGTTATTCCCCGAAGAGGAAAGCGCAGCCACCCAAGCGCTTTGGGCTGAGCTAGCAGATCGCTATGGGACAAAGTGGCCGATCTGCGCAAACCTCTTTCGCGATGCTTTCCAGATGCTGTTGGCGATTGCGGATCGCGAGGGTATTCACGACATCCTTGGCCCGATCTATCAAGAGATCGGCTCCGCTAACAGCAACCTTGGTCAGTTCTTTACCCCGTGGTCGGTGTGTCTGCTGATGGCCCAGATGTGCGATCCGACGCCGCAGATCCACCAGCGCCTCAAGGCGGCCTTGACCCATCCGGATAATCTGCTCGGCCACGCGCTGTTGTTGGCAGGCCAGCTCATCACCGATCCGGCTGAAATCGAGCATTTCTTTATCGAGCAGCTCATTCCGGCAGCCCTGCCCTATTACGATCCGATCACGGTGACTGATCCCTGTGTGGGATCGGGCGCAACCCTGCTGGCGACAGCCGCCACGGTTCCCGCGTGGGCCAATGCCTACGGCCTGATCCGCTACTGTGGGCAAGACATTGATCTGCTCTGTGTCCAGATGGCCCGTGTGCAATGTCTGCTGTTCGGTTTGCATGGGCCTTCAGAGAAGCTGGTAGCAATCGACGAGCAGGCGAGCGAAACCGATGCCGTAGCGCAACACGAAGCCCTTATGGTGTAAGGAGGTCGTCATGCAGATCGAGCAGCAAAACCAGCTCTTGCTCAACCAGGCCATCAAGAACGCCCACGAGATCAACGATCTGCGCGCAGATCTTGCCAGCGTCGCCGTCGAACATGATCGGCTTCGTGCAGAAAACGCCCAGCTCAAAAGCCATATCCGCGCCTTGGAGCGTGAAGTGGTCGATCTGGCCGATACCATCGTCAATCTGACCTTGATCATTGAACCAGGCACAATCAGCTAGCGACCCACTAGACCAACCCATACATGCAGGAGAAGTCCGATGCAGAAAACACAGATGGAGCCTCTGCCAATCCCCTTTGCGGAGATCGACGGACGGGCCTTGCCGACTGGCAGCAGGAAGATCCGCGAAGTTGGGAACGTGTCCTTTTACCAGATCGCGTGGACCATCGCCGTGCGCGAGGGCACCGCCTATTATCTCGGGAGCGAACAGGCCGATGAGCAGATCGCCCAGTTGATCGCGATTGAGGAGCAGGTCAAGCGCACCCAAGAGCGTTTGGAGGCACTGCTTGCAGAAAGCCAGCGGCTCACCGATACGATTATTCCCACACCCGATTCGCGTGCAAAGAAGGCGAAGGCCAGCGCCAAGAAGAGCAAGGAGAGCGGCAAAGAGGAGCTGGTTGTGTGTGGTGTGGATGGCTGCACCGTTGCCAAAAGCGCACGGGGCATTCAGATCCATCGTGCTCGCATCCATACACAGTCGCTCGCAGCGGGTACAGACGAGTGTGCGAAGGAGGCGGCGGGAGCAGAGCAGGATGGCCCTTTCGACGCAATCGCGCAAGCCCAAGTGTCTGTAGCGTCTGCGGAATAGCCTACGCCGTGCATTGGCGCTGCGCCTGCCCTGACTGCGGCGCGTATGGACATCTCTATCCGCCCGATCCGACCGATCCGCTGTTTTGTACTGATTGTGTCCAGCACGGATGCCATCAGCAGATTCATTCCCCACGGCCCTGACCGCCGTGGCTGGAGGCGGCGACCACGCCGTTGTCGCCTCCCCTTTTCTATAAGGAGACCGATATGCGAAACGATTTTGGCCCCTACATTCCTGTTGACTACGCCGGTTCACCCATCACCCGCCATTGTGGCACACCAGAGCGGGCGCGCCTCTTCCACGAGAAGATGCTGAAAGCTGGCCTATCGGTCAACCTCAGCGGCCCCTATGTCAGCCTGCTTGACGAGCGTCAGATCACGCAGTTTAACGAACTACTCAAAGAAGGCATCTAGGCTTCACCTGCCATTGCTCAGATCGCCTTGGAACGCAGGGCGATCTCAGGAGCGGCATCAACAGGCTGCCCTTTTATTGAGGCTGATGTGACCACCCATATGCGGTGCTCACTCCCTATACACGACAACCAGAGCACGAGCAAGAACAGCAACACGAGGTATCAGCTATGGAGCGACAGGATCTGTCTCGACCACCCTTTATTGCCCCGCATATTGATGCCATGCTCGACATGCTGCTCACGGCGCACTATGCCGAAGCGAGCATGGCAGCGAGCCTCCAAACGCTTTATCGCCATGTGGCGAATCCCGCAACCCGCCTCGCCTTTACGGGGCAGATCTTGTATGTCTCTTCGGCTTCCGAACCAGGTCGTATTCACCAGACCGACGGAACGATCTGCCAGTGTCGCGGCAAAAACCATGTGCGCTGCTGGCACCGCCTCTTACACCACAAATTATTGTTGTATACCGCGCTGGTCGATCCAACCTGGCTGATCAGCACACCGCAGGAGGAGTTCGATGTACGAGTCTGAGAACCCGACGAACATCCAAGGCAATCTGCAAACGCATATCAAGCGTGTGCGCTATGGTCAACCAGCGCTTGCACGCTGGCTGGTCGAGCAGCTCCGCACCCAGCAGGCCGCCGCCTTTGTCGATCAGGGCGATGTGATTCTTGTGAGTAGTGACGATCAAGAGCACTTATGCGCTATCGAAGCGCAGGTGCCGCCGCTTTCACCCAAAAGCCGCCTGATCGGGCAGCACGAAGGTGTCTGGTACGCCCTTGCGCCTCGGGGCGATGTGTGGCAATGGACGGGCGATGATTGGCACTTTGTCTGTCGTGCTGGGGAGTGGATTGGCAGCGCGATTGCCCACGCGCTTGTACAGAACGAAAGCGAGCACGAATGAGCCAGCAGCTTGCCGCCGCCATTCCGTTTACCGAGCTTGATCCGTCTCAGCTCGATCTGCTCGAAGTCGGTCATGCAGGTGATGCGACCTTCTACACCACAAGCCTGTTATTGGCCCGTTACAACGGCGATACCACGCTCTACCATATCGCCGATCAGCGGGTACGCACCTACATCGACCAGATTGGCGGTATCGAAGCCGAGCTGGAACGAACACAGAAACGGATTGCTCAGTTAGAAGCCGAGAAGGCCCGTTTGGAACACTACGCCCGTGCGCCCTTTGCTCGTGAGCGCGGCATCTAGGAGAGAGATATGCACAACGACCCACAACCCAACGACGATATCGTCATCTACCGGATCACCCGTCAGAATCTCTTGGAGACCGGTTCGCTGATCGACGTAAGCAAAATGGCCCGCGTGGTCGGTTTTGCCTGGCCCGTGGCAATCACCAAAGGCGTGCAGGCCCAGATCGCTTCCATCCCACACGTCTTGATCGGGGTTGCCAGTGAGCGCGGTCGGCTCTGGGATGTGTTATCGCTGGCACTCGGTGCGATCCAGCGAGCAGATCCCGATGGCAACGAGCTGCACTTCAAGGTGTTACTGCCAACCGAAGAGACGATTGGCTTCAAGGAATTCAAGTTGGTATTTGGGCCAGGGGATGAAGGCGAGCCGGTGATGACCCTTCTGCTCCCTGATGAGGACTAGTGGAAAGCGAGGCTGCGATGCACTGGAAACAACTACCCTTCGTACTTGGCAAACAAATCCTGATCCTTGATACCATCACGCGGGGCGGTCTCGCCTTGCATCGCACCTTTGTCTACGACACAACAAGCTATCGTTGGAAGGTTGGACGGGCGTGGCAGATCACCCATATTGCCAGTCGTCGCGTGTTGGTGATGCAGCTCCCTGTGGGCTATCCCTCTGGTGTACCGCCCTATCCGGCCCGACGCTTACTTGCGCGTTTAGCCCGCTGCGGCAATTGGCATACGTTTTCACCCGCTGAAACGGTACTGAGCCAAGCCGCCCTGCTGATCGCTCGCCATCGTGCCAAGTATCAACGTTTGAAGCGCTTTGGGCCGCAGCTCCAGCGCCAATCCCTGCAACCGCTGCCGACCCGCAATGGAGCCTTGATCCTCACCCGCAAAATGCGGCGCGATCTGGCGAAGCTGCTGCGGATCTGGCCCAAGACCCGACGCTGGTAAAGGAGCGAGAAATGAATGCCTTACAGATCCTGTTTGCCCAACTACGCGAGCGGTTTCCCGACCAGGCGGAGGAGCTGATCGCCACCTACCGCACAAACGCTGCTGCCGATAGCCGTGCCAGCCGCCAACGCCAACGAGAACGGATTCAACGCTTGCGTGAGCAGCGGGCGGCAAAACACGGGAAGCGCTAGCGGATTGTCTACGTCCCCTACCACCGATAGCTGGAACGCACCATCAGAAAGGCAACACCATGATCGAATACAAAGAAGATCTGCCACCTGAGAACCCTGAGCCAGAGGACGATCCCAATAGCTATTTTTCGCTTGAGGGAAAGCATGTGTGCTTGTCTTGGTGCCAAGACACCACGGTTGCAACGCTCACCCTGTCATCAGGGCTGCCCCACGATGCAGATGACTCGATTCTCCATTCCGTGATGGCCGAGATTACCGGTGATGTGCTTCGTGAGTTGGCTGGTCTGGTGCGACATCCGCGCTTTCGGGCATTGCTGGCCAGCATAGGATCGTCGCGTGAGGACTGGCCAGTACGCAATGCGGATTTCTATGCACTTCCGGTTGAGCAGACCTGCGAAGAGCTGATACGTGAACCATTCTACGGATAGAGCAATAGGACGTAATCCACGCCCCTTTGTGCATCCGCTACCTGCCAAGGGGCAGCACGGTAGTTGGTTTTGGAAGCCTTCTATGAAAGAGAAAGAAGTTCTATGAATTCCACACTCACCCGCAAAATGATCGAAGAGCAACAACGCAATGCGCAGATCCGCGCCGCCTTTATCCGCCAATATCCCGATCTGGCGGATCAGGTTCACGAGGGTGCGGTCGATCTGGCCCACTGTACCTGCCCGCTCTGTCGCCATATCCGCGCCTCGCTCGCCACCTCGGTACAAGATACCGAAGCCGCTCCTGATAGCCCTTCTAGCGACGACGCCCGTTGGTATGTGATCACCGACATTACCACGGGAATCGGCTATCGCACGGCCTTGATCACCCCCGACGAAGCCGAGCAGCGTAATCGGCAACTTGAACTCTGGGGCAGCTCAATGGAATGGCAGAGCCGCGATGCACAAGCCCACGGGTATCGCTGATGCAGATCGCCTACAGCCACGAGCGAGAACACGGTAGCGGTGTCACTCTGCACACCTTGCGCGGTCAGCAGATCCGCTTGGTTTGGTGGGCTGGTGAGCCGAGTGCCCTTCTGGTGATTGACTTGGGTCTTGATGAGGTACGGCTGGCTTTGAGTGCCGACGCGCTCGACGAGCTACACGCACTGGTGAGCCATAAACACTACCAAGCAGTGCGCAAAAGTGCCGAGGCTGCCGGCCCCGCATTCGTTCGGATCGAGCGAGCGTAATTGAGGTGGTAGCCCCGTCTGACGCTTTTCAATGAGATGGGGCTACCGTACCAAAGGCACTTTTTAAGCAGTGAAGAGCGAGAGGAAGTGATGAGCACACAGCCAGATCGACACGAGAAGATTGCCAGTATTCTCACCCATTACTTTAAGCGAATCGGGGAAGCATCGGGCCTCCGTTGGAGCCAGAAAAACGAGGCCGACATGGAGCGCCTTGCCGCCTTGCACTGCAACGATCTGCGGGAGGCGTTGCCAGCCAGTGAGGAAAGGGAAGAGGAGGAGCTGCCGCCGATGAGTGATCGGGAATGGTTGGGGCAGCGGGCTGAGGCGGTGGGCTTTACGACGGCGCGACCAAGGAGGCGCTAGGAAACGAGAGGATAACGTGGCACACTGTGGAACAGAACGAGAGCATGAACCGTTCTCTCAAGGAGAAGCTGTTTGGCGATGTGTTTCCTAAGATCATCATGGCGGTGCTGGTGATTGCCCCATCGACCACACCAGCCTGTGCTCATTCAATCCAACTATTAGTCTCCTTTGTTCGTACACTCACGATCTATCGGCTTGTTCTTTCTTGTCCTGCTGTATTGGTGGACAAGCCACAGAGCCATACGAGCAGTAAACGCAGCAATCGCCCTGTTTTGGCCTGAGTACCGCCTCGCAGCTGATGCAGGTATAGCGAATGAGGCAGCTATCTGTTGGCATGATCTCTTGTTTTTGAAAGCCGCATTCCGGGCACTCAATGATTGAAACCTGTTCCATACGTTCTCTTCTTTCTGGGTAAGGGTATGTTGCTTTGTACTGGCCTTCCCTTTCGGTAAGGTGCTAGTTTTTTATAGGACACCTGTTGTGTTGATTATACCATTTCCTTAGAAGGAGCGTATTGATTATCAGAGACGAGAAAGACCATATAATACATCTTATATGGTCTTTCTCGCCTTTTCGCTCTCTGACGACCGCATCACAGTCACAGGTCATCGTTCATAAGACGATAGCGTTTTTTCGGAATTATCTGGCTTTTTTCAAAAACGATCCATGGTCGCTCCGATACGAGACACCAGAGAAGGAGGAATGTATGGCCCACGTACTTGCCTTTCCGAGATCAGAACCCCTGCCCTCTGCCACGATTGCCAATCTGACCGACACCTTTATCGACGATGCCCTGCACCGACGGGGAGTGAGTGCCAACACCGCTCGCTCGTATCGGAGCGATATGATCCTTATCGCTCGCGCACTTCCGCAGCCGATCAGCGCGATCACCCGCCAGGATCTCGAAGCCTTCTTGATGGGCCGGGACGAGAAGCCCGCGACCACCAACCGCCGAATCGCCGCCCTCAAGCAGTTTTTCAGATGGGTGCGACGCGAGGGCTATCTTGATAGCGATCCGGCTCAAGATCTCGAAAGTAAGTCCCAAGCGGTTGCCCTGCCTCGTCCCATTCCTGCTACGGATCTGCGCATCTTGGAGCGTGCAATCAAAGCGCTCCCACGTGAGGCTATCGAGCGCCTGATCTTTACCATCCTGCGTGAGACTGGCATGCGGGCTGATGAAGTCTTGAGCTTGAATGTGGGAGATGTGATCTTGGAGAGTGGCCGCGAGGCGCTGCGTGTGGTCGAACCCAAGAATAAACATGATCGAATCACCGTGCTTACTGATACCCTGATGGCGGGTACGCTTCGCGGCCTGCGTCGTCATCTTCGCCAAGCACCGACAGCAGCCCATGCACCACTGTTCGTCAACCGCAGTGGTCGCCGTCTCACCTACGATGTCTTGCATACCCGCTGGCAAGCCTTGTTAGTATCGTGTGATCTTGTTGACGATACAGGGAAGCCACGCTATACCATTCACCAGCTCCGGCATACGGCTGGCTCTCAGTTTGTGCAACAGTTCCCCGAAGAGGTGGTCAGTCGTATGCTTGGCCACCGTGATCCCAAGTCCACACGGGTCTATGCAGACCTCAATGAGGATCAGATCCGTGCCGAGCTGATGGGCCGAAAACGACGATAATGCTGCGCGATCCGGCCATTTGGCTTGAGGATGTGGCCGCGCAGCTCAAGATGTCACCGGCGACCTTATACCGCCATCTGCCTGGTGGTCGGAGCGGAGTTGAGGAGGGGTGAGCGCGAGATCGTTTATGGGGAAAGGCTTTCGACAGCTCCATTGAGAGATCAGCAGCTTTCAGGTTCCTCTTCATCTAAGCCAATATTCTCTGCTCGTTGCTCTGTTAGGAGTTCTAATGTATCATCCATCGTTTCCATCCGTCGAAGAGTTACTAGACGTTACTACCATCAGTGCACTTGGGAAGGTTCCAGTGAGCGACGTACGCTGTGTACCGATTCAGCAGGACGAGGCCAATTCGGGAAGTCGTTTCTTTCAGGTCGAAACAAACGAGGGCACTGGTCCGCGCTACTTCCTCAAATGTACATCGCCAACACCATATTTACCACCGTCCTATAACGATCTCAACCGCTCTGTTGCTGCCTGGCAGCATGGTATTCTTGACCGGCTCCCACCAAGTATCGACCACGCGATCGTTGCCTGTGCTCGCGTTGGTGCGGGCTACGCCATACTGATGCGTGATGTGCGCACAGCACTCATGCCAAAGGGCAGAGCGTTCTCGCTTGCCGATCACGCGCTGTTTCTCACTACCATGGCAACTATGCACGCAACCTTCTGGAAAGACCCAGAATTGACCGCCTCACCCCTTGGTGATCATCCAGATTACTTCCTGATCGAGTCTGCCGCAGAGGGCTGGGGGTTTTTAGAGGAATTCCTTGAGCCAGATGTTACTCACATCATTCGGTCGCTGCTGCAAAATCCGCAGCCGCTCAACCAGGCACTCGTGCAGTATCCATCAACACTCGTCCACAATGATCTCTGGTGGGCAAATCTCGGGATCATTCGGGGCGACGATTTGCGTATTGTCATGCTGGATTGGGACTTCGCTATCTTCGCACCACCTGCCATTGACTTAGCCCATTATATTGGCGAGAATGCTGGGCTGCTTCCCGCATCGACGGAAGCCATTATTGCCTCATATCGCGCTCACCTAGCGCAGAACATTGGTGATCATTTCGACGACAGGTGGTGGCTGCCCCAACTGGATCTCTGCCTTCTTGGCGATTTTCTGCGCCGTGGAAAGTGGCTTTTGCGCGCGATGAGCCAACCGATTGACAACCAGGAACGTGCTCGCTCTCTTCACAAACTGTTATGGTGGTCGAACGCAATCCGGCGGGGTGCTCAGCGGCTAGGCTAGTCATGCAAGAGTAGTGGTGATAGAGTAGCGCATTGGAATATCAGTATTCAGAGAGAGAATCAATCGATGCACTGCCCTCACTGTCAGGGAACAGACTTGTCACCAATGGAAGCATTCCCTAGCAGAAAGCCATGGGAGCGGACTATGGCTCAAGCGAGTAGGCGACGAGTAGTTTCTCGTGCTGCCAGTCGACCACTCGCTTGATCTCCTCAACTGATAAGCGAATTGTCTGTCTGCACAACCTTTTCTTCCCATTCAGTCCGAAATAGTTGCGGATTTGGTCATCTCTCCTTCAGTCCTTGCAGCCGACAGAAGGCCGTGCGCAGCGGATCGTGTACCCCTTCCAGACGATACACATACTCGTTTTGGCGATCCAGATCCAGCTCCGCATCGGCACCGATTACGAGCTTGGTCAGCCCACCCACCGGCGGCAGATTGGTGATCAGGGTATTGCCATCGATGGGGAAGGTCGCAGCGAGATCTTCGCGCTTGACCAAGCTGGTCACGGGATACCAGGTATCGGCGCGGATCTCATCGCCGATCACGCCAAAGGTCATACGGGCCAAAGCGAGGCGCAGTGGTAAGTTCACGGGTTGTACCTCATGGACCGGGAAGGCCGGAGCGATCTCCAGCTCGCCGCCCTGCTCCGAGATCGACCACGGCAAGGCAGGCATCTCATCATCGACAAACTGCATAAAGCCCAGAATGGAGACCGCATCCATTTGGTGTGTGGGCAGCGAGATCTTCACGTACCCCGTCCAGAGCGAGCGAAACCACCAATGTTCGACCTGTGGGAAGGTTTTAGCGAAGGCCAGCGTGTACCAGAACTCCCACGGGCTCTTGGTTGTGTGCTCACCTTCTGCAATGACCGTGCCGCCTTGATAGAGCTGTGCTTTTGTGTTGAGCCATTTAATGCCAGTTCCTAAATCTGACTGATAGACATGACCTGGTGCTAATGCGATGGTATTGCTACTCATTGAGATTGCTCCTTATTACTTCTTCATCCGCTTAAAGAGGGTTGCGAGGCGCTTGCCAACGGTGTTAGGCAGCTCTCGCACACTCCAAATCTGGGTCCAGTTGCCCTCCCCGCCATAGAGTTCATTGAGCTTATCTCGCGTTCCATATCCAATCGGGTCTGATGAGAGGTAGATTCCAAAGGTCAAGACGCCGCTCTCGCGCGCCTCTTTGAGCCGCTGAACACTCAGCTCGTGATCGGCTGCATCGCCATCAGAAAGAATGGTCATAAAGCGGTTTTTCTCGTCGCAGGCACGTAAGGCATTGGTGGCTAATCCTGCGCTATCCGCCATGAGCGTGCCGCCAAAGGTGCTTTTGGCTAAGATGGCTGCCCGTTCTGGGGCAAACGCGCTATCGCCCATGTTTTTAAAGACCAGATCACTGCTGCCAAACCCCCGCACTTCATAGCGCATATCAAGGTCATCAAAGGTCTCACCCAGAATGCGCGTGGCATCATAGAGGCTTCCGCTCGACACCTCGCGATACATACTGCCAGAGAGGTCGATCACCAGTGAGCTAGCAAACTGGGTTTCGGTTGAGATCTGCGAGTTGCTATAGACATCGCTCGCTCCTTTGACGGCTGCCACAAAACGCCGTCGGTCGATCTGGCCTTCCTTGAGATGGGACTGGCGCTGCTCGATATCGCCTCGGATACTTTTGAGCTGCTTGCCGAGCTTTTTGGCCACCTCTTTGATTTGCGGCTCGCGCTTGGCCAGATCGTCAAGCAGTTCTTGGTCAGCGATGGGATCGACCGTCGGTGCCAGCACCGTAACCGAATGGTGCTTCCCTCCGGCGCGGAAGCGCTGATTGACGCTTTTGGCATTGGCGAGCGGTTTGTGCAGATTGCGCCCAATCGCCGTCGGTGAGTTCAGGCGGCGCACCCCGTTTTGCAATGCTGTAGCCGCCTCATGGAGCACGCGGCTTCGTGCGTTATCGAGCTGCTCTTGGCTAAAGCGCGGCACATCGCTCTGCTTGCCGCCTGCCCCTCCTGCTCCGCCGCTTGGTTGCGCTGCTTGCTCATTGTGCTCGCCACCAGCACCATATCCTTGCCCTTCGGTCTGCGGATCGTCTTGCTGACCTGCTTGGTCAAAGCCCTGCTGATCATCCTGCTGATCACCAGACCCACGACCTTGACTTTGTTGCTGATCGTCTTGCTCGCCAACGCCCGCTCGACCAGAAATCTGCGGATCATCTTGCTCGCCAACGCCCGCTCGACCAGATCCCTGTGGATCGTCTTGAGCTGCCTGCTGCCCTTGTGCTTGTTGAGCACTCGATCCACGACCTTGTCCTTGGCTTGGCTGATCTTCTTGTTGACCACCAGAGCCGCTACGCCCTTGGCCCTGTTGTTGATCCTCTTGTTGAGATCCTGAGCCTCGACCTTGGCCTTGTTGCTGATCGTCCTGCTGACCTCTCGATCCACGCCCTTGGCCCTGACCCTGCTGCGGATTGTCCTGCTGGCCTCTTGACCCTTGACCTTGACCCTGCTGCTGATCGTCCTGCTGGCCCTGCTGTTGGGGCTGGCGCTGGTAGGGCTGCGTTCCTTCTGGCGGCTTGGGAATGGAGAGCGTATCTTGCAGATCGTGCCTTTCGGTCATACTGGGATCGTGTTGAAGGACTTTGCAGATTGCAAGCACCCGCTCAAAACTGTCTTCTGGAGGAGCATGGACGGCTTGCTGCACCAGTGGCTCAACTGTTTCAAAGAGGGTACGTGCTTCATCACCCATGGCCGCTCGCACCTCTTCGCGCACGGCAAAATAGGGCAGGGCGGTGTAGAGCATGGCTCCCATGACTTGGCGCACCCGTTGCACCTTTGGGCCAACATGTTCATCCCAACGCGGTTGAAGCTGACAACTCAGGGCGAGGGTTTCGGCAATTCCCAAATACTCGTTGGCCAAACAGCGCTCCATACGCCCATCTTCGACAATATTGAAAACTTCCGGAAGCATGGCGCGACCAAACTGGTTTAAGCCTTCTTCGTCGATGCCATACGCTCTATCCTTGTTCAGCTCCAGCACCCGCGCCCAAATATCGCGTCGGGTATATTTCTCGTGTCCGAGTTCGTGATAGGCTCCCGCTTCGATCGTAATAATGTTGTCTTGGACGGTGGCGGGAGGCTCAAGCGGGCGTGGATCAAGATAGATTGATCCCTGCATATCGGTGGCAAAGCCCGAACCAGGTTCACCAAAGATCACGTTGCGCGGCTCACCGGCGAAACTGGTCGCCAGCTTGCTGAAGAGATCGGCCATCGCCGTATTGTTGATAAGGTCTTCACCGCTATCGAGTTCGGTCGCAGCCTCGGCAAAGGCATCATCGGCTGCTTGGACATGGGCAGGCCGATTGGCATCGTGGAGCGCCTTGCCGCGTGCCTTTTGCTTTTGCTCAAAGACCCGCGTTCCCAATTTGGTGAGCGATCCATTCTTTTCAACCGTATGGATCAGCTCAAAGAGCGAGGTGTAGGCAATCTGGCTACTGCGCTTGGGGAGGCCGCTTTTGGAGTGGGTTGGTGGCTTGAGGCCCGCTGCTTGGATACGGGCAAACAGCGTGCGCACACAGGTTTCGATATATTGTTTGTCTTTGGGCTTCAGGCGCATTTGTGAGGCCTGTTCCTTGGCCACACGAAAGACCTCCTCAAGCACCTCTTTTGCCATCTCAGGTGAGCCAAAGGTGGTCACAAAGGCAGGTGAGGAACAGAGCGAGTTAATATAGTTATTGTGCGACCCTTCACATGACATAGCTGCCCTCCTTTAGCCCCGTTGCTGGGGTTGGGTGCGGCTCAAACCCTGCCCATCCCTGCCAAAGAAGGTTTCAAAATGCTTGGAGACAATCGCCCATTGGCTCGCAAAGCCATCATCTTGATCGCAGCAGATCCGCAGCGTTTCGAGTGCCTCTTTCCAGCCCACGGTCTTGCCTAACATCGCAAAGCGACTGAGCTGACGTGGACCAGGGCCGGTTGGCATACTGCTATTGGTGCCGATCTGCTGATTGTCCATCTGCTCGCCCGCGATCTCATTGATCTGTTTAAAGAAGCGCACACAAGCGCTTTTCTCGGCATCGCTAAGGGTCAGATTGCTGGTATCAATGGCGTAGTTTTTAGCCAAGATCTCTTTACGACGCTGCTCATTGCCGCCGCTTGCCCCTGCGCTGCTTGGCGTATCATCAAATTGGGTGAAGAAGCTCTCTAGGCGGCGGATCTGCTCGGCCTCGGTGGGCGCGCCCAGATGCAAGGGAATGGTGCGCTCTAGGGGCGCTTTGGCAGGGCGCTCGGCATCCCCTTCCAGACCAGGGTTCCAGGTCATCACAAACACGGTTGAAGGGTGAACCGGAATGCGGATTAAGCCTGCCTCGGGTGAATTGATCTGGATCTCGCCATCTTCGAGCATCGACTGGAGCGCAGTGGCTAATTTGGGGTTACGCACAATCTCATTGACACAGATCACTGATCCCATTGCGGCGGCAAGGCCGATCTTGCCCAGTTGGGCGCGCGAGATGGTTTGGCCAGATTGGGGATCTTTGGTCAAGATCGTGGTGCCGATTGCCTCTTCAATCGAGGTTTGGGGCGTGATATTGACCTCGGTATAGGAGATGCCTTGGGTCTCATTCCCCGCCTCATCAACCACCCGTACTGAAGCGGCTAATTGGCGCGCGAGACTATTTTTGCCCGTTCCAGGAGGGCCATAGACACTAAAGGCGCGCGACCAGTTATTTTTCTGCTTGCCCGCACCCGCTTGGAGGGTCGCACTTATCACCCGCAAGATCCGTTCGGTCTGCTCATTGACCTCAAAGCTCGGATCAGGAGCGGGAATATCTTCATGCAGGGCCGTGCGGCGATTGCCGCCCACGCTCTCAGGAACCGCACTCAAATACGGGTCGGGCGCAGGTAATCGCACCGCTTTGAGGATATGTTCGACCGCAGTCGGTGGCATTGCGCTATCTCGCTGGAAGCCGGTGCGCGGCTGCTTCTCAATTGGCTCCTCGTCGAGCGCTGCCACAGCAGAATCTGATGGCGGCACAGAAGCGCCCGAGAGCGATGCCGCCAGTCGGTTCATGCTATCTGCGAGCTGACTATCTGTCTGGGCGGGAGCTGCACCGACTACGCCCTTCAGCCCTTCTTTGAGGGCGCTTGCGAGTGCCTTGCTATCGAGCTGCACCACGCTGGATTGCTGACCTTCCTTGATCGCATTGGCCAGCGCTTCGGTGTCAATTGAGACGTTTACGTTGGTGGCTTGCTGGCCTTCTCTAATCGCACTTGCAAGCGCTTCGGTGTCGAGATTGACACTGACATTAACCTGTGGAGCTGGAGCTGGCTCGGATACGGGAGCTGTTGCAATGCTCGGCGCTGGCTCAGGCTGTGCAGGTGCTACTGCAACGGTCGGAGCTGGTTCAGTATGTGTGGGAGCTGCTGCAACGCTTGAAGTGGGCGCGACCATTGGTGCAGCTTGCGTCGGAGCTGCTGCGTGAGCCACAGGCTCGGCCTGCTTACCAGGGCAGTTGTGAGCACTGCCCATAAATTGTCCACAATCGGGGCAGCGCTGTGTGTTGACCCGCGCGCCCAGCTCCATGGTCACTCCCGCTTCAAGCCGATCCTGAATAGCGAGAAACGCCGAGTCCGCCACTCCCGCCGCGCTCTTCTCACCACCATTCATATACTCGGCCATATCTTTGGCCAAGTGGCGGTCAAGCGGGCTTTGTGGGTAGGCGGCTCGATAGGCGATGATGGCAGCCATCTGCTCGGGTGCCATGCCAGGCAAGCCGTTGACATCGCCTGCGACTTCGCTGTTGGGGAAGTAGGCAGCAAGCAGCTCTTCGCGGCCCTTGCTATAGATCTCGACACTTGCTGGATCATTGTCCGTGTCGAGGTTGATCACAACTTCGCCCGCTTTAATCAGACCCGCAGCGCGGGTGAGGCTGTAGCTGACGGGAGCGCCTTCGATGGGAAGCGGCACCACGCCGGTCAAGCGTGCATTGGAAATATCTGCTGCTGTGCTGAGGCCTTCGCCTGTGGTGTACTCCACTCCATCCACATCGAATATTCGAGGGGTAAGCGAGGTGGCAGCAGTTGAGAATGCGGCCTGAGCAAAGCGATCTGCGTCGTAGCGCTGTGTTGCGCCAGCAAGCAGCGTCTTCGGCACCCAAGAAGACGTAAAGAAGATGTTTGGCAGCGGCTCGTCTTCGGTTGCGTGTGGGCGTGCTGGCGCTTGGGCAGCCGGAGTTGCTGCTGCTACTTGAGCCGGAGTTGCTGGCGCTGTTTGAGCCGGAGTTGCTAGCGCTTGGGCCGGAGCCGCCTCGGCCTGCTTGTTTGGACAGGTGTGGGCACTTCCCATAAAACGGCCACAATCAGGGCAACGCGATGCTCCTAAGCCACCGCCAAGCTCTAACGAACCACCATTTTTGAGATCGTCGGAAATGGTGATCCAAGCCGAATCTGCGACCGCAACAGCCGACTTTGGCCCACCATTGATATACTCGGCCAGATCAGCAGCGAGGGCCTGATCGAGCGGCGTTTGGGGATAGAGCGCGCGATAGGCGATGATCGCTGCCATCTGTTCAGCTGAGGCATTGGCATTGCCATCGATATCAGCGGCGAGAAACCCTGTTTTCGCTCCGAACGCATAGGGCGAACAGGCCGCGATCAGCTCGTGCCCACCCGCGCTATAGACCTCAACGGTATCTACGTGAGGCGCTCCTTGACCGTCGTGGGCTGGGCGCTCGGCCACCACAATCGCGCCCGACTTGATCAAACCTGCTGCCGCAACCAAGGTGCGCCCGACCGCAACGCCGCCTTTGGCTGCTGGCACCAGACCGCTATCGCGTGCGCTGGAACGGTGCTCTGGCTCTCTATAGCGGTCGCCAATCGTGTAGTCGATACCATCAGCCGAAATAGTCGTTCCATAACTGCCGTCGGCGCGCTTCATAAACTCGGTGCCGAGAAAGTGACCGTAGTTATAATCGCTTGCATAACGATCATCAATACTGACCTGCGCCGTCGAGACGGGCTGAACCTGCAAGGAAGGGATTGGCCTCGCTGCGGTTGCCAGCGGCAAGCTGGTTGCGCTGGCAGGAACACTGGTCGAGGGCAAGGCTGTGCCACTGGCGGCTGCGGCCTGCTGCATGCCCGTCCCTTGCGAGAGGTTGACTTGGTTCAGGTTGGCCGCGTTCAAGACCGGCACAATCGCCCCTGATGCCAGCTCAACTTGGGCCAAACCTTTTTGGGTACTCCAGCTCTCTGGCACAAAGCCGCCTCGCATCGCAACCATCAAGCCATCAAGCGTGACGGCGACCCGCTCACCGGTGATGTTATGGCGCATGGTCAGGTCGCCGCTCTGGGCTTGGGCAATCAGAGCTTGGAGATCCTTTCTTGGATAGGCCGTTGCAGGCACACCAAGCCGTCGCATCAGCGCTTGTTGGACAGTAGCAGCATTTGCCGTCTGTGGACAAATATGAGCGGTGGTGCGTGAGGCAAAGCGACCGCAGTTCTCGCAGCGCCCCAAGTTGCCGCGCGTGATGGAGATCGCGCTAATCCGGCGCTCTTGATCGAGCGATTCGCGTACCTGTTTGGCCAAGCTCGGTAGCGCGGTGCGCCCCTCAATCGCTCGTAAGGTGCGCTCAATGGCGGCATAGCCATATTGGGCATCACGCTTGGGCAGTCCTGATTTGGAGTGGGCGGGCGGTTTGAGGCCCATCTGCTGCATACGGGCAAAGAGGGCCTTGGTTGCCGCTTTTGCCTGCTCATCTTCGGCCTTGGCACGCAGAGCCGAGATGCGATCTGTGCCAAGAGCGGTTTTGGCTTGCTCGGCTTGGGCACGGGCGACTGCGTACACCTGTTCTAATGCCTGTTGAGCCTGCTCAGGGCTGCCGCCAAAGGCAGCCATAACCGCACTTTGGCCCGCTTGATGACTAAAAAACGCTCCTTGTGATCCTTCACATGACATGACGGTCTATCCTCTGTTCTTCAATGAATACGGTATGTGGTGTGTATCCGTCATTTGGATAACGCCTGTTCGATAATCGCTTGAGCCTCTTGGGCAATCTCGCCCCATGGCGGCGGGAGCTGGCTCGGTGCTCGGCCACCATGCTGTTTGCGAATAGTCGCAACGGTGGTACGAAGTTGCTCGGCCAGATCTAAGAGGCGTAAGACGGCATCAGCTCCTTCTGGCCCGATCTCGGCTTCAGTATCGTCCTCTGCTTCGTCCTCCCTATCTTCTTCTAGAGATCGAGCGCGTGCAGATCGCTTCTCCTCTTGCTCGGAAGAGGTCTCTTCTCTATCCACTTCCAGATCATCAAAGAGATCATCCAGGGTGATCGCCTCGCCGCCTTCGGGGTGCGTGGGATCATAGATCCGGCCTTGGGCCTCGGCAATCGCCTTGGCAATCGGGTAGCCCTTTTGTTTGACCCGTCGGGCGATTCGCCGAATACGGGATTGCAGATGCTCGTCGCGTTGGATTGCTCGCGCGAGTGTGAGCTGGTCATCATCATCAAGCGTGCCCATCGCGCGTAAAGCTGCCTCGCTCAGATCGAGCGGGCGTACTAGTTCAATCACCTGCGGGGTGAGGGCCAAGACTCGTAAGAGCTTATCAAGCCGCTCGCGCTTAATGGCCAGCCCTAAGCGATCCAAGAGCGCTTGCCATGGAACCTTTGGGCGATAGATCTGTACACCGACCTCCTCTGCAACTCGCTCTAGCTCTCGCAGGGTCTCAAGCGGTGGCTGCTCTTTGGCCAAGCAACCTTCAACGGCTTCTTTGGCTCCAAGGGCCAGCATATTCTCGGTCAGCCACGCGATTTTGAGTGCGATCGCACTATCGAGCGGGTGCAGCTCAACCCGATGCAGATTCTCTACGACGCGCATACTATGGGCCACAATCGGGCTGATCGCGGGCTGCACCAAACAAGCGATCTGTTTCCATCCTGCGGCTGTGACCGCCCGTATCCTGCGCTCTCCTGAGATCAGCCGATAGGCACCCGAAGGCAGCCGCTCCACAAGAGGCGGCTGCACCAGGTAGGGTTCACGCTCGCTAGCAAGGCTGGCAATCAGGCCATCGAGATCGCTTGCGACATCGCTCCGTGGGTTCTGGAGAGCTGGCTGGATCTCAGCGACCGCAAGCACATGTAGCTCGGGCGCTTGGACGCCTTCGGCCAGCGCCGCCGATGGCAGAGCAACGGCGTTCTGTTGCTCACGCTTCCGTCTCGCCATGGGTATCGCTCAACCTTTCTTTGGGCTTCCGTTTCTTTCTCCGTTCAGGAAGCGGTTTGTCGATTGGCAGCTCTGGGGCTTCTTTCTCAATAGAGTGGCTGTTCGTATATCGCGTAGCTACCATCCTCAGTGTTGTACCATTCAGTGACATAGCCCTGTGAGTTTTGATGCTTCTCAAATCCGATCTCTTCCGATGAGGCAAGCAGGTTGCGTACATGTACCCTGGCCTTTGGCAGTGTGCTAAACACGGATACGCTGTCATCAGAACCGACTACGACAGCCACACGTCGGGCCTTTGTCTGTATCTTACTCGCCATCGTTGTCGATCCCTGCGGCCTGCATGCGTTCGCTCAAGTCCCGCCACAGCACGCCCAGCGCTCGCGCTTGTGGGCTACTGAAGCGCCGGTCACTCAGGCCGATCACGGTGCTGAGACAGACCTCAAGCCCTTCGCGCAAGACCAGCGCATCATCTTCGGGCCAGATCGTCGCACCGACAGGCGGCGGCGTGCCGCGCGCCGGCGCAACCTGATCCGTAACCAAACGCGCTGCTGTGCCTCCGCTTGATGTGAGCAGTGGCTCATACTCTTCATCTCGCTCCTGTTCACTCCCCAGATCACCGGTGAGCGCATCCAAGGAAAAGCTTTGCTCTTGCCCATTCTGATGCAGTTCTGCTTCTTGAAATGCGTGTTCTACGGGCGCATCGAGCACCTCACGCAAGGCGCTCCCAATATCACCATCGCCCTGCTCGCTGGCCTGCTCGATCAGCTCCAGTGCCTCGGCTTCATCGTGTTTGGCCAAATCGCGCAAGGTACGAGCGCTGACCTCGCGACCGGCAAGCGCATCTTGCACCGCCGCAGGCAGCTTGAGCACCCCTAAGAGCTTCTTACGGGCAGATTCGCTCATTCCGCCCAGACCCGCGCCCTCCAGCACCCGCTGCCAAGGAACGCGCACACTACCAGCGCCGCTATAGATTGCGATACTGGCACAACCCGATAGCGCACAGACCCGCTCCTCCAACGCCGTGATCTGGCCCGTTGGTGTAGGGCTTTCGGCCAGCAGCTCCTCAGTAACACTGCCATCTTGGCCCTGCTCGGCTTCAATCGCCCCGATCTGCTCATGCAGCCAGATGGTGTAGAGGCTTTGAGCTTGTTCTAAGGGGGTCAGATCAGCTCGCTGCATATTTTCTAACAACTGGCGTTGGCGGATCGAGAGGCTGCCTTGGGCCTCGCTGATGAGACAGGGAACAGCCTTGAGGCCAGCGAGCAGGGCAGCCCGACGGCGACGTGCACCAGCGACCAAGCGATAGCGACCATCGCCAAGGGGCAGCACTTCAAGCGCTTGGATCACCCCATGAATACCGACACTTTGTACCAACTGGTCGAGTTCTTTTTGATCAAACTCTTGACGCGGCTGGTTGGGATCTTCGTCGATCAGATTAGGATCAATCTGATGCACACTACCTACACTCAGCGTGGTAGCTTTTCGCGTACGAGCCATAGAGGTACCTCTTTCTATACAGATCTCTTCAGCATAAAACGGTCGGCCCCGACATGACAAGTCCGACATGCACTCTGTCGGCCCGACATTTCGAGCAATTCCGCAACGGTTGCGGATGTGATACAGCGATATATCACTCAGATATGGGAAGCATAGGCGCTCTTCCGGCCATCAGAGCAAAGCGATATATCACGTTCATAGTGCTTTGTGTCGGGCCGACATGACACAAACAACACAGCCCATGTCGGCCCGACATTGCCTGTAAATCCGCAACCGTTGCGGATTTGGTGAAGTGCTGTCTCTCTCCAAGTACGAGAGCACATGCCCTCGACCTATCTGTGATGGGGAGACGATCTCTCACCTTCACAGCGCTTTGTGTCGGCCCGACATGACACATACAACAGACCCATGTCGGCCCGACATGACCGCCAAATCCGCAACCGTTGCGGATTTCACCTCTAGATCGCGCCTACAGCATCGCCAGCGCATGCAGTTTCGCCTGCCCTTGACGCACCGCTTGAAGTGCCACCTTGCTGCACAAGGCCCGTACACGCATCGCCCATGGATCGTGCGGATCGAGCTGCAACGGCGCATGTCGGCCCCGACTCAAGCGACGCAAGGCAGGCGACTCGGGCAACAACGCGGCGATCATATCCACATCGAGCGCCTGCATCGTGGTTGGCAGATCGGGATCAGCCAGATCGCCCTCCTGCATGCGATTAAGCACTAACCAACTTTGGCCAATCGAGCGCGACACCTCGTTGCGGCGCTCCAAGATCTGCGCAGCCACATCCAAAAACAACGGCTCAGGTGTAGCAACCAGTAAGAGCAGATCGAGCGGAATGGCGGCAAAGCGGCCCATCTGTTCAATCCCTGCCTCGTGATCAAACAACACAATGTCATACCGACCCGCCAAACCTTCCAGTGAGCGCTCTAGCACGCGATTGACGGTGCATTGCGACCCCAGCGCTTCCCAGTGGCCCAGAGCCAGCAGATCGAAACCATCGGCCTTGACCAGTGCTTGTGCTCCCATTTGGCGCTCGGCAAAAGCCACCCGCGTTTCATCATGCAGTCCTATGCCGCGTGCCAGCTCGCGCTCATAGTGCGAGCGTAAGGTGCCAAGCGTGGCCTCTGGCCGGATACCAAGCAGGCTGCATGTGCTCATATGGGGATCGGCATCGATCACCAGCAGCCGTGCATCGAGCGCAATCGTGCGCAGGGCGTCGATCAGATAGGGCATCAGGGTGCTTTTGCCTGCACTGCCTTTGCCCGCAAGTGCAATTGAAAACATTGCTCAACTCCTTTGAGTTAGTTGTAGGGCCGAGGCGACCAGCTCCTGCCACGCCATCGGTAACGATTCAAAAGGGTGCTGCTCCAGTAGCTTGTCAAGCGCAATACGGGCCTGCTGGTAGGTTTCGGATGGCTCCTCAGCCGCTTCCAAGAGCGCAAGTACCGCATGGCCTAGCTCCATGGGCACATCATTGCCCTGCACAATGGCAGGCCCATCGAGAGCTGCCTCCCACTGGGCAGCAGGTACGCCATAGACAAAGGGCAAGGCCAGATCGTCAAGATTCACACGAACGCTCTCGCCCTCTTCTGGCTCATAGTCCGGCGCGGTCTCGCTGCGCGCAAACAGCTCGGCCACACTGTCCACGCCCCAGATTGCGAGCACATCGGGCGCGGCATCGGCGGTGGTGAGCCTGATCTCGCTACGGGTATCGGCCTCCACCTGCCAGTGACAGCAGCGCCCGATCTTGGGCAAAGGCATTTGTGAGAGCGCACAGAACGCGGGTTTGCCATCCTGTTCACGACGATGCTGGCAGCTCTGGCAGCTTTCCTTGTGGGGCAACAGAAAGGCAGGGAAGCGGGTGCAGCCGCTACAGGGCAGATCGTTGTCGATCAGCAAGCGTCGAACATGGCACCATTGCAAACACATGGCTACACCCATGTCCAAATCACAATGGAGGCGACGGCAATCGCGCTGATCGCGGCCAAACCTTCCCCAAAGCTCGAAAGCGGCTGCGGCAAACCAAAATCCCGCTGACTAAAGGGGTAGAGCAGCGGAACCCCTGCGGGAGTGGGCAGATCGCCCAAAACGTGTAAGATCTGGCCCCATGCCACGGCCAAGGGGATCAGGCTCCACATGCCATAACCCAACGACCAGAGCGCGACCGTGATCAACAGCAACACAAAGGTGAGTGGCAGGCTATGGGTGAGCCGCCGATGCCCTCCTGCTGCGGTGCGGATCGCCTTGAGTAGCAGCAGACCAGCGACCTTCCCGAGCACCATCCCGACCGCTGCATAGATCGCAATCCACTGAAGGGGCAGCTCTAAGCCGACCGCGAGCACCAGTGCCAAGATGATCCCTGCCAGTGTCATCATCAGCTGCACCCGTTGGCCGATCCAGCTCCCTGGTTCATCAATATCGGGTAGTAGGGCAAGGAAGGCCGACCCTCCAATAATCGCCGTCTCAACGCCCAATGGTGGAATATCGGGCAGCACGGGAAAGTGACCTGTGGCACGCAACACGCGCACCAAGGCCAGCCCTCCCGTTGCTCCAATCAACAGATGACCACGCCATGAACTCATAGCACATTCCTTCTCTAGATGGTGTCAGGGGGTGAACGTGATCCACCCCCGACACGACGAGCTTGACCCCCCGACATTCCGCTACCAGATGCGATAAACACTCGTTTGCAGAGCGCCTGTCAGGGGGTGAACGTGATCCACCCCCGACATGATCGTGTGACCCTACGACAAAGCGCTTTCTGAAGCGGAATCAGTCGTATCTTCATCGTCCTGCCAGATCATACGAAATGTGTTTGCCTCTTGGACGCTCCCTACCGGATGCTGATCCTGTTGGTGAGCGCGTGCGTTGCTTTGCGCATCGGTAAAGGGCGGATCACCAGAACCCAAAAAGGAACGTATTTCATCTTCTGATGGGGTATTACGCTCACGCACCAGCACCAGATGCTGTTCTGCTTCATCGTAGGCAGTTGGATTGAAGGGAAGCGGGCGATTGTCCAGATATACCCATTTCCCTTGGGTATCCTGCGTGACAAGGCTGCCATCGGTGAGCTTCGATGCCCAGATACCCTTGCCCCGTCCCATAGGTTGTGTGATGTGTGTGATCATGCGAACCTCGCGATAGGGCATACCAGAGGGCAAGGCAGGTACGTTTCCTTCTTTTCCTGCCCAACGCTTCATAGTGGCATCTACCGTGTCTTGGGTTTCCTGTTTCGATGTCTGATCGTCGTGCATAGCCGTCTTCCTTCTTTCGTTGTGCTTTGGTTTCACTCATCCGTCGTGTACTGCGGTGTACTATTCCTCACACGGCGGTGATCGTGCTGATGGCCTCATCTCACTCATTCTTTCTGCTGTGCGAACCCCCCGACATTCCGCTACCAGATGCGGTAGACGAGCATTTGCAGATCGCCTGTCAGGGGGCTACCGCGTTCCACCCCCGACATGCCTGATGACCCCCCGACATTCCGCACACCAATACTGAATCAGCTACTGCGCTCGTCGAAGATCCGTTGTACCCGTTGCAGCACATCGTCTTCGTGGTATTGGCGCGAGAGGCTTGGGGGAACACCGTTGTAGATCTCGCTCCAGAGGCTTTTGTCATACAGCTCTTGTTCTGCTTTATTGAGCGGCTGGCCAGCCATCCGTTTCACAAAGACGGCCTTGACTTGGGGATTAGCGACGATCTGCGCAATATGCTGCTGGACCACGCGCTCAAAGCGCTGGAGCGCCTGCTCGGCTTCCAGTTTGTTCTGCGACGAACTGAGCCAGGCAACGGTGTTGGTCGTCCAGCCTCGTCGCCAGGCATCAAGCTGCGCCCAGTCTTCTAATTCCGTCTTGGTTTTTGGTTGGGTCACGGTCATGGTGTCCTCCTGAAATACACGAATACGTGTGCATGTTTTTTGGTCGGAGGCAGTACCGTATGAGGCGCAAAAATGTTGCAGGTTTTTGAGGAAACACACAAAATCGGAAAAAATCGTAGACGGGTTGGGGAGAAGCGGTATGGTAGAGTAACCAGAAGAAGCGAGGAGACGGAAGGAGAAGGAAGCAAATGTCATTCAGCGATGCGCTTATTCAGATTAGTGGATCGTATTGGATGAAACAGGGGATGAAGCAGGTCAATACTAGATCGACAAGGTATTTATACAATTCTCTAATATGGATCGCATAGGTGATATAGGATTTAGGAGCTGAAAATGATATACTTATAGACGTGACGCATAAAGACGATGAGAAAGGAGGTACAACTACTTCATAACTATAGAGTATGATCTAGCGCCAACTAGACGAAACCGTAATATAAAAATATTGGAAAGTAAATGGAGTATTTTATGAACAACGAAAGAGATTATGTTTCCCGTCTTTTACAGAGTAATATGGATAAAAAAGACATGATAATTATTCAAGATCTTTTCAGGAGGATTAAGGAGGATAATTCCAGCTTTCTCAGAAAATTGTTGAAGGATGACTACAAAGAAATACAAGATTTCCTTGATAAACTAAAAGATATTGTCGATTCTTTTCACAGATCACACTCCTTGGACACGATTGACTTTCTTGATTACAAATTTACTGATGCAGAACTGAAAAATGAATATGAGGCATTTGCCTATCTTCTTGTCATAGAAACCCATCTTCGTGACCTCATTCATACAAAAATGTCTCTTACTTTTGGTGATAACTGGCCAAAAACACAATTATCACCAAAAACGCATAAGAAGTGGCAAAAAACCAAAGAGAATAGGGCACAACCTGAACACCTTAAGGATATTGACTTTGCTGACTTTGATCACTATACAGAAATAATTTTTGCATCTGAAAACTGGGAACCGGTATTTGAGGCCATGTTTAAGCCTATTTTCAATAACCAAAAGTGCCTTCGGGATACTCTGCAATGGCTCAAGGGTGTACGGAACACTATTATGCATGCACGCTCTATTCAAGAGGCAGAGTTAGACCTTCTCCGAAGTAAAGCAAAACGTATAATACAAGTTCGCATTCAAGACGAGTAGATAATTCACTACTCACGGAACCTATTCCCTAACTAACAAAACCTATCGGCAGAGCACGACTTACAGAACGTATTCCCCAACTATTGCCCCGCCTCTGCCGATAGGCATCCCCACCCCAATCCCACCTCATCGCATCAAGCGGCTTGCCCAAGCACTCATCGCTGCTCCTCGCACTCGCAGCTCCAGCAAACACAGCCATGCCTCCAACACTCCTGCAGCTGATCGAAACTCGTTCATGCTTCTCCATGACACGAGCCCTTCCATTCGCCTGCCTTTTCATCGAAGATCATTGATTGTCATTGAGTCTTCATTGCTTTTCATTGAATCTCGTGGAAGCATCATTGCACAAGCGAGGCTTCAGTCGTAGGCCAGCGCAGTATCAGCAGTGGCGTGTCACTGGTCGCTGCGCGTGCGGGGCGCAGCGGCGGAGAGCATCGAGCGAGCGGCGAAGGCGAGGACTGAACTGCGGGGACTGAACTGCGGCGATCAAGCGAGGGAGGGGCGAGAGGGCGGGTATACTAGTGCTTCGGTATCTCCCGCCCTGATCGGCTCGGCCCCACACTGGTAGGAACTGAAACGTTACGGAAAGGTGTATGCAAACGTTACGGAAAGGTATACCCCAAACGTTACCTCAAACGTTACGGAAAGGTATACCCCAAACGTTACTGTCGAATGTATCAGTGTCGGCCCTCTGTCATAGCCCCTTCCACCTCTCCAGCAACCCACTGACGGGTCAATTGTTCCCACGACTCTATGGATGGGATAAGACTTCCTAAGAGCGTTGTCGGCTTGGCTGGTGAATCGGTGAGGGTGAGATATTGGCCCCAAAGCGCCCCGTGTTGGGAGTGATTGGCCTTGGCTGGTGTGGAGATCACGCCCATTCCTTTCGGCCATCCGGTCTGCCACTCTCGGGCAATCTGGGCAGCTCGCTTGCCTGGTGGAGCCAGTAAGACGGGGGTGACGGGGCCACCAAAGGTTTGTTGATAATGCTTGCTGGTCGTGAGCGTATGGTAGGTATGAGCCTTGGCCAGAAGGATCGCCAGCTTCTCGGTGCCTCGGTCAACTTCAAGGGCGAAGCGCACGGTGACATCGCCTGCGCTATCGGGTTCGCCGTCATACCACGGTATCCACCAGCCTGGCATGGTTTGCGGTCGTGGCTTGCGTTGGAAGCGCAGGGCGAGATAGGCATCGAAGCGCTGGATCTCTTTGCCACGTTCGTCGTAGGCGGAAACATACTCTACATGACAGCGAATATCGACCAAGAGCGAGCAGCGTCGGGCGGCATCGATCACGGAGGCACACCATGCAGATGCCAGCAAGTCGTGGGTCAATTGATGTTGGGGCATATCAGGAGCACGGCGGTCGCGGGTTTTAAGTAGGCTAAAGCTCTCTTGGTGCGCCTCGGCCTCCATCACTTCGATCTGTGCTTTTCCTTCCGGTGTTAAGCCATAGATATAGGGCGCTTTGGGAGCAAGCTGACGCTGTGAGCCACCGGCTTCTGGCGGGGCAATCGTTGGAAGTGTTGTTGTGGTCTGCCAGATATAGCCTTCATCAAGCAAGCTGCGCAGGCGCTTACGCATCGCCTCAATCGTGAGATCAGGAAAGATCAGGCTTTTAATATGGCGACTGGTGAGGATCTCAAGCCGCCCAAGCGTTCGCAGCAGGGCAAGATCGCGCTCATCCGTATAGGAGAGGAACGACTCAACCGGTAACACGGGCGGCTGTGTATGTAAGCTGCTGTGTGCTGTACTCTGTTTTCGCTGGATACGATCAATATCGTGAGCGATGACCGCAGGCGTACACTGAAATTGTTCGGCCAAGACCCGCCGTTGGATCATAGTGAGCTTGCCGTGTTGGGCAAGTTGGGCCTTGACCACGGCGCGACGAGCTTCGGTGTTGGGGTATCGGATCGGTGGAGCCATAGAAGATCTCTTTTCTGTGAAGATTGACTACATATGTCGGGCCGACATGAGCTAGGGAGTGTTTGTCTATTGCTGATCGGTGAGGGTACGACATGCTGTATTCCATCGCCATATGTCGTACCCTATCGGGCCTAGTCCTCAAAGGCATCGAAGCCATCGGCAATGTCGTCAGCGGATCGACGAGCACCGCGCTCGGCCAAGAGCTGTTCAATCGTTGGCATCGGCTGGCCCGTTTCATCGAGCAGGCGGGTTTCGGCGGTCGTGGTGGTCAGTGGGGTGGTGTCACCGGTTGCCGCCATTGCGACGGGGGCTGCTGTACGGGCAGGCGCTTGCTTGCTGCTGCCTCCACTGCTGCGACTGCCCTTCTTGTTGGCTTTCTCAGCAGCTTCTCGGGCGGCCTTGCGCTCACCCGCTTCACGAGCAGCCATGAGCAGCTTCCACTGCATCGCTTCGGTTTCTAGCCGTGGAACACCTGCACCCAGAGCGCTCAGAATACGAATACGCTGCTCTTTTTGTTGGATACGGGCCTTGTCGCCCAAGCTCGGATCGAGCGGAATGCAGCCTGGATTTTCAATAATAAAGGCCCGTTGGGCTTCGCGATGCGCTTTGGTACGTGCGCAATAGGCATCAAAGACTTCATCACTCAGTTGACCAAGGCGCTGCACCGCTTCCGCAGGCCGGATACGGGCCAGCTCTCGGAAGCGCGCGATCGCATCGTCGATCTTTTGTTCTTGGGCGTTACGAGCGTGCGCTTTGATGGTCTGCCAGTTCTCTTCTACAACTTCAGGAGCGGGTTCATCAATGGGCTTTTCCATCGGTAAGGGGCGTGCAGAAAAGAGTTCCCCACAGCCATAGAGCTTCATATATTGCTGTTTGAAGTTGGGCATATTGACAAAATCGCTTGCTGTTAAGCCCAGAGAACCATAGATACTGGCATAACTGGCAGCGTCAATCACTTCCGCTCCAAGGATGATGCGGTTCTGTGCATTACCAGATAGGGTTGTCATCACGGGAGGAGGGAGCTGGTCTTTGTTTTGATGCACAATCACCGGATCGACATGGAAGGCGCGAAACTGTGAGAACATCACGGTGGCAAGGGCAGGGTTGGAGCCAAACACGATCTGGGCCTCGTCGATCACCATCGGCCAGTGTGTCCGTTGGTTGACCGGAATGTTGCTCCGTGAAAGGGCGGCAATCGTCACTTGGGTCAGTAAGATGGTTCCCGCAATCGCCGCGATCTGACCTTCTGTTGCCTTAATACCTGCTAAGAGAATGCCGTTATTGTCCATGAGACGACGGAGATCAATCGAGCAGCCTGGTGCGACCAGCATGGCCGAGAGTTCTGGATAGGTCAGCATTTGATCAATACGGCGCTCGAAGGCGGATAAGGATGCTTTCTGGGTTTCGGGCATGGCCTCAAACCGGCGCTCCCAGAAGTCTTTGACTTGAATATTGTTGACCCGTGAACAGACATCGGCGCGGTAGTCTTCATCGCCAAAGAAGCGGATCAGGTGCATGAGGGTCGAACGCGGCTCCCCTTCCAGCAGCGCGAGCATGCCCATATTGGCGAATTGCTTGACACCGACCGCTTCATTAAATTTGGGATCAAGGGTCGCAAAGATCTGCAACACCGTCGAGGCCAGCTTGCTATAGTCCAAGCCAAGGCCGCGCCCAAAGGCCGGAGAGACCAGGTTCATCGACGCGCGCAGATCTTCGCCGGTGATGCGTGTGCCGCCCAGATCAAGGATCACCACATCTTTCTCGCGGGCAAGCGGGATCAGCGGGATGGTATCGTTGACCAGATCGGTTCCTTTGCAATCCAAGGCCATAAAGCCTGCCCCATTACGCATCAGACCGGCAAACATCGTTTTGAGCCACTCACTCTTGCCGCGCCCCATCGGAGCGGTCATATGGAGGATATAGCGCAGATCGGCGTAGGGCATGCCAACCGGTGCCCATGTGCCATCGCTACGGCGTCCATAGCCAAGTACAATATTTTCAGGGTCGTTGGGATTGATAAAAGCCCGTTGAGGAGCCTCAATCCAACGGGCCATCACACGCTGCACTTGGGTGCCTACCGAGGCGGTGGGCGGCATCCACAGGCTTGCTAATTCGGCCACGCTCAAAATCATACGATTGTCCTTTCTTTATGAGGAACGATAGCCAAACCAATCCGACCAAAGCGGAATGGTGTGGGGATTGCGCGGTTTGGGAACGCTTTTGAGCACGCTTTGGAGCTGCTGCCACTGTGGGCCTCGCTGTCTGCGAAAGTGCCACGCCTGATAGGCAGTCAGTGGTAAGAAGGCGATCAAGAAGGGCAAGGTGAGTAGTTGCGGCGCGACCGATCCAATGCCCCACTGCCAGAGCAGCAAGCTACCACCAGCTCCACCAAGCAGGGCGCAGATCGGGAAGCCAAGCCGTAAATGGCGAGGGAGTGGTATAGGCGGCTCGATCACGGCAGGAAGCGTCTGAATCGGCCCTGCAACGAGACGCTGTTGGATCGAGCCAACGGTCTGCATACTGGCAGCTAAGGCACTGGCAAGGGTTTGGAGTTGGGCTGAACCGCTCTCGGCATTCTCAGCAATCACCAGTAAGCGCATGGTGATGTCGTAGGCCGGGCCAGCCGCACGTTGCTCTAAGGCTTTGCGCTCACTACTATTGGAGTCGTCTTTGCTGGCCTCCATACGCGCCAAGACGGGCATCCGCCACGACTGATCGCGTATTGGCCGAACGATCAATTGAATATCATTGGCGAAAATACCGCCTTGAGGAGCAAGGGCCGACAAGAAGGAGTCGATCACTTGGGTATCGTTGCCAACCGGTGCAATCGGGAGCGCATTGCCGAGCGCTAAACTGACCTCACACCAGCAGAGCAGGCGACCCGCCTCGCACTCCGCAAGAAGTGGATCGTTCTCAGGTTCCACCTCGGTGCCAACACCAACTCCTTTGAGCAGTTTTTGAATACTCGCGACCAGCGTCGCAGGCCCAAGTACACTGACGCCTTGCAGATAGCCCTCCTGTGGCCTGCTTGACCAGCGAAACACGAGGGGAGCACCGCCTGTTGTTGTAGCTGGCAATGCGCCATGCAGCGTGCGCAGCAGGGAAGGCCCGTCCTGGGGGCGCAGATTGAGTGAGAGCGGGGTACGCATCAGCAGATAGGTGCGATCCTGTTTGAGCGGTCTCATACGTTGCTGATAGATACTGATCAGGTGTTGTAGCAGCCCAATGATCAGCCACACACCGCCCAAGGCCAGTGCTCGGTAGATCCAATTGAGCATTGGGGCAGGCGTGATCCCAAAGGGCAGATCGGCGGCGATCTCGGCGCTTGGAAAGGGCTGCATCAAGGGCTGTTCGATCTGTTCCCAAACCTTCGCTCTCCAGTTGTAGCCCGCAATCGTCGAAGGAATAAACGGATGGGCAAAGAAGAGCACAATCAGCAGCAGCACAGCGACCCGAATAAGCTGGGCCTGTTGCTGCTGCTTGAGATAGGCTTGGGCTGGTGTGAGCGGCTTGGCAGCGCTTCGGGCCGTTGTGCTTGCCATTAGCGGCCTGCCTCTCGTTCGTCCTTAAAGCGCTTGAGTTCGCTCTCCAAAAAGCGTCGATTATTCTCCTCATCACGAAACGAAGCCAGCCTTCCATCATCGGCCCAACGCTGTACGGTGCGCGGTGCCACGGTCAGAAAGCGTGCGGCTTCGGTTGTAGACATACTTGGCTCTTCTGGCAGCTCTTCTCCCTCTTCGCTTGCGCTCTCTTCTGGCAGCTCTGTCACCCCGACAAACGCCTCTGTAGTCAGCAATGTCGTAGGGTCGTCATCATCTTCACTTGGCAGGCTTTCCTCATCAAAGAACGCTTCTTCGCTTGGCGGTGTTTCATGCTCGGTGACTGGTATGACAAATGCTTCTGTAATGCCATTTGTCGGGGGGTCTTGCTTCGTGACAAGAGGGGGCAAAGTAACGAGTGCTTGTGCAACATCTGTTGCAGAAACATATGTTGCAGGTACAGCGCTCGGCTGATCAAGCATTGTGCGCACAGCGCGACGAAGGGCAGCAGGCGCGACCTGCGGGTAGTGCGGCGCAATCTGGGCGATCAGGCTTGGCAGGCTCTGGCCCTGCTCACGAGCTACGTGGATCAGCTCGGCCACCAGTGTAAGGTCGATCTCACCTCCTGTGGCCACACGCACAACGGGCTGGAATACCTGACCGTTGCGATGAGCCGTTGAGCTTCCGACAAAGCCGTTTGCAGTCCCGTTTGTCGTAGGGGTGCCCTTTTTAGGCTGGTGCAGTTCGCTCGGTGCGCCGAGGGGCTGCTCTGGTTCCAGCTCGGTCTGCTCGGCCAAGGGCGTAGCCAGCTCGGCCAACGGTACGATAAGCGGCTGATTTGGTTTGGCCTGCTCGATCTCGGGCGCGACCAGCTCGGCCAACGCTACGACAAGCGGCTGATCTGGTTCTCGCTCGGTCTGCTCAATCTCGGGTGCGACCGGCTCAGTTTGCTTGATCTCGGGCGCGACCAGCGTGATCTCTGGTTCGGCCAAAGGTGCAACAAAGGGCAGTTCCTGTTCCGGCTCGATCAGCTCGATCTCGGGCGCGACCATCTCGGCCAAAGGCACACCTATCTCGACCAAGGGCATTTCTGTTTCTGTGTCAGGCCCGACAAAGGTTTCTGCTATGCCGTTTGTCGTAGGGTGTGCCGCTTCGCTTGTCGCCTCGTCAACAGGGGCGTTCTGCTGCGAGGTGGAGCGTGGCTTGAGGCCGACACGACGGCGGCCAAGAATACGAGCGCGAGAAGCCACCGCTCGGCGTGGTGTTTCTTCTTCTGGCTCCTCTCCAAGATCTATCGACCACTGATCCGCTTCAAAGGGCAACAGCTCTGGCTCGTTCACAGAGTCGGCCTCGACATGCTCCTGAGAGGCTTCGATCTCTTCAATAAACAGCGGTTCAATCTCGCTTGCTTCCTCTTGGAGATCATCGCCGTGCGCTTCTGTCTCTCCTGTGATCACAATGCCATATGTCGGGGGGTTAAGTGGCTCCATGTCGGCCCCGACTCTGATCGATTCATCATCATTGGGTAGATCGTCTTCGTACTCGGCCTCATCAGGCGGTACAATGCCATTTGTCGGGGGGTCAAGCAGCTCCATGTCGGCCCCGACTCTGGTCAATTCACCATCTTCATGCAGATCGGCCTCATCAGCTACTCCAAAGCCGTCTGTCGGAGGCTCTTCTCTGGTATCGGCTTCTTCAATGGCTTGTTTCAGCCAAGCGGGTGCTTGCTCTAACTCATCACTGAGATCCTCTACAGGCTCATCATCATCTGCGGCTGCATCAGCTTCCCGCTCTTGCTCGGTCTGGCCAGCCAACTCGCCCCATGTCAGAGTTGCGTCGCTTGTGGCTGGCTCCTCTGCAAGCGCTGGCTCCAGTTCAAAGGCGGGAATATTCCAGAGCGGTGCTTCTGGCTCGTTTGGGATAGAGGCAAGAGCAGGAGCGGCTTGGCGCTGCTCGTGGCCCTCAAGCCCCGCCATCAGTGCCGACTGGATACCTTCGTCCGTACTGAAGGAGGCGGCTTGCAGATCACGCTGCAAGCGATAGCTCCAGTGTGTGTCAGCGTCGCTGATCGTCCACGCATCGGGCAGCTCACGCAACAGGGTATGGCTTGGGGCTTCGCCAAGCACAACATCAAAGGCGGTTGCTTGGAGCGCTTCAGGGATCGCTATATAGTCGGGTCGAATCACCACCAATGGGCGACTAAGGTCGCCAATCAGCAGATGGAGCAAGAGCGCGGCGAGATGGGGATTATTGAGATCCTCAACCAATATCACGCCGCCACCAGCCGCCACCACGCCGCGCAGATCGTCGCCTGGAGGAGCCGTCAGCAAGCGCGTCTCATCATTGGCCAGATACTCAGGCAAGAGATCGGCAAAGCTCGCGGCCTGATGCCCTTGACCATTGCGTGAAGCAATCCCTACACTCATGAGTGCTGCATCAAGCGTCAAGGGATCAAGTGATCGCCACGGGATCGACGCGCTTTGATAGGGATCGTTGGCATCAAGGAAGCGCAGCCGCTCCTGAAAGCCGGATCGACGCAAGAGCGCAGCCACCGTGCTCGGCACAATCGCAACAACACCAGCGCCTAAGCCAAACGCGCGAGCGGTCAAGAGGGCCAGAGCCAGATCACGCTGCGGGCCTGCAACCAAGGCGAGGCGCTGCGGGCGGAAGTGCAGACCGACGGGCTTACCGTTCTCTCCCATCCCGATCAGCAGGCCCGATCCATCATGGGTCAGCAGCTCGTTGTCATCTGGCACAATGGGCGCGACCGATACGCTTGATTCGCTTGCCCGCGCTGCTGGTGTGACTGGTGCGGCCTTGTTGGGATCATGCAGGGCAATCAGCGGCTTGAGATGGGTTTTGACAGGTCGGTGGGCCAGTTGCGCGATCTTACCTGCAACGCCTTTGGGTGGTACACGGGCCTCCCATCCTCTCTCCGTGATGGCATCGAGTAGCGGCACATCATCAGCGCTCGCATAGAGATCGCCGACCACACCGCTTCGTGTCCAACGCAAGGTCAAGCAGGCTGATGTAGCCCCTTGTAAGACACTGACATCAAGGTCTTTCGCTTCCTTGGTCGGCGTCAGCAAGGCATGTAAGGCCCACTCGGGGCGGTGTACCCACGTTTGCCTGCGCTCTAGGCTGCCCTCAATGCCGGTGAGTGTTGGGAGCAGCCGCATCTCGACCATGGTAGTGATCGTGTTTGCCACTTCAATATAGAGGCCAGAGCGCCCATTCACACGCAGCGCATGCAGGGTGAAGCGCCCCGTATTCTTGACCAGCTTTTCCAGCTCGGTGTACTGGGTTTCGTGGGTATTTGGTTTTGGAAAGGTGGTTAGGTAATAGAGCATCGTTTTGTCTCATTCTGCTGCGATGGAAGGGATACTGTTCCCCTCCATCGCAATCTCCTCATAGATCTCGTTTAGGTGCCAGCAAAGGCGCGTAGCTCGGCATCGGTTGGCTCGATCCGACCAATAAAGACTTCTTTGTAGCGGCTCGCATCGTTGTCGCCGTCCCAGACCAGCACAAAGGAGCCGCGCGATAGGCGAGTAATCGCATCAACATGGGCGGAGGTTAGTCCTTGTACCATCTCGCCCAACATCTCGGCACTGGCAATATCTTGCAGTCCAATCATCTTGATGGGTGCATTGTCAAAGATCATGCGCATTTGCGAATCGGCGTCTCTTCCAATATAGGTTTCCGCGTCCTGATCCGCCGTCCAAAGCGCACAGCCAAAGGTACGCCAGGTTTTTGAGGCCATGGCCGCGAAGGTGATCAGGCTCGGCACTTGGGCCATGTATTTGAATTCGTCGATCACCACAATCGTTTCGCGTGCGTGCGAGCGGGTCGGATCGCGCACATAGCGATTGACTGCCCCAAAAGCTTGGGCGTAGTAAAAGACGAGGAACTCGTGTGGGATGTTGGAGAAGTCAAAGGCATTGATGTCGTAGGTAGCGAAGTCCCAGTCAATTGAGGTGGGTGCATTAAAGGTGCTTGCCAGCGGCCCTTCCGTCAGTCGCAGCCGGATTGAGCGGGCCAGATTACTGGCTTCTGGCTGATAGAGATCAGGATGCTCGTCAGCCATCTGCCCGAGCACCGCCACCAGATCGCTCAAAATCGGGGTGTCTTCCGGCTCCAATTGCGCCAAATCGTAGGGTTTGTAGAGCTGTTCTAGGGCTTGGGCAAGAATGGCTTGCTCATCGCTGCTGAAAAGGCGAGCGCTAAACATGTTGCTCCCTTCTGCTACCCGTTTCGTGGTGCCTAACAGCGTTCCAATCTGGGTAATCACATGACTGACTTGCGCGCCGATACTTGGCGGTCTGCCGGTCTCATCAGCCACCGCAATCACATCCAAGACATTGATCCGTTGACGCATATCGAGTGTATAGCGCATGCCGCCCTGCCCCGCAGCGGCGACCAAACGCCGACTGGGTTCACCTTGGGGTTCAAACAGGATGATTCGCCGCCCTAACGCCGCCTGGCGCATCAGGGAGACATTCATGCCAAAGCTCTTGCCTGATCCGGTCTTGCCCAACCAAATCGCGTGAGCGGGCCGGCGATCCTTGAAGGGATCAAACATAATCGGGGTATCGCCATCAAGCAGCCAGAGAATGCCATCGGTACGATCCGGTTTGCGCAAACCAAAGGCGACCATGGTTGCCACGCCTGCACTTGGCATGCGCCACGGGCGTACAAACGCATCAATCTGGTTGCTGGCTTTGGGGGTGAAATACTCCAAGAGCGCCGCTTGCCCACCCTTGGGACGCATCAGCTTGATTCGGGTGCCTGCAACATTGATAAGCTTTTGGACGTTCAGCTCAAGTTCTTGGCGATTGCGGCCCTGCACCGCCACGGTCAGCACCACTTGATGCAAGGATTGGGTATCAAGCAGCGCTTGGATCTTACGGGCCTCTTCCAGTTTCACGAGCGCTTTGGCATCGGGATTGATCTTGCCCGCCTCGCTATTGGTACGCGAGGCAATCGCAAAGTCGAGCTGCATCTCCGCTTTGGTGCGATTGACTGCCTGCACATCAATGGCGACGGCAATATCAAGATCGCTATCGAGCAAACGGTGGATCATCTCCCCTGCTCCCCATGTACCCTTAAAGCCATAGGAAGTCAAAAGGGTCATCAGGGGCAAATGCGGCTCTTTGGGAGCAAGATGGTCATACTGTTCGGTGTAGATCCCTGGCAGAATGGAGGGCATGGCATCGAAGCTCGCGGTGGTCTGGAAGGTGTCTTCCGCCATCACCTGCAAGAGTTCCGGTTGGGTGCCATTGGGAACCCACGCCATCAGATAATGGCGCAGTGCTCTGAGTGGCACTTGGCTCATTAAAACTTCATACATGCGGCTGTATTCTTTCAGCCAGGGGCGTTGCCAGAGGCTACGAGCGAGGGTATCGAGCGCCCGCTGCCAGGTACGCACCTCGTTGCGTGGCAGATTGCGAAGGATGCGCTCAAGAAGCTGTCGATCTTCGTGCTGCAAGGCGGCAAGCAGCGGATCAAGCAGCGCAGGATCAAGCGTTTCCTGATCCGCAGGAAGGGAATCAATGGTGAGAGCAAGCGAGGCAAAAGCGCGGAGACGGCGATCCAAGGGTTGTACCCGCCGATCCATTTCCTGTTTGGGGTGGGTGAGATCGAAGCCTTGGGTCATCGAGATCAGACGCAGGGGCCACTCTTGACGGGCGAAAAAGGGCATCCAGGCTTCATCCAGCCGATAGCCATCCGCTCGCATATGCTGCGGGAAGGGCTGGACCTGAAGGGTGAGGGTTTGGGTACGGGGCTGTCGGCTACGATCGGCCATGAGACACCTCCTCTGGGGTGTAGGGTTGGACTAAGACCTCATCACCATCAAAGAGGGTGAGGGTATCTGCGGTATCAAGGGTGGCTGCGTGGGGGTGCAATTCGGTCGCTTTCTTGCTTGCGCGTAGGCGAAAGCTGGTCAGAAGCTGGAGCTGCTCGACCAGTGATATTCCAGCCAAACGGATTGTGGTCATTGCTCCCGCCCCAGCCCCAAAGACAATCAAGGGGATCATCACGGCAAGCGAATCGATCCTAAGCAGGCCACAGAGTTGCCAAACGAGTAGACCGCCCACGCCTGCGCCGACGATATTGGCGGTGGTGATAAAGGCAAACTGACGATCCTCAGAGGAACCGCCAAAATCTTCTTGATGGGTATAACTCATCGGAATGCTCCTGAAAAAGAAGGAGAGAAGAGGGAACAGAGTGGCAGATATGGCCCTCTATTCCCTCGTAGGCGTGTCCTAGCTCCCACCACCGATCTGGGGTAATACCCAGTTGATAAAGACCGTGACCGCAATCAAGATGATGATGCTATTGCGCATATAGCCACGATACTGACCGTAGAATTCGGGCCAGGCTCCTTGGCCAAAGTGGGCAACCGCGTAGAGACACGAGCCGATCACCGCAAAGCCAAGCATCCATTTCTGGGCGTATTCAATCGCGGTGTTCATCCCGCTATCAATGGCGGCAAACGGGTCTTCTTGGGCAAAGGCGAACTGCGGAAAGAGCAAGTGCAGAGCGATCAGAGCCAGCGCAGCCACAAGCACAAACGCGGTGCGTTGCCAGGCAGAAGGTTGGTTGGTGTTGCTGGTTGCGATGGTGTCGATAGCGATAGGCTTGGTGTTCACGGGTGTCTCCTTTGATACGAATAGCGCATAGGGTTTCATAGCGATGGGCCTCCTTGAACGAAATAGGTTTGTGTGACGCGGGCAATACCGTATGAAATGGAAAAATGTTGCAGCTTTTTAGGGCAGAAAGGTGAATTTCATGGCCCAATTCGCCAACTCCACTTCCAGCGGTCGCTGCGCATCAATTCCGACACAGGTGAGCGTTTGGCGCAGGTTATGCTGACCTTCAAGCGTGAGTTCTTGCCATTGAGCCACAAGCGTCGTATTCCCTTGCCGACAGATCGGATCACTGCTACGGATCGCAATCGCTTCATCGCTGGCATTCTTGATCACCAGATTGATTCGTAGCCCAACCCCGCCATTGATTTCCACAATCTCTGGCTCTTCGGAATCGATCTGGAGCACATCACGCAGCAGTTGGACATGAGAGGTGGGCGCAGGGAGGGTAAAGGCAAGAATAGCCGGAAGATGGCCGATCTCAAGAAACTCCAAACCCACCGCCTGCGGATAGGGCGAGAGCGGAACCAAATAGATCAAGGTAATCTCGTCACCGCTTTCGCTGCTGGTTGGCGCAAAGCGGCTGCCATCTTCAAGAACCAGCGTGCCGCGCTCACTGAGCTGTGGATCAAGCACCAAGGTGACAAGCATGCGATCTTGCGGGATACGAACGGGATCGCTATCAGCTCCGCGTACTGATACCGAACGCAAGAGATTGGGGTCAAGTTGGGTCGAGGTGTGGGCCTCTTGCAGCAGCCCTTTGGCGACCGCTTTTGGCGGGGATTGCTCACAATCGGACAAAATCAGATCGGCGCGAGCCGCCTCCAGCGAGACCAACTCATAGCTGCGCACGCTCTGGGTTCCGGTAAGCATGACGGTTGCTTCTGGGACAAAAGCACGCTCAGTCTTCGCTGGAATACAGACCTGAAGCGGGTAGCCAGGCCGGGCAAACGGCACAGCAAACGCTCGGCCAGCGACGGCGATCTGGGTGGTATCCCAGAAAGGGACGGGCGTCCCTGCAACCAAGAGCTGCGGCGCTTCGGCCTGTACAGTTGGGGCGGCTCCTGAGCTGCGAAAGAACAAAAAGCCACCGACCAGCAAAATTGCCACCACAACGGCAATACCCTTGAGCATCTGCATGCGCTGATCCTGATCGCCGGTTGCACCAGCGGCTTTATAGTCAGCATCATTGAGGCGTGAAGCAACCCGATGATGGTTCAATTCCAGCGGCTTGCCATCTATCCAGACAATCGCATAGCCACTCTTGGCAACCTTGCCTGTTAATTCGTTCTCAATATGATTGAGCACCTGCTCATAGGTCAGATCACGATCTGGAGCAGGTAGGCCATTGGTACGGGCTTGCTCCTCGGCTTTCCGCTGCGTCTCCTGCCTGCGCAGCTCAAGGATGCGCACAAACTCCGCACGCACATCCGCAGGGAGGTTGGCTTTGAAGGGCTGCAAGTTGGTACCTTCCAGTGGCATCCCAAAGGCATCAAAGCCCGCTCCCTCATCTTTTTGACGAGCAAAGGCATCTTTCTGCTCACGAATAAAGTCGCGCCACTGCCGCCACGTGCGTTCACGGACGGCCAGAATACCTGCCACATTGTTGGCAATATCGTTGGGATTGCTACTCATTGTCCTGCTCCATTCGATCCAAGAGGTAAACGGATAGGAAGACGCGCGCTCTGACCGTTTGGTACGAGAAAGATATTGCCAAGATGAGGCAGACGTACCAGCAGTTGTGTGCTACTCGCGACACTCACACTTAAAGCAACCATGCCAGCCCGATCCGTACGCGCCGTGGCGATAAGGGCATTGCTCGATGCCAGCAGCACCTCGATCTGCATATCGCCCAATGGCTCTCCACATTGGTCTTTTTTTGCACCTTGGGTACAGACTTCAATGGTGAGCTGGCGGGCCTGCGGTTGGGCCTGCGCATTGGTTGGCAGGCTTGCAGGTGTTGAGCGCTCGACTGCTCCCATACGTGGCAGGCTGCTGGTCGCCGTCCGTGTTGCGGTTGCGCGTGGGTTCTGGCCGCTGCGTGTGGGCTGCGGGCTACCTGTTGCTGCCTGATCTCCTTCAGCTGATTCGCCGCCTTCCTCACCTGCCCTAGCGGTCGGCTCTGGTGTGCTATTGGGATCGCTCAACGGGCGCAAGTTGGGTGCATACATCCACCCAGGAGCCACGCTATCTGATGGTTGCACTTTCACATATCCTGCATAGGTTTGGCCGAGCAGCCGCACCTGTGCGCCCTCTGGGTAAAAGCTCAAGAGATCTTTCTCGGTCGGTGGCACGGCGGCATAAAACGAGGTGTTATGTTGAATCACCACCGCCAAGCCCTCCATACTGCTCTCTTTGACCACCTCGCGCTGATCGGCCACCGGTGAATTCTCAACCGGCGCGGCCACCGCTTGGCTGGTCGGTGGCGCAGTGACTTCCACGGTTGGCAAGATCGGCGGGCCATCCGTCTGCGCACTCAGCACGGCTTTGACGGCTGCCATCTCGGGGCTGCCAACGATCAGACGGTAGCGAGCAGGCGGGCCAGCCGATTCGGGGATGGCAGGCGGATCGGTGCGATTGGAGGGCGCAATCACCAGCAAGGCATAGCCATCCCAATTGGGAGTGACCTCCAATTGTGAGCGCAGCGTCCAACCAGGAGCGGCGTCATCGTTGGCCAAGAGCGGTCGCCAGCCTTTTGGCCCGATTGTGTCGTCTTGCTGCTCTGGTGCGGGGCTGTAGAGCGTCGCGTAGGTATCGGCTCCTGCACCCAGATCGTAGGTAATCACGACCAAGGGAATTCCAGACTTGACGGGTATCCAGAAGAAATCGTGATCGCCGTTGGCACAACGACCAGGATCGGGGCAGACCAACGAGAGATCATAGGGCACACCCCATGCAAGGCGAGGTGCAGACTCTGGCGACCAGTTATTTTCAAAGGCATCGCCAATGATCTCGCTCCATGGCTGTGCAGTAGGGGCAGTCTGACCGCCTGTAGGCGCACCGGTTGGAGCCGACGAGCGGGCCGAGAGGGAGTAGGTTTTGCCCGTCATATCGCCTGGTGCCTTGTTCAGCACTTGGACGATATACCACGCATCGGTAGCGGTTGTGACTTGCACTACAGCAGCCGTATCTCCTGTAGCCGCGTCGTCATTACTGGCTAATGGGCTGTCTAAAGCACCAGCCAAAAAGACGGCAATACTGGGATCGATCCCCGCGCTCGACGAGGCCCGAATGGTGTAAGTGCGGCCTCCTTTGAGCAGGAAGCTATAGACATCCGGCGTTCCATCCGTGAAGTTGAGATCAGCCACGTCGATCTCGGTTTGCAAAGCGCAAGGCTGTACCAGGGTATCGTTGGGTTCACAGCGATCTGGACCATAGCCAGGCGGCACCGGCGTGCGCGTCGCCTCGGGTGTACGAGTGGCTTCATTGGTCGCTGACGGCGTTGCCGTGATCACCATCGGCGTTTGCGTGCTCGTGTTGGCGGTTGCCTCCTTGGTTGCGGTGGCTGTTGGTGTCGCGCTTGGCTCTGCTTGGCCAGCCATACGAATGGTGACAGCTTGGCTCTTCTGATCCGTTCCGCTTGTGGCGGTCAATTCAAGGAGCAAGTTGCCATTCGCGTTGGCAGCAGGAAGCAACTGGAACACCACGTGAGCAGGTGTGGCAGCGCTGGCAGCCAGTGTGCAGCTTGCGGTGGTATCGCTGCTGGAACAGGTTCCGGTGTTGGTTGTGGCACTGAGCACTCGACCAGCTCCACTGAGCACCGCATGCAGGCTCACGGACTGAGTCTGTTGTGAACTCACGCGCAGCATGGCGCTGACACTGACCTGTTGGTTTGGCCGAATCGTGCTGGCTGAAGGCACGAGCACAAGCGAGAGTGCTTCCTCTTGAGCAAAGGCGTGCTGCGATCCAAGACGCGCCCAGATCAGCGGACTAGCGACTACCCCGCAGCAAAAGGCAAGGAAGACAAAAAGGCGAAGGCGATAGCTCATGACTTTCTCCGGTCTGATGCCCGCGGCAGAGCGGCGCGGCTCTGTGTACGTTCGACGGTCTGTTGGGGCTGGTCTGCTTGGCGCTGTTCGCTCTGACGCGCTTGGGCATGACGCGCCCATGGCTTCGAGCGACGTGCGGCTGGCTGTTCTGCTCCCTGCTCTGCGGGCTGTTGCTCGTGTGTGATCGGAGCGGGATTGCTTACGACTGCTTGAACAGGAGCATGGGGTAAGGCGGCCTGTGAAGCGCTCGGTTGTAGTGGCTGTACAGGCGTTGACTCGACGCTCTGAGCGGGCGCTGGAGCGTGCTGAAGCTGCGAAACGGCTTGTGATGCCACTACGGTCTGCGTCGGTGTTCCTGAGCCGATAGGCGACTCCTGCGGAGCCGCTCCTTGCTCAACTCCTTGGATTGGAGCTGGTGCAGTCGATGAATCCGCAACGGTTGCGGATTTGGCCGAATGGGAAAGCTCGACCGGAGCGGCCAGCGTAGATGGATCGACGTGCGATGCGACCGCTGCACCGTTTGAAGCGTGCGATGAGGCCCGCTGCCCAGAGATCGGCGTTGGAGCGGCTGGTGTACTCACTGACTGTGCTGTTGCTGAAGGCGCAACGGACGTGACCACAACCTTGGGCGCGGCTGTAGGCTGCTGTGCTCCTGCTTGGGCGGCGTGTTGGCCTGCTGGAGCTGCCGAAGCTGCTTGTGAGCCTGCTGGAGCCACTTGGTTCGTTGTAGTCGCTACAGCCTGTTGTGCGGTTGGCGTTGAAGCTGCTTGTACTGCCTGACCGCTTGGCATACTTTGCGTAGTTGCAGCCGCCCCTCTGCGCACAAGGGCGCGAGAGTGTCCATCGGCGGTGGTAGCCGTGCGATAGCCACGCTGCCCATTTTCTCCGTTTGCCCTTGCAGTTCCAGAAGCCTCGATAGCTCCTGCAGACGGTCGAGCAGTGCCGAAGGCAACCCGCTCGCGGCGTGGATCGGAAACGACACCATTGGCCACCATCGCACTGGGAGCGGCGTTTTCATCAGCCAGCGTTGCCCGTACCACGCCGTTTTTAGAGACCCGCAAGCGCATCGGAATGGCTGGATCGGTGGGCGGGAGCGTTCCTCGTTCGGTGTAATAGCTTTGAGCCTGCTGTTCCACTTCTTGCCGGATCGCTTGCTGCTCGTGAGGCGGTGCATTTTTAAGCTGAAGGCTAGCGGCACCGACACGTCGCGCCCGTTCCTGCGCGGTTTTGGGTGCTCGGTTCAGGTCTTCCGCCATTGCGATGATCTCCGGCGAGAGCTGCCCATTGACGTGCTGTTTGCCCGTTTGTTGATTCGCTTGCTGATCTCCGGTGAGCTGATCCCCTGCTAATCGGCTACGGATTGGCTGCGCCGCTTTGGGTGGCTTGGGAGGCGATTGTGATGCACCCTGGCTGCTTGGCTGTGACAGAGCCGGCGCTGGTAACGCTGCTTGAGTCGCAGGCGCTTGTGTCACAATCGGAGCGCTGGAGTTTGCGGTATGAGCCGCATCGCTTGGCATCCCCTGAGCCGCTTGCCCATAGAACACGGCCATCGCCGCACGCTCTTCAAACTGTCTGCCGCTGCTATCGGTTCGCTGCCGTTTCATCTGCGCCCACGCAAAGGAGCCGCCCGCAACCGTGCCAGAGCCATAGCTGACTTCTTGAGCGCTGTATTGGTTCTCTTGCCCGGTGGCCTGAGCAAGCTGACCGCGCTGACGGATCGGGCGCGTTAAGGCGGTCGAAGGTGCGGCTTCATCGTCGGCTCGCTCTTCACCTTTCTTTCTTCCAAGCAGACCAGAAAGCAATGGGCCTACTCCACCAGTTGCCACGCCCATCCCGATCTGGAGCGCACTGCCTGCCAGATTCTTGATTGCGGAGGCACCTCCACCGGTAACCCCATCGGCAACCGTAAACAGGGTGGAACCGAGGAGCTTGCCCGCTCCCGCAACCTGCCACGAGATCATCAGGGTGGCGACAATCGTGGCCCCATAGAGGGCTGCCCCACTCCCTGTATTCGCAGCCTGTTTGACAATCGCCAAGGCGATCCCCATCCAGAGCGAGGCGATCCACGAAGTTTTGAAGACCTGCACACCGGCGTGGATCTGGGTTTTAAACATCCCTTCGGTAGAGGTAAAGAGCGCAAACAGGAGCGAAATAAGCAGACCGAACCAGATCGTGCCCACACAGACCGTAAAGAGCAGATGCACCCCTTGCTCCAGAAGTACGCCAGACCCCATCGGCACGGCCAAAAGCATGCGCATGGCTCCCTCTTGGGCCAAGGCAATCGCCGCCTTGCGTTTCCCTTCGTCCTCTTGGTCGATCTGATCCTCGTTGGCATAGTGCTCTTTGAACTGCACGGGCAGTGAGAGGGTGGAACAATGAATATCGGTCGCATTGGCTCGGAGGTAGAGGGCCACATAATCATTGAGGTAGATCCCTGGTACGCTCCGTTTGGTCGATGCCCCAGAACAGTCGGCGTCGCCGTCGTAGATCGAGCGCACAGGGCCAAGATCCTCGGTGTCATCGATGTAGAAATTGATCGCCCCGCCTGCGTCTTCCACGCCCTGTTGGGCGACCTGACTGAAGCCTTGAGCCACGGCCATGCGCACATTCTCTGTGGCCGCAATCGCGGGGCTGCCAATCGAGAACAGCAGCATCGCCAAGAGCGAATAGCCAAACACCGCCCGTGGGCGTACCCATTGGGTTTGCACAAAGCCGATCAGAAACGAACAGGCGGCAAAGACACAGAGGGCAATCGCGGCGATTGTCCAAAAAGGTGCTTGAATACCGATCATGGTCACATCGAAGATCGAGCCAAACACATCCTCCATCAAAAATGCACGTAAGCCTTCCAGCCAGCGGGCAGGAAGCAGGATCAGGACTTTATTCAGCCACCAACCGACTTTCATCACCGAGAGCCAGCCATCGTAGACCATCTGATCCCAACAGGGCTGCGGTTCAAGCGCAGAGCAGCCTGCGGCATAGCTCACTTGGGGCCACATGGCTCCCGCGAGCGCAAGTAGCGCGGCAAACATCAGCCAGCCAGAGCGATGAAAGCGTTTCATTGTTGCCCTCGCTTTCGGATGCGATACCAGAGCACACCGCCTGCGAGCGCACCGACGACAAAGGCCACGAGCGCGATTACCAAACTGGGAAATTCTCCCTGTTTTGGTTCAGCCTGTTCGTGTATCGGTGTGGGAAGCGCACTGAGATCTTCCTGCATAGGCGGTGTGCTCGCTGCCTGCTCTACCACTGGTTCAGAAGGAGCCGGTCGCTCTCCCCCCTCTGCCACTGATTCAGCTGGAGTTGGTAATTCTGCTGATGACAAAGCGGCCTGCATGGTCGCAACCGTTGGCGGGGTATCAGCACCCGCAAAGAGGGTTTCGGGATCAACGGCAAAGAGGCCATCACTGACCCGAAACAAGATGGTACGGGTTTGGCCGGGTAGGAGAGCAAGCTGGAGACTGTCGAGCGTGGTCGTCTCAATCTTCAGCTCGCTCCCATCGGCTTGGAGCACCCGAGTCACGCTGAACTGGCTGCCCTCCAGCGGTGTGATTGGGCTAAAGCCGTTACTATCGGTGTGAAGCTGGTGGATTGCACCATCTTCCGTTTCGACATCAATGCGCAGTCCCACAACCGGCTGGCTTGCAGCGTCGATCACGACTGCTTGCAGTGCGGTGTGCTGCTGGAAAAGGGAAAGAAGAAAGGCAAGAGCAACAATGAAACGCATCACGGACTCCTAGCGTGCTGGTCGGGTAATAATGGCGAGACGCGAGCTGTAATAAGGCGATCCAAAGACGTTTTTGGCGATCAGCACGCCATCGGGATAGTTGGCACTATGGATCATATCGCCCGTGCCATCGCCGTCGAGATCACCGGCGTAGATACCGACATGGGTGATGGCCGCACCGCGCCCAAACTGATTAATGCCGCCGAATAAGAGCAGATCACCAGGTTGTACCTGACTCTTCGGAACTTCAGGATAGTTTTTCTGGTTGGCGGTGCCATGCAGCAAAGCGATCCCATTCTCTTTGTAGGCCCACCACGTTAGCCCTGAGCAGTCAAAACAGGGCAATGAGGCACAGGCGGGCGTTACTCCACCGCCGTTACAGGCTTGAAAGCCCTTGCCACCCCAACAGTATTGGCGTCCTACTTGGCTCAGGGCTTTAGCCACAATCCCATCGGTGCCAGGCGGTACAGCGACCGGCATTGCGGCGTTTGCCTCACTGCTATAGGCCGCTCCAACCGTGCCCGCTTCGTTGCAGAAAGGATCAGAGCCAGGGGAGAATTGCACCCGAAAGCTCCCCGCCGTATCGACCGTGGCATCTGGAGGATCAAGGCGCAGATCCGCCGCCTCCACCGTGCCATCAGGGATTAGGATTGGCAGCTCGATCAGGGTCGCGCCCACCTCGATCTGACGGCGCAACAGGCTTTCGTCTTCTTCCATACCTGCCAAGCGTGCCGCTTCGACCGACCAAAACCACGTACCGCCGAGCTGACGGCCATCGGGCTGCTTGACCGCCGAGATCACCACTTGACGGGCCGGATCGAACATGAAGGGCGTAGAAGCATTCCAGGTAAAACGCAATACCACAAGGCGTTGGGCAGGAACGCTCTCACTTGCGGGAATGCGCTCGTCACGCTCGTCGATCTCCAGTTGCACATCGGCCCCGCCGAGGTTGATAATCTGCCCGATAAAGAAATCTTTGCCAGATCTGAGGTAGACCGTCGGGCGCACGACCGGACGACCATATTCGCGCTCGTAGGGTTCGGTATCGCGATACTGTGCCTCGGGTGTGCCCAGATCATTGAGTTCGGTGCCATCTTCCACTTGAGTCGTTGGCAAGGGTTTGGGTGTGGGACATGACCAGCGCGGCTCGAAGGCAGCCAGCTCATTGCCATTGCTCGCTACCGGTGCAAAGATGCAGGCGATGGTGTTGGCCAAGAGCAAAGCGCTGCTCACCAGGACCAATACACGCTGTTTCAATCGACTCTCCATGGGCATATTCCTTAGCGTTCAGGGGTTGGGGTATAGTGCAGATCGGGTTTGGCATAGTCCCACGCGAGCGCTCGCCAGCCCTCATCGGTTTCATGCAGGGTGATCTCGGTAAACGTTTCGCCCCGTTCGTGATAGGTATGGACGACCACAATCGTGCTGGCTCCGGCAGCTTGCGGCTCTTCAACCTCCATGCGGAGTAGTGGGCCAACCCAACTCAGCGTATCCTTCCAGCTATTGCGACGGATCGTGATCGCCACATTCTTCATAGGCATGTCGTTATCGACCAGAGTATTGAGCGTCGCCATATCGCCCTGATCCAAGGCGGTCACGATCTGTTCAGCCACTTCTTGGGCACTCGGTTTGGGCGTGCCACAGCCGACCAGCGCGAACACAACAATGAGCAGTGAAAGCAAACGATACATAACGATTCAACCTTTCTGTAAAGCGTGGAAGCATGTCGGAGGCACTACCGTATGAGCAGCAAAAATGTTGCAGGTTTTTCCGGTAGTGCTCCAAAATCAACAAAATTGGTTCAGTGATCGAAAAAAACGGCTTCAAAGACACAACCATCCAAACAAGGCGGCTAGTGCATCTTGTGACAAGCGCGCCCCAAAAGTGATCAAAGTGCTCTAGGATGGATCTTCTTGGAGCAAGCCCATCACATTGACAGGGCGCGCCTCAACCCGAAACTCCTCATTGCGCTCATCAAGCGTGAGCAGCCAGTGCGCACGACCATCGACACTGCCAAACAGCGCCCCACGTAAGCCTATCGAGCTGAGTTGGGGCGGCGTATCGACGCTCTCGGGCGTAACCGCATAGAGCCAAGGAGTATCGCTTGCTTGGGCTTCTGGAGTGAGTGGCCGCACCGACAACAGTGTTCGGCCAAGAATGGGGCGTGGCCCAAGATCGAGTTCGACCCAACTGGCAACCAGTCGATCTGATACGGCGTCATAGGCCAGCGACGGCTCAAAGCCAGCCAGTAGCCCTTTCCCATCGCCATCGAACAAGCTGCCGCCACTCTGGTGTTGAGCGATCTGCTCTTCACGGCTCCAGCTCTCCCCGCCATCGAGGGAGACTTGGCCGAAGACACCACCAGCCGCGTATTGGCTCCACGCAACCGCAACGAGGACCGAATCGCCCCGTGGAACGGCTAAGACGCTGGTTGCGATCACGGTTTCACTATTCAGGAAGCGGCGGGTTTCCATCTGCGTGCCCTGCCAACTCTGCCCATCCTCAGAGCGATAGAGCGTAATCGAAGCGCCATTGCCGCCGTCTTTGACCAGCACAAAGCGGATCACCCGACCATCGGGCAGGCTGACCACATCCATTTGTGCGCCGTACTGCTCACCGCCTTGGAAGCGCTCATAGCGTAGCCAGTGGCCTTCAGGAGCGCGATAGGTGTAGCCAACGTGATAGCCGCTTGCCGATGAGAGATAGAGCAGATGCAGCCCTCCTGCACTATCCACGCGCAAGGCCAAAGCGCCGCCATCCATTCTTTCGGCCTTGTAATCTGTGCTTGGAGGTCGCGCCGTCGGGCTAGGCTGGCTTGGGCCAGTGGTCGCCGTTGGCTCCGGTGTTGCGGTCGCACCTTGTTCAGCAGCAGGCGGGGCAGCGCCATCGACCCCAACGGGTTGCGGCTGGCTCCAGCTCAAGCCAAAATCACGGCTCTCGACCAGATACAGGCCGCTATCGCCATTGATCCCGCCTGCACCAAACACGCCGTAAACCGTTCCTTGGGCATCGGCGGCAAGGGCAACCCCACCAAAGAACTTCTTCACGGGTGAGATATTGAGGGTCTGCAAGGGTGTCCAGATCCCTTTCGGGCTACGTACCCGCGCCCAGACCCGTCCGTCGCTGCTATCGTCGATTCGATTGGCTCCCCAACTGATATAGGCGACAGCGATCACGCTCCCATCGGGTGAGAGGGTCATCGTTCGACTGCTGGCATAACCTGGTTGATCGCCGATCTCCGCAGCTCCTTGCAGCACGTTCACCAGCGCGTGTTTGGTCGCCTCTGGAATAAGCGTTGGGCTGCGGGTTGGGCTAGCGGTACGGCTTGGTGTGCCAGGCATCGGCGTACAAGGCGGATAGACGGGCACATGGGTCGGGAGCGGCATCGTCTCGCTCAAGATCGCTGTGGCATTGATGGTTGGGGTTGCTGGCTGGTAGATGCCATCCGGCCAACACCCTCCCGCAATGGCCGTTTGACGGGCCATCACGGGGGAGATCTCGCCACAACCACTCAAAAGCAGGGCAAGCACGGGCAGCAGCACGAAGAGCCCTTTCATTGCAGTGCCTTCCGACGATCTAAGGCCGCAGGCGGTGGCAAGGGAGCGAGCGGCGGCGCTGGGGGAAAGGGCGCGCCCAATGGTGGCAGCGTGTTGGCTTGCTCTTCTCCCGCAGTGAAGGCTTGAAGAGGAGGATGGTTGATCTGAGCCTGTGCAGCCTTGGAATTCGCTTGAGTCTCCTCTGGTTCAGCTTTGTTCCTATCGAGCGCCCGTTCGCTCATAAAGGTCAGAAGCTGTTGGGTCAGGCCACGGGTCGAGGCCATATTCAACCCGATCAGCGCACCCACGCCGATAACGGCAAGGCTGAGTAAGGCCCATGGGAGCATATCCCACAGTGCGCTATCTTGGGGATCGGCGGTCTGTGGTACGCGAAAGATCACCGGTGGCGCGGCTGGTTTGGGTTGCGGCGCAGGAATGGTGAAGATCACTGTGCTGGAGTTATCTGAGGGATCATCACCAGGGGTCGAGATCGTTACCAAGGCAGTATTCTCTACCTGCCCATTCGCGCCTTCACGCACGCGGCCCGTCACGGTATAAGTCGCTTGCTCACCAGGCTGTAGGCTCGAAGGATAGGCTGTGACACTCTGGCCAGATACGACGATATCGCCCTTGCTGCTCGCGAGGTTGGTCACTTCGACCTCGCTCGGCACGTTGTCGCGCACGACCACATCGTTGGCAACTGCATTGCCCGTATTGATCACGGTAATCTTGTAGACCACGGCCTCACCAGCCTGCGCACTGGATCGGTCTACCTCTTTGATGATCCGCACATTGGTCTGTGGCACAGGCGTGGCGCTCGGCTCAGGCAGCGGCGTCGCGCTCGGCTCCGGTGTAGGCGTTGGATCTTTCTTTTTGTCATCGTCGCGCTTGGGTTTATCCGTTGGGCGCGCCGTTGGGATCGGCTCGGGCAGCGGCTCATCGGTTGGCTGCTCTTGGGGCCGATCCGTTGGGCGCTCGGTCGGCTGTTCCTGCGGCTGCTCGGTCGGACGCTCGGTTGGCCGATCTGTTGGGCGGCTGGTCGAGGTTGCTGGCGGGCTAGTTGGTATATTTTGTGGTCTATTTGCCGGTGTGCTTGCCGATACGGGAGACACCAGCACAAGCGCGGCGCTCACAATCAGCGCGGCAACCAGCGCCATCAAGCTCAGGGAGAGAACATGGGTTCGAGTGCGCATAACAGTACCTTTTTGAATGCGTGTTACTGGCTTGCTTGTGATTGAGCAAGCCAGTAACGAAATGAAATACCTATCGGGTCACAAAGGGCAAATAAATGAGATGGGCCGCGCTCGGCTGCTGATCGCGCACGGAGATCGGGCCATAGACCTGTTCAGAGCCGTCGCGTTCCACTTCGATCAACCAGTAGAACAGGTTGCCCTCTGGAGCCGTGGGATCAAGCAGCAGATAGTCGCCTTTGCCCTTGGCCGTGAGACTGCTGACAACCGTCGCGTGTTCGAGATCTTTCTCGTGAGAGCGCATCACGCGGAAGGAGGCTGTTCGACGTTCCCAGACCGTAGACCATTCGATCTGTACGGTCTGATCGCTTTGGCGCAGCGCGCGTAGATAGCGCAAGAGCACCGCCGTGCCTTCCTGTGGGCCTAAGCCGATGTCCAGATCGAGATCTTCGGGCTGCTGTGCCGTCAGCACGGTTGATGGTTGCGCCGGGGTGGTCAGGTCGTAGTCATTGAGCGGCGCTCGGCTCAGTTGTGTCTCTTCAAGGCGGATCGTGTAGCGGGTATCGAAGCGCAAGCCTTCAAAGAGATACTGACCGCTTGCGTTGGTGGTCGTCGTCGCGATCACACGGCCCGTTGGATCGAGCAGCTCAACAATCACATCGGGCAAGGATGGCTCACCGCTCTCTTGTTGACCGTCTTTATCAAGGTCGATCCAGACATAGTCGCCAATTCGACCAGCTCGCACGGTATCTTCATCCTCATCACGGTTGTTTTCGGGCGTCGGATCAATCCCGCTAGAGCCATCATCTTCGACCACCACGGTATTGAGCAGGGTGGCGTGGGGGTAGGGATTGGGTACAACCAGCACAAATGTAGCGGTCACCACTTGATTGGGGATCAGGGTACCAATCGGCTTGATCCAGACGCCATTTGGGCCTTCAGTCCAGTCGGTTGAAGCTACAGAGACGCCATGGGGCGCGATCTCACGCAATATCACTCCTGTAGCCGTGTAGTGGCCGGTATTGCGCGCGGTGATGGTGTAGCGCACCTCGTCGCCTGGTTGCACGGTGGTGCGCCCATCGGTTTTGGTCACTTCCAAGTCTGGTTTCTCGACGATGGTTTCGACCCGCGAGCTGTTATCGCGAGGATCTCGCTCATCGGTTGATGAACTGATGGACGCCAGATTGGTGTGGGTGCTTCTGATCCCAGAGCCATGCAGCACACCGCGCACGGTAATGGAGCCACTTGCACCCGCGTCAAGGTTGCCCAGATCCCATGTGAGGGTGGGCGAGGTCACACTGGTCGGTGCAGGAACAGCAGATCCAAAGACAAAGCCGCTAGGCATCGTATCGACGATCCGCGCGGCAACGGCTTGCGACGGCCCATCATTACGATAGCTCAAGGTATAGGTGATTTCTGTGCCACTCTGAAGCGGGCCTGCGGGGCCAGACTTCACAATGCTCAGATCAGCCAGCGGTCGCACGGTTGTGGTGGTGGTCGAAATATCGTTACTTGGATCGCGATCCCGTGAAGTGGGGGTGTCGATCAGGGCAGTATTCACGTAGGTTGTGCCGCTGATCGCGGTGGTCGGCATGCGCAAGACAATCGCGATGGTGCCGCTCATTCCAGCAGTGAGGTCGCCTAGGTTCCAGCGCAGACCAGGCCCATTCGCTACTGGAGAGCTGGAGACCACTTGGAGCGGTGGGCTATTGGTTGGCAACAGATCGCGCAGGGTCACATTGCGCGCCGTCGCTGGCCCCGCGTTGGCCCACTGGAGTGTGACCGTGAAGGTGGTACCTGATACCACCACAGGAGGCATCAGCTTCACCACCGAAAGGTCAACGGTTTCAATATCGGTGGGATGCTCGTCGCGGTTGTTTTCGGGCGTATCATCGCGGGTTGTCGAAGTGATCACCACCTCGTTGATGACCGTCACAACTGGGTCGATCTGATCAAAGACCGTGCTTACCACGACCGTGATCGAGCCACTTGCATTGGGAGCCAGATCGCCCAGATCCCATGTCAAGAGCGCCCCGCTTTGGCTTGTGGGAGCGGGAGAAGCCGACACAAAGGTCACATCACCAGGCAAGGTATCGGTGATGGCGACCGAGCGGGCGATAGACGGGCCATCATTGCGATAGCTGATGGTGTAGCTGATCTGATCGCCGGAGGCCACGCGTTGCGGCCCATCCTTGGTGATCTGAGTATCGGCGCGCGAGATGACCACAGTGGTCGCGTCCGAATCGTTATTGGTCTTGTTGCGATCAGGATCAGGGATACCGCTGCTATCTCCGATCCGCGAGACATTACGCACCGAAGAGGCATCGGCAAGCCCCGCATCGGCTCGCAGCACCAGCGAGATCGTTGTGCTGGTGGCCGCAGGAGCCAACGTGCCAATATTCCATGTCAACACTTGGCCAGCCACACTACTTGGGGCTGGGCTAGCGCTCACAAACGAGATCCCCGCAGGCAGCGTGTCTTGTACCACCACACCCGTGGCTGTTGCGGGGCCAGAGTTACGATAGTTCAGGGTAGCGGTAAAGGTCGAACCAGCGACCACTTGCGCTTGGGCGAGTTTGACGATCTGCAAATCGTAGGTCCAGACCGAGCCGAGCACGGTCGAAGTATTGTTATCCGTGCGTGTCTCAGGCGTTGTGGTCGAGATCGTGACGGTATTGTTCATCGTCTCCGAAGTCAATACCGTGGTCGCTGTACCGGTGACAGTGACGCGCCCGCTTGCACCAGCGGCAAGGGTGCCGAGGTTGATCGAGATCGCATTCCCTGTACCTGATGCGCTACAGCCAGAGGTACACGCCCATGTGACCCCGCTCATTTGCGAAGGCACCGTATCGACGAGCTGCACTCCAGCAGCGCTTGCTGGCCCATTGTTGGTGTAGTCGAGGTAATACGTAACGGTACTACCGGTAAGCACAGGGAAGGTGTTGGGGCTGCTCTTGGTCACAGCCACATCCGCACGCTGCACAACCGTTGGAACCGTACCGGTATTGTCGGTCGGGTCATCGCCTGGGGTTGTGGTCGAGATGGTCGCCCTATTGGTCACAGTCGTGCCATTGGCGACGCTTGCCAATGCCTGCACCTGAATGGTGATCGAGCCAGTCGCACCAGCAGCCAAGGTGCCAAGGTTCCATGTCAGGACTTGACCCGATACGCTGGAAGGCGCAGGCGACGCGCTCACAAAGCTGACACCCGCAGGCAGGGTATCGACGAGCTGCACGCCCGCAGCACTCGCTTGACCGTTATTGCCATAGGAGAGGGTATAGGCGAAATTGGCACCGGCTGTGACCGTGGCAGGTCCAGACTTGCTCACACGTACATTCGGCGCGATCACAGCGGTGATCACCGTATCTGTGTTGTCACTCGGATCGTCGCCTGGTGTGGTGGTCGTAATCGTCACGCGGTTGGTGAGCGAACTGGGCGCATTGCTGTTGACGGTGGTATTGACCGTAATGGTGCCAGATGCACCAGCCGAAACGGTGCCAAGGTTCCAGGTCAGCACTTGGCCAACAACCGAAGACGGCGCAGGAGAGGCGCTCACATAGCTCACGCCCACAGGGAGGGTATCAACAATCGTCGTATTTTCAGCGATACCTGGCCCATCGCTACGCCACGCAAGGGAGTAGGAAAGGGCGGCACCTCGAACCGCTGTTGCAGGGCCACTCTTATCAATCCTGACATTTGTCCCATTCACTAAACCAATATCAAAGCTCGGATCGTTGACCCTGTTGTAGCCCAAGGGAGGCACGTCGATGCGGCCTGCACTATTGGCATTACTATCCCTATCGTAGTTCGCGCCTCCCCCCGCGAATTGGATCGTTGGCCCAAAACCACTCGGAACACCCGAGATGATCTGGACCGTCGCTGGAGCGAACGGATCAATGAACATCGACCAATAGCCATTGGCATCGGTCGTCACACGGATCGACTTGCCGTTTTGGGTGATCTCTAACACCACACCTGCTTGGCCGGATTCGCCGCCGTCTTGCAGGCCGTTGGCATCGCTGTCGATCCAGACCCGATCTCCAATTTGGGCAAAGCCACAGATGATCTCCAGATCGCCCATACCCGCCGCCTTGCCGAAGTTATGGGGATTGCCCTCATAGATCTCTTCGTTGGCGGTTCTGTTCAATTGGGTGGCGCTGCTATCGGGATAGTCAAACCAGGTCACATTGCCGGTAAAGTCGCGGTAGCTGTCAGCGACGGTCGCGGCGATCTCTTGGCCCGTGCCGCCATTGTGGGTTCCTGGGACGACTTGTACCGCGCCTAAGAGATGCTCGTAATCGACGGTTGAGGCGTGGGTATTGTTATCTTTGAGGTATTCAAAGCCATCTGCGGCAAGGCGCACGCCCGCCCACGTCGTAGCGGTCAACGTATCGAGCACAATGACATCACCGGCAGGGATACCGATCTGCACGGCCTTATCGTTAAAGGCCATGGTCATATCGCCAAAGCGATCACGTAAGCCTATAACCATCCGACCATCGTAGAGAAAATCGATTGAGGCTGCCATGGGTTGCGGGCAGTGGTACTCCCCGTGGCACTCAGTCACTCCAGATCGCCAATAGGTCCAGCGCTCGGGGTTCGCCGCATTAATGTTGGGATCGTTGTGTTGCTGGTCAATGGTGGTGAAGGCTGCTCGCGTCCACGAAACCGCGCCATCGACACTAAGCAGCGCGCCCACACGTACATCAGCCCAGCTTTGGCGGGCTTGGCCGGAACAGACAAAGCTCACAAAGATCTGGTTTTGGGCACCAGAACGGCGCTCATGCACGCCCATCGGGCGAAAATCGTCTTCTACAGGGCAGGCTGCCACGGCAGGAGGCAACAAGGTGCTGCCAAGAATCCCAAAGGGCGCAGTCGCTTGGAACTGATGAAGCGCCTTCTGGCTCATATCGACGACTAAGAGCCGGCTTTCATCGGGGCTGATCGCCAGATCGCCAAGGCCACGCCGTCCCACAAGGTTGGCGGTGGCATCGTCGTGGGTCGCGCGAGCTGCATTCTGGGGAATGTCGCCAGGATCAGCTCCTGGCACCGTGATAATGTGGACTGCGGTATTTATAGCTGTCGGGTCAAGTGCATAAATGGCCGCAGGCCCACCTGGGCCATAACGCGTAATCCTTTTCACATAGGCTGAAGTAAATAAGGTGGAACTTTGGGAACGGTAGGCCAAACCATAGACACTGCCTACTTGGGTCAAAGTGGCAGGCGATCTATGAGTGCTATCTTCACCTGCGGATAGCGCAGCATCGGGTTTGGCATCATAGAAGGTAGTGATAGCGGTATTTGTTGATGGTGCATCATATTCATCAGTACCGCTTCCATAGGCTCCAGCACTCCATTTGGAGCCAAAGCAGGTTACGGCGTAACGATGGGTCTCACCAGGTACTAAACAGTCCACCAGAGAGCCATAGGATTGGCTTGGGGGATTATTGGCAATGGCCGCCTCTGCTGTTGGTATCATCACGGGTAGCGAGCTACTCAGCACACTCAACAGCATCAGAACCACAAAAAACACTCGAACTGACAGTTTCATACTGAAACTCCTTCAAGAGTAGAACGTATATGCCGTATAATTGTTAAAAATTTGAAAGAAAGGTATCTTCCAATGCGTTTTTTCACTCTCCTTTCGCTGTTTCTTGCTATAGGTCTTTCAACATCTGCTTTTGCATCACCTTCCGAACCTTTAGAGCCTGCTGCGGTTCCACAAGGGAAAGTGACCGGACATGTTTGGGTTGACCTTAACTGCAACGGCATCAAGGAAACTGGCGAGGGCGATGCAGGCAATTTAGGCATTGTTCAACTTGTAAATACAGGTCGTGATCGTGTCCTCAACACTGGCGACCAAGCACAGGTGTACTACACGGGCATAAATGGGAATTGGGAGACTGATCTTATTTCTGTCAATGATTTTCTTGACGGACAGCCTTGGGTCTTTGCCGTTGCTGTCGGCAGAGGCTCTGCTGCGGCCCTCGGTTATCGCCCCTCTCCCGAAGGCCCCGATACGATCCTCAAAGGCCCAACCTTTGCCAGTGCGACCTTCCAAGTGCAGGATGGTCAGACCCTCAATGTGGGCGAGATCGGCGTCTGCCCGCTCCCTAAAGTCTTCCTCCCTTCTGTGCGCAAGTAATGTGATTGCTACCGCTCTCGCCAGTGAGGGCGGTAGCGCTCCCTCTCTAACTCCTACTGAATCGTCCAACCGCCATCAACGGGCAGCACCGTGCCAATCGTGAAGCCAAAGGCATCGCCTAAGAGCGCCACAATCGCACGAGCGAGATCTTCCGGCTCGGCAATCCGGCCAATCGGATGGTTGGACGCGATCAGGGCCTTCTCAACCTCCTCTGTGCCTCCAGAGAACTCGACATACATCGGGGTGCGTGTGGAACCAGGGGCCACGCCATTGACGCGAATGCCGTACTTGCCCACCTCAAGCGCCACATCTTTCGTCAGCCCTGCAACCGCGTGCTTGGTTGCCGTATAGCCGGCCACGTTCCCCAAGCCGACTAAGCCAAGCGCACTCGATACGTTGACAATTGCGCCGCCTGTGCCCTGCGACTGCATCTGGGCAATCTCGGCCTTGAGACACAGAAAGACGCTGGTCAGATTGACATTGACGATCTTCTCCCACGTTGCGGTGCTGTACTCGACCAAGGGCACGACTGGCCCGACCATCCCCGCCGCATTCACGGCATAGTCCAAGCTGCCAAAACGCGCCACGGCAACCGATACCAAGCGCTCGACCTCAGCCGGATTGGTCACATCGGTTTTGATGAACAGGGCGCGATCCGGCCCGATCTGATCAACAAGGGTTTGTCCATCGCGCTCGTTGATATCAGCGATCACCACATGGGCACCCTTCTCAGCCAATAACCGCACAGTTGCCCGACCAATCCCACTCGACCCGCCCGTCACAATCGCCGTCTTGCCTTGAAACTCACTCATCACACAACTCCTTCATCACGGAAAAACTTCTTGCACTGCGTGGTGCGTGGAGGCACTACCGTATCAAATTGAAAAATCGTTTGCGTTTTTTGGTTCGATTTGGTATGGATTTGAGCGTCTTTCGAGGCACCTTAACGAAGCGACGTCGCATAGACCTCAAACTTCCACGACACCAGATCAAGCAGATCGGGGTCGGTCACACAATGCCAGCGGATATAGGAGAGCTGTTTAAACTGCCGAAGCTGGTCGGCGTGCATCGCGCGCATCCGATCAATCACCTGCTGCTTTGCGGTGTCGAGGCTGGTGCGCTTCTGTAAGACTCCAGCAAACGGCTCATAGACCTCATAATTGCGCATCAGGAAGGAATTGCTGAAGCCTGCGGCAATGGTCGCTTCGATCTCGGCAAAGATGCCATCGTCCACAAAGCCATCAGTTCTGAGCATATAGCGCCGCTCCATATACTCGGCATTCGGCGGCTCAATCCCGATCACCTCCAGATCGACCATTCCTCTGCGAACGAGAACGTCCAAAGCCGTCATAAAGCGTCGTGAGCCGCCCTCTAAGAGCGGAATACCACCCTGCTCGATGATCTCGTGGGCTTTGGCCAAAATCAGCTGCATGCAATCATCGACAGGCAGCTCGTGGGCTGGCGAGAGTGCGCCATAGAGGTGCAGCCGCTCAAGGTAGTGGCTATCGCTCCGTCCTGTGCCAATCGCGAAAGAGTCGTAGATCTGGCAGGAGTCAAAACAAACCACCTGTGCCTTCGCAAAGCGCTCTAGGAGCGTGTTCACGACAGCGGTCTTACCGGTGCAGGTGGGGCCGAGGATGAGAAAGAGCTTGAGCGGGTGAGGGTGGTGAAGATTAGGAGTGTGCATGATCGAGTCTTTCCATTGCGACGAAGCGCACAAGCTGTGAGGCATCACCCTCAAAGACGGGGAGGAGATAGTCGGGGTCGGCCTGCGCGATCTGGTGCATCATCGGTAAGCAGTCGAGCTGGAGAAAGCCATGGTGTGTACAGTCCAGCAGGATCGTCTCAATGGGAATGCCGAGATAGCGCGCCAGTCGGATCTCGGTACGGCAGCCAAGCGAGAAGGGCGCGTCAGGCAGACAGATCAAGCGTTTGATGGGGTGCAGATCAGCAACGTGTTCGAGGAACGAACAAAACAGCGAGAGCAGATTGCTATAGAAGCTCTCGCGCTCGGCATGCGTTTTGGCATAATCGTTCATCGCACTATGCGCAGCGCCCACATGCTTTTGATAGAGCGCTTCAAAGACCAGCGCTTCTTCGACAGGCAGGCCTGCAATGTGATAGAGCCAGTAACGGAGATACTCGCTCTCGCCCCACCCCTCCCACAGACCAAACGCGACCGAGCTGCTGATCACGCTTCCAAGAGGAAGCGAGGACAGCGAGGCATCAATCAGGGATGTGGCGATCTGAAGGTTGAGGCGAGCGACCTCAACAATCTGGGTGCGATCTGGGGCGGGCGCGTTAAGCAGCCGACGCGCTCCAGCGCTGGTGATCGGCACACTAAAGAAGATCTGGTTGTGGGCAGGGTTGGTGCGACGCACATCGGCATAGACATCGACGGGCGAAGCAGGGCCATAGGGCGGAGGGAACACAACATGGTGTTGCGGCTTTTCCATACATTTCCTCATGCAATCCATTCAGACGTGGCACGGACGGAATGGAACGTCTGTTGTGTGCGCAGGCAGTACCGGATGAGCAGGAAAAGCCGTATGGTTTTTTGGGGGATGAAAGAAGGGACAAAGCAAAACCCCTATGCAGATGCACAGGGGTTAGCAAAGCAAGCAAATAGAACAAGGACTTCAGTTTTCACGCACACCTGAAAAGATCAATGATAAACAAAAGGTGAGAACATCCCTTGTGGAACATTCTCACCAGATCGTATTTAACTTTTTATGATATTCAGAAAAATGAGAAGGATACCAATAGCGACTACGGCTGGTATCGTCGCACCAGCGAAAATGATCCAAGCGATCATTGCCACTAACGCGAAGGCAAGCCCTATCCGTACAAGCGATATGAGGAATACTCCCTCCCAGATCGCGCTAAAGACAGATGTCATTACGCCTATAGCAAGCAAATACCAAAGAGCGTTATCTGCTCCATTTTGCCTAAGATGAAAGAGCAGTGCTATCACCAATATGGCTCGAAGTAGATGTGTTGTAGTCCAATCACCCCCTTTCTATCGATACTGTGCTTGTATAACGATCTTGCTTAACGGTTTGTTGCAGTTCATTATCAGCGCTTCAGCGCGTACTGAATACCCTCTTGGACACTGCGGCGAATAACGAGCGTATTCATATCCACCCCAAGCGAAACGAGGCTTTGGGCCACTTCAGGCCGCACGCCTGTCAAGATCACCTGCGCACCCAACAGATGGGCGGCCTGCGCAGTGCGGAGCAAGGCGTTGGCAATCGCGGTATCGACAATCGGCACACCGGTGATGTCGATCAAGACCATGCGGGCGCGATGCTCTAGGATCGCTGCGAGCAACACCTCCATCATCTGTTGGCAGCGAGCACTGTCAATATGCCCGATCAGGGGCATCAGAAGCACCTGATCAGCCAAGGGGATGAGGGGCGTGGATAGCTCTTGGATCGTTTCATTCAATCGCCGTACCTGTTCTGCTTGCTCGCGGAGGGCATCATCGAACAGCTTGCGTTCAGTCACATCGCGCGCGGCTGCATAGATCAAGCCTTCTGATGGAATAGACAACGAGAGCCATTCGATCCAGCGATAGCTGCCATCTTTGCAGCGGTAGCGATTCACAAACGAGACAACGTGTTTACCCTCAGAGAGTGAGGCGGCAGCTGCATAGGTGGATTGCACATCATCAGGATGCACAAGCTCCACGAATGGCTGGGCTTTCAGCTCTTCTTCACTAAAGCCCGTGATCGCCATCCAATTGGGATTGAGCTGGAGAAACATGGCGGTATCGAAGGTGGCAATACAGAGCATATCCGGCGAGTCGGTGAACAGGTTCGGCATGGTTTGGGTCTGCATTTCGCAATTCCTTTTAACGTATGGTCCATACAGTCGGGGTATCGGTGATGGTGAGCGGCGTGGCTTGGACAATCACCCGTTGCGTAAAGCGCTGCGGACCAGTTAAAGGCCAGCAGGTGATGAGGGTCAGCAGCTCGCTGCCCGTTGGCTCTAAGAGAGTAGCATTGGCGCGGCGCTGTTGCTCGGGCGCGCCCTCTTCATCGACTAGTAAGCGCTCTTGGACACGATAGAGATAGCGCACGCCCTTACTGGTCAGCGCGATCTCATCTCCTTCCTTCACGTTATACAAGTCACGAAAGACTTTGCCATAGCCGCCTACGTGCGCGGCCAGCACAATGTTGTCGCCATCGGCGGGGTTGGCCGATCCGTGATGATGCCCGACGGCGAATTCTGCCACCTCCCAGATCGCAAACTGTTGCGCATCTTGCTCGACCAGCTCCCAACCAACCTCGACCACCTTGGAATCGACCGCAATGCTTGGGATTTCAATCCGGCTGATGGTCGAAACACGGACCTGTTCTGTTTGTATCGGCACTGGGCTAAGGATCTGCTCAGAGACAAGACGAGGTGGTAAAAAGGTGCGCTCGCGCTCAGAGACGATAGGCCGAATGTCGATTGCAACCGACGGGCGCGCTGTTTCTTGCAGTGGCAGCTCGCTTCCGCCTTGGGCTGCGACGATCTGGTACGAGATCTGACTATACACACCAGCGGTTGCCGCCAGCGCATAGACCCCGATCAGCATCAGCAGATGCCCAAGCGTCCACAACACGCGACTCGATCCTCGCGGCAAATCCGCAACGGTTGCGGATCTAAGCAGCGCCATCATGGCTGCACCACAACAGGCAAGTGGATTGTGGTCGAGCGCGATTGGGGCAAGGTCATTTGGGGATCGCCAAAGAGCTGATATGACCAGAGAAGGCTCGTTCCGCGCCCGTCGTCGAGTACGCTGCGCAGGCCTGCGAGGTGAGCGGCTCCCAACGTGCCACCAGCAACAAGCACCGGCACGACGCCTTTGGCAAACGGCTCATGTCCAGAACTGGCGACCATCCCCGCCGACGATAAACTAGCGACGATCCCGCCGCCCTCACGCAACAGCAGCAGCTCGTCGGTTGTCACCAAGTCAGGATTGGCAAATGATCCAGTCAAGCAGCTCAGATTGAGTAAGATCGGTAGGCGGCTGCCATTTTGAAGCCGGACCCCATCGTAGAGCGTGTAGAGATAGGACGGATCGGCATCGAGCGCGGTGGTCGCCCACTGCCATGGATTGGCATGACCACTGTAGACCAACAAGCTCGCCCCACTATCACGTTTGTCGGGCGCTGCGCAACGCGGATCGGCGCGTGAGCCGTCCCAGGCAGCAAACAAAGCGCAGCGGGCTTGAAGCGGATCATGGTAATAGGGAGCGCTCACAGGTCGATCTGGGGCATAGTAGATCCGACTGCTTTGCCACGCAGATGGCAAGAGGCTGCGCACCGTTTCAGCAGTTGCCACAAAGCCGCCTGCGGGATCTGGGGAACCATCGGCCTCGCGATCATTGTCAGCAAGCAGGATCGCTTGTTGTTGCCACGCTCCAGATGGCGGCTGTTGCAGCGCGGTGACGGTTTTGGCAATCACCACACGCGCCTCGTCGAGTGTGCGCACGGGCAGCCGACCAATCGGCAAATCGGGCAGTCGATCCGCAAGCACATCATCGCCATCAAGCCGCGTAAAGCACGTATCGCAGGGAATCTCGCCCATCGGATCGCTCTCGACCAGATAGGGCGGAATGAGACTGGCATCTCTGCGCACTGATCCCGAACCGACCAACAGCCCCGCTTTGGGCGCGGGCTTCCAGTGCGCCGCTACCGTGCGAATCAAAGAGCGGATCGCTTCAGGATCAGGGCTGCCGTAGCTCCACGCATCGTAAGCCGCTTGCACATCGAGCACCGCAACCTGTTGGCCTTGCTGTTGTTTGAGCGCAACCAGTGGGCCGAGCGCTGGCAGAAAGTCGCTATGGGAGATGATCAGATAGTCTGCTCCTGTTTGGCCTGCTTGCGGCCCATTGCGCAGATCGAGCGGACTATGAATGCTTAGTTCAAACGGGATTGGCGTCGCGCTGTAGTTTGGCCGAATGGTTGGCAGTCGCACAAACTCCACCAGCGCGCCGTCGGATGGTAAGCCTGTCGAGCTAAGACGGAGATCAAGCTGGTGTGTGCCTGCTGCGAGTGCGATCGGCAACGTGAGCGAGACAACAGCTGCTTGGGGCTTTTGGAGGATGCTGCGATCTGCATCACTCCAGACCAGTGTGCCAAGGAGCTGGCCCGCGCGTTGCACCTCAAGCCGATGGTCGCGCCGCTCCATCCCGACCACGCCAAATTCGACCAGCGAGCCAGCAGGAGCAGCAATAGGCACAGTTATGGTGATGGGTATGCTTTGCCCTGCTTGCAAGGATGCCCCAAACCAGCGATCTCCTGATGGCCCTGCAAAACCTGCGTTATATTCGCTCTTTGGCTGCCAAAGGAGCGATTCACCAACCAGCGAGATCGGTGCGCGCAGCCCAGCGCTTTGATCGTAGGTCAGCCAATACACTTGTTTTGTGGTGAAACGGCTTGTGTTGGCTTTGCCGATAAAGCGCACGGTCGCACCCACCAATGTGCCATTCCCGCCGCTGATCTGAATTGGTAGCTCGTGGCCCTGATCGTAGACATGCACGCTATCAACACGGATCTGATCGAGCTTCCAGCCAGCCGCCGCAAGCTGATCGCTTGAGATCGCTACCAAGCCACTTTGTTTGATTCGCACGGTCAGCACATTGGAGCGGGCCACAAGCGGATTGATCGCGGGCAGAGCAGCCGCTTCAACAGGTCCACTACTAGGCAACACGAGACTAAGCAGTAGGAGAAGAAAGACGATACGCATCGAAGACTCCTAGTCTGTTTGCAAGGCGGCCAGTGCGTGCGATGCCTCTGCCAGCTCATCAAAGGCGGCGGCCACTGCGGAGGCGTTGCTATGGAGCTGGGGCAGCTCACTCAGGTTCACCGAAGTGAGAAGCGGGTTGACCGATGCAAGCGCCTCATTCACGGCAGCTTGGGCAGCCGCAAAGCGAGCATGGGTTTGTTCATAGGTGTAGATCGGTTCAAGCAGGGCATGTAGGCGTGTTTGGGCGCTCGTTAGGTTATTATTGATGAGATCATCTGCCACCTGATCGAGCAATTGGCGCAGCTCGGTGGCTTGTAGGGCACAATCGGTCAGAAGGTGGGCGGTGGTCGGGTCACTGGTTTCGGCTGCGGCGACAAGGGCGGCTTGACCAGCGTGGCTCAACAGTGATGGGGACATACGGGTTTCCTCTCATACAAACACATATTTCTATTCACAAACACTACCGTCTGTGAAAGGGGGATAGTGCAGTTTTTTGAGAGGAAGTGAGGAGAATCAAAAAGTCGTTTTGACTTCTTCGTAGCGGCGCTTGAGTCGGCGCTCGATCAAGGAGGCCAGAAGCTGCTGCGCGTCTTGGTAGCTCGTGGTGGGCATGGCGATCCAGCGCATGGTGCGGCGTGGAATGCTGCCCCATTCACGCAAGACAACCCATTGGCCAAACAGATCTTGCATCAGGCTCAGGCGATAGTAGCGCGTGCCACGGGTGAAGTAGTGGTATTCCTGCATCGGTTCTGCTCCTCATAGATTGCGACTATCTACGTGGTATATAGCAGAGAAGGATATGTGTTAGAAGGGGTGATCGTTCGTTTTAGCGCTTGGCTATGTATGAGCGTCATTGGCAGTATAACCTCGTCAGGGGGAAACGTCTTCCTCTTCAGTTCTTCTACACAAGCAAGCTGGATGCTATTTTGACATCCTTCCATGGCTAAAGCACATGGAAGGATGTCAAGGTTTTCTGATCCTGTCAGGTATATTCCCTACATAGCTATATGGTCATGCCTGCTAGCCCACCGCGCTGCTTCTGCGTATACTGGCTATAGTCCTACAATTCCGTCTTAGCCAAAACACACCCCACTATTCTCCTCATTCCGCTCAAAACTCAAGCGGTGCTCTGCGAAATACTCCTCACCGTTTCTAGGACAGAAGCTGTTAGACCATCAATCAATGATGTAGGTATTTCAGAGGGCCTAGCAGCCGCCTCTTGTAAGAGGCCTTAGAGAGAAGGTCTCCTGAACCTCATCACGAAAAGGAAGTATATGACAGTTTCAGTTCGTCCGAAGCTCCAAAAAATAGCAGTGCTTGGCAATGCCCTGCCCCGCCAATGTGGGATTGCAACCTATACCAGCGACCTCTCTGCCGCGCTGCACGAAGAGGCCCCTGAGATTGACCTCTGGACACTTGCAATCAACGATACCCCCGAAGGCTATGACTACCCCGAACGAGTGCGTTTTGAACTGCAACAAGATGAGATCGAGAGCTATCATCGCGCAGCCGAAATGATCAATCTAGCCAACGTTGATCTGGTTTGCGTTCAGCACGAATACGGTATTTTTGGTGGCCCATTTGGGAGCCATGTGCTGGCCTTGCTGCGCGATCTGCGTGTTCCGATTGTGACCACGCTCCATACGGTTTTACGTGATCCCAAACCGGAACAGCGTGCCATTATGATCGAATTGGCTCAGCTCTCCGATCGACTAGTCGTGATGAGTCAGCGCGGGGCAGGTTTTCTGAGCGAGGTTTATGGAATCGACTCAGCGAAAATCGATCTGATCCCGCATGGCATTCCTGATCAGCCCTTCCTCGATTCGAGTTTCAATAAAGACCAGCTCCATGCTGAAGGCAAAACCGTTATGTTAACCTTCGGCCTGCTCTCCTCCAACAAGGGGATCGAGGATGTCTTGATGGCGATTCCGGCCATTTTGGAACATCATCCCAATCTGGTCTATATTGTGTTAGGGGCGACCCATCCGCATGTGCGCCGCTTCGAGGGTGAGCGCTATCGCAACAGCTTAGAAGCGCTGGTAAAACGACTTGGAATTGAAGCGCATGTGGTCTTTGAAAACCAGTTTGTTGACCAAGCGATGCTCGCTACCTATGTAGGCGCAGCCGATCTGTATATCACACCTTATTTGAACGAAGCCCAAATTGTATCGGGAACCTTGGCCTATACGATTGGCGCTGGCAAAGCGATCATCTCTACGCCGTATTGGTACGCCAAAGAGATGTTAGCCGATGGCTGTGGAATCTGTGTACCCTTCCACGATTCTGCTGCGATCGCGCGCGAGGTGATCGCGCTGCTGGATAACGAAGAAGAGCGCGATGCCATGCGCAAGCGGGCCTACATGCGAGGCCGCGAGATGACTTGGTCACATGTGGCAGGATCGTATCTCGATTCGTTTACGCGCGCTCGCAAAGAGTTTCACATCCACACGCCATCAATTCATTTTGTACGCATGCAGCATAACCTGCCCGAGATCTCGCTCACGCATGTGGAGCGCATGACCGATAGCACAGGAATGCTTCAGCATGCGATCTTTAGCCTGCCAAATTACGCAGAAGGCTATACCACCGACGATAATGCCCGTGGTTTAATCGCAGCAGTTTTGCTTGAAGCCACAGGCCACACCGAAGGCGAACGCTTGGCAAGCACCTATCTTGCCTTTCTCAAGCACGCCTTTAACCCAGAACTGGCGAGTTTTCGGAATTTTATGGCCTATGATCGCACATGGCTCGAAGTGCAAGGCTCAGAGGATTCGCACGCCCGCACCTTGTGGGCACTAGGAAGCGTATTGAGCCATTCCAAGCAGCCCCATTTACGCGGTCTGGCGGCTCTATTGTTTGAACAAGCCCTCCCTGCCACGCTCGCCTTCGAGCATCCCCGCCCTTGGGCCTTTGCGCTGCTCGGCATCACCTCCTATTTAGGACAGTTTCGGGGCGATCGACGCGCCCAACAGATAGGTCATCAATTAGCTGAACGCCTGCTCACCCGCTATCAAGAACAGCGTCAGGAGGACTGGCACTGGTTTGGCGAGTTGCTGTCTTACGATAACGCCGTGCTTGCCCATGCCTTGCTGGTAAGTGGCGATATGTTTGAGCGGAGCGATATGCGTGCGGCTGGTTTAGAGGCATTGACCTGGTTAACAACCCTGCAAACCTCCGAAAAGGGTTGCTTTGCGCCTATCGGTTGCCACGGTTTCTATCGACGTGACGGAGAGAAGGCCCGCTTCGACCAACAGCCGATCGATGCCCACGCCCAGATTGTCGCCTCGCTCGCGGCCTATCGCAGCACCGGTGATGAGGTCTGGCGCACCTATGCGCGCCGCGCCTTCAACTGGTTTTTGGGCGACAACGATCTAGGCCAAGCGCTCTACAATCCACAAACTGGCGGCTGTCGTGATGGTCTAGAGATGGATCGTATAAACCAGAATGAAGGCGCAGAGTCGACCTTGGCCTTTCTCTTATCGCTTTTGGAACTGACCCAAGATGCCAAACAGCGTACACGCATTCTCAGTAACGGTGCCGATCATGCAAAAATACCATCCTTACAGGCTGCCTTGGAGCGTCGCGCTCATAAGGTCGTGTCTGAACAGAAATGAACGTAGCTTATGCAAAAACACAACCCAATCCTCTTCCAACGCTATGAGGCTAATCCGATTTTAAGCGCCGCCGACTGGCCCTATCCGGTCCATAGCGTCTTTAATCCTGGGGCAACCCGTTTGCAAGATGGCACCATCCTGCTTTTATGTCGTGTCGAAGATCGACGTGGGATCTCGCATCTCTGTGCTGCCCGTTCAGCCAACGGTATCGACAATTGGACTATCGATACCCAGCCGACCTTTGCGCCCCAAGCGGAAGAGTGGCCCGAAGAAATTTGGGGCGTAGAAGATCCACGGATCACCTACCTGCCCGAACTAGAGCGCTATGCCGTTGTCTACACAGCCTACTCCAAGGGCGGCCCGTGTGTTTCGCTAGCACTTACCTCCGATTTCGTCAACTTTGAACGCTATGGCGTTTTAATGCAGCCTGAAAACAAAGATGCCGCCCTCTTGCCCTTCCGGATCAATGGCTCGTGGCAGCTGGTCCATCGACCTGTTGAGCAGCATGCGGCCCATATCTGGATCTCGTCCTCGCAAGATCTCCATCAATGGGGCGGACATAAACGGATCCTCACAGCTCGACGCGGAGCATGGTGGGATGCCAACAAGATCGGCCTTTCGCCTCCTCTCATCCATACCAGCGAAGGTTGGTTGATGATCTATCACGGGGTGCGCATGACGCCTTCTGGATGTCTCTATCGGCTTGGCCTCGCTTTATTTGCTAGCGAAGCACCCGAGACATGCCTATTACGAGGTGACTCGTGGATGTTTGGGCCCGAAGCTCCCTATGAGCGCTTCGGCGATGTTGGCAATGTCGTATTTCCCTGTGGAGTGGTGCCCGACCAAGACGGTGATGGCTTATTGATCTATTACGGTTGCGCAGACTCAAGTATTGCTGTTGCGACCGCCAGTATCAAACAGCTATTGGCTTGGCTCTATCTCAATGGCAATAAACCATCTTTACATGACGAGCAAGGCTAAAAGGATCTCGAACGGCAGACTGCAAGGTTTTTTGGTACAATAAAAGAAGCAAATTCCAACTATCTCGAAGCGACCTCACCCGCACTTGAGCGTCTGCACACCAGCTCATCAACAGATCTCGACCTACGATCACCCCTTCGCCTCTTTGAGGCACCAGGGATTGGAAACATTCCTCTTCTACTCACTTCTGAAGCAATGGGCGCGTCAGCCTATCATATTCGAGCTAGCTCAGGCTCGCATGGACGCGCTCGCAGGAGAGTTCTTTCGCAGGTCTGACATTGAGCGTTCTCGGCCTATGCTATGCCCCAAGATAGCAACCTACCATAAAAGCATGCCATGGAAGCAGCTTGGAGTCGATTATGACGAGCTCATCTGTGCCTGAAGACAACACTATTGCCAGCCTTGCCGCCCATGTCGCTCAACACTACGCCGAAAAGAATATTCCCGCACTTATCATCAATAACCAAGGCGGAATCGAAGCGTTTACCCCTAAGATAGACGAGTTTTTTGCGATAGATCAATCGGATCTTGGACAAACACTCAGCAGCATAGCTCGCCATTTTAGCGGTTCAGATCTGGCACGCCAAATGGAGCGAACACATCAAAGCAATAAGATCAGTGAAACAAGTATTCAACGAACGAGCGACTCCTCATTTTGGCTTATGCGCATGGATCCTAACGTTGCTGGTTTGCAAGGGCTTGGTGCGCTTGTGGTTTCGTTTATCGATGGCCAATCGCTCAAAGGTGCTGAGGTGGAGTATGAACAGCGTTTTACTGCCCTGCAATCTATCTACACCATGTTAACGCTCTCACTCAAAGGTGAACTAAACGAAGAGAAACGATCAGAGACTGCGTGGGAGGATAAAACCTTAGAGCAACGAATGATGGAAAAAACCCGTCAACTTTTATTTCGGCAGTTGCTTTTGAAACAGGAAGAGGAACGGCGGCGGATCGCTCACGATATTCACGATCAACTAGGCCAAGATCTTACCGCACTAATCCTCGGCCTGCATAAAGTCCATGATAGCCTGCAAGACCAACCGGAGATCAAACAGCAATTGCTGGCCTTGCAAAACCAAGCCGTTCGCTTAGGACAGCAAGTCCAAACCCTCGCTTTTCAGATCCGGCCTGCCGCGCTTGAACAGCTCGGTCTACTGGTCAGCTTACACGATTATATCCAACGCTGGGCAAGACAGGCCGAAATTAAGGCCGATTTTCAACAGATCGACCTCAATGAACAACTATTCCATCGCTCGCTAGCAAGTATGCTCTATCGATTAGTTCAAGAAGCGCTCAACAATGTGCTCAAACATGCCCATGCCCAACATGTGAATGTGATCATCCAACAACGCCAAGCCGAGCTCAGCCTGATTATTGAAGATGATGGGATCGGTTTCGATTTTAAGGCCACCCAACAACAATCTCAACGCGGTCAGGGGCTGATCAGCATGCAAGAACGCATCGCACTGGTCGATGGCAAGCTGATTATCGAATCATCCTCTGGAGGCGGCACGACGCTCTTTATCCGTATCCCGCTCGATTCTCTAGAAGAGGAGTGAAGGCTGGCCACAACCTCGCGCCGACAGCAAAGCTGTGTACACTACCTCACCGCTTGTGTGAAATCGTATTCAGGCGAGAGCAGCTTTGGTGCTTGACAGGGTTTCAATAGAGGGGGGTTTGTAGTAGAAACAAGGAAGGGCATGAAAATGATACGCCTTTTTCTGGTTGACGATCATCTGATCGTGCGCGAAGGCTTAAAGGCTTTGATTACAGCACAAGCTGATATGGAGATTGTTGGCGAGGCAAACACTGGTGTTGATGTGTGGCTGTACATTCACGAGCTGCTGCCAGATATCGTGATTATGGATATCTCTATGCCGCATATGACTGGTATCGAAGCCACGCGCGAGATAAAAGAACACTGTCCAGATGTGCGGGTACTGGTATTGAGTATGCACAACGATACCAACTACCTTCGCCAACTGCTTGCTGTAGGCGCATCGGGATATATTTTGAAACATACCGCTGCTGACAATCTCATTCAGGCTGTAAGAGTCGTTGCAGCGGGCGGCACCTACCTTGAACCTTCGTTGGCCGAGCATGTGTTTGCCCATTATGTCCAAGGTACAACCCTCTCCACCAAGGCATTAGGCATGGCGTTGAGCGAGCGTGAAATGGAGGTTGTTCAACGAGTTGCCCAAGGCTATAGCAATAAGGATATTGCCTTACAACTGATATTAAGTATCAAGACGGTCGAGACCTATCGTGCACGCGCCATGAGCAAGCTCGGCATCAACGGGCGAGTGGCTCTCGTTCGCTATGCTCTTGAGCATGGCTGGTTGCATGCTCTTTAATCGCCATCTTCCTCTTTGGAGCTTTGCTTGGCAAGGCGATGCAGACGCGACGTCATATGGTGTTCTGGGAGACGGCGTGTTTTGAATGTAAGCGTTCCGATCAAACGGTTTGGCTTAAGCAACGCTGCCGAATCTTCAGTCCAGTCTTCTTCAGCCGACTCATCAACGCGCCCGCCTTCATTCTCCCAAGATTGTGTGCCAGGATTTGAAGGATGAACGCTTCGTTGTAGGTGTACAAGTTTCATACGAGACCTCGTCTGTATACGAAAAGATACAATCTTAGTCTAGCAAACATAAGCGCTAGGCGATAGCAGGGCTTTGGAGACTAAGCTATCCCATCTTTCCCCGCTAGCGTCAGTAAAAACCTCACAGATCCAGCGTCCTAGTATGCGCACGGCAACCGACGCCTTTGAGTGTGTGGAGCGAGTGAACCCTTCTCAGGTGTGTTCTTACTAGACATCGCGTGGTTTGGCTGGCTATGCTGATACGATCGCTGTGCACACTATGCGTGCTTTGGGTAGGACGACTGTCACCGCGCCACACGTCTGTCGATCACACCTCGGTGCTGTAGGCAAAACATAAGCCCATACGTTAGGTATCGCTTGTTACCACATAATACCCTTCTCGCGAATACCGTGATATCCCCCAAGATAAAAGTTACTCATGTCCAATATGACCGTTCTCATCCAAGCGTTCGCTCTGTGTGAGCGCTTGACCGACCAGCCAGGCCGCCCGTCGATAGGCAACAGTGCCACCACGCTTCACCCCAAAGGCGGCACAGATCGCCTCTCCTTTTTTGCCACCATTCTGGGCATAGAGCAGGATTGCTTGGCCAAGCTTGGCGAGTTCCTCGGGCGTAATTGGCGCATGCTGAATTTGCGAATCGCTCGCTGCTCGCTCCTCATCCGTGTTCACGTTCAAGCGTTCAGCGGCATCAAAGAGGGGAGTTTTTAAGGCTTCTTCCAGCACTTGAACGTCTGAACGTGAACGCTGAACGCCGTTGAAGCTCTGAGGTATTTCCGCATCAAGATGTCCTGAACGTGCGTTCAGATCAGCGTGAACGCGGCCATTTCCGTTCATGAACGCGCTCTGCTCTGGCTGAACGCCTGAACGTATCTGAACGTCTAAAATCGCCGCATAATCGGCAGGTCGTTGCCAGTCGTAATCATTGAATGCGAGTGGTTCGTGTTCGATAGCGGAGAAGGTGAGCCAAGCTTGGCGCTCAGTCGAGAGCACCAAGGCAGGGCGCTTCATCTCCCGTGCCTGCTCGCGCACCTCTTTGGGAATGGCGGTATTACTGGTGGCCTGCGCGCCAAGGTAGATAATAAAATCGTAGCAGCCCCGCAAGCCCATCTCGCCCTCAAGCCCCAACTGAGCCGCCGTATCATCGTGGGCAGCCACCAGCGAGCCAATGCCGACCTTGCGGCCACGCGCCAACAGTTTGGCTTGGATGGCACCGGCTCCCAACTGCGTCTTGCCTTTGCTGGGCAGCTCGGCGACGATCCCGCCCCACTCGTCGCCAACAAGCGTGATCGCCCACTCTGGCTGCTGGTAACTCGCTTGGCTGCGTGTACCGGCATCGCTCTGCTTGTAGCGCTCCTGCATAAGCGCGTAGACCGCAGTGAGATGCTGCATAATCACCTCAAAGCGCTCGCCGCCACCGACCACCGGGCAGGGCCATTTGCCTGGCTCATTGTGGGGATCAAAGGCTTCCACATAGCCCGCCCGCAGCGCGATCAAGCGGTTGAGCAGGGTGGTCTTGCCCGATCCTTTCGGGCCAACGATCAAGATATTGCGATCACTTCCCTGCACAAGCTCTGCATACGAGATCTCTGGCAGTCGTGCAGTGCGAAGAATGGCTTCGATACGGGCAGAGCGCTCCTCAGCGGCTCGTGCTTGTGCAGCTCGCTCTTCGCGCAATGCCATCCGCTCTCGGCGCGTCTCCTGCCACGGTTTTATTTCAATACCGTTGATCTGCCGGTATTTCGGCGCGATCTGCGGCGGCTCTGGATCGATCAGAGGTTCGATCACGGGAAGCAGTGGTAGCTCCGGCTCGATCACGTATGGAAGCGCAGGAGGATCGGAGGCCATCGCAGCCCCACTGCTGGCCGCTGCCTTGTTGCGTCGCTCCTCCAACCAGGTTGGAATTTTGAGAAGCGTGCCGATCAGCACTAATATGAAAAAGATGAGCAGAAACAGTGACCATTCCACGCTTGCTGGCACGCTTGTCGGGTCCATAGCTCTCTCCTATCGCTTGGGCTTGAAACCAATCAGCAACGCCTCTCCGAATTTTGCAGAGATCACGCCCCACGCAAGCGCGATGCCCACACAGGAGAGCCACATATTCGGTGTCATCCCGCCTTCTGGGGGTGCAAACAGCGTGACCGCGATGACGCGTACCCATGAGTAGGTAATATACCCTGAAAACGGGGCATCGAACAAGAGCACAAGGCACCAGTGTATGAACGGATAGTCTTCTCTGGTATTCCATTGAAATAGGGTGACGGTTATGCCAAAGAGCGCACCGATCACATGCGCACCGGAGAAAAAGCCAAACTGGTAGGTCACCACGGGCGACAAGAGCCAGCCCACGACTAAGGCTGCTGAAACGATACTGTAGGCAATCATCACGTATCCCGTCAGCGCTCGTAAAAACGGGCCAAGCCGCCGGATCTCTTCATAGGAAAGGGGTGCTCGGGTAATACCTCCCTTTCGCGGCAGGTTCACTGTTTCTTCAACACCCATCGACGTAGGCTGTACTCTGTGTGTTGCCTGAGGTGCTTGTGCAGCTTGTACGGCCTTTGCAACCTGCGCAGCTTGCGCGGCCTTCGCAGCCTGTGCAGCCTTTGCGAGCCGTGTCGCTTCTGCGGCCTGCGCGGCCTTGGCTTTTGCCTCTTCAATCAACTTCGCGGCCCGTTGTGCACGTGTCTCCTGTGGCACCGCAGCGACATTGAGATTGGTTAATGCTCGTTTGGCTTGTTCGTAGAGCACGGTAAAGTTGCGCGGATCACGGGCCATGCTGATCACCAGCTTCTCCCATATCCTCGCGCTTTGGGAATCGTGTTCTGCTTCATAGATCTTGAGCACCGCTTCGCAGGCATCTGCCGCATCGCGATCCCAGGTATCAATGATATTGACCGCTTCCGACCAACCGCGATCGCGTACCGGATCAAGTGAGAGCAGCTGAGTCTCTAAAAACGCATGCGCCTGATTCGTTTGGGTTGTCATGTTGCCACCCCATTCAGATGCCCATTGCTCACTGCTTTGAGGCGATTGCGTAGGGTGCTTTGCGGAACCCGAAGCAGCAGCTCAATCTCGCGCCAACTGGTTCCGCCCTCCTTGAGCCGCTGTGCAATCGCGGTGAGATCCAGCTCATCACTGCTTGGCAGGGTGTGCAGCAGATCGGCCATCTCACGCTCGTGCTGTGCAGCAGCGGCACGGGCCTGTGCAAGTTCTTGCTCACGTTGTGCAGCGCGAGCCTGTGCCTGTGCAAGTTCTTGCTCGCGCTGTGCAAGCGCTGTGCGAAGGTGTGCCAGATCGGTACCAACGTGTGCAACCGATCCGCGCTGCTGTGCCAGTTCTGTGCGGAGCTGTGCAGTTTCTTGTTGGCTGTGTGCCAACTGCGCACGAAGGTGTGCCAGATCGCTGCCAGCGTGTGCAGCCGATCCGCGTTCGTGCACAAGTTCTGTGCGAAGCTGTGCCAGTTCCTGTTCGCGCTGTGCAAGCAGTGTGCGAAGAAAGCTTGAATCGCTTTCGGCATGGGCAGCCGTCGCGTCGTGCTGTGCCAGTTCGTGCTCGCGCTGTGCCAACTGAATGCGAACCTGTGCAAGTTCGTGCTCGCGCTGTGCAAGGAGTGTGCGAACCTGTGCAAGTCGCTGTTTACTCTCTTCCAGCCATGCAGAGGACTGACGGAGCAGTCGAACCAGCTTGGAGATCAGCATGCGGCGTTGTTGCAGAAGCGGGCGATTGAGCAGGTTCAGACGCGGTGATGCGAGGTGCATCATAAACAGAAAGGTCACGACCGCATAGGCTGCGTGAAGGTAGGGATTCGGCTCCCAGGCACCAGCCACTTCTAAGGTAATTAAGCCAGAGAAGGTCGTCGCTGCGGCTGCGGTTAAGGCTCCCCACGGGCCGCGTCGTCCATTGCGGCTGCTGATCAAGGTAGACACCATGGCAAGGTCAAGCGCAACCCCCGCAACACCGCCAACGATAATGATCAGGATACTGAACAGCGTTTTCACCCACATCAAGGCATCCGCATCAATGCTGATATACCAGCGGCTCACAAGTAATGCTTGCGAGGCCATCATCAACACCACCGGCACCTTCTCATTCCAAAAGTCAATGTGCGTATCGGCCAGCGCCAGCTCGTATCCGGTTGGCGCACGTTTCTGAAAGCGCTTCTTGGCAGGCCAGCGCGGGAAACGGAAGGAGGGAAGTGTAAAGCCCTCCCAGAATGGCGGTCTTTTCGGCTGTGGGCGCGGCTGCGGTTGTGGTTGTGTCATACTTGCTTATCCTTGCTATACTTGGGCTATGCCCTGATGCCACTTTGCTTGTCCGGTGGCCGCGCTGGTTGATGTCAGCTTCCAGCGCACAGGGCATAGCGATTCTTTCTTTAGCTCTGTGCCGCGAACGTGAACGAGACTTGTTCACCAAAATGGAACACATACTCATCGTGGTCGTAGGCAATCGCGGAGAGGTTGGTCACTAATCGCTCTGCGCACGCCACATCGGTTTCACCTTCGAGCTGAAGGATCTCCACCGCCTCCTGTGCCTCTTTACTCAACTCCCAAGACAGGATCATTTCCTCTTCCTCAGCAACACATGAGCACGGGGTTTGTTCCCCAAAGAGCGCTTCATAGTGGGCTTGGTCGTAGGCGATAGCGAGCGAATTGGTGAGCAATCGGTCGGCACAGGCTTCATTCGTTTCACCCGCAAGACGAAGTATTTCAATCACCGCGTGGGCGTGTTCACTCAGTTTCCAAGATAGTCGCATGGTGGTGCTCCTCATTGTGTTCTGATCGATCCACTTGCTCGGTCGAGAGCGGTGTTTCTGCCATTCGCTTGATCAGCACTCGCGTCGCTTGGCAATCGCCCAGTGCGCGATGGGAGCCACTAGGCAGGCGCTGCCAGCGATAGTCACCCTCGTGTGTTGTTTCCCCAACAAAGGTGCTGTAGAGATCCATGACGCACGCACTCTTCTTTGCACCGAGCCAGCCGGTGACTTTCTGCGTGGTAGCGGCTTCCAGCCGATCTCGTTCATTGCGGAAGATCCGACGCTCAAAAGCGGCGTTATAGATCCAGACGGTCTTACCAGTCAAGATCGTTCGTATGTGAGGCAGCAACTCGGCAAAGGTTGGCGCATCAGTGAGCTGCTCGGCGGCAATCCCATGCACGGCAAAGGCGTCGTCTTCAATGGCTGCGTGGGGGTTGACCAGGGTATCGAGCAAGGTCGCGCCCTGCACGTCGATCACGGCGATCTCGACGATAAAGCCCTCCAGATCGGTTGTTTCGGTATCGAGAATAACGGCGTGGGGATCGCTCAGGATCTCGCGCGCGGTTTGGATCACGCTATCACGATCGGCGATCCACTGACGGCGGTCGCATTCTGGGCAGACAAACCCCCACGGCAAGACAAACGAAAACACGGTGCCACACGCTCGGCAGGTCGAACGGGCCTGCTTGGCCTTCTCCAGCGCCGCCAATTGGGCTGCGGTCGCCTGCTGCTTAGGTTTAGCCTCGTTGAGCGCATACAGATCGGCCCATCGTGTGCCACGCTTCCAGACCACCTTCGCCCGCACTGGCCCTCCTGGTCGCAGGCCACGCTCGGCCAACTGTTTACGGGTGAAGAGATCCGACCCTTCGGGCAGTTGGTCGAACCACGAATAGGTTGGGATTGCTGTTTGCTCTTCCATCTCAGACCTCTAGAAACGATGAATCGGCGATCTCATGCAAGCACTCCAGTGTGAGATGGCAGACTTCCAGCGCGCTCGGATCATCGACCGGCAAGGGCTGATGGTCAAAGCTACCATCAGGCTGCTGCGATCCCATATGCACCGCGTACAGCGTTGCAGCACAGCACCATTCCTGCACACACAGCCACGCGCTCATACCAACGCCTCTGATCCGACCACTGCGGCTGTACTCGTTCCCAAGCAGCTCTTGTAGCTCGGCTGTACCGTAGGCCCAGACCTGTTTGTGAAAGAGCGCATTCTGGAGACGAGGGAGGATCACCGCAAAAGGCAGCTGCGCCGTGATTCGCTCATCGAGCAGCGTTTTGCCGCTCATATCGACGACGGCGATCTGACCAATAGAGCCGCCCATTTCCACAGCGGCCACAAGCACTGCCTCGCGATTCTCCACGGTTGCGCGAGCGCACTGAACCGCATTGTTGTACAAGGTCGGCCAGTCGATCATCAGCCCCATGTCTGGGCCATCACCCACATCTAGGCAAAACCATGCTTCGCTCATCGTTGCACCTTCCAAATCGTCTCAGAGCGATCCTGTGGCTTGTGGTAGCGAATCAGCGGAGCGTGTTGGCGATCCCGTTCGTGATTGATGGCGACATAGAGATCGCGCTCCTCGACGATGCCTGGTACCGGTTCGTCGTGATGGTACAGGCGCTGATCGGTCACAGACATACCGCTTGGCAATGCCCCATTCTTGCGTCGTGAGGTCATAAACCATTGCGCATACGCTTTTGATCCCGTGCGGATCAGCAGACACATGGCCCACGTTTCGGGCTGGCACAGGAAGAGATCGACACCCATGCCTTCCCACATAAAGCCTTTCATACGCTCACCATCGACCTTGCGGCCCTGTTTGACCCGTGGGATGGCTTCACGTTCAAGCAGTTCTGCAACGTCGCAGGTATGCCCGCTCGCTTGGCCGAACATATCGAGGATCGGGGTACGATGCGCGATCGCCACCAGCTCAATATCCCCGATCTCTGCCTTTTGACGTCGCAACGATCCAGCGATCTCGATCCGCTCACAGGCGGGCTGTAAAAATGTCAGCAGGCTCTCGGCTTTGGCCAGTGCCTCGCTATAGGGTGCTTTGGCTCCGGTGCTCATAGCGCTTCCTTTCGCGTGGTGTGGAGCTGCTGGGCCAGTCGAATGATCGCAATTGCGAGACGGTCTACACCTTCTTGATCAAAGGCGTGGTCAAGGGCGTCCCAACGCTGCTTTGCCTGCATTGCCAGCTCTGGCCGGATTGTATGAATGCTATCGAGCGCTGCGGCAACCTGCTCATCGCTTGGAATATCCTCCAGTCGCGAGATCGGGATAGTGTCTGTTGGCAAAAAGTGCTCGATCAGATCGCTTGGGCTGTTTGAAACAAGCTGAAGCGTGCCATAGACAAACCAGACATGTTTGTTTCGCCCCGCTTGCGGCGCGCCAAGGCGAATTGATTGCCCATGCTGCTGCTCAAGCTGCTGTTTGGCCTGTTCTGCTTCCTGCTGGCTCTGTGTACGAATTCGGATAGCGACGGTGCGCATATCGTGCTCCTAGCGTGAGCGCTGTGCCACGCGCTGCTCGTAGCGTGCTTGGGCCTCTTCCAAGGTTGGCAAGCGTGGCACAAAAGAAGGCTCGAAGCTGGGCATGACCCCATCCTGATCGTCATCAAACGAGCTAAATGATGCGCCCAAATCGCTTACATCATCGCCACTCACAAAGCCCCAGTCGGCAATCGCCCGACGGGTATCAATCGGACATTCATCACGCTGCGACCACGAACGCGCAGCGCCAGAGCCGTATCGCGACGGGCGCGGCTGATAGCGTGGGCGTTCACTTTGCTCGCTGGATCGTTGGTGGGTGACCCGCTGGCCTCGTCCCCAAGCGGCGAGGGTCATGCCAAGGGGCGAATGCACATCAGGCCGCTGCTCGGCAGCGTTCAAGTCCTGCTGCCATTCCGCAAGCGTGCCGTCTGGTCGGCCAGTGAGTGCCCGCTCAATAGCGGAAGGATCGGCATGAAGCGCAAGCAATGCTGCCCGAAGCTGCTCAAGCTGGTTTGGCTGTTCAAGCTGTTCAAGCTGTTCAGCATGTGTGTTGGGTATTTGCTCGTGGTAAGTGAGATTGTCTGCTGCTTGCTTGTGTGTTTGTTGCCGGTTGTGTGTTTGTTCGTTTTGAGCCAACGTATTTTGTAGCTGCATGCTGCCATGCTGCTGCTTACATGACTCTAAGTAGATAGGCTGTATCGTTTCGGTACAGGCCTCTTTTTGAGAATCTGCATATCTGGCGTTGCAATCAGCAAAAACGCCCCGCTCTGTCTGTATCGGATCGGTACAGAAAATCGTGTTTTTCTGCGATTGAGAAGCGGTTTGCTTGGCATCCGAAATGAGGCGGTTTTGGGCATCAGGATGCGAAATAGTGGAAGAACGCTCGTTATCGCCCTCAGCACTCCTCTGAGCGGGTGCAAGCGTGTGTACCGGTTCGGTACAGCCAAATACATCATAGTTGGCGTCCTGATGCACTCTATCAGTATTTTGCCGTGTACCGGATTGGAACAGACGTGATAGAGCGTATTCAGCGTCCTGATGCGCTCCATCATTGTTTTGCGTTGTACCGGATTGGTACAAACGTGATAGAGTGTATTCTGTGTCCTGATGGGCTGAAGCGCCGTTTGTTTGTTGTACCGGTTTGGTACGGGATTTTGCGCTGGTCCGTGGGCTGCGAGCGGATGTGGAGGGAAACGAGATCATACTCGCCTGAAGCGCGGAAGGTGGTAGGACCGTGATGGCCGTTACACCATCAGAGGGGTATGACAGAGAGATATAGCCTCGTTTTTGCAGCAGCAGCAGGTTCTGTTTGATCCAGCCCTGAGACTGCTCAAAAAAGGCCGCAAGACCACGTACACCGTTATCGATCCTAATCGTGCAGTGATCTCCGACAAGCCGCCGCAAACGCATCAAGGCGCGCAAGGGGCCGCCAGGCAGCGTTTCCATATCGGCAGTCATTCGGGCATGGTTGATCCCACTCCAATTGACGGGTGGTTGAGCAATGGCATAGCGTTGCTGAGGATGAACGACGTGGGGCAGGGAAGAAAGTGCTATAGCAGTCATTGACAATATCCTCTATACTATAGATGGTCATAGATGGTCATAGACGGTCATAACGGGGAAGAGAAACGATAGAGTCTCAGAGAGAGCGGTAGTACAAATACCGTTCTCTTTTTCATGAAAAGAAACTGAGCTGTTCCACGAGTGCTGGCTGTGCCTGTTGTTGAGAAAGCGGTGGAGGCTGCTGCGGTGGGTGCTCCGCCTTCTTGCGTTGTTGAATGGTCTGTGCCATATCAGGGAGCGAGGTCTGCTCAAAGGGAGCCTCAAACACCCCACGTTGTACCAGCTCGCGCAGCTTGACAAGGCCGCGATGGTGCAGGCCCGTGACCGCACCCTCGCTTTTCCCGATGCGTTTGGCGATCTCTTGGAATGGCAACTGGTGAAACCAGCGTAGTTCAATCACCGCGCGCTGATCGGGGTCGAGGCGTGCGACACAGAGGCGCACCCGACGGGCCACATCGGATTGCATGATCTCGTGATCGGTGGCGCTGGCTGGATCGGCGAGCTGCCCTTCCCACTCAGGAAGCAGAGAAAGGGCTTTACGGCGGCGGTAATAATCGACTAAGCGTGCGTGGGCGATTCGATAGAGCCAGTTCTTGGGATCAATGCCGCGCTCTTGCCAGCTTGGAAGTGCCTGCCAAACCCGCAGAAACACTTCATCGCGCAGATCAAGGGCGAGATCAGCATTGCCGTTCAGTCGGCGGAGCAGCCAACTGGCGATCGGTTCGGAGTAACATCGATACAACAGCTCAAATGCTTCGGTAGGGTCAGCAGGCAGGCTATGCCCATTGCTGGGCACGGCCTGACCACCGATCCGGCGAGGAGGCAGGATCGAAAGCATAACGAACTCCTGCATAGAGGCTTTCTATGCGTGATGGGGTGATGGCCCGCAGGCCGGTTAAGTTGAGTGATCGGGCGAAAAAAGAGGAAACTCAGTCAGGGGATGACTGATTGAGGGCCAAGCTCGATAAGGAGCGTTCAATTTGGGCGATCTTTTCGGCGATCTCGCTAATCTCAGCTCCATCGACGCGACGCTCTTGGCGTTGCAGCAATGGGGCCAGATCGGTATCGAGCAGACGAAGCGAGCGCTTGGCCAAGGCCGCAATCTCATTGAGAACGTCTTGAGCAAGATAGGGATTGCTTTTAAGATCGGCCATTGTCAGTTCAGAAGCAAGCCGTTGAATATCGGCTAAATTCGCATCGAGATGATCGACGATCACTCGTGCACCTTTTGTCAATTGTGCCATCAGGCTACCTCTTGATGCGAGGAGCGCGACGGGCCTGCAAACGAGCGTAATGTTGGCCGAGCTGCCAGAGAATCACTGGTGTACCTAGAGCGAAATTGGCTCCAATGAAGTGCTTGAGCGCGGCCTCGGTAAAGCGCCCTCGGTGTGCCAGGATCTGCAAAAAGCCTGCGATTAGTACGTTGCCACCAACCACCGTAAGCCAAATGTAATTCGGGCTATACCAACGACGAAGCCGTTGCAACAGCGCTGAATAGACTGCGCCGACAACGAATCCAGCCACATACACATCCGCATCGTGCATCCTATTTGGATCTCCCTTCTATCTCTTAGTTTCTCGTGATACCCTTTTAGGAAGGTCAAAAAACCTCATTCGAGAATAAATACAATAATAATTCATTAACTAATTTTTAACTATTCTAACATTTCTCTAACACTTCTTCTTGTAATTAATCGCAAGAGGGTGCGTTTGTCCTCTTTGTGTGAAGCGAAGTGGAATGCTTCAACTATTGTAGAGGCTCAAGATGACTATGCGACAATCAGAACAAGTAGAGGCTCAACAGCACCAGATACTGGTTCGAGGTACATTGAACGACTGGTCTGTTAGGCTTCGTGCACAAAATAAGCGACAAAGAACAATTGACACATATAAGAGGAATCTGACGCAATTCATTCGATGGCATGCTCAATGGTATGGAGCAGAACCAAGCATTCACGATATGGATATAGCAGCCGTTGAAAATTATTACGATTCAATGGCTCATCTTGCAGGGTCAACTATTCAACAACGATTATCAACTATTCGCTCATGGTCGAAATGGGCAATCCGGCGTAAATACATTACTACAGATCCAACATTAGAAATCGAGTGGCCCGAACGTACAAAAGGTTTACCAAGAGCATTAAAAGGTCACGAACTCATGGAGCTGGACCACCTTTTGAGTAAACCTGCTCCTGTACTAGATCGTAAGGGGAGACGCCTATTTTTCCGAAATACGCGCATTATTCTGATCATGCTATATACAGGACTGCGACGCTTCGAGGTTGCGACACTTACTTGGAATGAGATCGATCTACACGAAGCGAACCTAACAGTACGCGATGGCAAGGGTGGAACAGGTCGAGTCGTACCAATCCACCCTCGATTACATGAAAACTTGATACAGACACCACGTGCGCAACGGTATGGAGCCGTTGCAGGTCACAAAGATGGACGCTGTTTATCACATAAAAGCCTAGGACATATTTTCGAGGATTGGTTACCAGAACGGGGTATAGTAGGGATTACAGCACATAGATTGCGTCATTCTTGTGCCACAGAAATGCTAAGACATGGGTCTAATTTACGTGATATTCAGCTCGTGCTTGGACATGCTGATATTCGGACAACAGAACGTTATCTTGACCTCATTGTTGAGACACAACGAATTGCCGTTAACAATATTCCTAACACGTTCTAGCTGACACCAATGTAAGAGGCATTGCGTAGTATTTTTGTGTAGAATAATCCCGTTTCCCGCTCCATTGAAAAGACCCTGTACTCGTTTGAGCACAGGGTCTTGTTTTAACCAATAGCCAAGAGTTCACTCAAAGAGCTGCAATAGAAGAGCGGAGGCAGTCAATGCTGCCTTCGCTCTTTTGATTCATCTCAAGTCTGTTTGATCATACCAAATCCATTTGATCACTTCAGCATTCCGGCGGCTTGGTCTCTTCCCCAAAGAGGACTGCCAGCGCGTCCGCCTACGGCTATCATCAGCTCTCCCGTAACCACGCTGTTGTAGCTGTGTGTCGAGAGACCGCCCCAAAATACAACGATTCAAGCGGATTTCGTATCACTTTGTATTTTGGCCTCTGGCAAGTGGAACTCATACTAAATCCGATTAATTACTTTGTGTTGTTTGGCCCATGGCAGGGTGGAACTCAACTCTTTCCCCGCTTTGTTTCCAATTACAAGAAAGCAAATCTTTAAAGCGGATTTGATATCGAACTGTTTTGGGGGCGCTGTGGACACAGGCAGCTAGCCCACCCTTATGGAGCTGTACATTAGCCACAAATCAACATACGGTCAGCGTTATCTGCCCTCACCCCCCGACCCCCTCTCCCGCACTGCGGGCGAGGGGCTGAATGGTGATGTTGTATGCGATTTCGCTACGCGAAATCGCATACAAGCTCTCTGAGTTTTGTGCTCTCAAGGATACTCCCGCGATGGTATGCGAACGATCGCCTTTTGCTGCCAACACGTCTTTTGGGTAATGCATAGCCCTTATGGAGGGCAGGATGTTGATAGCCGTAGGCGGACGCGGTTGGCACCTTGTTTGAGGTAAAGACCAGACCGCCAGAGCTGTGAAGTGCTCAAGCAGGATAGTGATTAATGCTGAAGTTTGTTAGATCATTAAAATATTTCTATGTCGCTAACAAGCGTTCATCTGATGTTTGAGGAAGCAGTATGTATTAAATCTCATACAGTTAACGAATATTGTAGACGAATATATAAGAAGCGGGGATAAATAGATTTATGATGACGATTTATACACATTTACAACCCTTCTAAATGTGTATAGAAATGGTTTTAACGTATATGAGCACCAAATCTCTTTATAACGATACTGCCTCAGAGTGCTTTATAGCTATTTTATTCCTGAAGGATTAAGAGGTGTTTAGGTAGTTTTCATGATTATTTGCGGACCATATATCGGTTAAGGATAGGTATAGATCGGGTCGACACTAGATTTTAAAGTTTATATATATTCAGTAGATGCTTAGATGAGAAAAGAAGATATTTCTGTAAAAAAATTAATGTCAAACCTTGATTTCGTATATCTGTCTATAATCACACTTTTGTTTAATTTTCAGTATTGGTATCAAGGTAATAGGGTTTTAGTTGGAAACTATTACAGAGCAATTTATTGTAGCATTCAAATTTAAACACATCAAAGCTCTTTATCTTTTCGGTATCATTCTTGCATTTACATATTTTGCTTTCTTTAACAACCTCCGAGATTAAAACAACATCGTCTCAAAGGAGCAATTATGAAACGTCGTAGCAAACAATTGTCCATTGTCTTGATATGCTTCAGCGCTCTCTTTTTTGTTTTGTTAATTCCAGCTGGAAATATTCGAGCCGCTGATACTATTACAGGACACGTGTTCTATGATCTCGATGGCGATGGAACCGATGATGGTGCGAGTGAGGTTGGAGTAGCGGGTGTAACTGTAACCGTTTATGATGCGGCGGGTACGGTTCAAGGTAGCGATATTACCGATAGCAACGGTAACTATAGCATTATTACTTCAGATACGGGCCCCTATCGTATCGAATTCACTAATCTTCCGCCTGGCTATACCAGTGGCCCGCACGGAAGCAGCTCAGAGACAAGCGTTCAGTTTATTCCTAGTGGAAATAGCTCAAATATCAACTTTGGCGTTTATATACCCGATGAATTTTGCCAAAATAACCCTGATATTGCTATTAACTGTTTCATTCCCGAAGCCCAATCTGACGCGGAGAGAGTGATCGCGCGTCTGCCATATGACAGTAGCGGCGATCATAGCGCAACCGCTTTTAGTCTTGGCAATAAAGGCGAACTAGGAACAGTTTGGGGTTTAGCCTATCAACCGAGTACCCAAACTGTTTTCTCTAGTGCCTATATGCGTCGTCATGCCGATTTTGGGTCGGGTGGGCCGGGTCAAATCTATCGCAGCGATGCGGCAGGCGTAGTAACGCCCTTCGTTACTATTCCGAATGCTGGCACGAATCCTCATCCCACAACCTTGTTCCCTTCTCCAGACTGTGTAACAGGAACAGGTGATACTTATACGCCTGTTACGGGCGATTGTTTCTTTCATGACCCGTTTTCCTTTGAATGGCCGGGGCGTATGAGTTTGGGTGATCTTGATATCTATCAAGATCTAGAGGACCCAAATAACGATATGTTGTTTGTTGTAAACCTGTTTGATCGCAACCTTTATCGTGTCACACAGCTCAACGCAACGCCAAGTGTCGCCTCGTTTGCTATGCCGTTGAACCTTCCGGGCGCGAGCCAAGGCTGTCCTCCGGATGATGTGAGACCATTTGCCTTGGCTTTTTGGCACGGGATGGGTTATGCGGGCTTTGTCTGTTCAGCAGAGAGCACTCAGAATAGTGCCGATTTGCGCGCCTATATCTACTCGTTCGATCCCCAAAGTGTGACGTTTGCAGCCTCACCCCTGGTTGAATTCTCCCTGAATTACGACCGCGGTATGGCGAATGACGTCACAATGCCTGCTCACTGGCTGCCTTGGATCAATACCTCAGCTGCGGTAACGGGAAGTGCTCATGAGAGTTTCACGGGTGCCAATTACGAGCATGTTTATCCGCAGCCCATCCTTAGCGATATTGTGTTTGATCGCGAAGGCAATATCACGGTTGGTATACGAGACCGCTTTGGAGACCAGGGTGGTTCGCTGTATGGAAGGACTGATCCTAGCTCTTGGGATACGGTCGATACAATTGCTGTGGGTGATATCCTTAAAATCTGTCGTGTAGGAGGGGTATATCAACTTGAAAATGATGGAATCTGTGGTGGTGTAGTCAGCGCAGGAAATGGAGTAACGCCTCAAGGCTTACCGCAAGGCCCGAACGGAAATGAGTTCTACTATCAAGATGCATTTCAACCTTTTGGAAGTGTTCTATATCATGAAGAATTAACCACTGGTGGCCTCGCCTATCACCCAACTCGTCATGAAGTGATGACGACAATATTTGACCCATTGTTAGATGCTTATACCGGTGGGGCACGTCGTTATAATGTCGCAGATGGCAGCCAAACAGGCGCATTTCAACTTTATGAAGGGCAAGCTAGCACGTTTAGTAAATCGAACGGTATGGGTGATGTCGAGATCATGTGCGACCAAGCCCCGCTCGAAGTTGGTAACCGTGTTTGGCTCGATAGTAATAATAACGGTCGTCAAGATCCTGGGGAACCGCCGATCCCAGGCGTTACAGTAACCCTTTATGATAGTAGTGGGACCCCAATTGCCTCCGCCGTGACCAATAGCGACGGTACCTACTATTTCAGCAGCGCTCCTGGCACAGATCAAGGGCATGTGCGCTATGGTCTACCGTTAATGCCCGGCAACGACTATAGTATCCGTATCGATACAAGCCAAACTGCTCTTGATACGCTCTTGCCGACTCTGGCGAACGATACTATCAACGCGAGCGATTTGAACGACTCCGATGGTGATCCTTCGCTGTATCCTGGTTTTGTTACCGCGCCCTTCACCGTGGGCCGTGGTGGAGCCAATAATCATACCTATGACTTCGGTTTCGCTCCTGCAGCTTTGACCTTCTCGCTTGGCAACCGCGTCTGGTTCGACACCAACAACAATGGTCAGATCGATGGCACTGAAGTCGGTGTCGATGGCGTATCGGTCAGCCTGTTCCTCGATGCCGATGGTAATGGTGTGCCCGATAGCGCCACCCCGCTGGACACAGTCATAACTGCCGACGGCGGTTACTATCGCTTCGATAATTTGCTAGCCGACACCTATGTGGTTCAGATCGATCCATCGAACTTCGCACCCAGCGGCCCGCTGGCCGGTTACAACTCCAGCACACCTACAGAGCCGCTTGCTGATAACAACATCGATAACGATGATAACGGTATCGATGACACCGATCCAGCTACAAACGGCATCTTGAGCGGCCCGGTCACACTTGGGCCAAACGCCGACGAGCCAACCGACGAGCTAGATCTCAGCCCATCGGGCCAAGGCACAGACGATGAGCGAGCCAATATGACGGTGGACTTCGGCTTCTACCGCCTAACGGTTGGCAATCAGTTGTGGGTTGATAGCAACAACAACGGTGTGCTCGATGCGGGAGAGAGCGGTACAGCACTGGCAGGTGTGCGGGTCGAACTCTACGATGGCAACACACTTGTAGCTGTGACCACTACCGATGCCAACGGTTCCTATCTGTTCGATGGGCAGACCGATAGCAATGGTGTGCCGACTGGCCTAGGTTTGGATGCAAGCAACGACTACACCGTGCGCATCCCGGCCAGCGAGTTTGCCCCTGGCAGGCCCTTGGAGTTCTTCCATTCCAGCACGGGCAATACCAGCGGCATCGATAGCCAAGATAACGGTGTCGACAATCCCGACCCAGCCACCAATGGCATCAGCAGTGCGGTCTTCAGCCTGCAGCCCGGCAGCGCCACGGGCGGCGCAAGCGTCGACAACACAAGCGCGACCACCGATAACCCCACCTTGGACTTCGGCTTCTACACGCTCAGCTTAGGCAACCTGGTCTGGCTGGATAGCAACAACAATGGCGTAGTGGATAGCGGCGAAGATGGCATCCCCAACGTTCCCGTCTATCTCTATCGCGATAGCAATAACGACGGTGTTCCGGATGGCCCAGCCATCGCTACCACCACAACCAATGCGACTGGCCACTATCTCTTCACCGGTCTAACCGCCGATACCTATATCGTCGAGATCGTGCCACCTGCGGGCTATAGCAGCAGTACCGGAACCAACGGCAGCGCAACTGGCGCGTATGAGCCTGCGCCCGATCCCGATAGTGATGCCGATGATAACGACGATAACGGTACAACAGATGGAGCAGTCATCCGCAGCGCTCCGGTGACCTTAACGGCTGGTGGCGAGCCGACGGGTGAAGATCCCAGCACGGGCTTGGTCGATCCTGCTCCGGACGCCTCCAGCAATCTGACGGTCGACTTCGGTCTGTTCCGACCGCTGCGTTTGGGCAACCTGGTCTGGCACGATGCCAACAATAACGGTCTGGTCGATGGAACCGAGACGGGCATCAGTGGAGTGACGGTCGAACTGCTCGATAGTACAGGCACCACCGTGCTCGCTACTACCACAACCGATATCAACGGCAACTACCTGTTCGATAATCTGATCCCGGGCGACTACATTGTGCGCATCCCGGCCAGCAACTTTGCGACGGGCGGTCCGCTAGAGGATCTGGTCAGCAGCACGGGCACCAATGGCAGCGCTACCGGTCTGTACGAAGCCGCCCCCGACCCCGATAGCACGGAGGTTGATAACGACGATAACGGCACGACCCAGCCCTCGGGCGCGGTCCAAAGCCTGCCGATCACGCTGACACTGAACGGTGAGCCGGATATTGCTGTTGATGGTGACGACACCTACGGCAATCTGACGGTCGACTTCGGCTTCTTCGAGCCAGCCTCACTGGGCGATTATGTCTGGTATGACACCATCCTCAATGGGGTGCAAGATCCGAGCGAGAGCGGCGTGCCCAACGTCACGGTCACGCTCTACGACGCGGCGACTAATAGTGTCGTTGCGACGACGACCACTGCCACCGACGGCTCGTACTTGTTCGAGAACCTGATCCCGGGCGATTACTATGTGATCTTCTCGGATCTGCCAACTGGCTACGGTTTCGTGCCGAATGATCTCGGTGGCGATGATGCGCTCGATAGCGATGCTGACCCAATCAGCGGCCAGACGGGTACCTATACACTTGTGGCTGGTCAGCACGAGCCGAGCGTCGATGCCGGTATCACAGAGACCAACCTCTTGCGCTTGGGCAACTTGGTCTGGGCCGACTACAACGACAACGGTATGGTCGATCCCGACGAGCCGGGGATCTCAGGCGTGCGGGTTGAGCTGTGGGATGGCACGGGTTCAACCCTGTTGAGCTTCACAACCACCGATGTCAATGGCAACTACCTGTTCAGCAACCTCGATCCGGGCGACTACATTGTGCGTATTCCCGAGACCCAGTTCGCACCGGGCGCCGTGCTGGAGAACTGGTCATCCTCGTCGGCTGGTGGCAGCTACGAGCCTGCCCCTGACCCCGACACCAACACCAGCGATAATCGCGATAACGGTACAACCCAAGGCACCGGTGCGGTCCAAAGCCTGCCGATTACCTTGAGCCTGCTGGGCGAGCCTGATAGCGCAATCGATGGTGATGATACCAACGGCAATCTCACGGTTGACTTCGGCTTTGTGCCCCAGTTGGCCAGCTTGGGCAACTATGTCTGGTACGACACCATTCGCAACAATGTCCAAGATTCGAGCGAGTCGGGTGTGCCCGGTGTGACGGTGCGCTTGCTGGATGAGAACGGTAGCGAGATCGCCAGCACCACAACCGATGGCAGCGGCTACTATCTGTTCACGGATCTGCTGCCCGGCACCTACTCGGTCGTGTTCGACATCAGCACGCTCCCTCCGGACTACCGCTTCGTCAGCCAAGATGTGGGTGGCGACAACGAGCTCGACAGCGA
>Ga0207864_1000045_pt1 | contig 206759 bp, 165 predicted proteins | sample HigsolmetaAR202D_FD_184834 | JGI IMG/M metagenome (GOLD analysis project Ga0207864, IMG submission 184834) | Ionic liquid and high solid enriched microbial communities from the Joint BioEnergy Institute, USA - AR20-2-D (SPAdes) (version 2) ...
CGACGTCGTACCCCGCCGCCTCCACCACCACCATCGCCTCGCGGGTGGCCTTCGCCACCCCGCCGAGGGTTCCCGCGCTCGGCGAGGGGCGGATGAAGGCGTTCGGGTCGACGGCGAGCCGGGTCATCCGGGTCTTGTCGCCGAGCACGCTGCCGCCGGTGCGGGTGGACGACGGGTCGACGGCGAGCACGGCGACCCGGTGGCCCTCGGCGGTGAGCCGTACCCCGAGCGCGTCGATGAACGTCGACTTGCCCGCGCCGGGCACGCCCGAGATGCCGACCCGCCGCGCCTTGCCCGCGAGCGGGGTGAGCTCGACGAGCATGCGCTGGGCCATCTCCCGGTGGTCGGGCCGCTTCGACTCGACCAGGGTGATCGCCCGGGCCACCCAGGCGCGCGACCCCTCGCGCACCCCCTGGACGTACTCCTCGACCGAGGGGGTGCGCGGGCGTCCGGTGGTGCCGCCCGTCATGCCGTGAGCTCACCGTGGCCGAGCCGGGCGCTCAGCTCCTTGAGCAGGTCGTACGCCGCGTCCGCGATCACGGTGCCCGGGGGGAAGATCGCCGCGGCGCCCGCGGCGCGCAGCGCGTCGAAGTCGGCGGGCGGGATCACCCCGCCGACGACGATCATGATGTCGTCCCGCCCGGCCTCGGCGAGCGCGTCGCGCAGCGCCGGGACGAGGGTGAGGTGCCCGGCGGCGAGCGTGGACACGCCCACCACGTGCACGTCGGCCTCGACGGCCTGCCGCGCCACCTCCTCCGGGGTCTGGAACAGCGGGCCCACGTCGACGTCGAACCCGAGGTCGGCGAACGCGGTGGCGATCACCTTCTGGCCGCGGTCGTGGCCGTCCTGACCCATCTTCGCCACGAGGATGCGCGGCCGGCGGCCCTCGGCCCGCTCGAACGCGTCGCACGCCTCGCGCACCCGGCGGATCGACTCCGCCTCGCCCGCCTCCTCCCGGTACACACCTGAGATGGTACGGATCGGGCTCTCGTGGCGGCCGAACACCTTCTCCAGCGCGGCCGAGATCTCCCCCACCGTGGCCTTCGCCCGGGCCGCCTCGACGGCGAGCTCGAGCAGGTTCGCGTCGCCCGCCGCGCCCCGGGTGAGCGCGTCGAGCGCGGCGGTCACCGCCCCCTCGTCACGCTCGGCGCGCAGCCGGCGCAGCTTCTCGATCTGGGCGGCGCGCACCGCGGTGTTGTCCACCTTGAGCACCTCGACCGGCACGTCGTCGGCGACCCGGTACCGGTTGACGCCGATCACCGGCTGGCGGCCGGAGTCGATGCGCGCCTGGGTGCGGGCGGCGGCCTCCTCGATGCGCAGCTTCGGCAGCCCCGCGTCGATCGCCTTCGCCATGCCGCCGGCCCGCTCCACCTCCTGGATGTGCGCCCAGGCGGCGTGGGCCAGCTCGTAGGTGAGCCGCTCGACGTACGCGCTGCCGCCCCACGGGTCGATCACCCGGGTGGTGCCGGACTCCTGCTGGAGCAGCAGCTGGGTGTTGCGGGCGATCCGGGCGGAGAAGTCGGTGGGCAGCGCGAGCGCCTCGTCGAGCGCGTTGGTGTGCAGCGACTGGGTGTGCCCCTGGGTGGCGGCCATCGCCTCGATGCAGGTGCGCACCACGTTGTTGAACACGTCCTGCGCGGTGAGCGACCAGCCGGAGGTCTGGCAGTGGGTGCGCAGCGACAGCGACCGGGGGTCCTTCGCGCCGAATCCCTTGACGATCTTCGCCCACAGCAGCCGGGCGGCGCGCAGCTTGGCGACCTCCATGAAGAAGTTCATGCCGATGCACCAGAAGAACGACAGCCGCGGCGCGAACGCGTCGATGTCGAGCCCGGCGTTGACGCCCGCCCGCAGGTACTCCATGCCGTCGGCGAGCGTGTAGGCGAGCTCGAGGTCGCAGGTCGCGCCCGCCTCCTGGATGTGGTAGCCGGAGATCGAGATCGAGTTGAACTTCGGCATGTGCCGGGAGGTGTAGGCGAAGATGTCGGAGATGATCCGCATCGACGGCCCGGGCGGGTAGATGTAGGTGTTCCGGACCATGAACTCCTTGAGGATGTCGTTCTGGATGGTCCCGGACAGCTGCTCGGGCTTCACCCCCTGCTCCTCGGCGGCGACGATGTAGAGCGCGAGCACCGGCAGCACCGCGCCGTTCATCGTCATCGACACGCTCATCTTGTCGAGCGGGATGCCGTCGAAGAGCTGCCGCATGTCGTAGATGGAGTCGATCGCCACCCCGGCCATGCCGACGTCCCCGGCGACCCGGGGGTGGTCGGAGTCGTAGCCGCGGTGGGTGGCGAGGTCGAACGCGACCGACAGGCCCTTCTGCCCGGCGGCGAGGTTGCGGCGGTAGAACGCGTTCGACTCCTCCGCGGTGGAGAACCCGGCGTACTGGCGGATCGTCCACGGCCGGGTGGTGTACATCGTCGGGTACGGCCCGCGCAGGTACGGGGCGATGCCCGGATAGGTGGCGAGGCCGTACTCACCGGAGGCGGTGATCTCCTCCAGGTCGGCGGCGGTGTAGAGCGGCCGGACCGCGATCCCCTCGGGGGTCTCCCAGGCCAGGTCCTCGGGGTCCTTGCCGGTCGCCTCGCGCACCGCGCGCGCCCAGCGCTCCCCGTCGACCGGCGCCCGCCCGGCACCGGCGAACAGCTCGACCTCGGAGAAGTCCGGAATGCGTGCCGAGGTGCCGGAGCTCATCGCGTCACTCCCAGGTCGTCGAGGGTGGTGTTGAGTACGTGGATCGCGTCGCAGCCGGTGTACACGTTGCCGTCCACTCCGTCGTAGGACTCTCTGCCCGCGAGCCAGACCCGTATCGCCCCGGCCTCGCGCAGCGCCGCCGCCACCGCCGCGGCGTGCTCGGCGTACAGCGCGTCGCTCGAGCACAGGCAGGCGACCCGCGCCCCGCTCTCCCGGAACGCCTTGGCGATCGCCGCCGGGTCGGTGCCCGGCCCGGCCTCCACCGTGGCGATGCCGCCGGCCTGGAACAGGCTGGCGGCGAACGTCGACCGGGCCGTGTACGCGGCGATCGGGCCGATCGTGGCGAGGAACACCTTCGGCCGCTCGGGCAGCCGGTCGCACAGGTCGCGGAGCCGTTCGAACGGCTCGGCGTAGTGGACGCGGGGCAGCCCGCCCGCCGCCTCGGGCCGCGGCGGGTACGGCTCGCGCTCCGGCAGCCGCTCCTCCAGGTTGGGGAACTCGCTCACCCCGGTGATCGGGTCGCGGCGGTGGGCGATCGCCTCGGCGCGCCGCGCCCAGGTGCCGGCGAGCCGCCGCGGGATCAGCTCCTCCAGCGCCGCCATCGCGCCCCCGGCGCGCTCGATCTCCTGGAACCACTCCCAGGCCTTCTCGGCGAGCTCGACGGTGAGCCGCTCCACGAACCACGAGCCCCCGGCCGGGTCGATCACCCGGCCCACCCCGGACTCCTCGATCAGCAGCAGCGAGGTGTTGCGGGCGATGCGCCGGGAGAACGCGTCGGGCAGGCCGAGCCGCGCGTCGAACGGCTGCACGGTGACCGCGTCCGCGCCGCCCACGCCCGCGGCGAAGCAGGCCACGGTGGTGCGCAGCATGTTCACCCACGGGTCGCGCACGGTCATCATCGGCGAGGAGGTGACCGCGTGCTGGCGCTGCGCGCCGTGCTCGGGCGCGCCGCACGCCTCGGCGACCCGCGCCCACAGCAGGCGGGCCGCCCGCAGCTTGGCGATCGACAGGAACTGGTCGGCGGTGACCGCGTAGCGGAACTCGAGCTGGCCGAGCGCCTCGGCCACGCTCAGCCCGCCGTCGGTGAGCGCGCGCAGGTAGGCGACCCCGGCCGCGATCGAGCAGCCGAGCTCCTCGGCGTGGCTGCCGCCCGCGTCGTGGTACGGCGTGGCGTCCACGGTGATCGCGCGCAGCGTGGGGTGGTCGGCGGCGCAGCGGCGCGCGAGCCGTACCGCGAGGTCGAGGCCGGCGCCGTCGGGAACGGTCCCGAGCCGGGCGCGCAGGCCGATCGGGTCGGCGCCGAGGTTGCCGCCCGCGGGGACCACGCCCCGCTCGGCGAGCAGGCGGAGCAGGGTCTCGGCGGCCTCGGCGGTGGCCACGCCCGCGTCGAGCACGACGGGGGCGAGGTCGAGGTGGACCTTGTCGAGCACGGTGGGCAGCGCGGCCGGGTCGAGCGCGCCCTCGCCGAGCACGAGCCACAGCGAGGTGACGCCGTTCTCCAGGTCGGTGAGCACGGCGTCGCGGGTGACCGCGGGGTCGGGGTGGGCGTGCCGCTGCCGCACGTCCCAGCCGGTGACGACCCCGCCCTCGGGCCGGGCTCCCCGGGTGTACGGCGGCAGCCCGGGCAGACCGGCCGGTCGGTCGGGCAGGTCGTCGATGTCGTAGAGGGGGCGCAGTGTGATCCCGTCGTAGGTGTGCGTGGCGAGCGCCTGTTCCGGATCGTCCACGCCGACGGATTTGCGCAGTACCGCCAGCGCGAGCTCTCGCCAGCGGTCCCTGGTGGCCGGCGGGAAGTCGGCGGCGAGCTGAAGGTCCTGGGACGGCACTGTCATGCCTGGATAGTAGGCACGTCCGAAACCCCGACCGACCGCGGGGTCGGTTTCCGGCCCGTCCCGGCAAATGCCCTCATTTCAGCGGCACTGTCCGGGTATTTCGTCCGATTTTCCAGCTCGCCGCCTGTTATATCCGGATGCTGTGCGGTCAGACCTCGGCGAAGGCCGCGTTCCAGCTCTCCGGCCCCACGATGCCGTCCACGGTCAGGCCCCGGTCACGCTGGAAGGTGATCGTGACCTCGCGGGTCTGCGGGCCGTACGCGCCGTCCACCTCGAGCTCGTAGCCGAGCTCGCATAGCCGCTGCTGCCAGGCGCGCACGTCGTCGCCGTACATCACCGGCGGGTAGCGCAGCAGCCGGCCCGGCCACGGCGGGGCGCCCGTGCCCGGTCCGGGCTGCTCCTCGCCGGCCGGGCGGGGTGCGCCGCGCCGTACCCAGGCGTAGAGGCGCTCGCCGGGGCACTCGGTGGCGTAGCCGTCGCGGTGGCCCTTGATCTCCTGGCCCGCCCCGCCGACCTGGCGCAGGTACTCGATCGCGTCGCGGATGCCGTGGAGCATGGCGTCCGTCGGCTCGACGAGGCCGGACGAGCCGACGAGGCCCAGCACCGCGTAGTGGCCGGTGTTGAGGCCGGGTCCGTTGGCCGCGGGTAAGCGGTTCGGCCCCCTGCCCACGAAGACCTTGCGATGCGGGCAGACCGCCAGGTTGTAGCCGATATCGATCCAGCCGTTGCCGTCCATGTGGCCGTTCTGGATCTGCCGCACCAGGGCGGCGCACTTGGCGTGGTCGTCGAGGATCGCCGGGTCGACGCGGCTTCCGGTGTAGTGGACCTTGACCCCCTTGGTGGACCGCAGGGTCGTGTAGGAGCCCTTGGGAGGACGGGCTCCCCATTCCTGGCGCGACACGAGGTCGATGCTCACGGGGATGTCTCCTATATCGGGGGAATATATCTACTCTACGTGACGAGGCGATTACGAAACAGCCTTGTGCCGACGTTCCCCATGTGGCACGGAGGTGAGGGTTTCACCGCGATCGAGGCGGATCACCCGGCGGTCGGTGACGATCGCGGTGATGAGATCGTGCGGGGTGACGTCGAAGGCCGGATTGATCGCCTCGGTGCCGGGCGGCGCGAGCCGTACGCCCCGGACCGCGACCACCTCGGCCGCGCCCCGGTCCTCGATCGCGATGGCGTCCCCGCTCGGGGTGGCCATGTCGACCGTGCTCTCGGGGGCGACCACGATGAACGGCACCCCGGCCCGCCGCGCGCCGAGCGCGAGCGCGTACGAGCCGATCTTGTTGGCGGTGTCGCCGTTCGCCGCGATCCGGTCCGCGCCGATCAGCACGGCGTCGGCGTACCCCCGGGCGAGCAGGTACGGCCCGGCCGCGTCGACGACGAGCCGGTGCGGGGCGCCCATGCGGGCGAGCTCCCAGGTGGTGAGCCGCGCGCCCTGCAGCAGCGGCCGGGTCTCGAGCGCGATCGCCTCGGCGAGCACTCCCCGCTCGTGCAGCGTCCGCACCACGCCGAGCGCGGTGCCGCGCTCGACCGTGGCGAGGCCGCCGGTGTTGCAGATGGTCATGACGCGCACCGGCGTGGGGGCGAGCTCGGCGAGCAGGTCCGCGCCGTACTCGCCCATCGAGCGGCAGGCGGCGATGTCGTCGTCGCGGATCCGCAGCGCCTCGGCGAGCACGGCGGCGAGGTCGGGCAGATGGGCCGCCGCCCGGTCCACGCCCCAGGCGAGGTTGACCGCGGTCGGGCGGGCGGCACGCAGCCGGGCGACCGCCTCGGCCGGGTCGGCGCACGTCGCCGCGGCGAGCGCGACGCCGAGCGCCCCGGCCACGCCGAGCGCGGGCGCACCGCGTACGGCCAGCCGGCGGATCGCGTCGATCAGTTCGTCGACGGTCTCGATGCGCAGCGTCACACACTCGTCGGGCAGCCGGGTCTGATCGATGAGCTCGATGGCTCCGTCGACCCAGTCGATCGTGCGCACGAACGCGACGTTACCAACATTCCGGACACCGGGTCCGGCGAAGCGCCGGGCCCTTTCCGGCTCCGGCCACCTCGGCTTTTCGTGGAGCGGTCCGTGCCGGAATCTTTCACCGCGCGGCCTGTCCGTGTTCGCCACGAGCGTTCCGGCACGCCGAGGACGCAGGGGGCATGTTGGGGTTACAGTGTGCGTGTAACCCGTTCATAACCCCAATATGTAACCCCAGAGAGGGCCGCGGTGATGCCGAAGATCAACGTCTATCTGCCGGACGATCTGGCGGAGGCGGTCAAGGCGGCGAACATCCCCGTCTCGGCCGTGTGCCAGCGGGCGCTCGAGCAGGCGGTTCGCCGAGTGACGGCGATCCGGGAGGTGGCGATGGGCGACCTGGAGGACCGCGACGCCACCGAGCTGCTCGGCCAGTGCACCCAGCGCACCCGGCAGGTCCTCAAGCTCGCCGTGGAGCGGTCGCGGGCGGCCGGAGCGCCCGGTGTCGGCACCGAGCACCTGCTCGGCGCGCTGGTCGCCGAGGGCACCAACCTCGCCCTGCACGTGCTGCGGGCGATCGACATCGACCCGGCTCGGATCGAGGAGGCCCTGGCCACTCACGGCGGGAACGGCGGCGCGGCCGCCGCGCCCGATTCCGGCGTGCCGGACGGCGCCCGGCGCTTCACCCCCGACGCGGCCAACGCCCTGGAGCTCGCCGTCACCGAGGCGACCGCGCTCGGCCACAACTACGTGGGCTGCGAGCACCTGCTGCTCGGCCTGATCGCCGAACCCGACGGTGCCGGCGGGCGGATCCTGCGCGGGCTCGGCGCCGAGATGCGCCTGACCCGCCGGGCGGTCACCGCGGCCCTGGCCGGATACGTCCACCTGCGCGCCCAGACCGGCGCGACCGCCGCCGCATCCCCCGGCGCGGGCGCGGCCGTGGCCGCCGCCGTACGGCGGGAGCTGGCGCCGCTGCTCGAGCGGCTCGAACGCCTGGAGCGGCACGTCGGCCTCCCCGTCGCGGACCCCGGCGACCCGGCCTGACCGGCGTGACCGGGGTGCGCAGGCCCGCCCTGCTCATCGCCGCGGCCTGCGGCTTCGCAGGCTGGCTGTGGACCGGTGTGGCCGACTGGGCGGCGGGGGCGACGCTCACCTTCCCCGCCCTGGCCGTACTCGCCGCCGCGGCGTTCCGCCGGTCCAAGCGGCGCCGCGCCCGGCCGCCGGTACGGCACGGCGATCGATCAGCCGTCAGCGCGAGCGGCCCGGGTGGTCGGCCGCTCGTCTAGGGCTCCTCGGGGGCGACGCGGGAGCGGATGAGGGTCACCACGCGCGCCAGTGCCTGGACGGTCGGGTGCCCGGGCCGGTCCACGTAGCCCTCGGTGAGCACGTGGTGGGCGTCGGGCGGGAGCCCGTGCGGGTTGCCCGGTCCGGAGTCGATCTCGATGAGGTCGAAGGCGGCGCCGAGCACGCGGCGCAGCCCGATGAGCCGCTCCGGCGGGCACCGCCGGTCGTGGGAGAAGCGCAGCCCGGCCACGCGGAGCTCGCCGCGCCGCGCGCGGGCCCGTACCTCGGCGAGTTCCCGGGCCGAGCAGCCCGGGTCGCGGCGGGCGGCGCCGGTCGGGGCGAGCGGGAGGGTCGGCCCGCTGAGCACGGCGGCGAGTACGGCGGGCTCGGTCGCGGCGGCGAGCGCGAGGCCGCCGGAGAAGTCCATGCCGATGACGCCGACGCCCTGGTGACCGGCCTCGCCGTGCAGGTGCTTGGCGAGGGCGCGCAGGAAGCCGGCGACCGGCCGCTCCGCGTCGCGGGCGAGGGCGCGGAACTCGCGGGACAGGCAGACCCGGGCGGTGGCGAGCACGGCGGAGGCGGTCGTGCGCGGGCGGCCGGGGACCCCGACCAGGGCGGGGACGACCACGGTGAATCCGGCCGTGACCAGCCGGTTGCCGAGGGTCAGCACCTCGGGGGTCACGCCCGGCAGCTCGGGCAGCAGCATGAGCCCGGGGCCGGAGCCGCGCAGCAGTATGGGGCGGGTGATGCCGTGAGCGGTGAATTCCTCCCTTGTCCAGCCGTCGAGGGAACGGTCTGTCGCCTCGCCGTGTTTCGCCATGCGCACAGACTAATGCTCGCCACGCGCGAATCGTTATATCGGAAATTACTCGCCATCCTCACATTCAGGACAGCCAGCGGGAAATGTAATTCCTTATCAGGATTCATCTTCACTCGCGGTCGCGGCCAGCGAAGGAGTGTCGCGGCCCGGCCATCGACATGTTCTCGCAGATCAGCACGATCAGCAGACGGCCGATCGGCGATACCGGCCCGTCGGCCGTCACGCGATTTCAGGTTTTCCTTGCCCGGCCATCTCGGGCGCGCCCGCGCTTGTCCGCAATCATCGGTTGTCCTTAACCGGTGCCCGCAGGGACCCGGACCGGCAGGTCCGTAACTCGATAATCGGCCCGCCGCCGATCCTCGTCCACGGTGAAGCGGGCGATGCTCGTCGCGATTTCCGGCGGCGTATCCCCGGTGTTTTTCCAGAGCCGGAAAACATCGGCGTGCGGCCTACCCGCGGCCACCTCTCCCCTCCCCGCGTCCCGGTCCACCGCCCGAACCGCCCCGCCGGGCACCCGCGGCTCGCCGTACTAATGCGTTCGACGCGGCGAGCCCGGGCGCAGGATCATGGATGCCATGTCGCAACCGAAGCAGGCGCCCCTGGACGCCGCGTCGCTGCCCATGCGGATATGGCTCGACGACACCGACGACCCGCTGGACGTGATCGACGCGCTCGCGATCTCCCCGTTCGCGGCCGGTGAGCTGCCCTGGGCGATGTCGGCCCAGCTCGAGCGGGTACGGCCGGACGCCCCGCTGATGCCCGCCGACGCGAGGCTGCTGCGCGTCAGCATCCAGCGCAAGGGCAACGAGTCCCGGCTCGCCTGCGGCGACGGCTGGCTGCTGCGCGCGGTCAGGCGCTGGGACAGGACGGCCTCGGTCCTGGTGACCGCCTCCGCCGAGGACGTGGCGCGGCGGGTGCTGGAGGAGAGCATCCGCGACGCGACCGAGCCCCCGCCGGAGACCGACCACGTCACCATGGGCTTCCTGCACTGGTCGAGCGGCGTCCTCCAGCGTTCACACCGGCCCATCACCGCCCCGACGTGGGAGTCCATCCGCGGCAACTACCCGCGGTCCGCGCAGGGCGAGCTGGACCGGCTGTTCACCCTCACTCCCTCCGAGTCGATGGGGCGGTTGCTGCTGCTGCACGGACCGCCGGGCACCGGCAAGACCACCCTGCTGCGCACGCTGGCGCGCGAGTGGCACTCGTGGTGCCACACCGACTGCGTGCTCGACCCGGAGAGCCTGTTCGGCGAGCCCGGCTACCTGATGGAGGTGGTCCTCGACGACGGCGGCAGGGAGGAGGACCGGTGGCGGCTGCTCGTGCTCGAGGACTGTGACGAGCTCATCCGCGCGGGCGCGAAGCAGGCGACCGGCCAGGGCCTGTCCCGGCTGCTCAACCTCACCGACGGGCTGCTCGGCCAGGGCGGCCGCATCCTCGTCGCGATCACCACGAACGAGCCCATCTCCCACCTGCATCCGGCGGTCACGCGGCCGGGCCGCTGCCTCGCCGAGATCGAGGTGGGCCGCCTCTCCTACGAGGAGGCCGTGTCCTGGCTGACCTCACGCCCGGCGGCCGGAGCGGACGCCGAGGGCTCGCCGAACGGCGAGGCGCCCGCGGTCTCCCCCGCCGAGCTCGTCACCCGCGTCCCGGCCCAGGGCGCGACCCTCGCCGAGCTGTACGCCCTGCTCGCCGGACGGCCCATCGGCCGCAGCACGGAACCCGAGGAGACCGGGCTGTACCTGTGACGGCCCGCCGTCGAACCGGCGGCGTGGCGGCCCGTCGCCACGCCGCCGCCAGGCCGGCCGCCGCGGGTACGGCCCCGGCTCAGCCGGACCGACGGCAGGCGCCCAGCTCCTCGACCACCAGGCCGAGGCCGATACCGAGCAGCCACACGTCCTTCGCCAGCGCCGTGCCCTGCTCGGTGGGCCGCAGCGTGTGCTCCTCGCGCATCCCCGGCGTCCGCAGGTAGAGGCCGAGCAGCCCGCCCGCGAACGCGCTCAGCCCGGCCCCGGCCAGCAGGCCGGGTACGAACGGCACCAGCAACGCCGTACCCAGGGCGATCTCGACCTTGGAGAGCAGCCGGGTGAACCGCACCGGGTCCATGTTCTCCAGGAAGGGATAGGTCCCCTTGGCCATCGCGTGCAGCTCGGTCGCCGTCTTCTCGTCCGCACGCGCCTTGCCGAGACCCGAGTTGAGGATCACCGCCCCCGCGGCGAGCCGACCGGGCAGCTGGTGCGGACGCGCGAACAGCCTCATCGCATTCCCCTCTCGACGGTGCCTCCCATGACCACCGCCCCTACCCGCACCACCCGTAGGTAGCCGGGCACCGGATGAATTCGGGGGGCACCGCCCTGGCGGCGCCGTTCGCCTCCGTCAACGCTCGGATCGGTCGCTCAGCCGACCTTTACGCGTCACCGCCCCGATCACCGCGCATGCCTCTCGAGTGCCTGCGGCGCGCGACCCCCACATTCCGCGGCGGACGACACGGCTATGAGGCTTGGCGAACCCGGGCCTTCCGGGCTCCGGCCGGTCCGCGGCGCCACCTACCGTCGCCGGCCCGGCTCCGCGGTCGGGACATGCCGCCGGGCGAAGCCCGAAATAACCTCATCATCGTCATCGAGGGGACACGGCTGGAGTCAGCGCAGCTCCTCCAGCCGAAGCAACGCGTCGTTCACAATGCCCCACAATAGGTGGTCATCAAGATCCCGCGGACAACGGATCTCAGGGTCGGGCACGTATTCGTCGAGAGCATAGAACACATCATGGAGAATCCGCTCGAACCGCCCCGCCACCCTTTCGCCCGCGATCAGTGCGTTGGTTCGGGCCTGCAACCATGCCCGGCGGAACTCGGGCCCCGAGATATCTCCCGCGACATAGCGCCTCATCAACTCCAGCTGCCTGGCGGTATTCGTACCAGGAGCCACCTGCGAGGGCGCCCCCCATGCGGTCCACAATGGAGGGTATTCTCTTGAGACCGCAAGGGGCCCGGGCCTGCCGGTTCTTCTTGCATATCTCGCGAATCCTGCCTTGGCTTCGTCGATTCCCCGCCCCACGCAAATGTCAACGAAAACCGCGCTCCCGGCCACGAGCGAATATCCGTCATCCGTGAGGAGGATCGCTCCTGACAGGTCAGCGAGGACCACCAGCGCGTTAACAGGTTGACCAGGCAGGCTGTCGATGAGATGCCGATCGGTCAACGGTACCTGCACACCGTGCGGATCCACATCGTCAGCCGCGTCCAGTCGCACGACCATCCCGTGACCGACCCTGATGAAGCGCGCCGCCGACTCGATCCGGTTCACGAGATCTCCTTGTGTGATCGCCGACTCCGGAATCGGGGCGACGACCTTGTCGCCATCCGCGATCCACTCGGCCCGGAAGCGATACGGGCTCGCCAATATCCGGCCGGCGAGACCGGTCTCCGGGCGGGATGATCGTTCGTTCACGTTCTCCACCACACTGATCGCCGATTTTCTCCGCGGCGAGCGACGCCGCGGATCAGGTCGTAACGAGCGGTCACGGCGCGTGCGGCGCTTGCGGTCGATGGTGCGGGACGTATGAACCCCGATCCTCCATCACCCGACCCTACGTCTGTGAAATATCGCCCACATCATGATCAAGGTATGTCACTGTGTCAAGGAAATATCCGGCCTGAATCATCCGCACAAGGTGACATGGATCGGCGGGCAGCACGATCGGACACCAATCTCCGGGCTCGCCGTCCGAGACGATCGGAAAACATCATGACGGCTATCCGTAAGGCCGCTTGCGGCCGGTCGGCCGTGCCGGTTGCCGGCCGTTCCGTTCCGGGCCACGCCGGGCGTCTCGCCGCTGAAATCCGACGCCCGGAAGACCATCGGGTGGGCCACCGGCCGTTTCCACGAACGCACGGTGCGCATCGGCCACGTCCCGTAGGAGCCATGAGCGGTGGGCGGCCGCCATCCTGCACGGCGTCGCAACGCGCCGAATATGACGCGATCGGAGGGCTTCGGCCCGGATCGAATGGTTCCGCGAATCACAGTACGGGGGCGAGGCACGCGTGACGCCGCATGGCCCGGCGTTCGCATCGATCACCCTCGGGTAGGGCCCAGCCGGGAGGTGGGCAATCGTGTCGGACCAGCCGGACACCTATGACGTGATCGTGCTCGGCGCGGGCCCGGTCGGCGAGAACGTCGTCGGCCGGGTCGTGGCGGGCGGCCTCACCGCGGCGGTCGTGGAGAAGCGCCTCGCGGGCGGGGAGTGCTCCTACTACGCGTGCATCCCGAGCAAGGCGCTGCTGCGGCCCATGGACCTCACCGCCGAGGTGGGGCGCATGCCGGGCCTGAGCCTCGGGCCCGTCGACGCCGCGGCCGTGCTCGCCCGGCGCGACGAGGCGATCGGCCACCTCGACGACGCCGGGCAGGTGGGCTGGGTCGAGTCGGTGCCGGCGGCGTTCCTCCGCGGGCACGGCAGGCTCGCCGGGCCGCGGCGGGTCGCGGTGACCGGCCCCGACGGCGGGGTGCGCACGCTCACCGCCCGGCACGCGGTGGTGATCGCGACCGGCAGCACGCCGAGCGTGCCGGACGTGCCCGGGCTGCGCGCGGCGCGGCCGTGGACGAACCGGGAGGCGACCACCGCGCGGGAGATCCCCCGGCGGCTCGTGGTGGTCGGCGGCGGGGTGGTCGCCTGCGAGATGGCGCAGGCGCTGCGCTTCCTCGGCGCCGAGGAGACCGTGATGCTCGTGCGCGGGCGGCGGCTGCTCGGCCGTACCGAGCCGTTCGCGGGCGAGCTGGTCGCCGCGTCGCTGCGGAACGCGGGGATCGACGTGCGGTTCGGCGAGTCGGTCGCCCGCGTGGAACGGCCGGCGCCCGGCGGGCCGGTGACCGTGCACACCACGTCGGGCGCGCGCCTGGAGGCCGACGAGATCCTCGTCGCCACCGGCCGGGAGCCCGCCGTGCACGACATCGGGCTGGAGACCGTGGGGCTCTCCCCCGGCGGGCCGCTCGAGGTGGGCGACGACCTGCGGGTGACCGCGGTGCCCGAGGGCTGGCTGTACGCGGCGGGGGACGTCAACGGGCGCAACCTGCTCACCCACATGGGCAAGTACCAGGCGCGGGTGTGCGGGGACGTGATCGTGGCGCGGGCGAAGGGCCTGCCCGAGGACGCCCCGGGGCTGCGGGCCGTGGCCGACGCGCTCGGCGCGCCGCAGGTGATCTTCACCGATCCGCAGGTGGCCGCGGTCGGCCGTACCGAGGAGCAGGCCCGGTCCGAGGGCCGTCCGGTGCGGGTCGTCGAGTACGACATCGGCAGCGTCTCCGGCGCCTACCTGCTCGGCGACGGCTACACCGGCCGGGCCAAGGCGGTGGTGGACGAGGAGCACCGGATCCTGCTCGGCGTGACCTTCGTCGGGCCCGGGGTCGGCGAGCTGCTGCACGCCGCCACCGTCGCGGTCACCGCCCGGATCCCGCTCGACCGGCTGTGGCACGCGGTGCCCGCATTTCCCACGGTGAGCGAAATCTGGCTTCGGCTATTGGAGGAGTACGGCCTTTGACGCCCCGGCCGGGAACCCGGCCGCCGAACCGCGAAGGCCGATTCCGGAGGGCGCGGGCGCACGATTTTCCCGCCTCTCCCCCGCCCGCGGTACGGCCTGCGCGCTTTGCCGGCGGGGGCGGCCGCGTGGGCGCCGTGACGAGGAGCGGCGGGCTTTCACCGGGCGGTGAGCAGGCGATTACAAAAAGCAGAAATGCCCGGATATTGGATCCCGGGAACGTTTTTCAGAGAGAGTGCCCTCTCGCCCTATCACGCGGCGATTGCTGGCATGATGGATCGCAAGCCCCGGCGAGCAAGGCACTTCCGGCCGGAGCGTGTTCTCCGGCGTGGTCGCGTGACGCCGCCACGGGCGGCACGGATTGTATTCACCCGTGGTATCGACAGGAGGACCGGTCGATTGTCCATCGGCGAGACCCATCGCACGCTCCGTGACGAGGTGGCCGATCAGTTACGGCGCTGGATTCTCGACGGCACACTCGCCCCTGGGGCCCGGCTCGCCGAGGGCGCGCTGTCGAACCGGCTGGGCGTCTCCCGGCTCCCGGTGCGGGAGGCCTTCCGGCGGCTGGAGGCCGAGGGGCTGGTGCAGACGATCCCGCGCCGGGGCGTGCGCGTGGTGCAGTTCGACGCCGAGGAGCAGAGCACGATCCTGGAGATCCGCCTGTCCCTCGAGCTGATCGCGATCCGCAAGCTCACCGAGCGCCGGGATCCCGGCACGCTCGCCGAGCTGCGCCGGGTGCTGGAGGCGGGCGACCACGCGGCCGCGGTCGGCGACGACGAGACGCTGGCCCGCCTCAACGCCGAGTTCCACGACCTGGTCGCCGCGGGCACCGGCTCCAAGGTGCTCGGCGACCTGATCCGCTCCGTGCGCAACCAGGCCCGGCAGTTACGCGCCGGCCGTACGGGCGCGCCCGCGGACTCCTGGCCGGAGCACGCCGCGGTGATCCGCGCCGTGCTCGACGCCGACGCCGAGATGGCCGCCCTGCTGATGCGCCGCCACCTTGTCGCCCGCCACGAGGCGGCCGTCCGGGACGGCGCCGCACCCACGCCGAAGCCCGCCCCACCGCACCGCGCCCCGGCGCCCCACCCGGCCCCCTGACCGGTCCCCGCGGCCGGTCCTTCTCCACGCTTCGGCACGCCCAGCGACTCGCACAGCCGTACACCGGGTACGGCTCGGGCAGGTCCATCGGGAAGCCGCCGCGCACCGTGTGCCGCTTGCGCGCGATCGCGCCCAGGTCGAGCCGGCGGCGCAGCTCGGTGGTGATCCAGCCCGCGATCGGGGGCTTGAGCCCCGAGGTCGTGACCGCGTGGACGTGGGCGCCGATCACTCGCATGCGATCGGTGTTTCCCCGGGGAAACAGGAAAAGGCCGACCGCGTACCTCGCGACCGGCCCTTCGCCGCTCGTCGGGACGGCGAGATTTGAACTCGCGACCCCTAGACCCCCAGTCTAGTGCGCTAACCAAGCTGCGCCACGTCCCGCCGCCGGGGGCGTCCCCGGCATCCGAGCACGTTGTGCTCGGGAAGAAACATTACCACGCGCGCGGCCCTGCCGTGGCCGTGGCGGCACTTCCACGATCTTCGTCGTCCCGGCCCCGCACGCGGACCGGCCCACGCCGGCCGGTTGTAACCGGGCCGGACGTGGGCCGGGAGGAGGAGGGGTACGGCCGGGCTCCGGGTGACCCCGGCCGCGGACGGTGCGTACCTAACTCGGGAGGCGCACTCAGTTCGAGAAGGTGAACCAGTTGAGGTTGACGAAGTCCGCGGGCTGGCCGCTGGAGAACGTGATGTACACGGTGTGCTTGCCGGTGGTCGGCGCGATGTTCGCCGGGACCGTGCGCCAGCTCTGCCACCCGCCGGTGTTGGCGATCGCGAAGTCGCCGATCGGGGTGGCCGTGGGGCTGCCGAGCCGTACCTGGACGAGGCCGCTCACCCCGGGCGCGGCGCCGGAGGCGACGCGGGCCTTGAACTGCGTCACCGGTGTGGAGCCGAAGTCCACGTTGTCGTACCGCAGCCAGTCGCCGTTGGCGATGCCGCCGACGTTACGGCCGCCGCCCTCGTCCGTGGTCGGCTCGGTGAAGGTGCCCTGCTGGGCGCTGAAGTCCTCGGCCTGGATGATCGAGCGGGCGTTGAAGCCGCCGCCCGGGTTCGGGGTGGGCGTGGAGCCGCCGCTGCCGCTCTGCCACACGCCGACGTAGTCGACGACCATCGGCCGGCCGGGCACGGTCGCGGCGGTCGGGGTGGCGCGGCCCGAGACCCCGTCGGGGAAGCCGCCGCCCATCGCCACGTTCAGCAGCAGGAAGTACCCGGCGTGGCTCGTCATGTTCGACCAGGTGGTCGCGTCGAACTGGTCTTGCCGGATGGTGTGGTAGAGCTGGCCGTCGACGTACCACCGCAGCTCGTTGGGGCTCTTCGAGGTGTCCCACTCGAACCGGTAGGTGTGCATCCCGGCCTGGCAGGTCGTGCCCGGGCACTCCCGGCTGCCCTGCAGGCCGTCATACTCATTGCACGGCCCGCCCGGCGCCACGCCGCAGTGGAGCACGCCCCAGACCCGGTTGAGCCCGTTGACGTTCTCCATGATGTCGAACTCGCCGATGCGCGGCCAGTTCCAGTAGTCGCCCCGGTACGGCGAGCCGAGCGCCCAGAACGCGGGCCAGTAGCCGAGCGCGGCCTCACCGGTCACGTTCGGCATCTGGATCCGGGCCTCGATCCGCAGCACGCGGCCGGGGGCGGGCTTGAAGTCGGCGCGCCGGGTCTCGATGCGGGCCGAGGTCCACTCGCCGGAGGCGCTGCGCAGCGGGGTGATGCGCAGGTTGCCGTTGCCGTCGAGGCTCACGTTCGCCGGGTCGGCGGTGTACCGCTGGATCTCACCGGTGCCCCAGTTGTTCGGGCCCCCCGGGTAGGAGTGGCCGGTGTCGAAGATCCAGTTCTCCGACGAGGGCAGCGAGCCGGCCGGGCCGTTGAAGTCGTCGGCCCACACCAGCGACCAGCCGGAGTACGTCGGCACGGACGCGTTCGCCGGTGCGGCGACCGCGAACGACGCGAGCAGGGTGACCGCCGCGGCGACGATCGCGGCGAGCGTGCGCCGGCGCCACCGTGGCGCCGGGGCGGGATGGGGATGGATGGGGACACGCATGCTCATGCCTCTCTGGGTGGGGGGATGGAGGCAAAGGCGGGTCCGGTACGGCGGAGCACGGGCGCCCGTGCCCGCACGAGACCCGCCCGGAAACGACGCGTCGCCGAGGGCTCACCACGCTCTTCCGCGCTGCGGAAGATCGAGGAAACGCTCTCTTAACCGGAGACGGTAGAGTGCGCAAAAACGGCTGTCAACAGCAAAGTAAAGTTTGCTGTCGGATCTGAGAGCGCTCTCTCACAGGAACCGTTCCAACATTGCGCGCGCCCCGTGGGGACGATCTACCCGAACAGTGACTTAGGCTTACCTAAAGTGATTTAGGTGCGCCTAAGAAGCGCAGTTCGGGGAGGCCGGATGACGGAGAGACGAGCGCCCAGGCCCAGGCGGGCCTTCCGCGGCGAGGTCCGGCGGGCCGAACGCCTCACCCCCCACCTGGTCCGCGTCGTGCTCGGCGGGGAGGGGCTGCGGGAGTTCGAGGCCGGCCGCTACACCGACCACTACGTGAAGCTGCTGTTCCCGCCGCCGGGCGTGACCTACCCCGAGCCGATCGACCTCGAGGCGATCCGCTCCGGCCTGCCCCGCGACCAGTGGCCGCGCATGCGCACCTACACCGTGCGCCGCTGGGACGCCGCGGCCCGCGAGCTCACCATCGACTTCGTCTACCACGGCGCCGAGGGCCTCGCCGGGCCGTGGGCGGCCGCCGCCGCGCCCGGGGACGTGCTGTGGTTCGTCGGCCCCGGCGGGGCGTACGCGCCCGACCCGGAGGCGCCCTGGCACCTGCTCGCCGGGGACGAGAGCGCGCTGCCCGCGATCGCCGCCGCGCTCGAGCGGCTGCCCGCGGACGCCACCGCCCACGTGTTCGTGGAGGTCGCCGGGACCGAGGACGAGATTCCGCTCGACGCGCCCGCCGGTGCCCGCGTCACATGGCTGCACCGCGACGGGGCCGCGGTCGGCGACCGGCTCGTGGCGGCGGTGCGCGCGCTGGAGTGGCCGCCCGGCGAGCCGCACGCCTTCGTGCACGGCGAGGCCGGGTTCGTCAGGGAGCTGCGCCGGTACCTGCGCGTGGAGCGCGGCCTGCCGCTGGAGCGGCTGTCCATCTCCGGCTACTGGCGGCGCGGCACCGACGAGGACGGCTGGCAGTCGTCCAAGCGCGAGTGGAACCGGCGCGTGGAGGAAGAGGAGGCCGCCGTCCTCGCCTCCTGACCGGCCGCGGGCGGGCCGGTCAGGACGCGCCCGCGGGCAGGGCCGCCGCCGGCGCCGCCTCGACGGCCGGGAGCCTCTCCGGCATTCGGCCGGGCTCGGCGTGGTCCGCGCGCGGGCCGGGCGACAGGCGCCGCAGCAGCCCGGGCAGGAACCGGGACGCGAGCATGGCGGCCGCGATCGCGGACAGCGCGGCCGCCCAGGCCGGCGGGTCGAGCGGCACGCAGCCGAAGAACAGGCTCACCGGCGGGATCTGCACCACCGCGGTGAGCAGCGCCGCCGAGCCGAGGGCGGACAGCAGCGCGCCCCGGTCCCGGCCCCCGGCGGCGAGCGTCTGCGCGAGCTGGGTGCCGACGAGCGCCACGAGCCCGACGGTGCGGGCGCGGGCGGCGGGACCGGTGAGCCGGGCCATGGCCCAGCCGAGGATCGCGCCGAGCGCGGTGACCGTGGCGCGCGTGGTGATGTCCCGGGTGAGCGCGCGCCCCAGCGAGGTCTCCGGCCCCTCCTCGAGCAGCGCCGCGGCGACGTCCTCCGACGGCGCCCGCACCGCGATCGCCAGCGCGGGCGCCAGGTCGGTGAGCAGGTTCACCAGCAGCAGCTGCCGCGCGGTCAGCGGGGTCCGCCCGGTGGTGAGCGCGCCGGCCAGGGTGAAGGCGATCTCGCCGAGGTTGCCGCCGACGAGGATGGCGAGCGCCTCGCGTACCGAGGCCCACATCGCGCGGCCCTCCACCAGCGCGGAGATGATCGTCTCCAGCCGGTCGTCGGCGACCACGAGGTCGGCCGCGGCCTGCGCGGCCCGGGTGCCGCCACCGAGCGCGATGCCGACGTCGGCGAGCCGGATGCCCGCGGCGTCGTTCGCCCCGTCCCCGGTCATCGCCACCACCCGGCCGATGCGCTGGAACGACTCGACGACCCGGACCTTGTGCGCGGGCGTGCACCGGGCGACCACGTCCACGGTGGGCAGCAGCCGGTCGAGCTCCTCGTCGGACAGCTCATCGATCTGGGTGCCGGTGAGGATGTGGTGGCCGACGTCCCGGCCGGTGACGTGCGCGGCGATCGCGCCCGCGGTGCTCGGGTGGTCGCCGGTGAGCATGACGATCTGCACCCCGGCGTCGGTGAGCCGGGCGATCGCCGGGGCGGCGGCGTCCCGCACCACGTCGGCGAGCCCGAGCAGCCCGGCGAACGTCAGATCGCCCGCGGCCCCGCCGGCGAGCAGCTCGGCGGCGCGCTCCTGCCCGCCCTCGCCGGTCAGCGCGGCGAGCTCCGCCGCGGACACGTGGATCTCGCCCTCGGCGACGGCGAGCACCCGGTGCCCGGTGGCGGCGAGCCGCTCGACCTCCGCCTCCACCTCCTTGTGGTCGAGCTCCCCGCCGAGGCCGGTACGGCAGCGCGGCAGCACCACCTCCGGGGCGCCCTTGACGCACACCAGGACGCGGTCGCCGACCCGGCCGAGGGTGGCGTGGAAGCCGCGGGACGGCTCGAACGGGATCTCCACCAGCCGCTCCCAGTCCCCCCGGTCGACCCCGGCCTCGGCCGCGCCCTCCTCGACCGCGGCGTCGGTGAGGTGCGGGTGGCTCTCGTCGTCCCCCGCGTACGGCGTGGCGCGCAGCGCGACGGTGAGCACCCGCCGCAGCGGCTCGTCGAGCTCGGCGAGCGGCCGCACGTGCCGGCCGTCCGCGACGTGGGTGAGCCGCATGCCGCCCTCGGTGAGGGTGCCGGTCTTGTCGAAGCACAGCACGTTCACCCGGCCGAGCGCCTCGATCGTGCGGGGGTCGCGCGCGTACACGCCGCGGGCGGCGAGCCGCCGGGTGGCGGCGAGCTGGGCGGCGCTGACCAGCAGCGGCAGCCCCTCGGGCACCGCGGCGACGGCGAGGCTGATCGCGGTCTCCAGGTTCACGCGCAGCGGCAGCCCGCGCAGCGCGCCGGACAGCGCGGAGGCGAGCGCGGCGCCGAGGGCGACCGGCGTGGTCGCCCGGGTGATCTCGGCGAGCCGCGCCTCCACCCCGGTCACCGGCGCCGCCCCGGCCGCGGCGGCGAGCGCCCGGCCTGTCTCGGTCAGCTCGCCGACCGCGACCACGACCGCCTCGGCCTCCCCGGCGGCGACCACGGTCCCCTCGTAGACCATCGACCGCCGGTCGGCGACCTGCGCGGCGGGCACCGGCCGGTCGGTCTTGGCGACCGGCAGCGACTCGCCGGTGAGCGCGGACTCGTCGGTCTCCAGCCCGTCGGCCGCGATGATCCGGCAGTCGGCGGGCACCAGGTCGCCGGAGCGCAGCACGATCACGTCGCCGGGCACGAGCTCGGCGGCGTCGATGCGCCGCTCCCGGCCGTCGCGCCGCACCGTGGCCTGCACCGTGCCGCGGGCCGCCATGCGGGCCACGGTGCGCTCGACGGCGACCCGCTGCACCCCGCCGACGAGCGCGGACGACAACATCACCAGGCCGATCAGCACGGTGTCCGCGAGCGATCCGATCATCGCCGAGCCGATCGCGCCGACCGAGAGCACCGGCGCCATCGGGTTGTCGAGCTCCGCCCCGACGGCGCGCACGATCGCGGGCACCGCCAGGCGGCGGCCCGCCGTACGCGGCCGGGCCCGGCGCCGGGCCTCGTCCTCGCCGAGCCCGCGCTCGGTGGTGCGCAGCGCGGCGAGCACGGCCGGGACCGGCATCGCGTGCCAGGGGGTGACGGGCAGCGGCGGCGGTGGCGGCACCCGCGCGGCCCGCCGGGCCTGCCACACGCCGTACCCGAGGGCGAGCACGGCCGCCCCGGCCACGGCGACCTGCGCCCGCGCGGCCACCCGGTTCCGCGGCCCGACGAGCGCGGCGAGCGCGCCCACGCCGCTGCCGGACCGGGCGAGCGTCACGCCGCACTCCCCCGCCCGGCGGGCGTACGGCACGGCGGTGACCACCGTGACCGCGGTGCCGATGCCGTCCCGGCTCGCGATCACGTGCGCGCCCCACGGCGGCGGCCCGTCCGGGGCGCCGATCCCGACCCCGACGTCCGCGGCGGCGAGCGCCCCGCCGTCGCGGGCGACGAGCAGCACCACCGCGCCGGCCTCCTGGAGCGCGCGCACCGACGCGGCGAGGCGGTCGCCGCCGAGCACGGTCTCCACCGGCGGCCCGGGCAGGTCCACGCCCCCGCCGGCGAGCACGAACCGCAGCCCCGCCCGCCGGGCCGCGGTCACCAGGGCGTGCGCGCGGTCGTGCGGGCGGCGCACCACCGAGACGAGCGCGTACAGGCGGCGGTCGCGGGCCAGGCCGAGCACGGCCAGCGGGCCGGTGGCGGCGAGCCGCCGCCGCTCCCGCTCGCCGCGCCGCCCGGCCAGATCGAGCAGCTCGACGGGGCCGAGGGTCCAGCCGTTCTCGGTGCGCAGCACGGCCCGCCCGCCCGGTACGGCGGCGGCGCCGGGGCCGGAGCCGACCGCCCGCCGCCGGAACTCCTCGGGGTCGAAGAGGGCGTGGACGCGCTCGGCCGCCTCCTCGGCGTCGGCGCCGGGCAGCACGACCACCTCGCCGATCGACGGCTCGGGCGACAGCAGCACCTCGGCGTCGGCGACCACGGTGTCGACGCGGTCGAGCCGGCGCAGCACGTCCGGCCGGATGACGACGGCGCCGCGCCGGGCGAGCACGGTGCCGAGCTCGGCGGCGAACCCCTCCTGCCCGGTCGACGCCGCCTTCGGCAGGGCGGCGAGCCCGACCTGCAGGCCCCGCCGCAGGTCGCCCGCGAGCAGGCCGGCGGCCGTGCACGCGGCGGCCGCGGCGAGGGAGTGGTGGGCGTGCCGCTCCCGCATGCCGGTGCCCAGCGGGCAGGTCCGGGCCGGTACGGCCTGCCAGGCGCGGGCCCGCTCCGGCGTGCCGCACAGCTCGGGCTCCCGGAGCCGGAACGCGGCCTCCTCGGCGCGCAGCTCCCGCCACTGCACGAGCCGCGCGAACACGTCGGCGGTGAGCCCGGCCATGCCGGGGGCGAACGTCTGGGCGGCGGCGACGGCGAGCGGCAGCAGGTGGACGGGGACCGCGGCGGCGGCGATCCGGCGCAGCGGGGGCACGGCGTCGACGAACCCGATCGCCGCGGGGATCTCGGCGGGCAGCGGCGTCCACCGGGTGGCCCGCTGCACCGCGGTCAGCGCCAGGCCGAGGGCGTCGGCGACGAGCATGAGCACCGGGGAGACGCGCACCTCCGGCCCGCCGCCGTCCGCCTCCGCCGGCGGCCCGTCCGGCTCGTCCTCCGCCTCCGCCACGATCGCCACCAGCTCGGCCGGGTCGGTGTCCGGGTCGTCCAGCGCCACGATCACCCGGCCGAGCGGCGCGTTCACGCTCGCCCACGCCACGCCGGGGTGGGCGGCGAGGGCGGACTCGAGCGCCTCGGCGCGGGCGGGGGTCATCGGCGCGCCCGAGCGCAGGTCGATGTGCACGCGGCCGTCGTACCGCCGGACCCGGCGCGCCAGCCCGAGGCCCTCCTCGACGACGGCGGGGACGCGCCGCGCCGTCCGGACCACGCCGACGGGCGCGTTCACCAGCGCCGCGGTGCCCGCGACCGTGAGCCGGATGGCGCCCGCGAGCAGACTCCCCGCCGACGGCACCGGTAACCCCAGCGTTCCCCCCAGTCCCATGACCACCCCGTCTTCTGTATCCCTCGCGCGTCGCGGGCATGCCCCCCGGCGACGCCAAATATCGGCCAAGCACCGTGTGCGGGGCTTTCGCGTCGCCGCATCCGTAAAGGGCACGGACACCACGCGCAGTCACGTAGAGTAACGAATGTTGACGGAGAGGAACATCCGCCCGGGGCCGCGCCGTGCTCGCCGCGCCGGGCGCCGGGGGTGGTCATGCGGGTCGCGGGCCTGATCGCGGCGGGTGTGGCGGTGTCGGTGTGCTGCGCCGCGCCGCCCCTGCCCGCCGCCGCCCTGCCGGGGGCCACGGCGGACCCGCCCGCCCCGCTCCGTGCCTGGCCGGGCGAGGAGGTCACGGAGGGCATCACCCTGTACCGGGGCACGCTCGGCGACCCGTCCGGGCCGGGCCGGTGGGCGGTGACGGTCACCGAGGCCGGCGGCAAACCCGACCGCCTGCTCAGCCGCGACGCGGCCGCCGCGCTCACCCGGCGGCTGGGCCGGGCCGGGGTCGAGGCGACCGCGGAGCCGATCGGCGCGCCGGGGTACGCGGGCGTGCCGAGCGGCCCGCTCGGCTGGCGGGTGCGCGCCGGGGTGTTCCCGGAGCGGGCCGAGGCGCAGGCGCTCGCCGACCGGCTCACCCGGGCCGGGTTCACCGCCGTGGCCGAGTCGGCGCGGCAGGACCCGGTGGAGCTCGACCCGTACGGCGGGCACAGCGCCGTGGTGCACGTCGCCCTGATCGACCCGGCCCGCTACACCGGCGAGATCACCGCCACGTACGGCAGGGCCCTCGCCCGCCGGGAGACCACGACCGCGATGGCCCGGGACGGCGGGGCGGTGCTCGCGGTGAACGCGGGCTACTTCGTCATGCACGACCGGGACGGCCTGCCGGGCGTGCCGGCCGGCATCGGCGTGTACGACGGCCGCCTGGAGAGCCTCGCCACCAACGGCCGGGCCGCGCTGCTGCTGCCCGGCGGCCGCCCGCGGATCGCCCGGCTCACCACCGAGCTGACCGTCGCCGCGGGCGGGCGGAGCCGCGAGATCGACGGCGTGAACCGGCGCCCCGGCCTGATCCGCAACTGCGGCGGCGTGGGCGGCGACTCCCCCACCGAGGAGCCGCGGCACGACGTCACCTGCACCGACCCCTCGGAGATCGTGCTGTTCACCTCGGCGCTCGGCCGGAAGACCCCGGCCGGGAAGGGCGTCGAGGTGGTGCTCGACGGCGACGGCCGGGTGATCCGGCACCGCACGCCCGGCGGCCCGGTCCCCGCGCGACGGCGGGTGCTCGCGGGCATCGGCGAGGGCGCGGACTGGCTCACCGCCCACGCCAAACCCGGCACCCGGCTGACGATCCGGCAGCGGGTCCTCGACGAGGACGGCCGCACCGTCGCGCTCGGCAGCGGCGACGTGGTGAACGGCGGCCCCGAGCTCATCCGCGACGGCCGGATCCACGTCGACGTCGCCACCGACGGCGTCTACCGGCCCGAGGAGCCCGACTTCCTCTACCGCTGGGGCATCCGGCGCGGCCCGCGGGTCATGCTCGGCATCGACCGCCGCGACCGGCTCATCCTGCTCGTCGCCGACGGCCGCCGGCCCGGCTACAGCGACGGCCTCAGCCTGCTGGAGGGCGCGCGGTTCCTGCGCCGGCTCGGCGCGGTGGAGGCGATCAACCTCGACGGCGGCGGCTCGGTCACGCTCGCGGTGCACGGCGAGCTCGCCAACCGGCCCTCCGACGCGAAGGGCGAGCGCACCGTGGGCGACGCCCTCCTCTTCCTCCCGTCCGCCGGGCGCTAGCCGTTGTCGCGCGGCTCCCCGGGCGCGGCCGTACCCTCCCGCTTCTCGAGCGCGGCGACGGCCTCGGCGAGCACGGCCGCGATGTGCCCGCCGCCCTCCGGCGCGGGAATCTCCCGGAAGCCGTGCTCCCGGTCGTAGTCGATGTCGAGCCCGCCGTCGACGAGCCGCCGCGCCCACCGCAGCGCGGTGTTGATCTTCACCTGGGGGATGTCGGCGCCCTGCGCGATCGCGGACAGGTTGCGCAAATTGGTGGCGGGCCCGCTCTGGTAGTGCGCCCGGTCGAGCTTCCACGGGATCGCCCGGCCGTGGTCGAGCATCGGCTTGGCGAGCCCGGCGGCGCGCTTGGCCTGCAGGATGCCGGACTCGCTCACCCCGAAGTGCGCGGCGAGCTCCGCGACCGTCCGGCCCTCGGCCACCAGCCGCGCCAGCTCCGCCCGATCGATCTTGGGCTTGCGCCCCGCCATGTCACCGCCCACGTGCTCGCCCGCGGGCGGGTCGCCGCCCGCGCACCTTCCCTCTCCCGCGGAGAGGACCTTTCGTGCAGGGAGGTTAGCAGCGGCGCGGTACGACCGGCGGCGGCCCGGCCACACCGGCCCCATTGGCCGACCGCGATTCCCTTTTTGCCGGACTCACGGGATTTTCCCGACCGTCTTGTTACCCTCCCCTTGGCGCGACATCGACCTGCGCAGCGGCCGCGGCCCGGTGAGCGGGCCCCGCCCGTGCGGGCCCGGCGGGAGTGGGGATGCCTGACAACCGGATGGATCCGATCGCCAGAGAGCTCCTCGACGTCGTCCGCGCCGAGCTCGGCTACCGGGAGAAGGCCGGGCAGCGCACCAAGTACGGCGAGTGGTACGCCGAGCACGTCGCCGGCGGGGATCCGCAGTTCACGACCGGCGCCTGGTGCGACATGTTCATCGCCTGGGCCGCCCACAAGGCGGGCGTGAGCGAGTACGTCGGCACGTTCGCGTGGACGCCCTCGCACGCCCGCTGGTTCCAACGCCACCAGGCCTGGTCGGACCGGCCGGAGCCGGGCGCCCTGGTGTTCTTCGACTGGTCGGGGTCGAAGAAGATCTCGAAGATCGACCACGTGGGCATCGTGGAGCGGGTCGAGGGCGACCGCATCCACACGATCGAGGGCAACGTCGACAAGGTCTGGCTGAAGCGCAAGGTCCGCGACGAGAGCAAGGTGGTCGGGTACGGCCTGCCGCGCAAGGTGAAGGAGTACCTCGACCAGACGCGGATCTCCTGGCCGGAGCGGGTGGTGGACCTCGGCCGCCGGGGCGAGCCCGGCGTCACGCCGTTCGGCGCGCCGATCGAGACGCTGACCGTGGTGGCGCTGCTGGTCGCGGTCGCCGGGACCGTGCTCGTCGCGGCCCGCACCCGGCTGCGCCGTACCGCGGGCCGCCCCGCCCCGGCGCGGGGACGCCACCGCAGGACGGCCCGGCCGCAGGAACGGCCTGCTCCCCCGGTGACCGCCGGCGCGCCGGCCGTACCGCCGGACCCGTACCGGGACGCCGACGCGCTGCTCGACGAGCTCACCCGGACCCGCTGACCCCGCGGCCCCGCGCCCGGGGACCGGCGGTCACGGGCGGCCGGCGCGCACCCGTTCCGCCTCGCGCGCCCGCTCCTCCCGGGCCTCCGCCGCAGGGGCGGCCTGCGGCGCGCCCGCTCCCTTGGCGGCGAACTCGAACTCGCGCCGCGGATCGGTGAGGGCGCCCATCGAGACGATCTCCCGGCGGAAGAACAGCGCGAGCGTCCAGTCCATGAGGATGCGGGCCTTGCGGTTGAGCGTGGGCATGCGCGACAGGTGGTAGGTGCGGTGCATGAACCAGGCGGGGAAGCCGCGCAGCTTCATGCCGTAGACCTGGGCCACGCCCTTGTACCGGCCGAGGCTCGCCACCGACCCGGCGTAGGAGTGCCGGTACGGCTTGAGCTCCTCGCCGCGCAGCGTCGCCACGAGGTTCTCGGCGAGCCGCCGGGCCTGCCGTACCGCGTGCTGGGCGCTCGGCGCGGTGGTCGCGCCGGGGTTGGTGAGGTCGGGTACGGCGGCGCAGTCGCCGGCGCTGAACGCGTACCCGGCGCCCTCGACGGTGAGCATCGGGGTCACCCGCACCCGGCCCTTGGCGTCGAGGGGCAGGTCGCAGGAGGCGGTGAGCGGGTTCGGCTTCACGCCCGCCGTCCACACCAGGGTGTCGGCGTCGAACTCCTCGCCGTCGCTGAGCACGATGTGGTGGTCGACCGCGGACTCCAGCCGGGTGTTGAGCCGGACGTCGATGCCGCGCCGCCGCAGCTGGTGCAGCGTCCACTCGGCCATGTCCTCGCCCACCTCGGGCATGATCCGCCCGGTGGCCTCCACCAGGTACCAGCGCATGTCGCAGGTGCGCACCCCGTCGAAGTAGCGGCAGGCGTCGCGGGCCATGTCCTCCAGCTCGGCGAGCGCCTCCACGCCCGCGTACCCGGCGCCGACGAACACGAAGGTGAGGGCGCGGCGCCGTACCGCCTCGTCGGTGGTGGAGGCGGCCAGATCGAGGCAGCCGAGCACGTGGTTGCGCAGGTGGATCGCCTCCTCCACGGTCTTGAACCCGATGCCGCACTCGGCGAGGCCGGGGATCGGCAGCGTGCGGGAGATCGACCCGGGGGCGAAGACGAGGTAGTCGTACGGGATCTCGCGCGGCGGCCCCTCCTGGAGCTCGACGTGCACCCGGCGGTCGCCGAGGCAGACCCGGGTGGCGCGGCCGCTGACGATCTCGAACCGCGGCAGCACCGCGCGCAGCGACACCACCAGGTGGCGGGGTTCGACGTTGCCCGCCGCGGCCTCCGGCAGGAACGGCTGGTAGGTCATGTAGGAGTCGACGTCGACGAGGGTGACCCTCGCCTCGCCGACCCGCAGCAGCCTCTGCAGCCGCAGCGCGACGTACGTGCCGACGAATCCGCCGCCGACGATCACTATTCGGGGAACGGTTCGGGAGGTTCGGTAGGTCATGGGCCGCCCCCTACCCCCATATCGCGCGCCGACGCGCGCGGGTCCGGGGGCGTACGGCCGGCATGGGGCGGCCACGCGGCGCGGGGCACGCACGCCCCCGCCCGCGCGGCGACGGTCAGGTGCCGTCCCGCTCGGCGGGCGCCTCGGCCATGAGCTCGTTGCGGAGCTGGTCGAGCACCTTGCGGAGGATGCGGGAGACGTGCATCTGCGAGATGTCGAACTCCGCGGCGATCTCGGCCTGGGTCATGTTGCCGAAGAACCGCAGCAGCAGGATGTTCTTCTCGCGCGGCGGCAGCTCGTCGATGAGCGGCTTGACCGCCTCCCGGTCGACGAGCGTGGCGAGCTCGTCGTCCTCGTCCGGGATCACGTCGCCCAGCGCGGCCGCGTCGTCGTCGGCGCCGAGCGGGGCGTCGAGCGACAGGGTGCTGTAGGCGGCCGACGCGTCGAGGGTGAGCAGCATCTCCTCCTCGGTGATGCGCATGCGCTCGGCGAGCTCGGCGATCGTGGGGAACCTGCCCAGCTCCTGGGTGAAGTCGGCGACCAGCCGGTTGAGCTCGGAGCGCCGCTCCTGGTACAGCCGCGGCACCCGGACCGCCCAGGTGCGGTCCCGGAAGTGGCGCTTGACCTCGCCGGTCATGGTGACCATCGCGTAGCCGCGGAAGCTGTGCCCGAGGCTGGGGTCGAACCCGTTGATCGCCTTCATCAGGCCGACGTAGGCCGCCTGGAGCAGATCCTCCAGAGGTTCGCCGCGGTGCAGGTAGCGCCGGGCGATGTCCCTCGCCATCGGCAGGTGCATCTCGACGACCCGCTCGCGGATGCGCATTCGCCGCTCCTCGCTCACGCCGGGCTCGTGCAGCTCGGCGAGGAGCTCTTCGGCGGTGGGTTCGTCGAGTAGCAGTACGGCACGGTCCTCGGTCATATCCTCTCCCTCGTGCGTGCCACGGCGAGGCGGAGACCGGCGACCGGGGGGTTTGGCAGGGTTTTCCTTCACGTGGAGCACGCCGACGCCTCGCGCCTCTGTCCGAGGGCGAGGCCCTCTGCTGGACCTCTTGAGTCCGATACTTGCCCAGAGGTGACCGGTTTTCCACCTATGAATCGCCAGTAATGGTGATGCGGTGCTTTGGCGAGGCGCGCCAAGGTCAAGCGCGCGTCAGCGCCGGACCAGCGGCGGGTTACGGCCCGCCGGGCACTGTGGCCCTGGCCACGCCCGGCGCGGGTCCGGCTCCGGCGCGAGGACGTGCCGCTTCGCCGCCGCGACGGACGAAGCATCTCTGTCCGGAAATTTCCGATGTGGGCAGTTTGGGAAAGTGCTACCCGCGGTATGGCTAAACAGGCGCACTGCCTCGAGGCACACCCCCCGGCGCGCGCGGCCCAAGGTTTGGGTCCCCTGAGCACCTGAGGTGTGTCACATGCATATCGCCATCGTCTCCGCCCACGAACTGTCTCCGGAAACCCCGGCCATCGCCAGGGAACTCAGCCGCGGCCACCGGGTCACCGTCTACACCCGCCGCTACTCCCCCGAGCTGCGCGATCGCGGACGGCTCGCCCCCGGGGTCACCGTCGAGCACGTGCCCGCCGGGCCGGCCACGTGGCTGCCCGAGGGCAAGCTGCTGCCGTACCTGTCCGACTTCAGCGCCGGGCTGCAGGAACGCTGGGGCCGGGAGCGGCCCGACGTCATCCACGCCCACTCGTGGACCGGCGGGCTCGCCGCCATCGCCGGCGCCGACGCGCTCGGGGTGCCGGTCACGCAGACGTTCCATTCGCTCGGCGGGCGGAACGACGAGGACGAGAGCGGCGACGACGCCCGCGGCGGCCCCGACCCCGAGGTCCGGATCCGCCTGGAACGTGCCATCGGCCGTCGCGCCAGCGCGGTGATCGCCTCCTGCGCGGGCGAGGAGTCCGAGCTGATCCGCATCGGCGTGCCGCGGCGCAACATCGCGATCGTGCCCGGCGGCGTCGACGTCGAGCGGTTCCGCAGGCGCGGCCCGGCGTTCCCGCGCGGCGAGCGGCCGCGCCTGGTGCACGTCGGCAGGCTCACCCCTGCGGGCGGCGCGGGCACCGCGATCCGCGCCCTGGAGGCCGTGCCCGGCGCCGAGCTGGTGATCGCCGGCGGCCCGGCCACCGGCGACCTCGAGTCCGACCCCGACTACCGGCGGCTGCGCGCCCTCGCCGAGGAGGTGGGGGTGCAGGACCGGGTGACCTTCCTCGGCCGCGTCCCGCACGCCGCCATGCCCAAGCTCATGCGCAGCGCCGACGTGGTGCTGACGCTCCCGCAGGCCGTGCCCACCGGCATGGTCGCCCTCGAGGCGATGGCCTGCGGCGTCCCGGTGATCGCCTCGGCGGTCGGCGCCCACCTCGACTCGGTGGTCGACGGGGTGACCGGGTTCCTCATCCCGCCCAGCCGGCCGGCCGCGCTCGCCCGCCGCGCCCGCGAGGTGCTCGCCGACCCCACCCTGCGCACCGCGCTTGGCTACGCCGGCGCCGACCGGGCCCGGTCCCGCTACTCGCTCGAGCGCATCGGCCAGGAGCTGGTCCGCGTCTACGAGGACGTGCGCGCCGCCCGCGCCTGCGCCTGATGAGCGGGCTCAGCCCGCGGCGCCCGCGTACCGGGCCATGCGGCGCAGCTTGTTGGCCGCGTCGAGCGCGGCGACCTTGTACCCCTCGGCGAGGGTCGGGTAGTTGAACACCGCGTCGACCAGGTAGTCGACGGTGCCGCCCAGCCCCATCACGGTCTGCCCGATGTGCAGCAGCTCGGTCGCGCCCGCGCCGAAGATGTGCACGCCGAGCAGCGACCGGTCCTCGGGCGAGACGAGCAGCTTGAGCATGCCGTACGTGTCGCCGATGATCTGCCCGCGCGCGAGCTCGCGGTACCGGGCGACCCCCACCTCGTACGGCACGTGCTCCCGGGTCAGCTCCTCCTCGGTCCGGCCCACGAACGCGATCTCCGGGATGGTGTAGATCCCGATCGGCTGGAGCGCGTGCAGCCCGGTCACCGGCTCGCCGCACGCGTGGTGGGCGGCGAGCCTGCCCTGCTCCATCGAGGTCGCGGCGAGCGCCGGGAACCCGATCACGTCACCGACCGCGTAGATGTGCGGCACCGCCGTACGGTAGTGCTCGTCCACCGCGATCCGGCCGCGCGCGTCGGCGGTGAGCCCCGCGTTCTCCAGGCCGATCCCGTCGGTCATGCCCTGCCGCCCGGCCGAGTAGAGCACGGTGTCGGCCGGGATGCGCTTGCCGCTCTCCAGCACGATGATCGCGCCGTCCGGGTGGCGCTCCACCGCGGTCACGTGCTCGCCGAACCGGAAGGTGACCGCGAGGTCCCGCAGGTGGTACTTGAGCGACTCGACGATCTCCAGGTCGACGAACTCGAGCATGCGGTCCCGCCGCTCGATCACCGTGACCTTGGTGCCGAGCGCGGCGAACATCGAGGCGTACTCGATGCCGATCACCCCCGCGCCGACCACGACGAGCGTGTCCGGCACCCGCTCCAGGGCGAGGATGTCGTCCGAGTCGATGATCGTCCGCCCGTCGAACTCCACGCTCTCCGGCCGCGCCGGACGGGTCCCCGTGGCGATGATGATCTTCTCGGCGCTGACCTTGGTCTCCCGGCCGAACTCGTCGACCACCCCGATCGTGTGCGGGTCGAGGAACCGGCCGGTGCCCTGCAGCAGCGTGATCCGGTTGCGCAGCAGCTGGCTGCGGATCACGTCCACCTCTCGGCCGATCACGTGCCGGGTACGGGCCATCAGGTCGGCGACCGTGATCTCCTCCTTGACCCGGTAGCTCTGGCCGTACAGCTCGCGCTGGTGCAGCCCGGTGAGGAAGAGCACGGCCTCGCGCAACGTCTTCGACGGGATCGTCCCCGTGTTGACCGACACCCCGCCGATCATGTTCCGCCGCTCGACGACCGCCACCCGGCGTCCCAGCTTGGCGGCCGCGATCGCCGCCTTCTGCCCGCCCGGCCCCGAGCCAAGCACCACAAGGTCAAAATCCGGCATAGACCGAGTGTGGCGGCCAAACCCCGCGGACGGGAACCCGTGTGCGGAACCGCCGGGTTACGGGAACCTCACCCGCCCCCGGGATGAGGCGGTGACCAGGGCCGACGTGTCCCGGACACCGGCGCCGCGCGGTCACGCCGCGATGAAACGCGCCTGCCAAGACCCCTGATCATGTTGTGTTATTAGTTCACAACTGATCTAATGGTCGTCTGACGCCACTAATTCCCCCTCCTGGAGGACACATGGATGGGTCCGTCGTCGGCAACCCGCACGTGATCCGGCTGTCGGCGGGCCTGCTCGACCGGCCCGGGAACGCGTGCCCCCACCACGCCGCGGTCAGGGCACGGCCACAGCTGCGCCCACGGCGGGGCGAACAGCGCCGTTACGCGCCCTGGGAGGACTTCCCGCTCGGGCTCGTGATGGAGATCCTCGACGCCGTCGAGCACGACGGTGTCCCCCTCGACCGGGCGATAAGGCAGACCCTGGCGTCCTGCCGGAAGCGGGTGCACCCCGGGGTGGCCCGCTGGGTCGCCCACGCCGCCGAGAGCTACCTCGAGGTCGCCGAGGCCCTGGCCGACCAGCTCGCCCGCGAGGGCGTCGACCTGCGCCCCGCGCCCGCCCCCAGGGTCGTGCAAGGGGGCCGGTCCGTGGCCGAGCTGCGCATCCTGACCGCCTGGGGGCGATGGTACGAGTCCACCGACGGCGCCGTGGTGGAGTTCCGGCGGCTGCGCATGCGCGGCCCTCGCGGCACCCCCGACCAGGCCTCCACCCTGGCCATGGCCTACGTCGCCGGGGTCGGTGACCGCGTGGAGGACCCCCGCGACCTCTACACCGCGATCCCCGTGCCGGTCGTCGCGGACCTGCCCCGGCCGCGCCGGGTCCGCGTGGTGGAGGTGGGCCTCACCACCGGTACCGAGGCCGTCCTGGTCGACGGCGACCCCGCCGGCATCCGCCGGGACTACCGGAGCAAGGCCATACCGGCCGCCCAGCGGCTGCTCGACGGCGGCGCCCCGGCCCCGGGGCGGGACTGCGCCGCCTGCCGGGTGCGGCCGTCCTGCCACGCCCTGCCGGTCACCCCCGGCCTGCTCGGCCTGGGCGACCGCGGAACCCACCGCAGGACCTGGTCGATCACCACCTCGCGCCGCTACGAGATCTGCCCCGCCCAGGCCCACCTCCAGGAGCTGTGGATCCCCGGCGAGGAGACCTCCTCCCCCGCCGCGGCCCGCGGCCACGCCGTCCACCGCTGGCTCGCCGCCGCCCACGCCCGGGGCCGGGCCTGCACCCTCGCCGACCTCCCCGAGCCCACCGCCGCCGACTGCGGCATCGCCGACGAGGTGCTCGACCGCGCCGACTACCAGGAGGCCCGGCCGTACCTGCTCGCGCACCTCGAGGTCTGCCCCCTCGCCGACTCCGACGGGGTGACCGACATCCGCACCGAGCCCACCGTGGCCGCCTTCGACCCGATCTCCGATGTCGTCGTCCTCGCCGTTCCCGACCTGCTGCGCCGGGTGCACGGCCGGCTGCGGTACCGGGAGGTGAAGACGTCGGTGCACCCGCGCGGCCTCACCCGGGAGAACGCCCTCGCCGCGGTCCCCCAGCTCGCGCTCGCGGTCTGCCTGATCGCCTCCGGCGCCTTCGGCGACCGGGACGGCCTCGTCGAGCTCGAGCGGCTCCACCCCGGCGGCGCGGAACCCCTGCTCGTCCTCGACGCCACCGACCCCTCGGTGGTCGCGGCGGCCCGCGCCGTCGTGCACGACCGGGTGGCGCGCTGGCACGCCGACGTCGACTTCGCCGCCACCCCGGGCTGGTGGTGCCGCTACTGCCCGGTCTCCCGCTGGTGCCCCGACGCCTCGGCCACCCTCGAGGACCACGCCGAGTTCACCAGCCCGCGCGCCGACGCCCTCGCCGACCTGGCCACCCCGGACGACACCGACGAACCTCCGTTCTGACCCGAAAGGCGCCCATGCACCCACTCGCCAAACCGGTCACCGCCGCCCTCCGCGCCGGATACGCCTGGAGCGTCCGCCGCGAACGGCCGGAGGCATGGCGGGAGATGGCGCGGATGACCGGAGTCATCATGCACCACCTCGGCCCGGGACGCGGGCCGACCACCCCCGTCGAGCTCGCCGCCCGCCTGCGTAAGCCGCTCGGCGAATGGATGCCGGTCGACGACCCCGACCTCGCCGGGCTGGTGATCCTCGATGCCGACGACCGGCTCACCCCCGACACCTACGACATCGGCTGCGACTACACCGTCGAACTCCTCGACCCCGCGGCGTCGGCATGGCTGCCGCGGTGGCGCACACACCGGGCCGAACAGGTGGAGAACGCGGCCTTCCAGCGCCTCGTGTCCGGAGACGATGAGACCTACGCGATCGGGCGGCGCTTCCTCGTGGAACACCCGGCAGGGGATGGCAACGAGATCCTCCGCCTCCTCAATGAACTCGGCATCCCACGACTGGTCGAGTACCGGGAGATCGGCGTAGACCGCCAGTGGCGGGGATGGTGGTGGGGCTGCCCCGTCTGCCGCTGGCCAATGAGCGTGTCCGCCTCTGGGGTTGTGAGCTGCCGGTTCCGTCCGCACGGAGCCGTCTACTCGCTGCTGCCCGGCCGGAGGCCGCGGCTTCAGCCCCAGCCCGGGGCCCCTGCCGCAGGACCTGCCCGTCCCGCTGAGGGCGCGGTTTGCGTCGATGAGTCGATCTGGCGGCACATCGTCGTCCCGGGCGTGGTGGAGGTACGACTGCGCGACCGCCTCGCCAAGCTGCCCGGCGTGACGGCCGACCTGTATCCGCTCAAAGACACCTACGACATCGCGGTCCGGCGTACGGGTGAGGCCACCTGGTCGTACACGCTCGACGTCAAGGACTACGCATCGCCCGCCGCCCTCGCCGCCAAGCTACGCGAGCGTCCGGTGGAAGCCGAGTACATCGTGGTGCCCGACTATCGCAGCCCTCGGCTGACGGAACTGAAACGGCTGCTGCCCGGGATGGAGATCGTCACCGAATCCGGGATCTACCGGCAGATCAAGAGGGATCTCACATGAGCACACGACCTCAGGTCATCTCCTGCGCCTTTGCCTTGGCCGAGGCGTTCTTCGGCGTTTGCGACATCGACCACGCTCAGCTGCTCCTCACCGGCCGGATCGATGCCTGGCCCGAGTACTGGGACCTAGGCGAGGAGGACCGAGCCAGGGTCTGCGCGCTACTGCGGCACCGCGGTGACGATCTCGCCAGTCTTGAGGTGTTCGCCAAGGCCGTATCCGAGCTGGGCGGCACGACCAAGCTCAACGGCTATCGGGTCGACGGGGACCACGTGCTACCCATCCACGGGGTAGACCCTCGGCTCCACGCCGACCGGCTGCTGAAGGAACTCAACAAGCAGCACAAACCACACACTCTCCCCGTAGCGGAACCGGGCCGGTATTACACCACCTTGCGGACCACGCCCGACAGGACTGAGAGCCTGATCGACCTGACCGGGATGACGGCTCCGCACCGTGATCCCGTCACCTTGCGAACCGCGCTCGCGGTCTCACAGGTCGAGCTGTCCGCCGACGAGCTCGGCAAGATGGCCGCACGCATTGACGAGGCCCGCGGCGACACCCACCGCCAGGCACGACTCAAGGCCCTCTTCGAACACCTGCCCCGGTCGCTGACTATCCGCGCCGGAGGCGTGATCCAGTCCCTCATCGCCCCCACGGGATACGGCAAGAGCGTCCTGATGGAGGTGACGGGCACACTCGCCGTCGAGAAGGGCGTGCCGACCGCCCTCGTCGTGCCCACCCGGGTCGCCGCGCTCTCCCTGGCGAAGCGGATCGAGGAGAACCTGGCCCTGCTCGGGATCAACGGCATCTGCACTCCGCTGGTCTCCCCAAAGGACGCGATGGCCGACGCCGAGAGGCTCGCCGCGATCGGTGACGCGTTCGGCGATTGGGCCTATGAGCGGCTCGCGTACGGCTGTGCCCTGCCTGCCGCGACCGAGAGCGATGTGGCGGTCGACACCTGGGTGCCCGGACATGAGCCCTGCCGTGACCTCCGGCTGCGACACCGCCATGGGCGTCGACATGCCTGTCCGTGGCGGGACGGCTGCGGCAAGTTCCGCCTCATGCGCGAGGCGGTACGCGCCGACGTGATCGTGACCGCGCACGCAACCTTCTTCAACGGCCGGATGCACATCCCGATTCGCACCGAGGCAGGCGTCAGCGACCGCATGGCGGTGGAGGAGCTCGTGATGCGTCGCTGTCAACTGATCATCATCGACGAGGTCGACCAGTTCCAGCGCGCGGTGATCGGTACCAGCGCCAAGCAACTGGAGCTGGCGAAAGGACGTTCCATCACCGCCCTGCACCGGCTCGACGAGGAGTTCCGTGCGATCTTCGGAAGCGTATCCCCAGAGTCGGACGCCGAGGTCAGGGCAATCCTTTCCGAGCTGCGCCTGCTGTCAGAACAGTACATCGCCAACCTGGCCAAGTCCTGGATGGCCCCGGCCTTCTCCGACCGGCGTCACCGCACGGCCCGTGGTCACCGTACCGACCGCTGGCTCGTGCCGCGCCGCCACGATGCCTGGCTCACCGCACGGTTGCTCGGCCTGCCCGAGAAGTCCGAGGAGGGGCGGGACGTCGAGCGGGACGAGGTCGAAGCTCTACATGTGCTTTTCGACGCTCCGGACGCGCGGGAGGTAGCCCCGCTGCCGCTCGCGAATCTCACCACCGAGCAGGCGGAGGGGACACGTGAGCAGATCACCCGGGTGTTGCGTGAGATCTCCGGGGGATGCCGGAACGCAACGCTTCCCGTGTACAAGCAGGAGCTGAACGAACTCCTCTCACAGGTCGTCCCCGACGATACCGTCCGCGGTCTCGTGGTGGATCGCCTGATCCGCCGTGCCCACCTGGAGCCGCTCCGCCGCAAGCTGTCCGAGCTCTTCTACCACACGCCACACCTGGGCGCGATGGGCGCCGATGCCGCTGAGACGATCGCCGACGCGCTGGGCGGTTTCAAGCGATGGGAGGCGATGCCCGCCAGCCCGCTCGGCCGTCTGTTCTTCGCTTTCAAGGAGCGTTTCGACGCGGAGAAGCCGTCCGAAGCGGCGCTGTCGGTGGCCGCATTCGGTGGCGATCCGCACGGATATGTCCGATACCTCGGCGAGCTGACCGCGCGCGGCCACGCAGGTGTGCCCCGTTCCGTGCTCGGGCTCTCGGCCACAAGCCACTTCCCCCGTGCCCCGCACCATCACGTGTTCGGCGAGCCGACCTGGATCGTTCCGGACACCGACGACCGGGGCGTCACGATCCACGATGCCCGCGTCTTCGCCGACGACGCCGCGATCCGGATCTCCGGGGTTCAGGGTCGGCAGCGGGAGCTGAAGCTCTTCGACCTTGGCGAGCACCTGTACCGGCTCAAGCTCGCCCACCATCTAGGTGAGCTGGCCCGCCGACGTAACGAACGCGGCACACCCGGCCGGGACCGCATCCTTGTCGCCACGACCTCGTACGCGAGTGTGTTACCCCTGGCCCAGGGCATGGTGCGCGGCGGTGCGGAGGAGAAACGCCTCTGCCTGCTCGCCCGGGAGGAGGAGAAGCCCGAGCTGGACCGTGGGGGCTGGCACGTACTGGCCTCGGACCAGGTGGAGCGCTTCCCCGCGACCGGAGCGGACATCCTGATCGCCCCGCTCGCCGTGGTGGAGCGCGGCGCCAATATTCTCGACGGAGAGATCTCGGCGCTCGGCGCCATCTACGTCGTGGTACGTCCGGTCCCCCTCATCGACGAACCCGCGGAGCTGCTCGCCCACATCAGCCACCGGCTGTGGCGCGAGACCTGGCAAGGGGCGACCCCGCCGAGGCGGCTCGACGAACGCATGAAAGCCGCTGGCAAGCACTTCGACGACATCGTTCGCTCGGCCCAGTACTTCCGCTCCCTGCCCGAATGGGTCCGGCTCGGCATCGTCGCCGAGATCATCGTCAGCCTGATCCAGCTCGTCGGACGCGCTCGGCGTGGTGGAACCCCGGGCGAGCTGTACCTGGTGGACGATGCCTTTTTCGACAACCGTGGCCAGTCGGATCTGCCGCGGTTAATCCTGCAGCTGCGCGACAAGTGGGACTCCGCCGGACAGCTTGAACGACTGCGCGAACTCTACGGCCCCACACTCGAGTCCTTTTTCATCTTCGCCACGCGGATGAGCCGCGTCATGTCAGGAGACGACGACCATGATGATCACTAGCGCGTTCCGTATTCCCCAGGACCTATACGGCACGGTCTCCGTCTATCCGCTCACGACGCAGATCATGACCGCCTTCGATCGGATCGCCGCGAAGTGGCGAGGACGCACCGGCAACGAGCACGCCACAGCACCGTACGCCTCGCTTGCGAACGCGCTTACCGCTGTCACAGCGCAACCCGTCATCATCCTTCCGAGACCGCGGAAGCGCACCGACCCGTACTGGCTCATCACCACCGACCCCATTGATCCCGAGACGCTCCACATGGCCACCCGGAGCTGGGAACGGCTCGCCGGCGGCCATGACACTCTGGGGCCCCTGATCGCCGAGCTCCGGCCGCGCACGATGAAGCTTGCCGACGACGTACAGCGTTCCGCCGGGCGCGTCTCGGCCGCCAACTGGGTCTACAAGGTAATGGCCTGGAACCTGGCCGCGACCTTCGCGAGCAGCCCCGTTGACTTCGACGGGCACCTGGTGACCTTCCGGCTCGACACCAAGGGAAACATGATCGCCTGGGATGACCCCATCCGCGACACCAGCCGCGATAGGGCCGCCGAAGGACTCATCAAGATCTCTTTCGAGATCGTCACGATCCCCGGGGAAAGTGAACTGGTGGCCATCCCCACCATCAGTTTCACCCGGCTGGTTAGCAACCTGCGCATGGTGAAGTGGGCGTGGATCGACCATGGGCGCCCCACGCTGCTACGTCTCCCGATTGCGCGGAAGGCCACGGACACCGGCTGGAGAAGTGTCTTCGCCGATTTCAGCGGCACCGTGGTCGAGGAGTGTGGGCTCTCTCCCCTGCCGTGGGGCGAGAACGTCCTGGTCGACGAGCCCGACCGGGTACGAGCCTCGCGAAGCGTCAACTGGAGCCACCGGTTGGGCGTCGGGGTCGGAGCCCGGTCCTATCGACGGTTCCTCGAACACGTGACCGCCATTTCGGGCGCCGAGCCGATCGCGTACGACGAGACGAAGATCAGGGTCCAAAGAGAGGTCGACACCGAACCCCTGTCATCGTTGGACGCCTCCGCACTGGCGGCCGGATACGACCGGATCCGGATCGTCCACCTCTCCGCTTCCTCCGCGAGCCGGGAGCGGGTACGGCTGGCGCTGCGCGCGTACCAGGCGGTGGAGGCTCCCGAGCTACCCGTAGCGACCGGTGTCGAGCATCCGGTCACCGATCGCGTCGGCTTCGTCGCCTACGACCTACCCGAGCTTCTTGCCCATGGTGACGTCGACCGCACGGCACTGCCTGTGGCCGCTCCCCTGCTCAAGGCCGACCCGTGTGCCCTCGTCCTCGCCATCGTAGACACCGAGTACAAGCCGGGGGATTCCATTACCGGCGACGCCAAGCCCGTACTACGCAGGATGCTGGCCCAACTCGGCGTGCCCAGCCAGTTCCTGAAGATTACGCCGGGCACTGACGGGCCGACCGACCCGGAGACGGAGGACTATCCCGCCAATGTCGCCGTGCGAGACCTCCTACGCGCAGCCGGCCTGACCGACGACCGACTGGCCCGGGCCGTGCGGATGTCCCCGTACCCGCTGGAGCGCGAGGTGTGGCTGGTCGGCCTACACGTACGTGTGCAGAACACCAAAGCAAACGGCCGCGCCAGGCACGATCGCCCGCTCCTGGTCACGACTCTGGTGGGGGTGCGCGCCCGCCCGTCCGGGCCCTGGGAGTTGTGCATGTACGTCCGGGGCCGCGGCTGGGTACCGCATGCCGAAGGCCTCACCGCCTTTCACCGCGACTCCATCGGTGATCGGATCGAGGAGCGGAAGGCGGCCTACGCCCGGCTGCGCGCCTACGTCGATAGCGCGCTCGCCGAACTCCCAGGCGATCTTCCGGTGGTGGTCATGGTCGATGCCGATGAGACCCGCCGCGTCTGGAGCGGTCTGAGCAATGGCCAGCTGCGCGAGGGAGTACTACCCGGCGACGGTCTGGCGCGGTCCGAGCGCGTCGCCGTGGTAAGGGTCGGCACGGGCGACAAGGCCGTGCCCCGCCCGATCCACTTCATCGACGGTCGTCCATCCCGTGATCCCGGCAAGCCCGGTAGCCCGCGCAAGCGCGTGTACCGGGGTGCCGACAGTTGGCTGCTCGGTTACTCCTCGCGGGTGTTCAACCAAGGCAGCAAAGGTCGGGTCGGCTCCGACTACACACGCTTCACGCTGCCCAGTGAACGGGCCAGAGAGCAGCGCGCCCCCTGGCACGCGTTCACCGCGACCGAGTTCGTTGTCGTGCGACCGGGGCCGTTCACCGACGAGGAGGTTGTGGCGCTCTCGGCGCGGTTGTGTGCCCAGCCGCTGTCGTGGGATGCCCACACACGGCGTCCCCTGCCGTTGCACCTCGCCGTAACCGCCGACCAGGACCACCCCGCCTACCGGAGCGAGGACCTCGACGGCGACGAGGAGTGATCCCAGCCTCACGCCGGTCTAGTGATACACGAGGGGCGCGGCCTTGAGGCCGAGGTGGAGGAGGAGGCGTTGCTCGCCGTCGGCGAGGTCGAGGCCGGTGAGGTGTTCGGCGCGGCCGAGGCGGTAGTAGAGGGTCTGGCGGTGGACGCCGAGGGCCTCGGCGGTCTCGCCGGCGTGGCCGCCGTGGTCGAGGTAGGTCTCGACGGTGCGGGCGAGCTCGCCGGACAGGCCGAGGGCGGGGGCGGCGAGCTCGAGCAGGTCGGTGCGGGGCAGGCGGGACAGGACGCGGTAGACGCCGAGGTCGGGCCAGGACGCGACCGGGCCGTGGCGGTCCACGGCCTCGGCGACGCGCAGGGCGTGCAGGGCCTCGCGCCAGCTCTGCCAGGCGTCGGCGATGTCGTCGCGGGGGCCGCCGATGCCGGCGGCCGTGCCGTACATGGCCTGGACCTTGCGGGCGACGTCGCGGGCCTGGGCGGCGGGGGCGAGCAGCGCGGTGAGCGGGTCGCCGGGGTCGGCGAGCACGCCGCGGGGCAGTGACCACAGCGAGGCCACCGCGTCCGGGGAGGCGCGCACCGCGATCGCGCAGACCGGGGCCGGCACGTCCACCTCGAGGCCGGCCTCGGCGCGGACGTCGGGGTCGACGGAGAACAGGGCGCGCAGCGCGGCGCCCGCCTTCTGGCGGCTGCGGACCTCCTGGGCGAGCGCGGCCGCGGCCCGGCGGACGAGCGGCGCGGCGGCCGCGAGGCGGTCGTCGGTGATCGCGCCGGAGTCGAGCAGCCACAGGTAGCCGTAGGTGACGCCGCGGTACCGCAGCGGCACGCAGATCCGGGCGAGCACGCCGAGGCGCTGGTCGGCCGGGATGCGCACCGGCGCGGTCGCGGTGGCGATGCCGAAGCCCTCGAAGTAGGCGCGCACCCGGTCGCTGGCGCGGCGGCGCAGGATCGACTCCTCGCGCACCCGGTCGATGGCGCCGCTCTGCGCGCAGTAGGCGACGAGCCGGAAGGCCCGGTCCTCGATCGTCGCCGCGCCGCCGAGGACCTCCGCGATCTCGTCGACGATGCTCTGAAGGTCCACCCCGCCATTGTCCGTCATGTCGGAAAGTGCCCTCATACAGGTGTATGAAGGTGGCTTGACCGACCCGTTGCGGTTGTCCATAGGCCGCGCCGACCTGCCCTATCTAGCGTGGGGGCATGCTCGGTACGGTGCTCACGGCGGCGGCGCAGAGCCCGCTCGCCCGGCGTGTGGTGTCGGAGTTCCCGCTCACCAGGCGGGTCGTCGACCGGTTCGTGGCCGGGGAGGACGTGGCGGCCGCGCGGGCCGCGGTGGAACGGCTCGCCGCGGACGGGTTCGCGGTCACGGTCGACCATCTCGGCGAGCACGTGCGCGACGCGGCGGTCGCCGCGGCCACGGTAAAGGCGTACCTGGCGCTGCTCGGCGAGCTGCGCGCGCTCGGCCTCGGCGACCGGGCCGAGGTGTCGGTGAAGCTGTCCGCGCTGGGGCAGGCGCTCGGCCCGGACGGCGAGCGGATCGCGCTCGACCACGCCCGGCAGATCTGCGCGGCGGCACGCGAGGCGGGCGTGCAGGTCACCCTCGACATGGAGGACCACACCACCACCGACTCCACTCTGGCGATCCTGCGCGAGCTGCGCGCCGACTTCCCCGGCACCGGGGTCGCGCTGCAGGCCTGCCTGCGCCGTACCGAGGCCGACTGCCGTGACCTGGCGGGCCCGGGCTCGCGGGTACGGCTCGTCAAGGGCGCCTACGCCGAGCCCGCCTCGGTCGCCTACCGGGACAAGCACCAGGTCGACCTGGCGTACGTGCGGTGTCTGCGGGTGCTCATGGCGGGCAGCGGGTATCCCATGGTGGCCACGCACGACGACCGCCTCATCACCATCGCCGAGTCGCTCGCCGCGCGGCACGGGCGCGGCCGGGACGGCTACGAGTTCCAGATGCTCTACGGGGTACGGCCCGGCAGGCAGCGGGAACTGGCCGCGTCGGGGCGGACGGTGCGGATCTACGTCCCGTACGGCACCGACTGGTACGGGTACTTCATGCGGCGGCTCGCCGAGCGGCCCGCGAACGTCGCCTTCTTCCTGCGCTCGCTCGCCTCCTGAGGCGACGGGAGTCCGGGACAGATCGCGGAGGGGAGTCATCGAGATGGACGCCATCAGCAACGTTCCCGAGCCGGTCAACGAGCCGGTGCTCGGCTACGCGCCGGCGAGCCCGGAGCGCGCCGCGCTGGAGAAGCGGATAAAGGAGCTGTCGGGGGCCGCCCTCGAGCTGACCATGACGGTGGGCGGCGAGCGGCGCATGGCCGGCGGTGAGCCGATCGACGTGGTGCAGCCGCACAACCACGCCGCGGTGCTGGGCCGTACCGCGGAGGCGACCGGCGACGACGTGCGGGCGGCGATCGACGCCGCGCTCGCCGCGGCCCCGGCCTGGCGGGCGCTGTCGTTCGACGACCGGGCGGCGATCTTCCTGCGGGCGGCCGAGCTGCTCGCCGGGCCGTGGCGGGCGACGCTCAACGCGGCCACCATCCTCGGCCAGTCGAAGTCGGTCTACCAAGCGGAGATCGACGCGGCCTGCGAGCTGATCGACTTCTTCCGGTTCAACGTGGCGTTCGCGCGGCGGCTGCTCGCCGAGCAGCCGATCTCGGCGCCCGGGGTGTGGAACCGCATGGAGTACCGGCCGCTGGAGGGCTTCGTCCTGGCGATCACGCCGTTCAACTTCACCTCGATCGCCGCGAACCTGCCGACCGCCCCGGCGCTGCTCGGCAACGTCGTGGTGTGGAAGCCGTCGCCGACCCAGCAGTTCGCCGCCGAGTTCACCATGCGGCTGCTGGAGGAGGCCGGGCTGCCGCCCGGCGTGATCAACATGGTGACCGGGCGCGGGCAGGCGATCTCCGAGGTGGCGCTCGCCCACCCCGAGCTCGCCGGCATCCACTTCACCGGCTCCACCGCGACCTTCCAGCACCTGTGGGCCACGGTGGGCGCGAACATCAGCCGGTACCGCGGCTACCCGCGGCTGGTCGGCGAGACCGGCGGCAAGGACTTCGTGGTGGCCCACCCGTCGGCCGACCCGGCGGTGCTCTCCACGGCGCTGATCCGGGGCGCGTTCGAGTACCAAGGCCAGAAGTGCTCGGCCGCCTCCCGCGCGTACCTGCCGCGGTCGCTGTGGTCGCGGATGCGGGACGACTTCGTCGCCACCGCCGAGTCGCTCACCGTGGGGGACGTCGCCACCGACCTGTCGTGCTTCATGGGGGCGGTGATCGACGAGCGGGCCTTCGCCAAGTGCAGGGCGGCGATCGACCGGGCCCGCGCGGTGGACTCGATCACCGTGCTCACCGGGTCGTACGACGACTCGGCCGGGTACTTCGTGCGGCCCACGGTGCTGGAGTGCACCGACCCCACGGACGAGGTGTTCGTCAAGGAGTACTTCGGGCCGATCCTCGCCGTGTACGTCTACGACGACGACCGGTTCGAGCAGGTGCTCGACCAGATGGAGGGCGTGGCGCCGTACGCGCTCACCGGGTCGATCATCGCGACCGATCGGCAGGCGATCGCGCTCGCCACCGAGCGGCTGCGGTTCGCCGCGGGCAACTTCTACGTCAACGACAAGCCGACCGGGGCGATCGTGGGCCAGCAGCCGTTCGGCGGGGCCCGCGCCTCGGGCACGAACGACAAGGCCGGGTCGATCCTCAACCTGCTCCGCTGGGTGAACGCCCGGGCGATCAAGGAGACGTTCGTCCCGCCGACCGACCACCGCTACCCGCACATGGGGTGAGGCCGCGCGGCTACTCGGCGACGCCGCGGTAGGCGTGCACCCGCGCCACGCGCAGCCGGACGAGGAGCTCGCCGGGTACGGCGTTGCGCATGCCGTACTCGGCGGCGCGCTCCCGGCCCATGTAGCGGGCCGCGATGCGGGACGCCCAGGCGCGCAGGTCGTCCAGGTCGGCCGACAGCGTCGTGGTGCCCTCGAGCAGCACGAACGAGTACGGCGGGGACCGGTCGTCGACGCACAGCGCGGCCCGCGGGTCGCGGTGCAGGTGCCTGCCCTTCACGCTCGACTCGCCGGTCTGGAACACCACGTCGTCGCCGTTGAGGAGGAACCAGACCGGCGTGACGTGCGGGCTGCCGTCGGCGCGGGTCACGGCGAGCTTGCCGGTGCGGGTGCCGGTGAGCACGAAGTCCCGCCACTCGCTGTCAGTCATCGGCTCCACGGCGTGGACGCTAGCCGCCGGCGGCCCGCCGCGCCCGGCACCCACGCGCGGCGTGTCCCGCGTGTCCCGGGAGCCGGCCGGGGGCGTGCCGCTCCTGCAGCCGCGGCGGCACGCCCCCGGCGCCAGCGTCAGTGGCCGCGGAACGCCTCCTCCAGCCACCACGCCCCGCGCTCCCGGGTGACCTTGGCGTCGACCAGCATCGGGCGGTCGCGCGGGCCCTTCACCCAGTCGGCGACGGCGGCGAGGTCGGCGGGCTCGCGCACGGTCACCGCCTCGAACCCGAACCCCCGGCCGACCGCGGCGAGGTCGGCCGGCGGGAACTCGACCAGGTCGAGCGGGTGGCCGTCCGGCCCGAAGTGGTGGATCTCCGCGCCGTAGGCCTCGTCGTCGTACACCACGACCAGCATCGGCAGGCCGAGCCGTACCACGGTCTCCAGCTCGGCGGCGGCCATGAACGCGCCGCCGTCGCCGAGCGCGGCCACCGGAAGCCGGTGCGGCTGGGCGAGCGCGGCGCCGATCGCCGAGGCGAGGCCGAGGCCGACCGACTGGAACGCCTGGGTGAAGCAGAAGGCGTTCTCGTCCGGCACCGACAGGAACATCGACGGGTAGCCCATGAAGTTGCCGGAGTCGACCGCCACCACCCGCTCGGCGGGCAGCAGGTCGTCGAGCCGGATGGTGAGCGTGCGCGGGTCGATGCGGCCGCCGCCGGTCTCGTCCCGGTACGGCTCGGCCCGCCAGCGGATCCGGGCGGCGATGCGGCGGCCGACCTCGGGGGTGCGGTAGCGGCCGCCGGCGGGGGCGCCGAGGCGGTCGAGGGCGTCGGTGACCGCCCGCGCGACCGCGGCGACGTCGCCGGTGACGCCGAGGTCGACCGGCCGGTGCGCGCCGAGCGCCGCCGGGTCGTGGTCGACCTGGGCGACCTTCGCGCCCGGGCCGATGAGCCGGCCGTGGCGCATCGTCCACATGTTGAGCGCGCAGCCCCAGCCGACGATCAGGTCCGCGCCCGCGATCAGCTCGGCGGCGAGCGGCGAGGAGAACCCGCCGCTCACGTCGAGGTCCCATGGGCCGCCGCGGAACAGGCCCTTCGCCACGGCCGAGGTGGCGAGCAGCGCCCCGGCGCGCTCGCCGAGCGCCTCCAGCTCGTGCCGGGCGCCGCGGGCGCCGCGCCCGGCGACGAACACCGGGCGTTCGGCGGCGGCGAGCAGCCCGGCGAGCGCCTCCACCCCGGCCGGGTCCGGCTCGGCCGGGACGGGATCGGGCACCTCGGGCGTGCGGAACGTTCCGGGCAGCGCGCTCTCCTGCACCGGCAGCGGCAGGTTGAGCAGCACGGTCCGGCCGTCGCGGGCCGCCCGCCAGGCGCGGGCCACGTCGTCGAGCGCGGTCTCCGGGGAGCGCACCCGCTCGGCGGCCGCCCCGACCGCGGCGGCGAGCGCGTCCTGGTCGACGCGGAAGTTCGAGGTGGGCGAGGTCGCCTCCCCGGCGAGCACGAGCAGCGGGGTACGGCTCTTGGCCGCCTCGGCGAGCCCGGTGAGCGCGTTGGTGAGGCCCGGCCCCTGGTGCACGCTCACCACGCCGACCGTGCCGGTCAGCCGCGCGTAGGCGTCCGCCATGGTGATCGCGCCGCCCTCGTGCCGGGCGGCGACGAACGGCACGCCGTGCCGTACCAGGGCGTTGGTCACGTGGAAGTTGCCGCTGCCGACCACGCCGAAGGCGCGTGGCTCGCCCGGCCCGGCCTTCGCCAGCTCGGCGACGGCCCGGCCCACCGCCTCGGCGACGTTCACCGCTCCACCAGGGCGATCACGCGGGCCGGGCTGCCGGAGCCGCCGAGGATCGGCAGCGGGCCGGCGATCACGACCGCGCCGGTGGGCGGCAGCCTGTCGAGGTTACGCAGCTGGGTGAGGCCGTACTTGCCCGCGCCGAGCAGGTAGGCGTGGCAGGGGAAGGCCGGGTCGAAGCCGCCCGCGGCGCCCGCGTCGGTGCCGACCGTCTCCACGCCGATGCCCGCGATCGGGGTCTGCTCGGCGAGCCAGCGGGCGCACTCCACCGAGACGCCCGGGGTGTGGCCCTCGTTGAGGAACTCCTCCTGCGAGTCGCCGCGGGCGGCCCAGCCGGTGCGGTAGAGCAGCCAGCCGCCCTCCGGCAGCGGGCCGTGCCGCTCCTGCCAGGCGGTGACGTGCTCGATCTGGAGGAGGAAGTCGGGGTCGGCGGCGGCCTCGGCGGTGAAGTCGAGCACCACGGCCGGGGCGATCAGCCGGGAGACCGGCACCTGGGCGACGTCCTCGCCGTCCTTGCCGGTGATCCAGTGGATCGGCGCGTCGAAGTGGGTGCCGGTGTGCTCGCCGGTGGTGATGTTGTTCCAGTACCAGGCCGGGCCGCGGTCGTCGTACCGGCTGATCTCCTCCAGGCGGAACGGCACCGTGTTGCCGAACGGCTCCGGCAGCTTGAGGATCGGCGTCGTCTCCGACAGCGGCGCGGTGAGGTCGATCACCTCGATCGAGCCGTTGCCGATGCCCTCGAGCAGGCTGCGCAGCACCGACATCGTCGCCTCCCAGGCGGTTATCCGGTCCGGGGTAACCCGGCATATCTGATGAGGAATGTCCAGATCCTCCTATATCGATAAGGATCATCGCCACCCCGGGTGCTTGCCGATGCCGGGAAGCGGAAAAGGGTCTCCACGAGGGGTGTCGTAACGGCACCGACGCAAGGACGGGGATCGCATCGTGAAGAAGCTCATCAACGACGCCGAGTCCGTGGTCGCCGACGCCCTGGCCGGGATGGCGGCGGCACACCCGTCGCTCAGCGTCGACGTGCGGAACCGCATCGTGCTGCGCGCCTCCGGCCCGCGCCCCGGCAAGGTCGCCGTGGTCTCCGGCGGCGGCTCCGGCCACGAGCCGCTGCACGCCGGGTACGTCGGGTACGGCATGCTGGACGCGGCCTGCCCCGGGGAGATCTTCACCTCCCCGGTGCCCGACCAGATGCTCGAGGCGGGCCAGCGCATGCACGGCGGGGCCGGGGTGCTCTTCGTGGTGAAGAACTACACCGGCGACGTGCTCAACTTCGAAATGGCCGCCGAGGCGCTCGCCGAGGAGGGCATCGAGGTGGCGAGCGTGCTCGTCAACGACGACGTGGCGGTGCAGGACTCGGTGTACACCGCCGGGCGGCGCGGCACCGGGGCCACCGTGCTCGTCGAGAAGATCACCGGCGCGCTCGCCGAGACCGGCGCCCCGCTCGCCGAGGTCGCGCTCACCGGCGAGGAGGTCAACGCCCGCAGCCGCTCCTTCGGCATCGCGCTCACCCCCTGCGTCACCCCGGCGGCCGGGGAGCCGACGTTCGAGCTCGGCCCGAACGAGGTGGAGCTCGGCATCGGCATCCACGGGGAGCCGGGCCGTACCCGCACCGCGCTCGAGCCCGCCCGGGAGCTGGTGCGCATCGCGATGGACGCGATCAACGACGACCTGCCGCTCAGCGGCGACGTGCTCGTCATGGTCAACGGCATGGGCGGCACCCCGCTGATCGAGCTGTACGTGGTCTTCGCCGAGGTCGCCGCGTACCTGCGCCGGAAGGGGGCGAACGTCACCCGGCGGCTGGTGGGGAACTACATCACGAGCCTCGACATGCAGGGGTTCTCGGTGACCGTGTGCCGGCTGGACGAGCGGCTCACCCTCCTGTGGGACGCCCCGGTCGAGACCCCGGCGCTGCGGTGGGGCCGGTAGGCGAGGGACGGCGGAAGGAGACAGCGGTGGACACTCGGTTCTTCGCCGCGTGGCTGGAGGAGTGCGCCAGGGTCGTGCACGAGCGGCGGGAGTACCTCACCCGGCTCGACGCGGCGATCGGCGACGCCGACCACGGCAACAACCTCGACCGCGGTTTCACCGGGATCCGCCAGGCCCTCGCCGAGAACCCGCCGAAGACCCCCGGCTCGCTGCTCGCCCTCGCGGGCACCACGCTGGTCCGCAAGGTCGGCGGGGCGTCCGGCCCGCTGTACGGCAGTGCCCTGCGGCAGATGGGCAAGGCGCTGGGCGACGCCGAGACGGTCGGCCTCAAGGAGCTGGCCGGGGCGCTCGAGACCGGCCTGCAGACGGTGCGCCGGCTCGGCGGCGCCGAGGTCGGGGACAAGACCATGGTGGACGCGCTCGCCCCGGCCTGCGTCGCGCTGCGGCGGGCGGTGGAGGAGGGGGTCAAGCCGCAGGAGGCGCTGAGCCGCGCCGCGGACGCGGCCGACAAGGGGGCGAAGGACACCGTCTCGATGCAGGCGCGCAAGGGCCGGGCGAGCTATCTCGGGCCGCGCAGCATCGGTCACCAGGACCCGGGCGCCACCTCGACCGCGCTCATCCTCGCCGCGCTGCGCGACGTCGCGCTGGCCTGGGCGGAGTCCGGGGCGGCGGAGCCGTGAACCGTACGGGCCCGTGCGCCGCGGGCCGGAAGGGTGGCGACGGGAACGGTCCGATCGGGAACGGGGTGGGAGCCTGAATGGTGGGAATCGTGGTGGTCTCGCACAGTTTCGCGCTCGCCCGTGAGGTGGCCGCCCTGACCCGTGTCCTCGCCCCGGTCCCGGCGCCCATCGCCGCGACGGGCGGGGCCGCGGACGGCTCGGCCGGCGCCGACATCGACCGGGTGCGCGACGCGGTCCGCTCGGTCGACCAGGGGGACGGCGTCGTCCTCCTAGCCGACCTCGGCAGCTCGGTGCTCACCGCGAGACTGCTGGTGGAGGAGCTCGGCGACCCCTCCGTGGTGCTCGCCGACGCGCCCCTGGTGGAGGGCGCGGTCGCCGCCTCGGTCATGGCGGGGGCCGGTGCCCCGCTCGCCGAGGTGCTCGCCGCCGCGGAAGGGGCCCGGGCCGGCAAGCTCTGACGGCCGCACGGCACCGATCCCGGGCGCGGCGCGCACCGGGAGTGCGGCCTGACGACGCGACGTGCTCAGCCGTGCAGGTAGCCGACGAGGTGGGCGTTCTCGGTCTCCAGCTCCTCGATCGCGCTCTTCACCACGTCGCCGATGCTCACGATCCCGGCGAGCCGGCCGTTCTTCACCACCGGGATGTGCCGGATCCGGTGGTTGGTCATGGTACGGCGCAGCTCGTCGACGTTGGCGTCGGGACCGCAGGTGCGCACCTCGGTCGTCATGATCGACGACACCGGGGCGTCGAGGACCTCCGCGCCCCGCTCGTGGAGCTTGCGGACGATGTCCCGCTCGGAGACGATGCCCGCGATGGTGACGCCGTCGTCGGAGACGACCACGGCGCCGATGTTGAGGCCGGCGAGCACCGCCAGCAGCTCACGCACGGTGGCGGACGGCCGGACCGTCGCCACGCTGGTTCCCTTGCGCTGGAGGATCGTGCCGATGAGCAAGCGCCACCACCTTTCGCACGGGCCGGCCGGACCGCCGGTGCGGACCCGTGCGCACCGCGCACGCCCGGGCACGGCGAAGGACCGTGTTACCCAGGCAACAGCTCGTCATCCGCGCTCGTCAAGGGCGATATCGGAGGTAACGGTAAAGAAACCGCGGCAGTAGGTCCCCCGGGGACGTGGCCTCGGCCACGCCACCGGCACCGGCCGGGGATAGATTCACCTCATGACCGACGACGTCGAACCGCGCTGGCTCACCGGGGCCGAGCAACGGGCGTGGCGCGCCATCCTCGCCGCTCACAAACTCCTGGACCACCGGCTCGACCGTGAGCTGCACGAGTTCGGGCTCTCCCTCAACGACTACGACATCCTCGTCCACCTCTCCGAGAGCCCCGAGCGCCGGATGCGGATGAGCGACCTGGCCGCCGCCACGATCCAGTCCCGCAGCCGGCTGTCCCACCAGATCTCCCGGATGGAGGCGGCGGGCCTGGTCGCGCGGGAGACCTGCCAGCACGACCGGCGGGGCACCTTCGCGGTGCTCACCGAGCACGGCTGGAGGACGATGCAGCGGGTCGCCCCCCACCACGTGGCGGGGGTGCGCCGCCACTTCCTCGACATGATCAGCCCGGAGGACCTGGAGACGCTGGAGAAGGCGTACGCGCCGGTCATCGCCCACCTGCAGCGGATCCGCGCGGAGGAGGGCGACCGGTAGCGGGCGGCCGCCCGGAACCGGCGGCCCCCGCTCCGCGGTCAGCGGTACTTGGCCGCCGGAGGAGCGCCGCGGCGCTCGCGGATCCGCATGCTGATCACGATCGGCGAGCCGTCGAAGCCGTAGGTCTCGCGGATGCGCCGCTCGATGAACCGGCGGTAGGTCTCCTCCAGGAAGCCGGTGGTGAACAGGATGAACCGCGGCGGCTCGACGTCGGCCTGGGTGGCGAAGAGGATCTTGGGCTGCTTGCCGCCGCGCACCGGCGGGGGCGTCGCCGCGACCAGCTCGCCGAGGAACTGGTTGAGCTTCGCCGTTGGCACCCGGTTCGACCAGGACTCGAGCGCGCGCTCGATCGCCGGGACGAGCTTCTCCACGTTGCGCCCGGTCTTGGCGGAGATGTTCACCCGCAGCGCCCAAGGGGTGCGGGTCATCCGCCGCTTGATCTCCCGCTCCAGGTCGTAGCGGCGCTCCTCGTCGAGCAGGTCCCACTTGTTGAACGCGATCACCATCGCCCGGCCGGCGTCCGCGACCATGCTCATGATCCGCAGGTCCTGCTCGCTGAGCGGCTGCGAGGCGTCGATCAGCACGACCGCGACCTCGGCCCGCTCCAGGGCGGCCTTGGTGCGCATGGTCGCGTAGAAGTCGGCGCCCTTCAGCTCCCGCTCGCGCCGCCGGATGCCCGCGGTGTCGATGAACCGCCAGGTCTTGCCGCCGAGCTCGATCAGCTCGTCCACCGGGTCCCGGGTGGTGCCCGCCATCGGGTCGACGAGCACCCGCTCCTCCCCGGCGAGCCGGTTGAGCAGCGAGGACTTGCCCACGTTCGGCTTGCCGACGAGCGCGATCCGGCGCGGCCCGCGGTCGCCGCCGAACTGCTCGGGCGGCGCCTCGGGCAGCAGGTCGAGCACGGTGTCGAGCAGGTCGCCGCTGCCCCGGCCGTGCAGCGCCGACACCGGGCGGGGCTCGCCCAGGCCGAGCGACCACAGCACCGAGGACTCCAGCTCGAGCTGCGGGTTGTCCGCCTTGTTCGCGGCGAGGATGACCGGCTTGCCGGTACGGCGCAGCACCGCGCCGACCGCCTCGTCGGCGTCGGTGACCCCGACCGTGGCGTCCACCACGAACACGATCACGTCGGCGAGCTCGGCCGCGACCTGCGCCTGCTCGGCGATGCGCAGCCCCATGCCGGTCGCGTCGGGGTCCCAGCCGCCGGTGTCGACCAGGGTGAACCGGCGTCCCCGCCAGGACGCCTCGTACGTGACCCGGTCGCGGGTGACGCCGGGCACGTCCTCCACCACCGCCTCGCGGCGGCCGATGATCCGGTTGACCAGCGTGGACTTGCCGACGTTCGGGCGGCCCACGATCGCGACGACCGGCAGCGGCCCGGCGGCGCCACCGCCTCCGCCCTGGTCCCGTTCGCCCTGCTCCAGGTCGGCGAGCTCGGCCGCGATCAGGCCCTCGTCGCCGTCGTAGTCCCCCGTCACGACGTTCTCTCCTTCGTCAGGCGCAGCACCTCGGCGATCACCTCGTCGAGGGTGAGCCCTGTGGTGTCCAGTTCGACGGCGTCGTCCGCCTTGGCCAGCGGGTTGACCGGCCGCGTCGAGTCGAGCGCGTCCCGCCGGGCCATCGCCTCCCGCTGCGCCTCGAGGGTGGTGCCGGTCAGCTCCGCGGTACGGCGCCGCGCGCGCTCCTCGGCGCTCGCGGTGAGGAAGATCTTGACCGTGGCGTCCGGGGCGACCACCGTGCCGATGTCGCGGCCCTCGATCACGATGCCCGCGCCGTCCCGGCACGCCTCGTCCATGATCTCCCGCTGCCGGGCGACGAGGCGCCGCCGTACCTCGGGCACCGCGCTCACCGCGGACACCGCGCCCGTGACCTCGGGGCCGCGGATCGGCCCGGCCACGTCCACGCCGTCGACGGCGATCGCAGGCGCGTCCGGGTCGGTGCCGACCACGAGCTCGGGCTCGCCGGCACGGGCGGCGACCGCCGCCGCGTCGCCGACGTCCACGCCCTCGCGCAGCATCCACCAGGTGATCGCGCGGTACATCGCGCCCGTGTCGAGATAGCGCAGGCCGAGCTCGCGGGCGACCCCGCGGGACACGCTCGACTTGCCCGACCCCGAAGGACCGTCAATGGCGACGACCAGACCGGCCACGCTGTCTCCATTCCGTTCGAGTTGTCGCCCACGAGGTTACCGGGATCGGGCACCCGCCCGCGCACGCGCGGGCGGGCCTGTGGATATCCGTCAGGCGTCGGGGATCCAGCTCCCGTGGAAGCCGAGCGGGATGCGCGCGGGCAGGTGCACCGCGGCGACCGGCTCGCCGGTGAAGTCCTGCGCGGAGAGGATGAGCAGGTCGGCCGCGCCGCGCTCCGGGTTGTTCACGAACGCGAGCACGTAGCCGTCGTCCTCGGCGGCCGCGCCCTCGGCGGGGACGAACACCGGCTCGCCCGCGTAGGCGTCCCGGTGCAGGGTGCGGGCCTGCACGGTGCCGGTGCGCAGGTCGTGCTTGAGCAGCGCGTTGCCGAACGCCGCGTCGTCCAGGTCGTTGAGGTCGACGTAGCCGTCGCCGAGCCGCTCGGTGAACTCGCCGGTGACCACGGCGTAGCCGTACCGGTGCGGCCTCCCGACGCGGCGCTCGTCGACGCGGGGGAACTCCTGCGGGCGGTCGTCGAGCCGGGTCATCGTCACCGTGCCCGCCGCCGGGTCGATCGTCCACCGGTCGAGGGTGGGCAGGCCGCCGGCGACCTGCCCGCCGTCGAACAGCCGGGGGTAGGCGACGAGGTCGATCACCACCCGGTCGCCGTCGTCGTAGGCGTTGAGCGTGTGGAACACCCAGCACGGCTCGATCTCGAACCAGCGCACGTCCGCCGCACCGCCGTCGCGCGGTAGCAGGCCGACGCGGGCGGGCCGCCCGTCGGCCCAGGAGTACGGGATGCCGGCCCCCTGCCGGGCGAGCTCCATGTCGAACGTGACCGGCAGGTCGTAGACGACCACGTACCGCTCGGTGATCGCGCAGTCGTGAATCATCGGCCGGTCCGGCACCGGGATGTCGACGGTGCGGGTGACGAGCCCGTTCCGGTCGACCCGCACGTACTGGACGTGCGCCCAGCCCCAGAAGTAGGCGATCGCGTGCAGCTCCCCGGTGACCGGGTCGAGCTTGGGGTGGGCGACGTACCCGCCGGGCAGCGTGCCGCCGAAGTCGCACACGCCGATCGTGTCGAGCTCGTAGCCCAGCTCGTACGGGCGCGGCCCGGACTCGACGAGCGCGAGCGTGCGCCCGGCGTGGCCGATCACGTGGGTGTTGGCGGCGAAGTCCATGCCGGCGTGCACCGGGCCGCCGGGCCACGGCTCTCCCAGCCGCTCGGCCACGCGGGCCGAGCGCACCCACCGGTTGCGGTACCACTCGGCCCGGCCGTCGCGCAGCCGTACCCCGTGCACCATGCCGTCGCCGACGAACAGGTGCAGCCGGGGGTCGTCGAGGTTCATCGGGTTCGGCCCGTTGCGCAGGTAGCGGCCGTTGAGCTCGGCCGGGATGCGGCCGGTCACCGGCAGGTCGAAGGCGGTGATCTCCTCGGTGACCGGAGTGAAGCCGCCGCGGAAGGCGGGGTGCTCGCCGACGCGGGACTCGGTGAGGGACATGTGGGCACCTCCTGACGGTGGCGGGGTCCGGCGGCGCAGGGCCCGCCGCCGGGCGTGCGCCCGCGGACCGCTCAGCGGCCGGTCCGCAGGCCGTCGAGCAGGGTCGCCAGCAGCAGGCGGAACCGGTCGGCCGCCTGCGCGGGGTCCACCATCCGGGCCAGCTCCAGGCTCACCGCGCCGTGCAGCGCCATCCACAGCGCGTCGGCGACCGCGGCGGGATCCCCGTCGCGGAGGACCCCGGCCCGCATGCAGGCGGCCACGGCCCGCACCGCGTAGGCGAGCGTGGACTTGCTGTAGCTCACCGCCTCGCTGCTCGGCTCGAAGCCGGGGACCGCGTCCTGGAACATGACCCGGTAGTACTCCGGCTCGGCGAGCGCGTACTCCCGGTACGCCCAGCCGAGCGCCTCCAGATATGCGGCCGGTTCCAGGTCCTCGGGCACCCGGGCGAGGTGCCGCCCCAGCCGGGCGAACCCCTCCAGCCAGAGCGCCTCGACGAGCCCGTCCTTGCCGCCGAACATCGTGTAGATGACCTTGGTCGAGCACCCCACCTCGGCGGCGATCCGCCGTACCGTGAGCGAGCCCGCCCCCTCGGCCACGAGCAGCCGCGTGGCGGTGTCGAGGATCGCCGTCCGCACCGCGCCCTGCCCTGCCTGCCGGGCCCGCTCGTACGCGCTCACCGTCATGGTTAGGGTAACACCGTTTCTTATCGGTAACGCTGTTACCGCATTTGTACGGCAAAGCCGGTCACCCGTCAAGACCCTCGACGGATGACCGGCTCGCGAAACCCTGGGGTACGGCTCAGCCGGGCACGTCCCAGCCCTGGGCGCGGAGCGCCGCGGCGAGCACCCCGGCGGCCTCGGGCTGGACGGAGAGCTCGGCCATGCCCAGCGGCAGGCCGGGGGCGTGCTCCAGGCGCACGTCCTCGATGTTGACGCCGATCTCCTCGGCGACCTGGAACAGGCGGGCGAGCTCGCCGGGGCGGTCGCCGATGACGACCTGCACGACCGCGTAGGCGCGGGCGGGGCCGCCGTGCTTGCCGGGGATGCGGCCGCGGCCGGTGACGCCGCGCCGCAGCAGGTCGGTGACCTCGGCCATCGCCGGCTCCCCCGCGCTCGCGGTACGGCGCAGCGCCGCCGCGGCGGCGGCGAGGTCGGCGGCGATCGCCTCGAGCACCGCGGCGACCGGCAGCGCGTTGCCGGAGAGGATGCCGGTCCACAGGTCCGGGTCCCCGGCGGCGATGCGGGTGACGTCCCGCACCCCCTGCCCGGCGAGGCTGAGCGCGGTCTCCGAGGCGCCCGCGAGGCGTGCCGCGACGGCCGCCGCGGTCACGTGCGGGGCGTGCGAGACGATCGCGACCGCCTCGTCGTGCTCGGCCGCGCCGACCCGCACCGGCTCGGCCCCGCACAGCTTGATCAGTGAGAGCACGGCCTCCACCGCGTCGGGCGAGGTCCGCTCGGTGGGGCAGTACGCCCACGGGCGGCCGAGGAACAGATCGGCGCGGGCGGCCGCCGGGCCGGAGCGCTCGCTGCCCGCGAGCGGGTGCCCGGCGAGGTAGCTCGACAGGTCGCAGCCGATGGCGGCGGCGCGCTCCAGCGGCATCGCCTTCACGCTCGCCACGTCGGTGTAGCAGCGGGCCGCGCCCTCCCGCTGCAGCCGCAGCAGCTCGTCGGCGACGTACGGCGGAGGCACCGCGATCACCGCGAGGTCGACGGGCACGACCCCGTCCCGCCCGCCCGGCGGCGGCCACTCCCGGCCGGCGCCCAGCTCCCGGGCGAGCCGTACCGCCCGGTCGTCACGGTCGGCGAGGTACACCTCCAGGCCGTGCTCGCGCAGCGCGAGCGCGACCGAGGTGCCGATCAGCCCGGTCCCGACGACGAGAACGCTCGAGATGCTCACCGGCGCCCCGTTCCGCAGGTGGTCGCGCAGGGCCGCCATGACGTGCTCACGTGCGGATCCACTGGTGGCTCACCGCGCCTACTGGGCGATGTCCAGCCGCAGCGCGACCGCGCCCCGCAGGTAGACGTGCTGGATCTGCTGCCGGGGCTTGTCGGTCTCCACATGGGCCATGAGCCGCACCACGCGCGGCAGCGCACCCGGGACGTCGATCTCGGTGGCGCAGATCAGCGGCACATCGTGGAAGCCGAGCTTGCGCGCGGCGAGCGCCGGGAACTCCGCGTTGAGGTCCGGGGTGGCTGTGAAGATGACGCTGATCACGTCGTCGGTGGTGAGCTCGTTGCGCGCCATCACCTCGGTCACCAGCTCGGTGACTCCGGCCAGAATCGCCTCACGCTCGTTGGCGTCGACCTGGATGGCTCCGCGGATCGCCCGCACCCCCATGATGTTCCCTTCGTACATGCCCTCGCGGGGCGGCCGGCCCGGCCGCCCCGGGAAAACGGCGGACTACAAACCGACGGCGGCGTACAGTTCCCCTATTTCGGTCACCGTCAGGGAACGGATCGTACCCGGCTTCAGCCGTCCCAGCCGCACCGGCCCGAACTCGATGCGGGCGAGGTCGATGACCCGGTGGCCGACCTCCTCCATCATCCGCCGCACGATGTGCTTGCGCCCCTCGTGCAGCGTGATCTCCACGAGGGCGAGGTCGCCGTGCACCTGGACCACCCGGAACTCGTCGGCCTTGGCGATGCCGTCCTCGAGCTCGACGCCCTGCAGGAGCCACCGGACCACCTTGCGCGGCACCGGGCCGGGCACCTTCGCCAGGTACTTCTTCCGCACCCCGTAGCGGGGGTGGGTGAGCCGGTGGGCGAGCTCGCCGTCGTTGGTGAGCAGGATCAGGCCCTCGGTCTCGGTGTCGAGGCGGCCCACGTGGAACAGCCGGTACGGCAGATCGGCGACGTAGTCGGCGATCGTCGGCCGGCCCAGCGGGTCGGACATCGTGCTGATCACGCCGATCGGCTTGTTGAACGCGTAGTAGGCCAGCTCGGTGTTGGTCGGGATGCGCTTGCCGTCGACGTGGATCACCTGCCGGGCGGGGTCGACCCGGGCGCCGAAGCGGCGCACCACCTGGCCGTCGACGGTGACCCGGCCCTCGCCGATGAGCTGCTCGCAGGCGCGCCGGCTCGCCACCCCGGCCGCGGCGAGCACCTTCTGCAGCCGCACGCCGCCGGGCACCTCGGTGGTGTCCCGCTCCTCGGGCCGGTCCTCGGGGAAGTCATCGTCGTCGTCCGGCAGGTCGAGCTCGACCTCGATGTCGCGGCCGCGGTCCCGGTCCCGGTCGGCGGAGCGGCCGAACCGGGCACGCACGGTCGCCGGCCGGGCCGGGCGCGGCGCGCCGCCGCGCTCCCGGGAGCCGCCGCCGACCGTGGTCACCGCGTCGTCGCCGAAGCGGCCGCGGCGCCGGTCCGCGCCGCGGTCCCCGCGGGCCCGCGGGCCCCGGTCCCGCTCGTTGCGGTCGCCGCCGTACGGCCGCCGCGCGCGGTCGTCCGCCGCGGTCTCGCGGTCGCGGGAGCGGCCGTACCGGGCGCGCAGGCCGGTCGCGGGGCGGCCGGTCTCCCGGCCGCGGGCCTCCTCCCCGCGCGTGCGGCCCGTGCGCGCGTCGCCCCGGACGCCGCCCGGGCCGCCGCGGGTGCCGCGGCCGTCTGCTGTGCGGCGCGGGTCGCCGCCACGGCCGGTGCCGTGGCCTCGGGCGCGCCCGTCACCGCGTCCATCACCGGACGGGGTGCCACGCCTCTTGCTCACTGTCTCTGCTCCTCAAGGCTTTCGATGTCGTCGGGGAGGAACGGGGCGAGCTCGGGAAGCTCGTCCAGGCTGCGCAGGCCCAGCCGTTCCAGGAAGTAGTTGGTGGTGCGGTACAGCACGGCCCCGGTCTCCGGGTCGGTCCCGGCCTCCTCGACCAGGCCGCGCGCGACCAGCGTGCGCATCACGCCGTCGCTGTTCACCCCGCGGATCGCGGCCACCCGGGCCCGGCTCACGGGCTGGCGGTAGGCGACGACCGCGAGGGTCTCGAGCGCCGCCTGGGTGAGCCGTGCCGTACGGCCGTCCCGGACGAAACGTTCGACGTAGGGGGCGCATTCGGCCCGCGTGTAGAACCGCCAGCCGCCGGCGACCTCTCTGAGGTCGAAACCCCGGCCGGCCGCGGTGTATTCCGCCGACAGCTCGCGCAGCAGCGCGTCCACCTCGCCGGTGGGGCGCTCCAGCACCTGGGCGAGGGTCACCGTGTCCACCGGCTCGTCCACGACCATGAGGATCGCCTCGAGCGCGGCCCGCAGGCTCGGCTCGGGCCGCTCCACGGGGTCCGGAGCGCCGCCGGCGTCGGCCTCGCGGGCCGCGTCCGGTACGGCGTCGCCGGTCCGGCCGTCCGTGGCATCGGGCGCGCCGGCGCCCGGGGCGGGATCCGGATCAGTCATCGGTGGTCTCTCCGCCTTCCGCAACGGGGGTTCGCTCGCCGCCGGCGGGGCCCTCGTCGTAGTCGTCGGTCACCGCCACCTCGCCGTCGTCGCCGCCGGTCCAGATCACGTGCAGCTCCCCGAGCGGTTCGAGCTGTTCGAAGGCGACGGCCGCCTCACGGTACAGCTCCAGCACCGCGAGGAAGCGTGCGACGACCTCGTGGATGCCCGCGCAGTCGGAGATGAGGGCGCGGAAGGTGGCCTTGCGCACCCGCCTGAGCCGTTCCACCAGGATAGCCGCCTGCTCGCGGACGCTCGCCCGCGGTTGATAAATGTGCTCGGTGGAGACGGTGGGCGGCTTCTTCGGCGTGAACGCCCGCGCGGCGATCCGGGCGAGGCCCTCCGGGCCGACGCCGAGCACGAGCTCGGGCAGCAGCCCGGCGAAGTGCGGCTCCATCGGCACCTGCCGGGGATACCGCAGCGCCTCCTCGGCCATGCGGGCGGCGAACACCTTGGCGACCTCCTTGTACGCCCGGTACTGCAGCAGCCGGGCGAACAGCAGGTCGCGGGCCTCGAGCAGGGCGAGGTCCTCCTCGTCCTCCACCTCGCCGCTCGGCAGCAGCCGCGCCGCCTTGAGGTCGAGCAGGGTGGCGGCGACGAGCAGGAAGTGGCTCGCCTGGTCCAGGTCCCAGTCCGGCCCGCGGGAGCGGATGTACGCGATGAACTCGTCGGTGACCTGGTGGAGGGAGACCTCGGTGATGTCGAGCTTGTGCTTGGAGATCAGGCTCAGCAGCAGGTCGAACGGCCCCTCGAAGACCTCCAGGTGAACCTGGAAGCCCTCGGCCGTCTCCCGTGTGGTCTCCTGCTGCGCGGTCACCGCACCATTCTCCCGCACATCGCCGCGCGGCGGCGCCGCTCGCCGCGCGCGGCCACGGCGGTCACTCCCGCTTGGGCCAGCGGGCGAGCAGCTCCCGGGCGAGCTCGCGGTAGGCGGCCGCGCCCAGCGAGGCCGGGTCGAACTGGGTGATCGGCTCGCCGGCGAGCGTGGCGTCCGGGAACCGCACGGTGCGGTTGATCACGGTGTGGAAGACCTTGTCGCCGAACCCCTGCATGATCGTCTGCAGCACCTCACGCGCGTGCAGGGTGCGCGGGTCGTACATGGTGGCGAGCAGGCCGTCGATCTCGAGGTTCTTGTTGAGCCGCTCCTTGACCTTGTTGATCGACTCCATCAGCAGCGCCACACCGCGCAACGCGAAGAACTCGCACTCCAGCGGGATGATCACGCTGTGCGCCGCGGTGAGCGCGTTGACGGTGAGCAGGCCGAGCGACGGCTGGCAGTCGATCAGGCAGATGTCGTAGTGCGGGATGAGCGGCTCCAGGGCCCGGGCCAGCGCGTACTCGCGGGCGACCTCGTTGACCAGCCGGATCTCCGCGCCGGAGAGGAAGATGTTGCTGGGCAACAGGTCCATGTTCTCCACGCTGGTCTGGAGCAGAACGTTGTCGGTGGTGACGTCGGCCTCCTCCATGATGAGGTCGTAGACCGTCACCTCCAGCGGGCGGGGGTCGATGCCCAGCCCCACCGACAGGGCGCCCTGCGGGTCGAAGTCGACCAGCAGCACCTTCTGCCCGACCTCGGCGAGCGCCGCGCCGAGGTTGATGGTGGTCGTCGTCTTGCCGACGCCGCCCTTCTGGTTGACCATGGCGACCACCCGGGCCGGGCCGTGGGTGGTCGGCGGCACCGGCTCCGGGAAGACCGGACGCGGCCGCCCCGTGGGCCCGAGCACCTGCCCGGAGGCGTCAGCCCAGGTTCCCTCGGGGGTGGCCCCCAGGGGAGTTTCGTGGGTCGTCGTCGTTGTCACCAGATGAACCTCCCTGACAGCCCCGAAACGGACCGTCCGGACGGACACTATGGGGTCAGCATGTATGCGGCAAGGCGACTCGCCCGGTAACGCCAAAGTTCGGTCCGGCGGGCGACGGCTCCGCGGCGCTCGAGAGCGTGAACGTCCCGGAACTAGTCGACCGAGACCAAAGTGTAGACCTGTGCCGTGCTTACCGAGGCGAGGCCGAGGAGTTCCCGGACAACTCTGACATCGGCGCCGTCGTCGATGAGCCGGGCGGCGAACGAGTGCCGGAGCATGTGCGGGGAGATCCCGCCGAGGCCGGCACGCTCGGCCGCCGCCTGGAGCACCCCCCAGGCGCCCTGCCGGGTGAGCCGGCCGCCCCGGGCGTTGAGGAAGAGCGCGTGGGTGCCGCGGCCGCGGCCGTGGGCGGCGATCTCCGGCCGGGCCCGGGTGAGGTAGGCGCGCAGCGCGTCGCGCGCGGACCGGCCGAGCGGCACCGCGCGGGTGCGGCCGCCCGTGCCGCGCAGCCGTACCCGCTCGACGCCGGTGGTGCGCCGCTCGCCTCCGTCCCCGGCGCCGTCGTCGCCGAGCTCCACGTCGTCGACGGCGAGCCCGACCACCTCGGAGATCCGCGCGCCGGTGCCGTACAGCACCTCGAGCAGGGCGCGGTTGCGCAGCGTGAGCGGCGCGTCCTCGGGGCCAAGCGCGGCGAGCAGCCGCTCGACCTCGCCCGCGCCGATCGCCCGCGGGGTACGGCGCGGCCGCCGCGGCGGGCGCACCCGGCCGGCCGGGTCGTGGGAGGCGAGCCCCTCGCGCACCGCGAACCGGTGCAGCCCGCGCACCGCGGACGCGGCCCGGGCCGCCGACCCGTCGCAGAGCGCGCGGTGCCGCTCGTCGCCCGCGCGCAGCGCGTCGAGGAACGCGGCCACGTCCTCCTCGCGCACCTCGGCGAGGCTGCGCCGGCCCCGCTCCTCCAGGTACTCCAGGTAGCGCCGCAGGTCACGCCGGTAGGACGCGAGCGTGTTCGCGGCGAGGCCGCGTTCCGTGGCGAGATGGGTGAGGTACTCCGCCAGCACGGCGTCGGCGTCGGCGTGCGCGTCCAGGGCGTGACCTCCCGTCATGCCGCTTCACGTGACTCGGGCCCCGGCACGGGGGACGCCCGGGGCGGGGTGCGCCCCGCGCGTGCCGGGCGCGCGGGGTCAGTCCTCCGGGGCGTCGGCGGGCCGCAGATCGGCGAAGCCGCCGGCCGAGGCAGCGTACGCGGCGAGAATACCCGCCACCGCCTGGGAATTGTGGATCTTTCCGGACAACGCCTTCGCGACCGCCTCCTCCAGCGGCACCCACACCACCGGCATGTCGATCTCCTCGTGCCGGCGCTCGTGCGCGAACTCCCCGTCGGGGATCTTCTCCACGTCCCGGGCGAGGAAGATGCGCATGCGCTCGTTCGCCATGCCGGGTGAGGTGAACAGGTCGACCAGGGTGTGCCAGGTGGCGGCGCGGTAGCCGGCCTCCTCGGCGAGCTCGCGCCGCGCGTTGTCGAGCAGCGACTCGCCCGCGACGTCGCGCAGCCCGGCCGGGATCTCCCACAGCAGCCGCCGTACCGGGTGACGGTACTGCCGCAGCAGCAGCACCCGGCCCGCGTCGTCGAGCGCGACCACGGCGACCGAGCCGGGGTGCAGCACGTAGTCGCGCTCGGCGGGCTCGCCCTCGGGCATGGTGACGCTGTCGGTGCGGACCGAGATCACCCGGGCCTGGAACCGATCCTTGGAGGCGACCACCTCCCAGGACTCGGGCACGTCGACGACGTCGTCCGGGGTGAGGTGCGGCGCGGAACCGGATCCGCGGTCACCGGACCGGGCCGTCACCGCCCCTGCCCCGCCTTCACCGCGGCCTCGCGGCTCTGCGCGTACGCCAGCGCCGCGGTCACCAGCCCGCGGAACAGCGGGTGGGGACGGGTCGGCCGGGACCGGAACTCCGGATGGGCCTGGGTGCCGATGAAGAACGGGTGGATCTCCGGCGGCAGCTCGGCGTACTCGACGAGGCGGCCGTCCGGCGAGGTCCCGGAGAAGACCATGCCGACCTTCTCCAGCGTCTCCCGGTAGGCGTTGTTCACCTCGTAGCGGTGCCGGTGCCGCTCGGACACCTCGGCCTTGCCGTACAGCCGGCGGGCGAGGCTGCCCTCGGCGAGCTTGGCCGGGTAGAGGCCGAGGCGCATGGTGCCGCCCATGTCGCGCTGGCCGGCGATGACGTCCCGCTGGTCGGCCATGGTGGAGATGACCGGGTGCGGGGCGTCCGGGGCGAACTCGGTGCTGTTCGCGCCCTCGATGCCGGCGAGGTTGCGGGCCGCCTCGATCACCATGCACTGCATGCCGAGGCAGATGCCGAGCAGCGGGATGCCGTTCTCCCGGGCGTGCCGGATCGCGCCGACCTTGCCCTCGATGCCGCGCACCCCGAAGCCGCCGGGGATGAGCACGCCGTCGACGCCGTCGAGCTCGCGGGCCGCGCCCTCCGGGGTCTCGCAGTCGTCGCTCTTGACCCAGCGGATGTTCACCCGCGCGTCCACGGCGAAGCCGCCCGCGCGCAGCGCCTCGGTGACCGACAGGTAGGCGTCGGGCAGGTCGATGTACTTGCCGACGAGCGCGATCGTCACCTCGTGCGCGGGCCGGTGCACCCGGCGCAGCAGGTCGTCCCACTCCTGCCAGTTCACGTCGCGGAACGGCAGGCCGAGGCGGCGCACCACGTAGGCGTCGAGGCCCTCGGCGTGCAGCACCTTGGGGATGTCGTAGATGCTCGCGGCGTCGACCGCGGAGACCACGGCCTCCTCGTCGACGTCGCACATGAGGCTGATCTTGCGCTTGAGGCTCTGCGGGATCGGGCGGTCCGAGCGGCACACGATCGCGTCGGGCTGGATGCCGATGCTGCGCAGCGCCGCGACCGAGTGCTGGGTGGGCTTGGTCTTCAGCTCCCCGCTCGGGCCGATGTACGGCAGCAGCGACACGTGGAGGAAGAACACGTTGTCGCGGCCCACCTCGTGGCGGACCTGCCGTACCGCCTCGAGGAACGGCAGCGACTCGATGTCCCCGACCGTGCCGCCGACCTCGGTGATGACCACGTCCACGTCGGGACCGGCCATCGCCCGGATGCGTTCCTTGATCTCGTTGGTGATGTGCGGGATCACCTGCACGGTGTCGCCCAGGTACTCCCCGCGCCGCTCCTTGGCGATCACGTTGGAGTACACCTGTCCGGTGGTGACGTTCGCCGACCCGTGCAGCTCGGTGTCGAGGAAGCGCTCGTAGTGGCCGATGTCGAGGTCGGTCTCGGCCCCGTCGTCGGTGACGAACACCTCCCCGTGCTGGAACGGGTTCATCGTGCCGGGGTCGACGTTGAGGTACGGGTCGAGCTTCTGCATCGTGACCCGCAGGCCGCGGAGCTTGAGCAGGCGGCCAAGGCTGGAGGCCGTCAGGCCCTTTCCGAGACTTGAGGCGACGCCGCCGGTGACGAACAGATGCTTGGTGTTTGCGGCGCTGCGCACATGGGCTCCCGTGGTCCGAAGTGTGGCGGCCGGTCTGACTGACTCAGCGCGCTGTCCACGGGCTCTCAGGATATCAAACCCCGCTCGCGAAGTGCCGGAACAGTAACCACGTATCCGACATACCGGACAGATGGGAACTTGTCGGGGCATACGGCGGGCGGGAAGCACCTGCGCCGCCGGGCTTCCGGCGTCCGGCCCCGGCTGCGGCTCACGGCCGGCCCTGCCGTCCGGTGGGACCCGGCATTCCCGTCTTAACTGACCAAGCGGTAACTTTTCGCGATATGTCACTGCGTGCCGCTCTGCGCCGCGCCACCGGCCACCTGATCCACAAGGGGTGGGCCGCCGTCCGCGCGGCCGGGGCCATCAGCCCGGCCAACCCCGCCGGGTATCGCTTCCGCCGGCTCGGCGAGGGCGCCTGCATCGCCTTCCCGGTCGGCGCGATCTTCGGCGAGGAGTGGATCGAGATCGGCGACCACTCCCTCATCGGCGAGCGCGTCTCGCTGTCGGCCGGCATGACCCCGGGTCTCGACCTCGGCCCCGATCCGATCGTCCGGATCGGCGCGGGCTGCTCGATCGGGCGGGGCAGCCACATCGTCGGACACCAGTCGATCGAGATCGGCGACCACGTGTTCACCGGGCCGTACGTCTACATCACCGACCAGAACCACTCCTACGACGACCCCGAGCAGCCGATCGGCCGCCAGTGGCCGCGGAACAACCCGGTCTCCATCGGATCGGGCTCCTGGCTCGGCGCGGGCGCGATCATCCTGCCCGGCACCCGGATCGGCCGCCAGTCGGTGGTCGCGGGGGGCGCGGTCGTCCGCGGGCAGTTCCCCGACCACTGCGTGCTCGCGGGCGTCCCGGCCCGGGTGGTCCGCGTCTACACGCCGGGCGAGGGCTGGCACCGCCCGCGCGACAAGGCGGCCAAGGAGCGGCCCGGCCTGGAGAACCTCCCCCTCCCACCCGGCGTCCTGGAGGAGCTCACCCGGCAGTGACCCCGCACGGCGGGCCATTGCTCGCACCCGTGGTCGCCCGGGCGCGCGGACACGGTGACCGGGCCGCCGGATCCCGCCCGTAGCGGTCCGCCGCGGCAGGGGACCGCACCGGGCGCGGCCGTACGGCATCGCCGGGTGGGACGGCCCGGCTGCGTGACGCCGCCACCGTGCCCTGGTGAGCCCACAGCGCGACCGCGCCCTGCCCGGAGGCCGGGGCCGGACGCCGGGACGGACGCTGCGCCGCCTCCGAATGCCGCGGCGGGCGCTCCCGCCGGGCGCCGCGCGCAGAACCGCGAGCGCGCGCCGCGCTCTGCGATCATTGCCGGGGCGCCGCGACACGGCGCAAACGCGGCGATCCGGAACCGGAGGCCGCGCGGGCACCGGCCGGACACGAATCGGCCGCGATCCCCCGCAACCCCGCACACGGGACGCCGGACACCGGCATGGTGGTCCCACGGGCAAACCCGACCAGGAGGTGCGATGTTCGAGGCCCTGACCGGGCTCGGCCTGTCCACCGCGGCCGGCCTCAACGCCTACATTCCCGTGCTCGTCGTCGGCGTGCTCGCCCACTTCACCGACGCGATACGGCTGCCGCCCGAGTACGCCTGGCTGTCGAGCGGCTGGGCCCTGGGGGTCGTCGGGGTCCTGCTCCTCGCCGAGATCGTGCTCGACAAGGTGCCCGTGGTCGACCACGTCAACGACGTGATCCAGACCGCGGTGCGCCCGGCCGCGGGCGGCATGGTCTTCTCCGCCACCCAGGCCGCCGCCGAGCTCGACGGCTCGGCCTGGCTCGCGGAGCGTCCGTGGCTGGGCTGGACCCTCGGCATCGTGGTCGCCCTCGCCGTGCACGCGCTCAAGGTCGCGGCACGGCCGATCGTCAACGCGACCACCGGGGGGCTGGGCGCGCCCGTGGTGAGCACCGCCGAGGACGCCGGATCGCTCGGGATCAGCCTGCTCGCGATCTTCCTCCCGATCCTGATCCTGCTGGCCCTGGCGTTCTTCGCGGTCTTCGCCTGGTGGGCGATCCGGAAGATCCGCGCCCGCCGTGCCGCCCGCCGGGCGGCCGCCGCGGCCGCGTCCCCGGCCGAGGACCGGTCCTGACTCCCCGGGCCCGCCCCGCCGGCGGGCCCCTTCGCGGTCAGGACACCCCGGCCTCGCGCATGTCGCGCAGCTCCCGCTTGAGCTCCTTGATCTCGTCGCGCAGCCGGGCGGCGAGCTCGAACTGCAGGTCGGCCGCCGCCCGGTGCATCTGCTCGGTGAGATCCTTGATCAGCGACTCGAGCTGGGCGCGCGGCATCTCCCCCGCGATCGCCTTCGCGTGCCGGCCCGCCGCGGGCAGCCGTCCCGCCGCGCCCGGCACCGGGGCCTTGCCGCGGCTCTGCGTGCGGCCGCCGCCGAGCAGCCGCTCGGTGTCCGCGTCCTCGCGGGCGAGCTGGTCGAGGATGTCGGCGATGCGCTTGCGCAGCGGCTTGGGGTCGATGCCGTGCTCCTTGTTGTAGGCGATCTGCTTGGCGCGGCGCCGGTTGGTCTCGTCGATCGCCCGCTGCATCGCCGGGGTCACCGAGTCGGCGTACATGTGCACCTGGCCGGAGACGTGCCGGGCCGCGCGGCCGATCGTCTGGATCAGCGAGGTCTCCGAGCGCAGGAAGCCCTCCTTGTCCGCGTCGAGGATGCTCACCAGCGACACCTCGGGCAGGTCGAGGCCCTCGCGCAGCAGGTTGATGCCGACGAGCACGTCGTACTCGCCCATGCGCAGCTCGCGCAGCAGCTCGACCCGGCGCAGCGTGTCCACCTCGCTGTGCAGGTAGCGCACCCGGATGCCGAGCTCGAGCAGGTAGTCGGTGAGGTCCTCGGCCATCTTCTTGGTGAGCGTGGTGACGAGCACCCGCTCGTCCCGCTCGGCCCGCACCCGGATCTCGTGCACCAGGTCGTCGATCTGGCCCTTGGTCGGTTTCACCACGATCTCCGGGTCGACGAGCCCGGTGGGCCGGATCACCTGCTCGACCACGTCGCCGCCGACCCGCCCCAGCTCGTACGGCCCCGGGGTGGCCGACAGGTAGACCGTCTGGCCGATGCGCTCGAGGAACTCCTCCCACTTCAGCGGCCGGTTGTCGAGCGCGCTCGGCAGCCGGAAGCCGTGCTCGACGAGGGTGCGCTTGCGCGAGGCGTCGCCCTCGTACATCGCGCCGATCTGCGGCACGGTCTGGTGCGACTCGTCGATCACCAGGAGGAAGTCCTCGGGGAAGAAGTCGAGCAGCGTGTTCGGCGGGCTGCCCGGCGGGCGGCCGTCGATGTGCCGCGAGTAGTTCTCGATGCCCGCGCAGGTGCCGACCTGCCGCATCATCTCGATGTCGTAGGTGGTGCGCATGCGCAGCCGCTGCGCCTCGAGCAGCTTGCCCTGCCGTTCCAGCTCGGCGAGCCGCTCGGCGAGCTCGGCCTCGATGTCGCGGATCGCCCGCTCCATGCGCTCCGGGCTCGCCACGTAGTGCGAGGCCGGGAAGATGTAGATCTCCTCGTCCTCGCCGAGCACCTCGCCGGTGAGCGGGTGGAGCGTGACCAGCCGCTCGATCTCGTCGCCGAACATCTCGATGCGGACGGCGAGCTCCTCGTACTGCGGGATCACCTCGATCGTGTCGCCGCGCACCCGGAAGGTGCCCCGGGTGAACGACACGTCGTTGCGCGTGTACTGCATCTCGACCAGCCGCCGCAGCAGCGCGTCCCGCTCGATCTCCTCGCCGACGCGGAGCGCGAGCATCTGGTCGACGTACTCCTGCGGGGTGCCCAGGCCGTAGATGCACGAGACGGAGGCGACCACGACGACGTCGCGGCGGGTGAGCAGCGCGGTGGTGGCCGAGTGGCGCAGCCGGTCCACCTCGTCGTTGATCGACGAGTCCTTCTCGATGTAGGTGTCGGTCTGCGGGACGTACGCCTCCGGCTGGTAGTAGTCGTAGTAGGAGACGAAGTACTCCACCGCGTTGTGCGGGAGCATCTGCCGCAGCTCGTTCGCGAACTGCGCGGCGAGCGTCTTGTTCGGCTGCATCACCAGCACCGGGCGCTGCAGCCGCTCGATCAGCCAGGCGATCGTCGCGGTCTTGCCCGTGCCCGTGGCGCCGAGCAGCACGACGTCCTTCTCGCCCGCCTTGATGCGCCGCTCCAGCTCGTCGATCGCCGCCGGCTGGTCGCCGGACGGGGTCATGTCGGTGACGACCTGGAACGGCCGCACCTTCCGCTGCACATCGGTTACCGGCCTCACGTCTTTCAACCTACGCGCTCCGGCCGACAGTTCGTCCCCGGCACCGCCGCGCAGGCCCGCCCCGCGCCGGTCCGGTCCCGGCCCGCAAGCGCGGTGCGACCGAATTGTGAGCACCGGCCGGTACGGTACCAACCCCCTGACCGACGAAGTGAGGAAGCGATGACATCACCGCGACAGGGAGTCGCGCGCCGGGCCGCGGCCGCCGCCCAGCAGGTGGCGCAGGCGGTCGCCCAGGGCGCCGACCCCCGCCAGGCCGTGCTCGAGGCGGCCACCGGGCAGGCCGGGGGCGACGGCGGCGGCGCCGAGCCCGCGTTCCGGCTCGACCCCGGCGACTTCGCCGCGGCCCGCCAGCACGGGCTGTCGGCGGGCACCATGATCGAGGCGCGCACCGCGCCGCTCGGCGAGGCCGGGGAGGTGATCAACCGCGGGTACCAGACGCAGGGACCCGGCGGTGAGCCGATCCACGTCATCTCCCCCGTGGTCATCCCCAAGGGGGGGACGGCCCGCGTCGTCCTGCCGCTCACCGTGCTCGCCGGCCTCGGCGTGGCCGGCCTGGTCGCGACCGGGCTGCCGGACGCGGTGCGCGTGCTGTTCGGCCCGCAGTACTGGGCCGTGCTCGTGATCGCGGCCGCGTTCCTGTGGTGGCGGCGCAGCGTGGTGACGGTGCCCGACGGGTGCAAGGCGCTGATCACCCAGTTCGGCAAGCTCGTGCAGGTCGCCGAGCCGGGCCGGGTGACGCTGTTCAACCCGTGGAAGCGGGTCGCGTACATTGTCAACACCACCCGCGAGTTCCCGTTCAACGCCCCGATCCGGGAGGCCCCCACCCAGCAGGGCGTGAAGGCCTCGGTCGACCTGTTCCTGCAGTTCCGCATCGAGGACCCGGCCGAGTTCATCTTCGTGCTCGGCTCGGTGAGCGGTTTCCAGGCGAAGCTGCAGAACGCGGTGAGCGAGGTGACCCGCAGCCTCATCTACGCCCAGCGCGCCGAGGACATCTACGACCTGGTCGGCGAGAGCACCCAGGGCATGCTCGACAGCCTCAACCAGCAGTTCCTGCCCGCGGTACGGCTCACCGACGTGAACATCACCCACGCCGAGCCGTCGAGCCGCGAGTACCGCATGGACCTCGCCGCGCCCGAGATGATCCGGGTGGCGAAGGAGGCGTACACCTACGAGTACGAGCTGCAGCTCCGCAAGGAGCAGAACGAGGGTGACCTGAGCAAGGAGCTCGCCGGGCTGCAGGAGACGCTGTCGGCGATCCAGGCCGACATCGCCGGATACCAGGCGCAGATGGACACCGCGCTGGAGCGCGAGTCGAACAAGGCGAAGGCGCTCGCCGCCCAGCGCATGGTGGAGGCGGAGAGCACGGCGAAGGCGAACGCGGCGCTGCTCGAGGCGCAGGCGCTCGACATCCGGGCGCTGAGCGCGGCCGCCGCGCCGGAGATCCTCAACTACCGCTTCCAGCAGGACGTGCTCGACCGGCTCGAGAGCGTCGCCTCCCGGCTGCCGCAGGTGGTGCAGGTCGGCGACGAGGGCACGGTGAACTTCCTGGCGATCGCCCAGGAGCTGATCGGCGGCGCCGAGGCGGCGCTGTTCTCCGAGGCCGAGGCCTCCGCGATCCGCTCCCGCCTGGACGAGATCTCCCGGCGGGTGGCCGAGCGCCAGGCCGAGGTGGACCGGCTGCTCCGCGGCGGCGACGACGAGCCGGCGCCCGCCGCGGTCGCCGCGGCCTCCACTGACGGCACCACGGGTACGGCGGGCACGGCGGCCGCCGGGAACGAGGAGCGGGCATGAGCAAGGAGTTCTCCAGGATCAAGGAGGCGCTGGCCGGCTGGTCGGAGATCCGGCAGCTGCTGCGCGGCGGCGAACAGGGCCGGCTCGTCCCGGTCGTGATCCCCAAGGACCGGCGCGGCTTCGCCTGGGTGGCGCCGCTGCTGTTCGCCGCCTACCTCGCGGGCACCGCGGTGCTCGCCGACGGCGTGATCGCCGCGGCGTCCGCCGCCGGCGCGGTCGTGCTGCTGCTCGCCACCGGCGTGTGGCTGTGGCGGAGCGCGATCATCGAGATCGAGGAGGGCACCACCGGGATCCGCAGCCGGTGGGGCGCGATCACCGGCACCCTCTCCCCCGGCCGCCACTACCTGTGGCTGCCCTGGGACCGGGTGGACGCGGTCGTCGACACCTCCACCGAGATCCCGTACACCGCGCCGGTCACCTCCTGCCCGACCGCCGAGGACGTGCCGCTGAAGGCGATCGAGTTCTTTCTCAAGTTCCGCATCGTCGACCCGGTGGCGTTCGTGCGGACGATCGGCGCGAGCAACTTCGACATGGTGCTGTCGAGCGCGGTGCAGGACGCGATCCGGCAGCGCGCCCGCCAGGTCACCACCGAGCGCGCCCACGACCTGCGCGGCTCCGACGTCGGCGACATGCAGGAGGCGCTCAACCGGAGGCTCGGCCGGTACGGCGTGCGCGTCACCGGCGCGAACATCCCCGACGTGCAGCTCCCCGACCAGTACCAGCAGCACCTCGCCACCCGGGAGAAGGTGGCCAAGGAGATGGCGGCGTACGAGCGGGAGTGGGAGCTCACCCGCCGGCGGCGCATCGACACGCTGCTGATGGAGATCGAGCGGGCGAAGAAGACCCGCGACGCGCGCATCGTCGAGGTGAAGGCCGCGCACAACACCGCGCGCAAGGACGTGGCGCGCATGCTCGAGGAGCAGGAGACCGAGGCGCAGCGGGTGCGCTGGGAGATCGAGGCGCGCGGCCGGGCACAGCTCACCGCCGCCGAGAACGAGGCGAAGGCGCTGCGCCGCCTCGCCGAGGCCTACCGGGACAACCGCGCGGTGCTCCAGTACGAGCTCGCCCGGCGGCGGCTCGACGTGGGCGCCAGGCTCGCCGAGGCCGCGCCGCAGCCGGTGGTGGTGCGCACCTCGGGCGGCGACACCTCGGCCCTGTCCACCCTGCTGCTCGCCCAGTACCTGCCCCGGCTCACCGAGGCCGGCCGTACCGCGCGGGCGCAGGTGAACGGGGAGCAGGCGCCCGCCTCGGGCTGACCGGGATGATCCGTCCGGCACGACCAGGACCGCCCCGCGGCCTCGTACGCCGCGGGGCGCGGCGTGCCGGGCTCAGCGGCCCGCCGCCCGCGCCCGCAGCTCGTCCCAGACCTCGTCGACGCGGGCCTGCAGCTCCTCGAGCGTGCCCTCGTTGACGATCACGATGTCGGCCACCCGCAGCCGGTCCTCGCGGGTGGCCTGGGCGGCGATGCGGGCCTTGGCATCGGCCTCGGACATGCCGCGCAGCCGGGTGAGCCGGTCGACGCGGATCTCGTCGGCCGCGTCCACCACGACCACCACCTCGTACTGCCCGGCGAGGTCGTTCTCCACGAGCAGCGGCACGTCGTAGACGACGATGGCGTCGTCCGGGGCGGCGTCCTGCAGCTCGGCGGCGCGGGCGGCGACGAGCGGGTGCACGATCGCGTTGAGCGCGGCGAGGCGCTCGGGGTCGGCGAACACGATCGAGCCGAGCCGTGGCCGGTCGAGCGAGCCGTCCTCGCGCAGCACCTCGGGGCCGAACTCCTCGACCACACGGGCGAGGCCGGGGGTGCCCGGCTCGACCACCTCGCGGGCGATCCGGTCGGCGTCGATCACGATCGCGCCGTGCGCGGCGAGGCGCTTGGAGACCTCGCTCTTGCCCGAGCCGATGCCGCCGGTGAGCCCGACCTTCAGCGCCGCCATCGGCACCTCCACTCTCCTTGGGGCGCTCCGTCCAGGGGCGGTACGCCGCCGGTACGGCACCGCCGGCCGCCGGCGGCGGGCCGATGTGGCCGCACCGCTACCGGGGCGCGGGCGTGCGTTCCTTGCGCAGGTGCACGAGGGTGAGGTGGTCGTGCACGCGCTCCCGATGGGTCTCCCGGTAGCCGAGACGCCGGTACAGGCGCAGGTTGGCCTCCGACTGGTGGCCGGTGAACAGGGCGAACGCCCCGACCTCGGGCGGGGCCTCGGCCTCCAGCCGGGTGATCAGGGCGGTGCCGATGCCGCGGCGCTGCATGTCCGGGGCGACCACGAGGCGGCCCACCAGCAGGGTGCGGTCCTGCGTCCGGCCGCGCACCGCGCCGACGATGCGGGTGCCGGCGAGCGCCTTGAGCACGAGCGCGGACTCGATCGCCGCGCGGAGCTGCGCCTCCGACTCCACCAGCGGGGCGATGAACGCGTCGCCGTAGAGCTGCGCCTCGGTGACGTAGGCGGCCCGCTGCACGGTGAGGATCTCACCCGCGTCGGCGGGTTCCGCCCGGGTGATCTGGATCACGCCGCCACTGTACCGGGCGTGATCAACGGGCGGGAAGCCGGGTCCGGACGGCCGGGCCTGCCCCGCCCCATCCACCGGTCACGGGCCGAGCGTCGCGGGCTCGGCCCGTGACCGGGAGGGACGTCAGCTCTGGCCGCCGGAGAGCTTCTCGCGCAGCGCGGCGAGCGCCTCGTCGGAGGCGAGGGCACCACCCTGCGACTCGCCGGAGTAGGCCTGGGCCTCGGCCTCGGCGGCCTGGCGGCGGGCCTCCTCGATCTGCCGCTTGTGGGCCTCGTACCGGGCCTGGGCCTCGGCGTACTGCCGCTCCCACTCCTCACGCTGCTTCTCGTAGCCCGGGAGCCACTCGCCGGTCTCGGGGTCGAAGCCCTCGGGGTACTTGTAGTTGCCGTGCTCGTCGTACTCGGCCGCCATGCCGTACAGCGTGGGGTCGAACTCGATCTCCGAGCCGACGGCGCCCTCGTTCGCCTGCTTCAGCGAGAGCGAGATGCGGCGGCGCTCCAGGTCGATGTCGATGATCTTGACGAAGATCTCGTCGCCGACCTGCACGACCTGCTCGGGAATCTCCACGTGGCGCTCGGCCAGCTCGGAGATGTGGACGAGGCCCTCGATGCCCTCCTCGACGCGGACGAACGCGCCGAACGGCACCAGCTTGGTGACCCGGCCGGGCACGACCTGCCCGATCTGGTGGGTCCGGGCGAACTGCTGCCACGGGTCCTCCTGGGTCGCCTTGAGCGAGAGCGAAACGCGCTCGCGCTCCATGTCGACGTCGAGGACCTCGACCGTGACCTCCTGGCCGACCTCGACGACCTCGGAGGGGTGGTCGATGTGCTTCCAGGACAGCTCGGACACGTGCACCAGACCGTCCACGCCGCCCAGGTCGACGAACGCGCCGAAGTTGACGATCGACGAGACGACGCCCTTGCGGACCTGGCCCTTCTGCAGCGTGTTGAGGAAGGTCTGCCGGACCTCCGACTGGGTCTGCTCCAGCCAGGCGCGGCGGGACAGAACCACGTTGTTGCGGTTCTTGTCCAGCTCGATGATCTTCGCCTCGAGCTCACGGCCGACGTACGGCTGCAGGTCGCGGACCCGGCGCATCTCGACCAGCGACGCCGGCAGGAAGCCCCGCAGGCCGATGTCGAGGATGAGGCCGCCCTTGACGACCTCGATCACGGTGCCGGTGACGATGCCGTCCTCTTCCTTGATCTTCTCGATCGTGCCCCAGGCGCGCTCGTACTGGGCGCGCTTCTTGGACAGGATCAGACGGCCTTCCTTGTCCTCCTTCTGGAGAACGAGGGCCTCGATATGATCGCCGACCTCAACGACCTCGGCCGGGTCGACATCGTGCTTGATCGAGAGTTCACGCGAGGGGATGACGCCCTCGGTCTTGTAGCCGATGTCGAGCAAGACCTCGTCTCGATCGACCTTGACGACCGTGCCCTCGACGATGTCGCCGTCGTTGAAGTACTTGATGGTCTCGTCGATCGCGGCGAGGAAGGCCTCCTCGGAACCGATGTCGTTGACCGCTACCTGCGGGGTGTTCGAGGTGGCCTCGGTGCTGCTCGTCATGTGTGGAAGTGCTCCGAACGCGGACAGGATGTCGATGGTGGACGAATGCGCGGCGGACCCTTTTTCAGCCGAGGAAAGGGATCTTCTTGACCCTGATCTATCGACGACCGAGCGCGAACCCGCTCCGTCCGAGGCACGCGCGAGCCCACAGCGCAGCGATCAGCATATGAGACGATCCCGCGCCGGGTCAATTCGAGCTACGGCCGAGAGCCCACCACCGCTCTAGTAGGCCAGAATCCTCTTGGTCCGCTTTTGAGCGATATTACCCTGTAGCTTCTTCGGTATCGAGACGTGATCAGGGTCGCCGTCGGACGTGTACCGCTTCGAGGGGTGCCTGTCGAGCCACTCCAGCCAGTACGCCGAGCACCATCTGCGACACTCGCCCCCCTTGCCGTTGGCCTGGATCCGCGGGATCTGCTGCGGCCGGAAGTCCTTGGAGTGCGGGGACGGGGCCGGTTCGGCACCCGCCAAGAACACACCGGAGAAATCATAGCGCGTGCCATCCCACGAGCCACGGTGCGCTGCGCGCCGGTTCTTCCGGCCCGGCAGGTTCCCGTACGGCAGCGCGAACGTGGCGGACGGCGGCGCGCCGAGCCGCCGCAGCAGCCGCTCCTGCCGCACGATCTCCTTGGCGATTCCGCGGCGGGACAGCCGGCGCAGGTCCGCGTGACCGTAGGTGTGGTTCGCCACCTCGAAGCCGTTGCGCACCAGCCAGCCCACCGCGTTCGCCTGGGCCTCCGGATCCGTGATGCCGAACGGGTCACGGTTCACCCAGAACGTCGCCACCGGCCGGAAGCCGGGGTGGCGGCGGGCCACGTCGAGCAGCACGCCGACGGCGGTGTCCGGGTGCGGCCGCCCGGAGGCGTCGAGCGCGAAGTGGCCGGGCGTGCCGTCGTCGAAGGTGAGCACGACCGGGTGCGTCCCGGCCGGGATGTCGATCCGGCCGCTGACGTACTCGGCCGCGGTGACCGGCACGTAGCCCGCCCGGGCGAGCCGCTCCAGCTCCCTGCGCAGCTGCTTCGGCGTGCGGTCGAGCGACGACCTGCGCTTCTTGACGATCCGGTGGTACATGAGCACCGGAACCAGGCCGAGCTCGTTCGCCTTCACCTTGCGCGCCGACTCCACGGTGGCGGTGAACCGCTTCCGCTGCGGCGCGTCCGCCGGCCCCGCGGCCGCGCCGCCGCCGCCGGGCACGTCCGCGGGCCGCGCCCGCCCCCGGTCCCGGGCCGGGGCCTCGGTACGGGGCTCGTCACCGCCGCCGGGCAGGAACACGAGCGCCGCGATGATCATCACGAGCACGTTGGCGATCGCGACGCCGCGCGACGGACTCGCGGAACTCCGCACCCCGCTCCTTCAGGTTGACCGTGCGATGACCAACCATAGACCGGATCTTCGCCGAAGGGGGCTGAACGAAAAACCTTGCGAAAACGGCCATAAACCCGGTGAGAGCGGGATTTTCGCGGCGCGGTGGGTCAGTGCCCGGCGTCCTCCCAGGTACGGCCGACGCCGATCGAGACCTCCAGCGGCACCCGCAGCTTGTAGGCGCCGCCCATGCGGGCGATCACGATCTCGCGCAGCCGGTCGAGCTCGCCGGGGGCGACCTCGAACACCAGCTCGTCGTGGACCTGGAGCAGCATGCGCGAGCGCATGCCCTCCTCCCGCAGCGCCTCGGTCACGTGCAGCATGGCGATCTTGATGATGTCGGCCGCGGACCCCTGGATGGGCGCGTTGAGCGCCATGCGCTCGGCCATCTCCCGGCGCTGCCGGTTGTCGCTGGTGAGGTCGGGCAGGTAGCGGCGGCGGCCGAGGATCGTCTCGGTGTACCCGTCCTTGCGGGCCTGGGCGACCACCGCCTCCAGGTAGTCGCGCACGCCGCCGAACTCCTCGAAGTACTCCTCCTTCAGCGCGCGGGCCTCGGCCACCGGGATGTTGAGCTGCCCGGCGAGCCCGAAGTCCGACAGGCCGTAGGCGAGGCCGTAGTTCATCGCCTTGATCCGCGCCCGCAGCTCGCCGTCCACCTGCTCGGGCGGCAGGTCGAACACCCGGGCGGCGGTGGCCGCGTGGAAGTCGTGCCCGGACTCGAACGCGGCGATCAGCGACTCGTCGCCGGACAGGTGCGCCATGATGCGCAGCTCGATCTGGCTGTAGTCCGCGGTGAGCAGGGTCTCGTACCCCTCGCCCACGGTGAAGCCCTGCCGGATGCGGCGGCCCTCCGCGGTGCGGATCGGGATGTTCTGCAGGTTGGGCTTCTCCGAGCTGAGCCGGCCGGTCGCGGCCCGGGTCTGGTTGAAGGTGGTGTGGATGCGGCCGTCGTCGCCGATCTCCTTGATCAGGCCCTCGACCGTGGTGCGCAGCTTCGTCTGGTCCCGGTGGCGCAGCAGGATCACCGGGAGCTCGTGGTCGGTCTGCGCGGCGAGCCAGGCGAGCGCGTCCGCGTCCGTGGTGTAGCCGGTCTTGATCTTCTTGGTCTTCGGCAGGCCGAGCTTGCCGAAGAGGATCTCCTGGAGCTGCTTGGTGGAGCCGAGGTTGAACTGCTCGCCCACCACCCGGTGGGCCTCCTCGACCGCCTGCTTCACCGCGGCGGCGAACTCGGCCTCGAGCTTGACCAGGTGGTCCCGGTCCGCGGCGATGCCGGTGCGCTCCATCTCCGCGAGCACCCGCTGCAGCGGCAGCTCCACCTCGCGCAGCAGCCGGATGCCGCCGCGCGGCTCCAGGTACGCCTCGAGGGCGTCGGCGAGCTCGCGTACCGCCCGCGCGCGCAGCGCGAGGTTCTCGGCCACGTCCTCGGCGGGGTCGTCGAACAGCGCGGCCTGGCCGTTGGTCTCGGCGGTGGCGCGCAGCTCGCGGTGCAGGTACCGGAGCACGAGGTCCTCGAGCGGGAACGACGCCTGGCCGGGCAGCGCCAGGTAGGCGGCGAGCGCGGTGTCGCAGGTGAGGCCGCGCAGGTCGAGCCCGTGCGCCCACAGCGCGAGCAGCGGGCCCTTGGCGTCGTGCACCGCCTTGGGCCGGTTCTCGTCGGCCAGCCAGTCGTGCAGCGCCCGCTGGTCGGCCGGGGTGAGCGTGGTCATGTCGAGGTAGGCGGCGGCGTCGCCGGGGGCGGCGATCGCGAGCGCGTCGATGCGCCCGGTGCCGCTGCCCCACGACCCCTGTACGGCGAGGCCGGCCCGGCCCTCGGGCAGCCTCGCCAGCCAGTCCGCCACCTCGTCGGGCCCGAGCACGGTCAGCTCGACCTCGAACCCCCCGTCGGCCGCGGGCTCGGCGTCCGGGGTGCCCAGCACCTTGAACAGCCGGTCGCGCAGCTCGCCGCGGAACTGCAGCGTGTCGAGCAGGCTGTGCACGCCCTCCCGGTCGAACGGGCCGCGCCTGAGGTCCTCGATCTCCACGTCGAGCGGCACGTCCCGGCGCAGCTCGGTGAGCTGCCGGTTCCGGATCACCTGGCCGAGGTGCTCGCGCAGCCGCTCGCCGGCCTTGCCCTTGACCTCGTCGACGCGCCTGACCAGCTCGTCGAGCGAGCCGAACTCCCGGATCCACTTGGCCGCGGTCTTCTCCCCCACCCCCGGGATGCTCGGCAGGTTGTCGCTGGGGTCGCCCCGCAGCGCGGCGAAGTCGGGGTACTGCGCCGGGGTCAGGCCGTACTTCGCCTCGACCTCCTCGGGGGTGAAGCGGGTCATGTCGCTGATGCCGCGCCGGGTCATCAGCACGGTCACCTTGTCGCTGACCAGCTGCAGGTTGTCCCGGTCGCCGCTGACGATCAACACGTCCATGCCCTGCGCGGCGGCGCGGGTGGCCAGCGTCGCGATCAGGTCGTCGGCCTCGTACCCGGCGACCGACAGGCGGGGGATGCGCAGCGCGTCGAGCATCTCGAAGATGAGGCTCATCTGGCCGCGGAAGTCCTCGGGGGTCTCCTGCCGGTTCGCCTTGTACGCCTCGTAGGACTCGTGCCGGAAGGTCGGCTCGGACCGGTCGAAGCACACCGCGACATTGCTCGGCCGCTCGTCGCGCAGCAGGTTCACCAGCATGGAGGTGAACCCGTACACCGCCTCGGTGTGCTGACCGTCGGTGGTGACGAGGTTCGCGTCCTTCAGCGCGTAGAACGCGCGGTAGGCCAGGGAGTGCCCGTCGAGCAGCATGAGGCAGTCGCGGGCGGGAGTCGCTTCGGTCTTGGGCACATGTGCAGCCTAGTCCGCCGGGCCGACAGAAACGCCGAGGTCGGCGCAGCGAGACCCCTGGGCGGGTACGGCGCCGCCGTCACGGCGGTCCCTGCGCCCCCGCTTTCCCCACCGATATGCGGTGATCCGTATTTGTCACTGATATTGCATACGGATCACGGTGATCGGCCGCGCCGGTGAGCCCGCACCCGAGGCGATCGGCGGGTGGATCAATTCGATGCGGCGCGGCCGCCGGTGATTCCCTGCGTGCGCGCCTCACGCGCCCGCACCGCCGTACCCTCCGCGCACGGCGCGGCGACCGCTCCGGGCGTACGGCCACGCGACGGAACACCGGCCGCCGCTCGACCCGGAGAGCGTGTCCGACACACTGTCACATACATCATCAAACATCGCAATAGACGCCGCATTCTCCGCGGCGAACGACGACCCGATCATCCCTCGCCGGCCGCCGTGCCGCGCCACCGCCGGCGGCCGCGGCCCGAGGCTCAGCCCCCGATCACGCCGTGGGTCGCGCGCCGCGGCGCGGCCGGCTCCGGCCGCCCCGGGATCCCGCCGCCCGCCGTCCGCACGGCCGGGCCGCCGTTCATGACACTCTGTCGCGTTCCATGCCCGAACATGTAGCGCGGACCCCTCTGACCTGGATATTTTTTTGCTCACGCCCGAGAAACACCCTGGTCACCGATCGGTGACGACTGGTTCGAAATCGGGCGACGCGGCATTATGCTCCGCGACGTCATCGCATACTCATGCGACGTGGCATGTTCCGGGGGCTCACCCCACCATGACCTATTGAGGGAGCACCATTGCGCAGAGCCGTGATCGCGTTCACGGCCTTCCTGGGTGGACTCATCTTCCTGCTCGCGTCCGGCACCCCTGCGGCGTGGGCCGAGGACGAGAGCCTGAGGGGCACACTCCAATACCAAGGCCGACCAATCGACGGCGTGAAAATCAGCGTGGCATCCGAGGATGGGCAACCCATCGGAGAGGCCACGACCGCAGCCGACGGCAAGTGGGAGATCCCGCTCCCCGGACCGGGGACGTACCAGGTCACCATCGACCAGTCGACGCTCCCTCCCGATCTTGAGCTGCGGTTCAAGGATCGGGCGACCCTGACGCTCTCGGTCTCCGAGGACCAGCAGCGCACCGCACTGTTCGCGCTGGTCCCCAAGGGAGATGCCGCTGATTCCGGGGGGCAGGCGGCCGCGGAACCCTCCGTCTGGCAACGGGCGGCCCAGCTCGCCTTCGAGGGACTCAACCTGGGGCTGATCATCGCGCTCGCCGCGATGGGCCTGTCGCTCATCTTCGGCACCACCGGCCTCACCAACTTCGCCCACGGCGAGCTGCTCACCCTCGGCGCGTTGATCGCGTACTTCTTCAACGTGACGGTCGGGCTCCACCTCATCCCCGCCGCGATCATCGCGGTGATCCTGGGCGGCGTGCTCGGCTACGCACAGGACCGGTTCTTCTGGGGCAGGCTGCGCAAGCGCGGCACCAGCCTCATCGCCATGATGATCATCTCGATCGGTCTGGCGCTGTTCCTCCGGAACCTGTTCCTCTTCCTGTTCGGCGGTGAGGGCGCGCCGTACGCCGACTACAACGCCCAGCAGGGCATCCAGATCGGGCCCATCTCGGCGACGCCGAAGAACCTGTGGGCCATGGCGATCGAGATCACGGTCCTGGTGATCGTGGCGCTCGCCCTGCTCAAAACCCGCACCGGCAAGGCGGCCCGGGCGGTGGCCGACAACCCGGCGCTCGCCGCCTCCTCCGGCATCAACGTGGACCGGGTGATCCGCATCATCTGGACGGTCGGCGGCGCCGTGGCCGCGCTCGCCGGGATCATGCTGGGGCTCTCCCAGAACCTCAACTACCAGATGGGCTTCCACATCCTGCTGCTCATCTTCGCCGGCGTCACGCTCGGCGGCCTGGGCACCGCGTTCGGCGCCCTGGTCGGCTCGCTCGTGGTGGGCCTGTTCATCCAGTTCTCCACGCTCTGGGTGCCCACCGAGCTGAAGACCGTCGGCGCCCTGCTGGTGCTCATCCTCGTCATGCTCTTCAGGCCGCAGGGCATCCTGGGCCGACGCGAGCGCATCGGCTGATCGGAGACGTCCGTGGACTGGAACACCATCCTCGTCACCACGGTGGAGGCCGCGGTCAACTGGGAGACCGTGGTCTACGCACTCGCCGCCATCGGGATCAACATCCAGTTCGGCTATGCCGGGCTGCTCAACTTCGGCCAGGCCGCCTTCCTCGGCGTCGCCGCGTACGGCATGGCGGTCACCGTCGCCACCTTCAACCTGCCGTTCTGGCTCGGCATCGTCATCGGCCTGGTGGCCACCGTGCTGCTCGCCCTCCTGCTGGGCATACCCACGCTGCGGCTGCGCGCGGACTACCTCGCCATCGCCACGATCGCGGCCGCCGAGATCATCCGGCTGATCTTCCGCTCGGTGACGTTCTCCGACATCTTCGGGGGCTCCGACGGCCGCCAGGGCTTCGCCGGCGAGTTCTTCGCGATGAACCCCTACCCCCGCGGTGAGTACGGCATCGGCCCGTTCGGGTTCAACGAGCGGGTGATGTGGGTGCTCACCGTCGGCTGGATCCTCGTCGCGCTCGCCCTCACCCTCGTCTATCTGCTGATGAAGAGCCCGTGGGGCCGCGTGCTCAAGGCGATCCGGGAGGACGAGGACGCGGTGCGGAGCCTCGGCAAGAACGTGTTCGCCTACAAGATGCAGGCCCTGATCCTCGGCGGCCTGATCGGCTGCTTCGGCGGGTTCATCTTCGCGCTCAGCCAGGCCTCGGTGCAGCCGGACCTGTTCGGCACCGAGCTCACCTTCTACGCCTACACGATCGTCATCCTCGGCGGCGCGGCCCGCGTGTTCAGCCCGGTCGTCGGCGCGATGATCTTCTGGGTCCTGCTGGTCTTCCTCGGCAACACGCTCAGCGAGATGGTGGGCGCCGGCATGATCCCGTTCATGAACGTGAACCAGGTCGGCCCGGTGCGGTTCATGCTGGTCGGCCTCGGTCTGATGCTGCTGCTCATCTTCCGGCCGCAGGGTATCTTCGGGGACAAGAGGGAGATCGCACTCAATGCACGCTGACCAGAAGGCGGGCGGCGAGGCCGCCGCGCTCACTCCCCGCAAGGCCGCGGCGCTGAAGGCGTTCGAAGGGCTGCCGCACGAGCCCGGTGTCCCCAAGCCCGACCCGATCCTCGTGGCCGACAAGGTGGTCCGCCGGTTCGGCGGTCTCACCGCGGTGAACGTCGACCACCTGGAGATCCAGCGCGGCTCGATCACCGCGCTGATCGGGCCCAACGGCGCCGGCAAGACCACGTTCTTCAACCAGCTCACCGGGTTCGACACCGCCGACTCGGGCACCTGGACGTTCAACGGCAAGCGGATGAACGGCCTGCCCGCCCACCGGGTGGCCCGGGCGGGCATGGTGCGCACCTTCCAGCTCACCAAGGCGCTGTCGAAGCTGACGGTGCTGGAGAACATGCGGCTCGGCGCCCAGGGTCAGCGCGGCGAGCGCTTCTTCCAGTCGCTCATCCCCGCGCTGTGGCGGCGCCAGGAGGAGGAGATCACCCGGCGCGCCGAGGAGCTGCTCGAGCGGTTCAAGCTCGCCGCCAAGCGCGACGACTTCGCCGGCTCGCTCTCCGGCGGTCAGCGCAAGCTGCTGGAGATGGCCCGGGCCCTCATGGTCGAGCCCGAGATGATCATGCTCGACGAGCCGATGGCCGGCGTGAACCCGGCGCTCACCCAGTCGCTGCTCGGCCACGTCAAGGACCTGCGCGAGCAGGGCATGACCGTGCTGTTCGTCGAGCACGACATGGACATGGTGCGCGACATCAGCGACTGGGTCGTCGTCATGGCGCAGGGCGCGGTCATCGCCGAGGGCCCGCCGGAGACGATCATGTCGGACGAGCGCGTCATCGACGCCTACCTGGGCGCCCACCACGACGCCCCGCTCTCGGTCGAGGAGGAAGAGGAGCAGCTCCACGAGGCCGAGGCCGAGCTGGAGGCCGAGGCGGGCGTCACCCACGAGGACGGCCCGGCGGCGAGCCCGGACCGGGCCGAGGAGAACGTGAAGGAGCGGGCCGAGTGAGCGAGGAGTCCACCATGACGCCTGAACCCGAGGCGCGGAACGCCGGCGCGGCCGCCACGGCGAAGTCCTCGGCCGCCGTCACCGACCGCTCCGAGCACCTGGCGGGGGCCGAGAACGCCCTGCTGCGCTGCGACGAGCTGTACGCGGGCTACCTGCCCGGCGTGAACATCCTCAACGGCGCCGACCTGTACGTGAAGCCGGGCGAGCTGATCGGCATCATCGGCCCCAACGGCGCCGGCAAGTCGACCCTGCTGAAGACGATCTTCGGGCTCGTCCCCGTCCGCAGCGGCACGGTCCGGCTCAAGGGCGAGGACATCACCAACCTCAAGGCGCACGACCTGGTGGCCCGGGGCGTGGGCTACGTCCCGCAGACGAACAACGTCTTCCCCAGCCTCACCATCGAGGAGAACCTGGAGATGGGCGCCTTCCAGGTGCCCAAGAAGTTCAAGGAGCGCTTCGAGTTCGTCTGCGAGATCTTCCCGGCGCTCGCCGAGCGGCGCAAGCAGCGGGCCGGCTCGCTCTCGGGCGGTGAGCGGCAGATGGTCGCCATGGCCCGGGCGCTGATGACCGAGCCGTCGGTGCTGCTGCTCGACGAGCCGTCGGCGGGCCTCTCGCCCAAGCTCCAGGACCTGGTGTTCATCCAGGCCCAGAAGATCAACCGCGCGGGCGTCACCGTGATCATGGTGGAGCAGAACGCCCGCCGCTGCCTGCAGATCTGTCACCGGGGCTACGTGCTCGACCAGGGCCGCAACGCCTACATGGCGAGCGGCCGCGAGCTGATCAACGACCCCAAGGTGATCGAGCTCTACCTCGGCACCCTCGCCAGGGTCTGAACCCGCACCACATCGCGCCAACGCCCCGCCCTCGCGGCGGGGCGTTGCCGTGTCTCCGGCCCCGCCGAGCCGACGCCCCCCTGCCCGCTGTGCGGTGCGTCCGCGCCGATACGGCAAACGCAGGTCATGCCCCGTCTAAGGCACTCACGCGGGCGCTGGGACAACGTGGCATGGCCGAGACGGGGAACACCGGACATACGCGACATACGCGCCAGAGAGCCACGCGGCGGCTTATTCATGCCAATCCAGTCGAACACCGGCGTACCGGGCGGTCCGCGCCGCCACCCCGCGTACCGAGCCCGCCGTACCGGTGCCCCCTCACCGGGTACGGCGGTGCCTCATCCTGCCCGAGGGTAGGCACGGGAGCTGTGACACACGCGGAGGGAAAGCGGGTCCGGTGCGACAAGGCGGGCGGATGTGCCCGCCGACGGCCGACGTACGCGCGCCTCTCCCTGCCCTGGCACCCTCTTCCCCGCCCATGTCACCGGTCTCATGCCCCTCGCGGTGTCCCCACGGCGTCCCGGCCGTCCCACCGCCATGCCTCACTCTCGGCCGCATCCGGGGCGGCCTGGCCTCCGCCGCCCACGAGGACTCCCCCCGCACGGCGTCGGGACAAGGCCTGCCACGGCCGCGGGGCGGAGACGACGACAGGGCCCCGACCCGTTGCGGATCGGGGCCCTGTCTCTGAGATCAGGGGGTTCGACCTAGGACCGTCGGATCAGCCGTCGATCTTGCCGGTCTTGTAGTCGATGTTCTTGACCTCGTTGTTCTCGTCGTACTGGTAGATGCCGATCGTGGCCTCGGCCGGGTCACCGGCGGCGTTGAACTCGATCGGGCCGCTCACGCCGTCGTAGTCGAAGTCCTTGCCCTGGTCGAGCAGCGCCTTGCAGGACTTGAAGTCGTGGCACTTCTCGCCGCCGGAGCTGACCTCCTGGAGCTTGGCCGCGATGTCCTTCGGCGCGTCGCTCTTGGCGAGCTCGGCCGCGAGGGCGATCAGGTTCGCCGCGTCGTAGGACTCAGGGCCGTAGTTCCAGTCCTTCAGCTTGGGGTCGACCGTGAGCATCCGCTTCCGGAACTCCTCCGGAGCCGCCGCGCCGGGCTGGGTGCCCTTGGCGCCCTTCAGCGTGCCCTTCGGGAACCCGTCGGGGCCGGTGCCGTAGTTCGACAGGTTGCCGTCGACGAAGTACCAGGCCACCTTGTCGACGGTGAGGCCCTGCTTCACCAGCTCCGGCACGATCTTCTTGGTCTCGTCGAAGCCGATGAGCGCGATGGCCTTCGGGTTCGCCGCCTTGATCTTGGCGACGTCGGCGGAGTACTCGGCCGCCTTCGGGTCGTAGATCACCTTCTCGACGACCTGGCCACCGCCGGCCTCGATCGTCTTCTGGGTGTTCTCGGCGAGACCCGTGCCGTAGGCGTCCTGGAGGGCGAGGATGCCGACGGTGTCGTGGCCGTCGGAGAGGATCAGGTCACCGAGCACACGGCCCTGCAGGACGTCCGGCGGCGCGGTGCGGAAGTAGAGGCCGTTGTCGTTGTAGGTGGTGAACTGGTCCGAGGTGTTGGCCGGGGACATCTGGATGACGCCCGCACCGGTGATCTTGTCGATCACCGTGAGCGACACCGAGGACGAGGCGGCGCCAATGATCGCGTCGACCTTCTGCTGCAGCAGCTTGTCGACCGACTGCGAGGCGATGTTGGTGGAGGTGTCGCCCGAGTCGGTGTCGATCAGCACGACCTCCTTGCCGAGCACACCGCCGGCCTCGTTGATCTCGTTGACCGCGAGCCTCACGCCGGCGAACTCGGGCGGACCGAGGAACGCAAGCGAACCGGTCGACGGCAGCAGGGTGCCAATGGTCAGGACGCCGTCGCCCTGGGCCTCGGCAGGAGCGGAGGATGCCGGCGCGGACGACGCACCCGCCGCCGGCTCAGCGGCATCTTCGCCACCACCGCTACAGGCCGCCAGGGCAAGGCTTGCAGCCGCCGTTACGGCCAGCAAACGCCCAAAGGGGGCAATGCGGATCATGAAGTATCTCCTTCATCCAGGCCGGGGAATGCGTCAGCGCTGCCGACCCGTCCCGATCGAACGCTGGCAAGCTATAAAACCGCCCGGGCATTCGGCCAGATCTGCACGCGAACTGTGGACGGTTGGATGCGGAGTCGTAATAAGGTCTCAACTTACCCAGCGCGACCCCTCTGACCTGGGAAGCTGTGGAGTGCCTGAGATCACTTCCGCGGGGCGTCCACGGCGTCCCCGCGGCCGGTCGCCCCATCGATCACCATCTGCGCCACCTGCCGCATGCTGGTGCGCCGGTCCATCGACGCCTTCTGGATCCAGCGGAACGCCTGCGGCTCGGTCCACCCGTGCTCGGCCATGAGCAGGCCTTTCGCGCGTTCCACGAGCTTGCGGGTCTCCAGCCGCTCGGTGAGGGTGGTCACCTCCTTCTCCAGCGCGATGATCTCCTCGTGGCGGCTGATCGCCATCTCGATCGCGGGCACCAGGTCGGATTTGGTGAACGGCTTGACCAGGTAGGCCATGGCGCCGGCGTCCCGGGCCCGCTCGACCAGCTCACGCTGGGAGAAGGCGGTGAGGATGAGGCAAGGGGCGATGCGCTGGGATACGATCCGCTCGGCGGCCGAGATGCCGTCAAGGATCGGCATCTTGACGTCCAAAATCACCAAATCGGGACGCAGCTCTTCGGCCAGCTTGACCGCGCTCTCACCGTCACCGGCCTCCCCGACGACGATGTATCCGTCCTCTTCCAGCATCTCTTTCAGGTCGAGGCGGATCAGCGCCTCATCTTCCGCGATCACTACTCGCCGTGGAGAACTCACGAGCCAAAGGGTACCGATGTCCGGTAGATTAGGTACACGTCGGTCCGGTCCGGGAAGCGCGGTGACCTGGTAGAGTCGGTAAGCGATCTTGGCCCGGCGGCGGATTTCGTCACAGCGGGTTATGGCCCCGGTATCCCAATTGGCAGAGGATGCGGATTCAAAACCCGTAAAGTGTGGGTTCGACTCCCACCCGGGGCACATTCGGCAAAGCCCGTCCGGTCACATCCGGACGGGCTTTACGTTGCCCGGGCGGCTCAGCGGCCGTGCGACACGGCCGAACCGATGACGTGGACGCGCAGCGCGTTGGTCGAGCCGGGGTTGCCGGGCGGGGAGCCGGCCACGATGACGACCTTGTCACCTTTCTCACATCGGCCGAGGGAGAGCAGCGCGGACTCGACCTGGCGGACCATGTCGTCGGTGTGGTAGACGAACGGCACCTGGAAGGTCTCCACGCCCCAGGTGAGCGCGAGCTGGCCGCGCACCTCCGGCGAGGAGGTGAAGGCGAGCAGCGGGATCGGCGAGCGGTAGCGGGCGAGCCGCCGCGCCGTCTCACCGGACATGGTGAACGCGCACAGGGCCTTGGCGCCCACGATCGCCCCCACCTCGGCCGCGGCACGGGCGATCGCGCCGCCGGTGGTCTCCGGCATCCGGGTGATGGTGTGGGTGGACTGGAGCGTTGCCCGCTCGGCCTCGCGGGCGATCCGGTCCATGGTCTGCACCGCCTCGACCGGGTAGTTGCCCACCGAGGTCTCGCCGGAGAGCATCACCGCGTCCGCGCCGTCGATCACCGCGTTCGCGACGTCGGACACCTCGGCGCGGGTGGGCCGGGGGGCGTGCATCATCGAGTCGAGCATCTGGGTCGCCACGATGACCGGGTGGGCCTTCTCCCGGCACAGCTCGATGGCGCGCTTCTGCACGAGCGGCACCTGCTCCAGCGGCAGCTCGACGCCGAGGTCGCCACGGGCCACCATGATGCCGTCGAAGGCGTCGACGATCTCCTCGAGCCGCTCCACCGCCTGCGGCTTCTCGATCTTCGCCAGGAGCGGTACCCGGACCGCCTCCTCATCCATGATCGCGCGCACCAGGTCGGCGTCCTCCGGGCTGCGCACGAACGACAGCGCGATCAGGTCGAAGCCGGTGCGCAGCGCCCAGCGCAGGTCCTCCTCGTCCTTGGGCGTGAGGGCGGGCGCGCTCACCGCGACACCGGGCAGGTTGAGGCCCTTGTTGTCGGAGATCATGCCGCCGACCAGCACGCGGGTGCGCACCCGGGGCCCGTCCACGTCGGTGACCTCAAGGGTCATGCGGCCGTCGTCGACGAGGATCCGGTCGCCGGGCTTGACGTCGTTCGGCAGCCCTTCGTACGTCGTGGAGACCTGCTCGCGGTCACCGGGCACGTCCTCGGTCGTGATCGTGAACACGTCTCCGTAGCCGAGGCGCACCGGCCCCTCGGCGAAGCGGCCCACGCGGATCTTCGGGCCCTGCAGGTCGGCGAGCACGCCGACGGCGCGGCCGTGCAGCTCGGCGGCCTTCCGAACCCGGTCGTAGATCTCCTTGTGCTGCTCATGCGTGCCGTGGCTCAGGTTGAACCTTGCCACGTCCATGCCTGCAGCGACGAGCTCGTTCAGCCGCTCCTGCGAGGATGTGGCGGGGCCGAGTGTGCAGACGATTTTTGCGCGACGAGTCACGGAGTAAAGCCTAAATGGTCCAGACCACTAGGATGACGCGCTCGGGCAAGCAGGCGGCCAAAATGTCATGACGTGCCCCTTCCCGCCACCCCGGTGACGATCTAGCCTGCCAACAGTGGCGGCGCTGACCGGCGGGTCGCGGCGCCCACCACCGTCTTCCCGGAGAGGCGCCCGGCATGCACCCGGTCAGGCACACCGTGCGGAAGCCCGCTCCGCACGCACCCCGCACACCCCTCTGGCACGCCGTCGCGGCGTCCGTGGCCACACACGCGCATTCGGTCGTGCACGCATGCACGAGAGGCCGCGCGCGCCCGCTCACGGCGCCACCGGGCGCCCTCCCCGCCGCCTTCCGCGGTACGGCAACGGCCATGGCCCGCACGAGGCCCGGGTCCGTGCTCCGCACGGCGCTCATATCCGTGCTCCGCGCGGCGTCCAAGGCCGCGCTTCGCACGGTGCTCGCCGGGACGCTCGTGGTCGCCGCCGTGGCCGCCTGCTCCGGCTCCGCCGCCGGGGAGCCGGCCGAGGCGTCTCCGCCGCCCGGGCTGTCGGTGAGCCTGGCCCAGTGGCGTGCGGACGAGGCCGACCACCAGGTGTCGGTGGCGGTCCGCAACGACTCCGCCACGCCGGTCCACTTCGCCCGGGTCCGGCTCGTCACCGAGTCGTTCCGGGCCCTCCCGCCGCACCCGGTCGGCACCACGCTCGGCCGTACCCCGCGCACCGACCTGCGCATCCCGTACGGCGAGGCCGTCTGCCCGGCCGACCGCATCCCGCCGGTACGGCCCGCCGCGATCGTCGCCGACCTGCGCGTCGGCGACGGCCCCGAGCGGCGCGTGCGCTTCCCCCTGCCGCATCCCGACCCGCTGCTGGCGCGCCTGGTGCGCGAGGAGTGCGGGGCCCAGCTCCTGCGGCGGAGGATCGACATCGCCTTCGGCGAGTCCTGGACCCCGGTGCGCACGTCCGGGCGGGACGCGCTGCGCGGCGTGCTGCGGATCGAGCGCCGGGCCGGCAACGAGGCGATCGAGATCGTCGAGCTCGGCGCGACCACGAACTTCGCGCTGCTGGCGGCCTCCGGGCGGTCCCGCCCGGTCGCGGTGCCGCCCGCGGGCATGCCCCGCCTGGAGCTGGCCGTCCTGGTCACCCCGGCCCGCTGCGACCCGCACGCCTTCGCCGAGGCGAAGAAGGCCCACCTGTTCCCGATCCGCGCCGCGGCGGGCGGCGGCGACCCGCTCTGGCTCATCGCCTCGCCGCCGCCGCAGGTGCGGACGCTGTTCACCGAGCACGCGCGCCAGGCCTGCGGCCTGCCCGGCGCCTGACCGGCGCCGAACCTAGGGGGCGACGGTCGCGGCCCGTTCCGCGTTCACCAGGCCGCGCCCGTAGAAGCCGTTGTGGTCCGGGCCGCCCTCGCACACCTGCACCGCGCCGTCGGGGAACCGTACGGCCGGCGGCGTCGGGCAGGGCACCTTGGTCGCGGTGGCGTACAGCAGGCGCTCCACCTCGTCCGGTTCCAGGCCGAACCCCTCCTTGCCCTCCCGGCCGAACCGGCTGATCAGGATCGCCGCGACCCCGGTCGCGTGCGGCGCGGCCATCGAGGTGCCCTCGAGGTACTGGTAGTAGGCGCAGGTCCCGCCGCGGCACTCGCGGACCACCGAGTCGTCCTTGGGCCGCCCGTCGGCGGTGAGCTTGCCGTTGGCGCGGAGCGCCCGCTCCGGGGCGGGGGCGAGCACGCCCCGGGTGTGGTCGACGCCGTCGTCGGAGGCCGGGTCGAAGGTGTCGCCGCCGGGGGCCGACAGGTCGGCCTGCTCGATGCCGTAGTCGGCGTACTGGGCCTTGCGGCCGTCCGGCCCGACCGAGGTCACCGAGATCACCCCGTTCGCCTCGGTGGGCATGGTGAGACAGCTGTTGTCCACCTTGCGCCGCCGCTCGGAGTTCTTCGGGTAGTCGGGGCTGGTGTCGTCCACGCTGATCTTGCCGAGGTCGGTGGCGCCGTTCCCGGTGGCGGAGATGAGCGTGACCCCGCGCTTGCGCGCGTAGTCGAGGGCGCGCTGCATGCCGATCACGATGCCGGCCTGCTCCAGCTGCTCGGCACGGGTGCCGCCGACGCCGGGCCGGGTGCAGTTGAACAGCCACGGGTCGATGTAGAAGCTCATGTTCACCACGTCGATGCCGTGGTCACCGGCGTAGGTGAGCGCGTCCATGCTCGGCTTGAGGAAGAAGAACCCCGAGTCCTGACCGGCGCGCAGGTTGACGAGGGTCACGTTCGGGGCCACCCCGGCGATGCCCAGGCCGTTGATCGGGGCGGCGACGATGCCCGCCACGTGCGTGCCGTGGCCGTCGTCGTCGACGTCGACCGGGTCCCGGCAGGTCTCCACCTCGCACGGGCCGTCGACGGTCTCGCCGTTGGGGTCGGTGGGGATGTCGACGACGAAGTTGCGGCTCAGCTCGCGGTCGAAGTTCGGGGCGATGTCGGGGTGGTTGCCGTCGATCCCGGTGTCGATGATGCCGACGCGGACCCGCTTGTCGCCGGGGGCGATGGCGAGCGAGCCGTTGGCGGTGGCGCCGATCATCCGCATGTCCCACTGCCGCCCGGCGAGCGGCTCGGGCTCGACGGCCCCGCCGGTACGGCCGGCCCGGGCGGCGGCCGGACCCGCCGCGCCCGCGGTGCCGGACAGGGTCGTCTCCGGGGCGGCGGGCGGGATGGGCGCATGCCGCAGGCCCCCGCCCGGGAGCGTGCGGGCGCGGCGCAGCGCGGCCGCGGTGCCGCCGATGCGGCTGTTGGGGGTGACCCCGACCACGGCGTCGCTCTCCCCGGCCTTCTCCGGGAAGCCGGGCGGGGCGCCGCGGACCACCAGGTAGCCGAGCTTGGTGTTGTCCTCGCCCGGCTCACCGCCGGCCCGCCGTACCGCCTCGACCGCGTCGTCCCGCCTGCCCTCGGCGTAGAACACCAGGTAGTCCTCGGCGTGGGAGGAGGCCGAGCCGTTCGCCCGGCGCGCCTCCGGCGCGGGCGAGGCGGTCGCGGCGCGCTCGGCGGCGCTCGGGCTGCCCGAGGCGGCGTCCCCGCCGCCGGTCAGGTTCACCAGCAGGGCGCCGCCCCCGATCACGCCGGCCGCGGTGGCCACCGCCAGTCCGGCCGTCAGCCCTCTCTTCCCCCGCATCGACCACCCTCCTTGGCGGGCCCGCCCGGCGGCCCGGTCCGATCCTCCCCGTTACTCCCAGAAATCCACCGATAGCGCATGCAGGTGTGAAACTTCCGGGCCTGACGATTGTGTCCCCGGAACGGGCAAGATCATGCTGGCCCGAACGATCACGCGGCCCCCGCATGGGGACCGCGTGACCGTGGCCGCCCGGGCAAAAGCCCGGGTTGACCGAGCCGTCGCAGGCGCCCGTCAGACGGTGAGCGGGCGGGCGGTCGGCAGGATCGGGGCGGGCAGCACCGTCGAGCCGGTGAGGTAGGCGTCGACGTTCGCGGCGGCCGAGCGGCCCTCCGCGATCGCCCACACGATCAGGGACTGGCCGCGGCCCATGTCGCCGGCGACGAACACGCCGTCGACCGAGGTCATGAACGACCGGTCGCGCCGCACGTTGCCCCGCGCGTCGAAGAAGTTCTCCGGGTCCCCCGACATCTCGGCGAGGTCGGTGAGCAGCGGCCCCTTCTCCGGGCCGAGGAAGCCCATGGCGAGGGTGACGAGCCGGGCCGGGATCACCCGCTCGGTGCCGGGGATCGGCCGGAACCCGGTCTGCGGGCCCTCGACGTTCACCACGCGCAGCCCGCCGACATGGCCGGTGCCGTCGTCGACGAACTCGAGCGTGTTCACCCCGTAGACCCGCTCGCCGCCCAGGTCGGCGAGCTCCTCGTGGGCGCTCTCCATCTTGAAGAGCATCGGGTAGGTGGGCCACGGCTGGGACGCCGGGCGGCTCTCCGGCGGGCGCGGCATGATCTCGAGCTGGGTGATGGAGCGCGCGCCCTGGCGGACGGCGGTGCCGATGCAGTCGGCACCGGTGTCGCCGCCGCCGATCACCACCACGTCCTTGCCCTCGGCGGAGATCGGCGAGACCGGGAAGTCGCCCTCCTGTACCCGGTTGGCGAGCGGCAGGTACTCCATCGCCTGGTGGATGCCGCGCAGCTCGCGCCCGGGCACCTTCAGGTCGCGCCACTGGGTCGCCCCGCCGGCGAGCACCACCGCGTCGAACCGCTCGCGCAGCTCGGCCGCGGTGATGTCCACGCCGACGTTCACCCCGGGGCGGAACTCGGTGCCCTCGGCGCGCATCTGGGCGAGCCGCCGGTCGAGGTGCCGCTTCTCCATCTTGAACTCGGGGATGCCGTAGCGCAGCAGGCCGCCGATGCGGTCGGCGCGCTCGAACACCGTCACCTCGTGCCCGGCGCGGGTGAGCTGCTGGGCGGCGGCGAGCCCGGCCGGGCCCGAGCCGACCACGGCCACCGACTTGCCGCTCTTGCCCGCCGGGGGCCGGGGCGTCACCCAGCCCTCGGCGAAGGCCCGGTCGATGATCTCGACCTCGACCCGTTTGATCGTCACCGGGTCGGAGTTGATGCCGAGCACGCACGCCGACTCGCACGGCGCCGGGCACAGCCGCCCGGTGAACTCCGGGAAGTTGTTCGTGGCGTGCAGCCGCTCGATCGCCTCCCGCCAGTCGTCGCGGTAGGCGAGGTCGTTCCACTCGGGGATGAGGTTCCCGAGCGGGCAGCCGTTGTGGCAGAACGGGATGCCGCAGTCCATGCAGCGCGCCGCCTGCCGGGTGAGGGCCGGGCGCGGAAAGTCCTCGTAGACCTCGTGCCAGTCCCGGATCCGCACGTCGACCGGGCGGCGGGCGGGCAGCTCCCGCCGGTAGGTGAGAAACCCCTTCGGGTCGGCCATCAGAATTCTCCAGTCACTGCCTGTGGGCGGGCGGGTACGGCGGTGTGCGCGACGGCGGGCCGCGCCTCACCCGTGGGCGGCGGCCATGACCGCCTCGTCGATGTCGCGCCCCTCCGCCTCGGCGGCGGCCCGCGCGGCGAGGACCCGCTTGTAGTCCAGCGGCATGATCTTGCTGAACCGCTTGAGCGCGGCGTCCCAGTCGGCGAGCAGCGCCTTGGCGACGGTGGAACCGGTCTCGGCGAGGTGCCGTTCGACGATCTCGCGGAGGAACTCGGCGTCCTGCTCGTCCGGCTCCTCCAGGTCGACCATCTCCCGGTTCACCCGCTCGGGCCGCAGGTCGAGCACGTACGCGATGCCGCCCGACATGCCCGCGGCGAAGTTCCGCCCGGTCGGGCCGAGCACCACGACCCGGCCGCCGGTCATGTACTCGCAGCCGTGGTCGCCGACGCCCTCGACCACCGCGGTCGCGCCCGAGTTCCGCACCGCGAACCGCTCGCCGGCCAGGCCGCGCAGGAACGCCTCGCCCGAGGTCGCGCCGTACAGGGCGACGTTGCCCGCGATCACCTGCGTCTCGGCGGCGAACGGCGCGTCCGGGTGCGGCCGCACGATGATCCGGCCGCCCGACAGGCCCTTGCCGACGTAGTCGTTGACGTCACCGGTGAGCCGCAGCGTGATGCCCCGCGGCACGAACGCGCCGAAGGAGTTGCCGGCCGAGCCGGTGAAGGCGATGTCGATCGTGTTGTCCGGCAGGCCCTCGCCGCCGTACCGCCTGGTCACCTCGTGGCCGAGCATGGTGCCGACCGTGCGGTTGACGTTGCGGATCGGCAGCTCGAGGGTGACCCGGTCGCCGTACTCGAGCGCGCCCTCGGCGAGCTGGATGAGCGTGTTGTCCAGCGCCTTGTCCAGCCCGTGGTCCTGCTCGACGACCTTGCGCAGCGGGGTGCCCTCGGTCAGCTGGGGCATGTGCAGGATCGGCGACAGGTCGAGCCCGGAGGCCTTCCAGTGCTCCACCGCCTCGCGGGTGTCGAGCATCTCGACGTGCCCGATCGCCTCGTCGAGGCTGCGGAAGCCGAGCCTCGCCAGGTACTCGCGCACCTCCTGGGCGATGAACTCGAAGAAGTTCACCACGAACTCGGGCTTGCCGGAGAACCGCTTGCGCAGCTCGGGGTTCTGGGTGGCGACGCCGACCGGGCAGGTGTCGAGGTGGCAGACCCGCATCATCACGCAGCCGGACACCACCAGCGGCGCGGTGGCGAAGCCGTACTCCTCGGCGCCGAGCAGCGCGGCGATGATCACGTCGCGGCCGGTCTTGAGCTGGCCGTCGACCTGCACCGTGATGCGGTCGCGCAGCCCGTTGAGCAGCAGGGTCTGCTGGGTCTCGGCGAGGCCGAGCTCCCACGGCGCGCCCGCGTGCTTGATCGAGGTGAGCGGGGAGGCGCCGGTGCCGCCGTCGTGCCCGGAGATGAGCACCACGTCGGCGTGCGCCTTCGACACGCCCGCCGCGACCGTGCCGACCCCGACCTCGGCCACGAGCTTGACGTGGATCCGGGCCTTGGGGTTGGCGTTCTTCAGGTCGTGGATGAGCTGGGCGAGGTCCTCGATCGAGTAGATGTCGTGGTGCGGCGGCGGCGAGATGAGGCCGACGCCCGGGGTGGAGTGCCGGGTCTTCGCGATCCACGGGTAGACCTTGTGGCCCGGCAGCTGGCCGCCCTCACCCGGCTTGGCGCCCTGCGCCATCTTGATCTGCAGGTCGTCGGCGTTCACCAGGTACTCGGAGGTGACGCCGAACCGGCCGGAGGCCACCTGCTTGATCGCGCTGCGCCGCTCCGGGTCGTACAGCCGCTCGGGGTCCTCGCCGCCCTCGCCGGTGTTCGACTTGCCGCCGAGCCGGTTCATCGCGATCGCGAGGGTCTCGTGCGCCTCGGCGGAGATCGAGCCGTACGACATCGCCCCGGTGGAGAACCGCTTGACGATGCTCTCCACCGGCTCGACCTCCTCGATCGGCACCGGCGGGCGCACGCCCTCCCGCAGCTTGAACAGGCCGCGCAGCGTCATGAGCCGCTCGGCCTGGGAGTCCACCAGGTCGGTGTACTCCTTGAAGATCTCGTACCGGCGGGTGCGGGTGGCGTGCTGGAGCTTGAAGACGGTCTCCGGGTTGAACAGGTGCGGCTCGCCCTCGCGCCGCCACTGGTACTCGCCGCCGACCTCGAGCCGCCGGTGCGGGTTCTCGGCCCGCGGGTAGGCGCGGCGGTGCCGGCGGGCGACCTCCTCGGCGATCTCGGCGAAGCCGATGCCGCCCAGGCGGGAGGTGGTGCCGGTGAAGCAGCGCTCGATCACCTCGGGGCCGAGGCCGAGCGCCTCGAAGATCTGGGCGCCGGTGTAGGAGGCGACGGTGGAGACGCCCATCTTCGACATGATCTTGAGGATGCCCTTGCCGTACGCCTTGATCATGTTGCGCACGGCCTTCTCCGGCTCGACGTCGAGCTTGCCGGCGGCGATCAGGTCGAGGACGGTCTCGATGGCGAGGTACGGGTTGATCGCGCTCGCGCCGTACCCGATGAGCAGCGCCATGTGGTGGCACTCGCGGGCCTCGCCGGTCTCCACCACCAGGCCGACCCGGGTGCGGGTCTTCTCCCGGATGAGGTGGTGGTGCACCGCGCCGGTGAGCAGCAGCGCCGGGATCGGGGCGTGCTGGGCGTCGGCGCCGCGGTCGGAGAGCACGATGATGCGCGCCCCGTCCTCGATCGCCCGCGACACCTCCTGGCAGATCTCCTCCAGGCGGTGGACGAGTGCCTCGCCGCCGCCCGCGACCGGGTACAGGCCGCGCACCACGTGCGGCTGGAAGCCGGGCAGCGAGCCCTCGTCGTTGATGTGGACGATCTTGGCCAGCTCGTCGTTGTCGATCACCGGGTAGGGCAGCACGAGCCGGCGGCACGAGGCGGGCGTGGGCTCGAGCAGGTTTCCCTCGGGACCGATCGTGGTCTGCAGCGAGGTGACCAGCTCCTCCCGGATCGCATCCAGGGGCGGGTTGGTGACCTGCGCGAAGAGCTGGGTGAAGTAGTCGTACAGCAGCCGCGGCCGCTCGGAGAGCACGGCGACCGGGGTGTCGGTGCCCATCGACCCGATCGGCTCGGCGCCGGTGCGGGCCATCGGCGCGAGGATGACGCGCAGCTCCTCCTCGGTGTAGCCGAAGGTCTGCTGCCGCTTGACGAGCGTCTCCCCGGCGGCGGGCGCCTCGTGGGTGCGGCCGGGCAGCTCCTCGAACCGCACCAGCCCGGCGTGCAGCCACTCGGCGTACGGCTGGGCCGCGGCGAGCTCGGCCTTGATCTCGTCGTCCTCGATGATGCGGCCCTTGGAGGTGTCGACGAGGAACATGCGGCCCGGCTGGAGCCGGCCCTTGCGGACCACCTTGGCCGGGTCGATGTCGAGCACGCCGGCCTCGGAGGCGAGCACCACCAGGCCGTCGTCGGTGACCCAGAACCGGCCCGGCCGCAGGCCGTTGCGGTCGAGCACCGCGCCGACGAGCGTGCCGTCGGTGAAGGTGATCGACGCGGGGCCGTCCCAGGCCTCCATGAGCGTGGAGTGGAACTCGAAGAAGGCCCGGCGCGCCGGGTCCATCTCGGTGTGGTTCTCCCACGCCTCCGGGATCATCATGAGCACCGCGTGCGGCAGCGAGCGGCCGCCGAGGTGGAGCAGCTCGAGCACCTCGTCGAACGAGGCGGTGTCGGAGGCGTCGGGGGTGCAGATCGGGAAGAGCCGCTCGAGGTCGCCGGGGATGAGGTCGGAGGCGAGCATCGCCTCGCGGGCCCGCATCCAGTTCCGGTTGCCCCGGACCGTGTTGATCTCGCCGTTGTGCGCGATGTAGCGGTACGGGTGGGCGAGCGGCCACGACGGGAAGGTGTTGGTGGAGAACCGCGAGTGCACCAGGGCGATCGCGGTCTCGTACCGCTCGTCGGTCAGGTCCGGGAAGAACCTCTCGAGCTGCGGGGTGGTGAGCATCCCCTTGTAGACGATCGTCCGGCACGACAGCGACGGGAAGTACACGTCCGTCTCGTGCTCGGCGCGCTTGCGCAGGCGGAAGACGAGGCGGTCGAGGTCGATCCCCGTCTCGCCGCCCGGGGAGGAGACGAAGAGCTGCCGGAAGGCGGGCATCACGGAGCGGGCGGTCGGGCCGGGGACGTCGGCCCGGACCGGCAGGTCACGCCAGCCGAGGACGGTGAGGTTCTCCTCGGCGGCGATCCGCTCGATCGCCTGCACCGCGGCCTCGCGGGCCTGCGGCTCCGTCGGGAGGAAGGCGATGCCCGCCGCGTACGCCCCCGCCTCCGGCAGGGTGAAGTCCACGACCTGCCGGAGCAGGGTGTCGGGCATCTGGGTGAGGATGCCGGCTCCGTCTCCGGTGTCCGGTTCGCTGCCCTTGGCGCCTCGATGGTCGAGGTTGCACAGCGCGACCAGGGCCTTGCTGACGATGTCGTGACTACGTCGTCCGTGGACGTCGGCAACCATGGCCACCCCGCAGGCGTCGTGCTCGTAGGCGGGGTGGTAGAGACCCTGGGGCTGCGGAAGACCGAGGTGGGCAGCAGGCATGGGTTCCCTCCTGTCGTCTCGTCGCTGGTCTACCGGCAAGAGGGACGACGTTGGCCCTGCTGCAAGTGAGTGTCAGTGGAGGGTACCGCACCATGTCGGAATGGTCCCTCCAGGGGTTGGTACGCGAACTTTCGCGACGCGCACGCAACCGAATGGGAGCATATCTTCCGTTCCGAACGGTCCGGTACGCAACCCTATTCCCCGCTCGACCACACCTCACGCACGAGCGTGCCGATTTGTGGACGGCGGGCATGCGGGACGGCGCGCCGTACCGCGCCAAGGAAACCTTACGTGCCCGAGCCGGTGCTTTGGGCCACCGACCGGCCCGGCAGCAGAGGTACGGCGGGCGGCGGCCGGCCGTCGCGGCCCGGGCGTCACTCGGCGTCGACGACGCGCTGGTTCAGCGCCTGCCCGAGGCCGTCGAGCGCGAGCTGCGGCCCGGTGAGGTCGGGCCGCTCGTCGCCGACCGGACCCACCCAGCTCAGCGTCACGAAGTGGCCGAGGGCGCGGGCCTGCGCCCAGCTTCGCGCGGCGTCGAACGAGGCCGGCTGCTCGGGCGCGACCCGCACGAACCCGCGGTCCGCCTTCGGGTCGAGCGCCGCGACCAGGGCGTCGGCGGCCGCGGCGTCCGGCATGTTGAACACCAGGAACTGGCCGGAGACCGCGCCGTCCTCGCTCGCGTACACCGCGCGCAGCACCTGGGTGCACCCGGTGAGCGCCTCGGCCGCCGAGCCCCACACGACCGCCGCGCAGTCCTCCGACAGGCTCGCCGCGCGCCGTACCAGCACCGTGTCGTTCCCCTTCAGCCGCTCGGTGTCCGGGCCGAGGATCTCCTGCTCGGTGAGCGGCCGCGCGTCGGCCTTCCGCGTCGCGATCGGGGCGTAGATCGCCGTCGACCTCTCCATCCGGTAGGTGCCCGCCGTCGCCTGCGCGCCGCCGCGCAGCCACCACCAGGCGCCGGCGCCCCCGGCGACCAGCACCAGCACCGTCGCGACCACCGCGACCCGACCCCGCGTGTCACCCCAGATCCGGCCCAGCATGATCCCGACCTTACTTGGGCGACGCCTCCGGCTTGCCGCCGGCGGCCACCACCCGTTTGAACACCGCCTTCTCCACCGCGCGGACCGTCAGCGACAGGCCGACGAAGTCGTCCCGCGCCGTCGGCTCGCGGCCGTCGGCCCGCCCGAGCCACACCAGGCCGACCAGGTGCCCCATGGCGTGCCCGCTCGCCTCGGTGTACCCGCCGGGGGCGAAGGTCGCCGCGGCGGACTCGAGGGGGCGCACCCAGCCGCCCCGGTGCATCGTGGTGAGCTCTTTCACCAGGTCGTCGGCGGCGGCGACCGTCGCCAGGTTGAGCAGCGTGTACTGCGCGACGTACCGCCCGTCGGCGCTGCGGTAGAGCCCGCGCACCGCCTGGTTGCAGCCGCCCGCGGCGAGCTTGGCGGCGAGCTGCTCCCCCCACACCACCGCGGAGCAGTCGCCGTCCTCCTTGCGCGCGACCAGCCGCAGCGTGATGCGGTCGCCCTTGAGGGTCCTGGTGGCGAAGATCTCCTTGGCGGTGACGGGCTTCGGATCGTTCCTACGGTCGGCGATCGGTTTGAACTGCGGCAGCGAGGTCCAGCCCTGGTAGTCGTCCGGGCGGGCGAGGTCGACGCGCGAGCTCTCCCCGGCGGCCGCCCGGGGCGGCTCGGCCACCTTCGAGAGCCGCCCGACCACCACGGTGAGCGCGATCGCGATGGCGAGCACGACGACGCCCCCGGCGACCGCGACGAGCACCGTCTGCTGCCGGTCGCTCAGCCCGCGCTCGCGCAGCGCCGGAAGGCTGAACGAGAACGGCGAGCGCCGCCGTTTGGTACGCCCGGGGCGCGGCGGCGCGGGCGGCTCGGCCGGCCCGCCGGCCGGCGGCCCCATCGGTTCCGGGCCCTGTGGTGGGACCGGCGGTGGGAACGGTCCCGACGGCGGCGCGCCCGGCGCCTCGGCGGCCTGCCGGTCGGTGAACCAGCGCCCGGCCGTGTTCCGCATGCGGCCGGTCGACCGTACGGCGGGCCGGGCCGGGCCGGGTGGGAAGCCCGGGCGCCCGGGGGGCACCTGCTCCGCCGGGCCCGGGAACGGTCCGCCCGGCCCCGGCGGATGCCCGGCCGGGCGGAACGCCTGCGGCCGGGGGGCGGGACCGGGGCGCGGCTGCGGAGGCTCCGGTCCCTGACCCGGCAGCGGCGGCCCGCCCGGATGGGGCCCCGGGTGGTGCCACGCCGTCTGCCCACCGGCCGCGGGCGGCCGGTCCGCGGGCCCGCCCGGAGCCTCCCGCCTGCGGCGGCGTCCGGGGCGCCCGTCGCGCCCGCCTGTGCTCATCGGCGGCCGGCCTCCCGTTCCGGCACCGCGCCGCCGTCCCCGTCACCGCGGCCCTCGGCCGCGGCGGAGCGCACGGTGCCCGGTTCGCCGTCCGGCTCGTCCCGGCCGTCGCCGCCGTCGCTCTCCTCCCGGTCAGCCTCCGGCCCGGCCGGGCCGGTGGCGACGCCGAGCGACTCCTCGGCGGTGCTGCCGCGCCGGAGCCAGAAGTACACGAGCGCGCCCGCGAAGATGACGATCGAGGTCCACTGGTTGAGCCGCAGGCCGAGGATCTCGTGGGCGGGGTCGACCCGCATGCCCTCGATCCAGAACCGGCCGGCGGTGTACCCGGCGACGTAGAGGGCGAACAGCCGGCCGTGCCGCAGGTCGAACCGCCTGCCCAGCCAGATCAGCGTGAACCCCACCGCGAAGTCCCACAGCATCTCGTACAGGAACGTCGGGTGGTAGGTGAGCACGCCGGGGACGGTGCCCGGCCGGCCGGGGTCGATCTCCAGGCCCCACGGCAGGTCGGTGGGCCCGCCGAACAGCTCCTGGTTGAAGTAGTTGCCCAGACGCCCGATGCCCTGCGCGATCACGATGCCGGGCGCGGCGGCGTCGGCGACCGCGGTGAGCGAGATGCCGCGCCGGCGGCAGCCGATCCACACGCCGACCCCGCCGAGCGCGATCGCCCCCCACACGCCCAGGCCGCCGTTCCAGATGAACAGCGCCTCGATCGGCTCGTTGGGCGCGTCCGGCCCGAAGTACAGCTGCCAGTCGGTGATGACGTGGTAGAGCCGGCCGCCGACGAGCCCGAAGGGCACGGCCCAGACGGCGAGGTCGGTGATCGTGCCCGGGTCGCCGCCACGGGCGCGCCAGCGGCGCTCCGTCAGGATGACGGCGACCACGACACCGAGCACGATGCAGAGGGCGTAGGCCCGGATGGGGATCGGCCCCAGGTACCAGACCCCCTGAGACGGGCTGGGAATCGAGGCAAGCGGCATGTCGGTGACGTTACCCTACTCCCGCAGCCCGCGCGTCCCGGCGATCCGTTTCCCTGCTGCTCGGCCTGCGTCACCGGGCGTCGATCACTTGGCCTGCGCCTCGAGGACCGCCTTCTCCAGCGAGCCGGGGATGAACGCCGTGTCGCCGAGCTCCTTGCCGTCGAGCTTCACCGTCGGCGTGCCCTGGATCTTGGCGTTCTGCATGGTCCGCGACGAGTAGTCGAGCTGCTCGGAGGCGCCCTGCTGGCCGCGCACGCAGCTCTCGAAGTCGGCGTCGGTCACCCCGGCCTCCTTGCCCCAGGCGACCAGGTCGTCGACCGCGAAGCCGACGTCGCCCTCCCGCGGCTGCTCCTTGAAGAGCCGGTCGTGCAGCGCCATCCAGGGCCGGTCACCGGGCACGCAGCGCAGCGCGGTCGAGGCCCGGAGCGAGTTGCCCCGCAGCGGCTCCTGGCCGAACAGCACGATGGGGTGGTAGACCACCTTCACCTTGCCCTCGGCGGCGAGGCGCTTGATCGTGTCGCCGCTCGTCTCCTCGAACATCTTGCAGGCGGGGCACTGGAAGTCCTCGTAGATGTCGAGGACCGGGGCGTTCACGCCGGGCCGCGCCATCACCACGTCGCCCTCGGCCGTACGGCTGATCGGCGCGAGCTCGCCCGCGTACCCCTCGGAGCGGTTGCGCGTCGACTGCCAGATCGCGACCATCGCCACGATCAGCACGACCACGCCCACCACGGACAGCGTGATGGTGACCTGGCGGCGGCGCTGTTCCCGCTTGCGCTCCTGCTCCCGCTGGAGGCGAATCTTCTCTCGGGTGGCCCTCCGGGCGGCGTTGCCCATCAATCGTCCTTTTCTCGGTTCCGTTCCTCGTCCGCTTCGGGATCGTCGTCTGCGTCGGAGTCGTCGCGGTAGGGGCTTTGGTCCCCGTCCGCGGCCGGTGCCAGGCCGAGCGCGGTGTCGAGGGCGAACCGCCCCGGGGGCTTGACCGCGACCCATGCGGCGAGGGCGAGGAAGCCCACGTCACGCAGGATCTCGGGCAGGTAGTTGGCCTTCTGGCCGGGCGGCAGCGCGCCACCGCCGCCGAAGCACCCGCAGTCGATGTTGAGCCCGCGGGCCCAGGCGGAGGCGATGCCGATGACGAACGCGAGCATCAGCACCGCGGTGGCGATCGCCGCCATCCGCGTGAGCAGCCCGATGACCAGCAGCAGCCCGATGACGATCTCCAGAATCGGCAGCACGTAGCCGACGATCTCCGCGACGGCCTCCGGCAGGAGCTCGTACGCCTTGACCGCCTGGATCGACAGCGCCGGGGCGCCCATCTTCGACCAGCCGGCCACGATGAGGACCCCGGCCAAAACCAGCCGGGCGACCGTCGTCACCCAGGGTAGCGCGACCCGTGCCAAGGGCAACGGCGCGGTGGCTGAGCTCTGTGTTGTCACGGTTCTGCTCGTCTCCTCGTCCTTCCCCCGCCGGCGCGCGCCGGCGACGTCCGCCGGCACGCGCGGAGCCCCGGCCCACTACAGCACACCCGCCGTAAGCGCGGCGTAAGCGCACGCCTCCGCCGGCGTTTCGTGCAGGGGCGTCTTCAGCCTACGACCGGTGCGGGCCGGTACGGGCGCGACGCGCCCGACATACCCAAAGACGGCGGGCGGGCCGGGCGACAGGAGATACGCGCGAGGCGCGGGGTAAGGACGGGCCGGACGGCCCCGGGATCAGGCGCGCACGCCCGCGGCGAGCTCCTCGGCGAGCGCGCGGACCGCGGCGAGCCCGGACGCCTCGTCCGGGGCGTCGAGCAGGCGGCGGATGAAGGCCGAGCCGACGATCACGCCGTCCGCGTACGCGGCCACCTCGGCGGCCTGGGCGCCGTTGCTCACGCCCAGGCCCACGCACACCGGCAGGGTGGTGTGCTCCCGGGTGCGCTTGACCAGGCCCTCGGCCGCGGCGCTCACCGTCTCCCGGGCGCCGGTGACGCCCATGAGCGACGCGGCGTACACGAACCCGGTGCAGCACCGCACCACCTTCTCGATGCGCGCGTCGGTGGAGCTGGGCGCGACGAGGAAGACGGTGTCGATGCCCGCGGCGGCGCTCGCCTCCAGCCACGGCCCGGCCTCCTCCGGGGTGAGGTCCGGGGTGATCGTGCCGGCCCCGCCCGCGGCGGCGAGGTCGCGGGCGAAGCGCTCGGCACCGTAACGGTCCACCGGGTTCCAGTACGTCATGACGAGCGTGGCGGCGCCGGTGGCGGCGACGGCCTCCACGGTGCGCAGCACGTCGGCGATGCGGGTCCCGTTGACCAGGGCGCGGTGCACCGCGTCCTGGATGGTCGGGCCGTCCATGAGCGGGTCGGAGTACGGCAGGCCGATCTCGATCACGTCGCACCCGCCCTCGACCATCGTGGTGGCCGCGGCGATGGCGCCCTCCGCGGAGGGGAAGCCTGCGGGCAGGTAGCCGACCAGGGCGGCGCGCTTCTCGGCCCGCGCCTTCTCGAACACCGTCTGGAGAGTCGTCATCGTCACGTCCGTCTATGTTCGTCGTCCCGCCCGGTCGGTCCCGCGGACCCTGGCCGGTGCTGCTCGATCGTCAGAGGTTGAAGTACTTCATCGCGGTGGCCATGTCCTTGTCACCGCGTCCGGAGAGGTTCACCAGGATCGTCGCGCCGGGCCCGAGCTCGCGGCCGAGCTCGAGCGCCCCGGCGAGCGCGTGGCTCGACTCCAGCGCCGGGATGATGCCCTCGGTGCGGGCGAGCAGCGCGAACGCCTCCATCGCCGCCTCGTCGGTGACCCCGTGGTACACGGCCCGGCCGGAGTCCTTGAGCCAGGCGTGCTCGGGGCCGACCCCGGGGTAGTCGAGGCCCGCCGAGATGCTGTGCGACTCGATCGTCTGGCCCTCGTCGTCCTGGAGCACGTAGGTGCGCGCCCCGTGGAGCACGCCGACCGAGCCCGCGGTGAGGGTGAGCGCGTGCTCGCCGGACTCCAGGCCGTGCCCGGCCGCCTCGTAGCCGTGCAGCTGCACGTCCTTGTCGTCGAGGAAGGCGTGGAAGATGCCGATGGCGTTCGAGCCGCCGCCGACGCAGGCCGCGACCGCGTCGGGCAGGCGGCCGGTGAGCTCGATGACCTGGCGGCGCGCCTCCACGCCGATGATCCGGGCGAAGTCGCGCACGATCTCCGGGAAGGGGTGGGGCCCGGCGACCGTGCCGAAGATGTAGTGGGTGTGGTCGACGTTGGTGACCCAGTCGCGGAAGGCCTCGTTGATCGCGTCCTTGAGCGTCCTGCTGCCGGTGTGCACCGGCACGACCTTCGCGCCGAGCAGCTTCATCCGGGCGACGTTGAGCGCCTGGCGCTCGCAGTCGACCGCGCCCATGTAGATGACGCACTCCAGGCCGAGCAGCGCGGCCGCGGTCGCGGTGGCGACGCCGTGCTGGCCCGCGCCGGTCTCGGCGATCACCCGGGTCTTGCCGAGCCGCTTGGTGAGCAGCGCCTGCCCGAGCACGTTGTTGATCTTGTGGGCGCCGGTGTGGGTGAGGTCCTCCCGCTTGAGGAGGATGCGGGCGCCGCCGGCGTGCTCGGCGAACCGCGGCACCTCGGTGACCGGGGTCGGCCGGCCCGCGTAGGTGCGCAGCAGGTGGTCGAACTCGCGGACGAACTCCGGATCGTTCCGCGCCTCGTTGAAGACCTTCTCCACCTCGTCGAGCGCCGGGATGAGCGCCTCCGGCACGAACCTCCCGCCGAAGATGCCGAACCGTCCGTGCTCGTCCGGTCCCGGCCCGGCCAGGTCGGCCGCGCTCAACATGGTCGCCTCACTCACGCTTCCTCCTCAGCTGCGCCGCCGGGCGGCTCAGTGACGCCGTTCCTGCCCGGTGTCCTGGCGTGACGCCGGATGGGCGCCGGCGGTCACCAGATCGTGCACCGCGGCGCGCGGATCCCTCCCGGTGACCAGGCTCTCCCCCACCAGGACGGCGTCCGCGCCCGCCCGGGCGTAGGCGAGCAGGTCGTGCGGCCCGCGCACACCCGACTCGGCGATCTTGATGATACCGTCCGGGATTTTCGGCGCGAGCTTGGCGAACACCTCGCGGTCGACCTTTAGGGTCTTCAGATCCCGGGCGTTCACTCCGATGACCTTCGCGCCCGCGTCGAGCGCGCGGTCGAGCTCCTCCTCGGTGTGCACCTCCACCAGCGGGACGAGGCCGATCGACTCGGCCCGCTCGATCAGCGACACCAGGGCCTGCTGGTCCAGGGCCGCCACGATGAGCAGGGCGAGGTCCGCGCCGTACGCCCGCGCCTCCCACAGCTGGTAGGAGGTGACGATGAAGTCCTTCCGCAGCAGCGGCACGTCCACCCGCGCCCGCACGGCGGCCAGATCCTCGAGGCTGCCCGCGAACTTGCGCCGCTCGGTCAGCACGCTGATCACGTGCGCGCCGCCCGCCTCGTAGTCGCTCGCCAGAGCGGCCGGATCGGCGATCGCCGCCAGCGGCCCCTTGGAAGGACTGGACCGCTTGACCTCCGCGATCACCGAGACCCGGTCACCGCCGAGCGCCGCGTAGACGTCCCGCGGTGCGGGGGCCCGCTCGGCACGCCGCTTGAGTTCCTCGATCCCCACGGACCGCTGCCGCTCGGCGAGGTCGGCCCGCACCCCGTCCAGGATCTCGTCCAGCACACTCACACGGTCTCCTCGCCCGTCCAGTACTCGTTCTGCCGATGCTATAAGCCCGCGTCACCGCGACCCGACACCGGGGTTGTATCCCCGTTGTTCCCCGTGTCGCCCCTCGCCGTCCACGGGATCCTCCCGCCGCTGCTATGGTGCGAGGAATTGCCCGAAAGGCAGATTTCTCACCACCCCATAGGAAATAAGGAGCGCGAGAAAAGCCCACACAATTGCGGGATGCGGTGCTTTTTCGGCGAAGGGCCTGCCCTGCCATGAGCGTACCGCCCACCGTACCCACAGCGCGGCCGCCACGGGGAGCAACACGACGAACAGCGCGTTCAGCCCCAGGGCGGTGCCGACGTCGCCGCGGGTGAGCGCGTGCAGCGCGCGCAGCGTCCCGCAGCCGGGACAGTACAGGCCGGTGAGCGCGAGCAGCGGGCAGGGCGGATAGTGGCCGGGCTCGTTGGGGTCGACCACGGCCACGAGGACGGTCCCCGCCGCCGCGACGGCCGCGACCGCCGCGGACGGCAGCGCCGAACACAGGCGGCGGCCGATCCCGGGCCCGGTCCCCTGACGGGACCCGCCACCGGGATCGCCCGTCGCCGTCATCCCCGGCCCCCGTCGTGCCGGCATCGCTCAGACCGGCGTCCGGATGTGACGACGCATCACAACGACGAGGTCGTCGCGGTGGTCCACCACGCCCCCCAGCCGAGGGTGAGGAAGGCGATCCAGTAGAGCAGCCACAGGCCGGTGAGGATCCAGCCGAGGATCACCCCGGTCAGCGCCATGCCGTGGCCCTGCTCACCGGTGCGCTTGACCTGCCCGAGCGCGACGTGCCCGAAGATCACCGCGAGCACCGAGGTGGCACCGCAGGTGACGAAGCCGAGGATGCCGAGGATCATCGCGGTGACCGCCAGCCCGTTGGTGCCCGGCGCCTGGTAGGGGGCGTAGCCGGGCTGCTGGTAGCCGTAGGCCTGGTTGTAGTCGGTGTAGCCCGGCTGGGGCTGGGGGTACCCGGGGTTGGGCTGGCCGTACCCGGGATCGGGCTGCCCATAGCCCGGCTGCTGGCCATAGCCGTACCCGCCGTGCGGGCCTCCGTACCCCCCGCCCTGGTTGTCTGGCGGATACCCGTAACTCATCGACGGCTCCTGGTGGACGAAACTGCGCAAGGTCGCGCCCGTAGCCTATCGGCAAGAACGGAAATTCTTGTCGTCCGGCGGAATTTTGTCGGCAAGTTGTGATGGGCTTACCGTGCGTGCCCGCCGCCGGAATCCGCGGTCGGATCCGCGCCGCTGTCGATCGCGTCCCACAGCTCGCGTTCCCGGTCGCGGCCCCGCTCGCGGGCCCGGTCCGCGCCGCCCGCCCGCGCGGCGGTGCCGTCCGGCCGCTCGTACCGCTGGGACATGCCCGGCCAGCGGGCCGCCCGCGCCACCGCGACGATGCCCCCGGCCACGAGGACGATCCCGCCCGCCACCGTCGCCGCGGGCCACGCCGCGGCCGCCTCCCAGGTGGCCGTCGCGGCCGCGGACAGCGCGCTGTGCCGCGCGGCCGCCTCCAGCACCGCGTCCTGCCGCAGGCCGGCGGCCACGCCGATCGCGGGGGCGGCGCCGCACAGCGCGACCACGACGCCGATCAGCCGCCGCCACACGCCGCGGGCGGCGAGCACCGCCACCGCCGCGGCGAGCGCGGCGAGCGCCGCCGGGCCCGCGTACGCCACGAGCTCGCCGCCGGTGAGCGCGACCTCGCCGAGCGCGGCGCCGCCGGGGTCGCCGTAGCGCACCACGGCCCACTCGCGTCCGGCGGCGAGCAGCACCAGGCCCGCCCCGAGGGCGCAGGCCACGGCCCAGGCCGCGAGCTCCCGCCGGGGCGCGGCGTTCGTCGCAGGGGTCATGAGGGGGTCCTGTTCACACGGTGGGTCAGGTCCGCCGGGCGGGCTCCGCCGCGCCGGCGGGGTCCGTGGTCAGCAGCACGTCCCGATCGAAGCAGGTGCGGGCGCCGGTGTGGCACGCGACCCCCACCTGGTCCACCTGGACGAGCAGCGTGTCGCCGTCGCAGTCGAGGGCGACGTGCTTGACCCACTGTACGTTCCCGGAGGTCTCCCCCTTCACCCAGTACTCGCGGCGGCTGCGCGACCAGTAGGTGGCCCGGCCGGTGGTGAGGGTGCGGTGCAGCGCCTCGTCGTCCATCCAGGCGAGCATCAGCACCTCTTTGGTGTCGTACTGCTGGACGATGGCGGGCACCAGCCCGTCGGGCGAGCGCTTGAGCCGTTCGGCGATCCGCGGGTCAAGGGACATGCGGCAATTCTGCCGCAGGCGCCCGGCGGCCCGTGCCACCGCCACCCCGGCGTACGGCCCCGCCGTGCCGGGCCGCGGTCAGGAGCGGGTGCCGGAGGTCCAGGAGGCGTACAGGTCGGCGTAGACGCCGGGCCGCCTGATCAGCTCGGCGTGCGGGCCGCGCTGCACGATGCGGCCGCGGTCGAAGACGAGGATCTCGTCGGCGGCCTCCGCGGTGGACAGCCGGTGCGCGATCGACACCGCGGTACGGCCCCGCGTCACGCCCTCGAGCGCGCGGGCGAGGCGGACCTCGGTGGCCGGGTCCACGGCCGAGGTGGCCTCGTCGAGCAGCAGCAGGTCGGGGTCGGCGAGGTAGGCGCGGGCGAGCGCGACGAGCTGCCGCTCCCCCGCCGACAGCGACTCGCCGCGCTGGCCCACCGGGGTGTCGAGCCCGGCGGGCAGCCCCGCCACCCAGTCCGCCAGGCCGAGCTCGGTGATCGCCAGCTCGATGTCCGCGTCGGTCGCGTCCGGCCGGCCGTACCGGATGTTCTCGGCGAGGGTGCCGTCGAAGAGGAAGCCGTCCTGCGGCACCATCACCACGCGCTCGCGCAGCGAGGAGAACCGGATCTCGCGCAGGTCGATGCCGTCGAGCAGCACCCGGCCCTCGGTGGGGTCCATCAGCCGGGTGAGCAGCTTGGCGAACGTGGTCTTGCCCGACCCGGTCTCGCCGACCACGGCGACCTTGGTGCACGGCGGGATCTCCACGGTGATGTCGTGCAGCACCGGCGGCCCGCCCGGGTAGGCGAAGGTGACGTTCTCGAACCGCACGCTGATCGGGCCGCGCGGCAGCGTCCTGCCGTCCGGGCCGGGGTCGGCCACGTCCGGCGGGGTGTCGAGTACGGCGAGCACCCGCCGCCACCCGGAGATCGCGTTCTGCGCCTCGTTGAGCACCTCGGTCGCGGTCTGCAGCGGCGAGATGAACAGCGTGATGAGGAACAGGAAGGCGACGAGCTCGCCGCGCGAGATCGAGCCGTCGACGCCGAGCCGTACCCCGGCGAGCACCACGGCGGCGACCGCCACCGCGGCCACCACCTCGGTGAGCGGGAAGGTGAGCGCGATGATCGTCTGGGCCCGGGCCTGGGCCGAGCGCTGGGCGTCCACCGCCTCGTCGATGCGGCGGGCGGTGCGGTCCTCGACCGCGTAGGCGCGGATCACCGCGCTGCCGACCACCGACTCGCTGATCGCCGCGAGCATGTCGCCGGTGCGCTCGCGCACCCGCAGGTAGGCGCGGGCGATCAGGCGCTGGAAGCGCGGCAGCGCGAAGGTGAGCGGCAGGAACACCGCCCACACCAGCAGGGTGAGCTGCCAGGAGTAGGCCGCCATCAGCACGGTGGCGACCAGGAGCTGGCCGACCGAGACGACGATGACCAGGCCGCCCCACTGCATGAACTGGCTGATCTGGTCGACGTCGCTGGTCACCCGGGAGACGAGCGCGCCGCGGCGCTCGGAGTTCTGGGTGAGCACCGACAGGTCGTGCACGTGCCGGAAGCCCTTGCGGCGCAGCGTCGCCAGGCCCGACTCGGAGCTGCGGTAGAGCCGGACGTTCATCAGGTACGCGCACAGCGTGGTGAGCACCACGGCGAGCACGCAGGCGAGCACGGCGGCGCGCACGAAGCCGACGTCGGGCTCCGGCCCGGAGAGGCCGTTGTCGATCACCTGCTGCACCGCGATCGGGATGATCACCCGGCCGGCGGTGGCGAGCACGGCGAGCGCGAGCGTACCCGCGAGCCCGCGGCGGAACTCCGGCGACAGCCGCAGGCCGCGCCGGAACGTCTCGAACGCGGACCGCTCGGCCACGTGCAGGCCGCTCATGCCGTCCTCCTCACCGTCACGTCACCTGTCAGGGGCGCGCCGTACCGCCCGGCCGGTCCGCTCATCGGCCCACGACCTCCTCCGGCTCGCCGAGCTCCGCGGCGTCATCCGGCGCGCCCTCCTGGGCGAGCAGCGCGGCGCGCTCGGCCTCCTCCCGCTCGTAGGCGGTGACGAGGTCGCGGTACCCGGGGCAGCGGCCGAGCAGCTCCTCGTGGGTGCCCCGGTCCACCACGCGGCCGTGCTCGAGGTAGACGACCTCGTCGGCGAGCGCGATCGTGGCCATCCGGTAGGCGATCACGACCACGGTCGCCTCCCCGCCCGCCTCGCGCAGGCCCTCGAGGATGCGCCGCTCCACCTGGGCGTCGACGCTGGAGGTGGCGTCGTCGAGGATGAGCAGCCGCGGCGAGCGGGCGAGCGCGCGGGCGAGCGCGAGCCGCTGCCGCTGGCCGCCGGACAGGCCCGAGCCGCGCTCGCCGACCCGGGTGTCGAGGCCCTGGGGCAGCGCGCTGACGAACCCGCCGGCCTGGGCGAGCCGCAGCGCCGCCCACACCCGCTCGTCGGTGATCTCGGGCAGCCCGAGGGTGATGTTGCCGCGCACGGTGTCGTCGAACAGGAACGTCTGCTGCGGCACGAGCGCCGCCACCGCGCTCACCCCGCCGCGCTCCACGTCGCGCAGGTCGACCCCGTCGATGCGGACCTCGCCGCGCTGCGGGTCGATCAGCCGGACCAGCAGCTGCGCGAGTGTGGACTTGCCGGACCCGGTCGGCCCGACGATCGCCACGGTACGGCCCGGCGGCGCCTCGAAGGTGACCCCGTCGAGCACCGGGGTGTCCGGGTCGTAGCCGTAGGTGAGGTCGCGCACCTCCAGGCGGGCCGGGCCGGTGCCGGTCAGGCGGGCCGTGCCGTACGTCATCGAGCCGGTGGCGTCGAGCACGTGCCGGATGCGGCTCCACCCGACGACGCTGCGCGGCAGCTCGCCGAGCACCCAGCCGAGCGCCCGGATCGGCCAGGCGAGCAGGGTGAACAGGTAGGCGACCTGGACCAGCTCGCCCGCGGTGATCCCGCCCGCCTCGAGCCGGAGCGTGCCGACGAGCAGTACGGCGAGCACGCCGAGCGTGGGCAGCGCGTCGAGCAGCGGGTCGAACAGGCCGCGCACCCGGCCGACCGCGATGTTCGCGTCGCGCAGCTCGTCGGCCTTGGCGGCGAACCGGGCGGCCTCGGCGTCCTCCCGGCCGAGGGTCTTCACCACCAGGGCGCCGTCGAAGCTCTCGTGGGCGATCTCGCTCACCTCGGCGCGGAGCTGCTGGGCGCGGGTGGCGAGCGGGGAGAGCCGGCGCTGGTAGACGACGTTGAGCAGGAAGATCGCCGGGAAGACGAGGAATCCGACGAGGGCGAGCAGCGGGTCGGTGAGCACGATCGCCACCGCGGCGGTGACGAGCATGACGATCACGCCGAGCGCCATCGGCAGCGGGGCGAGCGGCGCCCAGGTCGCCTCGACGTCGGAGGAGGCGTTCGACAGCAGCTGGCCGGTCGGGTGCCGGTGGTGCCAGGCGAGCGGCAGCCGCAGGTACTGCCGGGTGACCTCGCGCCGTGAGCGGGCCTGCATGCGGTACTGCACGAACCCGGCGAACGCGCGCCGCCCACCGATGCCGACCGCCTTGAGCAGGGCGGTGCCGACGATGAGCAGCACGCCGGCGGCCACGGCGGCGGTGGCGACGTCGCCCTCGGCGAAGGCGGGGAAGACCACGTTCTCGGTCGCCCAGCCGAGCGCCCACGACGAGGCCACGGTCATCGTGCCGTACAGCGCGCTGGCGAGCACCGCGACGGTGAACAACGCCGGTTCGGAGCGGATCGCCACCCAGATGACCTGCATGCCCTTGCGCATGACGGCCGGACTGACCTTCGTCGCCACCCCGATGGTTCCTCTCTGTTTGGATCGTTTCCGCTCCGTACTCCTTATCATCCGGGTCTGTCCATTTATTTCCTCGACCCTCGGCGGGATGGGTGAGGGGTAGGCTGAGCGGATGACCCACGCACGGACCGAGCGGACCGCGCTCTGCGACCTGCTGGAGCAGGTCGGCCCCGACGCACCCACGCTGTGCGCGGGCTGGACGACCGCCGACCTCGCCGCCCACCTGGTGCTGCGGGAGCGCCGTCTCGACGCGGCGCCGGGCATCGGGTTCGCCCCGCTCGCCCCCTACACCGCGAGGGTGCAGCGGCGCATCCGGGACCGGCACTCCTGGCCGGAGCTGGTCGGCCTGGTACGGCAGGGGCCCCCGGTCTGGTCGCCGTACCGGGTGCCCGCGGTCGACGCGCTGGTGAACACCTTGGAGCTGTTCGTCCACCACGAGGACGTACGGCGGGCCCGGGACGGCTGGGAGCCGCGCGAGCTGCCGGAGCCGCTGCAGGACCTGATGTGGCGGCGGCTGCGCACGATGGCGCCGTTCATGTTGCGCAAGGCGCCGGTCGGGGTGGTGCTGCGCCGTCCCGACGGGGCGAGGACCGGCGGCAGGAAGGCCGAGCCGTACGTGGTGGTGACCGGGGAGCCGCAGGAGCTGCTGCTGTTCACGTTCGGGCGCCAGGCGCACGCCCGGGTCACCTGCGCCGGGGACGAGAGGTCGGTCGAGCTGCTGCGCTCCGCCCCGCTGGGCGTCTGAGCGAACGATCCGCGGGCACGCGAACGGCCGGTCACGGTGACCGGCACGCGTGGGCACCACTCTCGAAGAGCGGTGCTATCACTCTCCGTAATAAGGGTATCACCGATCGTGACCAGGGGTGGCCGCCGATCGGGCAGGCGGGCCGCCCGACGCGATCGGGGGGACCACATGACCGACACCACGGCCGTACCGGACCTTTCCCGCGAGTGCCTGAGACGGGCGGGGCGGGCCTCCCCGCGGACCTGGGGACACGGTCCGCGCGGCGCCTGGCACCGGCTGCCCGGCCGGCGTGACCTGGGCGGGCGGCCCGCCTGCGCGCGGGCCGGGCACCGTGCCACGCCGGGCGCGACGGCCGGCGCGGGGTTCGGCGCCGCGGTCCGCGCGCGGATCGGCGCCCGGTTCGACGCCGTGATGACCACCGCGGCCAGGGTCGCGAGGACCACCCTGCGGCGTCTGCCGGGCACGGCGTCGCGGGGCACGGCGAGGGCCACGGCGCGGCATGCGCCGGGCGGGACGGTACGGCGCCGCGGGGCCGGCCGGCGGCGGGTCTGCGCGGCGTCGCACCGGATCGCCGCCGAGCGGGTCGCGGCGCTGCGGGCGCTGCGCCCCGCGCGCTCTCCGGCGAGCGTGGTCGCCGCCCTCGTGCTCGTGGGCGCGGGCGCGGTCGCCGTGACCGAGACGTTCCTCGTGGTGGCGGAGCGGGCGCCGCACCTGGTGGCCTTCGAGCCCGCCACGCTGTGGGCGCAGGACACCGCGTGGCGCGACCCGGCCGCGCTCGGCACGGCCGGCGTGGTGACCGTGCTCGGCGCGGCGCTCGTGCTCGCCGCGATCCTTCCCGGGCGGCCGCGGCTCGTGCCGCTGCGCACCGGCGACCCCGACCTCGTGCTCGGGGTGTCCCGGCCGATGCTCGCCGCGCTCGTCGCCGGGGAGGTGGCCCGGGTGACCGGGGTACGGCGGGTGCGGGTACGGCTGCGCCGGCGCCGCCTGCTCGTCACCGCGTGCACCGACGAGCGCGACGCCGCGGCGGTCGGCGACCGGGTGCGCGAGGCGGCCGAGCGGGAGCTGGCCCGGCTCGACCCGCTGATCTCGCTGACCGTGCGGTCCCGGGTCCGCCCGGTGGCGGCCGGGGGGCGCGCCGCGGCGGGTGCGCGGTGAGCCGGTACCGCGCGGTGGCGAACCGGCTCGGGCTCGCCGTGACCGGCCTCGCGCTGCTCGTGCTCGGCGGCGGCGCGCTGCTGCGCGGCGCGGGCGCGTTCGGGCCGGAGGCGGCGGCGCGTCCGGTGGTCGGCGGCGACCTGGCGGAGTTCGCCCACGACCGGCCCTGGTTCTGGCCGTCGCTCGCTGCGGGCGGGTTCCTGCTCGCGGTCGCCGGGCTGCGGTGGCTGGTGAGCCGGCTGCGGCCGGGCCGCGTGCGGCGGGTCCGGCTGCGGGCCGGGGCGGGGGTCGTCGCGGTCGCGGGCGCGCCGGTGGCGCGGGCGGTGGCCGCCCGGCTGTGCGCGCACCCGCGGATCCGGCGGGCGCGCGCCGTGGTGCGCGGCCCGGCCCACCGGCCGTGGCTCGACCTGCGGCTGTCCGCCTGCGGCGGCGCCGGCGTGGGCGAGCTGCTCGCGCTCGTCGGCGACCGCGCCGTGCCCGGACTGCGCGCCGCGCTCGCGATCGACCGCCTGCCCGCGGTGGTGCGGCTGGGGTTCGTGCGGGAGCGGAGGCTGCGGGTGCGGGCGTGGGCCACGTCACAGGACGCCACGCGGCGAAGCCGCGGCGCACGGGCGGTTCATACGGCACATTGAATGGTGTGCCGGGCGGAGAAGGGCGGAGGGGCGGTCGGTAGCATGATCAAAGCGCCACCGACGCCGCACAACCGAAAACTGACAAAACGCCTAAAACGGGGTATTGAATACCAGGACTGATCCGCAGGAGGCCCCTCAATGAAGGTCAAGAAGGTGCTGACGTACCTGGGCATCGCCTTCGTCATCTTCTTCCTCTACACCCGTCCCGCGGAGGCGGCCGAAGCGGTGCGAGGCGTGTTCGACGGTGTGGCGGACGGGGCGAACTCGCTGGCGACATTCGTATCCCAGGTCTTCGCACGCTGACTCCCCGGCTCGGCCCGCATCCCGCCTGGCGACCGCGTTCCCGGGCGGTCGCCGGAGACCGACCGGCACGGCGGCCGGGCCGGCCCGTCCCGGCGTCGCCGCCCGGCGGCGTCCGGCGCCACGGCCGGCGGTGGTCCCGTGCGGGCGGCCGCCCGCGTAGGGGCCGCCCACTCACCCACGGGCGCCGCGCCGGCGACATGCAGCCGTGGCGACGCGCCCGGCCATCGGGCCGTCGCCGTAGCGGGGATTTCGCGTCCCTGGGGGGACTCGCGGCGTCTCACCCCGGCAGACGGAATCAGTCCATGCCCTCCGGCGCCGGACCGCCGGAGGGCGGCGCAGACGTCGTTGCTTCTGCGGATTACTTGTACGGCTTGAGGCAGAGGACGTAGCCGCGTCCCATCCGCTCGCCCTCCCAGTAGGCCTTTTCGGCCTCGCGGTGGTCGGAGCAGATGTTCATGCTCATCTGGAACTCGACCTGGGTCTTGTCCTCGAGCCTCGCCACCACCTGCCACTTCGCGGCGGCGTCGGTGCACTCGACGACCTTGGGCTTGTCCCCCTCGATCGCCACGCAGTCACCGGCCTTCGCCGTCGAGGGAGCGCCGGTCAGGTTGTCCACGAGGAAACCGCCCACGCCGATCACGAGGGCGGCCACGCCGATGAAGACCAGCCGCTTCACCACCGACTTGCCCGCCGCGCGGAGCGCCCCCTGCACGCCGCCGCCCTGCGGCGTCTGCGGCTGCTGCCCCTGCGGCGGGTACGGCCCCTGCTGCGGCGGCCACCCGCCCTGCGGATAGGCCGGTCCGCCGGGCGCCTGGCCGGGCTGCTGCGGAGCGCCGGGGGCGGGGCCCTGCGGGCCGTACCCGGGCGCGCCCTGCCCCGCCTGGCCGTATCCGGGCCCGCCGTGCCCGAATTGCCCCTGGGGCGGATATCCCTGGCCGGGCGGCACGCCCTGTCCCGGCCCTTGCGGAGGAAAGGGAGTTGACACGACAACCACACCTGGAAAAAACGCAACTGTCACACGAACGCGACAAAGCTAGCGGATCAGCAACGCCCGCGAGGCGAATATCGGACAAATAGCGTTTCCGCCCCTCCACTAACAGGCGTCACACCACACGTCCACGGCGCGACCAGACCAGGCGGCGTTATCCGTGTGAATCAGCAGGTCGGGGGCGGGCCGCAGGGCGATCAGCGGGCGCCGCGGGGTCCGGCCGGGGCCACGGCGGCCGAGCGGTGCCGCAGGTACCGCAGCACCGCGGCCCCCGCGAGGTAGCCGAGCAGCCCCCAGGTGGGCATGCCCGCCGGGCCGTGGTCGCCGGGACCGGCGACGGCGATGCCGAGCAGGCCGCCGATCACCCCGGCGACGCCCGCGAGCGTGCCCGCGAGCGCCGGCCACCCGGACGCGGCTCCGGGGTCCGGGACCGGGCCGGACCGCCGCTCGACGCGGCCGAAGACCGCCACCAGGGCCGCGAGGAAGACGGCGAGCACGGCGAGCCAGGGCAGGCGCAGCGCCACCCATGCCGCCGAGCCCGGCGGGACGTGCGGCAGCAGGCCGGCCGCGTGCAGGGCCAGCGCGCCGAGCACCACGGCCGTCATGTGCCACAGGAACATCGTCATGATCACCGAGTTGACCGCGACCACCGCGGTCCACGGCCGCGGGCGGCGCAGCCACCGGTTGCCCGCGCGGTGGCACAGCAGCGCCAGCCCGGTCTGCGTGACGGCGAGGGCGAGCAGCGCGAGCGTGGGCGGCGCGGTGTTCTGGATCTCCGTCCCCGCGGCCTGCACCATGCTCACCGGGTACGGCCCGGCCACGGTGAGCCCGACCAGCGCGGCGAACCCGAGCAGCGCCAGCGGCAGCGCCACGCCCCGCCGGTCGGGCAGCGCCCCCTCCCGCCAGGCGATGCCGAGCTGGTGCACGGCGAGCCAGGCGAGCAGGTAGTTCGCCTCCCCCACCCACGGCACGCCCGGCGTGAACCGGGCCAGGTCGCCCACGCCGACCAGCGCGGCGAGCACCACCGGCACGGCGAGGCCGTACCGCCGGTGCAGGCCGTACGTGGCCGGGGTGAGCACCACCGCCGCGAGGTAGGCGACGAGGAACCACAGCGGGATGCCCGCGAGCCACACCCCGAGGCCGACCAGCCGCGCGTCCACCCCGGCCGCGCGGGCCGCGAGCGCGGCCGCGACGAGCACGGCCAGCAGCGTCGTGGTGGGCCGCACCAGCCGGTCGGTACGGCGCAGCGTCCAGCCCGCCGCACTCCCGCCGCGGCGCAGGTAGGAGGCGAGCGAGGCCGCGTTGGCGTAGCCGCCGACCAGGAAGAACACCGGCATGACCTGGAACAGCCAGGTGAGCGGCCGGGTCCACGCGGCCACGTCGAGCACGCTGACCCCGCTCAGCCCGCCGCCCTCGTCGGTGACGTGGACGACGAGCCAGTGGCCGGTCACCACCGCGGCGATCGCGACGGCCCGCAGCAGGTCGACGTACCGGTCGCGATGCGCGGGGGTGGCCTCGGCCGCCCGCCGCATCTCCCCTTCCCCTCCGCGCCCTCGTTCCGGCCGCGGTGTGCCGCGGCGCTAGCGGACGGTGACGCCCGCCGCGCGCAGGGCGCCCTTGATCTCGCCGATCGTCAGCTCGCCGAAGTGCAGCACGCTCGCGGCGAGCACCGCGTCGGCCCCGGCCTCGATCGCCGGGGCGAAGTGCTCGAGCGCCCCCGCGCCGCCGCTGGCGATCACCGGGACGCTCACCGCGGCGCGCACCGCCCGGATCATCTCCAGGTCGTAGCCGTCCTTGGTGCCGTCGCCGTCCATCGAGTTGAGCAGGATCTCCCCGACCCCGAGCTCCTCGCCGCGGCGGGCCCACTCGACCGCGTCGATGCCGGTGCCGCGCCGCCCGCCGTGGGTGGTCACCTCGAAGCCCGAGGGGGTCGGCGGGCCGTCGACCACCCGGCGCGCGTCCACCGACAGCACGATGCACTGCGCGCCGAACCGCTCGGAGGCCTCGCGGAGCAGCTCGGGCCGGGCGACCGCCGCGGTGTTGATGCTCACCTTGTCGGCGCCGGCCCGCAGCAGCCGGTCCACGTCCTCCACCGAGCGCACCCCGCCGCCCACGGTGAGCGGGATGAACACCTGCTCGGCGGTGCGGCGGACCACGTCGTACATGGTCTCCCGGCCGCCGGAGGAGGCGGTGATGTCGAGGAAGGTCAGCTCGTCGGCGCCCTCGGCGTCGTAGCGCCGGGCGAGCTCGACCGGGTCACCCGCGTCCCGCAGGTTCTCGAAGTTGACGCCCTTCACCACCCGGCCGTTGTCCACGTCCAGGCAGGGGATCACACGTACCGCGACCGTCACCGCGCCCCTCGCACACCCGATGTCCGTGACGTACCCATCATGCCGTGCCGTACCGGGTCACTTGCCGGCCGCCACGGCCAGGGCCTCCTCCAGGGTGAACGCCCCGGCGTACAGCGCCTTGCCGACGATCGCGCCCTCCACGCCCAGCGGCAACAGCTCGGCGATCGCGCGCAGGTCGTCGAGCGAGGACACGCCGCCGCTGGCGATCACCGGGGCGTCGGTGCGGGCGCACACCTGGCGCAGCAGGTCGAGGTTCGGGCCCTTGAGCGTGCCGTCCTTGGTCACGTCGGTGACGACGTAGCGGGAGCAGCCGTCGGCCTCCAGCCGCTCGAGCACCTCCCACAGGTCGCCGCCCTCGCGGGTCCAGCCGCGGGCGGCGAGGCGGGTGCCGCGCACGTCGAGCCCGATCGCGACCCGGTCCCCGTACTCCTTGATGATCTTCGAGCACCACTCGGGGTTCTCCAGCGCGGCGGTGCCGATGTTCACCCGGCGGCAGCCGGTGGCGAGCGCGGCCTGCAGCGACTCGTCGTCGCGGATGCCGCCGGACAGCTCGACGTTGATGTCGAGCGTGCCCACGACCCGGGCGAGCAGCTCCCGGTTCGAGCCCCGGCCGAAGGCGGCGTCGAGATCGACGAGGTGGATCCACTCGGCGCCGGCCTCCTGCCAGGCGAGGGCGGCGGCGAGCGGGTCGCCGTAGGACGTCTCGGTGCCCGCCTCCCCTTGGACGAGGCGGACGGCCTGCCCGTCGGCGACGTCAACGGCGGGCAACAGCACCAGCGACATGGTCGAGGACCTCCGGTCAAGCAGAAGGGGCAAGCAGGTAGGGGAATCCCCGGGCACACCGCGCCCGGGCGGCGGACCGGCCGGGACGGGCGGTCACAGGGTGCCGAGCCAGTTCCGCAGCAGCACCGCGCCGGCGTCGCCGGACTTCTCCGGATGGAACTGGGTGGCCATGAGCGCGCCGTTCTCCACCGCGGCGACGAACGGCACGCCGTGCTCGGCCCAGGTGACGAGCGGCTCGGCGAACCCGGGGCCGGCCTGCAGCTCCCACTTGCGCACCCCGTAGGAGTGCACGAAGTAGAAGCGGGTGTCCGGGTCGAGCCCGGCGAACAGCACCGAGCCCTCGGGGGCCTGCACGGTGTTCCACCCCATGTGCGGCAGCACCGGCGCGTCGAGGCGTTCGACCACGCCCGGCCACTCGCCGCAGCCGGCGGTCTCGATGCCGTGCTCCACGCCGCGCTCGAACAGGATCTGCATGCCGACGCAGATGCCGAGCACCGGGCGGCCGCCGGCGAGCCGCCGCTGGATGATCCGGTCCCCGTGCACCGCGCGCAGCCCGGCCATGCAGGCGGCGAACGCGCCGACGCCGGGCACGACCAGGCCGTCGGCGTTCATCGCGGCGTTCTCGTCGGAGGTCACCGTGACGTCGGCGCCGACCCGGGCGAGGGCCCGCTCGGCCGAGCGCAGGTTCCCGGACCCGTAGTCGAGGATGACGACCTTCTTCACCACCACAGCACCCCCGCGGTGAGCGCGAGGGCCGCGCCGACGCCGAGCATCGCGGCGCCGAGCCTGAGCCCTTGCCTGACGAACGAGATGACGCCGCCGACGAGGAACAGGCCGACGAACACCATGGCGATCGCCGTCCAGTTCTCGGTCACAGCACCCCCTTGGTGCTGGGCACGCCGGTGGCCCGCGGGTCGGGCTCGCACGCCTCGCGCAGCGCCCGGGCGAGCGCCTTGAACTGGGCCTCGACGATGTGGTGGGCGTTGCGCCCGTACGGCACGTGCACGTGCAGGCAGACCGCGGCCTGGGCGACGAACGACTCGAGGATGTGCCGGGTCATCGTCGTGTCGTAGTCCGGGCCGATCATCGGCGCCATGCCCTCGGGCTCGGTGTGCACCAGGTACGGCCGGCCGGACAGGTCGACGGTGACCTGGGCGAGCGTCTCGTCGAGCGGGCAGGACGCGTGCCCGAACCGCCGGATGCCGGACTTGTCGCCCAGGGCCTCGCGGAACGCGGCCCCGAGCGCGAGCGAGGTGTCCTCGATCGTGTGGTGGGAGTCGATGTGCAGGTCGCCCTCGGTCTTCACGGTGAGGTCGAACAGGCCGTGCCGGGCGAGCTGGGAGAGCATGTGGTCGAAGAAGCCGACCCCGGTGGACACCTCGTACCGCCCGGTGCCGTCGAGGTCCACCTCGACGAGCACCGACGTCTCCCCGGTCACGCGCTCGACGCGCCCGATCCTGCTCATGCGCCCTCCCGTCGTGCGCCGTCCCGCGCCGGCACCCGGGTGAGCACCCGGGTGAGCGCCGCGCGGAACGCCGCCATCTCGTCCTCGGTGCCGATCGTCACCCGCAGCCACTGCGGCGGACCGACCTCCCGGATGAGCACGCCCTGCTCGAGCAGGCCCTCCCACACCGCGCGCCGGTCGGCGAACCGGCCGAACAGCACGAAGTTCGCGTCGGAGTCGGCCACCTCGAGGCCCTGGGCGCGCAGCCACTCCACGGTCGCGTCCCGCTCGGCGCGCAGCGCGTCCACGGTGCCGAGCAGCTCCTTGGCGTGCGCGAGCGCCACCCGCGCCGCCGCCTGCGTCAACGTGGACAGATGGTACGGCAGGCGGACGAGCTGGAGCGCCTCGACCACCGCCGGGTGGGCGGCGAGGTACCCCAGGCGGGTGCCGGCCATGGCGAACGCCTTCGACATGGTCCGGGAGACGATGAGCCGCGGGTGCTCCGGCAGCAGGGTGAGCGCGCTCGGCGTGCCGGCCCGGGCGAACTCGAAGTACGCCTCGTCGACCACGACGATGCCGGGCGCGGCCTTGGCGACGCGCTCGACCGTCTCGAGCGGCAGCGCGGTCCCGGTCGGGTTGTTCGGCGAGGTGAGGAAGACCACGTCCGGCCGGTGCTCCTCGATCGCCGCGACCGCCGCGTCCGGGTCGATGCCGAAGTCCTCGTCGCGCGCGCCCGCGATCCACCGGGTGCCGGTGCCGACGGTGATGATCGGGTGCATCGAGTACGACGGCTCGAAGCCCATCGCGCAGCGGCCCGCGCCGCCGAACACCTGCAGGATCTGCTGGAGGATCTCGTTGGAGCCGTTCGCCGCCCACACGTGCTCGGGGCCGAGCCCGTGGCCGAGGTAGCGGGCGAGGTCCTCGCGGAGCGCGAGCGCGTCCCGGTCCGGGTAGCGGTTGAGGCTCAGCGCCTCGCGCCGCACCGCCTCGGCGAGGTCCGCGGCGAGCTCCGGCGACGGCGGATAGGGGTTCTCGTTGGTGTTGAGCCGCACCGGCACGTCGATCTGCGGCGCGCCGTACGGCGAGCGGCCCCGCAGGTCGTCGCGGATCGGCAGGTCGGCGAGGGTGACCGGGGCGAACTCCGGCTTCTCGGGCGGATTCCCGGGCGGGTTCTCGGGCACCGTCATGAGGGGATCTCCCAGCCGAAGCGGGCGCGGATCGCGGCGCCGTGCGCGGGCAGGTCCTCCGCGTCGGCGAGCGCGCACACGTGCGCGGCCGCGGCGGCGAGCGCCTCCCGGCTGTAGTCGACGACGTGGATGCCACGCAGGAACGTCTGCACCGACAGGCCGCTGGAGTGGCAGGCGCAGCCGCCGGTGGGCAGCACGTGGTTCGACCCGGCGAGGTAGTCGCCGAGGGAGACCGGCGAGTACGGCCCGATGAAGATCGCCCCGGCGTTGCGCACCCGGGCGGCGACCGCGTGCGCGTCGGCGGTCTGGATCTCCAGGTGCTCGGCCGCGTAGGCGTTCACCACCTCGATCCCGTCGTCGATCGAGGAGACGAGCACGATGCCGGACTGGCGGCCGGAGAGCGCCTCGGTGATCCGCTCGCGGTGCCGGGTGGCGTTGACCTGCTCGGGCAGCTCCTTCTCCACCGCGTCGGCGAGGTGCGGCGAGTCGGTGACGAGCACGGCCGCGGCGATCACGTCGTGCTCGGCCTGGCTGATCAAATCGGCGGCGACGTGCACCGGATCGGCGGTCTCGTCGGCGAGGATCGCGATCTCGGTCGGGCCGGCCTCGGAGTCGATGCCGATCACGCCCTTGAGCAGCCGCTTGGCCGCGGCGACGTAGATGTTGCCCGGGCCGGTCACCATCGTGGCGCGCGGGCACTCCTCGGTGCCGTAGGCGAACATCGCCACCGCCTGGGCGCCGCCCACGGCGTACACCTCCTCGACGCCGAGCAGCCCGCAGGCGGCGAGGATGAGCGGGTGCGGCAGCCCGCCGGACTCGGCCTGGGCGGGCGAGGTGACCGCGAGCGAGGGCACCCCCGCCTCCTGCGCGGGCACCACGTTCATCACCACGCTGGAGGGGTACACGGCGCGGCCGCCCGGAACGTACAGCCCGACCCGCTCCACCGGCACCCACCGCTCGGTGACGGTGCCGCCCGGCACCACCCGGGTGGTGACATCGGTGCGCCGCTGGTCGCGGTGGACGAGGCGGGCGCGGCGGATCGACTCCTCCAGGGCCTCGCGCACCCGCGGGTCGAGGTTGGTCAGCGCGTCCTCGATCGCCGCGGCGGGCACCCGGGTCGACTCCAGCTCGACGCCGTCGAAGCGGGCGGTCAGCTCCCGTACGGCCGCCACCCCGCGATGGCGGACATCCTCACAGATCGGCCGTACCTTCTCCAGGGCGGCCTCGACGTCGAGCTCGGCACGGGGCAGCACGTCACGCAGGTCCCCCGGCAGGGACCCTCGCAGGTCGATACGGGAAATCACCACACCAGTCTACGGACGTCCGCGGCCCGGTACCGGCTCGTCCACCATGCGGAACGGGCGTGTCGCGGCCAGGCGCCTTTACAACGTAGATCATCCATATCCCGGGGCGTGATCGCCACCGCGCGACCCGCTACGCTGGCCGCCGTGGGCAAGGCGAAGGGCAAAGGCGCGCAGGGCACCCCGGCCACGGTCGCCCTGACCAAGGCGAAGGTGGAGTTCACCCTGCACCCCTACGAGCACGACCCGAACGCGCAGGCCTACGGCGAGGAGGCGGCCGACGCGCTCGGCGTGCCGTACGAGCGGATCTTCAAGACGCTCGTCGCCGAGGTGGAGAGCGGCCTCGCGGTCGCGGTGGTGCCGGTCGCCGGGCGGCTCGACCTGAAGGCGTTCGCGGCCGCGCTCGGCGGCAAGCGGGCGGCGCTCGCCGACGCCGCCAAGGTGGAGCGGGTCACCGGGTACGTCGTCGGCGGGATCAGCCCGCTCGGGCAGCGCAAGAAGCTCCCGACCGTGGTCGACGAGTCCGCGCTCGGCTTCCCGACCATCTACTTCTCCGCGGGCCGCCGCGGCCTGCAGATCGAGTGCGCCCCGGGCGAGCTGGTCCGGCTCACCGACGCGATCACCGCCCCGATCGCCAAGCCGCGCTGAGGCGCCGGCCCGCCCGCCGGCTCGGCAAGTCCGGCCGAGTTCCGGCCGCCGCGTGGTCGATCCTTGCCAAGGCAGCCCGCCGTACCGCGTTGGAACAATCGGCACTGCAGCAAGCGGTAGCGGAATCGGCGCGGGCCGGCCGTCATCGGCGGGCCGGCCGCGCCCGGAGGCCGGAGGAAGCAGGCGGGCACCATGACCCACGGCGAAGAGGATCTCGGCACCACCCCGCGCGAGCAGGACGGCGTGCCGCCCGGCGAGGAGCTGTGCGAGCTGACCGCCACCGAGATGCTCGCGCTGCTGCGGAAGGGGGAGATCGGCTCCGCCGAGCTCGTCGAGGCGCACCTGCGCCGCATCGAGCGGGTGAACGGCAGGGTCAACGCGATCGTCACGCTCGCCGCCGAGCGGGCCCTCGAGCAGGCGCGCGAGGCCGACGAGGACCGGGCGCGCGGCGGCTGGCGCGGCCCGCTGCACGGGCTGCCGGTGGCGCACAAGGACCTGATCGACACCGCGGGCATCCGCACCACGTACGGCTCGCGCGTGTACGCCGACCACGTGCCGGATCGCGACTCGCTGCTGGTGCGGCGCATGCGCGCGGCCGGGGCGATCACCATCGGGAAGAGCAACACCCCCGAGTTCGGCACCGGCTCGCACACGGTGAACGCGGTGTTCGGCGCCACCCGCAACCCCTACGACCTCTCCCGCAGCGCGGGCGGCAGCAGCGGCGGGGCGGCCGCGGCGCTCGCCACCGGCATGGTGCCGCTCGCCGACGGCACCGACGTGGGCGGCTCGCTGCGCAACCCGGCGTCGTTCTGCAACGTGTTCGGGCTGCGGCCGACGCCGGGCCGTACCCCGCCGCCGTCGCACGACGCCGCGTGGTTCACCCTCGAGGTGTCCGGCCCGATGGCCCGCACCGCGCAGGACGCGGCGCTGCTGATGAGCGCGATCGCCGGGTTCGACCCGGGCTCGCCGTTCTCGGTGCGGGAGGGCGGCGAGGTCTTCGCCGCGCCGCTGGAGACCGACCTGACCGGGGTGCGGATCGCGTTCAGCCCGGACCTCGGCGGGCTGCCGGTCGACCCGGACACCGCCGCGGTGACCGCCCGCGCCCCCGAGGTGCTCGCCGGGCTCGGCGCCACGGTGGAGCAGGTCGACCTCGACCTGTCCGACGCCGAGGACGCGTTCCGTACCTGGCGCGCCTGGTGGTACGCGCTGCGCTTCGGCGGGCTGCTGGAGCGGCACCGCGACGAGCTGCAGCCGAACGTGGTGTGGAACATCGAGGCGGGCCTGCGGCTCACCGGCGCGGACCTCGCCCGCGCGGAGCGGGCGCGCACCCGGCTGTTCGCCCGCATGGCCGCGTTCTTCGAGACCTACGACTTCCTCGTCGCGCCGGTGAGCCAGGTGCCGCCGTTCCCGGTCGAGCAGCCGTACGTCACCGAGATCGCCGGGCAGCGGATGCCCGACTACCTGGCCTGGATGCGCTCGGCGTACTGGATCAGCGTGCTGCACGCCCCGGCCGCGTCGGTCCCGTGCGGGTTCACTCCGCAGGGCCTGCCCGTCGGCGTCCAGGTGATCGGCCGTCCCTGGGCGGACATGGAGGTGCTCCGCCTCGCCCACGCGTTCGAGCGTGCCGCCCCACAGACCGCCAGGCCGGCCGTGCTCGCCGGCTGAGCCTGCGCGGCTCGGGCACCACCATGCCGTCGGACAGGTCGGCGATGCGGTGGCCGCGGACGGCGCGGCGGTACTCCGAGCCCAGGTACGCCGCGATCGCCTCGAGCAGGCCGAACGCGGCGACCGCGAACAGCGGCCAGGCGAGCAGCACGCCCTGCGCGGTCACCGCGAGACGGCTGCCCTCCTGGAAGCCGCCGGCCTCCGCGGCCCGCAGCACCGTGGTGCCCGCGGATCCGCCGACCCGCTCCGCGATCAGCCCGGCGGCGACCCCGCCCGCGGCGAGCCCGAGCAGCACCGCGGGCCGCCGGGCGAAGGCGAACGCGAGGATGCCGCAGACCAGCCCGGCCCCCGCGGTGATCACGGCGAACAGGCCGTCCGCGGCGATCAGCGTCTGGGTGCTCGGGTCGGCGAGCCGCGGCCCATCGGCCCCGACCACGTACCGGGTCGGGGGCGCCACCGCCGACCAGATCAGCCCGGCGCCGGCCCCCAGCACAGCGAGGATGATCGCGGTGACGAGCACGTCCCGCACATGCCGCATCGCCCCACCCTTTTCCGGCCCGTCCCTCCGGCGTGTCCGCCCGGCGGAGGGCGCCCTGCGCCCGTCGCCCGCCGATGGTACCTACCCGGCCGCGACGCGGGCGCACTCCGGACCGTACCGGCATGACCACGCACCCGGATCCCGGCCGTGATCGCGGCCGCGACACGGCGCGGGCCCGCCGCCGGTACGGCCGCCGCTCGCAACCCCGTTACTCTAGGCCGGTGAGCGAACAGGTTTGGAGAATCGAGCCGTCGGGACCGCTGCGCGGCGACGTCGAGGTACGGGGATCGAAGAACGCCGTTTCCAAGCACATGGTCGCCGCCATGCTCGGGGAGGGTCCCAGCACCCTGCACAACACCCCCGAGGTGGGTGAGGTCGGCATCACCGCCGCCATGCTCAGGGCCGTTGGGATCGACGTCGAGGTCAACGGGATGGAGATCACCGTCGAGCGCGGGAGCGAGATCCGTCCCCACGTCCCCGAGGCGTTCACCGGCCTCAACCGCATCCCCATCCTGATGCTCGGCCCGCTCCTGCACCTCGCCGGCGAGGCCTTCGTGCCGTTCGTCGGCGGCGACCCGATCGGGCGCCGCCCGGTGAACTACCACGTCGACGCGCTCCGCGCGATGGGCGCGGAGGTCGAGGTGGGCGAGACGGGCATCAAGGCGAAGGCGAAGCGGCTGCGCGGGGCCCGGATCGAGCTGCCCTACCCGAGCGTCGGCGCCACCGAGACGATCCTGCTGTCGAGCGTGCTCGCCGAGGGCAAGACGGTGATCAAGGGGGCGGCGACCGAGCCGGAGGTGGTGGAGCTCGCCCTGTTCCTGCAGCGCATGGGGGCGCGCATCGAGCTGAGCCCGGACCGGCGCATCGTCATCGAGGGCGTCGACCGGCTGCGCGGCGCGTCCATGTGGCTCGCGGGCGACCGCATCGAGGCGTTCTCCTACCTGGTGGCCGGCCTCGTCACCGGTGGGGAGGTCCGGGTGCACGGCTGCCCGCAGGACCGCCTCGTCACCGCGATCACCACGCTCGCCCGGATGGGCGCCCAGTTCGAGATCACCGACGAGTGGCTGTGCGCCACCGCGCCGAACGGGCTGCGCGCCGCCGCGGTGCAGACCGACACCCACCCGGGCTTCATGACCGACTGGCAGACCCCGCTGATGGTGCTGTTCACCCAGGCCGAGGGCATGTCGGTGCTGCACGAGACGGTGTTCGAGAACCGGCTCGTCTACGTGCCCGCGCTGCAGAAAATGGGCTGCGAGATCGAGGTGTTCGACCAGTGCCTCGGCGGCCCCGCCTGCCGCTACCACGACACCAACGCCAAGCACTCGGCGGTGGTGCGCGGCGTGTCGAAGCTGCGCGGCGCGGACGTGACCCTGCCGGACATCCGGGCCGGGTTCTCCGCCGTGCTCGCCGCCGCGGTCGCCGAGGGCTCCTCGACGCTGCGCGGGGTCAACCACATCGAGCGCGGCTACCACCGCGTGTACGAGCAGTTCACCTCGCTCGGCCTGAAGATCACCCGGCTGACCGAGGAGGAGGCCCCGCCGGTCTCCGCGTGACGGCCCCCACGCGGCCCCGCGTGACGGCCTTTCGCCGACGTGGACGGGCCCGCGCCGCCGCGGCGCGGGCCCGTTCTCCGTCGTTCCGGTACGGCCGGCCGGTGCGGCCTACGCACCGAGGCAGGCCGGGCCGAGCAGCTGCTTGAGGTCGCCCATGAGCGCCGGGGAGGGCGCCACCCGGAGCCGGTCGTCGAGCCGCACCACGGTGGTCTTCGACCCGCGGTGCACCTGCAGGTGCACCTCGGTGGTGCCGGGGTGGGTGGTGAGCACCTCCTTGAGCTGGGTGACCAGCGGCAGGGTGCAGCGGTTCTCGGCGATGCTCACCACGAGCGGCCCGCCGTTCTCCTGGGTGAGGTCAGGCTGGGTCACCTCCATCGCGATGAGCTTGGCGACCTCCTCGCGCTTGTCCAGCCGCCCCTTGACGAACACGATCGCGTCCTCGGCGAGGATCGTCGAGCAGAGCTGGTAGGTCGAGGGGAAGATCATCACCTCGATCGCGCCCTCGAGGTCCTCCAGCGTGGCGAGCACCCAGGTGTCGCCCTTCTTGGTGATCTTGCGCTGCAGCCCGGTGAGGATGCCGCCGACGGTGACGATCTGCCCGTCGGGGCGCTCCTCGGCCTGCAGCGCGGCGATCGAGCAGTCGGCCCCGGCGGACAGGATGTGCTCGACGCCGAGCAGCGGGTGGTCCGAGACGTACAGGCCGAGCATCTCCCGCTCGAACTGCAGCAGCGTGGTCTTGTCCCACTCCCCCGGCGGGATCTGCACGTCGAAGGTGCTGTCCTCGACGCCCTCGACCGCGCCGAACAGCGAGTCCTGCCCGATCGCCTCGTTCTTCTTGATGTCGATCACCGCGTCGACGGCCTGCTCGTGCACCATGACCAGGCCCTTGCGCTGGTGCCCGAGCGAGTCGAACGCGCCCGCCTTGATCAGCGACTCGATCACCCGCTTGTTGCACACCGCCGCGGGGACCTTGCGCAGGAAGTCGGCGAAGTCGGTGAACCGGCCCTTCTCGGTGCGCGCCTGGATGATCGCGTCCACCACGTTCGCGCCGACGTTGCGGATCGCCGACAGGCCGAACCGGATGTCGCCGCCGCGCGGGGTGAAGTCCGAGTCGGAGTCGTTGACGTCGGGCGGGAGCACCTTGATGCCCATGCGGCGGCACTCGTTGAGGTAGAGCGCGCTCTTGTCCTTGTCGTCCTTGACGCTGGTGAGCAGCGCCGCCATGTACTCGGCGGGGTGGTTCGCCTTCAGGTAGGCGGTCCAGTACGACACCAGGCCGTACCCGGCGGTGTGCGCCTTGTTGAACGCGTAGTCGGAGAACGGCACGAGGATGTCCCACAGCGCCTTGATCGCCTCGTCCGAGTAGCCGTTCTCCCGCATGCCGCGCTCGAAGAACTCGTACTGCTTGTCGAGCTCGGCCTTCTTCTTCTTGCCCATCGCCCGGCGCAGCAGGTCCGCGCCGCCGAGCGAGTACCCGGCGACCCGCTGCGCGATCGCCATGACCTGCTCCTGGTAGACGATGAGGCCGTAGGTGGTGGACAGGATGTCCCGCAGCGGCTCCTCGAGCTCGGGGTGGATCGGGACGATCTCCTGCTGGCCGTTCTTGCGCAGCGCGTAGTTGGTGTGCGAGTTCGCGCCCATCGGGCCGGGCCGGTAGAGCGCGAGCGCCGCGGAGATGTCCTCGAAGTTGTCCGGCCGCATCAGGCGGAGCAGCGAGCGCATGCCGCCGCCGTCGAGCTGGAAGATGCCGAGGGTGTCGCCCCGCGCCAGCAGCTCGTAGGTCTTGGTGTCGTCGAGCGGCAGCTTGAGCAGGTCGATCTTCTCGCCCGTGTTCGCCTCGATCATCTTCAGGCAGTCGTCGATGATCGTGAGGTTCCGCAGGCCGAGGAAGTCCATCTTCAGCAGGCCGAGCGTCTCGCAGGTCGGGTAGTCGAACTGCGTGATGATCGCCCCGTCCGAGTCCCGCCGCATGATCGGGATGTGGTCGGTGAGCGGCTCGGCGGACATGATCACGCCCGCGGCGTGCACGCCGGTCTGCCGGATCAGGCCCTCCAGGCCCCGGGCGAGGTCGATGGTGGCCCGGACGTCCGCGTCCTCCTCGTACATCTTGCGCAGCTCGCCCGCCTCGGCGTAGCGGGGGTGCGACTCGTCGAAGATGCCCGCGAGCGGGATGTCCTTGCCCATCACCGCGGGCGGGAACGCCTTGGAGATGCGGTCGCCGAGCGCGTACGGGTAGCCGAGCACGCGGCCCGCGTCCTTGATCGCGGCCTTCGCCTTGATGGTGCCGAAGGTGCAGATCATCGCGACCTTGTCGGCGCCCCACTTCTCGGTCACGTAGCGGATGACGTCGGCCCGGCGACGTTCGTCGAAGTCGATGTCGATGTCGGGCATCGACACGCGTTCGGGGTTGAGGAACCGTTCGAAGATCAGGCCGTGCGGGATCGGGTCGAGGTCGGTGATGCCGAGGGCGTACGCCACCAGCGAGCCGGCCGCCGAGCCACGGCCGGGGCCCACCCGGATGCCGTTGTTCTTCGCCCACATGATGAAGTCGGCCACCACGAGGAAGTAGCTCGGGAAGCCCATCTGGACGATGACGTTGATCTCGTTCTCGACCCAGGCCCGGTGCTCCTCGTCGACCCCGTCCGGGAAGCGGCGCTCCATGCCCTTCCACACCTGCTGCCGGAAGTACTCCTCCTCGGTCATCCCGTCCGGGATCGGGAAGGTGGGCATGAGGTTCTTGTGGGCGAACATGCCCGTCGGGTCGACCTTCTCGGCGATGAGCAGGGTGTTGCGGCAGCCCTCGGCCCACAGCTCGGAGGTGTCGAGCGCCCGCATCTCGTCGGCGGACTTGATGTAGTAGCCGGTCCCGTCGAACCGGAACCGGTCCGGGTCGGAGAGCTGCTTGCCGGTCTGGACGCACAGCAGCGCGTCGTGGCTGGCGGCGTCGGACTCGTAGGTGTAGTGCGAGTCGTTGGTGACGACCGGGGGGATGCCGAGCTCCTTGCCGATCCGGACGAGCCCGTCGCGGACCCGGCGCTCGATGTCGAGGCCGTGGTCCATGAGCTCGAGGAAGTAGTTCTCCTTGCCGAAGATCTCCTGGTACTTCGCGGCCGCCTTGAGCGCCTCCTCGTACTGGCCGAGCCGCAGCCGGGTCTGCACCTCGCCGGACGGGCAGCCGGTGGTCGCCATCAGCCCCTCGGCGTGCTCGGCGATGAGCTCGGCGTCCATGCGCGGCCACTTGCGCACGAAGCCCTCGGTGTAGGCGCGGGAACTGAGCTTCATGAGGTTGTGCAGGCCGGTCTTGTTCCGCGCCCAGATCGTCATGTGGGTGTAGTAGCCGCCGGCGGACACGTCGTCGCCGCGCTGGTGCGGCTCGCCCCACAGCACCGGCTTCTTCTGGAACCGCGACTCCGGCGCGACGTACGCCTCGATGCCGATGATCGGTTTGATGCCGGCGGCGGTGGCCTGCTTGTAGAAGTCGTAGATGCCGTGCAGGTTGCCGTGGTCGGTGATCGCGACGGCGGGCATGCCCAGGTCGGTGACCTGCTTGAACATCTGCCCCAGTCGGGCCGCCCCGTCCAGCATCGAGTACTCGGTGTGGACGTGCAGATGGACAAACGATTCGGCCATGCGGTCCTGGTTCCTCTCGCTCGCACCTACCCGGCGGAGCAAGAGCCTACGCGTGATCGCGACCCGCCGGGGCCGCTCCCAGGTCTTCCTCGGCGAGTCGCAGCCCGGCCTCGATCACCGCGTTCATGATCGGGGCGAGGTGGGCCTCGCCGAGGCGCGGCGCGCGGCGGGCCATCGCGGCGACGAGGCGGCGTTCCCGCTCCGGATCCCGCCCGGCGAAGCCGCCGACCGGCTTGAGCCGCTGGATGATCCCGGCGAGCGCGGCGCGGCGTTCCAGCAGCACGGCGAGGGCCGCGTCCACCCGGTCGATCGCGGCGCGGGCGTCCGGGATCGTGGCCGGGCGCTCCCGCCGGACGAGGGCGGCGACGACCGTGGCGGCCTCCCGCGCGGCGGCGACGGCCTCCGGCGCGGCGTGCGGGGCGAGCAGCAGTCCGTCGGCCCCGGCGGCGACGGCCGCGGGGGCGAGCGCGGCGTCGTGCCCCAGGTAGGCGAGGACCGGGAGCCCCGAGCGTTCCCGGGCGGCGTGGAGCAGCCCGAGGTCGAGCAGCGGGGCGGGTGGACTCTCCCGGCCGTCCGTCCCGTCCCCGCCGGGCGCGGGCCGGGGCCGGTCGGCGCCCTCGCAGAGCACGACCCGGCCGTCGCCCTCGGTACGGCACGCCGCGGCGGCGGCGAGCCAGCGGGCGAGGTCCGCTCCGTCGCGGCGCAGCACCACGGGCAGGCCGAGGCGGGCCGCCGCGGGCGGCAGCGGCTCCCCGCAGTCCGGGCAGGCGTCCCCCGCCCCGAGCACGAGGCCGTCGGCGAGCCGGGCGGCCTCGGCGAGCGCGGCGTGGCCGGCGGGCGCGGCGAGCAGCGGGCCGTCCCACGCGCGGCGCAGCCGCTCGAGCTCCGCGGCGGCGGCGCCGGGGCGCGCGGGCAGGGCGATCCAGCGCGCGTCGGGGCGGGCCTCGCCGGGCAGCCCGCCCAGCACCGGTACGGGGCCGTCGCCCAGGCGCAGCGCGCCGAGGCGCACCACGTGCGGCTCCCGCCCGGTGGCCAGGGTCGTCTCGATGGTCGTGTCCACGGTCACGGCATGCCGGTCTTCCTGCTCGGTCGGCCGCGGGCCGACGGTCGGTCAGGTCGAGGTGGGCGTTCGCGTGTCCCGCAGGCCGGTCGGCCGGTCCGGCGCGACGGCACGAGACAACACGAAAGGCAGAGACCCGCTTTCGGTCTCTGCCTCCTGCCGGCTCCGGCGGTCGCTCTCCGCTACGGGTCAGACGACCGGCCCACCCGGAGCCGGCCTGCTAAACCCACGTGCGCGATTCATACCGGTCAGGGTAGCAGTCGCCCCGGCCGCCCGCGCCCGAGTGACCGAGATAACACCGGCATTTCACGACATAACAGACAGCGACCCTACTCGCCCGTACCGGAGCCGCGTCCGTCGGACCGACCCAAGGTCATTTTTTTGCCAAGCTATGGGAAGATTCACGGGTTCTGGGAGGGGGTACAGGCGGGTGATGACCGCAGCGGAGCCGGGACGTCGGGTGGCCGGGAGGTACCACCTGATCGAGCCCATCGGGCGGGGCGGCATGGGCATCGTGTGGCGCGCCCACGATGAGCTCCTCGACCGGCCCGTCGCGGTCAAGGAGGTCCGCTACAACGGCGCGGTCGGCGACGAGCTCGCCGACCTCAACCGGCGGACCATGCGCGAGGCCCGCGCCGCGGGGCGGCTCACCCACCCGAACGTGGTCGTCGTCCACGACGTGATCGAGGAGGACGGCCGGCCGTGGATCGTCATGCAGCTCGTGCCCTCCCGCTCGCTCGGCCAGGTGATCCGCGAGGAGGGGCCGCTGCCCCCGGAGCGGGTGGCGCACATCGGCCTGGAGGTGCTCAAGGCGCTGCGCAGCGCGCACGCGATGGGCGTGCTGCACCGGGACGTCAAGCCGGAGAACGTGCTGCTCGCCGACGACGGCCGGGTGGTGCTCACCGACTTCGGCATCGCGCGGGTGGAGACCGACAGCACGATGACCCGCACCGGGCTCGTGGGCACGCCCGCGTTCATGCCGCCCGAACGGCTGCGGGGCGCGCCCGCGCAGCGCGAGTCCGACCTGTGGTCGCTCGGCGCGACCCTGTACGCGGCCGTGGAGGGCCGCCCGCCGCACGACAAGGGCGCCCCGCTGCCGACGATGCACGCGGTGCTCATGGACGAGCCGGAGCCCGCGGTGCACGCCGGGCGGCTCGCCCCGCTGATCGAGGGCCTGCTGCGCAAGGACCCGGCCGAACGGCCGACCTACGACCAGATCGAGCGCATGCTGCGCCGGGCCCTGGAGCCCGAGCCCACGCCGCCGCCCGCCCCGCCACCGCCGCGGACCGGCTCCCGCGTCCCGCAGACCGGGGACGCCGCTCCCCCGCCCGCCGCGCCGGCGAAGCCGCGGCCCCGCGGCGGCCCGGCCGCGTCGCCGGGCGCCGCCGTACCGGAGACGGGCCTGTCGCTCGGCGCCGAGGCCGGCGCCCCGCCGCGGCCGGAGAGCCCGGCCGCCGGGAAGGCGGAGCGGGGCGCCGCCGCCCGGGACGAGGGGGCGGGCCGCTCCCGGCCGGGGGCCGCGAAGTCCGCCGCAGGAGCCGCCGCGCGCGGTAAGCCCGCCGGCAAGGCCTCCGCGGCGTCCGCCGCCGGTACGGCGTCCGGCGGCACGTCCGCGGCCGGCGAGGAGGCCGCCGGGCCGGACGACCCGACGCTGCCGAAGAACCAGGTGGCGCGGCCCGCCGCGGACGGGCCGGACGCGGCGGGGAAACCGGCGGCCGGGACGTCCGGATCGGCCCGGGCGAAGTCCACGGGCACGAAGTCCGGCGGGGCGAAGTCCGGTGCCGCGAAGGCCACGGAAGCCTCGGACCCCGACCCGGCCGACACCATCCGCACCCAGAAGATCGGCTCGTGGGCGCTCGAGACCCTCGGCGTCGGCCGCCTGTCCCGCGCCAAGGACGGTGACGACGCGGAGCCGGAGAAGGGCGAGGACGACGGCGGGAAGCCGGGGAAGGACGGGGGCGGAGAGGACGCCGGGGAGGCCGGTGGCCGCCGTCTGGGCGCGTTCGCCTCGGCGTCGTCCGGCACGCCCCGCACCCGGCTCGGCGCGTTCGCGTCCCGCACAGGCGAGGACGACGACGCCGATCGGACGGACGCCTCCGGCGAGGAGGGCGCGGACGCGGCGGCGTCCGGCCGGCCGCGGGACGAGGAGCGGCCGCCCGGCGAGCGCGCGGACTCCCCCGGCACGGCCGTACCGGAACGGGACGGGGACGACGCGGCGAAGAAGCCCGCCGCGAAGGGGAGCACGGGCGAGAAGCGCCCGGCCGCGACGGCGACGAAGGGCTCGGGCGGCACGTCCCCGGCGGCCTCCGCACGCGCCGCGCAGGAGGAGGACGCCCGCGCCGGGAAGAAGGCCGATCCGGAGGTGGAGGACCGCACCCGGCGGCTGCACGAGTGGCCCGTCCTCCCGGACGACGAACCGGCGGAGCCACGGGACGCCCAGGGGCCCGAGGACGAGGACACGGCCGCCCCGGCCGACGCGGAACCCGCGGCGAAGGCGGACTCCGCCGCCGGGAGGTCCGGTACGGCGTCCGCGACCGCGGGGCCGAAGGAGGGGACGGCCGCGGCCGGGCGGCCCGCCCGGCGGACCGTCCGGCGGATGTCCCCGTTCCCGGCCCCCTACTCCCGGCCGGATCCCGGGACGCGCGCCGGGATGACCGGGCGGCCGGCCGCGGAACGGCCCCGCAGGCCCCGGCCCACCATGGTGGTGCCCACCGCCTTGCAGCGGCGGATCACGTCCACGCGCCTCCCGGCGCGGATCTCCCCGCTGCTCGCGAATCCGACCGTGAGGATCGTCCTGGTCGCGGTGCCGGTGATCATCCTCGTGGCGATCGTCGCCGCCCTGCTCGGCATGCGCGACGCGCGGAACGAGGTCGCCCGGCGGTCGGGCGATCCGGCCGGCGCCCCGGCCACCACACAGCCGGGCCGTACCGGCGCGAACGCCTTCAACGGGTCCTCCGGGACCGCCCAGGCGAAGGCCGACGGCAAGGCGTCGGCGAGCCCGTCCGCGGGGGACGGCGCGGACGCCAAGACCGAGGAGGCGGCAGGGAAGCGTCCCGGGTCGGACGGCGTCCCGAAGGGCTGGCGGCGGTACACCGACCCCACCGGGTTCTCGCTCGCGCTGCCGAAGGGCTGGAAGGTGCAGCGGCGCGAGGGGTCGCGGGTCTTCTTCCGCGGCAACCTGCGCAGCACCTTCCTGCTGATCGACCAGACCAGGTCGCCCAAGCCGAACGCGAAGCGGGACTGGCTCGCCCAGGAGCGGGCGACCCGCCGCAACTTCCCCGGCTACAAGCGGGTGCGGATCAAGTCGGTCGACTACTTCAAGACCGCGGCCGAATGGGAGTGGACGTACTACTCCCGCGGGGCGAAGCTCCACGTGATCAACCGCGGCTTCGTCACGGGCAAGCGCCGCGGATACGCGATCTACTGGAGCACCCTGCACAAGAACTGGAAGAAGAACTACCGCTACTTCGAGGTCTTCGTCGACACCTTCCGGCCCGCCAAGTGACCCCGGCGGCGGGTCACGCCCCGGTACGGCGGGCCACAGCAGCACCCCGGCGAGGTAAAGCCCCCGTCACGGTGGCGTAACCTCACCTGCCATGGAAGACACAACAACGCGGCCCGATCAGGGCGTCTCCGCCGCGCGACGGGCCGGGATCGGGGTCGGCCTCGCGGTGGGATGCTCCGGGGTGGCGTTCGGCGCGGCGGCCGTCACCGCCGGGCTCGACGTCGTGCAGGCGTGCGTGCTGAGCCTCTTCGCGTTCACCGGGGCCTCCCAGTTCGCGCTGGCGGGCGCGGTCGCCGGCGGCGGTGACCTGGTCGCGGGCACCGCGGGCGCGCTGCTGCTCGGCGCGCGCAACAGCCTCTACGGGCTGCGGCTCGCCGGGCCGCTCGGGGTGCGCGGGCTGCGGCGGCTCGGCGTCGCGCTCGGCGTGATCGACGAGACCACCGCGGTCGCCATGGCCCAGCTCGACGACGGGCGCGAGGCCGGGGCCGGCGGGGACGGCGCGGAGCCGGACGAGGCGGCGAACCGGCGGGCGCGCGCCGGGTTCTTCACCACCTTCCTCACCCTGTACGTGGCCTGGAACGTGTCAACGCTGATCGGGGCCGTGGGCACCGCGCAGATGGCCGACCCGGCGGTGCTGGGGCTCGACGCGGTGGGCCCGGCCTGCTTCCTCGCCCTGCTGTGGCCGCGGCTGCGGTCGGGCGGCGCGACCCGGCTGCGCCTGGTCGCGGTCGCGGGCGCGGCGATCGCCCTGCTCACCACCCCCCTGCTGCCGCCGGGCATCCCGGTGCTGCTCGCCTCGGTGGCCGCGCTGCCCGCCCTGCTGGCGCCGCGGGAGGCGACGCGATGAGCGCGACCTGGTGGGCGGTGATCGCCACCTGCGTGGGGTGCTACCTGCTCAAGCTCGCCGGGCTCGCGGTGCCCCGGCGGGTGCTCGACCGGCCGGGCCTGCGGCGGTTCGCGGAGCTGGCCCCGGTGGCGCTGCTGTCCGCGCTGATCGCGGTGCAGATGTTCGCCTCCGGCCAGGAGCTGCGGTTCGACACGGCGCGCACCCTCGGGCTCGCCGCGGCCGTGGTGGCGCTGCTGCTGCGCGCGCCGTTCCTGCTCGTGCTCGCGATCACCGCGGCGGTCACCGCGCTCGCCCGGCTGGCGGGCCTGTGACCGCCCCGGCCCGCCGTACGGCCGGGCCGTACCGGCCGGGGTTTCAGGACTCGGCGCGCAGGATCTCCAGCGAGCGGGCGAGGTCCTCGGGGTAGTCGCTGGTGAAGGTGACGCGGTGCCCGGTGATCGGGTGGTCGAAGGAGAGCGAGACCGCGTGCAGCCACTGGCGCTTGACGCCGAGGCGGGCGGCGAGCGTGGGGTCGGCCCCGTACAGCATGTCGCCCACGCAGGGGTGGCGCAGCGCGGACATGTGCACACGGATCTGGTGGGTGCGCCCGGTCTCCAGGTCGATCTCGAGCAGCGACGCCGCCCGGAACGCCTCGATCGTGGTGTAGTGCGTGATCGACGGCTTGCCGCCCGCCACCACGGCGAACCTGCCGTTGCCCGACGGGTGCCGGTCGATCGGGGCGTCGACGGTGCCGCGCAGCGGGTCCGGATGGCCCTGCACCAGGGCGTGGTAGCGCTTCTCCACGTCGCGCTCCTTGAACGCCCGCTTCAGCCGCGAGTAGGCGGTCTCGCTCTTGGCGACCACCATCACCCCGGTGGTGTTCGCGTCGAGGCGGTGCACGATGCCCTGCCGCTCGGCCGCGCCGCTCGTCGCCACCCGGTGCCCGGCGGCGAGCAGGCCGCCGAGCACGGTCGGGCCGGTCCAGCCGACCGTGGGGTGCGCGGCCACGCCGGTGGGCTTGTCGATGACGACGATGTCGTCGTCCTCGTAGAGGATGCGCATGCCCGGCACGGGCTCGGCGACCGGGGCCGGTGCGGTCGGCGGCGGCGGGATGCGCACCTGGAGCCACGCCCCGGCCCGCACCCGCTCCGACTTGGCCGGGGTGACCCCGTCGAGCAGCACGTCCCCGGCGGCGATCAGCTCCGCGGCCCGGGTACGGCTCAGCCCGAACATCCGGGACAACGCGGCGTCGATCCGCTCGCCCTCCAACCCGTCCGGTACGGGCAGGTTGCGCTGTTCGGTCATGCTCACCGGTTCCGCCTTCCCGCCGGCCTGCCGGCTGGGTCCTCCCGTTCGATCACCTGCAGGTCACCGTTCCGCGCCGGTGCGACCGGCGCGGACCGCGACGCCGCCCCTGCCGTGCCGTACCGGGTCCCCGTCGTGCGCACGGGGTCCCGCCGGTCCAGGGCGGGCGTCCCCGGCCTCGCGGCGCCCGCGCGCGTGCGGGCGCCACCCGGCCCCGGTCAGGTTACCAGCGCCCGACGCCGGGAGGGTTCGGTCGGTCCCGGTCGGTATCCCGCGCTAGCGCCGCTCCTCCCGCTGTTTGCAGGCCATGCACAGGGTGGCCCGGGGGAAGGCGCGCAGCCGCTCCTTGCCGATCGGGCGCTGGCAGGACTCGCACACCCCGTAGGTGCCCGCGTCCACCCGGGCGATCGCCCGCTCGTTCTGCGCGAGCAGGTCGCGGGCGTTGAGGCTGAGGGCGATCTCCCGCTCCCGCTCGTAGGTCTTGGCGCCGGCGTCCGCCTCGTCGTCGCCGTCGCGCTCGCTCGTCTCCGACGCCATCCGGGCCTCGGCCCGCTCGATGTCGGCCTTGAGCTCCTCGATCTCCTGGAGCAGGCGGGCCTTGACCTCGGCCAGCTCCTCGGGGGTCCAGGCGCCGTCGTCGACCCGGGCGCCCCCTTTCGCCGTGCCTTTCCCCGTTCGCGTAGTGCCGGCCATCGTGCCCTCCTCGGCGATGAACCACGTCAGCGGTCCGGGCGGCGTGGCCGCCGCCCGCGAACCGGGAGCCGACCCGCCGAGCGTCGTTCCCGGTCAGGGCGGATGACCTACCCACACCAGGGGCGCCTCACCCCTCCCGGAGCGCTTCGGCGCGCCGGGCGAGCTCCTCCTCGTCGCCGGCGATCTCCACCACCTTGTCGCGGCTGGTCGCGCCGGACACCAGCCGCACGTCCGCGCGCCGCACCCCGAACGCCTCCGCCACCGCGCGCAGCGCGGCCTCGGTGGCCTTGCCGTCCACCGCCCGCTCGTTCACCTTCACCACCACGGCGGCGTCGCCGTACCGGCCGCCGACCCCCGCCCGCGACGCCCCGGGCCGTACCCTGATCGCCAACCGCACGGTGAAACCTCCCTCACAACGCCGTCCACGTCCGGCCCCGCGGCCCCACCGGCCCCGTTCACCGGAGGGCCGCACCGCCGCGGGTGCGTTATCTTTTTAGTCTGCAAGGCTGCAAGGCGTTGATGGGGACGAGTACCTCCGACCCCTTCCGCGGGAGCGAGCCGGGGACGGTGCGAGCCCGGCGCGGAAGCCGGAGGGAAGATCACCCCGGAGCCGCCGGAAGAAAGGCCGGCCTTCGGCCCGGCCGAGTAGAACCGGCAGCAGCGATCAATGAGAGGGCCCTCCGCGTGTTCCGGGAGGGTCAAGGAGGGTGGTACCGCGGGGCCGTTCCGCCTCGTCCCTCCACGCCACGACGCCCGCACCCCAGACGCCAGCGTGGAGGTCCCGCTCACGATGACACACCGTTTCACCCCCCTTCCCGCACAGGTGAACCTGCCCAAGCTCGAGCACGAGGTGCTCGGGCGGTGGCGTGACGGGAAGGTGTTCGAGCGCTCGCTGGAGCAGAACGCCTCCGGCCCGCAGTGGACCTTCTACGAGGGGCCGCCGACCGCGAACGGCATGCCCGGCGTGCACCACGTGGAGGCCCGCGTCTTCAAGGACGTGTTCCCCCGCTACCGGTCGATGCGCGGCTACCACGTGCCGCGCAAGGCCGGCTGGGACTGCCACGGCCTGCCCGTCGAGGTGGCCGTGGAGAAGGAGCTCGGCCTGTCCGGCAAGCAGCAGATCGAGGCGTACGGCATCGCCGAGTTCAACGCCCGCTGCCGCGAGTCGGTGCTGCGGCACGTGGACGCGTTCGAGCGGCTCACCGAGCGCATGGGCTACTGGGTCGACATGTCCCAGGCGTACCGGACCATGGACCCCGACTACGTCGAGGCGGTCTGGTGGTCGCTCAAGACGATCTGGGACAAGGGCCTGCTCTTCCGCGACTACCGCATCACGCCGTACTGCCCGCGCTGCGGCACCGGCCTGTCCGACCACGAGCTCGGCCAGCCCGGCGGGTACGAGACCGTGGCGAGCCCCTCGGTGTACGTGCGCATGCCCGCCACCTCCGGGCGGCTCGCCGAGCTCGGCGCGAAGCTGCTGATCTGGACCACGACCCCGTGGACGCTCGTGTCGAACACGGCGATCGCGGTGCACCCCGAGGTCACCTACGTGGCCGCCCGCCCGGCCGGGTCCGACGAGGTGCTCGTGGTCGCCGAGCCGCTGCTCGCCACGGTGCTCGGCGAGGACGCCGAGGTGGTCGAGCGCTTCACCGGCGCCGAGCTGGAGCGCACCACCTACACCCGGCCGTTCGACCTGGTCGACGTCCCGGACGCGCACTACGTGGTGCTCGGCGACTACGTCACCGTCGAGGACGGCACCGGCCTGGTGCACCAGGCCCCGGCGTTCGGCGCGGACGACATGGCCACCTGCAAGCGGTACGGCCTGCCCGTGGTGAACCCGGTCGGCCCGGACGGCCGGTTCCTCGACGACGTGCCGTTCGTCGGTGGCGTGTTCTTCAAGGACGCCGACGCGCGGCTCATCGAGGACCTGCGCGCCCGCGGCCTGCTGCTGCGCGCCGAGACCTTCGAGCACAGCTACCCGCACTGCTGGCGGTGCCACACGCCGCTGCTGTACTACGCGCTGCCCGCGTGGTACATCCGCACCACCGCGATCAAGGAGCGGCTGCTCGCGGAGAACGAGAAGACCAACTGGTACCCCGAGACGATCAAGTGGGGCCGGTACGGCGAGTGGCTGCGCAACAACGTCGACTGGGCGCTGTCCCGGTCCCGGTACTGGGGCACCCCGCTGCCGCTGTGGGTGTGCACCGCCGACGAGTCGCACGTCACCTGCGTCGGCTCGCTGGAGGAGCTGGGCCGGTACGCCGGGCGCGACCTGTCCTCGCTCGACCCGCACCGGCCGTACGTGGACGAGGTCGTCTTCCCCTGTCCGGCCTGCGGCGCCGAGGCGCGGCGGGTGCCGGACGTGATCGACGCCTGGTACGACTCGGGCGCGATGCCGTTCGCCCAGTGGGGCGCGCCGTACCGGAACAAGGAGGTCTTCGAGAACTCCTACCCGGCGCAGTACATCTGCGAGGCGATCGACCAGACCCGCGGCTGGTTCTACTCGCTCATGGCGGTCGGCACGCTCGTGTTCGGGCGGTCCTCGTACGAGAACGTGGTGTGCCTCGGGCACATCCTCGCCGAGGACGGCCGCAAGATGAGCAAGCACTTCGGCAACGTGCTGGAGCCGATCCCGCTCATGGACGAGCACGGCGCGGACGCGCTGCGCTGGTTCATGGCCTGCTCCGGCTCGCCGTGGGCGGCCCGCCGGGTGGGACGCGCCGCGCTCGAGGAGATCGTCCGCAAGGTCCTGCTCACCTACTGGAACACGGTCGCGTTCTTCACCCTCTACGCGCACGCCGAGTCCTGGTCGCCGACGAACGGCGACGCCCCGGCGTACGCGGACCGGCCGCTGATCGACCGGTGGGCGCTGTCCGAGCTGCACCGCACGGTGCGGGAGGTCGGCGACGCGCTCGACGTGTTCGACACCGCGCGGGCGGGGCGGCGGCTCACCGAGTTCCTCGACGACCTGTCGAACTGGTACGTGCGGCGCTGCCGCCGCCGGTTCTGGAACGGCGACAAGGCGGCGTTCGCCACGCTGTACGAGTGCCTGGAGACGGTCACCCGGCTGATGGCGCCGATCGTGCCGTTCATCACCGACTACGTGTGGGACGTGCTGCGCACGCCGGACGCGCCCACGTCGGTGCACCTCGCCCGGTGGCCGGAGGTGAAGGACGAGCTGATCGACCCCGAGCTCGCCGCGCGCATGGCGCTGGTGCGGCGGCTGGTGGAGCTGGGCCGGTCGGCCCGCGCCTCCAGCGGGGTGCGCACCCGGCAGCCGCTCGCCCGGGCGCTCGTGGGCGCCCCCGGCTGGGCGGAGCTGCCGGACGAGCTGCGCACGCTCATCGCCGAGGAGCTCAACGTGCAGCGGCTGGAGGACCTGTCCGGGTTCTCCGCGGACCTCGTCTCCTTCACGGTCAAGCCGAACTTCCGCGCGCTCGGCAAGCGGTTCGGCAAGCAGACCAAGCAGGTGGCGGCGGCGATCACCGCGGCCGACCCGGCGGAGATCGCCCGCGCGGTGCGCGGCGGCGGCACCGTCACCGTGACCGCCGAGGAGGTCGGCCCGGTCGAGCTCACCGCCGACGAGGTGATCGTCACCGAGCAGCCGAAGGCCGGCTGGGCGGTGGAGCGCGGCGCCGTGGAGACCGGGGCGGGCGAGACGATCGCCCTCGACCTCGAGGTCACCCCGGAGCTGCGCCGCGCCGGTCTGGTCCGCGAGGTGATCCGGCTGGTGCAGGAGGCCCGCAAGTCGAGCGGCCTCGCCATCACCGACCGCATCGAGCTGTGGTGGCGCACCACCGACGACGAGCTCGCCCAGGCGCTGCGCGAGCAGGGCGAGGCGGTCGCGGGCGAGGTGCTCGCCACCGCGATCGCCGAGGGCTCCCAGCCGGAGCTGCGCGAGTTCACCGACGACGACCTCGCGCTCACCTTCCAGCTCCGCAAGGCCTGAACCGACCCGTGACGGCCCGGGCGAGCGGCCACCGCCCTCGCCCGGGCCGTCCCGTGTCCGGCCACCGGTTCGGCGGGCGAGGACGCCGCGATCATGCGGAAGACCGTGGACCGGCGGCGACGTGTGCCGGCGATGAGGCGTCCCCGGCGGCCGCCATCCTGATCGGCGGCCGACGAGGACATGACGTCCGGTGCTCGGGCCGAGGCACCGCAAGGTACGGAGACACGCCGTCGGTCACGTGGAGGCGGCACGGTCGGCCGCGGGACCGGGGCCGGGGTCGCGGCGATCGCGCGGCACGCCGGAGGAACGGTGACGGGCTCAGCTCCCCGGTTCCCGCTCCGCCGAGTCCACGGCGGCGTCCTTCGGGGCCTCGTTCGGGGCGGGCCGCTCGGGTGCGGGCGCGTTGCCCGGCTCCTCGCCCGGTTCGCGGCGGACGGCGGGCTCGGGCGCCTGACCCCGGGTGGGTTCGGGTGCGGGGACGCCCACCGGCTCGGGTCCCCTCTCGCGCGGCGGTTCGGAGGCCGGTTCCCACGGGGTTTCGGGCGTCCGCTCCCGAGGCGGTGCGTCGGGCGTGGAGGTCCGTGACCCGGCGGGGTCCACGGGACGGCGGGGCCGGAAGACGTCGGCGCCGGGATCGACGGGCGCGAAGTCTCCGGTACGGGGCGCACCGGACGGCGCCGCGGCGCCGCGGAAGGGCTCGGGGGCGTCGTCACCCGGGCGTCGTGCCGCGGGCTCGCCCTGCGGGCCGCCGAACTCGGGGCGGCCGGGCTCGCGGACGGGTCCGGGACGTGCGGAATCGGTGCCTTCGGGCCGGGGTCGCGGGGCCTCCTGGGGCGGTGCGGGCATGCCGCCCGGCGGGGTGGCGCCGGACGCGGGGGCCGCGTCCTTCGACGAGGTGCCGAACCAGTCGATCGGTGAGGGCGTCGTGGCCCGCGACGCGCGGGGACGGCGCATCGGCAGCGGGGTCGACGGAGGCGGAGTGGACGGTGACTCGGTGCGTCCCGGCGGCGGACCGGCCGGCTCGGCGGTGGGCCCGGTGGGCCGTACGGGTCCCGGGGTCGATTGCGTGGTGGGCGGGGTGGACGCCGTGGACGCGGGCGCGGCCGGGGGCGTCGGTCCGGGACCGGGGAAGCCGAAGGGCGGAGTGCCGGAGGCAACGGAACCGGAGGGGCCGGGGACTCCGGAGGCCGGCGGCCGCACGGGTCCCGCCGCGGGGGCGGCGTGGTCGTCGGGCTCGGGGAAGGGAGCCTCCGGCGCGGTGCGTGCGCTGCCCTCGGGCAGGCACGTGGTGCACGCGGTGAAACCTTCCTCGCGTGCCTCCTCGTAGGTGAGCTCCTCGCTGTCCCGCCCGGCGAGCTGACGGCAGCCGGGACGGTGGAACCTGCGGCGGCCCGGGATGACCTTCACGATCGTGTCGGGCGGCAGCAGGCCGGGCTCGGTGGAGCGGGATGAGGGTGCTGACGGGGGGTAGGGAGCACGAGGCCCGGCGCCTGGCGCGGACGAGGGCGCCTGGGCGTGCGAGGCCATGGCGGGCCCGGCGTGGGGGTGCGGCATGGCGGACGACACCATGCCGGACGTCGCCTGCGCCCCGGGTGCTGCCATGGGGCCGGGAGTCGCCATCGGGGCGGGGGTGACGATGGGTCCGGGGGACGCCATCACCCCTGGAGCGGTGGTGACTCCGGGCGCCGCGGCCGAGGCCGGGGGGGCGAAAGCGCCCGGTGCCGTCGTCCCGCTCGGCGCCGCGACGCCTGCCGGAGCACCCGGCATCGCCGACGCCTGCGTGGACGCACCCATGCTCACCGTGGCCGCCGACCCCTGGTCGGACGCCGGTGAGGTACCCGGGGACGGTCCGTCCGGAGAGGCCGCACCGCTCGGGAAGAGCTCGTGGCGGCGTACGAACGCGCCGATCAGCAGGCACACCGCGGACAGCAGGCTGACCACGATCGACCAGATGACCAGAAACGGTTTCGCGAGCACCACTCCCGCGATGAGCAGGATGATGGCCACGAGCACCAGCGCGGCGCTGATGAGAATCACCAGGGCATCTCCCAGTCGCGGACCTCCCGGCGTTCGCCGGACGTGATCCGTCATCCTAGCGGCGACGGATCACCGCCGTGGCCGTCGTGCCGCCTACCGCCGGTCGGGGTGCGGGCCGTCGGCTCCCTGGAACGCCCCCTGGTGTTGCGGGGCGTCGGGTGCGAACGGGTTCGGGGTGCTCGGAATCTGCGGCTGGCCGACGGGATGCGCCATCGCGTGTCCGCCGCCCATCTGCCCGGAGACGACGGGGAAGCCGCCACTCGACTCGGCCGAGACGTTGAGCTCCGCGAGCTGGTTCTCCAGGTAGAGCTTGAGCCGGCTGCGGTACTCGCGCTCGAAGCTGCGCAGCTCCTCGACCTTGCGCTCCAGCTCGTCGCGGGTCTGCACGAGCGAGCCCATCGCCTGGCGGTGCCGCTCCTGCGCGTCGCGCTCGAGGGTCTCGGCCCGGGCGCGGGCGTCGGCGATGATCTGCTCGGCCTGCCGGCGCGACTTGGCGAGGATCTCGTCGGCCTCGCGGCGGGCCCGGTTCACCGTCTCCTCGGCCTCGCGGCGGGCGTCGGCGATCGCCTGGTCGGCGGTCTGCTGGGCGAGGGCGAGCACCCGGGCGGCCGTGTCCATGTTGTCCTCGGCCGGCGCCATGCCCATGCCGACGGGAACCGGCTCGGGGCGCACCGGCTCCGGCGGCTTGAGCGGCTCCGGCTGCGGGTTCATCATGTCCGGCTTGGGCTCGGCGGCCACCGGCGCGGCGGCCATGCCCATACCGCCCGGCACCTTGCCGCGGAGGCACTCGGCGAGCTTCGCCCGGAGCTCCTCGTTCTCCTGGATGAGGCGGTCGAGCTCGGCCTCCACCTCGTCCAGGAAGGCGTCTACCTCTTCCTCGTCGTAGCCCGGTCGCAACCGGGTCGTACTGAACTGCTTGTTCCGCACATCAGCGGGCGTCAGCGGCATTTCGGTCTCCTTGGCGCGCTTGCAGGTCCGGAGGGGCCGAACCCGGTCAGGCTAGCGCGGACACGACTTGGATCAAGAGCAAGACCACAATGAACAGCACTGTGAAGCTCAGGTCAAAGGCAACGGTACCCAACCGGAGCGGCGGAATGAAACGGCGCAGGAACTTGAGCGGCGGGTCGGTCGCGGTGTACGTGGCCTCCGCGAGCACCAGGACGACACCCCTCGGACGCCAGTAGCGCGCGAACGCCTGGATGGTCTCGAAGATCATTCGGCCGATCAGCAGGACCAGATACAGGGACAGGACCGTCACCACGACGTTCACGAACATGCCCACGACCTCGTCCCGCCTCCGTCCTGGTCTGCAGTCTCCGCGTGTGCACCGAGAGTACCGCGCGCACAAGAACTGTTCATGGTGGAACTCTAGCTCTGGTTGAAGAAGCCGCGTTCCGCGATTCGGGCCTTGTCCTCGGCGGTCACCTCTACGTTGGCTGGGGACAACAGGAACACCTTGTTGGTAACACGTTCGATGCTTCCGTGTAGCCCAAAAACGAGACCTGCCGCAAAGTCGACGAGGCGCTTGGCGTCGCTGTCAACCATTTCGGTCAGGTTCATGATGACCGGAGTCCCCTCCCGGAAGTGCTCCCCTATCGTACGCGCCTCGTTGTACGTGCGGGGGTGGAGCGTGGTGATGCGGGTGAGATCCGTCGTGCGGCGCTCCGGAGCGCCCGGAGCCTGCCTGGGCGGGGGCACGGTCCCCTCGGTCTCGTCCTCGGGGTCGTCGACGCCGGACTGCGAGCCGTGGGCGCCTGCGCGGCCTGCGACGACGCCGCGATCCACGGCGGCCCGGCGCGGCTCGTCGTAGTCGTCGTACTCCTCGTCGTCGTGGTAGGCGTCGTACCTGTCGTAGCGGTCGTCCTCCACAAGACCGAGGTAGACCGCCATCTTCCGCATCGCGCCGGCCATACTCGTCCTCCGTCGTTCCACCGGCTCGAGTCCGCCGGCCCGCCACGCGACGGGACCGCCCCTCACCGTCCCGCCGCGCCCGGCCCGGCGTCCTCTCCCCGGCCTTGAGGGCCCATCACGCGGACACCAACGTCCACTTGGGGGACATTACCTGACGAAGGGCTTTCTGCGGCCGAGCAACGCCGTACCGACACGCACGTGTGTCGCCCCGTTTGCTATGGCCTGGTGCAGGTCCCCGCTCATCCCCGCGGAGATCACCCGGGCCTCGGGGTGATCCTTGCGTACGGCCTGCGCCACCTCGGCGAGCCGGGCGAACGCGGGGGCGGGGTCCTCCCCCAGCGGGGCGACCGCCATCACCCCGGCGAGCCGCAGCCCCTCGGTGGCGGCGATCGCGTCGGCGATCTCCGCCACGCCCGCCGGGGGCACGCCGCCGCGCGCCGGGTCCGGCTCCCGCTCCAGGGCCACCTGCACCAGGCAGTCGATCTCGCGGCCGGCCCGGACCGCGGCGGCGCCGAGCGCCCGGACCAGGCGCGGCCGGTCCACCGAGTGGACCATCGCCGCGTACCGGGCCACGGATCTGGCCTTGTTGGTCTGCAGCTGGCCGATGAAGTGCCAGGTGATCGGCAGGTCGGCGCAAGCCGCCGCCTTCGCCGACGCCTCCTGGTCGCGGTTCTCGCCGATGTGGGTGACCCCCAGCTCGACGAGGGTGCGCACGTCGGAGGCGGGGTAGGTCTTGGTCACCGCGATGAGGGTGACCTCGTCCCGGCTCCGCCCGGCCGCGGCGCACGCCTCGGCGATGCGCCGCTCCACCTCGGCGAGCCCGCGGGCGAGCTCCGCCCTGCGGGCCTCCGGGTCCGCGGCCGGGCCGGCCGGATCCGGTCGTTCACGATCGTTCACTTGTCCGGATGCCGCTCACACGCCTCGCCGTGCCGTCACTTCAGGAAGTCCGGCACGTCGAGCTCCTCCTCCTGCTCCTCGAACACCACCGGGCGGCGCCGTACCGGCTCGGAGCTCCGGGAGGTGATCGGCGTGGCCGCCGGGGGCTCGGCAGGCCGCGGGATGCTCACCGGCGGGGCCGGCGGGGTGTCGGCGTCCCGGGCCGAGCCCTGGTCCTGGGCCGCCGGGGTGATCGGGGTCACCGACGCCGGGGCCTTGGTCTCCGCCGGGACGGGCGCGCTGAGCGGCATGCTCGGCACCGCGGCGGGCGTGCCCTGGGTCGTGCCCTGGCCGGTCCCCGAGGCCGCGTGCGCCGCCGCGGCGCCGCCGTGGCCGGTCACGCCGGACATGCCACCGGACGACACCGGGCCCGCGTCACCGGACGCCGTCCCCGGAGCCGGGATGGACGGCGCGGCGGACACCGGGGCCGGCCCGGAGGCGGAGGCGGCGGTCGAGCCGGCCGGGGTGGTCCCGGACGACGCGGTGGGCCCGCCGTAGGTCCGCGCGGGCGGCTCGGGGCGGCGCTCCGGCCGCGGCTCCGGCTTCGGCGACGAGAGGGTCACCGACGGCCGGGACGGCGGCTCCGGCGACGTGGTGGTGCGGGACGGCTGCTGCCGGGTCGCGGCCGCCGAGGACGAGCCCCGCGGCGGCTCGTCGAAGCCCGCCGCGATCACGGTCACCCGCACCTCGTCGCCGAGCGAGTCGTCGATCACCGTGCCGAAGATGATGTTCGCGTCCGGGGCGGCCGCGTTCGCGACGAGCTGGGCCGCTTCGTTGATCTCGAACAGGCCGAGGTCGGACCCGCCGGCGATGGACAGCAGCACCCCGTGGGCGCCGTCGATGCTCGCCTCCAGCAGCGGGCTGGAGACCGCCATCTCCGCCGCGGCCACCGACCGGTCGTCGCCGCGGGCGTGACCGATGCCCATGAGCGCCGACCCGGCGCCGGACATGACCGACTTCACGTCGGCGAAGTCGAGGTTGATGAGACCCGGCGTGGTGATCAGGTCGGTGATGCCCTGCACACCGGAGAGCAGCACCTGGTCGGCGGCCTTGAAGGCGTCGAGCACACTCACCTGGCGATCGGAGATTGAAAGCAGGCGGTCGTTGGGAATGACAATGAGCGTGTCGACCTCGTCACGCAGCGTCTCGATGCCCGCCTCGGCCTGCATCGCCCGGCGCCTGCCCTCGAAGCTGAACGGCCGGGTCACCACGCCGATGGTGAGGGCGCCAAGGGAGCGTGCGATGTTCGCCACGACCGGGGCGCCGCCGGTGCCCGTCCCACCGCCCTCCCCCGCCGTCACGAACACCATGTCCGCGCCCTTGAGGACCTCCTCGATCTCCTCCCGGTGGTCCTCGGCGGCCTTCCGGCCGACTTCGGGGTTGGCGCCGGCGCCAAGGCCTCGCGTGAGCTCGCGGCCCACGTCGAGTTTCACGTCGGCGTCACTCATCAGCAGCGCCTGGGCGTCGGTGTTGATCGCGATGAACTCGACGCCCTTTAGTCCCTCTTCGATCATCCGGTTGACGGCGTTGACGCCGCCGCCACCGATCCCGACGACCTTGATGACCGCGAGGTAGTTCTGCGGTGCTGCCACGACGAGGGGCCTTTCCGCTCGTTTACTTGCATTTCATGGGATCCGGGCTACCGGATCGGCCTCTTCCAAACCCTCACCCTCAAGTTGAGATTTAGAGTTATGTCAACCTGAGGATTGATACGGACAGTAGGGTCGGTCCTCCCCCAGGGTCAACTAACCGCGCCGCAAGCGCGCCCGGCGTGTCGCGCACTGTCCCATTCGCACTCGCCGGCGCGGACCCCGATCGGCGTCCTCACCCCGCCGTTCCGTGATGCCGCGGAAAACCCGCGGCACTGATGATTATGATCTCACCTCCAGCGAGGTTCGCACGTACGCGCCGGCCGTTCACCTGACCGTGGCGACGTCCGGGGAGCTCACGTCGTAGCTGCGGCCGGGATGGCGCAGCAGCGACACCAGGACCCGCGCCTTGAGGTCGCCGTGCTCGGCCCCGCCCCAGTTCACGGTGCGCCCGTCGGCGAGGCGCAGGGTCACCGAGGTCGCGCTCGGCGCCCGCACCTCGGCCACCCGGCGGGCGAGCCCGTCGGGCAGGGCGTGCACCGCGGCGAGCGCCGCCCGGGCCGCCGGGTCGTCCGGGGCCACCCGCGCCACCCGGAGCCGGGGCAGGCCCTCCGGGGCGGAGTCGCGCAGGCTCACCACCACGCCGTACCGGTCCACGAGCGCCACCCGGCCGCCGGCCTCGGCCACCGCGATCGGGGTGCGCTCGCGCACCAGGATGCGCAGGGTGCGCGGCCAGCCGCGCTCCACCCGCGCCCACTCGATCGGCGGCAGCGCCGCGACCCGGGCCCGCACGGCCTCCAGGTCCACCGCGGCGAGCGGCTCCCCCGTGGCCACCCCGGCCGCGCGGCGGATCACCTCGTCCGGGATGCCGGAGTTCCCGCGCACCTCGACCCGGTCCACGCCGAGCAGCGGCGAGAGGAACACCAGCCAGGTGGCCGCCGCGACGACCCCGGCGGCGAGCAGCGGCAGCAGCACCAGGGGCCGGGCACGCCGCCACCGGCCCGGCGGCGCGGGCTCGCCCGCCTCCGTCCCGGCGGGGGCCTCCGCCCCCGCCTCGAGATCCAGATCGCGCTCGGTCTCCGCTGCGCTCATGCCCCCTCGGCCACGTCGCGGTCACCCATCCCGTCGAGCCCACCGTATACCGCGGCCGCGCAGCGGGCGGGCATCTCGGGGAAGGGCACGCCGGGCGGGTCGTCAGGCGCCGCCCAGCTCGGCCACGATGCGGGGGCCGAGCTCGGTGACGTCGCCCGCGCCCATGGTGAGCACGATGTCCCCCGGCCGTGCCCGCTCGGCGACCAGGGCCGGGACCCGGCTGCGGTCCGGGACGTAGGCGACGCGCTCGGGCGGCAGCGGCACCTTGCGGGCGACCAGCGCCCCGGAGACGCCCGGCTCGGGGTCCTCCCGCGCGCCGTACACGTCGAGCACGATCGCCTCGTCGGCGAGGCCGAGCGCGGCGCCGAACTCGTCGGCGAAGAACCGGGTGCGCGAGTACAGGTGCGGCTGGAACACGGCTATCACCCGCCCGCTCCCGCCGGAGAACGAGGCGACCACGTCGCGCGCGGCGCGCAGGTCGGCCTGCAGCTCGGTCGGGTGGTGGGCGTAGCTGTCGAACACCGCCACGCCGCCCGCCTCGCCCTTGGCCTCGAAGCGCCGCTGGGTGCCGGTGAACGAGGCGAGGCCCTCCACCACCACGTCGGCGGGCAGGCCGAGCTCCACTGCGGCGGCGAGCGCGGCGGTGGCGTTGAGCGCGTTGTGCCGCCCCGGCACCGCGAGCCGTACCTGGCAGGGGCCGAGGCCCGGCCCCTCGACCTCGAAGGTGAGGCCGAGGCCGCGCGGGGTGACGGCGCGGACGCGGTAGTCGGCGTCCGCGGCCGTGCCGTACCGGAGCACCTTCAGGCCGCGGCCGCGGGCGCCCGCGACGAGCGCGTCCGCGCCGGGGTCGTCGGCGCACACCACGAGGACGCGGCCGACCCGCTCGGTGAACCGGGCGAAGCCGTCCTGGACCGCCTGCGGGTGTCCGTAGTTGTCGAGGTGGTCGGCCTCGACGTTGGTGATCACCGCGATGTCGGGGGCGAGCATGAGGAACGACCCGTCGCTCTCGTCGGCCTCTGCGACGAACACCTCGCCGGTGCCCTCGTCGGCGCCGAGGCCGGTGGTGACGAGCCGGCCGCCGACGCAGTACGACGGGTCCGCCCCGGCCTTTTGCAGCGCCACGGTGAGCATCGAGGTCGTGGTGGTCTTGCCGTGCGTGCCGGCGATCGCCACCCCGGTCCTGCCCGCCATGACCGATGCGAGCGCCGCGGCGCGCGGGATGATCCGCAGGCCCTGGCGCAGCGCCTCGCCGAGCTCGGGGTTGGAGTCCCGGATCGCGGTGGACACCACGACCGTGTCGACGTCCTTGACGTGCGAGGCGGCGTGCCCCACGTGCACCCGGGCGCCGAGGTCGCGCAGCTCGGTGAGGATGCCGGAGGCGCGGATGTCGCTGCCGGACACCTTCACGCCGCGCTTGAGCAGGATGCGCGCGATGCCGGACATGCCGGCCCCGCCGATGCCGATGAAGTGCACCCGGCCGAGGCGGTCCGCGGGCACCGGGTCGACCGGCTTGATCAGCCTCACCGGGCGCCCCCGGCGATGCGCAGCACGTGGTGGGCGAGGGTCTCGGCGGCGTCCTTGCGGCCGAGCCGGGACGCGGCCTCGGACATGATCGCCACCCGCTCGGGGTCGAGCAGGATCGGCAGCAGGGTGCGCACGATCCACTCGCCCGACAGCTCCGAGTCGTGGACCATGATGCCGCCGCCGCCCTTGACGATGGGCTCGGCGTTGAGCGCCTGCTCGCCGTTGCCGTGCGGCAGCGGCACGTACGCCGCGGGCAGGCCCACGGCGGTGAGCTCGGCGCAGGTCATCGCGCCGGCCCGGCACAGCGCCACGTCCGCGGCGGCGTAGGCGAGGTCCATGCGGTCGATGTACGGCAGCACCACGTACTGCGGGTCGCCGGGCGGCGGCTCCTTCTCCACGGTGTTCTTCGGGCCGATCATGTGCAGCACCTGGATCCCGGCCGCGCGCAGCCGGTCGGCGGCGGCGAGCGCCGCCCGGTTGAGGGAGAGCGCCCCCTGGGAGCCGCCGAACACCAGCAGCGTCGGCCGGTCCTCCTCCAGCCCGAAGTACGACCGCGCCTTGTCGCCGACCGCGAACCGGTCGAGCTCGACGATGTCCCGCCGCAGCGGGATGCCCACGTACTGCGCGTTCGGCAGCGGAGTGTTGGGGTGCCCGGTGAACACGTGGTCGGTGAGCCGCGCCCCGAGCCGGTTGGCGAGGCCCGGCCGCGGGTTCGCCTCGTGCACGATCAGCGGGATGCCGCGCCGGCGGGCCGCCAGGTAGGCGGGGGTGGCGACGTAGCCGCCGAAGCCCACCAGCACGTCGGCGCGCACCTCGTCGAGGATGGCGGACGCGGCGCCGACCGCCCCGGCGAGCCGGCCGGGCACGGTGAGCAGCTGGGGCGTGAGCGAGCGCGGCAACGGCACGGCGGGCACCAGCCGCAGCTCGTAGCCCCGCTCGGGCACCAGCCTGGTCTCCAGGCCCCGCTCGGTGCCCAGGCAGGTGATGCCGATGTCCGGATCAATCCGGCGCAGGGCGTCGGCGAGCGCAAGCGCCGGTTCGATATGGCCGGCCGTCCCGCCGCCGGCGAGGACCACCCTCATGTCGGTCCCTTCACTCCACGTGCTCGTCTTTCCGGATCGCGTCCGCGCGGGCGACGCGCTCTGGCCACCGCGCCGCTCAGGCCAAGCCAGCTTAGAGCCCTTGCCACCGGGCCGGGCCCGCGGGCTGCGAGGGCCCGCGCCGCGCCCGGCTCCGTTTTCGCGAACGACAACAACATGCCAAGCGCGGCGAGCGTCGGCAACAGCGCGGAACCGCCGTAGGACACCAGGGGCAGCGGGATGCCCGTGATCGGCAGCAGCCCGATCACCGCGCCGATGTTGACGATCGCCTGCCCCACGATCCAGGCCACGGCGGCCGAGGAGGCCAGGCGGACGAACGGGTCACCCGCCCGGACCGCGATGCGCAGCCCGGCGTACCCCAGCAGGCCGAACAGGGCGACCACCACGAGGGTGCCCATGAGCCCGAGCTCCTCGCCGATGATGGAGAAGATGAAGTCGCTCTCGGCGTGCGGCACCCAGGCCCACTTCTGCCGGCTGCTGCCCAGGCCGAGGCCGAACCACCCGCCGGAGCCCATCGCGATGCGGCCCTGCATCGCCTGGTAGCCCGAGCCCTGGGCGTTCTGCTCCGGGTCGAGGAAGCCGAAGATGCGCTCCAGCCGGTACGGCTCGACCGCGATCATTATGCCGGTGGCGAGCGCGGCCACGCCCATCACCCCGGCGAACAGCCGTACCGGGACGCCGACCACCCACAGCAGGGCGAGGAAGATCAGCAGCAGCACGATCGTGGTGCCGAGGTCGCTGCCGAGCATGACGAGCAGCGCGAGGATCACGGTGCCGGGCAGCAGCGGGATGAGCAGGTTGCGCCACTCGATCATCCCGCGCCGCGCCTTGCGGGCGAGCAGGTCGGCCCCCCACAGCACCAGGCCGAGCTTGGCGGGCTCGGAGGGCTGCAGGTAGAACGGGCCGATGTCGATCCACCGCTGCGCGCCGAGCTGGGAGGTGCCGACGAACAGCACCATGAGCAGGCCCAGGATCGACAGCATCATCAGCGGGTAGCCGGCGAGCCGGAAGAACCGGGGCGGCAGCCGGGAGCACACCCACATGATCGGCACGCCGATCGCCGCCGAGATCGACTGCTTGAGGAACCAGTGGAACGGGGTCCCGGTCTCCTGGATCGCCTCGATGCTCGACGCCGACAGCACCATGAGCAGCCCGAGCGCGAGCAGCAGCATGCTGCACCCGAGCACCAGGTAGTACGACGTGAGCGGCCGGTTGAGCAGCTCGCGCAGCCCGGAGGCCGCCTGGCGGGTACGCGCACGGCCGCCCGCCGGCCCCGCGGGCGCGGGGTCGGCCGCCGGTCGCCTCCGGGTCGCCTGCGCGGCGCCCCGGGCGCGCGGGGGCGGCTCCTCGGTCACCCGGCCCTGCCCCCTCCGGTGGTCTCCTGGGCGCCCTCGCCGGCCTCCCCGCCCGGGCCGTCCTCCCGGTACCCGGGCAGCCGCCGCACCGCCCGCGCGAACGCCTCGCCGCGCTCGATGTAGCTGGAGAACATGTCGAACGACGCCCCGGCCGGGGCGAGCAGCACGGTGTCGCCGGGCGAGGCGAGCCGGGCGGCCTCCGCCACGACACGGTCCATGACGTCAGTGTGGTCCCCGGAGACCTCGACCACGGGGACTTTCGGGGCGTGTCGCGCCAATGCGTCACGGATCACGGCCCGGTCGGCGCCGATCAGCACCGCGCCGCGCAGCCGCGGGGCGGCCCGCCGTACCAGGTCGTCGACGTCGGCGCCCTTGAGCAGGCCCCCGGCGATCCACACGATCGACGGGTAGGCGGCGAGCGAGGCGGCCGCCGCGTGCGCCTGGGTGGCCTTGGAGTCGTCGACGTAGTCGACCCCGTCCACCTTGGCCACGTGCATGATCCGGTGCGGGTCGGGCTTGAAGTCGCGCAGCCCCTGCCGCACCGCCTCGGGCGGCACGCCGTACGCCCGGGCGAGCGCGGCCGCGGCGAGCGCGTTCGCCACGTTGTGCGGGGCGAACGGGCGCACGTCGGCGAGCTCGGCGAGCTCGGCGGCGTTGCGCACCGGGTCGTCGGTGAACGCCCGGTCCACGAGCAGGTCCTCCACCACCCCGAGCTGGCCGGGGCGGGGCACGTCGAGGGTGAAGCCGACCACGCGCCGGTCGGCCCGGTCCCGGTACGGCGCGGCGAGCCGGGTCGGCCACTCGTCGTCGGCGTTGTGCACGATCACCGGCGCCCGCTCGTACAGCGTGCCCTTGACCCGGACGTACTCCTCGAGTGAGCCGTGCCAGTCGAGGTGGTCGGGGGCGACGTTGAGGATCGCGGCGGCCCGCGGGGCGAGGCTGCGCGACCAGTGGAGCTGGAAGCTCGACAGCTCCACGGCGAGCACGTCGTACGGCCCGCGCACCGCCTCGACGATCGGGGCGCCGACGTTGCCCACCGCGACGGTCTTGCGCCCGGCCGCGGCGAGCATGGCGGCGAGCATGCGCACCGTCGTGGTCTTGCCGTCGGTGCCGGTCACCGCGAGCCAGGGCGCGGCGGCGGGGGGCCGCATCCGCCAGGCGAGCTCGACCTCGCCGATCACCTCGACGCCCGCGGCCGCGGCGGCGGTGAGGAACGGGTGGTCCGGCCGCCAGCCCGGCGAGGTGACCACGAGGCCGGTGCCCTCCGGGGGCCCGGACGGCTCGCCGAAGACGACCTCGATCCCGGCCGCGGCGAGCTCGGCGGCGAGCGCGCGCTGCCGCTCTCCGTCCCGCGCCTCCACGACCACCACGCGGTCGCCCTCGGCGGCGAGCGCGCGGGCGGCGGCGGCGCCCGACACCCCCAGCCCGGCGACGCACACCGTCCGCGCCGACTCACGTCCCACGTTCACGCCCCCCTGTCCGTCTCGCTGTGCGGATCCGTCCGCCGCAGCGCGTCCCACGTGCGCCCCTCCGGGCGCGCCCTGTACCACTGCGCCCCTCCGGGCGCACGGTACCGCCCGCGCGCCCGGTCACGCGTTCGGCATCCACTCGACGTAGAAGATGCCGAGGCCGAGGGCGACGCAGAGCGCGGAGATCAGCCAGAACCGGACCACGATCGTGGTCTCCGCCCAGCCCGACAGCTCGAAGTGGTGCTGCAGCGGCGCCATGCGGAACACCCGCCTGCCGGTCATCTTGAAGAACCCGACCTGGATGATCACCGAGAGGGTGATGAGCACGCACAGGCCGGCGAGGATGACGAGGAGCAGCTGGGTGCGGGTGGTCACCGCGAGCCCGGCGAGCACGCCGCCGAGCGCGAGCGAGCCGGTGTCACCCATGAAGATCTTCGCCGGCGGCGCGTTCCACCACAGGAAGCCGAGGAGCGCGCCGAGCACCGCCGCCGCGACCACGGCGAGGTCGAGCGGGTCGCGCACCCAGTAGCAGCCCTTGCCGAGCATGCTGGTGCAGCTGTTGCGCAGCTGCCAGTTGCCGATGATCACGTACGCCACGAGCACCAGGCAGGTGGCGCCCGAGGCGAGCCCGTCGAGGCCGTCGGTGAGGTTCACCGCGTTGGAGAAGCCCACGATGAGGAAGAGCACCCAGATCGTGAAGAACACGATCCCGATCGACGGGCCGAAGTCGCGCAGGAACGACAGCCGCGGCACCGCGGGCGTCACGCCGTACCCGTTGGGGAAGCGGACCACGAGCACGGCGAAGATCGCGCCGACGATGAGCTGGCCGAGCGCCTTTGCGCCGCTGCGCAGGCCGAGGCTGCGCTGCTTGTAGATCTTGATGAAGTCGTCGACGAAGCCCACCACGGCGAGCCCGGCCATGAGCAGCAGCACGAGCACCGCGGACGCCGTCGGCGGCGTCCAGGTGGCGAGGTGGGCGGCGGCGAAGCCGAGGATCGCGGCGAGCACGAACACCGTGCCGCCCATCGTGGGGGTGCCGCGCTTGTCGTGGTGGCCGCTCGGGCCCTCCTCGCGGATGTTCTGGCCGATGCCGCGGCGGGAGAAGATGCGGATCGCGAGCGGCGTGCCGATGATCGACAGGATGAGCGCGACCGCGCCGGCGATGAGGATGTCCCTCAACGCGGGTCACCCCCACCCGGCCCTTCGGCGTGGCCCTCGGCGAACCTCTCGGCGAGCACCAGCGCCTCGGCGACCCGCTCCAGACCGGCCGCCCGCGGCCCCTTGACGAGCACCACGTCGCCGGGCGCGAGCCGCCGCAGCACCTCCCGGGCCGCGGCGCCGGCGTCCGGCACGTGGAGCACCTCCCGGGTGGTGCGCGGTGGCCCGGCGTCGGGTGGCGCGACCACGGCGGTGCGGATGCCGCCCGCGCCGGAGAGCACCGGCTCGGCGTTCTCCCCCACCACGGCGAGCAGCTCCAGCCCGGCCTCGTTCGCGATGCGGCCGATCTCCTCGTTGAGCCGCGGCCCGTCGTCGCCGAGCTCGCGCAGCGCGGCGATCACGGCGAACCGGCGGCGGTGGCGCCCGATCACCGACAGCGTCTCGAAGGCGGCGCGCATCGAGTCCGGGTTGGCGTTGTACGCGTCGTTGATGATCGTGACCCCGTCGGCGCGGTCCTGCACCTCCATGCGCCAGCGGCTGCGCGGCTCGGCCGCGGACAGCTCCTCGGCGATCGTCGCCACCGGCAGGCCGAGCTCGTAGGCGACCGCGGCGGCGGCGAGCGCGTTGCTCACGGTGTGCCGGCCGTACAGGCGCAGCCGTACCGGGGCGGCGCCCGACGGGGTGCGCAGCGTGAAGGCGGCGCGGCCGCGCTCGTCGAGGGTCTCGTCCTCGGCACGGATGTCGGCGGACGCCGAGCGGCCGAACCACAGCACCCGGGCCCGGGTACGGCCCGCCATCCCGCGCACCCGCGGGTCGTCGGCGTTGAGCACGGCGACGCCGTCCTCGCCGAGCGCCTCGACGAGCTCGCCCTTGGCCCGGGCGATCGCGTCCTTGCCGCCGAACACGCCGAGGTGGGCGGTGCCGACGTTGAGCACCACGCCGATGTGCGGCGGCGCGATCCGCGCCAGGTGGGCGATGTGGCCCACCTCGCGGGCGCTCAGCTCCAGCACGAGGAAGCGGGTGCTTGCGTCGGCCCGCAGCACGGTGAGCGGGTGGCCGATCTCGTTGTTGTACGAGCCCACCGGGGCGACCGTCGGGCCGATGCGGGCGGTGAGCCGGGCGAGGAGGTCCTTGGTGGTGGTCTTGCCCGCCGACCCGGTGACGCCGATCACGGTCGTCTGCTTCAGCTCGGCCACCACCGCCGCGGCGAGGGCGCCGAGCGCGGCGACCGGGTCGCCGACGATCACGGCGGGCGCCGCGACCGGGCGGGCCGCGAGCACCGCGACGGCGCCCGCCTCGCAGGCCTGGGCGGCGAAGTCGTGCCCGTCCACCCGCTGGCCCTTGAGCGCCACGAACAACGACCCCGGCTCCGCCTCCCGTGAGTCGATCACCACGGGGCCGCGCACCTCGGCGTACGGATCGGCGATGCCCGTGAGCGCGCCGCCGGTGATCTCGGCGATCCGCCCCAACGGCAAGGGGATCATGAGTCTTCCCTACTCTCCATATGTCTGCTCCGGGCTCATCCGGCCGGATGTGGCTCCGGACCGCGCCCCGTCCCGGCTTGGCGGCGCCGGGCGATCGCGGCGGCGACGGCCTCGCGATCGTCGAAGGGCAGGATCTCGCCGCCGACGTACTGGCCCTGCTCGTGGCCCTTGCCCGCCACCACGACCACGTCGCCGGGGCGGGCGCGTGCGATCGCCAGTTCGATGGCCTGCGCGCGGTCCGGCTCTATGATCACATGTGCGCGTTCCTGCCGGGGCACGCGCACGGCCCCGTCGAGCATCTCCGCGAGGATGCGCAGGGGGTCCTCGCTGCGCGGATTGTCGCTGGTGAAGATCGCGACATCGGCGAGCCGGGCGGCCGCCTCGCCCATCATCGGGCGCTTCGCCCGGTCGCGGTCGCCGCCGCAGCCGAGCACGACGGTGAGCCGGTTCGCGGTGACCTCGCGCAGCGAGCGGAGCACCGACTCCACCGCGGCGGGCTTGTGCGAGTAGTCGACGATCGCCTGGAAGTCGCCGTCGGTCGGGACGCGCTCCATGCGGCCGGGCACGCCGCGCAGCGTGGCCACGCCGTGCACCGCGGTCTGCAGCGGCAGCCCCGCCTCCACCAGCGCGACGATCGCCCCCAGGGCGTTGGCGACGTTGAACGGGCCGGGCAGCGCGACGGTCGCGTCCGCCTCCACCCCGCCGGGGCCGATCACCCGGAACGTGCTGCCGTCCGCGCCGAGCCGTACGTCGGCGGCGCGCCAGTCGGCCTCGGGCGCGCCCTGCGCGGAGAACGTGGTGAGCGGGATCTTGGCGATGCCGGCGAGCTCCCGGCCCCGGTCGTCGTCGACGTTGACCACGCCGACCCGGCTCATCTCGGGGGTGAACAGCCGGGCCTTGGTGGCGAAGTACTCGTCCATGTCGCGGTGGAAGTCGAGGTGGTCCTGCGACAGGTTGGTGAACAGCGCCACATCGTAGACCACCCCGCCGACCCGGCCGAGCGCGAGCGCGTGGCTGGAGACCTCCATCGCGGCGGCGGTGACGCCGCGCTCGCGCATGAGGGCGAACAGGCCGTGCAGGTCGCTCGCCTCGGGCGTGGTGAGCGAGGCCGCGAACCGCTCCTCGCCGACCCGGATCTCCACCCCGCCGACCAGGCCGGTGCGGTGCCCGGCGGCGCGCAGCGCGGCCTCCAGCAGGTAGGTGGTGGTGGTCTTGCCCGCGGTGCCGGTCACGCCGATCAGCAGCAGCGACCCGGCCGGATCGCCGTACACCCACGCCGCGACCCGGCCGAGCACGGCCCGCGGGTCCGGCACCACGAGCACCGGCACGCCGGTGCGCGCGGCGGCCTCGCGGCCGTCCGGGTCGGTGAGGATGGCGACGGCGCCGGCGGCGACCGCCTGGCCGGAGAACCAGGCGCCGTGCGCGCTGCGGCCGGGCAGGCCGACGTACAGGTCGCCGGGCCGTACCCGGCGCGAGTCGATGCACACGCCGGTGACGGTGGCGAGCGGCGCCCGGTCCGAGCCGGCGGGCGCACCGAGCAGGTTCGCCAGGCCCGACAGCGGCCGGGGCGGGTTCGTCGCGGGTCGCATCATGGTCGACGGGGGACGCACGGGCGAGAGCGTACCGCTCCGCGTCGTCATTCGGCGTGAAGCCGCATCGGAGGCGGCGTGGTTCCGGTCGGCGGGATCTTCTGGGTCTTCAGCGCGAACGTCATGACGGTCTTGAACACCGGGGCGGCGATCTGGCCCCCGTGGTAGTTGTCCCGGTCCTTGGGGTCCTGGATGACGGCGAGCACCACCAGGCGCGGCGCGTCCGCGGGCGCGAACCCGACGAAGGTGGCCGTGTAGCCGCAGTAGCCCCGGCAGCTCTCGTCGTACCGCTGCGCGGTGCCGGTCTTGCCCGCCACGCGGTAGCCGTCGATGTGGGCGAGCTTACCGGTTCCGCCCTCGCCCACGGCGGCCTCGAGCATGAGCGCGAGGTCCTTGGCGGTGCGCTCGCTGATCACGCGGGTGCGCCTGCCGGGCGCGGCGGGCGTGAAGTCCCTGCCCTTGCCGGTGCCCGCGACGATCCGCGGGGTGACCCGCACGCCGCCGTTGGCGATCGTCTGGTACACGCTCGCCATCTGCAGCGCGGTCACCGCCAGGCCCTGGCCGAACGCGACCGTGCAGCGCTGGCTGCCCGACCAGGTGTCCCACTTCGGGAGCAGCCCGGCCTCCTCGCCGGGGAAGCCGCCGCCGGTCCTCGCGCCGAACCCGAACGCGCGCAGCGCGTCGTACAGGGCGCGGTCGCCGATCCGGTTCGCGACCATGATCGTGCCGACGTTGCTCGACCGGGCGAGCACCCCGGTGAAGGTGTACGGCCGGACCGGGTGGTGCTCGGCGTCCTCGATGACGCGGTCGGCGCAGCGGATGCGGTCGGCGACCCGCATCACGGTCTCCGGGCGCACCGCGCCCGCCTCGAGCGCGGCCGCGGCGGTGATCACCTTGCCGGTGCTGCCGGGCTCGAACACCTCGCTCACCGCCCGGTTGACGTGGTTGCGGACCGGCTCGTCCCGCCAGCGGCTCAGGTTGAGCTCCGGGGCGTTCGCCATGGCGAGCACGTCGCCGGTGCGCACGTCCATCACGATCACGCTGCCGCTGCGGGCGCCGGTCGCGGCCACCTGGTCGGCGATCGCCTTCTGCGCCGCCCACTGGATGTCGTGGTCGATGGTGAGGCGGACGTCGCGCCCGTCCACCGGCGGCTGCTGCGAGCTGCGGGTGGTGGGGATGCGCAGGCCGTTCGCGCCGACCTCGACGCTCTGCCGGCCGTCCCGGCCGCGGAGCACCTCGTCGTAGGCGGCCTCGATGCCGGACAGGCCCTTGCCGTCGTCGCCGACGAAGCCCATGAGGCTGCCGGCGAGGTCGTCGCCCGGGTAGAGGCGGCTGTAGCGGGGCTTGGCGCCCACGCCCGCGAAGCCGCGGCCGAGGATGCGCTTGGCCACGTCGGGGGCGGCGTCGCGGGCGACGACGAGGTAGCGCCTGTCGGTCTGGGCGAGCTTGTCGTCGATCTCCTTGCGGGGTTTGCCGAGCTCCTTGGCGAGGGTCTCGGCGACCTCGGCGCGGCGGGCCGGGTCGACGGCGGCCGGGTCGACGTAGATCTCGCGGGCCTCGGTGGTCATGGCGAGCGGGCGCCCCTTGACGTCGGTGATCGCGCCGCGGCGGGCGGGCAGCCGCTCCGGCTGGACCCGCTGCTGGGCGGCCTTCGCCTCGTAGACCTTGGAGTCGAGGCCCTGGAGCTGGACGAGCCGCCCGGCGAACAGCGACAGCACGACCGCCATGCCGATCAGCCCGATGTTGATCCGGCGGCCGGGGTTGCCGAGCCGTACGATCGCGGGCGGGCGCGGCGGCGGGCCCTGCGGCGGCCGGGGCGCGCCGGGCCCCCCGTTCCCCCGGGGACGGCGCGGAGCGCCCGCGTCACGGCCCCCGTCACGCAGGTCGCGCCCGGGCCGCGGGGCACGCCGGGCCCGGTCGGCGCGCGGCTCGCGCCCCGCACCGGGGGCGCCGCCGGGCACGCCGTCGCGCGGGTCGCGCCCGGGCGGGGCCGCGCCGCGGGCCCGCTCGCGGGGCGTGCGGGGCACGCCGCGGCGCGCGCGGTCGTCGCCGCGCGGGCGGGCGGGACCGTCCGGCCCGGCCGTGCCGTCCGGGCGTCCCGGGACGCCGTCGGGGCGGCGCGGGCGCCGTACCGGGCCGTGCGGATCGCGCCGGCCCGCACCGGGGCCGCCGGGGCCCCGGCGCCCGCCGGTGCCACGGCCGGGTCCCGCGCCACGGCCGTCGCCGTCTCTCACCGGGCAGGCCTCCTAGCGGGACGGCGCCGGGGTGATGAACTCGGGCGCCGAGTCGTCCGGGTACACCCCGTACCTGCGCGCCTCCCGGTCGAGGTTGGCCGCGCTCTCCAGCCGGGCGTTGGCGTTCCGCGTGCGCTCCTGCTGCTCCGCGATCCGGCGGTTCTCCTCGCGCAGCTCGCTCGCCCGGAAGGACTCCTGCGCGAGCACGATGTTGAGCAGCAGCAGGCTGATCAGGCCGCCGCACAGCAGGCCGACCAGCAGCAGCACGAACGGCGCGCGCGGCGGGCGGGTGCGGCCGACGGAGCGGGGCCGGCCGGGGCGTGCGGCCGCCGCGGGCGCGGCCGTCTCGCGGCCGGGCCGCGGCGCCGGGGCGCGCCGCGGGCGGGCCTGGTCCGGGCGCGGCCGCGCCGGGGCCTCCCGTACGGCGCGCTCCCCCGCCCGGGTGCGCGCCCGCGCGTCCGCGGCCGTGGTCCGTGCCGCCGCCTGGCGGGCACGCCGCGCCGCCGGGGCGCCGCTCGCCGTGGCACGCCGGTCCCGGCGGGCCGCCTCGCCCGCGACCTGCGCGCCGCGCTCGAGCAGGGGCGTCCGCCGGGTGGCGGTGCCGCGCCTGACCTCGCTGTCCGTCTTCATCCTTGGCGGATCCTTTCTGCCGCCCGCAACCGGGCCGAGGCGGACCGCGGGTTGCGGGTCACCTCTTCGTCGGTGGGAAGCTCGGCCCCCCTGGTCAGGAGGCGGAACGTCGGCTGGTGTGCCGGCAGGGGGACCGGCAACCCCTCGGGGCTGGTGTCCTTGGTCCGTGCCGCGAGGATCCGCTTCACGAGCCGGTCCTCGAGTGAGTGGTAGGCGAGCACGACCACGCGCCCGCCCACGGCGAGCGCGTCGAGCGCGGCGGGGAGCGCGCGCTCCAGCGCGGCGAGCTCCCCGTTCACCTCGATACGCAACGCCTGGAACGTCCTCTTGGCCGGATTGCCACCGGTTCGCCGGGTCGCCGCGGGGATCGCCTCGCGGACGATCTCGGCGAGACGCGACGTGGAGGTGATGGGCCGCCGGGCGCGTTCCCGGGCGATCGCCTGGGCGATGCGCGCGGCGAACCGCTCCTCGCCGTAGTCGCGCAGCACCCGGGTGAGCTCGGCGACGGGGTAGGTGTTGACGACGTGCTCGGCGGTGAGCTCCTGCTCGGGATCCATGCGCATGTCGAGCGGGGCGTCGTAGGAGTAGGCGAAGCCGCGTTCGGGCTCGTCGAGCTGCGGGCTCGACACGCCGAGGTCGAACAGCGCCCCGTGGATCCGCTCCCGGCCGGTACGGCGGAGCACGTCGGGAAGCTCGTCGGAGACCGCCCGCACGATCGTCACGCGATCCTCGTACGGGGCGAGGCGCGATGTGGCGCGGGCGATGGCGTCCGGATCGCGGTCGATGCCGATGAGGTGGAGCCGGGGGTGGGCGGCGAGCAGCGCCGCGGCGTGCCCGCCGAGGCCGAGGTTGGCGTCGACGATCACGGCGTCCGGAGCGGAGGCCACGGGCGCGAGCAGCTCGAGCACACGATCGAGCATGACCGGGACGTGCCCGCTCTGCTCGATGTGTCCGGAACGCATGCCGTAGCCCCCCTTTTCGCGTATCCGTGACTCGGTCCCCCCGTCGGCCCCCACCTGAAAACGTCGTTCAGCCGGCGCCGGGCGGGCCACACCCAAGCGGCCGCCGCAAGGCGGCCGGCGGCGTCGCCTCCCTCGCCAGGCGCGGCTTGCGCGCCCCGAATCGTCCGGCCAGGTCCCCATCCGCGTCCTCGTGCTCACGTCCGCCACCTGACACCGGGGAAGGTGCATCAGCTGACGGATCCGTCCCGTCGCTCCGGCGCGAACCCGGAGACCGAAGGAGCGGGTGGAGACCTCGCCGAACGACGTTCTCACCGACGGGTGACCGTGATCTACAGGACTCCGGGCAGCACCTCCTCCGACAGTTCGGCGAACGCCTGCTCCTGGTCGGCCAGGTACCTCTCCCACGCCTGGGCGTCCCAGATCTCGAGCCGGGTGTTTGCGCCGATCACCGCGCAGTCCCGGCGCAGCCCGGCGTACTCGCGCAGATGCTGCGGGATCGTGATCCGCCCCTGCTTGTCGGGCACCTCGTCCGACGCTCCGGCGAAGAAGACCCGGCTGTAGTCACGGACGGCCTTGGCGGTCACGGGCGCGGTGCGCAAAGCCTCGGTGATGCGCTGGAACTCCTCTATGGGAAACACATAGAGGCAACGCTCCTGGCCCTTGGTGATCACCAGACCCTCCGCCAGCTCCTCACGGTACTTCGCCGGCAGGAACAGCCGTCCCTTGTCGTCCAGACGCGGATGGTGAGTGCCGAGAAACATCGGCGCCACCTCCCGTGTCCGGTGGAGTACTCAGCGCTGTGGCACCGGCCCTCCACTGCGCACCACCATACTCCACATCTCCCCACCGTCAACCGTTTCACACGCCTCACTCGCGCATTTTCCGCGACGTTTTCCCAGGTCAGCGGGGGTGGTGCGGAGTGGAGCGGGGCGCGGCGCCCATCGCGCGCACGGCGTGTCGCACCGTTGCGGCGAAACCGGCGCGATGCCCGATTTGACAAATGCGCCGGGACGCGGCCCGGACCGCCCCGCCGCGCTGGCGGCCCGGCGCCGGCGGCGGCGCAGGGCCCGGCCGGCGCCACCGGACGCCCGGCACGGCGCCCGCGGCCCGTCCGCCGCGCGGGGAACCGCGAACGTTTCGCCGGCTCCGGCCGTCTGACAAAGACGGCGGAAACCCCCTACCAGGACGTACGGCACCGCCCGTGTGGCGCGCGAGAACCGGGGACCGTTCGCCTCACCTTCATCCGCAAACCACAGCAATGTGGATGAGGGTTCCATAAAGTCGTCTCGGGACCCGCCGAGACGTAGGGTCGGTACATGTAGATGGAAAAGGATTCGCAAGGCGCCGTACCACACCGTCTTGCGGGATCTCACGGGGAGGCCCGGTGGCGATTACTCACGATGTCGGCGACCGGCTGGAGGAGCTCGCCTCCACCGCGAACCGGATCCGCGAGGCGATCGAGTCCGTGATCGAGGGCAAGAGCGCCGCCGTCCGGCTCACCCTCACCGTGCTGCTCGCCGAAGGCCACCTGCTCATCGAGGACGTGCCCGGCGTCGGCAAGACGATGCTCGCCAAGGCGCTCGCCCGCTCGATCGACTGCTCGGTGCGGCGGGTGCAGTTCACCCCGGACCTGCTGCCCAGCGACATCACCGGGGTGAGCGCCTACAACCAGCGGACCCGGGAGTTCGAGTTCAAGCCCGGCCCGGTGTTCGCGAACATCGTGGTCGGCGACGAGATCAACCGTGCCTCCCCCAAGACGCAGTCCGCGCTGCTGGAGTGCATGGAGGAGCGGCAGGTGACCGTGGACGGCCACACCTACCACCTCGAGCCGCCGTTCATGGTGATCGCCACCCAGAACCCGATCGAGATGGAGGGCACCTACCCGCTCCCCGAGGCCCAGCGGGACCGGTTCACCGCGCGCATCGCCATGGGCTACCCGGAGCCCGCCGCCGAGCTGGAGATGCTCGACGTGCACGGCGGCACCTCGCCGCTCGACAAGCTGCAGCCGGTCGCCACCACCACCGAGGTGCGCGAGCTGATCGAGACCGTGCGCGCGGTGTACGTCGCCCCCGCGATCAAGCGGTACGCGATCGACCTGGTCAGCGCCACCCGCACCACCCCGGAGCTGCGCCTGGGCGCCTCGCCCCGGGCCACCCTGCAGCTCGTGCGGGCCGCGCGGGCGCACGCCGCGCTGTCCGGGCGCGACTACGTCATCCCCGACGACCTGCAGGACCTCGCCGTGCCCGTGCTCGCCCACCGGCTGCTGCCCAGCGTCGAGGCGCAGGGCCAGCGGCGGATGCCCGAGCAGGTGCTCGCCGACCTGGTGCGCACGGTCCCGGTGCCGGAGACGCATCCGGGATCGCGGCGGTGACCACCGGGCTCCGCGCGCTGACGCCGCGGGGCAGGTCGTTCCTCGCCTCCGGCGTGGCCGCGCTGCTGTGCGCCTTCCTCTTCGGCGAGCACGACCTGCTGCGCGTGGCCGTGCTCATCATCGCGCTGCCGCTGCTCGCGGCCATGGTGGTGGCGCGCACCCGGTACCGGCTGGGCTGCGCCCGGCGGCTGTTCCCCACCCGGGTCGCGGTGGGCAACGACGCCACGGTGACGCTGCGGCTGGAGAACGTCACCCGGCTGCCGACCGGGCTGCTGCTCATCGAGGACACGCTGCAGTACGCGCTCGGCGCGCGCCCCCGGTTCGTGCTCGACCGGGTGGAGCCGCGCGGCGTGCGCGAGATCGACTACAAGGTGCGCTCGGACCTGCGCGGCCGGTTCGCCATCGGCCCGCTGTCGGTCCGCATCACCGACCCGTTCGGGCTGGTCGAGCTCACCCGGTCGTTCACCATCACCGACACGCTCGTGGTCACCCCCGAGGTGGCGGCCCTGCCGCGGGTGCCGCTGTCCGGCGAGTGGGCCGGCGGCGGCGAGAGCCGTACCCGCAGCGTGGCGGTGGCCGGGGACGACGACGTGGCACCGCGCGAGTACCGGCACGGCGACGACCTGCGCCGGGTGCACTGGCGCTCCACCGCCCGGTACGGCGAGCTCATGGTGCGCCGCGAGGAGCAGCAGTGGCAGAGCCGCGGCGCGCTGCTGCTCGACACCCGCAGGCACGCCCACCGCGGCGAGGGCCCCCGCTCCTCGTTCGAGACGGCGGTGTCGGCCGCGGCGTCGATCGGCGTGCACCTCGCCCGCGAGGGACTCGGGCTGCGCCTCGTCACCGACCTCGGCCCGCAGCACCTCGCCGCCGACGGCGCCGGCCACGGGCTGCTCGACGCGCTCGCGGTGGTGCGGGAGAGCCCGGCGCGGTCGCTGGAGCTCGGCGTCGCGGCGCTGCGGCAGGGCGGCGGCGACGGGCTGATCGTGGCGGTGCTCGGCGCGCTCGACGAGACCGACGCCCGGGCCCTCGCCCGGCTGCGGCACGGCGGCATGACCGGCGTGGCCGTGCTGCTCGACGTCGCCACCTGGCGGCCGGGCGGCCGCCCCGAGGACGAGGAGGCGGTCCGGGCGGCGGGCACGGTGCTCGCCTCCGCGGGCTGGCGGGTGGTCCGCCTGCCCGCCGGCGTGCCGCTCGCCGCGGTGTGGCCGCAGGCCGGCCGGTCCGCCGTGCAGCCGAGCCCGATCAGCGGAGGTGCGGCATGAGGCTCCCCCTCGCGTCCGGCCTCGCCACCGGCGCGGTCGCGCTCACCCTCTACCCGCTCTTCCAGGGCGGCGCGTGGTTCTGGTCCGGGCTGGCGGTGCTGATCGCGGTGACCGGGGTGGGCGTGCTCGCCTCCCGGTTCACCCTCGACCGGCGGCTCGTGCCGGTGCTGCAGCTCGCCGCGCTCGGGCTCGTGCTCACCTGGATCTTCGCCGGGGACCACGCCTGGGGCGGGGTGGTGCCGACCCGCGACTCGGCGTACGCGCTGTGGCTGCTGCTCGTCGCGGGGTTCGAGGACATCCAGCGGTACGCGGCGCCGGTTCCCGCCGAGACCGGGATCACCCTGCTCACCGCGGGCGGCGTCGGGCTGATCGCGATCCTCGTCGACGTGTTCGCGGTACGGCTGCGCCGCGCCGCCCTCGCCGGGCTGCCGCTGCTCGCGCTGTTCAGCGTGCCCGCCGCGGTGATCAGCGACCCGATCGCGTGGCCGGTCGTGATGATCGCCGCGCTCGGCTACATCGGCCTGCTGCTGTCGGACGGCCGGGAGCGCATCGGGCGGTGGGGGCGCGCGGTGCCGGTGCGCCGCGCGTACCGGCCGGCCGCCTCCGCCGCGCCCGGGTCGTACGCGGCGAACAGCGCGCCGTTCCGGCTGTCCGGCAAGCGCATCGGGTTCGCCGCGATCGTCCTGGCGATCCTGGTGCCGGCGCTCGTGCCGACGCTCGAGCCCGACCCGCTGTTCGGGTTCGGGGCCGGGGGCGGGCCCGGCGGGCGCGGCAACACGATCACCATCCCGAACCCGGTCGCGGGCATGCGCGGCCAGCTCACCCAGGACGAGAACGCCACCGTCCTCACCTACACCACCTCCGACGGCCGGCCCCGCTACCTGCGGCTGTGGTCGCTCGACCAGTTCGACGGCGAGGAGTGGGGCATGTCGAGCCCGCGCGGGCGGCCCGAGGACCGCGTCTCGGAGGGCCCGCTGCCCCGGCCGCCCGGCCTCGGCTCGACGGTGCGGACCGAGCGGGTGGAGACGCGGGTCACGATGAGCGAGGACATCGCGCGGCTGCACTTCCTGCCGCTGCCGTACCCGCCGACCCTGGTGGAGGTGGAGGGCGACTGGCGGGCCGACCAGACCACGCTCATGGTGTTCTCCACCCGCCAGGAGGCGCGCGGCCTCACCTACCGGGTGATCAGCGACGAGCCCCGGCCCACCCCCGAGCTGCTGGAGCGGGCCGGACCGGCGCCCGCCGACGTCGTCGACCGGTACCTGCGGCTGCCGGCCGACCTGCCCCCCGAGATCGCCCGGCTGGCGCGCCGGGTGACCCGGGACGCGCCCACGCCGTACGCGAAGGCGGTCCGGCTGCAGGAGTGGTTCACCAAGGACGGCGACTTCACCTACAGCCTCGCCACCCGGGGGCAGAGCAACTCCGCGCTGGTCGACTTCCTCATCCGCAACCGGACCGGGTACTGCGAGCAGTTCGCCGCGGCGATGGCGGTGATGGCCCGGGTGCTCGACATCCCCTCGCGGGTCGCGATCGGCTACACCGGCGGCACCCGGGTCGGCCAGGGCTGGCAGGTCGGCACGCACGACGCGCACGCCTGGCCGGAGCTGTACTTCGAGGGGGTCGGCTGGCTGCGCTTCGAGCCCACCCCGGCGGGCGCGTTCGGCCAGGGCACCGCCGTGGCGCCCGACTACTCCGAGCCGTCCACCCCGGCCGGCGGCGGGGGGCGGGACACCACCCAGTCCGACGAGCCGACCACCACGCCGGAGGAGAGCGAGCAGACCGGCGAGCCCGGCCAGACGCAGCGCAACCCGCGCGAGCTCGACCAGGGGTTCGGCGCGCTGCCCGTCGAGGTGGACGAGGGCATGCCGCTCGCCGCCAGGATCGGCATCGGCGCGGCGGCGCTGCTGCTCGTCGCGCTGCTCCCGGCGGCCTGGCGCGTGCTCGTCCGGCTGCGCCGCCGCCGCGCCTGGACCACGCCGCCGGCCGTGCCCGGCGGCGGTACGGCCGGCGCGGCCGGAGGCCGGGTGGCGGACGCGGGGGCCGGGCGTGCGGGCGGCACCCGCCGGGCGGCGGTGCACGCCGCGTGGGCCGAGCTGTGTGACGTGCTGTACGACCTCGGCCTGGCGCGGCAGGCGAGCGAGAGCCCGCGGGCGCTCGCCCGGCGGCTCACCGAGCAGTACGACCTCGACGCGGAGGCGGCCGCCGCGGTGCACCGGATCGCGTACGCCGAGGAGCGGCTGCGCTACGCCCCCGACCCGGGGCGCGAGGCCCCGCACCGGGACGACATCCGCCGGGTACGGCGCGCCCTCGCCGCCACGGTGCCGCGACGGCGGCGGGTGCGCGCGGTGCTCGCACCGCCCTCGACGCTGCGCCGGCTGCGCGGCCTCGGCGAGGGCATCCTCGACGCGTTCGACCTGCTGGAGAACATCCGGCCGCGCCGCCGCCGTCCGGAATCACGGGAGGCGTCCGAGGCCGGCCGCTCCGGCCGGGTCCTCACCCGGGCGGGCCGCTGACGGGCGCGCCCTGCCGGCGGCGCGTCCCGCGGGCAACGCGATCAGGCCGCGGACGGCCGGGCGGGGCGGGTGCGGGCACGGCGAGGCCCGCCCGTGGGATGAGCGATCACCGGCCGCGGCGGTTCCTCCGGGCCGGTCCCGTGTCATGCCCGATCCGTGCCGTGCCGCGGGAGGGGTGCGGTCACGCTCCCGCCGGCACCCTGCCCATGACAAGGCGGCGGACCGCTCCAACGGCCCGCCGCGACGCGAACGGTTCGGTCCGAGCGCATGCTGTGCGGGCCCGAGGGCCGGCCGGGCCCACGGGCCGCCGCCCGGTGGCCGTCCGCGGGACGCTCAGCGCTCCTCGTGACGGCGGCGCCAGCGCTCCTCCATGCGCTCCATGAAACCGGGGCGGCCGGCACGCCGGCCCGGCCGGCCCGCCGGCCCGGCCGGGTCGGCGGCGAATCCGTTCATGCGCTTCCAACTGGACAGGCCCCACAGCGACGTGGCGAGCATGACCACGAAGCCGCCCACCCCCAGCGCGACACCGAGCGGGGTGAGCGGTGTCACCACGCCCACCATCAACAGCACGACACCGAGCACGAACCCGATCGAGGCCTTGATCAGACGGCGCTTGTAGTGGTTGCGCGGATCAGTGGTGCGAACGGCGTTGGCCCATTTCGGGTCCTCGGCGTAGAGGGCCTGCTCGATCTGGTCGAGCAAGCGCTGCTCGTGCTCAGAGAGCGGCACGGCGCCTCCCAAGGACGGCCCCAGTACGGGGAAGACGGCAACGGACGACACGGGGTGTCCGAACCTCGCGGTCGGTTATCCCCAGAATACGAGGCTGCAGACGCAGGCGAAAGAAAACGTCCAACCCAGACCAAACCGGTGGTGACGACACGAACCCATTCCACCAAATGGGCCCGGGTGCCCCGGCCGCGGGACCCGGTTCGCATGTCACCGCCTCCCGGCGCCTGCGCGACGTCATACCTCCATTCCATCAAACGATGCGACGATCCTGCTCGTTCACCTCCGCGTCGGCCTCGTCCGGAACCGGCCGCAGCAGCGAGGCGGGCCGGACCGCGCCGCTGCCGAACCGGCGCGCCACGGCGTCCATCGCCCGCTCCGCCTCGCGCCACCCGGTCTCCCGCTCGCCCAGGGTGAGCTGGTGCGTCGCGGTCTCGGCGGGGCGCAGGTTCTCCGCGCGGACGCCGACCAGGCGCAGCCGTACCCGCTCCAGGCCCGCGGCGGCGTACAGCTCGCGGGCGGTGGCGTAGATCTCCTGGCCGACGTCGGTGGGCTCGCGCAGGGTGCGGGAGCGGGTGATGGTGGTGAAGTCGGCGCGCCGCAGCTTCACGCTCACCGTGCGGGCCACCTGGCCGGCGGCGCGCAGCCGCGCCGCGACCCGCTCGGACAGGCGCAGCAGCTCGCGCCGGATCTCGTCCGGGTCGACAATGTCGTACGGGAAGGTCTCCTCGGCGCCGATGCTCCGGTCCGGCACGTGCGGCGTCACCCGCCGCTCGTCGCGGCCCCAGGCGAGCTCGGCGAGGTGCTCGCCGACCGCGCCGAACTCGCGCCGCAACGTGGCCACCGGCACCTGGGCGAGGTCGCCGACGGTGCGGATGCCGAGCCGGGCCAGCGCCTGCTCGGTGCGCTCCCCCACGCCCCACAGCGCCGCCACCGGGAGCGGGTGGAGGAACTCCAGGACCCGGTCGACCGGGACGACGAGCATGCCGTCGGGCTTGCACTGGCGGGAGGCGAGCTTGGCGACGAGCTTCGTGCTCGCCACCCCGACCGAGCAGGTGATGCCGTGCCGCTCGGCCACCTGCTCGCGCAGCAGCGCCGCGATCCGCGCCGGGCCGCCGAGCCTGCGGCGGGCACCCGCGACGTCGAGGAACGCCTCGTCGGTGGAGAGCGGCTCGACCAGCGGCGTGATCGACCGGAACAGCTCCATGACGCCCCGGGAGACCTCGGCGTACTTGCGATGGTCCGGCGGGATGATCACCGCGTCGGGGCACAGCCGCCGCGCCCGGGTCATCGGCATCGCCGAGTGCACGCCGTACCGCCGGGCCTCGTAGGTGGCGCTGAGCACCACGCCCCGCGGTCCCGCCGCGCCGACGATGACCGGCCTGCCGCGGAGGTCGGGCCGCTCCAGCAGCTCGACGCTCGCGAAGAAGGCGTCCATGTCGACGTGGAGGATCGTGCAGCCGGTGTCGTCGGCCGCGGCCCCCCAGGGAACCGCCCGTGGCGGCATCACCTGCTTGCGCGACACGGCGCCATCCTACCCGAACAGCCGTTCGACCTGCGCGAACGGCACGTGCCTCATCCCTGGCAGGGCACCCGGGCGAGCAGGTGGAGCTGGGTGGCGACGTCGCGCAGCGCCGGGCGGGCGGCGGCCGCCTCCTCCAGTTCGATGAGCGCGTCGGCGGCCCCGGGCTCGGTGTCCACGAGGCGGCTCGGCACGAGGTCGGCGAACACGCGCACGCCGTGCGTCTCGATCACGGTGAACCCGGCCGTGGTGAGGAGCGCGGTGAGGGCGTCGCGGGTGAAGCGCCGGGGCACCGGGTCGCGGTCACCCCACCGCCCGGCCGGGTCGGTGAGCGCCCGCAGCGCCTCGTCGAACCGGCCGGCGACCGCGCGGTGCAGCACGGCGGCGACCGCGTTGGCGGCGAGCACGCTGATCACGCCGCCGGGGCGCAGCAGCCGGGCCAGCGCGGCGAGCGCGGCGGCGGGGTCCTCGACGTACTCGAGCACACTGTGGCAGAGCACGAGGTCGGCGGTGCCCGCGGGGAGCAGCTCCGCCACGTCGGCCGCGTCGCCCTGCAGGCCCCGGACGGTCACCCCGGCCTCGGCCGCCCGCCGCTCCAGGGCGGCGAGGGAGTCGGGGCTGGGGTCGACGACGGTGACCGTGTGCCCCAGCTCGGCGAGCGGGACGGCGAAGTTGCCCGTGCCGCCGCCGGCGTCGACGATGTCGAGCCGCGCGCGGCCGGTCTCGGCCACGCGCTCGGCGAGGACCGCGCGCAGCGCACTCCACACCACGGCGGTCCGTGCCGCGGGTGACGTGGCCGGCTGCCGGGTCGCGCCCTCCGTGCGCACCTTCGGTTCGCCTCCCGGTCTGATCGGAGCCTGGTTCGGCCGGTCACGGCCAGCCTACCGTCCTCGACCGGGAGGCGGGACGGCTCACAGCGCCAGCGACGGCTTGAGCTTCATGAAACGGGCGAGCAGCCCGTTGACGAAGTGCGGCGAGTCGTCGGTGGACAGCTCGGCGGCGAGGTGGACCCACTCGCTGATCACCACGCCGCCGGGGACGTCGTCGGCCCACAGCAGCTCGAAGGTGCCGGCGCGCAACACGTTGCGGTCGACCGCGGGCATGCGGTCGAGGGTCCATCCCTGGGCGTAGGTGGAGATCAGCTCGTCGATCCGCTCCCGGTGCCGGCAGACGCCCTCGACCAGGAACACCGTGTACTCGTTGATCGGCGGCTGCGCCCGCTCCTGCCGCTCGGCGAGGACCTGCGCCGGGTCCTCGCCGCGTATCTCGGCCTCGAACAGGATGTCGAGCGCGCGGCGGCGGGCCTTTCCCCGTGCGGTCACCTTCAGGCCCGGCCGAGGTACTCGCCGGTACGGGTGTCGACCTTGACCCTCTCCCCGGTCGTGATGAACAGCGGGACCTTGATCTCCGCGCCGGTCTCCAGGGTCGCGGGCTTGGTGCCGCCGGTGGACCGGTCACCCTGCACGCCGGGCTCGGTGTGGGCGATGGTGAGCTCGACCGAGGCGGGCAGTTCGACGTACAGCGGCTCGCCCTCGCTGAACGCCACCGTGACGATCTGGTTCTCCAGCATGTAGTTCGCCGCGTCACCGACGGTGGCCCGGGGAACGTGGATCATGTCGTAGGTCTCGGTGTCCATGAAGACGAAGTCGTCGCCGTCGAGGTAGGAGTACTGCATCTCCCGCTTGTCGACGGTCGCCACGTCCACCTTGACACCGGCGTTGAACGTCTTGTCCACGACCTTGCCGGTCAGGACGTGCTTCAGCTTGGTACGGACGAACGCGCCACCCTTACCGGGCTTGACGTGCTGGAACTCCACGACGGACCACAGCTCGCCGCCGTCGAGCTTGAGTACCATGCCGTTTTTGAGGTCGTTCGTCGTCGCCACTAGTCATCTCCTGGTACCGCCGCGGGGCCCTCGCATGTCAGAGGACCAACAGCTCCTTGGTCGTGCGGGTGAGCAGTTCCGGCTTGTCGCCCCGCGTCACGAGAGTGTCCTCGATACGGACGCCACCTACGCCGGGGAGGTAGACCCCCGGCTCCACGGTGATCGGAACTCGATCCTTTAGTTTACAGCCCTCGCGGTCGCACTCACCGCGCCGATCCGTCACCGCTCCCGCACGGCCGGTCCCCGTTTCCCCGGCGGAGCCGTGCCGGTCGGGGGCGAGGAACGGCTCCTCGTGGATGGCGAGGCCGACGCCGTGCCCCAGCCCGTGCTCGAACCGCTCGGCGTGGCCCGCGGCGGCGATCACGTCCCGGGCGGCGGCGTCCACCCGGTGCACCACCGCCCCGGCCCGCACCGCCTCGCGGCCGGCCCGCTGGGCCTCGCGCACCAGCTCGTACAGCTCGCGCTGCCAGTCCGCCACGGTCCCGATCGCGACCGTGCGGGTCATGTCCGCGTGGTAGCCCGCGTAGCGCGCCCCGAAGTCCATGGTGAGCAGGTCGCCGCGGGCCACCGGCCGGTCGGTGGGCGAGTGGTGCGGGACGGACCCGTTCGGGCCGCCCGCCACGATCGAGTCGAACGCGGGCTTCTCCGCGCCGAGCTCGATCATCCGGAGCTCCAGCGCGCGGGCGATCTCGCGCTCGGTCATGCCGGGCCGGATCCGCTCGATCACGTCGGCGAAGGCCTGGTCGGTGATCTCGCAGGCGGTGCGCAGCGCCGCGATCTCCGCCTCGTCCTTCACCTCCCGCACGGTCTCCACCAGCCCCTGGGTCGGCACCGGCCACTCCCCCAGCCGCCGGTAGGTCGCGACCGTCATGTGGTGCGCCTCGATGCCGACGCGCCCGCCGCGCGCGAGCTCGGCGAGGCGGCCCGCGGTGTCCCGGTGCTCGACGACCTCGACGTCCGGGCAGCGCCGCCGCGCCGCCTCGGCGTACCGGGCGTCGGTGGCGAGCACCGCGGAGCCGTCCGCGCGCACCAGCACCGCCGCGTTCGAGCTCACCAGCCCGGTGAGGTACCGCACGTTCACCGGGTCGGTGACGAGCAGCGCGTCCAGGCCGGGCCGCTCCGCGGACTCCTCGGACGTCTCGGCGTATCCGGCGAGCAGTACGGCGAGCCGTGCCCGCCGCGCGGCGTGGTCGAACTCCATGTCCCCGACTTTACGGCCTCGCCGCGATCGTCCGGAGGCGAGGTGGCGCGAAACCGCGTGCGCTCCCGCATGATCGGTGGCCCGCGGCCGCGGCCGGCCGTCGACGACGGGCGGCCGTACAAGACGAGAGGTCCGGACCGGCCGGGCGGCCGATCCGGACCTCCGCCCGGCCGGGCCGCGGGCCCGGCCGGTCAGGTCGTGATCAGGCGTGGACGTCGAACCGGTCGAGGTCCATCACCTTGTGCCACGCCTTGACGAAGTCGTGCACGAACTTCTCCTTGGCGTCGTCGCAGGCGTACACCTCGGCGATCGCGCGGAGCTCGGAGTTCGCGCCGAAGACGAGGTCGACGCGGGTGGCGGTCCACCTCACCTCGCCGGTGGCGCGGTCGCGGCCCTCGAAGAGGTTGTCGTCGCCGGCGACCGGCTGCCACTCGACGCCCATGTCGAGCAGGTTGACGAAGAAGTCGTTGCCCAGCGTGCCGACCTGGTCGGTGAAGACGCCGTGCGGGGTCTGCTTGTGGTTCGCGCCCAGCACGCGCAGGCCGCCGACGAGGACCGTCATCTCCGGGGCGGACAGGTTGAGCAGGTTCGCCCGGTCGACGAGCAGGTACTCGGCCGGGAGCCGGTTGCCCTTGCCGAGGTAGTTGCGGAACCCGTCGGCCTTCGGCTCCATCGCGGCGAACGCCTCGACGTCGGTCTGCTCCTGGAGCGCGTCCACCCGGCCCGGGGTGAACGGCACCGTGACGTCGACGCCGGCCTTCTTCGCCGCCTGCTCCACCGCGGCGGTGCCGCCGAGCACGATCAGGTCGGCGAGCGAGACCTTCTTGCCGCCGGTCTGGGCGGCGTTGAACTCCTGCTGGATCTGCTCGAGGCCGCGCAGCACGACCGCGATCCGCTCGGGGTCGTTGACCTCCCAGGAGTTCTGCGGCTCGAGGCGGATGCGCGCGCCGTTGGCGCCGCCGCGCTTGTCGCTGCCGCGGAACGAGGCGGCCGACGCCCACGCGGTGAACACCAGGTCGGACGGCGACAGGCCGGAGTCGAGGATGCGGCGCTTGAGCTCGGCGACGTCCGCGTCGTCGATGAGCTCGTAGTCGCGCTCCGGCAGCGGGTCCTGCCAGATCTGCACCTCGCTCGGCACCTCGGGGCCGAGGTAGCGGGTGACCGGGCCCATGTCGCGGTGGGTGAGCTTGAACCACGCCCGGGCGAAGGCCTCCTGGAACTCGTCCGGGTTCTCCAGGAAGCGCCGCGCGATCGGCTCGTAGATCGGGTCGAACCGGAGGGCGAGGTCGGTGGTGAGCATGCCGGGCTGGTGCCGCTTGTTCGGGTCGTGCGCATCCGGCACCAGGTCCTTGCCCGCGTCACCCTTCGGCTTCCACTGCCAGGCGCCCGCCGGGCTCTTGGTGAGCTCCCACTCGTACCCGAACAGGTTCCACAGGAAGCCGTTCGACCACTTGGTCGGCGAGGTGGTCCAGGTGACCTCCAGGCCGCTGGTGATCGTGTCCTTGCCCTTGCCGGTGCCGTAGCCGCTCTTCCAGCCCAGGCCCTGCTGCTCGATCGGGGCCGCCTCGGGCTCGGGGCCGACGTGCTCGGCCGGGCCCGCGCCGTGGGTCTTGCCGAAGGTGTGGCCACCGGCGATCAGGGCCACGGTCTCCTCGTCGTTCATGCCCATCCGGCGGAAGGTCTCCCGGATGTCGCGCGCCGCGGCGAGCGGGTCCGGGTTGCCGTTCGGGCCCTCGGGGTTGACGTAGATGAGGCCCATCTGCACCGCGGCGAGGGGCTCCTCGAGCTCACGGTCGCCGCTGTAGCGCTCGTCGCCGAGCCAGGTCGCCTCCGGGCCCCAGTACACGTCGTCGTCGGGCTCCCAGGCGTCCACCCGGCCGCCGGCGAAGCCGAACGTCTTGACGCCCATCGTCTCGAGGGCGACGTTGCCGGCGAGGATGAGCAGGTCGGCCCAGGAGAGCCTGCGGCCGTACTTCTTCTTCACCGGCCACAGCAGGCGGCGCGCCTTGTCGAGGTTGGCGTTGTCCGGCCAGCTGTTCAGCGGCGCGAACCGCTGCTGGCCCGAGCCGGCGCCGCCCCGGCCGTCGTGGATCCGGTAGGTGCCCGCGCTGTGCCAGGCCATGCGGATGATGAACGGGCCGTAGTGGCCGAAGTCGGCGGGCCACCAGTCCTGCGAGGTGGTGAGCACCTCGGCGATGTCCCGCTTCACCGCCGCGAGGTCGAGCTTCTTGAACTCCTCGGCGTAGTTGAAGTCCTCCCCCATCGGGTTGGCCGCCGGCGGGTTCTTGTGGAGGATCTTCAGGTTCAGTCGCTCGGGCCACCACATGCGGTTCGCGTCGCCCCGCGTCGGGTGCGGGAGACGCTTGTGGTCGACCGGGCAGCCCCCCTGCGCAGCGGTGGCGTCGGTGGCGGCTGCGTCAGTCTTCTCGGTCAATGGGGATCCCTCCGGACGGTGATCTCGGATCTCAGGACGTGCTGTCGGGGCTGCGTGAGGTGGAGCAGGCCGGGCACAGGCCCCAGTAGATGACCTCGGCCTCGTCGATGACGTAGCCGTGGTCCTCGGAGGCGGTGAGGCAGGGCGCCGCCCCCGTCGCGCAGTCCACGTCGGCGACGGCACCGCAGGAGCGGCAGGCGACGTGGTGGTGGTTGTCGCCCACGCGTCCCTCGTAGCGGGCCGGGCTTCCGGCCGGCTCGATCTTGCGCACGAGCCCCGCCGCGGTGAGCGCGTTCAGGGCGTCGTACACGGCCTGCAGGGAAATGTGACCCACACGGTCACGCACCCGTTCGGCGATCGCCTCGACGCCCAGGTGATCCCCGGCACGGACCACCTCGAGGAGTGCGACCCGGGCCGCGGTCACCCGCAGGCCCGCGCGGCGCAGCTCGTCGGCGGTGGTCGGAGTCGTCGGCGTCGCCATGGCTTGAAGCTACCCCCATTAACCTGAACGATTCAAGTCTTTGACTTGTCAAATCTTTCGCACCGTTCAACCAGAAGGCGAGGACGCCCCGGTTCGCAACGGCAGCTCGCGCAGGCACGCGACGGCGACGGCGCCGAGCAGTGCCGTCGGGACGGCGACGAGGAAGACGGTGCTCATCGCGTCGGCGAAGGCGTGCACGACGACGTGCCGTACGGCGGGCGCGAGCCCACGGATCGCCTCGGGCGTGCCCAGATCGACGGTACCGGTGAGCTTCACGCGGCTCGCGGCCAGCAGCCGGGTCATCTCGTCGTGCACCCGGTTGGTGAGGATCGCGCCGAACGCGGCGACGCCGACCGCGCCGCCGAGGCTGCGGAAGAAGCCGACGCCCGAGGTGGCCACGGCCATGTCCCGGTGCTCCACGGCGTTCTGCGCGGCGAGCAGCAGGATGGGCATGCTCATGCCGAACCCGGTGCCGACCACCGCGGCGTCCAGCCCGATGGCCACCTCGCTCGAGCCCACCTCGAGGCGGGACAGCAGCGCCAGCCCGGCCGCGACGAGCAGCAGCCCGACGACCGGGTAGATCTTCCACCGCCCGTACCGGCTGACCAGGCGGCCGCAGACGAGCGAGGACAGCACGTGGGACAGCACCATCGGGAGGGTCATCAGCCCCGAGGCCATCGGCGTCATGCCATTGACGATCTGCAGGTACTGCGGGAGGTAGATCATCATCGCGAACAGCGCGATGCCGAGCAGGTGCGAGGCGACGCTGGTGAGCACGAAGGTGCGGTCGCGGAACAGCCGCGGAGGCAGGATCGGGTCGGCGGCCCGGCGCTCGGCGAGCACGGCGGCGACGGCGAGCACCGCGCTCAGCGCGAACAGGCCGAAGGTCCACGGGGAGTCCCAGGCGAACTCGTGCCCGCCGAGGGAGAGCACGAGCATGAGGCTCGCGGCCGCGCCGGTGATGGTGAACGCGCCCCACCAGTCGATCCGGGCGTCCCGCTTGACGTACGGCAGGCGCAGCTTGCGCTGCACCACGACGAACGCGGCGACCGCGAACGGCACGGCGAGGTAGAAGCACCACCGCCAGCCGAGCCCCTGGGTGTCGACGAGCACGCCGCCGAGCAGCGGCCCGGCGATCGTGGAGACGCCGAACACCGAGCCGACGTACCCGTTGTAGCGGCCGCGCTCCCGCGGCTCGACCACGTCGCCGAGGATCACCTGGACCAGCGCCATGATGCCGCCGCCGCCCACCCCCTGCACGGCGCGCGCCGCGATCAGCATGCCCATGCTCTGCGACATGCCGGCGGCGACCGAGGAGAGGGCGAACAGCACGAGGGCGAGCTGGAACATGCGCTTGCGCCCGAACAGGTCCGACAGCTTGCCCCACAGCGGCACCGACACCGTCATGGTGAGCAGGTTCGCCGCGGCCACCCAGGAGAGCTGCTCCTGACCGCCGAGCTCACCGACGATGGTGGGGAGCGCGGTGCCCACCACCGACGTGGACAGCATGGAGGTGAGCATCGCGACCAGGAGTCCCGAGAGGATCTGCATGATCTCCCGGTGGGTGTAGCCGCGCCGCTGCGGGCTCGGGGTCTGCGGGACGTCCGATCGGATGCCAGTCTCAGTCACCAAGCGCCCCTTTTGTATGCACCGTACAGCTTTTGGCTAGTATACGGTTGTTTACTTCGTTGCCACGGGGCCGGGGCGCACTACAGTGCTCAGGAAAAGATCAGGACATCCGGCGAGCGCCGGGTGTGAGGGGACGACGGCCACATGGACACCCAGCCCACCACGGCCCGCACCGCGAACCGGCCGTGCCGGGACCGCGAGGCGACCACGCGCCGCATCCTCGAGGCGGCCACCCGGCTGTTCGCCGAGCACGGCTACGACCACGTCACGGTGCGTATGATCGCCAACGAGGCGGGCGCGAACGTGGCCCTGGTCAACCGCTACTTCGGCAGCAAGGCGAACCTGTTCGCCGAGGTGATCGCCGCGCGCTCCCAGCTCGAGTCGGTGATCGAGGGCGACGTGGAGGGCCTGCCCGCCCGGCTCGCGGCGTTCGTCGCGCGCCGGATCGCCGCGGAGACCACCGACCCGGTGGCGCGGATGATCGACCGGGCCGGCGGCAGCCCGGAGATCCGCTCGGTGCTGCGCCGCCGGGTGGAGAGCGCGATCCTCGGGCCGGTCGCCGAGAAGCTGGACGGCCCGCACGCGCGGGAGCGCGCCGCGCTCGCCACCGCGATCTTCCTCGGCGGCGGGTCGCTGCGCCGTACCCTCGGGCAGGAGACGGCCCGGGAGCTCGACCTGGCCGAGCTGGAGCGCCGCCTCACCGCCCTGTACACCCAGTGCCTCGCCCCCTGACCCGGGCGGCGGGCCAGGGGACGTGACGCGAACCCGGGCTCAGGAGGCGAGCTCGCGCACCCGCTCGATGAGCCGCACCCGCTCGGCGTGGGTGCTCGCCATCGGGGTGACGTTGAGGATCGTGACGCCCGCCTCGCGCATCGCGGCGATGCGCTCGCGCACCAGGCCCTCCGGGCCGACGAGCGAGGTCAGCTCGAGCAGCTCGCGGGGCACGAGCGCGGCCGCCTCGTCCTTCCTCCCGGCCAGGTAGAGGTCCTGGATGCGCTCGGCCTCCTTCTCGTAGCCGTACCGGCGGGCGAGGTCGTTGTAGAAGTTCTTGCCCTTCGCGCCCATGCCGCCGATGTAGAGGGCGAGCATGGGCCGGGCGAGCTCCACCATGTCTCCGACGTCGTCGCCGATCGCGAGCATCGCCTGCACCACGATGTCGAGCTCGCCGAGCGCGGGGTCGCGTCTCGCCCTGCCCGCGGCGAGGGCGTCGCCCCACACCTCGCGGGACTTCTCCGGCACGAAGAAGATCGGGATCCAGCCCTCGGCGATCTCCGCGGCGAGCTCGACGTTCTTCGGGCCGATCGCGGCGATGAAGATCGGGATGCGCTCGCGCACCGGGTGGTTGATGAGCTTGAGCGGCTTGCCCAGCCCGGTGCCCTGGTCCGGCGGCAGCGGCAGGGTGTAGTACCGGCCCTCGTGCACCAGCCGCTCGCGCCGCCACACCTTGCGGCAGATCTCCACCACCTCACGGGTACGGCCCAGCGGCGCGGTGTACGGCACGCCGTGGAAGCCCTCGATCACCTGCGGCCCGGAGGCGCCGATGCCGAGCACGAACCGGCCGTCCGAGACGTAGTCGAGCCCGGCCGCGGTCATCGCGAGCAGCGCCGGGGTGCGCGAGTAGATGGGCAGGATGCCCGAGGCGATCTGCATGCGCTCGGTCTTGGCGGCGATGTAGCCGAGCTGGCTGACCGCGTCGAAGCTGTACAGCTCGGCCACGAACACGATCTCCAGGCCCGCCTTCTCGAAGTCGGCGAGCTCCGCCACGGTCTGCTTGAAGCCACCCGTGTAGTTCAGGGTCATCCCGATGCGCATGCGCCCGCACTCCTCCCGGCCCAGCTACGGAACAAAGTTCTACTACTGCTGGGACAGCGTAACGGCTCGCGCGCCGGGCACCAAGCCGCGGGCCGGTCAGGCGCCGGGCGCGGCACGCCCGGCGAGGCGGGCGAGGTCCTCGGCGGTGTCGATGTCGGCCGGGTCGGCGACGTCGTCGCACGGCACCTCGGTGACGAGGCCGGCGTGCCGGCGCAGGAACGGCCGCGCGCCCACGTCCCCCACGGCGAGCTCGGCGACCTCGGCGAAGTGCTCGCGCGCGATCAGCACCGGGTTGCGGCGCCGCCCGCCGTACGTGGCGACGGCGACCGTGGCCCCGGCCCGCCGGGCCGCGACCAGGCGGCGCACCGCCCCGGGCCCGACGAGCGGCTGGTCGGCGAGGGCGATCACCACGGCCCCGGCCCGCGCGGGCAGCGCGGCGAGCCCGGCCCGCAGCGACGAGCCCATGCCCGTGGCCCAGTCCGGGTTGTGCACGGTGAGTGCGCCGGGCACCGGCACGTCGGCCGCGCCGAGCACGACCACCACCGGATCGCACCCGCCCGCGCGGAGCGTGCGCGCCCCGCGCACGGCGAGCGGCTCGCCGTCGAGCTCGAGCAGCGCCTTGGGCGTGCCCAGCCGGCTGCCCGCGCCCGCGGCGAGCAGCAGCCCGGCCACCGCGGGCGCGGCGCCGCCGCCCGCGGCAGGACCGTCAGAGCGCACCGGCGCCGCGCCCCGGCATCGGATCGTCCTTGTGGATGCGCCCCTCGGTGAAGGTGAGCGGCCTGCCCGAGCCGCCCCAGCGCATCTGGATCAGCTCGGCCGCGATCGACACCGCGGTCTCCTCCGGGGTGCGGGCGCCGAGGTCGAGCCCGATCGGGGAACGCAGCCGGGCGAGCTCCTCCTCCGACAGGCCGGCCTCGCGCAGCCGGGCCATGCGGTCCTCGTGGGTGCGCCGCGAGCCCATCGCGCCGACGTACCCGGCGTTGGTGCGCAGCGCCACCTCCAGCAGCGGCACGTCGAACTTGGGGTCGTGGGTGAGCACGCAGATCACGGTGCGCTCGTCCACGTGGGTCTCGACGAGGTAGTCGTGCGGCCACTTCACGACCACCTCGTCGGCCTCGGGGAACCGCTTCTTGGTGGCGAACACCGGCCGGGCGTCGCAGACCACGACGTGGTAGCCGAGGAACTTGCCGATCCGCGCCACGGCCGCGGCGAAGTCGATCGCACCGAACACGAGCATGCGCGGCGGCGGGGCGAACGAGTGCACGAACACCTCGAGCTCGTCGAGGCGGCGCTCCCCCGCCGCGCCGTACCGGCGGGTGCCGGTCAGGCCCTGGGCGAGCATGCCGCGCACGTCGTCGTCGACGGCCTGGTCGAGCCGCGCGGAGCCGAGCGACCCGGACGAGCGGTCCGGCCACACCACCCGGCGCGCGCCCACCGTGCCCTTGCCGGACACGATCGTCGCGATCGCCACCGGCTCGTGCTTGGCGATCGACGCGTTGATCTCGCCCAGCTCGGGGAAGCTCTCCCGGTCGACGCGCTCCACGAAGATGTCGATGATGCCGCCGCAGGTGAGGCCCACGGCGAAGGCGTCGTCGTCGGACACGCCGTACCGCTGCAGCACCGGCTCGCCCGAGGCCGCCACCTGCTGGGCGAGCTCGTAGACCGCCCCCTCCACGCAGCCGCCGGAGACGCTGCCCACGGCCTCGTCCCCGAGCACCGCCATGGCCGCGCCGGGCTGCCGGGGCGCGCTGCGGAAGGTGTTGACCACGGTGGCCAGGCCGAACGTCTCCCCAGCCTCCCACCAGCGGGTGATCTGCGAAAGCACGTCACGCATGGGACCCTCCAGTCGTACTGCGTCACCGCTGACTCACCGCTGGGTCACCGTCGGGTCGCCACGGGGGCCCGCGGTCCGCCGGTCACGCTATGTGTCGCACAGGTGGCCAGGGCGAATACATCAAGACTAGGCGAGCTTGTGGCGATTAGCGCGTTTTGCCGGGTTGTTTCCCGGCGAGCAGCGCGGCGAGATCCTCGAACGCGGCGAGGCTGTGCCCGGCGACGAAGTCGTCGATGTACGGCAGGGCCGCCTGCATGCCGCCGGTGAGCGGCTGGTAGCCCTCGCTGCCCTTGTGGGGGTTGACCCACACCACCCGGTGGGCGAGCCGGGACAGGCGGGCCATCTGCGCGCCGAGCAGGGACGGGTCGCCGCGCTCCCACCCGTCGGAGGCGATCACCACGATCGCGCCGCGGGCGTAGGAGCCGCGGGCGAGGAACTCCTTCAGCTCCTCGCCGAGCCGGGTGCCGCCGCTCCAGTCGGGGATCGCCGCGGAGACCTCGCGCATCGCGGTGGCGGGGTCGCGGTGCCGCAGCTCGTCGGTGATCCGGGTGAGCCGGGTGCCGACGCTGAACACCTCGGTGGCGCGCGGCTCGCGGCGGACCAGCGCGTGGGCGAAGCGCAGCAGCGTGTCGGCGTACGGCGCCATCGAGCCGCTCACGTCGACGAGCAGCACCACCCGGCGCGGCCGGGTGCGGTGGGTGCGCCGCCGCAGCCGCGCGGGCTCGCCGCCGCGCCGCAGGGTGTCGCGGACGGTGCGGCGGGGGTCGATGCGGCCGCGCTGCGCCGGGGTGAACCGGCGCGAGCGGCGCCGCTGCCGGGCCGCCTCGAGCAGGGCGAGCATGCGGTGGATCTCGTCGCGCTCGGCCGCGGTCATCCGGGCGACGTCGCGGTGCCGGAGGATCTCCACGCGGCTCGCGGTCATCGGGACCACGTCCCCGTCGCCCTCCTGCTCGCCCTCCCCGTCGTCGCCGAGGCTCACCACGTGGCGGGTGACGGTGACCACGGCGGGCTGCCGGACGGGCATCGCCCGCTCCCCGCCGAAGTAGGCGGCGAAGCAGCGGTCGTACCGGGGGATGTCGTCGGGGCCGGAGCAGAGGGTGAACCGGCCGGCCCAGTAGACGTCCATCGGCCGGGTGACGTCGAGCCGGGCGAGCGCCTCGACCATGTTCCGGGTGCGCTCGCGGTCGGCGGCGACCCCGGCGGCGCGCAGCGTGCGGGCGAAGCCGGTGATCGTCGCGTACAGGCGCTCGTCGATGGGACGGTCGTCCGCCTCCGCGCGCCCCTGCGCGTCCGGCCGCGGGGTGTCCGCCGGCGGGTGGGACGCGGCGCGCGACGAGACGCCCGCCAGGATCCGGTCGAGGGCGGCGCGGGCGGCGGCCGCCGGATCGGGGAACCCGCGCTCAGGCCGGCCGGACATCGTCGAGCAGCCCGTTGCGCAGCACCGTCTCCTGGTCCTCCCGGTACTTCAGCAGCGCGCCGAGGGAGGCGGCGGCGAGGGCGGGGTCGAGGTCCCGGGCGCCGAGGGTGAGCAGGGCCTCGGTCCAGTCGAGGGTCTCCGCGATGCCGGGCGGCTTGACCAGGTCGGCCCCGCGCAGCCGCGCGGTGGCGCGGGCGACCTGGACGGCGAGCGTCTCGCCGCACTCGGGCAGCCGCTTGCGCAGGATCGCCACCTCGCGCTCGAAGGAGGGGTGCTCCAGCCAGTGGTAGAGGCAGCGCCGCTTGAGCGCGTCGTGCACCTCGCGGGTGCGGTTGGAGGTGATCACCACGACCGGGGGGCGCTCGGCGCGCACGGTGCCGAGCTCGGGGATGGAGATCTGGAAGTCGCTCAGCACCTCGAGCAGGAACGCCTCGAACTCGTCGTCGGCGCGGTCCACCTCGTCGACGAGCAGCACGCTCGGCCAGGTCTCCAGGGCGCGCAGCAGCGGCCGGGCGATCAGGTAGCGGCGGTCGTACAGCTCGCCCTCGAGCCGCTCGGCGTCGTGCACGCCGGCGGCCTCGGCCGCCTTGAGGTGGAGGAGCTGGCGGGGGAAGTCCCAGTCGTACAGCGCCTGCGCGGCGTCGAGGCCCTCGTAGCACTGCAGGCGGATGAGCGGCGCGTCGAGCACGGCCGCGAGCGTCTTGGCGAGCTCGGTCTTCCCCACGCCCGCCTCGCCCTCGAGGAACAGGGGGCGGCCCATGCGCAGTGCCAGGAAGCACGCGGTCGCCAGGCCCTCGTCGGCCAGGTAACCGTGCTTCTCAAGCACATTCGCCAACATTTCGGGCGATTCAGGTTCAAACATCGTTTCCTGCCGCAACACGCCTAAAAGGGTACGCAGCCTACCGAGGCTCCGGCGCCTCGCCGTACTGCCTGATCAACGCGCGGAGCTCGGCGACCGCCCGGTAGGCGCGTTCCTTCTCCGAGCCCTGGATGCCCATCACCCCGATGCTGGAGCCGTCGGCGAGGTCGAGCCGGGGCCAGGGGTCGCCCACCTCCATCGACACGCCGATCAGCTGGGCCCACTCGTACCGGCGCACCCGGAAGGCGTTGACGAGGGTGACGCCGCGCTCGTCCGCCTCCACGCGGGTACGGCCCAGCATGTGCAGCAGCCAGGCGAGCCCGCAGGCGAACGCGACCACGCCGATCCGGTCCGGGATCTTGAAGCGTTCGGGCAGCACGATCGCGAAGGCCACGGCGCCCGCCACGAGCAGCGCCGCGACCGTGTAGGCGACCGCGCGGGACCGGCGCGGCACCCAGGTGACCGGCAGCGGCGGGGCCGCCGCCTCGGACGGCCCCCCGCTCATCGGGCCAGACTCCGCAGCAGCAGCGCGGCCTCCAGGGCGGCGAGGGTCGCCTCGTACCCCTTGTCCTCGCGGCTGCCGGGCAGCCCTGCGCGGTCGATCGCCTGGTCGAGGGTGTCGCAGGTGAGCACCCCGTTGCCCACCGGCGTCGACTCGTCGAGGGCGACCCGGGTGAGGCCCGAGGTCACCGACTCGCACACGTAGTCGAAGTGCGCGGTCTCGCCGCGGATCACCACGCCGAGCGCGACCACCGCGTCGAACCGCCGGGCGAGGGCCTGGGCCACCACCGGGATCTCCAGCGAGCCCGCCACGCGCACGGTCACCGCGCGCGCCCCGCAGTCCGCCGCCGCCTGCTCCGCCCGGGCCACGAGCTGGTCGGTGACCTTCTCGTGCCAGCGGGCACCGACGATGCCCAGGCTCAGGCCACGCGCGTCCACCGTGCCGATCTCCGGCCTGCCGATGCCGCTCACCGAGCGCCCTCCACGTCCGCCGTCTCCCGAATGCCGTGCCGCGCCTCCGGCGCAGTGCCGTACCGCGCCTCCGGCGCAGTGCCCAGCCCGGCCGGGATGTCGTGGCCGAGCCGATCACGCTTGGCGGCAAGATAGCGCAGGTTGTACGGGTTGGCCGCCACCGGCATGGCCTCCCGGCCGAGCACCTTCACCCCGTACCCGTCCAGGCCGCGCACCTTCGCCGGGTTGTTGGTGAGCAGCCGCACCGAGCGGATGCCCAGGTCGGCGAGGATCTGCCCGGCGTTGGAGAACTCCCGCGCGTCCACCGGCAGGCCGAGCTCGACGTTCGCGTCCACGGTGTCGCTGCCGTTGTCCTGCAGCGCGTAGGCGCGCAGCTTCGCGGTCAGGCCGATGCCCCGGCCCTCGTGGCCGCGCAGGTAGACGATGACGCCGCGGCCCTCGGCGGCGATCGCCCGCATCGCGTTGTCGAGCTGCACCCCGCAGTCGCAGCGCAGCGAGCCGAGCACGTCGCCGGTGAGGCACTCGGAGTGCACCCGGACCAGCACGTTCTCCGCGCCGGTGCCGACCACGTCGTCGCCGTAGACGAGCGCCACGTGCTCGCCGCCGTCGAGCGCGCTCACGTACCCGTAGGCCCGCCACATGCCGTACTTGTTCGGCAGCCGGGTCTCCGCGGCCCGGGTGACCAGCCGCTCGGCGCGGCGGCGGTAGTCGATGAGCTGCTCGATCGAGACGAGCGCGAGGTCGTGCTCGTCGGCGAACTCGCGCAGCCGCGGCAGCCGGGCCATCGTGCCGTCGTCGTTCACCACCTCGGCGAGCACCCCGGCGGGGGTGAGGCCGGCGAGGCGGGCGAGGTCGACCGCGGCCTCGGTGTGGCCGGGCCGTACCAGCACGCCGCCCTCCCGGTAGCGCAGCGGGAAGATGTGGCCGGGCCGTACCAGCTCGTCCGGCTCGGTGTCCGGGTCGGCGAGCAGCCGGATGGTCCGCGCCCGGTCGGCGGCGGAGATGCCGGTGGTGACGCCGTCCCGGGCGTCCACGCTGATCGTGTAGGCGGTGCGCATGCGGTCCTGGTTCTGCCGGACCATGAGCGGCAGCTCCAGCCGGTCGAGGTCCGCGCCGAGCATCGGCACGCAGATCACGCCGCTGGTGTGGCGGATGGTGAAGGCGAGCAGCTCGGGCGTGGCCTTCTCCGCGGCGAAGATGATGTCGCCCTCGTTCTCCCGGTTCTCGTCGTCGACCACGACCACCGGGCGGCCCTCGCGGATGTCGGCGATCGCCCGGTCGATCGGGTCGAGGGTGATGGTCCCGTTCCGGCTCATCGCCCGGCCTCCCTCGCGTGCGCCCCTGCGTAGGCGGCCACCTGCTTCTCGACGTACTTGGCGATGACGTCGACCTCGAGGTTGACCGGGTCGCCCGGGCGCCTGGCGCCGAGCGTGGTGAGCTCGAGCGTGGCCGGGATGAGGGCCACGGTGAAGGATTCGGCGTCGACCGCCGCCACGGTGAGGCTCACCCCGTCCACCGCGATCGAGCCCTTCTCCACCACGTAGCGGGCGAGCGCGGGCGGCAGCGAGAACCGCATGCGCTCCCCGTGGTCGCCGCTCACCCGGTCGAGCACGGCCGCGGTGCCGTCCACGTGTCCCTGCACGATGTGCCCGCCGAGGCGCCGGCCGGCGCGGACCGCGCGCTCCAGGTTGACCCGGGCGCCGGCGGCCTTGCCGCCGAGCGTGCTGCGGGCGAGGGTCTCGGCGACGACGTCCACGGCGAACACCTCGCCGTCGAGGCCGACCACGGTGAGGCAGACCCCGTCGACCGCGATCGAGTCGCCGTGCCGGGTGCCTTCGGTGACGGTCCTGCCGCGGATCTCGAGCCGCGCCCCGTCACCGGCGGGCTCGACACGCACGATCTCGCCGATCTCCTCGACGATTCCGGTGAACATCCCGGTCAGTCCTCTCGCCGGACGCCGGGGGAACGCCGGGCGCGGGGGGAACGCGACCGGGGGGAAGATGGGGAACCGATCACCGGGGGCCTCCTACTCGCCAGAACCGCACTGCCACGGCGAGCCCCGGGGACCGGGTGGCGCATGACGCGCACCGATCATGACCGACGGGACGCCCGTCCCGCCGTGCGCGCTACCTCCCATCCGGACTTTTACCGTCGGTCCCGGAGTTCCACCGGGTCAACCGGCCGATGGCTTCGGCCGGGTCGCGGACTTTCACCGCCGGTTCGGAGTTCCACCGACCCCGGAGCACGCAGTGTCGCCCTTGTAGTGTGCCATGTCCGGGGGAGTTGCGCGCAGAGGGGCCCCTCCGGGGTGCCGCAGGCCGGAACCCCGGCGGCCGGATCGTCCCCGTAGCGGCGCCGTCACGGGGCGCCCGTCAATTACGGTTTATCGCCCGGCCGGCCACTTAGGATGAGGATTGCCGCCGCCGGGAACCCTTATTGTCCCGATCACGTCGGGATCGTGTCACAAAATCGTGAACAACCAGGGAACAGGCTATTCACATTTTTGCGGAGATGTCTTCCCTGGTCAACGGGTTTACCGGACACAAGCTGGTTGACTTTGAACAACGAAGTGACGAAGAAACCGGGTTCGCCTTCGATGTGGTTGACCCGCGGAAAATAAGTTGTCAGGGTGCCAGCAGGTCGGACTTTTGCCCGATCTTTCACGTAACACCCGGGAGCCCCTGCACGATGACGTTCCCCACTCCGGCCACCTCGGCCGGCCCGGCGGACCCGGCGGATCCGGTGGATCCGGCCACGACGCCACGCGACCCGGACCGGGACGTGGCGGGGCTTTCTCCCGGCCGGCTCATGTGGCGGCGCTTCCGCCGTGACCGGACCGGCGTGGCCGCCGCGATCATCGTCGCCTGCTACCTGCTCGTCGCCGCGGCCGCCCCGCTTATATCGCTTTTGTACGGTAAAGACCCATATACGACGTATGGGCTTGACCGACCGGGTCTGCTCAACGAGTACGGCTTCCCGATCCTCCCCAACGGCGGGATCAGCCCGGAATTCTGGTTCGGTATCGAACCGGGCCTCGGCCGCGACGTGTTCATGCAGCTGGTGTACGGTATCCGCACCTCGCTGGCGATCGCGCTCGCGGCGACGCTCGGCTCCACGCTGATCGGCATCGTGATCGGCGTCGTGGCGGGCTACTTCGGCGGGCGCACGGACTACTTCCTCGGCCGGGTGATCGACGTGACCCTGTCGTTCCCGTCGACGCTGTTCATCATCGCGTTCACCCCGGTGGTGGAGAACCTCTTCGTCGGCCCCGACGAGGAGACCCCGGTCTGGCTGCGCGCGCTCACGCTGATCATCGTGCTCACCGCGTTCAGCTGGGCGGCGATCGCCCGGCTGCTGCGCGGCCAGGTGCTCTCGCTGCGCGAGCGGGAGTTCGTCGAGGCCGCGCGGGTCACCGGCGCCTCGCCCGCGCGGATCATCTTCAAGGAGCTGCTCCCCAACCTGTGGACCCCGATCCTCGTCCAGGCCACGCTCATGCTCCCCGCCCTGGTCACCGCCGAGGCCGCCCTCTCCTTCCTGGGCGTCGGCATGATCGAGCCCGTCCCGGACTGGGGCCGCATGTTCCTGCGCGGGACCGAGGTCTACCAGGACGACATCACATACCTGATGTTCCCCGGCGTGGCGTTGCTGATCTTCGTCATCGCGTTCAACCTGCTCGGTGACTCGGTCAGGGACGCCTTCGACCCCAGAATCCGGCGCTGACGGCGCCCTCGGCACGGCTACGCCCCACCAGGTGGAGATAGGAGTACCAATGACAGGACGGAGACGGTCGTTCACCGCGGTCGCGGCGATCGGCGTGCTGGCGTTCGCCGTGGCGTGCGCTCCGGGGAACGCGGGCGGCGGCGGCAGCACACCCGCCTCCTCCGCGCCGGCCCCCGCGTCCGACACCGAGACGTTCACCCCGCCGAAGGTGACGATCGGCACCGCCGAGGACTCCAAGGGCCCGGCCCCGGCGCCCGAGGGCGTGGTGCGCGGCGGCACGGTCACCATGCTCGACCGCGACGACTTCGCCCACCTCGACCCGGGCCAGATCTACCTCAACACCGAGAGCAACATGGCCCTGCTGTACGCCCGCGGCCTCACCGGGTACAAGCGGGTCGGCCCGAACGAGTACAAGCTCGTCGGCGACCTCGCCACCGACCCCGGCACACCCTCCGACGGCGGGCGGACCTGGACCTTCACCCTCAAGGACGGGGTGAAGTGGCAGGACGGCAGCCCGATCACGTCCGAGGACGTGAAGTGGACGATGGAACGGCTGTTCGCCCCGCACATCACCTACGGGCCCGCCTACATCCAGCAGTGGCTCACCGGCGAGGAGGACTACAAGAAGGCCTACGGCGGCCCGTACGGCGGCAAGCGGCTCGACAGCATCGAGACGCCGGACGAGAAGACCGTCGTGTTCCGCTTCAAGGAGCCGCACGCCGACGCCAACTTCGCCCTCGCCATGACCGGCTACGCGATCGTGCCGAAGGCGAAGGACACCAAGGAGAAGTACGACAAGGAACCCTTCTCCAGCGGGCCGTACGTGATCACGTCGCACACGCCGGACAAGTCCATGGAGCTGGAGCGCAACCCGCACTGGGACCCGGCGACCGACCCGATCCGCGGCGGCTACCCGGACAAGTGGCGCTTCGAGTTCGGCCAGGAGCGGCTGCAGATCACCGACCGGTTCATCGCGGACGCCGGTGGGGACAAGACCGCGCTGTCGTTCTACGCGTGGGTCGCGCCGGAGCGGCTGCAGCAGGTGCTCAAGGACGAGAACCTGAAGTCCCGGATGCTGCGCCAGCCGTCGCCGTACGGCAACTACTACTACTTCAACCTCGACCGGGTGAAGGACATCAAGCACCGGCAGGCGATCAACATCGCCTGGCCGACCCGGCAGCTCCAGCAGCTCGAGGGCGGCCCGGCGGCGAACGTGATCTCCACCACGATCCTCAACCCGGTGGTGGCCGGCTGGCAGGACTACGACGTGTTCGGCATGAAGGCGAAGCCCGAGGGCGACATCGAGCGGGCCAAGCAGCTCATGGCCGAGTCGAGCGACCCCAACCCCACGATCGTCTACGCCTACAACCAGACCCCGATCGAGGAGCGCAAGACGGTCGTGATCAAGAACCAGCTCGCCAAGATCGGGATCAACGTGGTGCCGAAGCCGCTGGCCCGCAAGACCTACTACGACCAGATCAGCAAGGTGGACAACGGCTTCGACCTGTACTGGGGCGGCTGGGGCCAGGACTGGCCGTCGGGCTCGACCGTGCTGCCGGTCATCTTCGGCCCGGTGCGTGACGGCGGCTACAACCTCTCCCACCTGCGCGACCCGGAGATCGACGCGGAGATGAAGCGCATCCTCGAGCTGGCCGACGCCAACGAGGCGAACGCCGCGTGGGCCGCGCTCGACAAGCGGATCATGGAGACGATCACCCCGATCGTGCCCGACCTCAACGACATCGGCACGATGCTGTACGGCTCGCGCATCGGCGGCGCCGAGATCGACCCGCAGCTGTGGAACGTGTCGCCCAACCTGATCTACGTCAAGCCGCAGTGACGCCGCGCGCTCCGGGGCGGGCGCCCACCGCCCGCCCCGGGGCCCGCCCGCCGACGTCGTTCCGGAGTGTTCGCCGACCATGCTCGCCTTCCTCACCCGCCGCACCATCGGCGCGGCGGTCACCCTGCTGATCATCGCGGCGGTCACGTTCTTCCTGTTCTTCGCCGTGCCCGCCGACCCGGCCCGGCTCGCCTGCGGCAAGGTCTGCCCGCCCGAGCTGCTCGAGCAGGCCCGGCGCAACCTCGGCCTGGACGCGCCGGTGTGGCAGCAGTTCGTCGCCTGGCTGGCCGGCCTGGTGGCCGGCCGCGACTACGAGGGCCTGGGCCACTGCCCCGCGCCCTGCCTGGGCTACTCGTTCGTCAACCGGGAGCCGGTGCTGGAGACGATCCTCGACCGGCTGCCGCTCACGCTCTCCCTCACCTTCGGCGCCGCGGTGCTGTTCCTGCTGTTCGGGGTGGGCACCGGCGTGGTCGCGGCGCTGCGCCGCGGCAGACCCCTGGACAAGATCGCGAGCGTGGCGTCGCTGATCGGCGCCTCGGTGCAGATCTACTTCGTCGGCACGCTCGCCATGTACTTCCTCGTCTACCAGTGGCAGATCCTCGACCAGCCGCGGTACGTGCCGCTCACCGAGGACCCGATCGGCTGGGCGTACGGCCTGCTGCTGCCGTGGGTCGTGCTGTCGCTGATCTTCACCGCGAACTACACGCGGATCACCCGCTCGACCATGGTGGAGCAGCTCACCGAGGACTACGTGCGCACCGCCGTGGCCAAGGGGCTGCCGCGCCGTACCGTGGTGGGGCGGTTCGCGCTGCGCGGCACCCTCATCCCGGTGGTCACGATCTTCGGCGTCGACCTGGGGCACCTCATCGGCGGGGCGATCATCACCGAGACCACGTTCGGCCTGCAGGGCATCGGGCGGCTCGCGGTGCGCGCGGTCACCGACTCCGACCTGCCGATGCTCATGGCGACCGTGCTGCTCGCCGCGACCGCGATCGTGGTGTTCAGCATCATCGTGGACGTCCTCTACGCGGTCATCGACCCGCGGGTACGGCTGAGCTGACGCCAGAGACGGAGAAACAGGAGTGAGCACCGCCACCTGGACCACCGAGTCCCCCGTGCGCCGCGGCCCCGGGCCGTTCCTCGCCGTCCGCGACCTCGCCGTGCAATTCACCACCGAGGAGGGCGTGGTGCACGCGGTCGACGGCCTCTCCTTCGACCTGGAGAAGGGCACCACGCTCGGCATCGTGGGCGAGTCCGGCTCCGGCAAGTCGGTGACGAGCCTGTCCATCCTCGGCCTGCACGACCCGGCGACCACCACGGTCACCGGCGAGATCTGGCTGGAGGACCGGGAGCTGGTCTCCGCGGACCGGGCCACCATGGAGCGGCTGCGCGGCGACCGCGTCGCCATGGTCTTCCAGGACCCGCTCAGCGCGCTGTCGCCGTACCACACCGTGGGGCGGCAGATCGCCGAGACCTACCGCAGGCACAAGGGCGGCAGCCGGCGCGAGGCCCGGGAGCGGGCGATCGAGATGCTGCGCCGGGTCGGCATCCCGCAGCCGCACCTGCGCGTCGACGACTACCCGCACCACTTCTCCGGCGGCATGCGGCAGCGCGCGATGATCGCCATGGCCCTCGTCTGCGACCCGGACCTGCTCATCGCCGACGAGCCCACCACCGCGCTCGACGTGACCGTGCAGGCGCAGATCCTCGACCTGCTCAAGGACCTGCAGCAGCAGACCGGCATGGCGATCATCCTCATCACCCACGACCTGGGGGTGGTGGCGAACACCGCGCACGAGGTGCTCGTCATGTACGCCGGGCGGGCGGTGGAGCGGGGCACCGTGCGCGAGGTGCTGCGCGAGCCCCGCCACCCGTACACCTGGGGCCTGCTCGCGTCGATGCCGAGCCTGCGCTCCCCGCTCGACGTCCCGCTGCGGCCGGTGCGCGGCACGCCGCCGAGCCTGCTCGCGCCGCCGCCGGGCTGCCCGTTCCACCCCCGGTGCGACTTCGTCGACCTCGCCGGGCGGGAGCTGTGCACCCGTGAGCGGCCCGCGCTCGTCCCCGAGCACGGGCACGCCGACGCCTGTCACCTGGCGCCCGAGGACAAGCGGCGCCTCACGGACGCCCGAGACGACCGGAAGGAGCGGGCATGACCGAGCCGCTGCTGGAGCTGTCCGGCGTCACCAAGCACTTCCCGGTGACGGGCGGATTCCTGATCAAGCGCCGGATCGGGTCGGTGCACGCGGTGGACGACGTCGACCTCACCGTCGCCCCCGGGGAGACGGTCGGCCTCGTCGGCGAGTCCGGCTGCGGCAAGTCGACCACCGGCCGGCTCGTGGCGCGGCTGCTCGAGCCGGATCGCGGGACGATCCGGTTCGACGGGCGGGACATCACCCACGCGAGCCGCCGGGAGCTCAAGCCGATCCGCCCGCAGATCCAGATGATCTTCCAGGACCCGTACTCGTCGCTCAACCCGCGGCACACCGTGGGGTCGATCATCCGCGGGCCGATGGAGATCAACGGCATCGACCCGCCCGGCGGCCGGGAGAGGCGGGTGCGCGAGCTGCTGGAGACGGTCGGGCTCAACCCCGAGCACTACAACCGCTACCCGCACGAGTTCTCCGGCGGGCAGCGCCAGCGCATCGGGATCGCGCGGGCGCTCGCCCTGCAGCCCAGGCTGATCGTGGCCGACGAGCCGGTGTCCGCGCTCGACGTGTCGATCCAGGCCCAGGTGATCAACCTGCTGCAGCGGCTGCAGCGGGAGTTCGGGATCGCGTTCCTGTTCATCGCCCACGACCTTGCGGTGGTGCGGCACTTCTCCCACCGGGTCGCGGTGATGTACCTGGGCCGGATCGTGGAGATCGCCGACCGCGCCTCGCTCTACGAGCGGCCCCGCCACCCGTACACGCACGCGCTGCTGTCCGCGGTGCCGGAGATCGACCCGGAGCCGGGCCGCGAGCGCATCCGGCTCACCGGCGACCTCCCCTCCCCCGTCGACCCGCCGTCCGGGTGCCGGTTCCGCACCCGGTGCTGGAAGGCGACGGAGAAGTGCGCGCAGGAGACCCCGCCGCTGGTCCGGCTCGACGGCAACGCCGAGGGGCACCTGGTGGCCTGCCACCACCCGATGGACCCGCCGCCGGCGGAGCCGGCCGCGCACGGGGCGCTCGCCCAGGGGTCCGCGGAGAACCGGCCCGGCTGAGCCGCGGTACGGCCGGCCGGTCAGCCGCGCCGCTTCCAGGCCGACTCGGCGAGGTCGCGCAGCTCCTGGACGGCCTTCGCGGCGTCCTCGGCGCCGTACACCGCGCTGCCCGCGACGAACACGTCCGCGCCCGCCTCGGCGCAGCGCTCGATCGTGGCCGCGGACACGCCGCCGTCCACCTGGAGCCAGACCTCGCCGCCGTGCCGGTCGATGAGCTCGCGGGCCCGGCGCACCTTCGGCAGCACCACGTCGAGAAACGGCTGGCCGCCGAAGCCCGGCTCCACGGTCATCACGAGCAGCATGTCGATCTCGCCGAACAGGTCCGCGTACGGCTCCACCGGGGTGGCCGGGTTGAGCGCGAAGCCCGCCCGCGCGCCCGCCCGGCGGATCTGCCGCAGCGTGCGCACCGGCGCCTTGGCCGCCTCGGCGTGGATGGTGACGCTGCCCGCGCCCGCCTCGGCGTACTGCACCGCCCACCGGTCCGGGTCCTCGATCATCAGGTGGCAGTCGAGCGGCAGCGGCGTGGCCTTGAGCAGCGACTCGACCACCGGCAGCCCGAGGGTGAGGTTGGGCACGAAGTGGTTGTCCATGACGTCGACGTGGAGCCAGTCGGCGACGCCGCCGACCCGGGCCGCCTCGTCGGCGAGCCGCGCGAAGTCCGCGGACAGGATGCTGGGCGAGATCTGTACAGCCATGATGGGCGAGTCTATTGGGCCCGCCGCCGTGACCTGAGCCGGGACCGCCCTCGTCACCCCTGGCCGGTGCCCGGTCAGGTGCGGCGCAGCAGGGCGAGGAACATCGCGTCGGTGCCGTGCCGGTGCGGCCAGAACCGCGCGTACGGCCCGTCGCCGAGCCCGTCGGCCTCGGGCAGGAACTCGCGGGCGTCGAGCGTCTCCAGGTCGCCGCGGCGGCCCGCGACGTCCTCGACCACGACGACGGTCTCGGCGAGGTGCGGGGAGCAGGTGACGTAGGCGACCACGCCGCCGGGCCGTACCGCGTCGGCGGCGGCCTCCAGCAGGCGGCGCTGCAGCGCGGTGAGCTCGGGCAGCGACTCCGGGCCGCGCCGCCATCGGGCCTCCGGGCGGCGGCGCAGCGCGCCCAGGCCGGTGCAGGGGGCGTCGAGCATGACCCGGTCGAACGCGGCCGCGCGCCAGGCGGGCGCGGTGCCGTCGGCGACGATCACCGCGGCGTCGCGCACCGCCTGCCGTACCAGGGCGGCCCGGTGGGGCTGCACGTCGGAGGCGAGCAGCCGGGCGCCGCGCCCGGCGGCGATCGCGTCGAGCAGGCCCGCCTTGCCGCCGGGGCCCGCGGCGAGGTCGAGCCACCGGGCGTCGGTCCCGGTCACCGGCACCCGGGTGAGCGCGAGCGCGACGAGCTGGCTCGCCTCGTCCTGCACCGCGGCCCGCCCCTCGGCGACCGCGGGGATCGCGGCCGGGTCACCCTCGGGCAGGTGGGCCGCGTACGGCGAGCGGCGGGCGCGCTCGGCGCCGGCCGCGACCAGCTCGTCGACCGTGGCCCGGCCGGGCCGGGCGACGAGGGTGACGAGGGGACGCTCGTTGTCCGCGGCGAGCAGCGCCTCGGCCTCGGCCCGGTCGCCGCCGAGCGCGTCGAGCAGCGCGGTGACGATCCACCGGGGGTGGCTGTGGGTGACCGCGAGGTGGCCGACGAGGTCCTCCTCGGCCGGAGGCGCGACGATCGGCAGCCACTCCTCGAGGCTGCGGTGCGCGACGCGGCGCAGCACCGCGTTGGCGTACCGGGACGGTCCCTCGCCGACCCGGCGGCGCACCAGGGCGACGGTGGCGCTCACCGCGGCGTGCGGCGGGATGCGGGTGGCGAGCAGCTGGTGCACGCCGAGGCGCAGCGCGTCGAGCAGCGGCGGGTCCAGCCTCTCCGGCGCCCGGTCGCTGCACGCGGCGATGATCCGGTCGTAGGTGAGCAGGCCGCGCAGCGTGCCGTAGCCGAGCTCGGTGGCGAGCGCGGCGTCCCGGCCGGTCAGGCCGCGTTCCCGCAGCATGCGCGGGAGCAGCAGGTTGGCGTAGGCGTCCCGCTCGCGCACCGCGCGCAGCAGGTCGAAGGCCGCGTTCCGCGCCTCGTCCCGCACCGGCCGCCGCGGCTCGGCCTGGCGGGGCGGCCGCGCCCGGCCCCGTCGCCGTTGTCCGGTCACGTCGCTCCTCGCTCGCTCAGGTCAGGGCGTCGCCCGCGGTGAGGCGGGCGCCGCGGGCCCACTCGGCGGCGGTCATCGCGCGCTTGCCCTCGGGGCGCACCTCGCCGAGCCGCACCGGGACGGTGCCGGTGCCGGCGAGCACCTCCTCCTTGGTGGCGTGCAGCGCGCCGGGCGGCAGCGCGGGCGCGTCCGGGACCGGCCGGACCGGGCCGAGCTTGAGCCGGCCGCCGCGGAATTCGGTCCACGCCCCCGGGGCCGGGGTGCAGGCGCGGATCAGCCGGTCGACGCGCAGCGCGGGCGCGGCCCAGTCGACGCGGGCGTCCGCCACCTCGAGCTTCGGGGCGAACGAGACGCCCTCGGCGGGCTGCGGGCGGGCCTCGAGCGTGCCGTCCTCGATGCCGTCGAGCGTGGCGGCGAGCAGCTGCGCGCCGGACTCGGCGAGCCGGGCGAGCAGGTCGCCGCTGGTGTCCTCGGGCCGCACCGCCTCGGTGACCACGCCGAACACCGGGCCGGCGTCGAGCTCCTTGACGATGCGGAACGTGGTCGCGCCGGTGATCTCGTCGCCGTGCAGGATCGCGTGCTGCACCGGGGCCGCGCCGCGCCACGCGGGCAGCAGCGAGAAGTGCAGGTTCACCCAGCCGTGCCGGGGGATCTCCAGCGCGGTCTCCGGCAGCAGCGCGCCGTACGCCACGACCGGGCAGCAGTCGGGCGCGATCTCGCGCAGCCGCGCCAGGAACTCCGGGTCGCCCGCGCGGGCGGGCTTGAGCACCTCCACGCCCGCCTCGGCGGCGAGCTCGGCCACCGGGCTCGGGTGCAGTTTCCGCCCCCGCCCCGACCGGGCGTCCGGCCGGGTCACCACGGCCACGACCTCGTGCCGCGGCGACTCCAGCAGCAGCCGCAGCGACGGCAGCGCCGTCTCCGGCGTTCCGGCGAAGACCAAACGCAAGGTTCCCCCAACGCCTCTCTCGAACCGGCCCCCGGTCATCACACGCGCAGGGGCCCGATCACGGTGCGCCAGCCGTCCCGGCCGCGGCGCACCACCTCCCGCCCGGCCGTACGGCGGGCCTCAGATGGCCTTGCCGTAGGTGGCGTGCGGCGAGTACTTCACCACCGGCGGCTTGAGGCCGCTCCACTCGGCCTCCCGGATCGCCTTCATGGCGAGCTTGCGCTGCTCGGGATCCATGCGGTCGATGAACAGCACGCCGTCCAGGTGGTCGGTCTCGTGCTGGAGGCAGCGGGCCATCAGGTCCGTGCCCTCGATCACGACCGGCTCGCCGTACATGTTGAAGCCCTTGGCCACCGCGCGCACCGCGCGGGGGGTCGGGAAGGACAGGCCCGGGAAGGAAAGGCAGCCCTCCTCCCCCTCCTCGTCCATCTCGTCGGACAGGTCGAGGTCGGGGTTGACCAGGTGCCCGAGCTGCCCCTCGATGTGGTAGGTGAACACCCGGAGGCTCACCCCGATCTGGGGCGCGGCCAGGCCCGCTCCGGGCGCGTCCAGCATCGTGTCGGTGAGGTCCTTGACGAGCTTGCGCAGCTCCTTGTCGAAGTCCGTCACCGGCTCCGCCGGAGTGCGCAGCACCGGGTCACCGAACAGGCGGATGGGCTTAACGGCCACGAAACGGCTCCGTTCCTTGCCTTCACTAACCGGGAGATCCCCAGTCTACGCGCCCGGCCGGGCCCCGGCGTCCGAGGCGGTCGCCGCGCTCACCGGGAGCGGACCTTCATCACCGCCTTGCGCGCCGCCTTGCCCACCGCCGGGTCGGGGTGGTGCTCGGCGAGCAGCTCGAGCACGGCGAGCGTGTCGGGGTGGTCGCAGGCCGCCATGTCGTCGACGAGCCGCAGCAGCTCCTCGCCGCTCTCCAGGGAGTCGAACTCGCCGAGCGCCTCGGACACGTCGCCGAGGTGGAGCAGCGTGGCGAGGGTGTCCACGGCGAGCCAGACGTTGTCGGCGTCGGTGAGCGACGGGGCGTCGAGGTCGCGCACGCCGAGCCACACCGCGGCGTGCCGCCACATCATCGGCTCGGCCAGCGCCTCGCGCACCGCGGGCTCGGCCTCGGGGCCCAGCTCCTCGAGGATCGTGCCGATCACGCCGCGGTGGCCCGCGGTCCCGGCGGCCGCCACCTTGATCAGCTCGCGGGCGGCGTCCTCGGGGGTCCGGCGCTCCACCCACACCCCGGCGGCGCTCGCGGGCGCCTCGCCGCTCAGCATCGCCTCGATCAGCTCGGCGGCGGTGAGCTCGGCGAAGTGGGCGACGTCGGCGAGCAGCGGGGCGTCGTGGCCCTCGCGCAGCAGGTCCTGGCGCACCGCCCAGACGCCGAGCGGGGTGAGCCGTACCGCGTCGACCGTGCCGTCGCCGCCGTGCCGCTCGAACAGGCCGCAGTACTCCAGCAGCCCGACGGCGGCGGCGAGGTCGCCGGGCAGCCGCTCGCGCAGCTCGCGCATCTCCTCCGGGCCGGCCCCGCAGCCGATCTCGTGCGCCTGGAGCATGCCCTCGGCGAGCGCCGGGACGGTGATGCCGTCGGTCATCGCGTACATGGTGGCGAGCATCTCGGCGAGGTGCTCGTCGACGACCGGGGAGCCGGTGAGCTCGTCCTCGGCGCGGTCGAGCACGTCCATCACCACGCCGTCCCAGAACTCCAGCGTCTCCTCCGGGAGGCCCCGGCCGGGCGCCGCGCCGTCCCGGGTGATCTGCACCAGGCCGGTGTTCACCGCGACGACCCACAGCAGGCGCACCCGCTCGGGGGCGATGCCGAGGTCGGCCGCGGCGCGCTCGACGTCGGCCTGCTCCAGCAGCCCTTCGACGGTGAGGCTGCGGGTGCCGGTCCACTCCGCCAGGCGCCGTACGTCGCGCACGAGCGGCACCCGCGGCACCATCGCGGCGAGCTCGTCGTCGGGCAGCAGCTCGACCGGCGGGAAACTCAACACGTCACCGCCGCAGTCGGAGCACTCACACCCGTCATGGTCGTCGGCCGCCTCCTCGACCTGGTCGAGAAGCTCGTTGTCGGACACCGCCCCGGCCGACCCGCGCAGCGTGCGCAGGTCGATGACGTTTCCCGTCTTCCCACTCTTGGCCATTCCCGCAACTTACTCCACAACGGCACCGGGAGAGTACGGCTATCCGATGCCTCGGGATCGCGCCTTGAACGCGGCCTTGCGCGCGGCCTTCGCCGCCGAGGGATCGGGCAGGGTACGTCCCAGCAGCTCCAGCACCTCGACCACGTCCGCGTGGTCCACCCGCCACATCTCCTCGATCATATGGGCGGGCGGGCCGGAGGCGGCGAGGTTCTGCGCGAAGTTCTCCGGGTCCTCCATCGCTCCGGGCAGCGCGAGGGCGAGCATGTCCACGCTCACCCAGAGCACCTCCTCGTGGGTGAGCGCGGGGGCGGGCAGGTCGCGGGCGGAGAGCCAGTGGATCAGGTGCGGGCGCAGCTCCGGGTCGTCGAGCCGGGCGCGCACCGCCTCCTCGGCCTCTGCGCCGAGCCGGTCGACGATCGACACCGCGATGCCGCGCACCACCGCGGGTGCCCCGGTGACCGCGGCGAGCAGCTCGGCGGCGGACTCGGCGGGGGTGCGGCGCTCCAGCCACCCGGTGATCGCCCGCTCGGTCTCCTCCTCCGGAGGGCCGCCCATGAGCCAGGCGATCAGGCCGCCCGCGCTCGCCTCCGCCGGGTCGCCGTCCGGCTCGAGGTGGTCGTCGGCGGCGGCCCAGGCGCCGGACGCGCCGGAGGCACCGCCCGCGCGCCCGGCCGGCGCGGCGTCGGACAGCGAGATCGTCAGGTTGGTGCCCTTCTCCAGGGAGTCCGCGTCGATCGCGCTGAACATGCTCTTGGCCATGCCGTACCGGCTGGTGTCGGCGAGCGCGGCGGGCATCTCCGGCTCGATCTCGTCGAGCCGGGCCCGCATCGCCGCCGCCCGCCCGGCGTCGACCTCCCCGGCCTCCTCGAGGAAGTCCACCAACGCACGTGCCGCCGCGATGGTCTCGCCCGCGCTCTCCGGCGGGGTGATGACCTTGCGCGGGTAGATGTCGAGCAGCAACCGCTCGAACGTCTCGGGGGCGAAGTCGCCCAGCGTCGTGACCTCAAGGTAGTCACTGGCGTAGTCGCACAGCAGCCGCATCTCGCCGATGTCGACTTCGATGCCGCGCGACCGGGCCCAGTCGCGCATGCGCTCGACGGCCTGGTTCACCCATTCGATCGACACACGCAGAAACTAACGGCTCACCGTGCAGCACCGCGAATCGGCGTGACGCAAACCGGTCTCTTTGCCCAGGTGAGCGGGTGGTTCAGGCCAGCTCGAGGGGATCGATGCGGACCTGCACCGGATCGGGGGACCTGCGTGCCGCGCGCACCGCGGAGGCGGCCTTGAGCGCCCGGGCCAGTTCGGCCCCGCGGGCGCCCGGCACGCGCACCATGAGCCGCTCCCGGGGCCGGTCGTCGGCCGCGCCGGCGTCGGGCTCGCCGGGGCGCGGGCGGGGCGGGTCGACGGGGACCGGGCCGAGGATCTGCGCGCCGGGCGGCAGGTCGAGGGCGGCGGTCATCTCCTGCACCGCCGCGGCCACGCCGGTGAGCGTGGCGACCCGCACCGCGGGCGGGAAGCCGAGCTCGGCGCGCTCGGCGAGCTCCCGCTCGGAGAAGGTGACCGGGTCCCAGCGCACCAGCGCCTGCGTCGGGGCGAGCGCGGCCTCCGCGGCCACCACGAGCTCGGCGTGCGGGCGCAGCAGGGCGGCGGCGTTCATCCACCGGCGCAGCGTCTCCTCCGCGGCCCGCAGGTCGGGGCGGCCGAGCAGGGCCCAGCCGTCGAGCAGCACGGCGGCGGCGTACCCGCCCGCGGCGACCGGCTCGGCGCCCGGGGTGGCGACGACGAGGGCGGGCTCGGGCCCGACCGCGGCGAGCACGCCGTCGCGGCCCGAGGTGCGCACCGGGACCGCGGGGAACGCCCGGCCGAGCTCCTCGGCGGTACGGCGGGCGCCGACGACGACCGCGCGCACCCCCGTGTCCCCGCAGGCCGGGCAGCGCCAGGCGCCGGCGACGCGGCCGCACCAGCGGCAGTACGGCATGGCGTGGCCGCTGCGCAGCGCGAGCGGGCCGCCGCAGCTCGGCCCGGACGGCCGCGCTCCACCGGCGGCGGCCGGGCTGTGGCCGCACCGCGCCGGGGCCCGGCAGGACCGGCAGGCGAGCGCGGGCAGGTAGCCGCGCCGCGGCACCTGCACCAGCACCGGCCCGTCGGCAAGGCCGCGCTTCAGCGTGCGCCAGGCGAGGTTGGGCAGCCGGGCGGCGCGCGCCGCCTCGTCGCGGGCGAGCTCGGCGTCGTCGCCGGAGGGGCGCACCCGGGGGGCGGCGGCGCGCAGCGCCGTGCGGTCCGGGACGATCGGGCGGGCCCACCCGGTGGCGACCAGGCGGGTCGCCTCGGCGGTGCGCGCGTACCCGCCGACGAGCAGCGCGGCGCCGGTGTGGTGGGCGCGCAGCGCGAGCACCTCCCGGGCGTGCGGGTAGGGGGCGCGCGGCTCGGCGTGCAGGTCGTCCCCGTCGTCCCAGATCACCGCGAGGCCGAGGTCGTGCACCGGCGCGAACATCGCCGCGCGGGTGCCGACCACGGCGCGTACCCCGCCGCGCAGCACCCGCAGCCAGCGCCGGTACCGCTCGGCCGGGCCGAGGTCGGCGGTGAGGGCGACGTGCGGCACGTCGCCGAGCGCGCGGTGCACGAGGTCGACGTCCTTGCCGTCGGGCACCACGACGAGCGCCCCGCGCCCGGCGGCGAGCGCGACCCGCACGGCGGCGGCGACGCAGCGCGGCCAGCGGGGACCGTCCGGGCCGGCGCCCGGGATCGCGTTCCACACCGCCCGCGGCGCCCGCCCGTCGGCGAGCGCGGCGAGGAAGAAGCCCCCGGCCGGGTAGTCCGCCCACTCGCGGGCGGCCCGCTCGAGCACCGCGCGGTCCGGGTCGGTACGGCCGGGCGGCTGCGGGGCCGGGTCCGCGGGCTCGGCCTCCACCCGGGCGTGCCGCGGCGGGATGGCGAGCCGGAGCACGTCGGGGAGGGTGCCCGCGTACCGGTCGGCGACCGCCCGGGCGAGGCGGGCGATCTCGGGGGTGAGCACGGGCTCGGGCGAGACCACCCGCTCCAGCCAGGCGAGCCGGCCGCGGTGCTCGCTGGAGTCGGCGCGGTCCAGCAGGTAGCCGTCGACGAGCTTGCCCGCGAACCGGACCCGCACCCGGCAGCCGGGCACGGCCTGCTCGTCGAGCGTGGCCGGGACCAGGTAGTCGAAGGGCCGGTCGAGGTGCGGCAGCGGGGTGTCGACCACGACCCGCGCCACCGGCGCCGAGGCGGCGGCCGCCCGTCCGCCGGGCCCGGGGGCCACCGCGCCGGACCGGGGTGCCGCACCGGGGTCGACAGTCACGCCCCTTGTCCTACCAGATCCCGCCCACCGGTTCCGGGCGCCGGGCCGCGCCTGTGGACACCGGGGCGGTGCCGGGCCCGCGCACCGGCGCCCGGCGGCGCCGCGCCGCGCCGCCGTCGGCGGATGCGCGACCTCGCGCTCCCCCGCCCGGACGCGGACGCGACGGCGGCGGCCAGGTCACCGCGCGTGCCTGCGGCGAGACCGCGCCCACGGGCCTGCGGCGCGAGCACGCCGCGCGGCGCGCTCCGGGTGCGGGCGGCACCCGTCCCGACTGGGGCACGCTCCCGGCATCGGCGGCGGGCGACGTAGCCATGCGGCCGCCGTACCCCTCCGGGCGATGGCCGGTACGCCGCTCAGTGGCCGCCGTTGCGCTCCAGGCGCAGGGCGAGGGCCGGGCACATGGCGATCGCCTTCTCCGCGTCCTTCTCCAGGCGGGCCGGGAGGGGGCTGTTGGGGATCACCGGGAAGCCGTGGATGTCGAGCGTGATGTACCCGGAGAGCACGCCCGCGCACAGGCCGTGGCCGTCGCAGCGGCTCCAGTCGACGACGAGGCGGCCGACGGTCGGCTGGCTCGGCTCCTCCATCGGCACCGGCAGCCTGCCCAGCACCTTGCGCCCGCAGGAGCCGTTGAGCACGTGCTGGTTGACGTCCTCCTTGAACGCCTCGAGCGCCGACAGCACGAACCGGGACAGGCCGTCGGGGTGCGAGCACGCGCCGCGGCCCTTCACCGCGCCCGCGGCCCGCCGTACCGTCTCGAGGGTGACCGAGCCGCCCCGGCCCTCGGCGAGCGCCTCCATCGCCTCGGCGAGCACGGGCAGGCCGAGCGCGCACGGGCCGCACTGGCCCGCCGACTCCCCGGCCATGTACCGGGCGACGCGGGCCGCCTCGCCGAGCGGGCAGGTGTCCGGGCCGAGCGGCAGGATGATGCCGGCGCCGAGCTGGGTGCCGACCGGCTTGAGCCCGGCGCGGGACAGCTCGGCGCGCATCGCGGCCTCGCCGGAGATGAACTTGCCGTGGTAGCCGCCGATCACCACGCCGTCGCCGGGGTCGGCGTCGCACAGTTCCAGCACCACGCGCAGCGGGATCCCGGCGGGCGCCTCGACCACGGCGGGCGACTTCGCCGAGCCGAGCACGGTGAGCAGGATCGTGCCGGGCTCCTCGGCGGTGCCCGCCATGCGGTAGCCGTCGGCGCCGAGCGAGGCGAGCATGGCGAGCTGGGAGTAGGTCTCGGCGTTCGACAGCAGCGTGGGCAGGCCCGCCACGCCGCTCTCGCTCGCCCGGACCTTGCGGCCGGGCGGGATGGGCTTGAGCCCGTTGATGCCGCGCACCAGCGCGCCGCCCTCACCGGTGACGAACCGCTCGGGGAACCGCACCACCCGGGCGAGGCCGGTGAGCCCGCGCTCGGCGATCGCGCTCTCCACCGAGACCTGGGCCTCCGGGTCGGTGACGCCGACGATCACCTCGCGGGCGCGCAGCGCGGTCGCGGCGAGCACCGCGCCGTCGAGCATGAGGTGGGGGGCGCGGATGAGCAGCACCTTGTCCTTGTAGCTGCCCGGCTCGCCCTCGGTGCCGTTGACGACGACCACGACCTCGCTGCGCTTCTGGTTCGCCGACTCGGCGACGGCCATGACCTTGCGGGCGAAGGGGAAGCCGGCGCCGCCGCGGCCGCGCAGGTTGCCGGCCTCGGCGAGCATGATCAGCTCACCGAGCGACAACAAGGGGGTCTCGCCGTGCAACGCGCGGTGGGTGGGCCAGTCGATCCGTCGTACGCGGTCCAGCCCGGCGGTCAGCCAGGCAGGCCCGATGTTGCGCACCTCGGGAAGGCCGGAGTTCATGCCGAACGCACCCCTCGACCGTGGTCAGTGGACACCCCGTCGGCGCTCCTGCGCAATCGCATCACCTGGTTTCCTTGGTCCGCGGTCCCCGCCATGCCGTTGGAGCGGTACGAAACCCGGACGCCGCCGAAGCCGCGCTCCGGGCGGGTATCGTCCAAAAGGTAACCCCTCCTCCTTCCTCATGAGTAACTTTTGCCGCAAATACGCACAGAGACCGCGGAGGGGTTTGGCGAGAGGAAAGACCGGTCGGCCGGTGAGCGCGCCGGGCGGCCACGCAATCCCGGCGCGCGGCGGGCGAGGACCCCTCTCGCCCGCCCGCGACGGGTGCGTCCCGTCGCTCACCGGCCACCCCCAGTGTTCAGGCGGATTCGGCGGGAGACATCCGTAGAAGTGCCTATGCGCAGCGCCAGAAATCGCCCTGTTTAGTCCTTTCTATGCCATTTTCTGGCTTTCCGGATCCGGCTCAGGCGGGTATTCGGCGGCGAGCCATGTGGCCACCTGGGCGCGGGAGGTGAGGCCGGCCTTGGCGAGGATGTTGCGCACGTGCGCGTCGACCGTGCGCCGCGCGATCGCGAGCCGCTCGGCGATCATCGGGTTGGAGAGGCCCTCGCTGATCAGCCGGGCCACCTGGAGCTGGCGCTCGCTCAGCGTGCCGATGGCGGGGGGCGCGAGCCGCGCCGGGTCCGCGAGGTGGTCGGACGGCGGCTCGGCCCCCGAGGTTAAGGACGGCACCGGGTCTGACGCCGTGTCCGGCGTCGTGTCCGGCGTCGTGTCCGGCGTCGTGTCCGGCGTCGTGTCCGGCACTGTGGCCGGTGCCGTCTCCGGAACCGTGCCCGCGCGCCCGGCCTCGCCGAGCTCGCGCAGCCGCAGCGCGCCGTACCGGCGATAGGTCTCGAGCATGCGGTGGCGCGTGCCGGAGCGCACCACGATCGAGGCGGCCACGAGCTCGGCCAGGGCGGGCGCGACGGCCTCGCGGGGCAGCCCGCCGCCCGCGCAGGCGCGCTCCGCGTCCGCCACGGTGAACGCGCCGGGCAGCACCGACAGCCGGGCCCACAGCAGCCGCTGGCGGGGGTCGCACAGCTCGTGGCTCCAGTCGAGCGCCGCGCGCAGCCCCTGGTGGCGGGCGAGCGGGGTACGGATCACCCCGGCGAGCAGCTCGAACCGGTCGTCGAGGCGGGCGAGCAGGTCGCGGACGGTGAGCGAGCGGAGCCGGGCGGCGGCGAGCTCGATGGCGAGCGGCAGCCCGTCCAGGCGGCGGCACAGCTCCCTCGCGGCGGGCAGCGTGCGCGTGGTGAGCACGAAGCCCGGGTCGGCCGCCTGCCCGCGCTCGCGCAGCAGCTCGACGGCCTGGTCGAGGGGCAGCGGCGCCACCGCGAGCACCCGCTCCCCGGGCAGCCCGAGCGGCCGGCGGGAGGTGGCCACGACCCGCAGCCGGGGCGCCGCGCGCAGCAGCGCGACCACCAGCGCCCCGGCGGCCTCCCCCAGGTGCTCGCAGGTGTCGAGCAGGATCAGGCCCCGCGCGTCGCCGGTCGCGTCCTCGACCGCCGCGGCGAGCGGCCCGGTCACCTCCCCGGCGACCTCGCGGGCCCACTCCGGGAACGCCGGAAGCGGACCCCCGGGGAACACGTCGGCGGGACGATCGGCGGGGCCGTCCGCGGTGGCCGGTGCCCGTGTCCCCGCGCGATCGCCGCCGGGCCCCCGCAGCGCCGCCGCCACCGCGCGGGCGGCCGCGCGCAGCGCCGCCCTCGGGTCGGCCGCGGCCGGGGCGTCCGGTGGCGCCGCCTCGGACAGCTCGGCGTACCAGGCGCCGCCCGGCAGGCGGCGCCGCGACGACTCGGCGATCCGGATCGCGACGCGGCTCTTGCCGACGCCGGCCGGGCCGGTGACGGTGACCAGCCGGGCGCCGGCCAGCAGCCGCAGGCCGGCGCGCACCTCGGGCCCGCGGCCGACCAGCCCGCTCACCTCGACCGGAAGGTTTCCCACGTCAGCCATCGGCTCGATCTAAACACGGCGCGGCCCGGCCGCGCCGATCAAACACCGCGCGGCCCGGCCGCGCCGATCAAACACCGCGCGGCCCC